>Ga0164290_1000018_pt1 | contig 629963 bp, 549 predicted proteins | sample Micstemetagenome_FD_108782 | JGI IMG/M metagenome (GOLD analysis project Ga0164290, IMG submission 108782) | Contaminated culture microbial community from soil near Moab, Utah, USA - Microcoleus steenstrupii SON62 (Illumina Assembly) | ecosystem: Environmental > Terrestrial > Soil > Soil crust... | reverse complement strand
TCCTCGATCGTTACCGCGACATGCGGCCCCAACTCGCCGATGCGACGCTAGTCCATTTGGCTGAGCGCGAAAAGATCGACACTATCTTTACGTTGGACCGTCGTGACTTCTCCGTGTATCGCACTACGCGCCGACGGGCTTTCCGAATCGTCCCCGCCGCGTAGTTCGATACAATTCCGAGCGGAGATTTCTTCCATGTCAGACACCACTCGCCGGAACTTCCTTGCGGGCGCGGCCGCGATCGCCACGCAAGCCCATCCGATTCTGGGCGCCAACGAACGCGTCAATCTCGCCGTCGTCGGCTTGGGCGGGCGCGGCAACAATCACATGGACTTCTACCTGAAGATCCCGCAGGCGCGCATCATGGCGCTGTGCGACGTCAATCAGGCGGCGCTCGAGCGCGGGCAAGCGAAAGTCAATCGCGGCGCGGGCGAGAATCCTAAAGGCTATTCCGACATGCGGAAGCTCTTCGACGATAAAGAAGTCGAAGCCGTCTCGATCGCGACACCCAACCATTGGCATGCGCTTTCGGCGATCTGGGCGATGCAGGCGGGCAAAGACGTCTACTGCGAAAAGCCCGCGAGCCACAACATTTTCGAGGGCTACCAGATGGTGGCCGCCGCCCGCAAGTACGGGCGCATGTGCCAGATCGGCTCGCAGTCGCGCACCATCGCGCACAAAGTCAAGGCGATGAAGCTGCTCGAAGAGGGCGTGATCGGCAAGATCTACATGGCGAAAGGGCTGTGCTTCAAGCGCCGGAAATCGATCGGCAAGAAAGCGGACGAACCCGTGCCACCGGGTCTCGACTGGTCGCTCTTTCTCGGACCCGCGCCGATGCGGCCCTATAACGAACTACGCTTCCGCTACAACTGGCATTGGTTCTGGGACACGGGTAACGGCGACATCGGCAATCAGGGCGTCCACGAGATGGACATCATGGCGTGGGGCCTCGGCAAAACGACGCTCCCAAAAACCGTAATGTCGACCGGCGGCAAGCTGCTTTACGACGACGATCAAGAGACGCCGAACACGCAGATGACGACGTTCGATTGGGGCGACGGCGTCCAGGGCATGTTCGAAGTGCGCGGCCTGATTACGGGCGGCGAAGGTTCGCTCGGCAAGCGCGGCAACAACCTGAACACGATCGGGAATCTGTTCTACGGCTCGGACGGTTGGCTGGCCGTCGACGGCGGAGGCTTCCAAGTGTTCAAGGGCGAGAACGACGAAAAGGTGATGGACGAGAAGCGCACCGATAACGACACCGTTCCGCACATGCAGAACTTCCTCGACGCGGTGAAATCGCGCAAGTATCAAGACCTTCACGCCGAAATCGAAATCGGCGCGCGCGCCGCGGCGCTGTGCCACTTCGCCAACGTCGCTTATCGCGCGGGCCGCAAGCTGACTTGGGACGACAAGACGCGCAAGTTCGTGGGCGACGTCGAAGCCAACAAAATGATCTCGCGCGACTACCGGAAGCCTTACGTGGTGCCGGAAAAAGTCTAGCGCCCCAACCCATACATGATTCAGACGACAACGGTCGGCAGCTATCCGGTTCCGGATTGGCTTGCGGCTCTACCTTCGGAACAAGCGCGCGCGGACGCGACGCGCGTCGTATTCGACATTCAAAAGCAACTCGGCGTCGACCTTCCCACCGATGGCGAACTCTACCGGTTCGACCTCAACCATCCCGACACCAATGGGATGATCGATTACTTCATCCGGCCGATGTCGGGTATTCGCTCGGCGCTGGGGCGGAGCGATCACGAAACCTTCGCGCGCAAGCAAACGATGCAGTTTCGGCGCAAGGCGGCGGGGGTGGTCGAGGGTCCGATCGGCGAAGGCTCGCTGAACCTGCTGGCCGATTGCGAAGCGGCGGCGGCGGTGTCGGGTGGGTCGTTTAAGTTCACCGTCACTAGCCCGTACATGTTGGCGCGCACGCTCGACGACCGCCACTATGGCGACTTCGAGGCGATGCTGACGGCGATCGCGCAGGTGCTCGCCGCGCAGGTGCGCGATCTGCCGTGCGCTTTCGTGCAGGTGGACGAAGCGAATGTTCCGGGCAATCCGGCGGACGCTCCGATGGCGGCGCGCTCGATGAATCTGCTGCTCGACGCGATCGGGCGCGAGCGCGCGGCGGTGCATTTCTGTTTCGGCAATTACGGCGGCCAGACTATCCAGAAAGGCACTTGGGGAGCGCTGATCGAATTCTTGAACTCGCTTCGCTGCGATCATCTGGTGCTCGAACTGGCGCATCGCCCGCCGGAGGATCTCGACGCGCTGAAGGAGATCGTTCCCGAAATCAAGCTGGGCCTCGGCGTGATCGACGTCAAGGTCAACCACGTCGAGACGGCGGACGAGATCGCGCGCGCGATCGAGGGCATCGAGAAGAAGCTGGGCCCCGGGCGCTTGGCTTGGATTCATCCCGATTGCGGATTCTGGATGCTGAAGCGCAGCGTCGCCGACCGCAAGATGGCGGCTTTGGTCAAGGGCCGCGACCTGTATCTGGGGCGCTAGCCGCGTAGCGAAGATGAGCGGCTCCATGATGTCGGGCGAAGCGTACTCATTCGCCGACCGCGAAACGGGCCGCCGCGTCTGGCAGATCACCAGCGCCGAAGCGATCAGCCATCCCTCGTACTTCCTGCAATCGAGCTTCTATCCGGGCGACGAAAAGCTGTTCTTCGTGTCGTATCGCGACGGCGCGGCGCATTTGTACGAGAAGGGTTACCCCGACGGCGAGTCGCGGCGGTTGACGCGCGGGGAGGCGATCCATCCGTTTTCGCCGGCGCTGCATCCGTCGGGCGAGGAGATCGCCTTTACCCGAGGCGGCGGGTTATGGGCCGTGCGCCCATTTTCGCTCGCCGACCGCTTGATCGCGAATCTCGACGGCGGGCAATTGGGCGAGCCCTCGATCTCGACCTGCGGCGAATGGCTGTGCGCGGCGACGAAGCGAGGCGCGCAGAGCGGCATCTTCGTCGCGCGCTTCGACGGCCGCGAAACGAACTTCATTCCGTTTCCCCGAACGGTCATCCATCCGCAGTTCCATCCGCTCGAACCCGAGTGGATCGAGTTTTCGGGCGATCCCGCGCCTCGTATGCACCGTGTGAAGCGCGACGGAACGGGACTCGAATGTCTGTTCGATCACTCGAACGACTATTTCGTCGTCCACGAGACGTTTCTCGGTCGCACGGGTTCTCTCGTTTTCACCGTGTGGCCCCGCGAACTTTGCGAAATGGATTGGACCACGCGCGTCGTGCGCCGCATCGCCCCGCACAACTGCTGGCACATCGCGCCGAATCGCGCGGGGACGAAAGTGCTGTGCGATACCAACCATCCCGACCGCGGAATTCAAATCGTCGATGTCGCGACGGGCGCGGTCGAAACCGTCTGCCGCAGCGATTCCTCGAACCAAGGCTCGCAATGGAAAACCTCGCGCTACGCGCTCGCCGAGGATTTCGCCGCCGCGCGAAAAGACAACCTCTCCTGGATGGAAATGCCCGTCGATACCGTCTACGGCCCGCAATGGACGCACCCGCACCCCTCGTGGTCGAGCGACGAATCGAAAGTCGCGTTCTCGAGCGACCGAACGGGCGTCGCGCAAGTTTACGTCTGCGAACTCTAGCCGCGCGCTAGTACAATCGCCGGATGCTCGACAACGCGATTCTGGTGGCGTACTTCGCCGCCGTGCTTGGCATCGGCTTCTATCACTCGCGTAAGAAGCGCACGTCGAGCGATTACTTCCTCGCGGGGCACTCGGTGGGCTGGTTCGCCATCGGCGCGACGCTGTTCGCGACCAACATTTCGAGCGAGCATTTCATCGGACTCGCCGGATCGGGTGCGGCGACGGGCTTCGCCGTCGGGTGCTACGAATGGTCGGCGTCGATTTGCCTGTTCCTGCTTGGCTGGCTGTTCGTGCCGCATTACCTCAAGAGCGGCGTCTACACCATGCCCGAGTTTCTGGAGCGCCGCTTCTCGCCCGCCTGCCGCTGGTATCTCACCGTCGTTTCGCTGGCCGCGTACGTGTTCACCAAGATCTCCGTCGCGCTCTTCGCGGGCGGGATCTTGATTCGCGAAATCTTCGGCTGGGATTACATGACCTCCGCCGTGCTGCTGGTGATCGCCACCGGCGTCTACACCGTGGCGGGCGGGCTCGCGGCGGTCATCTACACCGATCTCTTTCAGGCGTTCCTCTTGATCGGCGGGGCGATCGCGCTCACCCTGATCGGCCTCGGCGAGGTGGGCGGGTTCGAGCAACTCCGCGCCACGCTGCCGCCCGATTTCTTCCACATGATCAAACCCGCGGACGATCCCGTGTACCCGTGGACCGGCACGATTTTCGGCACGCTCATCCTGGGCATCTGGTATTGGTGCACGGATCAGGTGATCGTGCAAAAAACGTTAAGCGCCAAATCCGTTTCGGACGCGCGGACGGGGACGTTCTTCTGCGCGGGACTGAAAATCCTGCCCGTGTTCGTCATGGTGTTGCCCGGCTTGATCGCGAAAGCTCTTTGGCCGAACGAAGTGACGGGCGACAACGCGTATCCGCTGCTCGTGAAGCGCTTGCTGCCGCCCGGACTGTCCGGCTTGATCATCGCGGCGCTGCTCGCCGCGCTGATGTCGAGCCTATCGAGCGTGTTCAACTCCTGCTCGACATTGATCACGATGGATATCTATAAGAAGTTCCGCCCACAGGCGTCGGAGTCGCGACTGGTGGCCGTGGGCCGCTGGGTAACCGTCGCGGTGGTCGCCATCAGCATCCTTTGGATTCCGATGGTGCGTCTGCTGAGCGATCAGGTGTTCCAGTATCTACAGAGCGTGCAGGCGTACGTCGGCGCTCCGATTACGGCGGTGTTTCTGACCGGTGTGCTGTGGAAGGGCGCGACGCCGCGCGCGGCGATCGTCACGCTGATTGTCGGCGGACTCGCGGGCGCCGGGCGCTTCCTGCTCGACATTCTTCATAACGCGCTCAAGATCGACCTCGGGCCGCTCAACGGCTTGGTCGCGTTCAGTTTTCTCAACTACAGCGTCCTAGTGTTTCTCGGCTGCGTCGCACTGATGGTCTCGATCAGCCGAACCTCGCAACCGAAAGAGGGCATCGAGCAACTCACCGTCGCGGGGACGCGCCTTCCCGCGCGTTTCGGCGACCTCGCCTGGACGGCGGCCGTCGGACTGACTATCGTAAGCCTCTGGTACCATTTCGCGTAGATGCGGCGGTTTAGCGCGGTTTTGTGGAGCCTCGCGGCGCTGGCGGACGACACCGCCGAGCGTGCGGCGCAGGTGCTCAAGAAGAACTGCCTGGCTTGTCACGGCGCGGCGCTCAAGAGTTCTGGGCTCGATTTGCGGACGCGCGACGCGATGCTGAAAGGCGGCGAGCATGGTCCCGCGCTCGTTCCCGGCGATCCCGAAAAAAGCCGCCTTTACCGGTTTGCCGCCGCGCTCGAACAGCCCGCCATGCCTCCCGGCACGAAGGGGCTTTCGCCCGGCGATCTTGAAACGCTAAAAAGCTGGATTGGAAACGGCGCTCCGATTCCCGAAAGGGGGGGCGAGATCGCGCCCGCGGAGGACAAGACCTCGGTGCTCGCCAAGCTCGAAGAGCGACCGATTACCGCCGAGGAGCGCGCCTTTTGGAGCTTCCAACCGGTCCAGCGTCCAGCGGCTAAATCTATCGACGAGTTGTGGCGCAAGTCGCTGGCCGCCAAAGGTCTCAAGCCCAATCCGCCCGCGCCGCGCGCGGCGCTGATCCGCCGGGCGTATCTCGATCTCATCGGCCTGCCGCCGACGCCCGAAGAAGCCGCGTCGAAAGAGCCGTTCGAGAAGATCGTCGATAAGCTGCTCGCCTCGCCGCACTACGGCGAGCGTTGGGGACGGCATTGGTTAGACCTCGCTCGCTACTCGGATTCGGCGGGTTACGAGTTCGACCGCGATCGTCCCACCATGTTCCACTATCGCGACTGGGTGGTGCGCGCGATGAACGGGGACATGCCTTACGACGAGTTTCTGCGTCTGCAGATCGCGGGCGACGAAATGAAGCCCAGGGATCGCGAGGCGCGGATCGCGAGCGTTTACCTACGCGTGGGACAGGAGGCGAACATCAAGACCGATCAAACGCGCGCCGACGAACTCGACGACCTACTGGCGACGACCTCGGGCGCGATGTTCGGCATGACGCTCGGCTGCGCGCGCTGCCACAACCATAAATTCGATCCGATTCCGCAGAAGGACTACTACCGCATGCAGGCGGTGTTCTTTTCGGCGACGCCGACGGAGATTCCCTTCGCCGACGAGGCGGCGGTCGCGAAACACAAGGCCGATCTGGCGACGTGGAACGCGAAGCTGAAGTCGCTAAACGCGGCGAAGGGCGCGATCGACAAGCCGATCAAGGACAAACTGCTCGAAGAGAAGAAGGCGAAATTGCCGGACTACTTCCGCGCCGCGCTCGCCACGCCCGCGGAGAAGCGCACCGAAGGGCAGAAACTCAACGCCGTCCAAGTGGAGAAGTTCCTCGTCGTGGACGACAAGGAAGTGGAGCCGCTGCTAACCGGCGAACCGCTCGCCGAGTGGAAGCGCCTCAAGGACGAAATCGCGGCGACCGCGAAAGCGAAGCCCGAAATTCCGATGCTCCTGGGCGTCGAGGAGAGGAAGTTCGAGCCCGCGCATTTCCTGCACCACGGCAGCGTCGACAACAAGGGCTCGATCGTGAAGCCGGGGATTTTGAGCGTCGCGCGCGCGGAAGAATGGCCGTTTCCCGAAGGCCGCGGCACTCGGACCGCGTTCGCCAATTGGGTAACGTCGCCCGAAAATCCGCTCACCGCGCGCGTCATGGCGAATCGCATTTGGCAGCACCATTTCGGCGAAGGTCTGGTCCGCACGCCGTCGAACTTCGGAAAAACCGGCGAGCGTCCCTCGCATCCCGAACTTCTCGATTGGCTCGCTAGCGAGTTCGTCGCCTCCGGTTGGTCGATCAAACACATGCATCGCCGGATAATGCTCTCGGACGTCTATCGTCAATCGAGCGACGACCGCGCCGACGGCGTCAAGATCGACCCCGAGAATCGGCTCTTATGGCGGCAGGCGCGGCAGCGTCTCGAAGGAGAGATCGTGCGCGACGCCATTCTCGCCGTCTCCGGCACGCTCGAAAAAACCGTAGGCGGCCCAGGCGTCCATCCCTATATCGATCCGTCGCTTTGGGCCGGCTCCTCCGGGCGCACTTGGCCCGGCAAGGCGGTGGACGATCCTTCGACGTTCCGGCGCAGCCTTTACATCTTCCAGAAGCGTACGATTCAAGTGCCGATGATGGAATTGTTCGACGCGCCGAACGGCATCGGATCCTGCTCGCGGCGCAACCGTTCGACCATCGCCACGCAAGCCTTGATTCTGATGAATAACGCCTTCGTGCTCGATCAGGCGAAACGTTTCGCGGCGCGCCTGGAACGGGACGCGGGCGGCGACCCGGCGGCGCAAGTTCGGCGCGCTTTTTCGTTGGCGCTTTCCCGTCCGCCCACGTCCAAAGAGTTAGGCGAATCGGTAGCCTTTATCCAGGCGGCCGGGCTCCCCGATTTCGCACAAACGATTTTCAACTTGAACGAGTTCACCTACGCGCCATGAAACGGACGATGACCAGACGAGAACTCCTCGCGCGCGCGGGCGGCGGCATCGGAGCGTTGGCGCTCTCCGATCTGATGGCCTCGACGCTTTCGCCGATGACGCCAAAGAAGCCGCACTTCGCGCCTAAGGCGAAATCGATCATCTCGGTATTCTGCTACGGCGGCGTCAGCCAAGTGGATACGTTCGACCCCAAGCCCGCGCTCGCCAAATACGCGGGCGAAACGATGTCGAAGTACGGCAACGTGCCCGTTTCGCAAGGCACGCCCGGCGGTCTTCTTCCTTCGCCCTGGAAGTTCTCGAAACACGGCCAATGCGGCATGGACGTGAGCGAACTGTTCCCACACGTCGCGAAACACGTGGACGACATCGCCTTTATCAAGTCGATGTACGCGCTCTCGAACGACCACGCCCCCGCGCTGTTCCAGATGAACACCGGCAGCGTGCTCACCGGGCACCCGTCGATGGGCAGTTGGGTGACTTACGGACTGGGCACCGAAAATCAAAATCTGCCGGCGTACATCGTGTTTCAGGATTGGCGCGGCGGCCCGATCGGCGGCGCGCCTAATTGGGGTAACGGCTACATGCCCGCCATGTATCAGGGCACGCCGTTCCGCGCTACCGGCGACCCGATCGTCGATTTAAAGCCGCCTACCGAGATGACGCCGGAGCGCCAGCGCCGCTGGCTCGCGTTTCTCGACAAGCTCAACGCGGAGCACGCCGCGAAGAATCCCGCCGACACCGAGTTCGCCGCCCGCATCGCCACCTTCGAGCTCGCCTACCAGATGCAGAAGCACGCAACGGAGGCGGTGGCCATCGATAACGAACCCGCGCATATCCGCGATTTGTACGGGCTCGACGGCGAACGCACCAAGTACGTCGGCCGCCAGTTGCTGATGGCGCGCCGGTTGGTCGAGCGGGGCGTGCGGTTCGTGCAAGTCTATTCGGGCGGCGGCAATTTCCAGGAGTCCTGGGACGCGCACTGGGACCTGAAATCGAATCACGAAATGCATTGCGGCGAGACGGACCAACCGGTAGCCGCGCTGCTCGCCGATCTGAAGCAGCGGGGATTACTCGATTCGACGCTCGTGATCTGGCACGGCGAGTTCGGGCGGATGCCGATTTCCCAGCGGCTCGACGGTCGCGATCACAACCCGCACGGCTTCACGGTGTGGCTCGCGGGCGGCGGCGTCAAGGGCGGGCAAATCGTGGGGGAGACCGACGAGTTCGGTTATAAAGCGATAGAAAAGCGAAAGTCCGTCAACGATCTACACGCCACGATCCTGCATTGCCTGGGCTTCGATCACGAGAAGCTGACCTTCCCCTACAACGGTCGCAACATGCGCCTGACGGATGTTTCGGGAAGCGTGATTCAGGAAATTCTTGCCAGCCGGGCATAATTTTTCCACGCTAAGCGCCGAAAGTAACCGTTTTTGCGATTCTCGCATCGTTTTTGGTGAAATCAGCCCGTTTATAATAAAAAAATGGCGGGGATAGCTCAACCGCTTGGGCTAACGGCATTATTGCGCGAGTTCAGCCCCAATGTAGCCCCACCAACAGTGCAGTCTCGACTAGGTACGACGCGCCGCACTGAGGTCGGCGTCCACTCGATCGTCGAAACCTATCCCGCGCCATTCGATTGCCAAACGCCTCGAGATCACCTTCGGTTTGCTCTGTCCCACGAACCGGTGGACCTTCGGGCATGGCATGCGGTCCTGCATGCGCTCCCTCCATCGATTGTAACGGCTTGGGTAGATTCGCAACCGACAGGCGGGTATGCACGCCGTTGCTGGTACCTTTACGAACGGCTGACCCGCCAAACTCTGCCTCTTCCGGATGCCGGCATCGGCGTTTACGTCGCCTTGGCCAAGGCGGAGCGCCAGATTGTTTGGGAAGGCGCGCGATCGGCGCCGCGTTCGACCCGCCATCGGGTGTGCAACAACCTGCTTGGCGTAGGCTCTTATTGCCCTTTGGTGCGCCGAACGCCCAAACTTCAGGAGTTTCAGAAGCAAGATTTTGGGCGGCGCGTCCGGGACATCGCCGCGCCGGTCGATCCAGCCATCTTCCGGCGTGTCGCCAATTATCTGTATCTGGCGGAAACGAAATCTTCGTACGCGATCGAGGGGGAAAAACCGTCCGCCTCTCGCGAAGAACGCTTTGTCGAGTTACTCGCGCGAGCGGGCCAAGCGAATGTCATAGACCAAGAAACGCTGACGGAGCTGCAACGCCTGATCGTCCAGGACGAACGCTTTTGGGCGAACGGTTGGCGGGCCAAGCAAGTGTACGTGGGCCGTCAGAGGCACGACTATTCCGAGGATGTTCGCTATCCCTGCCCTCAGCCGCAGGCCTTGACAAACCTAATGAAGGCCTGGCTGAGTATGGTCGAGAAAATATTGTCGGCGCCAAAAACGGACGCTGTCGCGCTGGCGGCATGCGCGTCGTTCGGCTTTGTATATATCCACCCTTTCGAAGACGGCAACGGACGTATCCATCGTTTCCTGATTCACCATATCCTGGCGAAACTCGGCTACACGCCTCCTGGCGTCATTTTTCCCGTCTCCGCCGTCATCGCCCGCCGTCTGCGCGATTACGAGGCCGTCCTTGAGAGCGTCTCGAAAGGAATCCGCGAGCAAGTGAACTTCCATCTCGACGACCGCAACGAGATGACGGTCGCGGGAGATACGACGGACCTCTACCGATATCCCGACCTCACCGCGCACGCGGAGTTCCTTTACGAATGCATCGCCGAAACCGTCGAGCGGGATTGGCCGCAAGAGATTCGTTTCATCGAGTCCTTCGATCGCGCGTTCCGGGGTGCGCAAGAGCGAATCGACATGCCGGACAAAGACATCCGGCTGCTCATCCGGCTAGTCCGGCAACACGACGGGAAGCTCTCCGCCGCCAAACGCGACCGCTTTCCGAAGCTGACGGACGCGGAAATCGCGTCTCTCGAGACGATCGTCTCCGAAGCCTTCGGCGAGGAACCGGTATCCTAACGAAACCGCCCTTGGACCATCCCCTACTCGAACTCCACAACGTCACCGTTTGGCGCGGCGAGCGTGCCGCGCTCGACAACGTCTCCCTCCGCATCGCACAAGGCGAGCACACGGTTATCCTCGGACCGAACGGCTCCGGCAAATCGACGCTCATCAAGACGCTCACCCGCGAATGCTACCCGCGCTACGCGCCGCCCGCCTGCACGCTCCGCATTCTCGGCCGCGACACCTGGCACGTCGAGCATTTGCGCGCCATGCTCGGGATCGTCACGAACGACCTCGTCGCCACCTGCACTCAGCCTTATCCCGCGCGCGAAACCGTGCTCTCCGGCTTCTTTTCGAGCGTCGGCATCTGGCCCTGGCACGAAGTCGCGCCCGCGATGGAGGCGAAAGCCGACGAGTTGCTCGATTTCGTGGGACTGACGCCGCTCGCCGACCGTCCGTTGACCGAGATGTCGTCCGGCGAAGTCCGTCGAGCCGTGATCGCCCGAGCCCTAGTCCACGATCCGAAGGCGTTGCTGCTCGACGAGCCGACGAATTCGCTCGACATCGCCGCCGCGCGCGAACTTCGCGCCACCATGCGGCTGCTCGCCCAACGCGGCATCACCGTCGTCCTCGTTACGCACCATTTGCCCGACATCGTCCCCGAGATCGGTCGCGCGATCTGCTTGAAGTCGGGGCGCGTTTTCCGCGACGGACCCATCGAAGACGTGCTGACGGACTCCGTTCTCGGCGAACTGTTCGGACTGCGAGTCACCGTCGAGCGGCGCGGCGAATACTGGGACTTACACTAGCGACTTACACTAAAGACATGCCCTATTCGGAAATTCTGATCGCGCCGATGCGCGAGGATTTGACGCGCCACGGAATCGTCGAAGCGCGCTCCGCGGAGAAAGTCGACGAACTCCTGAAACCCGGCGGCGGTACCGTGCTCATGGTTACGAATTCGGTGTGCGGATGCGCGGCGGGCAAAGCGCGGCCGGGCGTGGTGGTGGCGCTGAAGAACGCGAAAAACGCGCCGGACGTCGCGGCCACGGTCTTCGCCGGAGCCGATGTGGCCGCCGTGGACCGCTTGCGTGGCAAGTATCTCGCGAGCGTACCCCCGTCCTCGCCCTCGATCGCGCTCTTCCGCGACGGCGAACCGGTATGGGTGATGCACCGCCACCAAATCGAGGGCAACGATCCGATTTCGATCGCGCACACGATTCTCGGCGCGCTCGACGAGCACTGCGTCAAGACCGCCGTTTAGCGCTTTAGGAGTTTGAACGCCATATCGCGGCCATGGCCGCCGATCGACATCGTAATCCAGAGCATCGCCATCGGCTCCAGATAGCGGGCTTGGGACAGCGCGCCCGCGTCGATCGCGTCGAAGCCCAATACCGCGGCGAGCGTATGCGCGATTCGTTTAGCCTCTTCGTCGTCGCCGCAATAGAACATCGATGCGGCCTGACCGCCGTAGTCCGGGTCGCGCATGTTGCCGAAGCCGGTGGTGTTGAAGATCTTGACGACCTTCGCGGTTGGGGCCCAGCCCGCCACCAGTTCGCCGCCCGACGCTCCGCCGCCGGTCGTGAGACCCGCCAAGCGCGGCGCGATCGGATTGGTGCAATCGAGCACGGGCTTTCCGACGAGATGCGGAGCGACGCGTTTCACGACGCCTTCCGCCGCCTCCCACGGCGTCGCGAGCGCCGCGACTTCGCCGAATCGGGCCGCCTCTTCCATCGAGCCTTCCGCGCGGCCGCCGTACTTCACCTCATGACCCGCGTCCGCCCAGCGCTCGCCCAGCGTGCCGCCCACCTGCCCTCCGCCCAAGACCGCGATCTTCACGCCGCCACTCCCAACAGTTCGATGACCAACCGCGCGGTCTTGGCCCCCGAGTATTGCTGCTGGCCGGTGATCAATAAGCCGTCGCGCACGGCGAAGGGGCGCCACTTGCCGCCGCGAATATAGTTCGCGCCCCGTTCGCGCGCGGCGTCTTCGATCCGCCAAGGCATCACTTGGCGTCCGACAAGGCGGTCGGCTTCTTCTTCCTCAACGTTCGCGAAACCCGTGATCGTGCGGTCCGCGATCAGGTAGCCGCCTTCCACCGGAACGTCGATCAACGCCGCGACGCCGTGGCAAAGCGCCGCCACCGGCTTGCCGAGCGCCCAGAACGCCGCGATCGACTTCCGTAGAGTTTCGTCGTCGCGAAACGTGAACATCGGCGACTGTCCACCCGAGACCAGAATGGCGTCGAAATCCGTTGGATCGATCGCGCTTACCGGCTGGGTCGAAGCCAGCGCGCCGGCCAACCGGCCGGAGGCGAGGTAACCCGCGCTAATCAGGTCGTGCGCGGAGTACCCGGAAGGGTCGCGCGGATCGCTGAGCGTGTCCATTTCGACCGGCCCTCCGCGCGGACTGGCGATTTCGACCCGGTAACCCGCCTCGGAAAATTCCCAATGCGGGTGAAACAATTCGGAGGCCCAGAAGCCCACCGGTCCGCCGAGCGTGGTCGAGACGGAAGGGTTGGCGACGACGATTAGAACGCGGGGAGTCGACATTGAATTACGTTACCGTATCGTATCGTAACGGTCGCCGGTAAAATGGCTAGGTGGCGACGAAAGGAAGGCCCCGGGACGCGGACGCGGAGGAGCGGATCCTCGCCGCCGCGCTCGCGGAGCTTTCGCGCGCCGGTTACCGGGCCATGTCGATCGACGCCGTGGCGCGCGCGGCCGGCGTGAGCAAGCCCACCATTTACCGGCGATGGAAAGGCAAAGAGGACTTGGCCACGGCGGCGGTGCGGCGATTGCAACAAGCGGAGCCCAGAGCGTGCGAAGGGTCGAATCTCGAACGGCTCGTCGCCATCCTTCGGAATTTTCGCCGGTCCCTCTTGCGCCCTAACGGCATGGCGCTTCTCGGCACGGTTTTGGCGGAGGAACACCGAACTCCCCGGCTTCTATCGCTGTTTCGCGAGAGGCTGGTAGCCTCGCGCAGGGCGATGCTCCGGCAAGTGCTGGACGACGCGCGAAACTCCGGCGAAGTGCGCGAGGACGCCGATCTGGACGCCGCCGTCGCTTGCCTCGTCGGATCGTTCTACGCGCGCTACCTCGCCGGTCAACCCATTCCGCCGGAATGGGCGGACCGCGCCGCGCGGTTAGTTTGGCGGGCGATTACTCCTTGATTTCGTAGCGGAATTTCTTCGCCGCCGTCTCCGAACCCTTTTTCGCGCGCACCTCGATGTTCCAGGCGCCGACCATAATGAACTTGGCCTTCGCCTCGTAGACGCCCGGCTTCACCTGTTTCGCCGCGTGTTTGAACTCGCCGTGATCCATGTCCGCCATGGTCAGTACGGCCTCCACCTCGGCTCCGGCGACGGGCGTTCCTTTCGCGTCGGCGACGGTGATCGTCAGCGGCGTGTCGAAATTCGCCTTCGCGTCCTTCGCCACTTTGTAGTCGATCTTCCAATCGGCCGCTAACCCCACGGCGGCGGCCAGAATCCAGGTAGCGAGAAGTCGCATGACTTCAGACTACATCTTGAGAACGCGGATGGAGCCGTTCGAACTGGACAAATCGATCAGCCCGTTGCCGCCGTTGCCCATTTTGCCCTCGATGCGGCTCTTCGAAATCTCGCCGCGCACGGCGACGTCGAAATCCGTCGTGACGTTGGCGTGCGAGGTATTCGCGCGGAGTTGCGCGCCGGCCGTCGCGGGCAAGCGAAGAATAATCGAGCTGTTCGAGGTGGTCACGCGCACGTCTTGGTCCTTGTAAGTCGGCATCGTCAACTCGATGGTGCCGTTCGAGGAGCGAGCGCGGACCGGTGTGCCCGCGGGCGAAGATTCGATGCGCGCCCGGATCGATCCGTTCGACGTCGAGGCCTCGAACGTGCCGCGAACGTTGTCCGCGCGAATACCGCCGTTCGAGGTCCGCAACATCATCCCGCCCAAGCAGTCGATCGCCTCGATCCCGCCGTTCGAGGTCGAGGCGTCGATGTTGCCCTTGACGTTAAACACGCGAATCGTGCCGTTCGAGCTCGACAGCCGCGCTTCGCCCTCGACGCCTTCAACCCGGATGGAGCCGTTCGAGCTCGACACTCGGTCGAGCAGCGTTTTGCGGGGAACGCGCAACACGAACTTCACGCCGCCGCCGCCGTTGTTCCACCAGCCGCGGTCGTTACTCGGCCGCTCCGCTTTGACGATCACCGAATCGGGTGCGTTGACGATGTTGACCTTGAGCGTTTTCAGAATGTCTTCGCTCGAAGCGTACTTGGTGCCCGCCACCTCGACTTCGTTTCGATCCCAACCCATCAGTTCGATCGAGCCGTTGAAGCCCTCCACGGAAAATCTCCCGTTGGCCGAAAGCGGATAGGTGAAGCGGAAGTCTTCCTTGTAACGGTCTCCATCCCAAGCGAACGCGGCGGACGCGGCGGACAGCGCGAAAACGAATAAACGGCGAAGCATCGAATTCTCCTCGTTGGCTATACGAATCGGGGCGGCGAAGGTTCCACCACGCCTTAAACTAAAGTCTTCCCATGAAAAAACTGCTGGCGCTGAACCGGGGCGAAATCGCCATCCGCATCTTCCGGGCCGCGAACGAACTGGGCCTCCGGACCGTCGCCATCTATTCGAAGGAAGACCGGTTGAGCCTGCACCGCTTCAAGGCCGACGAGGCGTACCAGATCGGAGAGTCCAGCGGGCGAAGCTTGGGTCCGGTGGAGGCGTATCTCGACGTCGAGGGGATCGTGGCGCTGGCCGCCGAGAAGGGTGTCGACGCCATCCATCCCGGCTACGGATTTTTGAGCGAGAACCCGGCGCTGCCCCGCGCGTGCGAGCGTCACGGAGTAACGTTTGTCGGCCCGAGCGCGGAGTTGCTCGACGCGTTGGGCGACAAAACCGCCGCGCGAAGACTCGCCGCGAAAGCGGGCATTCCCACGGTTCCCGGCACGGAAGAGCCGGTAGCTAAAGCGCGCGACGCGGAAAAAATCGCGCGGTCGATCGGATTCCCGCTCATCATCAAGGCCGCGTTCGGCGGCGGCGGGCGCGGTATGCGGGTCGTCGAGAAGGAAGCGGATTTCGCGGACCGGCTGGACGACGCGCGTCGCGAAGCCGCCATGGCTTTCGGCAACGACGCCGTGTTTCTCGAACGCTACATCAAACGCGCCAAGCACATCGAGGTGCAGATTCTAGGCGACCGGCACGGCAATCTGCTGCATCTCTACGAGCGCGATTGCAGCGTGCAGCGGCGGCATCAGAAGGTAGTGGAAGTCGCGCCCGCCGTCGGGCTCGATCCGCGGATTCGCGGCGAGATTTGCGAAGCGGCGGTAGCGCTGGCGCGGGAGGCCGGGTACTACTCGGCGGGCACCGTCGAGTTCCTGCTCGACGCGGACTCGGGCGCTTGGTACTTCATCGAAGTAAATCCCCGCGTGCAGGTGGAGCACACGGTCACCGAAATGGTGACCGGCATCGACATCGTGCGCTCCCAGATTCAAGTGGCGCAAGGGCACGCGCTGCACGGCCGCGAAATGAATCTGCCGAAACAGGACGGCGTGGCGTTGAACGGTTTCGCGCTGCAATGCCGGGTGACGACGGAAGATCCTTCGCAAAGCTTCACGCCGGATTACGGGCGCATCCAGACCTACCGCTCGCCCGCCGGCTTCGGCATCCGGCTCGACGGCGCGTCGGCCTACGGCGGCGCGGTGATCACGCCGTTTTACGATTCGCTGCTGGTCAAAATCAGCGCTTGGGGCCGCGAGTTTCCGCACGCCTGCCAGCGCATGGACCGCGCGCTGCGCGAGTTCCGGATTCGCGGCGTAAAGACGAACATCGCGTTCCTCGAAAACGTCGTCAACCACGCGACGTTTCAGCGCGGCGACGCGACGACTTCGTTTATCGGCGACACTCCGGCGCTGCTTAAGTCGGAACCGCGCCGGGACCGCGCGACGAAGCTGCTCGCGTATCTCGGCGAAACGATCGTCAACGGCAATCCCGAAGTGGCGGGCAAGCCCGCGCCCGGCGCTTGGCGAGCGCCCGTGGTCCCGCCGCACATCGCGGAGGCTCCGCCGCCCGGCACGCGTCAGTTGCTCGACGAACTGGGCGCGGAAGCGTTCGCCGAGTGGACGCGCAAGCGATCGAACCTGCTGATCACCGATACGACCTTCCGCGACGCGCACCAATCGCTGATGGCGACGCGCGTGCGCACTTACGACCTGATTTCGATCGCCAACTTCGTCGCGCATCGTTTGCCGAATCTCTACTCGCTTGAAATGTGGGGCGGTGCGACGTTCGACGTGGCCCTGCGATTTCTGCTCGAGGATCCTTGGCAGCGCCTGTCGCGGTTGCGCGCGGCGATTCCCAATATCTGTTTCCAGATGCTACTGCGCGCTTCGAACGCGGTGGGCTACACGGCGTACCCCGACAACGTTGTGCGCGAGTTCATCGCCGAATCCGCGGACCGCGGCATCGACATTTTCCGCGTGTTCGACTCGCTGAATTGGCTGCCGAACATGAAAGTCCCCATGGCGGCGGTACGCAAGACCGGGCGGATTTGCGAGGCGGCCGTCTGCTACACCGGCGACATTCTCGACCCGAAGCGCGATAAGTACACGCTCGACTACTACGTACGCATGGCGCGCGAGCTCGAAAAGATGGGCGCCCACATTCTCGCGATCAAGGACATGGCGGGCTTGCTGAAGCCTTACGCCGCCGAAAAGCTGGTGCGCGCGCTGCGCGAAGCGGTGGCGATTCCAGTACATTTCCACACGCACGATTCGAGCGGAGCCTCCGCCGCGAGCGTGCTGAAAGCCGCCGACGCGGGAGTCGACGCGGTGGACGCGGCCGTCGCGTCGATGAGCGGCTCGACCAGTCAGCCGAGCCTGAACGCGATCGCCGCGGCGCTCGCCAACACCAAGCGGGACCCGGGGTTCGACGCGGAGGCGCTGCTCGCCTACTCCGATTATTGGGAGCGCGTGCGCGCGCAATACGCGCCTTTCGACACCGGTCCGCGGCACGGGCTCGCCGATCTGTACTTGCACGAAATGCCCGGCGGGCAGTACACCAACTTACGCGAACAGGCGGAATCGATGGGCTTGGGCGCGCGCTGGAACGAGATCGCTCGCACGTACGCCGAAGTGAATCGCGCGTTCGGCGACATCGTCAAAGTTACGCCGTCGAGCAAGGTGGTCGGCGACATGGCGATCTTCCTCGTCGGGCACGGCATGACGATGGCGGACTTCGAACGGCTGCCCGAGGATCACTCGCTGACCCTGCCCAACTCCGTCGTCGAGATGTTTCAAGGAACTCTCGGCGTACCCGACGGCGGCTGGCCCAAAGCACTCGCCAAGCGAGTTCTCAAGGGCGCGAAGCCGATTAAGGGCCGTCCTAGCGCGTCGCTGCCGCCCGCGAATCTCGACGAAGCGGCGGTCGCCGCCGAGAAGAGAACCGGGCACAAACCCTCGCGCACGGACTTGATGAGTTATCTGATGTACCCCGACGTCTTCGCGAAGTTCGCCAAGGCGCGCGCGGCCTATGGCGACGTGGAAGTGCTGCCGACCCCCGCCTTTTACTACGGCTTGAAGGCGGGCGAAGAGACGACGGTCGAACTCGAGCCGGGCAAAACGCTGATCGTCAAATTTCTGAGCGTCAGCGAACCGCATCCCGACGGCACCCGTACCGTGTTCTTCGAACTCAACGGCCAGCCGCGCGAAACTCGCGTGCGCGACAAAGCGCTAAAGGCCGAGGTGGCGGACCGCGCGAAGGCCGATCCGGCGGTTCCGGGTCAAGTGCCCGCGCCGATCCCCGGAGCGGTAACGAGCCTCGCCGTGGGCGTGGGACAAGCGGTGGCGAAAGGCGACCGGCTACTAGTGCTCGAAGCGATGAAGATGCAAACCACCGTCTACGCGCCGGTAGCGGGCCGTATTTCGAAAGTCGCCGTGACCACCGGCGATCGCGTCGAACCGAAGGATCTGCTGGTCGAAATCGCGTGACGAACTCGCGGGCTTACGCTCGCCGTCGCGCGGCCGCCAGACACCCCAGCGCCGCCGCCGCCATGATCCAGGTCCCGGGTTCGGGAACGATTTTGAGCGAATCCACGCTGAAGTAAAGACCGCCGAAGCTTCCATCCGGATGATCGAGCCGCAGGCCGTGCGGGGCGATGTTGGTAGCGAGCGGGAACAGAGCGGCGGGGTCGAGAACCAGGCTCGTATCGGCCAGCGTTCCCACCGGCATCCCGACGAACTGGACAAAGAACGTGCGGGGGATAAGAGGCCCGACGACCGGCGCGGTGTAGGTTCCCTTTTCATTGATCATCGAGAAGCCGTCGTCGACGCCGGAGTCGTTGAAGATGCGGTATTCGGCGGGTCCGGAGAAGAGCAACCCATTCACCGAGGCCTTGAAACTCGCCGGATAAATCGCCAGATCGGCGGCGCTCGAAGTCGGTAGCGCGCCCGAATCGAACGTCCAACTTCCGCTCACGGGATCGCCGATCGCAAACGCGGAAGTGAAAAAGTTCCCGGAGTCGTCGCTAATGATGGTCGTTACCACGCCGCTGAACTCGACCGTTATAGGCGCTGCGCTTGCCGGCGTGCCGATAAACGCCGCCATCGCGGCCAGGGAAATTCGCAAGTAGTTCTTCATTTGTGCCCTCCTCCGTTCAGTCAACCGGAATCTCGGATAGACTATCAGACGGTTACCGCATCGGCAATAGCTGCAGAAGACCGAAGTTTACGCTCAACTCGCGCTTTCCGCCTTGCTCGCGCCGTACCGGTGAAGCTTGAATCTCGATCTCGTAGCGCGGGCTTTCCGGCAACTCGATCTCGACGACGAACAGCCCCGGCCGCGCGACGGTACGCTCGCTCGCCGCGCCGTTCACGGTAACCGCGATCTTCGCCGGAATCGATTCCTCGAGGACAAACCCGCGCATCCGCAACCGCTGTATGCCGCCGCGCAAATTCGTCAACCTCGCGCCCGCGCGCGCGCCGATCCAGCGATAGCGGTTGCCGAACACGCCTTCGAGCTCGTGCCAGCCGTGCGTGAGCCGCGCTTCGTGCCCGGCGAGCGACATGTCGATCGTGTCCTCGCGTTCGCCGGGGTACAGCTCTTTGCGATCGACGCCGTTGATCAGGTTGTAAACTCCGCCGTCGAGCGTCGCCTCGTATCCGCAGCCCGCGCAGCGCAGCGTCTCGGAAGCGTCCCGGGCGAGCGATCCCGCGCAATCGGGACAGCGCAAAAGCGTTTCAAACGCTTCCGGCATTTCGCGTTTCGGCGATACGCCGGCCTTCCGGCAGATCGCCGCGAGCGTCCCTCCCAAGAGGCGCGCCGCCCGCCATTCCGACCCGTGCGGGTCCAGCGCCACCGCCGCGCGCTTGACGCCCCGCTCCAGCCAGCCGCGCTCCGGCACGAAGGTCGAGTACTCGTGCGCCGCGAAGTGCTTCGTCACCAGCGCGTGCCAATCGCTCAGATACATCGTGTGATTTTGCCGGATGCCGAAGCTCTCTTCCTGCCCCGCGCCGATCACGTCCCGCACCAGAAACGGCAGCAGCCCCCAGCGATTGAGCGTCCGCTCCCACGGCGTTTGCTGCTCTTCGTAAGGGCAGCGCCACAGCCGCAACGTCGCCAGCCTCCGCATCGGTTCCTCGGCGAAGACGAACACGCCGCCCGGCGCCAGCACGCGCTTCACTTCGAGAAACACCGCCTCGATATCCATGAACTGCGAGAGCATCTGGAACGCCAGCACGCATTGGAGCGACTCGTCGCGAAACGGCAGCCGCAGCGCGTCGCCCGCCATGCGGATCGGTCCGCGCGGAACGCCCCACTCGCTCATCAGCGCGTAGCCGTGGCGCAGCGAGTCCGCCGAAATGTCGAGCGCGAATCCCCTCGCCCCGAACTCGTTTTCGAGCATCAGGCTGGTGTGCCCGGCGTTCGCGCCGATTTCGAGAAACGGCTCGATGGGCCCCAGAAACTCGCGATGCGCTTCGAGTACCGCGCCGCGCCGCCGGTTCTCCTCGCGATACACGCGAGACGCCCGCTCCGGCTCGCCGAGCGAGGCGAAGTTGTGGAACTCCACCTGCGCGCGCTTGACGTCGAACGATTGCGCGCTCATCGCCACTGGCCCGCTTGCATGCGCCGCGTCACGCGGCCGTTCGCGTCGACCAGTTCGAGGGTCGCTTCGGCCCCGGCGGCGATCGACGGCCCGCGCAACCGGTAGCCGCTGGTATCCACTTTCACCGAATCCGGCGGGATCGGCACGTGCGTCTGCGGGCCCACCGCGCGGAACTTGCCGTCCTCGACGATCACCACCGACGGCCCGGACACTCCGTCGAGCGCCGCGCCGATCAGCACTTGAATGCGCCGGTTCTCGGGCCGATCGCAGGCGGCGAGCGCCAGCAGAAGCATGGGGGCGATCCTCATCGCACCGATTCTCATCCTAGGGCCTCTTCGAGCGAGAACGCCCGGAGATCGTCGAGCAATACGTCCGGCGAGTGCGGCGCGAGCGTCTCGCGATCGAGCACGCCGGTAGCCACGGCCACCGACCGGATTCCGGCGTGACGAGCGGCGGCGATGTCGTTGACGTGATCGCCGATCAAGACCGCGGGCGTCCGTCGTCCCGTCCAGCCTTGGCGTTTCGCCTCGCGCACCGCGAGCTTCGCCAAGGCGCCGCGCGTCGCGCCCATTTCGGCGAACGCGCCGAAGCGGAAGTGCGGACGCAGACCCGCGCGCTCCATCTTCCGCCAGCCGATACGGCTCAAGTTTCCCGAAACGATCCCCACGACGGCGCCCGCCCGCCCCAGTTTCGCGAGCGTCCGCCGAACACCGGGGCAAACGCGCCGCGCCAGGTCGGGACAGGTGCGCCGATAGATCGTCTGCGCGCGCTCCACGATCTCCGGCATCGCGCGCCGCGCCGCCGCCGTCGAGAGTCCGGCGTTGCGCATCATGTCGCGAAGAATATCGCGGTCGAGCGAACCGGCCACCGGCACTCCTTCGACGCTCACGCGCACGCCGGTGACGCGAAACACCGCCGTTTCGAGCGCCCGCCGATGATCCGGACCGGCGCGCCGGACCAGCGTTCCGTCGATATCGAAGAGGACCAGCGCGGGGGGCACCTCTCCTAGGATAATGGTGGCTTCATGCAGGTAATTCAAGCGGGCGAGCATAAGCTGTTGCTGCTCGAACTCGACGTCCCGATTTTGGAGAACATCGCGCGCCAACTCGGTTTCGAGGCGCGCATCGAGGAAACGGCTCGCGTGGTGACGCTCGAATTGAGGGCCGCGCAGCGCGAGTCCCCGCTGCTGCTGTTCGACGCCACCGACCCCGGCAATCTCGGCTGGTTTTCGCGCTGCCAGTTCTACGTGGACTCGACGACGGGAAACGTCTTGCAAACGCCGTTCAAGATCGGCAACGTGCGAGAGCGCAACGGGCGCGTGCGTTCGCGTTCGGTGCGCATTCAGATCGCGAAGGAACTGCCGGCGAAGTTCCGTATGCCGGGCCGTCAGCCGGTGAACGAACAAGCGATGTACGCGGTGCTCTACAACCTGCTGGGCGCGCTGATGGACGTGGGCGTGGCGGTGTGCGGGACGGGCGTCGTGCAACCGGTAGCCGGCCGGGGCGAGGGTCCGCGCGCCAGAACGTGACCGTTTCGGTAATCGTGCCCGCGTTGAACGAGGCGGGATTTCTCGAAGTCCTCCTCGATAACCTTCGCTCGCAAGCGCCCGACCAAATCGTCGTCGTCGACGGCGGCAGTTCCGACGGCACGGAGCGCCTCGCTACCCTCGCCGCCCCTCGCGGCCGCGCCTCGCAGATGAACGCCGGAGCCGTCCGGGCGACGAGCGACATTCTCTTATTCCTGCACGCCGACTGCACGCTCGACCCCGGAGCCATCGACGCGATTCGCGCCGCCGCGCGCGACCCGCAAGTGATCGGCGGCAATCTCGACACGCACTTCGGCGGCGACGATTGGGTGGCCCGCACGTTCAATTGGATCTACCGCGCCCGGCTGCCGTTCGGCGTGTTCTACGGGGACTCCGGCATTTGGGTACGGCGCGAGTTTTTCGAGCGCACCGGCGGCTATCGCGACTTCCCCATCATGGAGGACTACGAACTCGCGCGGCGCATGTTCAAGGCCGGCCGTCTGGCGCACCTCCCGCAGCGCGTCTACGTGTCGCCGCGACGCTGGAAAAACGGCGGTCTTCTGCACGCGCTCACCGTGTGGGTGCTCATCCAAGGCGGGTACTCTCTAGGCGTCGCGCCCCGCCGCCTCGCGTGGATGTACAAACACGTGCGCTAGCCGCGCGCGGTTTCTTCGGCCAGCGCCGCTTCCACTTCCGCCCGGTACCGGTCGCGCAACTCGGGCGAGGTCGCCTCGAAGCGCATGACCAATACGGGCTGCGTGTTCGACGCGCGCACCAACCCCCAACCGTGCTCGAAGAGCACGCGCACGCCGTCCACGTCCACCACGTTGTGCGACTTCTTGTAGCGCGCCACCATCCGGTCGACCACGGCGAACTTCACGTCGTCCGGACAATCGACGCGAATCTCGGGCGTGACGTACATCTTCGGCAGATTCGCCGTCTGAGCCGAAAGCGGCTGGCCGCTGTTCGCGACGATCTCCATCAACCGGCACGCCGCGTACAGCGCGTCGTCGAAGCCGTAGTAGCGGTCGCCGAAAAACATGTGGCCGGACATTTCGCCCGCGAGTTCGGCGTGCTCTTCCTTCATCTTGGCCTTGATCAGCGAGTGCCCCGTGCGGTACATGATCGGCTTGCCGCCCAGCCTCGCGATCTCGTCGTATAGCACTTGCGAACACTTCACTTCGCCGATAAACGTCGAGCCCGGCTTCCGCGTCAGAATCTCGCGCGCGTAAATCAGCAGCAGAATGTCGCCCCAGACGACCTCGCCGTTCTCGTCCACCGCGCCGATACGGTCGCTGTCGCCGTCGAAAGCGATACCCAATTCCGCCTTTTGCTCTTTCACCGCCGCGACAAGATGCGTCAAGTTCTTCTCGACCGTCGGGTCCGGGTGATGGTTCGGAAACCGGCCATCCATGTCGAAAAACAGTTCCGTGGATTCGATGTTGAGCTTCTTCGCCAGTCGCGTCATCACCGGCCCCGCGACGCCGTTGCCGCCGTCGAACACCACCTTGAGCCGCCGCGTCCATTGGAACTGCGACGCGATCTCGTCCACGTAGGGCGTCACCACGTCGGCGCTCTCGACGCCCCCTTCGCCCGTCGCGAGATCGCCCGCCTCGATCATGTGGCGTAGCTTCTGGATCTCCTCGCCGTGCAGCGACGTTTCGGCGGTCATCGCCTTGAAGCCGTTAAACTCCGCCGGATTGTGCGAGCCCGTAATCATCACGCCGCCGCCGGTCTTCAAGTGGTAGACCGAGTAGTACAGCAGCGGGGTCGGCACGACGCCGATATCGACGACGTCGCAACCCGATTTCACCAAGCCCTTTAGCAGCGCTTCGTGCAGACGCGGACCCGAAAGTCGAGTGTCGCGGCCCAGCGAAATGCGCTTCCCGCCGTGGCGCTGCAGATAGGTTCCGAAAGCCTGCCCAAGCGTTTCGACGCCGGGCGACGAAAGCTGTTCATCGGCGATTCCGCGGATGTCGTACTCGCGAAAAATGTGCGGTGAAAGCATAAGCAATCACCGTATCACGAGGTTCGAAAAATACCCCTCCGTCCCCGGGCCGATCCACAGCGCTACGCCGCCCTCGGTTTCGCCCAACTTGAGGTCGTTGACGATGAGGGAAGGCTGTGGAGCGTCATGCACGTAAAACCGCGCCTTCACGCCGTCGACGACGATCTTGAGCTTCGTCCAGACGCCGGGTTCGAGATCGGCGTAGCTCTCGTACTTCTCCGGAGAATCCTTGCGCAGGCGCGCGAAGTCGAACTCGGGATGCGCGCCGTACTGCATGGAATGATTGCGCCGGACTTGATCGTCGGCGCGGCCGTTCGTGGGGCGGATGTAGAAGTATTCGTACTTGCCGTCCGGCTGCACGCGAAAGGCGACGCCGATAAAGCCGCGCGCTCCGCCCGCCGCCGTGCCCGCGCGGGGCGCTCCGGCGACCTCCACCTCGATCGTCCCGTTGCGGAACTTCGCGCCTTTCACGATCGCGTAGGCTTCGGCGTTCGGTACCTCGCCGTCCTCGATCACCCGCACGGCTTTCTTGCCGCGATACTCCACCGCTTCGATCTTCGTCTTATGCGCCTCGAGCGTTTCGGGCGACTGGGCCAAGAGCAGCGCGATGAGCGTCGTCATAGGACTTCCAGAATGACGCACTTCAGATACAGCGTCTCGGGTATCGAAATCAGCACAGGATGGTCGGAGGCTTGCACGCGGCGCTCCAGCACGCGGAGCGTTTTTCCCGCGTCCCGCGCGGCGGCGGCGACGGTATCGAGGAACGTCGCCTCGGAAACATGCTGCGAGCAGGAGCAGGTCGCGAGTACCCCGCCCGAACCGAGCATGCGCAGCGCCTTCAGGTTGATCTCCTTGTACCCGGCGAGCGCCTTGTCCAAATGCGCGCGCGATTTCGCGAACGCCGGCGGATCGAGCACGATCGTGTCGTAGCGGCGCCCCGCCCCGGCCAGCGCGTCGAACACGTTCGCTTCGCGGAACCGCGCGTTGCCGATGCCGTTGGCGGCGGCGTTCTCCGTCGCCCTCGCGATCGCCGAGGCGGAAGCGTCCACGCCCTCCACCGACCCGCACACCCGCGCGAGGTGCAACGCAAAACCGCCCGTCGAGGTGAAGCAATCGAGAGCCCGGCCGCGCGCGTACCTCGCGACGGCGGCATAGTTTTCGCGCTGGTCGAGAAACAGCCCCGTCTTCTGGCCGTGCCGAAGATCGGCGGTCCAGGAGAACCCGTTCATCTGGATCGAGGCCGTCTCCGGAACGTCGCCCACGACGCGTACCTCGCGGGGCAGCGATTCCTTCGCGCGCACCGCACCGTCGTTGCGCAGCACGATCCCGCGCGGCGCGAGGAGTTCGTCGAGAACCGGGAGAATGTCCCTTTCCAGCCGGTCGATACCTTGGGTCAGGGATTGCACGACCAGCCAGGGCCCGTAGCGGTCGACGATGAGGCCGGGCAGCAGGTCCGCTTCGCTAAAGACCGCGCGCCAGGCTTCCGAATTCTCGATTCGCCGCCGCGCGATGGCCGCCGAAATCCGGCCGCGGAGAAACGCTCGGTCGATCTTAACGCGCTCGCGCGAGAACAGCCGCAGCGCGATCTGCGAGGAAGACGAATAAAGCGCCGTACCGAGAAACCGGCCCTTCGCATCCTCGACGGCGACTTCCGCGCCGGGTTCGGCGGGCGGACTTTCGACATCCGAGGCGTATACCCAAACGTGGCCCGCCTGCAGCCGTTCCGCCGCCCGGCGGGAGATTTTCATCGCCGGACTTAACTCGCGAACTGCCGCAGCGCCGCGATCCGCTCCTCGATGGGCGGGTGCGTCGAAAAGAGCTTCATCAGCCCGCCGCCCGAAAACGGCTGCACGATGAACATGTGCGCCGTCGAGGGATTGGCGTCCATCGGGATGCGCTTCGAATAGGCGTCGAGTTTCGACAACGCGGAAACCAGGCCGTCGGGCGAACCCGTGTACTTCGCCGCCGCCGCGTCCGCGCCGAACTCCCGCGTGCGCGAGATCGCCATCTGAATCAACAACGCTCCGATCGGAGCGACGATCATCATGATCAGCGCCCCCGCCCCGCCGCCGCCGCGCCCTTCCTCGTCGCGATGGCCGCCGCCGGTGAACATCGCCATGCGGCCCAAGAACGTAATGGCCGAGGCGATCGTCGCGGCGACCGAGCTAATGAGAATGTCGCGGTTCAGGATGTGCCCCAGCTCGTGCGCGATCACGCCCTCCACTTCCGCGTCGTTCATGTAGTGCAGCAAACCCGCGCTGACCGCCACCGATCCGTGTTGCGGATCGCGTCCCGTGGCGAACGCGTTGGGGGACTCTTCCGGCAGCACCCACAACTTCGGTACCGGCAGGTTCATCCGCCGGCACAGTTCTTGCGTCATCGGCCCGATGCGGCGGTAGACGTCCGGGTTCTCCGTAGGCGTCACCGGCTGCGCGCCGTACATCGAAAGCGCCATCTTGTCCGAGAAAAAGTACCCGAAAAAGTTCATCGCGACGGCGAGGCCCAGGCCCAGAATCAGGCCGTTCTTGCCCCCCACCGCCTGACCGCCGACCAACAGGACGCCGCTCAGCAGTCCCAGCAAAAGTACCGTCTTCACCGAGTTCATGGAATTCCTCTCCCTTCATAATGCCCGACAACACGATGACAACGCGCAAAAAGGGGGCGGGAAAATCCCGCCCCCCCTCGTCCAACCGCGTTTCCGAAAGGCTAGTTGCCGACTTCCACCTTCACCGTCCGGGGCTTGGCGACTTCCTTCTTAGGCAGCGTCACCGTGAGCACGCCGTTGGTGTAGCCGGCCTTTACCTTGTCGGCCTCCACCGTGTCCGGCAGAGTGAACACGCGAGCGAAGCTGCCGTAGCCGCGCTCCACGCGATGGTAGCCCTTACCGTTCTCCACCTTGTTGAATTTCCGCTCGCCCTTCAGCGTCAGGTTGCCGTTCTCCACCCGGATGTCGATGTCCGACTGAGCGATTCCCGGTAGGTCGGCGTGCAGCACGATTTCGTTTTCGGTTTCGAGAATGTCCACCGCCGGAGCCCACGGACGATTGGCGTCCGCGAAGAGGCGATTCATGGTGTCCGCAAACAGGCGGCCAGTGAATTCATCGACTTCCGCCGCCGGGCTGTATTTCATGAGTGTCATTTCCGTTTTGATCTCCTTTGGAGTCTTACTCCTAAACTAGGATATAAACTGCCTTTGTTGTTGTCAAGTATTTTTGTATAAATCTGCGCTTGATACGCTAATACTTTAACTTCACCAGATCAATTTCAGGGCTAACTGCAAGTTTCGAGGCTGGTTCGCCTGCCCGCCGATCACCCCGAACCCCGCGTTCCCGACGGTTGTGTTGGGCAAACCGAAAACGGGCGTGTTGGTGAGGTTGAAGGCCTCCGCGCGGAACTGGAGGCGGGTGGACTCGGAGAACGGGAAGTTCTTAATGATTGAAAAATCGAGGTTTACGGTTCTTGGGCCACGATTGCGGGAGTCGAGCCGGGGCGTGTTTCCGAACTCAAACGACTGCGGAAGGCGAAAAGCGGACGCATTTAGGTACCCAGAACCCCCCGAAACGCCCCCTAAACGGTCACTTAAGGTACCGGAAGTCTGCACTTCGGTACCCGTAAAGCTCGCCCGGCCGCCGGCGTAGGCGGGTGCGCCGGAGACTCCGAAGGAAAGAGGCTGCCCCGATTGGTAGCTGTAAATGCCGTTGACCTGCCAGCCGCCCACGAGCTTCCTCCCCTTGCCGAACGGCAGATCGTAGACGCCCGAGAATACGAACCGGTGCGGGAAGTCCGAACCGAGGACGCTGCGGTCGATTTTCCGGTTGAACTCGTTCTGGTAGCCGGGATTCTGCCCCGCGTCGAAGAATGACGTGGTGAGCATGTTGACGTCGCCCAGATTCTTCGAAAAGGTGTAGCTCAGGGTGCCGAGGAACCCTTGCGCCATCCGCCGCTGGACGCTCACCTGGAGGGCGTGATAGCTCGAATTTCCGGCCCCGGTGAAGTTGACGCCGAAGCTCGTGAAGTGCGGGTAGGCGCGCAGCAACTGATTCTGCTGCACCGTGCGGGCGGCGAGCGGTCCGCTGGTAATGACGCCGAAGAACGGATTGTTGACCGAAGCGTTCAGTTGCGCGACACGCGCCAGATCGCCCGGCGCGCCGAACAGGATTGGGTTGATGCCGTTCAGCCCCTGGTTGATCGGCAGTTTCGTGCCTTTGTTGCCCGCGTAGGAGACGTTGACCGACACGCTGCCCGGAAGCTCGCGCTGGACGCCGAAGTTCCATTGCGTCGAGTACGGAAGCGGCGTTTCGTGCCGCATGGCCGCGATTCCGGTGCCAACCAGGGTGGCGGCGCCTTGCGACGACCCGGCGAGCGGTTGCAAGCCACCGGGGAACGGGTTGGTCAGGTTGCCGACCGGCGTGACGCTATCGATGGTCGAGACGAACGGCGTGGTCACCGTAAAGCCCGGATTTCCGGCGTTGAAAAGGCGCACCAAACCGGGCGCGAAAAACACGCCGATGCCGCCACGCAGGACGGTTTTGGGCGTCATCGAGTAGGCGAAGCCGAAGCGCGGGCCGAAGTTGTTCGCGTCGGTCCTATAGCGGCTGCGGGCCGCGTCGCCTACACCACGAAACACCAAGCCGCCGCGCAGGGGCAATCCGGTGGGACGCGCGAGCGGGGATTCGAGGTCGGGGTCGATGGTGGCGATGCGGTTATAGCGCTCCGTCGGCCCGGTTTCGACCTCCCAGCGCAAGCCCAGGTTGAGCGTCAATTTCGACGAGACCTTCCAGTCGTCCTGGAAGTAGAGCGCATGATAGAAGCCCTGCTGCGAGGTGGCGTCGGAATAGGTGAGCAGGCCGCCGGTTGGCGTGCCGAGCAGGTAGGACGCGAAGCCGAGGAACGGCGCCTGTCCGGCGGGCACTCCGGCGATCGGGTCGGGTCCGGAGGTAAACGTGGTGCCGAACGAGAAGTTGCCGCCGGGATTGCCGAGGCTCGCGTTGTGGTCGAGGAAAATACGCCCGTCCCAACCGAACTTCATCGTGTGGCGCGACTTGATGACGCTGACCGCCGCCGCCAACGTATGCGAGTACCGCGTGAAGCGCTGGTTGCCGGACTCGTCGTTGCCGTTGAAACCGGTGATCGAGAGGACCGGCAGGAAGCGCTCCTGCACCTGCGAGGTGTAGAGTTGCGAGAATCCGAGCGCGCCCAGATCCGTGCCGAGCGAATACGGATCGCGGAAATTGCGCTGCCGGGCGAAGCCGTAGCGCACGTTGACGACGAAATCGGGCCGCAGCGCGGCGATGCCGTCGACCACCGCCGTATGGGACTTGATGAACTGATTGAACCCGGCGGGACTGGCCGGGCTGTTCCAGTAGTTCGGCTCGAAGTGGTCGTTCCAGAGGCGGCTGTAGCGCCCGAAGAGGCGATACCGCTCGCTGAAATTGTGGTCGAGGCGGACGCTGAACTGCTTGTCGTCGTCGCGCGAACTGGCCACGGAATCGAGATTGTTGACGACGCCCGCGCGCTGCGGCTGCGGATAGAGATTCAGGATGTTGCGCGATACCGCCGCCTGCCGGTTCGCGGGCACGATCTTGCCCGGGAACGGGGTGCGCAAGAAACGCCCGGGGATGGCGGGATTGGGGGCGACGGTGGCGGGGTCGTAAATCTCGGCGGGCGCTTCGCTAAAGTTGCCCGTGCGCATCGCCGCCGTGGGCACGCTGAAGGTGCGGAACAGGCTGCGCCGCAGCGCCACCTGTTCGTAGTTGCCGAAGACGAAGGTCTTATCTTTGCCGTTGTAGATTTTCGGGATCACCACCGGTCCGCCCGCCGCGAAGCCGAACTGGTTGTAGCGGAGCGGCGTGCGGCGGTCCGTACGTCCGGGGATGGGATTGGTCCCCGCGCGATTGATGAAGAAGTTCGTCGCGTCGAGCTTTTCGTTCCGGAAGAACTCGTAGGCCGAGCCGCGGAAGCGATTGGTGCCGGACTTGGTGACGATGTTCAAAATGCCGCCGGAGGTGCGCCCGAACTCGGCCGGCGAAGTGTTGGTTTGGACCTTGAATTCTTCCGTCGTGTCGATGGTTGGAATCAGCGCCGGTTGGCCCTGGCAGCAGACGGTGATCGGGATGCCGTCGAGGAGAATCTCGTTCGCGCCGGTCATGCCGCCGTTGGCGAGAAAGTTGTTCGCGCCCGCGCTCTGGGCCGCGCCGCGCTGCTGGGCGATCCCGGCGCCGAATCCGGCCAGCGGAGTGACGCCCGGCGTGAGCGCCGCGAGGGCGAACGGGTTGCGCCCGTTGAGCGGCAAATCGACGACCTGGCGGTTGGTGATGACCTGGCCGAGGTTCGAGGAATCGGTTTCAAGCACGACGTTGGCCGCGCTCACGGTGACCGTCTCCGAAACCTGGCCGACCGTAAGCTGGGCGTCGATGCGCGCCTGCTGCGTGACTTCGAGCGTGAAGGTGCGGGCGAAGCGCTGAAATCCGGCTTTTTCGACCTCGATCCGGTAAGCGCCCGGCGGCACGAGAGGAAAGGTGTAGCTCCCGCTTTCGTTCGACTGGGCGGCGGTGGAAAATCCGGTTCCGGTATTGACCAGTTTGACGGCCGCGTCGGCGATGGCCGCTCCGCCGGGATCGGTGACGAAGCCGGTGACGGTGCCGGTGGTGGTTTGCGCGACGGCCGCGAACGCGGCGAGCGCGACGGTGAGAAGCAAGCGCGAGAACATGCGGGAAGCGTATCATCGCTGCATGAAGTTTGCCGGAGTTTTGTTGTTGGGCGCGGTTGGTTGGGGTCAGCCGGTGTCGCTGACGATGCGCGGCGAGGTGGTCGAGGTCGAGATCGGACACAAGCCGTTTACCTCGTTTTACACGTCTGGCGTGCCGAAGCCATTCCTACACCCGGTGCGCTCGGCTTCGGGCAAGGTCGTCACGCGGCGCTATCCGATGGAGAAGGTAGAGGGGGAAACCACCGACCATCCGCACCATCGCGGCATCTGGTTCACGCACGGCGACGTGAACGGCTGGGATTTCTGGATCAACGAGCCGGGCGCGAAAGGCGCGGGCAAGGGTCCGGGTAAGATTTCGACCCGCCGGGTGACGTTGCGGCCCGAGGGCAAACTGTTCGCGAGCTTCGATTGGAAGGGCGGCGACGGATCGGCGGTGCTGACCGAGAACCGGACGATGGCTTTCGGTGGAACCTTCGGCGGCAAGGATGCGCTGCGTTGGATCGACTTCGATATCGAGTTGGTGGCGCAACCGAAAGTGGTGTTCGGCGATACCAAGGAAGGGACGTTCGCCATCCGGCTGCGCGACGAGTTGATGGAAAAGAAGGGCGGCAAGATGACGTCGTCCACCGGCGCGGCGGGGATGAAGAACGTGTGGGGCAAGCCGTTTCCGTGGGTGGATTACACGGGGACGCTGGAAGGCGAGGAGCTGGGCGTCGCCATTTTCGACCATCCCGAGAATCCGCGCGCGCCGACGCGCTGGCACGCGCGCGACTACGGGCTGTTCGCCGCGAACATCTTCGGACTACACGACTTCCTGAACGATAAATCGCAGGACGGTAGCTTCACGATCGAGGCGGGGAAGTCGGCTCGGTTCCGCTATCGGGTGCTGATTCACCCGAAGGATACGAATGTGGCGGTGGAGTACTCGAACTACGCGGCGGGGCGCTGACTAGTGAGATTCCGTTGAGTTGCGATCAACTCGGCTGGGGCCACTGGTTGTAGTTATAGCCAAACCCAATGAGCGTCGCGGGAACCGACGCCATATCCGGTAAGTTCATCGCGTAGAAGACGATCAGCAGCATACGCGCAAGAAACGTCTCCGTCGTTTCGTCGCTCGTCATTTCCTCTTCCAACAATACCTCGTCGTCGAGGCGGGCCGATCCCAAAGAGTTTCGGTTAGGGTCCAACCAGTTAGTGTTTCGAATGCCCCGCAATCGCACTCCGAAAAGTAAACGATTCCCGTTAGGAAAACCCATATGGGGAAACTTCCTGCAGTATTGAAGAAAGACCAACAGATAGCCTACAACCTCGCCGATGTGCATTCCTGTAAATTCGGGACGGTTCAACGGTAGCCTTACCCCGAGGAAAAAACTCCCCCAAACGGTGACGTCCAAGAGCACGGTGACGCCCAAGCGCGGGGTGTCGCCCAAGCGCGGGGTGTCGTAGACAGCTCCGGTGATCGCCGAGCCATCATGTTGAGAAGTCGTATCCCACTGCCCGGGGAACCGCTGTCTTCGCCGCTGTATGGAGGTGTTGCGAACCGCTTCATGCAACTCGGCCTCACCACACAATCTCTGTGCGGGAAAGCGTGGCACAAGCGAAAGTTCGAGATTGACGGTCCCGTCGGACTGAGAGCCGGCGATCTGGCTCCAGCGTCTTCTGGATTGCTCAATCAACATGTCGCGACGATCCACGACTACCTTCCGCCGATCGAACAGCGCCCGTAGTTCTCTCTCGTCGGCAAGGTGCGGCTCGAAGCGCCTGCTAAACTCGCCGGTCCGAACCCAGACACCCTTGCGGCCGTTCAAAAAGTGCGGCCCAAGGTCGCTTTCGGGAATGTAAATCACATAGCAGACCTTCTCCGGCTGACCGCCCACCGAGATCGGTTCCGAGACTTGCGGGTCTAACGGCGGACTAACGCCTTCCGCGCACCACTGAAAAATTGTCTGGTTGTAGCGTGCTTTGGGGTCCACGCCCGGCAAACCGGTTATCTTGCCATCGGCGCTAGACGCCGTGGCCCCGATCACCATGTAGCCGCCAAAGGTATTGGCGAAAGAAGATAGCTTTTTGAGCGTTTCATCTTTTTCCGGAATCTTCGATTTTGAACTCCAGCCGGACGTTCTCAACCGCACTCTCGTCGAGTAGTTCTTGTAGATCGGCGAAGGTAATCGCCGAAACCGGCTTTCCGAAAATCGCCATAGCCGGTTAGGGCTTCCGGGGCGGGACGCTGCGCCCGTCCTTCTTATACTTCTCGAGCAGCGCCTTCATCGCCTTCGCCCGCGCGGGTTCGGCCTCGTAGCGATTGTGGGTCTCGCGCAAGTCCTCTTTCAAGTTGAATAGCTCCGCCGGTTGCGAGTGCTTCTGCACGTCGAACTTGTCGCGCCACCATTGCGGTTCCGCCGCGCCGTGCGAGGAGTCGGGCGAATCGATAAACACCCAGTCCCCTTGCCGCAGCCCGTACTGGTCGTTCATCGAGTGATGCACCGTCGCCTCGCGGATCGGCTTCGCGCGGTTCTTTTGGAAGATCGCCGACCCGATGTCGTAGCTGTCCTCGCCCGCGTCGTTCGGCAGCTTGTTGCCCGTTAAGTTCGCCACCGTCGCCATCACGTCGGTGAGGCAAACGACTTCGTTCTCCACCTTGCCCGCCGGGACGCGCCCCGGCCCCCAGGCGAGGAACGGCACGCGGTGGCCGCCCTCCCACAGCATGCGCTTCGCGCCGCGCAGCGGACCTTGGCTCGCATGGCCGAACTCGGGTTGCAGCGGGTAGGTCAAATTCTCGGGACCGTTATCCGAAGTGAAGATGACGAGCGTGTCGTTCGCTTTACCCGAGCGGCGCACGGCGTCGAGCAGTTGGCCGACGCTCCAATCGGTCTGGTGGACGAAGTCGCCGTAAACGCCCGCGCCGCTCTTGCCGCGGAACTCGTCGGCGGGCGCGACCGGCGTGTGCGGCGAGGTCATCGGGAAGTAGACGAAGAACGGATCGTCCGATTTCGACTTCTCCTCGACGTGCTTGACGACGCGGCGCGTGATCTCGGGGAGAACGCCTTCGAGCTTCCAGCCGGGCGTCATCGGCCCCGGCCAGCCGAACATCGCGTCGGGCTTCTCGACGGTGGGCTGCGTCAACAGACGGTCGTTCTCGATGAAGGCGTAAGGCGGGAAGTTGGGCAGATCGACGCCGAAGAAGTAGTCGAACCCGCGCGCCGTCGGGCCGGTAACGGGCTTGTCGAACTGGATCTTTTTGGCGAACTCGACGCGCGTGGGCCGCTGCGGGTCGCCGATGCGCACGCCGGGATTGATCTTCGATCCGTCGGTCGTCTGCCAATCCCAGCCGAGGTGCCACTTGCCGAAGGCCGCCGTGTGGTAGCCGGATTTCTTGAGCATCGCGGGCAAGGTGAGGCGATTGGGTTCGATGAGCGGGCGATCCCACGGCCACAGCACTTGTTGCTTGAGATCGCCGCGCCAGGGGTAACGCCCGGTGAGCAAGCCGTATCGGGTGGGCGAACAAACGCCGCAAGGGGTGTGCGCGTCGGTGAAGCGGACGCCTTCGCCCGCGAGCCGGTCGAGGTTCGGAGTCGGAATTTTCGATTGCGGATTGTACGCCTGGACGTCGCCGTAGCCTAAGTCGTCGGCCAGGATCACGATGATGTTGGGACGGTTGGCGGGCCGCGCGGAAACGAGGGGCGCGGCGGCCGCCGAGGCGAGGAAGCTCCGGCGCGTGAGGTTCATGGTTGCCGAGTTTATCGTAAGGGTTCCGCGCCCGATGGGCGCGTTTCTCTCGGGCTTCGCGAGCGGGCGCGAAGAAAAATCGCCTTAGACGGCAAAACTTCGAGGTACGAACGCGGGTTTACCCCGCTAAGCTGTTCGTAAGAGACGGCGGAGACTGTCGAAAGCGGGGACGCGTATGACGGGTTATCGGAGATGGTTGTGTTTTACGGCCGGAGTTCTTTCCGGTGCGGCGATGCTGGCGCAGGATCCCGGGCCGGTGGCGCCGGAACCGGACGAACTGGCGGTGGAGCACGCCGATTGCGAAAACTTCCGGCCGGCGACGCGGGAGCGGGAAGAACGGCGGAAGCGCGACGCGGCTTGGCGGTCGCGAATGACAGACGAAGTCGTTATGGCGCTGTCGGCGTCGAGTTCGATCGCACCCGCCGCCACTAGCGGGCCGTACACCGGTTCGATCGACCGGAACGTCTTCGGCGAGCTCGAGCGGCAAGGCGTGAAGCCCGCCGCGAAGACGAGCGACGCGGAGTTTCTGCGGCGTGTCGCGCTCGACCTGACGGGGCGCATCCCGACGCGCGAGCGGACGATCGCGTTCCTGAACGACTCGGATCCCGACAAGCGCCGCCGCCTAGTGGAAGAGCTGCTTTCGTCGTCGGCCTACGTGGACAAATGGACGATGTACTTCGGCGATCTGTTCAAGAACACGCAGCGCAACCAGAACATCACGCGCTACGAGCAGGGGCGCAACGCGTTCCACGACTGGATTCGCGAGTCGGTGGAAAAGAACAAGCCGTACAACCAAATGGCGAGCGAGCTGATCGCCGCCGCGGGATCGAATAGCTGGACGCAAGGCGATTTGAATTGGCTGGTGGGCTATCGGGTGACGGGCGGTCCGGCGCAGGACGTGTACGACCAGCAGACGGTCGCGGTGGCGGAGACGTTTCTCGGGCTCGGGCACTTGAACTGCATGTTGTGCCACGACGGGCGCGGGCATCTCGACACGCTGAGCCTGTGGGGCAAGACCGCGCGGCGCTACGAGACGTGGGAGTTGGCGAGCTTCCTATCGCGCACCAATATCACGCGCGTTGGGGTGACGACCGGCAACGTCATCAGCTATTGGGGGCTCGCCGACACGGGGCGCAACGACTACACGCTGAACACGACGACGGGCAACCGCCCGGCGCGGCAACCGTTGGCGAACAACGTGCGGACGGTCGCCCCGCGATACATCTTCAGCGATCGCAAGCCGGCGAGCGGCGAGCCGTACCGCGTCGCGCTCGCTCGCGAGGTAACGGCGGATTTTCAATTCGCGCGCGCGGCGGTGAACTACATTTGGGCGGAGTTTTTCGCGCGCGGCATCGTCGAGCCAGCGAATCAGTTCGACCTGGCGCGGCTCGACCCCGACAATCCGCCGCCCGCGCCGTGGACGCTGCAACCGTCGAACGCCCGGCTGCTGAAGGAACTCGCCGAGGATTTCGTCAAGAACGGCTACAACCTGAAATCGCTGATGCGGACGATCGTCAACTCGGAGGCGTATCAGCTTTCGTCGCGCTACGAAGGCGCGTGGAATGTCGCGTGGGAGCCGCTGTTCGCGCGCAAACTCGTCCGGCGGCTGTGGGCGGAGGAAGTGCACGATTCGATGGCCGTCGCGAGCAACATTCTACCGACGTATCGCGTGGCGGATTATTCGGGCGACAATCTCACGACGCGCGGCACTCGCGACGTGCGCTACGCGATGCAGTTGCCGGAACCGGCCGGCGCTCCCGACGGCGCGAACGGAGCGGTGGCCCAGTTTCTCGACAGCTTCTATCGCGGCAATCGCGACGATACGGAACGCTCGCGCGAGGGCGGCGTGCAACAGGCGCTGAACCTGATGAACGACACGTTCGTGACGACGCGCATTCGCGCTTCGGGAACCGGAAGCGGGGCGAGTTTGCTGCGCCAGGCGCTGGCGTCGAACGACATTCCGCAGATCGTCGATCATCTGTATCTCGCGGCGCTTTCGCGCGCGCCTAGCGAGGAAGAGCGCTCGGCGGCGATCAAGACGCTCGAAAGCGTGGGGCTCGCGGCGCGGCAAAGCAAGGCGGAAGATCTGCTGTGGTCCTTGTTCAACAAGGTCGATTTCGTCTTCAACTATTAGGAGCCGAGCCATGCAAGGACAAGATCGTTTCGACAAGTTCGTGAAGCGTTACGGGGTCGCCGGGCGTAATTGGCTCGAACGGCCGTATCTCTCGCGGCGGAGCTTCTTTGGGATCGGCGCGGGCGTCGCGGGATCGGGCATCGTTGGGTCTTTTGGGGCGCGGCCGGCGGAGGCGGCGAACGTCACGTCGCTCGGCGTCAAGACGCGGGGTACGGCGAAGCAGACGATCTTTATTCTGCTGACCGGCGCGCCCAGCCACACCGATACATTCGACTTCAAGAATGTTTCGGGCGTGACTCCGGGGAGCTTCGCACCGGAGACCGTGAACGGCGTGGTGATGCCGACGGGCCTGCTGCCGAAGCTGTCGAAAGGCCTGCCCGATTACGCGATCGTGCGGTCGATGCGGTCCTGGGCGCTGGTGCACGGCCTGGCGCAAACGTGGACGCAGATCGGCCGCAACCCCACCGCCGCGCTGGGCGATATCGCGCCGAATATCGGGTCGATCGTCGCGGTCGAGAAGGAACCGGAGCGGCGGCCGGATCAGGTGTTCCCGACGTTTCTCGCGCTGAACTCGAACGCGGCGGCGGGCTCCGGCTATTTGCCGGGAACGTACGGGCCGTTCAAGACGCTGCCGAACGCGAACGGCCTTCGCAATACCTCGAACGCCGACGGCGAGGCGCGGTTCAAGGACCGGTACGCCATGCTCGCCCCGCCCGCGACTTCGCCGTTCGGCAAGGCGGCGGACGACTACGCGAGTTTCTACGCCGCCGCTCGGGGATTGATGTACAACCCGGTGGTGGACGCCGCGTTCCGCTACACCGCCGCCGAGCGAGAGCCCTACGGCAATACGAATTTCGGCGACGCTTGTCTGGTCGCGCAGAAAGTTCTCAAGGCCGGGCAAGGCACTCGCTACGTCCAGATCACGTTCGGCGGGTGGGACGATCACACGAACATCTACGGCGACGCGGTGCTGCCCGCTCGGGCGCGTTCGCTCGACAACGGGGTGTCGCAACTCATCGCCGATCTGAAAGCGAGCGGCCTTTACGATTCGACGTTGATCGTCATGGCGGGCGAATTCGGGCGCACGGTCGGGCGTCTCTCCGCGGCGGGCGGGCGCGATCACTACCTGCAACAGTTCTGCGTGATGGGCGGCGCGGGAATTAAGGGCGGGCGGGCCATCGGCTCGACGGACGCGACCGGCGGAGCGACGGCGGAATCGGGCTGGTCCCGCAATCGCGACATTCGGCCCGAGGACATCGAGGCCACGATCTATTCCGCGATGGGCATCGACTGGACCACGATCCGCTACGACGACCCGTTCGGCCGCGGGTTCGAGTACGTGCCTTACGGCCAGGACGATTTATATGGCCCCGTGAACGAGTTGTGGGGTTAACGTCGAACTCGACAAACTCGAATCCCGGCGACCTTCGCCGCCGCCGCCCGAATCCGCAGTTCGAGCGCCGTCGTCGTCATAACATCAAATTATCAGGCCGAAACTTCTCTTTCTCTTCACCGGCGGCACCATCTCGATGAAGGCCGACCCCGCCACCGGAGCCGCGATTCCCGCGCTGTCGGGCGAGGAAATCCTCGCTTACGACTCCGGGATGGCGGCGCTCTGCGAAGCCGCCGTCGTCAACTACGGGCGCTATCCCGGACCGCATATCACGCCGGAACGCATGTGGGAGATTTCGGAAATCCTCGCCCGCGAGTTGGCGCGCGAAGAAGTCGCCGGGGCCGTCGTCACCCACGGTACCGACACTCTAGAAGAGACGGCCTACTTTCTCGACCTCCGCCAATTCGGCCCCAAGCCTATCGTGCTGGTGGGCGCGATGCGCAACGCGAGCGAGTTGAGCTTCGACGGTCCGGCTAACCTGCGCGCCGGGGCTCGCGTCGCGATGGACGACGCCGCGCGTGGAAAAGGCGTGATGGTCGTTCTGAACGAGACGATCCACGCCGCCGCCGAGGTCACGAAGTCCGACACGCAGGCCGTCGAGACGTTTGTCAGCCCCGTTTACGGCGCGCTGGGTATCGTCGATCAGGACCGCGTGCTGTTCGCGCGGCAACCGTTGCTGCGGGACCCGATCGAGACGCAAGCCTTCGAGCCGAACGTCGTCCTGATCGAAGCCTACGCCGGAGCGGACGGGCGATTTATCGACGCGTCGCTCTCGACCGGCGCGCGCGGCATCGTCGTCAACGGCACCGGGCGCGGCAACGTTCCCCCCGCGATGCTGCCTTCGATCCAGCGCGCGCTCGACGCGGCGGTCCCCGTCGTCATCGCCTCGCGCTGCGTGCAGGGGCGCATCCTCGACACCTACGGCTACGAAGGCTCCGGCCGCGACTTGCGTCAACGCGGCGCGATTTTCGCGGGCACGCTCTCCGGCGCGAAAGCGCGGTTGCGATTGATGCTCGCGCTGGGCGCTACGCGCGATCCGGATCGCGTCCGGAATCTAATGGAGCGCTGGGCGTACTAGTTTCGTGCCCGGCGCAGCGCCACACCGGCAAGCGCGGATATTTTGGAAATCGCGGATCGTCTTTCGACCGCAGGCATAGCGTGAAGCGCGATCCTCGATCGCTGACGATGTCGCGGCGGAAGGCGCACGTCGCGCACAGGCCCTCGGCGGCGCTCATCGCGGTTATCCGATGCGATGCAGCTTCATCATGTTCGTGGTGCCCGGCTTGCCGATGGGCTGGCCGGACGTGAACACGACGCGATCGCCGGGCCGCACTAGTTTTTGATCTTTCAACCGGCGCTCCATCTGCTCGATCATCGCGTCGGTGGTGCCCGCGTTCTCCTCCACCAGCGGCGTGACGCCGTAGATGATCGCCATTTGCCGCGCCGCGCGCTCGGACGGCGTGAACGCGTACACCGGCACCGGCGGCCGGTACTTCGACACCATCTTCGCGGTCGAGCCGCTGGCCGAAAACACGACGATGGCCGCCGCGCCCGAGAGTTTCGCCGCCGTGTGCGCCGCGTCGGCGACGATCTCCGCCGTCGAAGGATCGTCCGACACGTCGAGATCGCGAAAGCCCCGCTGCTTCAGGTTCGATTCCGTCTCCGCCGCGATCCGGTCCATCATCCGCGCCGCTTCCACCGGATAGCGCCCCGCCGCCGTTTCGCCCGACAGCATCACCGCGTCCGTGCCGTCGTAAATGGCGTTCGCGACGTCCGAAACTTCGGCGCGCGTCGGGTAACTATGCTCGATCATCGATTCGAGCATCTGCGTCGCGGTGATCACGAACTTGCCCGTCATCCGCGCCTTGCGGATGATGCTCTTCTGAATCAGCGGCACTTTTTCGAGCGCCACCTCGATCCCCAAATCGCCGCGCGCCACCATCACGCCGTCGGACTCTTTCAGAATCGCGTCCAGATTCTGGCACGCCTCCGGCTTCTCGATCTTCGCGACGACCGGCACGCGCGCGTCGCGCTCCTCGAGCAGGAATTTCAGTCGCAGCACGTCGTTCGCGGTCCGCACGAAAGACAGCGCCACGTAGTCGATGCCCTGTTCGAGCCCGAACGTCAGATCGCTTGTGTCCTTCTTCGTCATCGAGGGCGCCGAGACCTTCACGCCCGGAAGATTGATTCCCTTGCGGTCGCCGATCTCGCCGCCCGAGATCACCTCGCATTTCACCGCGCGGCCGTCGTTGTCCGCGGCGCGCAATTCCACCGCGCCGTCGTTCAACAGAATCCGGTCGCCGACCTTGACGTCAAGCGCGAAGTCGGCGTAGGTGGTCGAGGCGCGCGTCGCGTCGCCCACCAGAATGTCGGTGGTGATGGTGAACGTATCGCCCGTGTGCAGCGAGACGCGTCCGGTTTCGAACGTGCCGAGCCGAATTTTCGGACCCTGCAAGTCGAGCAGTACGCCCGCGTGAATCCCCATCTCCGAAGCCATCGCGCGCACGGTGCGGATGCGGCGAGCCTGATCGTCCTGAGTTCCATGAGAAGCGTTGAGGCGAAAAACGTCCACCCCCGCGCGGAGCAGTTGCAGCACCGTTTCGGGAGAATCCGAAGCGGGTCCAAGCGTAGCGACAATTTTGGTGTTGGGCATCGGCGTGGGCTTACACGTTAGGATGGCATTTTCCCTTCCGCATGCCCCTCTACCAAGTGATCGTTCTTTCGATCGTGCAAGGAATCACCGAGCTTTTGCCCGTGTCGAGCTCGGGTCATTTGTTTCTCACCTCGTGGCTGTTGGGTTGGAAAGACGAGGGACTGGCCTTCGATATCGCGCTGCACTTGGGCACGCTGGCGGCAGTGGTCGTCTACTTCTTTCGCGATTGGGTGCGGACGATCGCCACCGGCTTGCGACTGCAAGCCGCCCCGCCCGGCGAGCGCGATCTGCTCTGGAAGCTGGCCGCCGCTTCGTTGCCCATCGGAATCCTGGGCTTGAAATTTAAGGATGCCGCCGAAACCTCGCTGCGCTCGCCGTGGGTGATCGGCGCGATGCTGATCGGCGTCGGCGTCCTCATGTGGATCGGCGAGCGCGTCGGCGGCCGGTCGAAGAACCTCGCCCAAGTGAGTTGGCTCGACGCGATGCTGATCGGGTGCGGGCAGGCTTTGGCGATCGTCCCCGGCACCTCGCGCAGCGGCATCACGATGACCGCCGCGCTGTTCCGCGATCTCGACCGCGCCACCGCCGCGCGCTTCAGCTTTCTGCTCTCGACGCCGGCCGTCGCCGCTGCGGGCGCGAAAGCGGTCTACGACGCGGTAAAGGAATCGGGCGTCGATTCGCTGCTCACCCGCGACCTTTATCTCGGCATCGCCGTTAGCGGCGTTACCGGATTTCTGGTGATCGCCTTCTTGATGAGCTATCTCCAACGCTCGTCGCTGAAGCCGTTTATTTATTACCGCATCGCGTTTGGTATTCTAGTGCTCGCCCTGGCTTTTGTTCGCGCCTAGCGAATGAGGCTATTAGGACCGACCAAACACAACCGGCTCAACGAAGCCGCCGCACTCGTGTTTTTATTCGCGAGCGTGGCCCTGACGCTGAGTCTGATCTCCTATATCCCCGAAGATCCGTCGCTCAACACCGCCGCGCCGCCCGGCCGTCCGTTGAACCTGCTCGGCTATGTCGGCAGCTATCTTTCCGATTTCCTGTTCCAACTCTTCGGGCTCACCTCGTTCGTCTTACCCGGCCTGATCGTGTTAATCGCGTGGCAGTGGATGCAATCGCGCGCGATCGAGTCGCCGGGCGTCAAGCTTGTGGGCGGGGCCTTGTTCCTGCTCTCGTGCGCCTCGGCGTTGTCGATGGCGCCCGGGTTGCGCGCGTTCGGCGGACGCATCCCGGCCGGGGGACTGATCGGCTTTCTGATCGCCGACGGGCTGGTAGCGCTGATGAACTTCACCGGGGCGGCCTTGTTTCTGGCCGCCGTTTTGCTGATCTCGCTCTACTTGATTTCGAGCTTCTCGATGGCCGTGCTCGCCCGATGGCTTTCCGGTCCGCGCGCGCTGCTGGCGAAACTGTTCGGCGGCCTCGCTGCGATTCGCTTGCCGAAACTCCGGCTGCCGAAATGGCCTGCGCGCGCGCCGAAGCCCGTGGAGGACGAAGAGCGCGCGATGCCTTCGCCCGTGCGCCGCGAGCCCATCGTCGTCGACGAAACGCCCGCGATCAAGAAGCGCTCCCGCAAGGGCGCGGTGGTGATCGAGGAACTCGACCCGCCGTTCGATCCCGAGCCGCTGCCGCCGATCGTCGAAGCGCCGGTCGCGGAAGCCGACATCCCCATCCACACGCTCGCCGAATTGGAGCCCGATCCCGAACCGCTGCCCATGCCCACGCCCGCCGCCGCGCGCCGCGAGGCCCGGACGAAGAGCCATTGGAAGCTGCCTTCCACGGCGCTGCTCAACGAACCCGAGGAGCGCAACAGCTTCGATTCCGCCGAGCTCAAGGACATCGCCGCGCGCATCAAGGCGAAGTTCGAGGAGTTCCACGTGCTCGGGTCGGTGGTGCAGATCAACCCCGGCCCCGTCGTCACGACCTTCGAATTCAAGCCCGAAGCGGGCATCAAGTACTCGAAAATCGTCACCCTCACCGAAGACCTGTGCCTCGGTCTGCAAGCCGAATCGATTTTGATCGAGCGCATTCCGGGCAAGCCCACCGTGGGCATCGAAGTGCCGAACTCGAAGCGCGAAGTGATCAGCTTGCGGCAAGTGCTCGAATCGGAGGAGTTCTCGACGGCCTCGTCGCGCCTGGTGCTGCCGATGGGCAAGGACGTTAGCGGGCGCATCAAGGTCTCGTCGCTCGAATCGATGCCGCACCTGCTCGTCGCCGGGTCTACCGGCTCCGGCAAGAGCGTGATGCTCAACTCGATGATCATGTCGATTCTCTACAAATCGACCCCCGACGAAGTGCGGCTGATCATGATCGATCCGAAGCGCGTCGAGCTCGGCATTTACGACAACATTCCGCACCTACTGACGCCGGTGATCACCGATCCGAAGAAGGCGACGAACGCGCTCCGCAACGCCGTGCTCGAAATGGAACGGCGCTTGAAGCTGATGGCCGCGCTCGGCGTGCGCAATATCGACGGCTACAACAAGAAGGTGCGGCAACTGGCGAACGAGCCGCGCAGCCTGTTCGACGACGAGGCGGGCGAGGCGGAGCGCGAGGATTTGCGCCCGCTGCCCTACATCATGATCCTGATCGACGAGCTGGCGGATCTGATGATGCTCGAACGGGCGAACGTCGAGGAATCGGTGGCGCGTCTCGCGCAAATGGCGCGCGCCGTGGGCATGCATCTGGTGCTCGCGACGCAGCGCCCGAGCGTCGATGTCATCACCGGCCTCATCAAAGCGAACTTCCCGGCGCGCCTGAGTTTCCGGGTCGCGACACGCGTCGATTCGCGCACCATCCTCGACGTGATGGGCGCGGAGCATCTGCTCGGCAAGGGCGACATGCTGTTTCTGCCGCCCGGTTCCTCGCGCCTGGTGCGCATGCACGGGGCGTTCGTCACCGAAGCGGAGATCGCGAGCGTGGTCGATTTCTGGAAGACGCAAGCCGCGCCCGAGTACGACCAGACGTTCCTGCTCGCGCCTCCCGGCGAGGAAGTGGAAGGCGGCGAGGAGATCGAGGAAGGCGAGGAGGATCCGATGTATCAGGACGCCGTGCGCGTCGTGCTCGAAATGGGCAAAGCCTCGACCTCGACGCTCCAGCGCCGCTTGCGTTTGGGCTACGGCCGCGCGGCGCGGATTCTCGACCGTATGCATCGCGAAGGGATCATCGGTCCGCCCGACGGTTCGCGCCCGCGCGAAGTGCTCCGCGCACCGGACTGGTATACGGCGGGCGTGGGATGATTAGAGCGTAGTGCCTTTTTTTGTTGAACTTCCCGCTAAGTTCAGTTGGATTGACCGCGATTTATACAGCTTCGACTCGGTGTTGGGCTGGTTCGATTGGTCTGTGATCGGTAAAGACGACGTAATCGTCGACTTGCGCTCGTGCGGCTCCGCGAACTACCAGGCCATGAGCTTGCTTGTGTTGTACGTATGGTGGCTTCGTCTGCACAACGAGCGCGTCGATTTGGCCTACGACGACGATCCGTCGGAGCGTTCGGCGACCACCGTCTGGCAAAGAATGGGGGCGCGCGGTTGGTCCCAAGCGCTATATCGACCGAGCGACCAGTTTCGCGGCGCGCCGACCAAGCCCCTGTTTGCGATCCGAGGCAGAGAGGACGCCGCGCATATCGGCGCGCGTGTAGGCGCTTATCTCGAGAGTTTCTCGCACGACTACATCGAAGCGTTGCGTCATATGGTCTCGGAGCTAATCTACAACGCGGTCGAGCACGGAACGAGCTCTCTCAACCCGCGAGTTCCGGCGATCGCACAGGTAGCCTGGTATCGATCGAGGGCGACCTTGTCTTTCCTGGTGGCGGATTTAGGGGTTGGCGTGAAAAAGCACCTGGAGGGCGCGGCCGGACCCTTTGCGACCGATCTCGAGGCGATTCGGAAAGCGGTAGAGCCAAACGTCTCGGGTACGTTCGGAACCCAAGATCCATACGCCGCGCAAAACAACGCCGGACTCGGGTTGTTTGTCTCGTCGGGGCTTGCGCGGGCCCTTGGGGCCGATTTATACCTAGTCTCCGGCGGCGGCCTCCTTCACGTGTCCGATAACGACACTACCGGAAAGACGCTCAGCGCTCGGTGGCCCGGCACTTTCGTTTTGCTCAATGTGAAAGTGTCGCCCGGAGGCGCTCCCTTTACCTTCGCCGAAGAAAAGGCTCGTATTCTCGCTAACGCCCGCAAGGCGAACGGACCGAGCGATCCGGATGTACGAGCTTTCGTAATGTCGAATCACTTTGGGCGCTACGGTGAGGATAAAGACGAAGCCATTCGGTTCCGCGACCGGCACCTCTTGCCGGCTATTCATGAAGGCAAGACGGTGAAGTTGGATTTTCGCGACATGAACGAGGTCCGGCATAGCTTCGCCCACGCCCTGCTAGCCGGAGCCGTTAAGACTCTAGGAGTAGAGGCCTACCGCAGAATCAAGATCCTCAACGGAACGCCGGACATTCGTTCCACCTTGGACTTCGTCTTCGAAAACAACCTCGATTAGCGAACCCGCGCCCGGCGCCGCTCGTTCGGCAGCGCTAGCCGCTCAAGAAAACCAGCCGCCGATCGCGCCGCAAACTCCGCCGACCACGCCGCCCACGACGGTGCCGACGCCCGGGACCACGCTGCCGATCGCCATGCCGATCAGGATGCCGGTACCCATGCCGCCCAGCGCCCGGTAGCCTGCGGAAGTGCCTTCGGGCGTCGCCGCCTTCACGATCTTTCCGGTGACGTAGCCGCCGACCGCCGCCGTCGATCCGAGTCCCACTACCGGCTGGGCGAGCGTGTTGCCGACGACGGCCACCGCGCCGCCTTGCGCCTTCGCCGAACCGCTCGCCGCTAGAAACGCCGCCGCCCGCCGCCACTTGCCATCGCGCATCGGAAAATCCTCCGCGAGGGAAGCTATCACCGGGCTACTGGAAACGCAAGGGGTTAGAACGCTACCGCAACCCAGCGAGAGCGGCCACTAACAGCGCCGCCCATTGCGGACCCTTGTAGCCGTCCGTCCGGTCGTCGTACCTCTCGTCGAGCGAGTGCGCGCCCCCGCCCGTTCCCCCGCCGCCCATCGTGACGCTCGCAATGCCGAGCGCGAGCGGCACGTTCGAATCCGTCGATCCCGCGCCGCTCGTGAACACGGGCAATCCCGCGCGCTTGGCCGCATCGATCGCCGTCTTTACGATCGCGCGATCGTCCGAGGCTTCCGTCGCCGGACGTACGCCGATCGACTTGATATCGAGTTCGAGCGGCGCTTTCGACTCCGGCCAACGCGCCTTCTCGGCTTCGAGACCGTGGCGCAGCGCCGCCCGGAAGCGCTCGTCGATAGCCTTTAGCTCCACCGGCGATTCGCTGCGCAAATCCACTTCCATCGACACTTCGATCGGCACCGAGTTCACCGACGTGCCGCCGGTCACCGTGCCCACGTTGAACGTCGTCTTCGGCGATTTCGGCACGGGAATATCGGCGATCCGCGCCATAGCGCGTCCCATGGCGTGCGCCGGATTGGGCATGCCGAACGCTCCGTAACTGTGCCCGCCGCGCCCTCGATACGTAATCTTGTAGCGGTTGCTGCCGACGCCGCCCGACGTCAATCGCGCGCCCGCGCCGTCCACCGAGATAAAGGCGTCCACTCGGTCCTTGTACTCGCCCTTCTCGAAAAAATAGCGGACCCCGCGCAAATCGCCCTGACCCTCTTCGCCCACCGTCGCGACGAACAGCACCGTGCCGGCGAACTTCACGTTGTGTTTTTGGAACGCTCGCGCGACGGCCAGCACCACCGCCAAACCTCGGCAGTCGTCGCCGATGCCGAGCCCGGTCATCTTCGTGCCTTCCGTCTTCACGCGCACGTCGGAGCCTTCCGGGAACACCGTATCGAGGTGCGCCGAGAACACGATCAGCGGTTTCGCCGCGCCCGACCCCGGCCAGCGCGAAATCACGTTGCCTTCGGCGTCCGTGCGAATGTCGGCTAATCCCAGCGCGCGCAAACGCTTCTGAAACTCGACGCCCCGGACGGTCTCTTTAAACGGCGGTGCCGGGATTTCGCAGATCGACCGCTGTTGGTCGAGCGTCCAGGCGTTATCGCCGCGGAGGGTTTCGAGAACGGGCGCGAGAGGGTCCTGTGCGAGGAGAAGAAGGAGCGGAAGCATGAGAGAGCTTCCAATTTAGCAGGCGCGAGGAAAATTGGAGCGGGAGACCGGATTCGAACCGGCGACATCGACCTTGGCAAGGTCGCACTCTACCAACTGAGTTACTCCCGCTTGCTTGCCAGCTAGTAGTATCGCGCGACGGCGCGAGGGGTGTCAAACGGGGCTGAAACGCGATCGCCACGAAGTGTTTCAAATTCCTTTTATATTATTGATTTTATTGAATTTAAATAACACAGAAACACCCCCTTGCCGCTTCGCGCGGCTGTGCTAGACTAAGAGTCCGCAAGCCTCGTGAACGGGTGGAATCGTCCCGGTCGCGGGCGAGTTCGGAGCCGGACTCAATCCCCCTCAAAGCCCTAGCTCCCTCCGTTTTCTTCCTTGGAAAACGTGTGGGAAAGCTTTGTCTTTTTGGTGAAAATTTCGGTTCCGGCGAAGCTTGGGAGAGGGGTCGCTCGCAGGATCGAGATGGATTTTTGGGAAGAGGTTAAGCAAGGGCTCGCCGGGCAGATTAGCGAGGAGGGCCTCCTCAACTGGGTCAGCAAGACGAGACTGAGCCGGGTGACGGGAGAAACGCTCTGGGTGGCGGTCCCGAACGAGGCGACCAAAAAGTGGATGGAGGCCGAGTATTCGCGCCAAGTGGCCGCCACCATCTTGAAATTGCGGCTGCCGGTGACGGAAGTTCGCTACGAGGTGGTTTCGGCCGATTCCGGGGCGGCCGTTACGGGATCGGTCGAACCCGTCTCGTTCAATGGGATTCATCTCAATCCCAAGCTGACGTTCCGATCGTTCGTCGTCGGGTCCTCGAACCAGTTCGCGCACTCGGCGGCGGCGAAAGTGGCCGCCAGTCCGGGCAAAGGAATCAATCCGTTATTCCTGTACGGCGGTTCGGGTGTGGGCAAGACGCACCTGATGAACGCCATCGCCGGGGAGACCGCCTCCCGGTATCCCGGTATGCGCGTCGTCTACGCGCCCGCCGAGCGGTTTCTCAATCAACTGGTGCAATCCATCCGTTCGGACCGGATGCCGCTTTTCCAGCGCCATTACCGCACCGCCGACGTGCTGCTGATCGACGATGTGCAGAATCTCGCGGGTAAGGAGAAAACGCAGGAGGAATTTCTCTACACGTTTAACGAACTGTTCGAGAACGGCAAGCAGATCGTGGTGTCGAGCGATGTGCACCCGAAGCACATCCACGGATTGCCGGAGCGGTTGCGCTCCCGCTTCGAGAGCGGTTTGCACGCCGATCTGTTGCCGCCCGATCTCGAAACGAAGATGGCCATCCTCGCGGCGAAGGCGGCCGCCGAAGGCATCGATTTGCCGGAGAACGTGCGGATCTTCATCGCCACGAAAACCAAGGCTAGCGTGCGCGAACTGGAAGGCGCGCTGATCAAGCTCGCCGCCTATTCGAGCGTCACCGAAGAGCCGATCTCGACCGGCATGGCGCATAACATCCTGAAACATCTGTCCCAAACCACGGACAAACGTATCTCGATCGACTCCATCGTGCGCCTGGTGGCGGAAAAGCACCAGTTGCAACCGGCGCAACTCAAGATGAAGTCGAACGAACGCAAGATCGCCTACCCGCGGCAGATCGCCATGTACTTAGCCAAAGAGCTGACGCACGCGTCACTCCCCGAAATCGGGCGCGCCTTCGGCGGCAAGCACCACACCACCGTGCTTCACTCGGTACAGAAAATCGAGACTCTGCGCTTGCGAGACCCGGTTTTAAACACCCTTCTCCACAACCTTTCGGACGCATTAACCGCATGAAAACGCGCTTTCCACAACAAGGTGTTGTTTCCCGGCGTGGATCGCTGCGGAAGATTCTCTCGAAGGCCGGTTCGCCACCGGTGGAAACCCGGATTTCCACTCCCGGATGTAGCGAAAAGTTCTTGATTTTAGTACCATTTAGGTGGTTATCCACAGATTCACAGGGCCTACCAAGGCAGCTCTCAGATTGCAACTTATAAAGACCTGAAAGAAGACTAAGGGGAAAGCCTTAGGCGATCTCCCGGAAACCGGAAAAAATGGAATTTACCGTCAGCCAAGCCAACCTGGTTCGAGAACTGAGCTTCTCCCAGGGTGTGGTCGAGAAAAAGACCACCATTCCTATCCTCTCGAACGTTCTTATCGAGGCCGCCCAGGATCGCATTACGCTGACGGCCACCGATCTCGAATTGGGATTTCGCTGCTCGTGTCCGGCGCGGGTGAAGAAGGCCGGGGCCGGAACCCTGCCCGCGCGACGGTTGCTCGATTACGTTCGTCTGCTGCCCGCCGCCGATCTCGATCTCAAGATTACGGATAACCATTGGGCGACCCTGACCTGCGGACGCTCGAAAACGCGCATCGCGGGGATGTCGCGGGAAAGCTTCCCCGAACTGCCCGCCATGCCGGAACCATTAGCGAAGATCCCGGCGAAACTGTTGTCCGGCTTGATCTCGCGAACCGTTTTCGCGATTTCCGCCGAAGAGTCCCGCTTTACGCTCAACGGGGCGCTGCTGATCCTGAAGAAAGACTCGGCGGCGATGGTGTCCACCGACGGTCACCGCCTCTCTTACGCCGAGAAGGCGATCGATCTGCCGGGGGTCTCGGGCGTCTACAAAGCCCTGTTGCCGAAGAAAGCGATGCAGGAAATCCAGCGCCTGGCCGCCGAGGCGACGCCCGACGACGAGGCGATTTTCGCGGGCGACGAGAATCACCTGTTCTTCGAAATCGGCGACCGGTTGCTACTCTCCCGGAAACTCACGGGCAACTTCCCCGATTTCGAGCGCGTCCTACCTAAAGAACAGCCGAACGTGGTCTCGCTACCCAAAGACGAATTTAAGGCCGCCATCGAGCGCGTCGCTCAGTTTTCCGACGACCGCTCCCACGCCATCCGGGTGCATGTCGGCGACGGCGAGGTGAAGATCCACTCTTCGCTCTCCGATACCGGCGAAAGCGAGGAAAGCTTGCCGACCGGTTATTCCGGCCCGGCGGTCGAAATCGGATTTAACGCGCAGTATCTTATCGATTTCCTGCGGGCGCTTTCCGAGAACGAAGCCTCGTTCCACTTTAAGGACGGCAATTCGGCGGGCGAACTCCGCCCCGCGGCCGAGACCGTCGATTATCGCTACCGCTACGTCGTTATGCCCATGCGCATTTGAGCGTCCGCCATCGCTCTCGCGCTCGACTCGATTCGATTCCACAACGAAAGCATTCATGGCAGCACTGAACAACCCGATTTACGATTCGTCCAGCATTAAGGTTTTGGAGGGGCTGGAGGCGGTTCGGCTTCGCCCCGCGATGTACATCGGCTCCACCCGCGAAGCCGGTCTGCATCACTTGGTGTACGAAGTCGTCGATAACTCCGTCGACGAGGCGCTGGCCGGTTACTGCACCGAAATCGCGGTGACGATCCACACCGACAACTCGCTCACCGTCGTCGACAACGGCCGCGGCATTCCCACCGACATCAAGGAAGAGTTCGGAGTGTCGGCCGCCGAAATCGTGATGACCAAGCTGCACGCGGGCGGCAAGTTCGATTCGAACAGCTACAAGGTTTCGGGCGGACTGCACGGCGTGGGCGTCAGTTGCGTCAACGCGCTCTCGGAAGTTCTGCGTCTCGAAATCTGGCGCGACAAAGCCACCTGGGAGCAGGAGTACCAGCGCGGCATCCCACAAGGTCCCTTGACCAAAGTCGGTAAAGCGGGTTCGAAGACCGGCACCAAGATCACCTTCAAGCCCGATCCGCAAATCATGGAAGCGACGGTGTTCGATTTCGACACGCTCGCCAACCGCCTGCGACAGCTCGCGTTCCTGAATAAGGGCCTGAAGATCGCGCTCGTCGACGAACGCGAGGACAACCCCCGCTCCCACGACTTTCTCTTCGAGGGCGGCATCGCCGAGTTCATCAAGCACCTCAACAAGGGCAAGAGCGTGCTGCACGACAAACCCATCTACTTCGAAGGTTCGAAGGACCTGCCGAACGGCGGCGTCATCTCGATGGAGATCGCCCTGCAGTATAACGACGCCTACTCCGAACAGGTTTTCAGCTTCGCCAACAACATCCACACCGTCGACGGCGGTACGCATCTTTCGGGTTTCCGCAGCGCGCTCACCAAGGCCATCAACCAGGCTGGGCAGCAAGGCGGTCTGTTCAAGGACGTCAAGGAGAACCTCACCGGCGACGACGTGCGCGAAGGCTTGACCGCCGTGGTCAGCGTGAAAGTCCCGCAGCCGCAGTTCGAGGGGCAAACCAAGGGCAAGCTGAACTCGGACATTCAAGGCGACGTCGCCTCGCTGGTTTATTCGAGGCTCGGCGAATTCTTCGACAAGAACCCGCCGGTAATGAAGAAGATTGTCGGCAAAGCCATCGACGCGGCGCGCGCTCGCGAAGCCGCCCGCAAGGCTCGCGACCTCACCCGCCGCAAAGGCGCGCTCGACTCCGGCGGACTGCCCGGCAAACTGGCCGACTGCCAGGAGAAAGACCCCACCCGCTGCGAACTCTTCCTCGTCGAGGGCGAATCGGCGGGCGGCACCGCGAAAACCGGCCGCGACCGGCGCTACCAGGCGATCCTTCCCCTCAAGGGAAAAATCCTGAACGTCGAAAAAGCCCGCTACGACAAGATGCTCGGCCACGAGGAAATCCGGATCATGATCCAGGCCTTGGGCACCGGCATCGGCAAGGACGATTTCGACGTCGCGAAGCTGCGCTACGGCAAGGTCATCATCATGACCGACGCCGACGTGGACGGCAGCCACATCCGTACGCTGCTGCTCACCTTCTTCTTCCGCCACATGCAAGCGTTGATCGAGCGCGGGCATATCTTCGTCGCGCAGCCGCCGCTCTACGGCATCAAGAAGGGCAAGAAGATCGAGTACATCAAGAACGACGCCGAGTTCACCCGCGAAGTGCTGCGCCGGGCGACCGAGAACCTCTCGATCGAGTGCGCCGGGCGCAAGCTCGAAGGCGCGGAGGCGCGCAAGTTTCTCGCCGCCCTCGACGAGTTGACCCACGTCTCGCGCCGCCTCGAACGCCGCTTGCGCGACGCGCGCATGGTCGAGTTATTGATCGACCCCGCGCTGAAGCTCGATTCGAAGGCCGATTTTCAGGACCGCGCGAACCTCGAACCGCTCGCCGCCGCCGCGCAAGCCGCCAAAATTCCCGCCGAGTTGCGCGCCGACGAGGAGCATTCCGCGTTCCTCGTCGCCTTCCGCGACCACACCCAGGCCGAGCGGCTGATCGGCGTCGAGTTCGCGGCGAGCCCGGATTACAAGCGCCTGCGCGCGCTCGCCCGGCAGATCGCCGAGTTGAACGTCCCTCCGTTCGCCGTCGTCCGCGAGGGTAAGCCGGTCGAAACCAAGGGCGATTGGCGCGACCTGCTGGCCTTCGTCAAGGAGGAAGCGATGCGCGACGCCAATGTCCAACGCTATAAGGGCTTGGGCGAGATGAATTCGGAACAACTCTGGGAAACCACCATGGACGCCGAGCGCCGCACCCTGCTCCGCGTCGACCTCAAGGACTTGGTCGAGAGCGACGAAATCTTCTCGACGCTGATGGGCGAGGATGTCGAGGCCCGGCGCAAGTTCATCGAGGAGAACGCCCTCGACGTTCGGAATTTGGACGTCTGATTAGACTGAACCCATGGCGACCGCGACCCAGCTCCTCACCTTCGACCAGTGGTCCGAGTTGGGCTGGGACACGATCAAGACCACGGAGCTCGTGGACGGGGAGGTGGTTCCGGTGGCCTACACGCGCGCGATTCACGAATGGGTGAAGGCTAAAGGGACGGATATCTTCGCCGGCTTTCTCCGGGGAACCGGAATCGGGGCGGTCTACCCCGAGGTGATCTTCAAACTGGACGAGCGGCTTGGCCGGAGGCCCGACGTCTCGATCTTCGTTCCCGACCGCCTGCCTCCGGCGGAGGGCCCGTTCGTCGGGGCGGCCGAGATCGTCTTCGAGGTCGTTTCCTCGGAGACCACCGAAGAAGCCGACCGCCGCATCCGCGATTACTTCGCTTACGGCGCAAAGTATGTGGTCATGGCCTATCCCGAGAGCCGTTCCTTCTGGGTGTACGACTCCGCCGCTCGGGCCCACCGCCTCGAATCTTCGGAAACGCTGACCTTCCCCGACCCGCTCCCGGGATTCTCCGCCCGCGTCGGCGACTTCTTTCCTCCCCGGGCCTCCTAACTCCGCGCCGTCGGGGCTTGCGCCGCTTTCCTCCTTGTAGTAGCGTGATCGACCGGGAGGAAGCAGTATGCTCCTTGGACCTCTCCGCACTTCCGTTTTCGCGCTTGCGCTCGCCGCAACCGCGCCTTCCAGCTTCGCTTCGTTGTTCGAACCCGACCGTGTCCTCGCCGGTGCGTTCGATTCCGCCATCCGCGTCCTGGGTACGAACTCCGTGGGCTCGGGCATCGTCTTCGGCTCGGCCTTTAACCCCACCTATAACTCGCTGTTGCTCTGCATCGCCACCGCCGACCATGTCCTCGCCGGCAACTGGATCGAAGAGATCGGCTTCCGCAGCGACGCCGGAATCATGGGAACTACCAATCCCGGCTTCGAAGCCGAACCCTCTTGGGTAGCCGTCGCGCGGGGCGGGTCCACCGGTACAAAAGACTTGGGTTTTATCGCGGCGAGCTTCGATCTGAACCTTATGGCGAAAGCCGATCAAGACCTGGTGAAGGCCATCGTCCCCGTTCCGTTGGGCACGGCCTTCGCCTTCTTCCCCGACGTCTACGTTTCGGGCTACGGCGACAGCGGCGTGCTCGCCACCGCGGACGAGCAGAAGCTCTTCGGCGTCGCGGCCGGAACCTACGTTCACCACTCGCCCATGCCCGCGAGCGAGAACTACGGCATCCAACGCGAGTGGTCTACCAGCTTCGACAAATTCGGGCCGTTCGACGATGGGACCTACAAGTACGACGCGGCGTTCGTCTATCTCGACACCACGAAGAAGCACGGTATGGGATTGAGCGGCGACTCCGGTTCCGGCATGATCGCCGACGGTAAGGTCCGGGCGATTTACACCTTCGCCGAATCTAAGTACGGAAAGCTCGGCAAGGATGCCAAGGGCAACCCGGTGGGCCTAGCCTGCGACCCGGATGTCGAGCTTTGCCCGTTCGAGTTCTTCTTCGAGGGCGGCGAAGGCGGCGGAGTCGCCTTGGATATGGCCGACGTCGCCTGGTACGGGGCCCAGTCCAAAGTGCCGGAACCGGCTACGTACCTACTCGTCCTGGGCGGCTTGGCGGCGATGGTTCGCATCCGCCGGAGCCGTCAATAGTACAGCTTCAATCCGAACTGGATAATCCTCGCCGACTCGGTATCCGTCACCAGTCCGAACGTCGGCTGCCCGAACGTCGTCCCCGACGGATTGTTGAAGTTCACGTTGTTGAACGCGTTGAATAGTTCCGCGCGGAACTGCAACCGCCGCCGTTCGCCGAACTGAAAATCCTTGATCGCCGAGAAGTCGAAATTCACGAGCTTCGGCCCGCGATTGTCCGGCAGCAAGCGGCCCACGTTGCCGAACTCGAACGCCGGAGCGTCCACGAACGCCGCGTTGTTAAACCAGCCGTAAATCCGCGCCGTATCCGATCCGTCCGTGCGGCTCTTGATCCCGGTCGAGATCGGCCGCTGATCGCCGCCGAACGAGTTCGTCGTGTTCTGCCGCGAGGCGATCGAGATCGGCAGACCGCTCTGCACGCTCGCGATGCCGTTGACGTTCCAGCCGCCCAGCAGCGCGTTCGACACGCCGCCGCCCGACACGAACCGCTTGCCCTTGCCGAACGGCAGCTCGTACTGGAAGTTCGTCACCAGCCGGTGCGCCACGTCCAGCGCCGACAGCGACTTGTCCCACCACTTCTGGTTGTTGTTCGTGTAGTCCGGATTCTGCTGCCCCAGAAATCCCGCCACCGACGACGTATCGTCGATCATCTTCGACCACGTGTACGCCGCCAGCATCTGCAGCCCCGAACGGTACCGCTTGCGGAACTTCATCTGTAGCGAGTGGTAGCTCGAATGCGCCTGCGATCCCCAGGAGTGCGTTAGCCCGGTCAAGTGCGGATACGGGCGCAACAACTGCCCGCGCGTCGTCGTCGCCTGTCCCAACGACGTGGTCGCCGGTAGGAGCCCCCGGAACGGATTCGCGACCGTCTGATTCAGTTGGTCGCCGAGCGCCAGAAACTGATCGGGCAGTTGATTGAATTCCGACTGCGCCAGCAGCTTCACGCCCGCGTTGCCCGCGTACGCCACGTCGATCAGCATGTCGTCCTTCGCCGCGTACTGCACGTTGAAGTTCCACTGCGCGCTGTAAGGGGTCCGGTCGCCGCGCACCTGCGCCGTAATGCCCTGCCCGGCGAACGTCAGCAAGCCGCGCGAACCCGCCTCGGGTTGGTTAAACCCGTCGGGAAACGGATTGGACATCGTGGTGTACGGCGTGCGCCCGCCGTCGATCGTCGTCGTTACTTGCGTATTGGCGTTGTAGCTAAGCGCGCCGGTCGACCCCGCGCTCGGCCCGATGCCCGTCGTCGGATTGAAGAAGATGCCAAAGCCCGTACGCACCACTAAGCGATCCGTCACCTTGTATGCGAGGCCGATACGCGGCGCGAAGTTATTGCCGTCGGCGTTCTTGTTGCCGCGCGGATTGCCGTCGCGCCCGGCGAACACCAAGCCTCCGCGAATCGGCCCGAGCCCCGCCGGCTGGATTGGCAAGGTCGCGTCGAAATCGAACCAAGACGTGCGATCGAAACGCTCCGTCAGCGGACGATCGGAATCCCAGCGAATGCCAAAATTTAACGTCAGCCGATCGTTCACGCGCCAGTCGTCCTGGAAATAGCCCGCGTAGTACAGCACCTGAATCGCGAGCGCCGGTTCGTACTGGATGCGCCCCCCGCCCGGCAGGCCCAGCAGCATCGACGCGATCGAGTTGCCGCCGCCCGCGCGATTGAAAAAACGCCGGGTCCAATTGTCGTTGAACGAATAGAGGCCGTTCGGCGCGTTGGGCCGGAAATTCGACGCGCGGTTCGCCCGGTACGTCCCGCCGAACTTGATCGAGTGCTTGCCGATCAGCTTCGCCGCGTCGCCCGTCGCCGTGTAGGTCTCGAATTTGTTGCCGATCACCCAAGCCGCCTCGCCGCCCATCGCGCCGTACACCGCCGGTTCGATACGCGGAAAAATCTTGAACTGCGAAACGGAGTCGATCGACGCCGGCATCCCCAGCGACGCCGACGTCACTTCTTCCGGCTGCGCGCTCCGCGGGTTCGCCGCGTACGCCCAGCCCAGGTTGGCGTGCAGCACCCAACCGCCGATCAGATAGTTATCGTCGATCGTCGCGCTGCGGTTCACCGATCCGTCCTGCCCGGAGTTGGGCGACGCGATGTTGCGGTAGTGATTTGCGAGCGGAACTTTCCGGTCGTTCCACGACATGCGTCCGAAAATGTTGTGCCGGTCCGAGAAGCGATGATCCACCCGGATCGAATAGGCGTTATCCGCCGGCCGCCCGCCCGCCTGCGAATAGAAATTGTTGATCACGCCCGTCGTCGTGGGCTCGGGGTAATAGCTCAGCAGCTTCGACCCCACGGCGTTGAACCGGCTCGCCGGAATGCGATTGCCCGGAAACTGCATCCGTTCGCCCGCCGCGTTGATCGTCGCCGGGTCGTAAATTACGTCCGGATGCGCCGAGAAATCGCCGTTCTTCATCGCCGCCGTCGGCACGCTGAAAAATTGCCCGCCCGGGTTCACCTGCCGTAACCCTTCGTAGTTGAAAAAGAAGAAGCTCCGGTCCCGCGATTTCGTCATCGGGCCGCCCAGCGTCCCGCCGAACTGGTTGTAGCGAAACGCGCCCTTGCCGCGCCCGTTCAGATTGTTGAAGAACCCCGCGGCGTCGAACACGTCGTTGCGCAGAAACTCGTACAGCACGCCGTGGAACTCCTTCGTCCCCGCGCGGCTCACCATATTCACCACCGCGCCGCCGGACCGGCCGTACTCCGCCGACAGCGAATTGGTCTGGACCTTGAACTCCTGCACCGCGTCCGGATTCGGCACGTAGGCGGGCTGGTTGTAGCCCATCACCTCTTGCGGCGAGCCGTCCACCATGATGCTGTTCGACACGTTGCGCCCGCCGTTCGCCGAAAACGCGTTCGAGGCGATCGCCCCGTTGCCCACGCCGTTCGACCGGTAGTTCCGCGTCGTCGCGATACCGGGCGTCAGCGCGACAAGCTGCATCACGTTGCGACCGTTCAACGGCAGCGCCTCCGCCGACAGCGAATTCACCACCTCGCCCAGCGTCGAGCTCGCCGTTTCGAGAATCGGCGATTCCGTCGTCACCGAGATCGTCTCGTTCACCGACCCCACTTCGAGCGCGATATCGAGCGCCGCCACCTGCGCCACTTCGAGCGTGAACGCGTCGCGCTGGTAGCGCTTAAAGCCCTGCGCCTCGACGGTCAGCCGGTACGGTCCCGGGGGAATCTGCAGAAAAACGTATTCGCCCTGGTCGTTCGATTTCACCGACCACGGACGGTTCTGGTCGAGGTTCGTCAAGGTCAGCGCCGCGTTGGGTACCGCCGCGCCGGACGAATCCGTAATCGAACCGCGGACCGTGGCGGTTTGCGTTTGCGCCGATCCGGCGGCGGCTAGAACGAGGATAGATGCGAAAAGACGCAACGGGGTCATGGCGGAACTCCTTCGGCGAGAAAGCTGGCACTAGTTTGCGTCAAGGGATAGAATCTTGAGCAGTGCTTTTCGGTGATTTTACTGTGAATCACCTGAGTGAGGGGTAACGGAATGAAACAGTTGCGGGACGAGGCCGCGCTCGACTCGGCGGACCGGCGGGAACTCGCGCGCCGCGTCGCCGACGGTCGCGTCTTCCTCAAATCGCCCCGCCTCCGCGACTTCCTGCTCGACGTTTCCGAGCGCACGCTCGCCGGACATCCCGAAGAGGTTACCGAACAGTTGATCGGCGTCCGCGTCTTCGGCCGCCCGCCCGGCTACAACCCCGCCGAGGACAATATCGTCCGCGTGTCCGCGCGCCACTTGCGGGGCAAGCTCGCCGAACATTTCGCCGACGAGGGCCGCCACGAACCCCTGGCCATCGAGATTCCCAAGGGAAGCTACGTTCCCGTATTCGTCCCCCACGCCTTGCCCGAACCGGCCGCCGCTCCCGCGCCGCCCCAATCCCGTCCGTGGGGCTGGATCGCCGCCGCCGCGATGACCGCCGTCTGCGCCGCGCTGCTGGTCGAACGCGCGATCCCGCCCGCGCCGCGGACCATCGCCGGAGAGGTCTTCGCCGGACAGCCCGCCACGCTCGTGCTCACCGATTCCTCGCTCACGCACTTGAGCCGGTTCCGCGGCGGTCCGCCGTCGCTCGCCGAATACATCGCGCGCGATTTTTCGCTCCCCCAGACCGCCACGCCCCTCGAGCGCGCGACGCACCTAGGGTTGCTCGGGCGCCAGATTACCAGCCTGGCCGACGTTTCCCTACTCTCCCGTCTCCACCAAAACGAGCCGGAATGGGGGCGCCGCCTCGTGGTCCGCCACGCGCGCCACATGCAGTTGCGCGACTTCAAGAACGGGCATTTCATCTTGATGGCCGCCCGTTCGTCGAATCCCTGGGTCGAGCTTTTCGAGGAGTCGCTGAACTTTTATTTCGGGCCCGGCGGCCTGGTCAATCGCGCCCCGCGCCCCGGCGAAGCCGCCGTCTACGGGCGCAAGGGCGATCAGGACGGCCCACATTCGGGCGCGGTGCGGATCGCCATGCTTCCCAATATCGCCGGTACCGGCCGCGTTCTCTCTCTCGCCGGTCTCAGCATGGAAGGCACCGAGGCCGCCGTCGAATTCGTCACCGATCCCGCGCGCCTCGCCGCCGTGCGGGAACTGCTCGGTGCGAGCGACCTTTCCGCCCTCGCCTCCTTTGAAATCTTGATCGAGGCGTCCTCCATGCAAGGTGCGCCCCGAGACGTGCGCATCCTAGCCCATCGCGTCCGCAAGTAAAGCGATTATTTTATATTGATAGTCGTTCTATATGTTGTATATTAGATACATATCGCAATGGTTCACAACCGAATCTCGATGCTGCGGGCCGAGCGGAACGTCTCCCGGAAGGAGCTGGCGGAGGCCGTCGGCGTCAATTTCCAAACCGTCGGCTACATCGAGCGCGGCGATTACAACCCGTCGCTCGAAGTCGCGCTAAAGATCAGCCGTTTCTTCGGGTTACCGGTCGAGATCGTCTTCTCGCTCGAACCGTTTCCCCCGTTGTCGAGCCAGTTGCTGAAGCTCGAAAGGAGTGCCGTATGACCGTTCCCCACGCCGTCCGTCCCGAGCGCCGCCTTTCGCTCGGATTTCGCCGGTTCCTCGTCGTCTCGATTTACGGGTGCTACGCCGCCTACGCCGGGCTGATGGCCGTGCCCGGCAAAGTCTGGACCGCGCTCGCCATCGCGTTCTTCGTCGCCGGACTTCTGGCGCTCTGGGGGCTGTTCCACCGCACAAACTATTGGAATTGGGGCAACGCGCCCGACGGCACGCTCGACGAGCGCGAGGTCGCGGTCCGCAATCGCGCCTACCGGCTCGCTTACAGCGCCTTTACCGGAACGGCTTTGCTTACGGGCTTCTACTTCTCGGTCGCGGTCGAGAAGAGCTGGCTCTGGAAGCCCGCGACCTACGACGAGACCTCCCGGCTGGTCTGGGCGTTCCTATTGCTGGGGATGACGCTGCCTTCCGCGATCCTCGCCTGGGACGACCGCCCCGTCGAAGAGTGACCGAAACCTGGACGTTTTGATCCCAAAAACGGACAAATAAGCCCCGTTTTGGTACCCAAACCGGTCCTTTTCGCGGCCATTTGCGTGCATTTTGACCGCCTATGCGCCAAGATCTGTCGCTCGCCCTTCGCCAGATTCGCCGGAATCCCGGCTTCTCCCTGATCGCCATCGCCGCCCTCGCGCTCGGGCTGGGAGTCAACGCCGCGATCTTCAGCGTGGTCTATTCCGTCGTCCTCAAACCGCTGCCGTACCCCGAGCCGCACCGATTGGTGGCACTCTCCGAAGGGCGGCGAGGTAGTCCGGGCAATGTCGGATCTCCGGCCAATTACCTCGATTGGGTTTCGCGACAGATGTCGTTCGATCTGATGACGCCGTGGTCGACCTATACCGCGAACCTCACGGGTGTCGACGAGCCCGAGGTGCTGCGAGGGCAGAATGTCGGCGCGAGCTACTTTGCCATGCTCGGCGGACAGCCTGTACTCGGGCGTGGATTCACTGAGGCCGAGACGAAGCCCGATGCGCGGCCCGTGACGGTATTGAGCGACCGGTTGTGGCGGCGCAAGTTCTCCGCCGATCCCGCCGCCCTTGGGCGCGCGATCCGGCTGGGCGGTACGCTCACTACGATCGTCGGCGTCGCGCCTCCCGGATTTCTCGCCCTCGGCGGTCGGCAACCCGATCTCTGGACCCCCGCCCGCCTCCGACGCGCGGATAGTCAAGGACGCCGCAATTGGGGCCGCGACCTCAATTCGTATGCGCGCCTGAAGCCCGGCGTGACCGTCGAGCAGGCCGATGCCGAGATGCGCCGGATCGGCGATCAACTGGCCCGAGAGCATCCGGAGTTCAACGCCAATTGGACCGCCTACGCCGAGCCGTTGGCCGACACGTTCCATGGCAAGGTGCGGCAAGCATTGTGGATCCTTTTGGGCGCGGTGGGGTGCGTGCTGCTGATCGCGTGCGCGAACGTCGCGAGCCTGCTGCTGACGCGAGTCGCCGCACGCCGGCGCGAGCTCTCGATCCGCGCGTCGTTAGGCGCGACGCGCCCGCGTTTGATCCGGCAACTGCTGGTCGAGTCGCTCACCCTCACCGCCGCCGGGACCGCCGCGGGGCTGGCGCTGGCCGTATGGCTTCTCGAAGCGATCCGCGTTTGGGGACCGGCGGACGTTCGCCGGCTCGATACCGCCGCGCTCGAATGGCCGGTGCTGGGGGCGATGCTCGCGACGGCGCTGCTAACGGGCGTGCTTCTCGGAATCGCGCCCGCGCTCTCGGCGTCGAGGGCGGCGGTGCAGACTCGCGGTTCGACGCACGACACGCACGCGACGCGCGTCCGCGACATCCTTTCCATCGCCGAGATCGCCATCGCCGTCACCGTCGTCTGCGGCGCGGGGCTGCTCGTGAACAGCTTCATCCGGCTTACCTCTACCAATCCGGGGTTCGAGACACGCAGCATTTTGACGATGGATTTAAGTCTGTTCCCCGCCGACTATCCCGACGAACAACGCGCCGTGCGGTTCTACGACGAACTCACCGGGAAAATTCGCGCGCTGCCCGGCGTCGAGGCGTCGAGCTTCATCGCCTTTATGCCGATGCGCGGAGGAGGCGCGGGTACGTACTATTGGCGCGCCGACCGGTCGCAGCCTAAGCGGGGCACGGAACTTGTCGCCGATGTCCGGATCGTCCAGCGGAACTACTTCGAGACGCTGCGCATTCCGTTGACGCGCGGGCGGATGCTCGACGCGCGCGATATGCGCCCCGACGCCCCGCGCGCCTACATCGTCAGCGAGGCGCTGGCGCGCGAGATGTTCCCCAACGAGGACCCGCTCGGAAAATCGCTAATTGTGCGGATGGACGACGAGAAGCCCGGCGAGATCGTGGGCGTCGTCGCCGACATTCGGCACCAGAATCTCGAAAAGGTGGAGCGCGCCACGGTGTACTACCCGCACGCGCAGCTTCCGATGCGCTGGGGGTCGCTGGTGATCCGCACCGCCGTTCCGCCGGAGACGATCGTCGAACCGGTACGCTCGATCGTCCGGGAGATGGACCCCAAGCTTCCCATCGCCGAACTGGCCACGATGCAGCATTGGGTAAACCAGACGCTCGCCCGGCCGCGCTTCCAGACGCTGTTGCTCGCGGCGTTTGGCGCGCTGGCGCTGGGGCTCGCGGTGCTCGGAATCTATGGCGTAATGTCCTACGCCGTCGCCCAGCGGACGCGCGAAATCGGCATTCGCATGGCGCTGGGCGCGCGATTAGCGGACGTGTACCGCATCGTGTTGAGCCGCGGATTCGCGCTCACCGTGATCGGTTTGGCGATCGGACTCGCGGGCGCGTTCGCGTTGTCGCGCACGCTCGAAACGATGCTCTACGAAGTGCGCCCGCACGACCCGGCGACCTTCGCCGCCGTCGCCTGCGGAGTGCTCGCTACCGCGCTCGCCGCGTGCCTGATTCCGGCGCGCCGGGCCGCGCGAGTCGATCCGGCGATCGCGTTGCGGGCGGAGTAACGGCGCTCAGCCGGCGTACACGCGCTTCACCCGCGCGCTAATGCCCGTGAGCACGCTGTAAGCGATCACGCCCGCGTCGCGCGCCATCGCCCGGGCGTCGTAGCCGGGGCCGAGCAGCGTCACTTCGTCGCCGGGACGGAGGTTCGGCGAATCCGTAACGTCGATCGTAGAAACGTCCATCGAGATCGCGCCCACAAAGCGCGACTTGTTCGATAGCCGCCGCGAGAGTCCGTCGGCGTAGCCCGCGCCCACCACGGCGATCCGCATGGGGCGCGGCGCGGCGAACGTTCCGCCGTAGCCGATCCGCGCGCCTTCGGGAACGTCCTTAACCGCGATGACGCGCGCCTTCCACGTTAGTGCCGGCGCGACCTCGAGCAGACGCCCGGGCGCCGGTCCTTTGGCCCCGGACACGTAACCGTAAAGCGCGAGGCCCGGACGCAGCAGATTGCCCCAGGTTTCGCGCATGGCGAAATGCACCGGATTGGTGGACGCCGCGTGCACGTAGCGCGGGGCGACGAGCGCGCAGAGGCGCGCGAACCGCGCCTGCTGCTCGCGAGTCTGGTCCGAGGTGAAATCGGCGGAGGAAGCGAAGTGCGTCATCAGCCCCTCGATGGGCGTCCCGGCGACGCGCGCGGCGATCTCTTCGGGCGAAGCCAGCACGCCCAGCCGGTGCATGCCGGTATCGATTTTCAAGTGATACGGCGCGGCGGGAATCTCGTCGAGCGAATGAATCACGGGCGTCAATCCGGCGTGGCGTTCGGGGTCGAACCCGTGATCGGCCATGACGAGGATGCGCCGGGCGACGCCGCTCGCGCGCAGGGCGATCCCTTCCTCGAAACTCGACACGCCGAACCACGCCGCGCCTTCTTGCGCGAGCGCTCGGGCGACCGCCACCATGCCGTGCCCGTAGGCGTCGGCTTTGACGACGGCCAGAATTTCGACGCCTCCCGCCGCTTCGCGGATCGCGCGGTAATTGGCGGCGACGCGCCCCAGATCGACTTCTACCCAGCTACGGTGCATTAGAACTGAGTCGCGATATCGCGGCTTCCGTCGAGAACACGCAGAACAAGGACTTCACCGAGAAGGGCGAAGACTATCGAGGTAGTCGTGGACGCGAGCCGGGTCGATCTCGCGTCCCTCGCCGCGTTCCGAAGCTTCGATCGCGGGCGCCAATTCGAGCTTGAGCCGTTCGAGACGGCGCTCGCGCTCGATCAGGAGGTCGACGGCCGTGTCTAAGGCCTCTTGTACCGACGCATAACGTCCCTGCTCGACGGAGCGCAGTAACGGCAACTCTCGTTCCGGCGTCAGCGTAACCGTCATAACCATAAGTCTAACCAACCAATTCCTGGAACAGCCGCTCGTAGGCGTCGGTTACAGCGTCCCAACTGTAGCGCTCGCGGACGCGGGCGACGGCGCGGCGGCGGAGTTCGTCGCGCTGCGCTTCGGACATCGCCAGCGCTTGGCGCATCGCCTCCGTCAGCGTGTCCGCCGTGAAAGCGATGCCCGCGCCGCCCGCTACTTCGCGATTCTCGTCGTTGTCGAGATAGAGCACCAACGCGCCGCGGCCCATCGCCTCGATCAGCGCCGGGTGCGTGCCGCCCACTTCCGTCGCGTGCACGTAAGCGAAGCAGTGCGATTGCAATTCCGCGTATCCCGATCCGTAAATCGCGCCGGGCAAGACCACTCGCGGATCGCGCGTATCGCGCACGCGCCGCAAATACTCGTGCGCGTAGGGCGCGTCGCCCACCAGCGCCAGGCGCATCGGCGTGTCGAGCTTCTCGAACGATTCCCGCACGAGGAGGGCGTTGTTCTCGGGCTCCATGCGGCTGACGTACAGAAAATACTCGCGCCGCGCGAGGCCGAGTTCGTCGAGCGCCTTCCGCGTCTCGACCGGTTGCGGCTCCGCGCCGTAGGGGATCATGATCGACGGCGCTCGATACGTGTCGCGGTAATAGCGCTCGATGGCCGCCGCGTCGGTAACGATCGCCGACGGGCAGACGGTCGATAACCGTTCCGACCAGCGGTACCAGGCGCGGGCGAGCGCGTTCCACTTTTTGCGCTTGCGCTCCAGGCCGTCGACATTGAGAACGACGGGCATGCCGAAAAGGCGCGGCATCCAGGTAAAGACGGCGTTCGCCGCGTTGCAATAAAGCGCCGCGTCCATGGGGCGGACGATTAAGTGGAGCGTCGAGAGGAACGTGTGCGCGAGCGTGTCGAAGTATTTATGCCGGACGGTCGGCAACCAGCATACTTCGACGCCCAGGTAGGTGGGCGACGAAAAACGCTCCCGCGCATAGACCCGAACCTCGTGGCCGCGCAGGATCAGGCGGCTCGACAACTCTTCGGCGAAGGTTTCGAAGCCCCCGTAGCGGGCGGGGATGCCGCGAGTGCCGACCAACGCGATGCGCACGAAACGAGCTTAGCCGCGAACCGTCTTGGCGCGGGCCAGCGACCGCGAACTTTTCGCCGCCGGATGGCTAACGGGCTGGAACCGGAACCAGCTAGCGATGTATTCGTCGGAAACCCGCCGCCGTTCCATGATCCAGCGCCGCTTTTCGAGCAGTTTGCCCCAGTGCCGCCCCACGATCCAAAACGCCTTGAGCGACGACCATTCGTGCACCAGGCAAGCGGCGACGACCGTTAAGTCGCGTCCGGTGATGGGGAAGAAGTTGCGCAGGTACAAATCGCCCGTCATGTTCTTCACCCGCATCATGAAGCGGTTTTTCACCGAATGCATGTTGATCTCGGGAGGCAACGCCCGGCGGTTCATCGGCCGGACGCTGCGCACGTGATAGCCGCGGGCGTAAGGCGTATACAAGCACTTCCAGCCCAGCAATTGCGCGCGCCAAGCGACGTCGGCGTCCTCGCGATACACGAAAAACTCGTTATCGAAGAACTCGCCGTCCATCGAGATGTCGTCGATCATCTCGCGCCGGAAGAGGGCCGCCGCCGCCGTCGCCCCGAACACGTATTCGAAGTTCAGGTAGTGGCCGTTGTCCACTTCGAGCGACCCGCGGTCCAGGTGCCGCATGGTGGGCGTGAAGTAAATGCCGGTGGAATCGACCAGCGGATGCTCCGGCAAGTCGAACGTGGCCAGCATCGAGAGCAGCTTGCCGCAAACCGTACCCACTTCCGGATCCCGCTGACCGGCGTCCACCAGAGATTGGATAAAGTTCGGAAACAGAAGCACGTCCGGATTCAAGGTGAGAACCCATTCGCCTTCCGATAATTCGATCGCCTGATTTTGCGCGGCGGCGAAGCCGACGTTTTTCGAGTTGTAGACCACCCGGCAGCGGGATTCGAACTGTTCGAGAATATCCGTCGTGCCGTCGGTGGAAGCGTTGTCGATTACGAGGATTTCCTTCAGCGGATACCGTTGCTGAAGGACCGATTCTAGGCACCGCTTGATAAAGCGGCCGCTGTTGTAGGTCACGATGGTGACCGAGACGAAGCCCTTATGGGACATGTAGATGAACTTGGTCCGTGTCCTTGGATTTTCGATTTACAACAGCGGGATCGTCGCTACTTGGCCGTTTGCCGCCCGTTAACACCCGAAAAACGGATTTCGATACTCTAGCACAGACCCTGGCAACCCCACCGAGCGTCGCCGCCACCCCAACCAGCACCCTCGCGGAGGGAGAGAAGTGCTGAAATCCGTATGTCAAAAGGTTAACATGCCAATGCCGAATCCGATCCGCCGACGGAATTCGTTTCACCGAATGGCCCCCCGTGTGGCGGGCCGCGGCGAGCGGCGTAAACCGGTTGCGGAAGCCCCGCTCCGCCATGCGTTTCGCGAAATCCACGTCCTCGAACCACACCGGATGGAACCGTTCGTCGAACCCGCCGAGCGCTTGCCAAACGTCGCGCCGGATCAGCCAGAACGCGCCCGCTGGCTGTTCGATCTCTTGCTCTCGCGAAAGGTCGAGATCGAGCGCGCGCCAGCGCCGGTTTACCGGATTGCCGGGGAAGACGCGATTGATCGCCAGGCACTCGAAAATCAGGGCCGCGGGCGTCGGCAAGCGGCGAACGCCGAATCCTCGTTGAAGTTGGCCGTCCTCGCCGAGCAGCGGGCCCGCCGCGCCGCCCTCTTCCGCCGCGCGAAGCAACTCGTCGCGGCCGGAAACCACGACGGCGTCCGGGTTGAGCAGCAAAACGAAGGGCGTTTCCGCGCGGGCGAAGCCTTGATTCACGGCGGCGGCGAAGCCGCGATTGTCCGGATTGGCGATCAGTTGCACCGGGTAGTGGCGGGCGGCGGCGGCGCTCTCGTCCTCCGACGCGTTATCGACGACGATCACGTGCGGCGTCCAAGCGAGGATCGCTTCCAGACACGCGGGCAACTCCGGCGCGGAGTTGTACGTCACAATCACCGCCGTCAGACCGGCCCCCGTCGTTAAGTCAACCATCGGTAGTAATCCCAGAAGCGATCCCCGCGCGTCAATTCCAGTAACTCCCGTTCGCTTTCCTCGACGATCCGCCGCGCGCCCGCGACGACCGGCGGGTGGATCTCCCGCGCTTCCCATTTTCCCTGCAACCAGGCACCCAAACGCCCGCGCCGCAGCGCCGCCAAGCCCCACAGCGCCTGCCCGGCTAGCACGGAGCGTCCGGAATGCCAAACCCAATCCGGCCCTAAGTGTTTTTTTACCAATAACATCTGATTGCGCGACAGGAGCCGGACCGTGTCCGCGCGCCACGCGCCCAGTGTCGCGCTCCCCCGGTGCAGCGCCCGCGCCCGCGGAACGTAGGCGCCCCGATAACCCGCCGCCGCGCAGCGAATGCCGAAATCGACGTCTTCGAGATAGGTCCCAAATGTCTCGTCGAGCGGGCCCACCTTGTCGAATAACTCGCGCCGGAATAGCGCGGCGGTCATCGGCGCGAGCGCGATCTCGCGCGGTAGGTCGAACTCGCCCGCCGGACGCCCGCGTCCCGCCCGCCACGCGCAACCCGCTCGCGAGACCAAATCGAACGTGGCGTCGATCTTCGAGGGCTCGCGTTCGTCGAGAATTTTACCGGTCGCGAAAGGCGCGTCGGCGGCGCGAAGGATTTCGAGATAACCGGGATCGAGCACGACATCGTTGTTGACGATCGCGATGTGAGTGCCTTGCGCGGCTTCGATGCCGCGATTGACGGCGTGGGCGAACCCGCGGTTGCGGTCCAAACGCACGGTCCGCGTCCCTTCGACGCGCACGTCTTCCGTCGAGCCGTCGTCTACCACGACGATCTCGCCCGCCCCCGTAATCGACCGCACGGCGCGCTCTAGCAGATCGCGACGGTTGAACGTGGGGACGACGACCGAGATCACGGGAGCCGCTTCTTAACCAGAAACAGCAGATTTTGGATGCCGTCGCGCCAGGGGTTGAGCTTGATCTCGCCCAGCCGCGACGAATATTGAATCGAGATTTCGACGAAGCGGACGTTCGCTTTCAACGCTTCGATTTTGATTTCTTCCGAGAACGCCATGCCGTCCGATTCGAGCTTCATGCGCGCCAAAATCGAGCGCTTGAACACCCACATGCCCGATTGCGAATCCGACACCCAGCGCAGGAACAGGATCGACATGGCGAGCGACAAAACCAAATTGCCGAACTTATGTTTTAGGCTCATCGCGCCTTTTTCGCGTACCGGAAAGCGCGACGCGTTCAAGAAATCGGCCTCCAGATGGCGGAACGCTTCGAGCAGATACGAGATGGCGTCGGGCGGATAGCTGTGGTCGCCGTCGAGCGTCACGATCACGTCGCCGGTGGCGTGCGAGAAGCCGCGTTTGTAAGCGCGCCCGTAGCCGCGGACATGCTCGCGAATCACTTCGGCGCCGAAGCTTTCGGCCACTTCGCGCGTGCGGTCCGTCGAGCCGTTGTCGACGACGATGGTCTGATCGACGAAATCGGGCATGCGGCGCAACACCTGCTCGATGCCCTGCTCCTCGTTCAGGCAGGGAATGATCACCGTGATCCGTTGGCCGTTATACACGCTTGGCTCGCAGCAGTTGGCGGTAGCGTTCGACTAACCGTTCGGTCATGGTGGGCATGTTCCAATTTTGTTCGACTTCGGCGCGGGCTCGCGCGGTCATGGCGGCGTCGGGACGGTCGAGCAGTTCGACGACGGCTTGCGCGAAGGCCTCGGGTTCGGCGGCGAGGCGGCAGAGTTCGCCGTCGGTACGCGCCAAGCCCTCGGCCCCGATCGGAGTCGAGACGCAGGGGATCCCCGAAGCGAACGCTTCGAGCAGCTTGACGCGTACGCCCGAGCCGGAAAGAATCGGGCAAACGAACACCGCGTACTCGTGAAACACGGCGCGCACGTCGGGGACGAAGCCGCGGACGACGATCGCTCCGCCGAGATTCGGTAGCGCGTGGAGCGGAGGCGGGTCGCTGCCGACGCAGATCAATTTCGCCGAGGGCCGCGCGGCGAGAATCCGCGGCATGGCGTGGCGCGCGAACCATTCGAGCGCTTCCCAATTGGGCGCGTGGCGAAAGCTTCCGACGAAGAGGATGGTGTCCGGCGCGCGGCGGGATTCGCGGTACTCGTAGCTCGCCACGTCGATCCCGGCGCGCAAACCGGTACGAATTTTCGGCGAGAGGGCGCGGTCGAAGCTCGTCAGATACTCCGCGTTGTCGCGCGTGCAGACCTGGATTTCGTCGACGCGGCGAAGCATCCCCAATTCGAAGCGCAAGGCGCGCAAATATTCGAGCGCCGCTTGCGCGCGACGCAACGCCCCGCCGGGCCGTCGAAGTCCCCGGGCCACCGATTGGAAGTACACGTCGTGCTCGAAAATACAGGTGGCGATGCGGCGGAAGTCGCACGCGTATTGCCCCATGTTGGTGTACTCGATCTGCACGGCGTCCACCGCTCCGGCGAAGATCGTGCGGTGGACGAGCCATTCGAGATCGGCGTTCGCGAACTCGCGCACGGCGTGCGGGCGCGGGGATCCGAGGGCGTGCTCCTCGCCCGTCATCTTCACGATGTAGGAGAACGAAGCGCAGAGGCTTGCGAGGGCGGCGTGGTCGGCGATCTGCTCGCGGCGGTCGAGCAGCGCGACGAGATGCACGTCCGCGTGTTTCACTAACTCGCGCAGCGTTTGGCTCATGAACACGCCGCCCCCGTGAACCGGAGGCTCGATCGCGTAGGGGCTCAAGAACAGAACCGAAAGCCGTTCGGGGATCGTGCGCGGCGCGAAGAAACGGTCGCGGTAGTAGCCGCCGAGCGGACGGCGAAACGCTTCGGCGTCGTCGATAACGGCGAGCGAACGGGCGCCCCAACGGGACGCGATGGCACCGGGCAGTTGCGCCAGGGCACGCGCTAGTCCCGAAACGCTCGCGCGCTCGGGCGACCGTCCGGCGAGGGCGCTAAGAGCCGCGCCCACGCCCGCGAAGAGAAAATGCGCGGCGAGTCTCCGGGGCGAGTGGATGTTCTTCCAGGCGAAGAGCGCGAAGTTTTTCGCCAGTACGCCGTCGATGTAGGCTTGCGAGAACTTCTTGCCGATGGTTCCGCGATGTTCGTGCCAGACGTGGCTTTTGGGTTGGTAAAGAACCTTCCAGCCGCGCTTCCACGCCATGTACCCAAGGTCCGTGTCTTCGAGATAGAACGGCGCGAGCAAGGAATCGAAGCCCCCGAGTTCGAGAAACTTACGCCGGTCGAACGCCGACGATCCGCCGCCCGGGTAGAAGCAGGGGAACGGCTCGGTCACCTCGTCGTCGAGACGGTGCCGCACGCGCAGCATGCCGTCGCGCCACGCGCCTTGCGTCAAGCCGGTTTCCTGACGCGGCTTTTTCGGATCGGTGAAGAAGATTTGGCACGCGACGGCGAAGACTTGCGGATCGTCGAAGCGATCGAGAAGCGGCTGGAGAAAATCGGGCGCGACGCGCATATCGCTGTTGAGCAGCACGACGATGTCGTTTCTGGCCGCGCGAAAGCCCGCGTTGGAGCCGCCGCCGAAACCGAGATTGCGATCGAGCGCCAAAACGCGAACGGCGGGAAATGTTCGACGCAAGAAATCCGCGCTGCCGTCTTGGGAACCGTTGTCCACCACGACGATCTCGTTTTCGGGACGACCCGCCATCGCGGCGATTACGGAAGGGAGGTACTTTTCGAGCAGGTCGCGGCCGTTCCAGTTGGGAATGACGACGGAGGCGGCGCGACGGGCGGGACCGGTATCGGCCGGCGGGCGGCGTCGGCCGAAAAGCGTCCAAGCGAGATCGCTCACGGCGATCGAGATCGCCGGAATCGAGACCGCGAACGGAAGGAGCGCGAGTTCGGCGAGCCCGCGCAGGATGGCGGCGAAGCGGCTCACGATTCGAGTTTCGGCCCGAGGTTCAATTTGCGGCCTAAGCGGAGCCAGCGGGAGGCTTGGAGGCGCCCGCGGAGCGCGGCGATCTCGCGGTCGAGACTTTGCGCCCAAAGCGTGCGCTCGACCACGATCGATTCGGCCCGATTCAGTAACTCCACGGCGCGGGCCAGTTCGGCCACCTTAGCCTCAAGTTCGGCGGCGAGCGAAGCGTTGCCGCGCCGGGCGGCGTCGAGTTCGCCGATTTGACGCTCGATGTGACGCGCGAGTTCGGCGACCTGCGCGTCGAGGTGCGCCGAATGCGCGCGCAGCTCCGCGAGTTCGGCGTCGAGCGCCTGGACGTGGCGGGCTTTCTCGCGATACTCTTCGTCCCGTTTTCGCGCCCACTCGTTGCTGGCCTTTAGCTCGCCTTCGATCTCGCGGTGAGTGGCGACGAGCGCGGCGTGACGGGAGAGCGCGTCGTCCAGCGTAGCGGTCTTGAGAGCGACTTCGTTTTCGAGGCGCGCGATGTGGCGCTCCCGCTCGCGCAGCACGTTGCCGGTCGAAGGCAGATAGACGAACGTCGGAGCGCCGGTTTGCGGCGCGCTCGCGCAGACGGCGAGATAGAAATGCGCGGATTCGGGGTCGGCGTGCGCTTCGGTGCGTAGCGCCGCCTGCGAACCGTTCGCCGCGAGCGGCTCGACGACGACGGCGCTCGCGTGGTTTTGCGCGAACAACGTAACTTGCGGAAAATGTTCCCGCAGCGAATCGCGAAACTCGGCGAGCGAGTACTCGCGGCGGTGGAAGGGATTCGGCCCGGCGTCGCGCCGGGATTCGTTGTAGTAATCGCGGTTCGGCGTCGAGATCGCCAATTGACCGCCCGGCGCGAGCAGGCGAACCGCTTCGAGCAACAGCGCCCGTGCGTCGTCGAGATGCTCCACCAACTCGAAGGCGACGACCAGATCCAGCGAGCCGGACGGTAGCCCCGTATCGGCGCAATCGGCTTGGCGGAACTCGATATTGGGCGCGGCGTAGCGCTCCCGCGCGAAGGCCAGCGCTTCTTCCGAGCGGTCGAGCCCGATGGCCGAGATCGCGGTTCGCGCCAGTTCGGCCGTGCCATAACCCGCGCCGCAGCCGAGATCGGCGACGCGCTTATGACGTGCCAGTCGGGCCGCGAACAGGTAACGGGCGAAATGCTCGTTCCAGAGATCGATATCGACCTCGCCGGGTACGACACGCTCCCCGGTAAACTCAAGCGCGGGCAAGCTCGGCCTCCCGGTCGGCCGCGCCGAGGCGCGCGTTCACCGCCACGCGACACGGCAAGTGCATGTAGCCGTATACCGGTCCGCCGGCATGACCCATTTGCAGGACCAAGGCGTTGTCCACCCAATCGCACATCCGGTAGGCCGTGAGATCGCCGTCGGCGACCGCGGGCGAAAACGAAAAGGCGCTGGGATAAAGGGTCGGCACTTGGATGTGAAAGTCGACCGTACGCCGCTCGCCCGGCCGCAGCGGCGGCATTTCCACGCCCTCCCGCAAGGTATTGGTGCCCGCGAAATCGAGGCCCATGTGATTGCGCAACATGAAGCCGACGTTGGGGCGCGCGATGGATTCCCGGGCTTCGACGGAGATGCGAACGACGGCGGTCGACCCCGGCTCCAGCAGGCGAATTGGCTGTCCGGTTTCGTTCAAGACGGCGATGCCGGCGACGCGCGCGCGTCCGTCGCCGTAGCGATGGTCGACGTTGGGCAGCCCTTCGACAAACTCCGGCGCTTGCTCGGCCGGGCCGGTGGCGTCGACCGGGTGCGCTTCGATATAGGTCGCGTCTTTATCGTTCATCGCGGCGAGGTATTGCGCGACGACGCCGTCCGTCGCCCCGAGAGCGCGGACACGGCCCCCGTCGAGCCAAAGCGTGCGGTCGCCGATGGCTTTCACGTCGCCCATCGAGTGCGAAACGAAGAGAATCGTCACGCCCTGCGAGCGGAGTTCGTGCACTTTACGCAGGCAGCGCTGACGGAAATAGATATCGCCGACTGCCAGAGCTTCGTCGACCAGCAGCACTTCCGGATGGACGTGAATCGCGACGGCGAACGCCAGCCGGACGCTCATGCCGCTCGAGTAGGTCTTGACGGGTTGATGGATGAAGTCGCCGATTTCGGCGAATTCGACGATCCGCGGATAAAGCCGGTCTACCTCGGCGGCGGAGAGACCGAGAATCGCCGCGTTGAGATACACGTTGTCGCGCCCCGTAAAGTCGGGATTGAAGCCCGACCCCAGCTCAAGCAGGGCCGCCACGCGCCCGTCGGTTTGCGCGCTCCCGCCGGTGGGTTCGAGAATACCCGCGACGATCTGCAGTAGGGTGCTCTTGCCGGACCCGTTTTCGCCGATCACGCAGAACGTTTCGCCACGCCGGATCTCGAATGTAATGTCGCGCAGCGCCCAAAAATCCCGGTGGCGGCGCAGCTTTTGAAACGTGAGAATTTCGGCGAGCCGGTCCCCGGGAGAGTCGTAGATGGCGTAGCTTTTCGAGACGTTCTCGAACCGGACGATGGGACGGCCCACTTACGTCGAGTCTAACGCAGAGAGCCGGTTTGGGTTACCCTAGAAATGGCCAGTGCCGGTGTAGCTCAGGGGTTAGAGCGACGGTCTCATAATCCGTAGGTCGTAGGTTCAATTCCTACCGCCGGCACCAATTAGTCCCCGACAATCCGCTGGTAAATGCGGTCCAGGTCGTCGGCGGAGTAATACTCGATTTCGATTCGGCCCCGGTTCTGTCCCTTCTCCACGATACGAACGCGGGTGGCCAAGGCCCGCTCCAATTCCTCGATCGCGGCCTTGACATTGGGATCGACCGCCTCGGTTTCCGGGTCCTCTTTCGCTTCGCGAGGCTCGACGAGATTCTGGACCATGCGTTCGACGTTGCGAACCGATAGTCCCTGGCTGGCCGCTTTCTCGGCGACCGATCGCTGCAATTCTTCGGTGGGCAAACCGAGCAGCGCCCGGGCATGACCCATCGAGAGGCGATGCTCGGCGAGCATTATCTGTACATCTTCCGGCAGTTTCAATAGTCGAACGAAGTTGGTGATCGTCGTGCGATCTTTCCCCGTACGACGGGCGATTTCTTCGTGGCTAAGTCCGAACTCCTTCGCTAAACGATTGAAAGCAATGGCTGTTTCGATTGCATTCAGGTCTTCGCGCTGAATGTTCTCGATCAACGCTACTTCGAGCAGATTGCCGTCCGCGATGTCCTGAACGATGACGGGGACCTCGGCGAGTCCGGCCATGCGGGCGGCCCGCCAGCGCCGCTCGCCCGCCACGAGTTCATAGCGATCCCCGTTCCGGCGCACGATCAGTGGCTGGATAATCCCGTGAATTTGGATCGAAGCGGCCAACTCCGAGAGCTGGGCCGGGCGGAAAGCGGTTCTTGGCTGGGCGCGGTTCGGCTCGATGGAGTCGAGCGGGATCTTAGACGGTCCGCCAGCGGTTTGAGGTGGACTAGCGAGGGGAGCCGTCGGCCTGCTGGGTAGCAGCGCCGACAATCCCTTACCCAGCGCTTTGCGAGGATCGGACGGCTTGTTCACGCCGCAATATCTCCTTTGCTAGCTTCAGATAACTCTCGGCGCCCTTGGACCGGGGATCGTAGGCGAGCACCGGCTTCCCGTGGCTTGGCGCTTCGGCCAGCCGGATACTACGCGGGATTACGGTTTGAAGCACGTCGTCCTCAAAGAATTCTTTCAGGTCGTCGGCTACTTGGCGGGTCAAGTTTGTGCGGTCGTCGAACATGGTGAGCAAAATTCCCTCAAGCTTCAGCGGATGTTCGAAGGAATCGCGAATCTTGTCGATCGTATCCATGAGTTGAGACACCCCTTCCAGGGCGAAGAACTCGCATTGGATCGGGACAAGGATCGAATCGGCCGCCACCATCGCGTTTAGGGTGAGCAGATCCAGGGCGGGCGGACAGTCGATCAGAATGTAGCTGTACCTGGGGCGAAGTTGGTCTAAGGCCGCCTTGAGGCGGTACTCACGTCGCTCGCCTTCCACCAGTTCCAGATTGGCCGCAACCAGGTTCTTGTCCGCCGGAATCAGGTCCAGGCCAAGAAAGTCGGTTTTCGTCACGGCTTGCGCGGGATCCGATTGTTGGAGTAAAACGTCGTATATTGTTGCGCTTAGGTTCCCCTTTGCGATGCCAACGCCGGTAGTGGCATTGCCCTGGGGATCGCAATCCACCAAAAGTACTGGAAGATCATGTGCGGCGAGTCCAGCCGCTAGATTGATGGCGGTCGTCGTCTTACCTACGCCACCCTTCTGGTTCGCGATCGCGATGACTTTTGCCACAGGCTCGTTGGTTAGAGTATCACGGCGGGTTGTTTCACGTGGAATGCGATACAGGGGTCTTTTTGGATTTGGTTCCACGTGGAACCGAGGTCGTCTGCCGACATCAGCATCCAAGCCTGTGGCGCAAGCCTAGGCACTAATGCGGCTATCTCTGCTGGCGTAACGGCTCTGCTGACCAGCACATCGAACCGCTCAGCGAGGTCCTCCGCCCGAACGGCCAGCACCCGGCAATTAGAAAGATCTGCCGTGGCCTCGCGCAAGAAAACCGCCTTCCGCTGGTGCGACTCCACTAGCGTGACTTGCATCTCCGGCCGGACGATGGCAATCGGCACACCAGGGAACCCCGGACCGGAACCGATGTCGGCTACGGTCACGATCCCATCGGGAAGCGACCGCGCCAGAGCGACCGACTCGGCATAATGCTTCCGCACGGCATCCGGCTCCGCGATGACCCGAGTCAGATTAAGGCGTTGATTCCATGCGACTAGTAACCGGTAATGCTCCATCAACTGAGCCGTCTGTGTGGCGGAAAGCCCAAGATCGAAGAAAGTCACGCGCTAAGGTACACGTCGAGAATTGCAAGGGCAGCTGGAGTAATGCCGGGGATGCGGGCGGCTTGGGCGAGGGTGCGGGGTTGGACGCGGTGGAGTTTTTCGCGGACCTCGCGGGAGAGGCCGGGGACGTCGGAGTAGGCGAAGTCTATTGGAATCATGCGGTTACCGGCGGCGCGGAGGCGCTCGACCTGGCGATCTTGTTGATTTATATAGCCCGCGTACTTGATTTCCGTTTCGACGGTAACGCATACACCGCGAAGGGGTTGTTCGTCCAAGAGCGATTCCGCCATCTCGGGCGTGAGGCTAATTTCGGGCCGGCGGACCAAAATATCGTGCTTTTTAGCGTGCATTTGGCGCTCTAAACGGGCCTTTTGCGCCTCTTTTGCGACAAAAAAGGACCATCTTTCGTCGTTTACGAGACCTACCCGACGGCCTAACGGGGTCAGGCGGGCGTCGGCGTTGTCGATCCGGAGGCGCAAGCGGTACTCGGCGCGTGAGGTGAACATGCGGTACGGCTCGTCGGCACCCTTAGTGATCAAGTCGTCAATCATGATGCCGATGTAGCCGTCGGTTCGCGCCAAATGGAGCGGGTCGCGCCCGGCGACGCGAAGAGCGGCGTTCAGGCCGGCGATCAAGCCCTGCGCGCCAGCCTCTTCGTAGCCGGACGTCCCGTTAATTTGCCCGGCGAGGAACAACCCGGGAATCGATCTCACTCCCAAGCCGTGATCCAACTGCCGCGGGTCGATGGCATCGTACTCGATCGCATAACCCGGCCGGATCATCTCGACCGAATCCAATCCCGGGATGGACGCGAGGACCGCCGTCTGCACGTCGACGGGCATGCTGGTCGAAAGCCCGTTCACGTAGACTTCGTAGGTGTCGAGGCCTTCGGGTTCCAGAAACAGTTGATGGCGCGTCTTGTCGGGAAACTTGACGATCTTATCTTCGATCGATGGGCAATATCTGGGGCCTATCCCCTCGATCTGACCGGAATAGAGCGGCGACCGCCCGATGCTCTCGCGGATAATCTCGTGTGTCTTTTCAGAGGTATAGGCGATGTGGCAGCAAATCTGGTCCCGCTCGATCTTCTCCGTCATAAAGGAAAAGGGCGTGGGCACGGGGTCGCCGTGTTGCGGTTCAAAGCGATCCCACTCGATGGTGCGGCCGTCGAGGCGGGGGGGTGTGCCGGTTTTCAGGCGAGTCCAATCGAGGCCTAACCGCCGCAGCGCGTGCCCCAACAGATTCGAAGGAGCCTCGCCGCTACGGCCCATGGGCGTCCGATTCTCGCCTACGTGCGCCAGACCGTTCAGAAATGTACCGGTGGTCACCACCACGGCCCCCGCATCGAGCGAACGGCCGTCGGCCAACGTTACGCCGCGAATCTCCGCATTCTCGATTCGAAGCTCGGCCACCTCGGCTTGGACGATGCGCAGATTCGGCTCGGCCTCGAGCAGCCGCCGCATATGAATGCGGTACTGCTTCTTGTCGCATTGCGCGCGCGGCGACCAAACCGCCGGTCCGCGGCTGGTGTTGAGCAGGCGGAACTGGATGCCGACGGCGTCCGCCGCTTCGCCCATCACTCCGCCGAGCGCGTCGATTTCGCGAACCAGGTGGCCCTTGGCGATGCCGCCGATGGCCGGATTGCAGGACATCTGCGCGATCAGGTCGATGTTCATCGTCACCAGCGCCGTCCGCAACCCAAGGCGGGCGCAGGCGCGCGAGGCCTCGCAGCCGGCGTGGCCTCCGCCGATCACCAGCACGTCAAACGAACGATCGCGGGACAAAAGAATCTCCAACGCTATTCTAGCTTTGGAGATCGATTTGAACATCCTGGTCGTAGGCGGCGGCGGGCGCGAGCATGCGTTGGTGTGGAAGCTGAAACAGAGCGCGGCGGCGTCGAACCTCTTCGCCTCGCCGGGCAATCCCGGGATCGCGCAACTCGCCGCGTGTAGCGAACATCAACCGCCCGCCGATCTGACCGTCGTCGGTCCGGAAGCGCCGCTGGTCGCCGGGATCGTCGACCGCTATCGCGCCGAGGGCCGCCGGATCGTCGGTCCCACCGCCGCCGCGGCGCAACTGGAAGGCAGCAAGATTTTCGCCAAAGAATTAATGAACGAAGCGGGCATCCCCACCGCACGGTACGCCGTGTGCGAGACCCGAACCGACGCGCAGCGGGCGCTGCCGCGCTTCGAATATCCACTGGTTATCAAGGCCGACGGCCTAGCGGCGGGCAAGGGTGTGGTGATCGTAAAGTCTCGCGCGGATGCGGAATCGACGCTGGATCGGATGTTCGCCGGGGAGCTGGTGGGCGACGCGGGCCGCCGCGTGGTCCTCGAGGACTTTTGTCCCGGCGAAGAAGTGAGCTTTATCGCGATTTCCGACGGCGAAACCGTGCTGCCGCTGGCCGCGACGCAGGATCACAAGCAGGTTTTCGACGGCGACGAAGGGCCGAACACCGGAGGGATGGGCGCATATTGCGACGATCGGATTTTGACGGTCGCCCAGCGCGACGAACTGATGGCCCGCGCGATGCGTCCGGCGGTAGAGGCGATGGCGAAGCGGGGCGCTCCGTTTACCGGATTCTTGTTCGCCGGGATCATGATGACGGCCGGGGGCCCGAAAGTGCTGGAGTTCAATGTCCGGCTGGGCGATCCGGAAACACAGGCGCTGATGCACCGCTTCGACGGCGATTTGGGCGAACTCCTGCTCGCCGCCGGCGAAGGCCGGCTGTCGAGCGCGGTGTTGCGCTGGAAACCGGAACCTTCGGTTTGCGTCGTGATGTGCGCCGCGAACTACCCGGGCGATCCGCGCAAGGGGGACGAAATTTCGGGAATCGACGAAGCCGAAGCGGCCGGAGCGGTCGTGTTTCAGGCGGGGACGGCGCTGCGGGAGGGAAAGCTCGTCACGAACGGCGGCCGGGTTCTGGGCGTGACGGCGTCGGGGGCGACGTTGGGGGCGGCTCGCGCGCGAGTCTACTCGGCCGTCGAGAAGATTCGCTTCGCCGGCGCGCATTACCGGCGCGACATCGCGGCCAAAGGCCTGAAGCGATGGTAGGGACGGGCAGATTCGAACTGCCGACCTTCCGCTTAGGAGGCGGATGCTCTATCCAGCTGAGCTACGTCCCCACTCGCCTTGATTGTAGCGGCTGGCGGCGTTAACCGAAAATTTTCGCCGCGAGGCCCTTCACGGCGCCGAGGAGGCCGCCTTCGCCGCCCGCCGCGAGGGTACCGAGCATGCTCGTGAGGTCCGACGGATTGTTGCCCACATTCTTGGCGAGTAGTCCGCCGAGAACGGCCGTGACCACCGGTAACATTTTCTCGATGACCGGAGCGCTAACGCCGACTTTCTCCGCGACCATCGAGACGATTCCGTTCAAGCTGCCGCCGCCGAAAATCGAGTTCAACAGCGACTGCCCTTGTTGAACCGCCGCCGGACCGGTCAGCGCCGCCGGGTTGTCGGCGAACTGGTTCAGCGCGCCGCTCGAGAGCATGTCGAGCAGACCGCCGCCCGTTCCGCTATCGAGCTTCTCCTTCATGCCGCCGGCGAGGGCGGGGACCAGCGCTCCGAGGGCCGAGGCCGCTTGGTCCGGGTCGACGCCGAACTGGCCGGCCAACTGTTTGGCGATCCCGTCGCCCGAAAGTAGCGTTTCTAAAATGTTCATCGAAATTCCTCCTAATTTCCCGCCGAGCGTCGCCCGGCGTTTGATGCTACTTGGTTCGAGCGCGAAAGGGAAGGGTGGGATGGAGAGAATTTCCGCTAGCTCTATTTATAGGGATTTGACTACATATGGATCGAATGCCATATTGAAGGAGCAATGTGGGCGGTCGAGGTCGGGGAAGAGTTCGAGCCGGAATTCGACGCGCTGCACGAGGACGTGCAAACGGAAATCTTGGCCCTGTCGCGCCTGCTCCAGCGGTTCGGACCGCAGCTAGGACGGCCCCGCGTGGACACGTTGAATGGGTCTCGCCACGCAAATATGAAGGAACTGCGGCTTAGCGGCTGCGGGCGGCGAATGGCGCGTGGCCTTCGCCTTCGACCCGAAGCGCAAGGCGATCCTGCTCGTGGCGGGCGACAAGTCGGGCGGAAGCGAAAAGCGCTTTTACCGCGAGTTGATTCGCAGCGCCGACGAGCGTTTCGACGCTCATCTGGCGCGGCTGAGGAAAGAAAGGAAGTGACAATGCCTGTGAACGTGAACGACAAGATCGGGAAGCTAAGCCCGGCTCGCCGCCGGAAGGTGGAGGCCCGAGCGAAGGAGCTGATCGCCCAGGAAATGACCCTCCGCGAGCTGCGTAAAGCGCGCAAGCTGACCCAGGTCCGCATGGCTAAGGCACTCGGCATTAATCAAGACAGCGTCTCGCGCCTGGAAAAGCGCAGCGACCTGCTGCTCTCGACGCTGCGGAAGACCGTCGAGGCGATGGGCGGGAATCTGTCGTTAGTGGCGGAGTTTCCGGACCGCGCCCCGGTCGTGTTGTCCGGCATCGCCGGGGACGAGTAGCCGGAAGTCTAACGGCGACTTTTTTGGCGTTGGTGCCCGGGGCGGGACTTGAACCCGCACTCCTCTTTCGAGAAAACGGATTTTAAGTCCCTTTAGTCTATCGGTAACTGACTCTATATAAAGAAGTTATAATTCTCAACTGTGCAACTGTGTAAGAAACTGTGTAAATATCGTCCTTCAAACTGCACTCGCACGGCACTCAGGAGCGGCCATCAGGGCTTCCGCAAGTTGAGCGGTCCGCGACGTACCTTTATCGGTTGTGCTGAGCCTTCCGTGAGCTGCCGGATTTGCTCCTTCTCCCAAGACTTCCTCATACGTAGTGCCTGCTCCTTGGCCTGCCGGTAGGCGGCGACTTCCTGCTCGGTGACTTCCTTCCCGTGCAGGGCCCAGACTTTCGTCTTGTCTCCCTCGAAAGCCGGGCCGTCCTCGCGGTGCAGTTCACCGGCCTCGTTATACCAGACGAAACCTAACTCCTGCTCCTCGTCCATATAGTCAGGATACTGCCCGTGGGGATGCCCGTGCCGACAAGGGCACGCGTGAGGATCAGCATACGCTCGTATGCGACCCACCGAAACGATGCTTGCCATGAATCGCTGTACTTTGCCAAGGCTTCCTGTACTATCCGCCTCCCGTCGCCACAGGAGAGAGATCTTGGCATCGCGCAAGGAAACACTGCCGTCCTCGGCTTCTACAAGACCCGACTTCACCGGGCTGACGGAGCATGATGTCCGCAAGGCACTGCGGGATGACACCGAATTTGAAGGTGCTATTACCGCCGAAGTGAACCGGCTGGTCGCCATCTACACCACCCTGTACATGGACTGCGTAAAGCGGAACGGGCCGGTGACGGCACTTGTGTTGTACGTCCGGACGGAGTGGCCTATCGAGCGGGTAGCGGTTGAAATCGTGGTGCAGGGCTTCAGCGATGGGCCGCGCGCGAAGCCCGCCTCTATCCATTAGGCCTCGGGCCATTAGGCCTTGGGCTTGTCCTTGGCTGGCGGCACTGACGCAGATGCTGGTTTCTTGTGGTGGTTCCGCTTGTGCTTGTTGTCGGGCTGGTAGCCAAGCTTCGCGAGCTTTTCGTCAAAATCCTTGATCGCGGCTTCGCGCTGCTTGAGGAGTGCGGATATCAGCGACTTCTTGCGATCCTCGACCGCCTGCTCTTCGGCAAGGAGTTTTTCAACGTCGTCGGTGCGGCTCTCGTCCGGCATGAACGCCATGATAGCGTTTCGGCGCTGCTGGCATCAATGAGCGGGCCGGTGCGCTTCCCGGAAGATCGACGCATTCACCTCTCAGGCGGCCAGCGGCGTGAACCGCTCGCCCGCCAGCGCCCGGCCATAGTGGCAGTCATCACAGAGCCGAAGCGATGCCGGCGGCGGAACATTGGCGACCGCAAATGCCGCGGCCTCGGTATCTCCACAGATTGAACAGGCGTTGTCGTTGCCCGCGAGGGCGATAACCCTGCGCGTCATGGCCGCCTGAAAAGGGTTGAGATTTTCAAGGGCGTCGAACCATTCCGGGGTATGCGGTTTTAGGATTGTCATGGCTGCTTCTCTCCGTTACGCCTGCTTGCGCTCATAAGACTTGCGGTCGTTGAAGACTGCATCGGCCCCGCTGTTCTTGCGGTGCTCTTCCAGCACCGGGCGGATTTCCTCGGGCATGAATTCCTCGAAGCGTCCGTTGGCGATATTCGCGCCTTCGACAAGGCGGATAGGGTCCTGGCCCTCGACGCAACCGAGGTTCGGCTCGTGGACGAAGTAGCCCAGCAACCTTTGCAGGCGCTTCGGGAAAGTGCTGACGAGCGGCAGGGGCAATGCGAGGTAGTGGTTCTCGGTCTGGCGGAGCCAGCCAAGACAATAACCGATGACAAGGCCGGTGCGGAGTGTTTCTTTCGTCTTGTTACCGCCGCCGCCGTGTAGCAAGCCGCCGAAATAGATCAGTAAGGAGCCTGCCTTCATCTCGCCCTGCGTGATTTCATGGGGCTCGGGCTGGCGGTCCTTGGGCCACTTGTGGCTACCGGGAACGACATGGGTCGCCCCGTTCTCCGCAGTAAAATCATCGACGGCCCACATGCAGTTGATCACCGCTTGCGCGCCGGGATGATCGAAGGGGAAGAGCAGTTCGTCGGTATGGATGATTTGCGCGGGCTCGCCGGGGCAAATCTGGATTGCCTGCGTGAGGTTGACCTGATACTCGCGGCAGGACTTGAGCAAGAAATTGTCCATGACGCCGAGGATGGCGGGCAATACTGCCATCTCGCGCGACACACGGGAGCGCGCAAAGATGCTACTCATGCGCTTGGTGGCGAAGCCAAAGAAATTCCCCTGACAGACGGGAACCTTGCTGAAGCCTGCGTAGAGTTCGGCCTGGAGGTCTTTGACTTGCGCCTCGTCCAGAAGCCCCTCGATCACGATGCAACCGTCCTCGTCGAGGATGGCGTTGATTTTTGAAATGTCTTCCGAGGCGTGGACTTTCCGTACTTGGGCCATGATGGGCTTCTCCTGGTTGTGAATGACGGGCGTTACTGGATCTTTCTGCCGCTTGCGAGGTAGTGGACGAGGTCGCGGAGTTCCTTGCGCTTGGCTGGGTCCTTGATGGATTGATAGGCGCGGATCAGCTCGACCGTACTGTCGAGCAGCTCATCGTCGTCCATCTGTTCCGGCACGGCTGCTGCTTCCTGCTGCGACATTACGCCACCTTCGTGAGCGGCTGGTCGTCGTTGCCGGGCGCGGTCAGCAAGACAGGATGCGCGATGCCGGTGGTCTTGCGGACCTTTTGCAGCATCGCGAGCGAAACCGGCATCAGCCCGGCGACAATCACGTCGCCTCCGGCAAGTGTGGTCTCGGGGCCCAGGAACTCGATATCCCAGCCGGAATCGATGAAGCAACTCTTCCAGACCTTGGGGTGCATGGTGCCTATCATGTCCTTCACGTCGTTCTTGAGACCGAACTCCATGAAGCCCAGCACCAGTTCATGCTTGATGGCCTGGCGCTTCTCCCGTGGCAGGCTGGAATCGATGCAGAACCGGGTCGCCTCCCAGACGGAAAGTGACTGGGGGAGCGCGATTTTCTCGACGGCCTGCGGCCAGTGCTCTTTGATCATGTAGGGCCGGTCGGTCGGCACGGCGCGGACGCTGCCGCGCGCCTGCCCCTTCTCGTCCTGCCAGACAAGGTAGGTTGCGGCGGGCGTGTCGTAGGCGTCGTACTCCATGCCCTGGAACCGGCCCACGTCCCAATACTGGCCGTCCACCAGCTCGCGGTAGCGGAGCTGAAACTGTGAAGCAAGCAGGCTCCCGAAATGGTGCCAGGTGCGGTGGTTGACGCAGTAGATCATGTTGGCCTCCGGATGAATCGGTCTCCTTTCCGTCAATAAAGGAGAGGGGCCGGAAGCGCACCTACCCGAAAGGGTAGGTCTCAATAATCACACTTGAATCAAGCCCATATGCAGGGCCTTGAGGACGGCCAGCGTGACGTTGCTGGCGTCGAGCTTGCGCAAGATATTCTTCATGTGGAACCGAATCGTGTCCTCGGAGAGCACCATGATCGCTGCAATATCGGGCCGCGTCTTGCCTGCGGCGCACCATTTGAGGACTTCCTGCTCGCGGTCGGAGAGCCGCACGAAAGGCAGGGTCTCGGGCTTTTGTTCGAGACTGAGGAAGGCGGTATAGAACTGCTGCGAGAGAAGCTGCGCGCGGCTCAGCGTGTTCTTGTCCGGGTTGACGCCGCCGCCGCTGCTGGCAGCGCCGATACCGGCGATCGCGCCGCGCGGTCCCCGCAAGGGGATGCCGATGCCGTCATGCAGCCCCGCTTCGTCGCCCATCGAGAGGCAGTTGGACTGTGTCTTCGTGAGTGTCGAATGTTCGCTGAGGCTTTGCCAGGTGAAGACACCGGGGGCGATATAGAGCTTGTGCCGGACGGGGTCGAGCACCTCCAGCTTCTTCTCCATGTAGAACTTCATCCAGTCGTCGGGATAGTTCAGGATGATTCCGTGACCCGCGCGCCGCTGGATGGCGAGGTGGTCTGTCATCAGGCTGAAGATGAGCCGATCGAATCCGAGGTCGGCCATCGCCTGCTTGTAGAGTGCGAAGAGTTCGTCAACGGAGGCGGCCTTGTTGGACACCTCTATGAATTCTTCAATTCCCATACTCCGGCTGTCCCTGCCATCGCCTGTCGATGGTGATCGATGTGCGTGATGGGTAGATTCGTACCCCAAAGGGGGTTTTTGGACAAGTGTTAGGTTCAGGCTTCGCGGGAACGAGCCAGCGAAACAGTCGTTAGGAAAGTCTTTGCCTCAAGGTCGTGAGCGTGCCGGGATTGCGGGCCATCGCCTCTCCCATGCCTCGCGGTGAAGTACTAGGAATTCGCTAGCTCCGTTCTTAACGGTTGTAGTTCTTCGCGGATTCGCTCTGCGAGGCTTCTTTCTTCTTCGGCGGCTCGGGGAACTTGATGCCACACTTCTTGCGGATGGAAACCGTTTCAAGGGCTTCGAGTTCGCCTCTCAGGCGGCCGTATTCGGCGGCTTCGGGGCCGTCGCCGCCTTCAAGGAAGAACAGCGCGGGCCAGAAGAGGATGAGGCCGACGGCCATCTGTGCGGAGTCATTGCCTGCCCTCTTGTCGAGGCGGTAGTAGAGGTCGTTGACCTTACGCTCGACGCGGTCAAGTTCGAGGCCGATCTGCTTGCAGTTGTAGTCCTGGTATTGCAGCGTGGAGACCGACGAGGCCGGAATCTTGTCGGGGCTGGAAGCGCAGGCAGTGAGCATCAGGGTGATGGCCAGGCAGGACAGGGCATGTTTCATCGGCAGGACTCCAGATAGACCTTGGGTTGAGCGAAGGCAACAAGCAGTACAGGAAACGAGTGCCGCTTGCAAATGCTATTCGCTGCATACGGGCGTATGCGGGCTACAGCCGTCACTTCTGCGAGGCTGGTGGGACTCTACCCTAGGTTGTGATTCTTGTCAGCTACCGGAGCGGGTAGTAGCCGGAATATGGGGAATCGGGCAGGCTTGAAGAACTACAGCATTTCCGCAGCAAGCAGTTTTCAAACGGAGTATTGAATGAACGAGAGAGAGAACGCCTTACCCAGCAAGCACGTCCTCAAAGACAAATTCAACCGCGTGATCAAGACCTTCGAGGATTTCCGCGTAGGCCGCCGCCAGCAGGCGGACGGCTCCATCCTCACGCTCCAGGGCGGCAAAACCATCGGCGTGGAACTGCCGCGTAGCAGGACCGAGAAACCCGAAAGCGAGAAACACTCACCCATGGATACTGGCAACAAAGGGAGGCCCGCAACCTTGAAGCTCTAACTCTGTTACGACCGGATTCGTAACAGAGAAACCCGTAGAGGAACGGCCCCTGTGCTGACACGCAGGGGCCGTTTCCTTTTTATAGAGCAGGTGGGGATCGCGATGACAGAAGTAGCCAGCCATGATGAAGCGAAAATGCAGGATATGCTGCGCCGCGTCTTCGAGCACCTGATGCAGAAGTATTTCGGCAGAGCTGACAGACTTGGCCTGACGAAGCCTGGACAGACGCCGGAGGCTTTCTACGGCTTCACTGGCGCGGAGGTGGCGGACTACCATCACTACCGGGTCGGCGAAGGGGACGGGTTCTGGTTCCGCCTCAAGGACGGGCGCGTATTTTGCGCCTACACAGGCCTGCCAGCGCCTCCGGGAGCTGAAGACTACGACGAAGCCACCTTGAACTGAAGGGCCGCACATGACGCTCCGCGACGAATTCCCGCATGATGAAGCACCGCCTGACGACGGGTACATCCACCTCTGCACCTGCGGCCATCCCCACACCCGGCACGAAACGGGAAACGGCGGCTGCTTCGGGAATGAACAAACGCCTGTCGGTCGCGTCTACTGCGACTGCAAAAAGTTCCACCTCAAGCGCAGGAAACAGTGAAGTAGCAGGCTGGCCGCATCGGACGCCGGATTGGTCAAGGCTGTGAGGAGGTTAGCGCTGTCACTCGCGTCCGACAGCACCTCTACATCTTCTTCGTGAACTGAAACTCCATCAGCTTGGATTCTTTGCCGGACTTGCCCGTGGTGTAGACAGTGCGCTCATAGTTGTTCGCATCGACAAGGCGGGTCTCGGCGCGGAATTTTTCTTCGGCCCCGTTGATGGGGTTGGTGAAGCGTCCGGTTTCGGTGATGGCCTTTGCCTTCTCGTCATATTTTCCGTTGCCAATCGTCATCCCGGTGCTGAGCGTATCGGTCCAGACGGAACTGAAGGATTCCCGCGCATTGTCGTAGCCGATCATACCCTGTCCGTTGACGGGCGTCTCGTGGCCCGCGACGTTTACGTTGCCCATGATGGTGCTGGAGAGGAAGCGGTTGCCGAGCACCATCTGATTGGTGATCTTGCCGAATGCCTTCTGCGGCTCGACGCCCGGCTCTGTAAAGAGGACGGCTGTGTATTCCCATTCACCCGACAGGGGGAGAAGGACGTTGATGTTCATTGTTTCGGACGGCGCTGCGCGTTCGACGATTTTCTTCAGGGCGGCTTCGCCCGGCGCTTCCAGCTTTTCTGCGGAGAAGACGGGATTGCTGGCGAGGAGGGACAGGGCGAAGAGAAGAGTGACAAATTTTTTCATGGACACACCTTTAAAAGAGGGAAGCGGGAACAATCTTAGACTGAATGCTTTATTGAATATAGACATCGCGCTCGTAGTTGCCACTAAAAAAGCCACTCTACCGAGTCATAATGTCGCCAGCGGTATCAAGGGATGCCTACCCCTGTATGCACCTGAATCACCTTGCACCAAACACCAGAAAAAAGGCAGTATACGTTTCGTTCATCATTTGCGAGTAGGGTGATCTGCGCAGCATCATAGGCCGCGCCAGGGCATCTTTGTTCAGATTTCAAAAGGGCATTTCCATGAAACCGTTTCTTTGCTCCCTCCTGCTTTCTGTGTTGATTCTTTTCAGCGCCCAAGCCCAGGCGCAGATGACGAGCGGGACGGTCACAAACGGCACTGTTGCAAAGCCCCCCAACACCTCGACTCAAACCTTCACCGGCACGGCTGGAGAGGGCATCATCCTGTACGGCTACGACGCCACCTTTAATAACCTCACGATTGCCGTCAAGCGGCCGGATGGCACTAGCTGGGGTTCCAGCTCGAACCGCTTCAGTGGCACGTTATCGCAAACGGGAACATATACGGTCACCCTCTCGGTTCCCGTAGGGGCAGCAAATGGCAGCTACGCTTACAGCCTTTACTATGTGAGAGGCGGAAGCAGCGTTTGCTGCGGCTCTCTCACCAGCGGCGTGACCACGACCGACACGCTCGCCACAAACGAGCTGAAAAGCTACCAGTTCTCCGGAACGGCTGGCCAGTACATGTTCCTGAACGGAGCGTCGTCTACCTTTACGACAAGTCTGACGATATACAAGCCCGACGGCAGCCTATGGCAATCCAACCTGAGCACGCTCGTGGGCGCGCTGCCCGCGACGGGCACTTACACCGTTGTCGTCAGCGGCCAATTCTTTAGCTCTACCGGCTCCTTCAACCTCTATTACCTGAGGGGCGCGGACAGCGTCTCGGACGGTACGTTAAACGGGCAGCCCTATTACACCAGCCTGGAAAAAGGCCAGATCAGGAGCTGGACGTTTACCGGCACGCCGGGCAAGGCGCTTCTGGTGCGCACGGGCACTTCCTATACGACGACTGTCTGGGTCCTGAAGCCTGACGGCAGTTTATCGACATGGAACAACAACGGCCTGACCATCACGCTTCCAGTCACGTCATCATCACCCTATACCCTTGTCGTCAACGCGAGCGCCTTCACCAACACGGGGCCGCTGGACCTTTACTCCGCCGTGGGCGGGACCGAGGAAGTGTCGAACGGCACGCTCCAAAGCGGCCTTGTCCGCGACGACGGAAACCTGCCGCCGAACGGACTGGACAGCTATATCTTCACAGGCACCTCGGGCCATAACCTCACCATCAGCTCGACCGGCAGTTATACCCGGAAGATTCATATCATCAGGCCCAACGGGACCGCGCTTGCGGTGCAGGACAACTCGACTTCCTTCACGCTGGATGCCACCGGCACCTACATGCTGGGCCTTTACGGCCCCAACACTGTGTCGACAGGGCCATACACCCTTACCCTGACCTCCACCCCGATTCCGCCCCCCACAACCACTGCATCAAAATCACCGATGCCGGCGCAGGGGCGGAAAGGCTGCCCCGTGCGTCCGACTGCAGAGAACATCAAGCTGATCGGCATGTCCAGCGGTACCGGCCAAGGCGGCGTCAGCGGTGGCGGCGATGGTGGCGGCGGCGGTACATCGATCGCCATCAACGGCCCTGTGGCAGCCGTGGGCAACCCCATCAACTTCGACGTGGGCTACAAGGAACAGGTCGAAACCGATTATGACGCGGGAGGCCTCTCCTTCACGCGCATCTACCGCTCCGACAGCACATGGACGGATAACACCGTCGGCACCTTCTGGCGGCACAATTACGCGCGCAAGCTGAACGTCAGCGGCTCGAACGCGGATATCGCCGACGGCTCGGGAGCCAGAATCTACTTCACCCTTACCGGCGGCAACTGGGTTCCTGACGATCCCTCGACAAGGTCAAAGCTGGTCACCTCGGGCAGCGATTATCTCTACACCCTGCCCGACGGCACGGTTGAAAAGTACAACAGCTCGCGGCTGCTCACCCGCATCGCCTATCTCGGCGGCGGGGCGCTGAACCTGACCTATAACGGCTCTAATGAACTGACCGGCGTGACCAACGAAAACGGCCGTTCGCTCACGCTCACCTATTCGAGCGGCAAGGTCGCCACCGTCGTCACCCCCGACGGCACGTTCAGCTATTCCTACACCAGCAACAACCTCACCACCGTCACGCGCCCCGACACGAAAACCACCGTCTACCATTACGAGAACGGCACGTACCCCAATGCCCTCACCGGCATCACCGACGCCAAGGGCAACCGCTACAGCACCTACGCCTATAGCGGCGGCAGCGGCAAGGCCAGCTCGACCAAGCTTGCCGGTAACGTCGATGAATACACAGTCGCCTATAACACCAACGATTCCACCGTCACCAACCCGCTGACCAAAAACACCAGCTATTACTACAGGAACATCCAGGGCGTGCGCCGCATTACGCAGGCCGCAGGCGCGGCCTCCACCAATTGCCCGGCCTCCAACCGCTATTACGGCTATGACACGCTAGGCCGCGTCGTCTTCACGACCGACTGGGAAAACAACGTCACCCGCTACGCCTACGACAGCCGCAGCAACGTCATCCGCATCGCCGAGGCCGCAGGCACCGGCATCAGGCGTATGACCTACATCACCTGGGACCCGACCTTCAACCTGCCGAATGTCGTGACCGAGCCTGGCCTGACGACTGATTTCGACTACGACACGTATGGCCGTCTGGTCACCATGACGGAGACCGATACCGCAACAGCCGCCACGCGTATCACCACCTATGCCTACCACTCCAACGGAACCGATGGCAGCGGCAATACCATCCTCGGGCGTCTGGCGCAGATCGATGGTCCGCGCACCGACGTGTCGGATATCACATCTTTCGCCTACGACGGCAACTACAACCTCACCACTGTCACCAACGCGCTCTCGCAGGTCACCACGATCACCGCGCGCGACGCGGCGGGCCGCCCGACGACGGTGCAGGACCCGAACGGCATCAACACCGTTATCACATACGATTCCAATGGCTGGCTCAACACAGCCACCCGCGCCTCGGGCACGGGGCTGGCTGCGCTTTATGATTTCGACTACGACTTCAACGGGAACCTGACGAAAGTCACCCTGCCGAACGGTGTCTTTGTCGAATATAGCTACGACAACGCGCAGCGGCTGACGGGCATCAAGGATTCGCTGAACAACACCGTAACCTACACGCTGAACAACGCGGGCAACGCGACGCAGGTCGAGGTCAAGAACGCGACGCCGACGCAGACCTACGTCCACAGCCAGACCTTCGACGAGCTGATGCGCCTGCTGACCAGCGTCGGCGCGGCCACCCCAGCGCAGACGGCGACCTTCGCCTATGACAAGAACAGCAACCTGAAAACTTATACCGACCCGAAAACCAACGCGACGAATTACAGCTACGACGCGCTGCAACGTCTCAGCACCGCGACCAATGCGCTCTCGGGCGTGACGACGCTGGGTTACACGGGGCTGGACGACATAAACAGCGTGAAGGACCAGCGCAACAACACCACGACCTACACCTACAACGCCTTCGGCGACGTGATCGGCGAAACCTCGCCCGATCGCGGCACGCTCAGCTACGTGGTGGACAAGGCGGGCAACGTGACGCAGCGTACGGATGCGCGGAGCGTGGTGACGAACTTCACCTACGACGCGCTGAACCGCCCGCTGACTGTCGCCTATCCCTCCGACACGTCGCTGAACGTCACGCTGACCTACGATACCTCCAGCGGTTGCGGCACGGCTTATCGCGGGCGGCTCTGCACTGTTGTTGATGCGACGGGCACGACCACGTATGTTTACGACGTGTTGGGCCGAGTCACCTCCGTCTCTGAAAACCGGGGCGGCGGGCTGACGCTGGCGCAGTCCTACACTTACGACCTAGCGGGCAATATCGCCATGATCACAATGCCCTCGGGCCGTGTGGTCACTTATACGCGCAACGCGAATGGCCTTGTCTCCAACGTCGCAGCGCCAATCAACGGCACGGGTACGAACCTTGCCAGCAGCATCACCTATCTGCCCTTCGGCCCGCTGAGTACGCTGACATACGGCAATAGCCTGACGCTCAGCGCGACATTCGATACCGATTACAACCCAACGAACCGCACAATCTCGGGCGGCATCGCCAACTGGACCTACACTACTGACAAGAACAGCAACGTGACGCAGGCGGGCGCTACCACCTACGGCTATGACGCCCTCAACCGCGTCAACGCCGAGAATGCCGGTGCGGCGACCAGCTACACCTACGACGCAACGGACAACCGCCTGACCAAGGTGCAGGGCGGCACGACGACCACGACCGTGCCCTCCACCAGTAACAAGATCAGCGCCGTGGGCGGTACCAGCTACACCTACGACTCCGCTGGCAACATCACTGCCATCGGCGCGAATGGTTATGTCTGGAGCGCAGCGGGGCTGATGAAGGAGTACAAAATCAGCGGCGTCAGCACGGCAACTTACACCTACAATGGCTACAACCAGCGAACCAAGAAAGTCACCGGCGGCGTAACGACGCACTATGTCTACGGCGCAGGTGGTTTACTGCAAGGCGAGTACACCACCGTCGGGGCACTGGTCCGCGAATACGTCTACCTGAACGGCGCACCGCTGGCCCAAGTCAACAGTGGCAGCCCCGAAACCGTTACCTACCTCCATACCGACCACATCGGCACGCCTAGGTTCGGTACCAACGCAGCGGGAACGCAGGTCTGGAGCTGGAACAACGACGCATTCGGCGTGAGCAGTCCGAGCGGCTCCGTCACCGTCAACCTCCGCATGCTCGGCCAATACTACGATTCCGAGTCCGGCTTATTCTACAACTGGAACCGCTACTACAACCCCGCGATTGGCCGTTATATCTCAAGCGACCCTATTGGCATTGCAGGGGGCCTTAACCCGTTCGGTTACGTTGGCCAGAACCCCGTCAACCGGCTTGACCTATTTGGTTTACAAAGTACGCTTCCAATTCCACAAGACCCTTTAGGCACGATGCTTGATCCAAAAGGATTAAACTTATTGCCTCCAACGCCTGCCGAATTGCAACAGATACAGGCTACTCTGGCGATAATTACCGGGGGAGACCAGAGCGCTATAATGGCTCTGAATCCTCATGCCTATGAGAATCGTCCTGACCCGACTACTGGCGCTATGCTGCCGCCTTGTTCCAAATATGTGACATTTGATGTCTTTCCCGTAACATCTCCCCGGAGTGGGCAACGTATCATTATCGGCGCAGACCAAAGCATATGGTACACAAACAATCACTATAGGAGCTTTTATCAAGTCGCTGGCGTGCCGCAAATTCCAAACCCCGCTCCGCCGTCGCCATGATTAGCAAAAGAAGGCTTTTGAACGATGCGAATAATTGAACTTGATGCTCAATCGTGGAAATCGTGCGAGGACTATGCTACCGCATTGCGTGGTGCGCTTGGTTCGCCAAAGTGGCATGGTTCGAGTGTAGACGCTTTTCTGGACTCGATGGTTGTTGGGGGGATGAATGAGATTAATCCACCGTATAAGATTGTAATCAAAAATGCGCAGAATCTTTCAAAGGATATAATTGATGAGATTCATGCTTTAAGGAAGAGTCTTCCGCGACCGGGAGCGGAGTCAAATAGTAGCGCTGATATTGTCTTTGAAATAATACCCTGACGCGCCGACGCCCTGTGAAGTGAGCCCCGATCTTGCGACCGGGCCTAGCGCCCCTCAACCCCGGCCAGCGTTGACGCGCGAGGCCGCCCCCTGCGGATCAAAGGGGTCGGAGTAAATTGAAAAGCCCACTAGGCGGCGTTGCCGTCCTCCGTTTACGGTCCCATCTTCGGCTGCTGCCGTCGCACAGGCCGCGCCCGTTGCGTGAACTCTGGCGCAATATGCGGCGTAAAGAACTGCGACACGCCCGGCAGGTGCTCCTTCAGGAACCGCGACAGCCGTGGATGCGCCGCGAGGAACCTGGACACGGGCTTTGCCACTCTCCTGAGGAACCGGCTCGGCATCTGTGGCAAGAAGCGCGAGCCTAAGACTTTCCCAATTTCGGAGGGGGTGGGCCCTCCCGAAGGCTATCGTTGCGCTCCAGTTCTTTCAACCTCTCGGCTTCCAGGTCGGCCAGCATCTTCTTGGCTTCGTGATGTTCGCGGATGTAGCGTTCCTGCTCCTGCTGCCGGTTCGCCTCGCGATCGCGGAGCTGCTGCCCGTGGCGCTCTTTCAGGTTTTCCAGTTCCTGCTGCTTGGTCTGCTCGATGAGGGCAACATAATCAGCGCGCTCCTTCTTCTGACGTTTCAGGAGCTGGCGTTGTGCGCGGCGGCGCTCTTTGGTTTTCTCGGCGGCAAGGGCGGGGTTCCAGCGGCGCTCGATGGCGTCTAAGACGCCCTTGAGGCCTCCCCGGTCTTGCTTGTGCTTGTCGCGTAGGGCATTCCGCTCCAGCTCGAAGCCGGCGTCAAGGTCAGATATTTTTCCGTCGTTCAACAATCCGAGTTCATGTTCTTTCTGACCTAACACCAGGGCGTGATAGTCGAGAAGCTTCACCAACTCGCGCTCCTCCCGCTCGGCCAGAGCCTTCTTGAGGGCTTCCAGCTCGGCATCTTGCGCCGGGGCTGCGGGCGGTTGGGCTGCCGGTTCGGGCGGCAGGAATTGCGAGGTTTGCTGCCCCTGATCGCCGCCGGTTGTCGTTTTCACTGGAGCGGTCTCGCGGGCTTCCTGCAAGGCCTTGGCTTCCTCGATGGTAGGCAGTTTGTCCAGTTCGACCGCCGCCATGAAAGCGCGCAGGTCCTTGGTCTTCACGCCCTCGATCTGGCGTGCCAGGTTGTAGTGGCTGCCCGCCTCGTCAACGAGGACATAACCGCGGTGCCCCTTGGCAAGGAGATACCCGGTATCCTCCAGGGCGGCCTTGAACGCCTGCCCGCTGTCGGCTGCCGCGTGGAGGGCGGTAATCTGCTCTTTCCGTTCTGCGGGCGAGAGCCCGGTCCGCTCTGCCAGCATCCGCTCGTCATGGCCGAATTCAGCCTTCGGAAACTCCGGCTGCTTCTTCCGGTCCCGCTTGGCGTGCTTTCCGGGGACGAAGTCATGCCCGAATTCCAGCTCCATGCGGTGGCTGGCGCGCTCATGGGCGACATAGTTGTAACTGTCGCTCACCAGCTTCATGGCATCGGCGTCGGTCCTGGCCCAAACGACATGCAGGTGCGGGCGGCCGTCTTTGCCGCTGTGCAGCACGAGGGCGCGGGGCTGGTCCTTCAGCCCCAATTCCTCGCCTAAAATGTCGGCGGTACGCTTCCACTGGTCCGCCGTCATGCCGGTGGCATAGCGGCCTTCGGGGCTGATCTGGGCGTGGTAAAGCCCGTCGCGGCCCTGTTTGGTTCCCTCCGTCAGCATCTGCCAGTCGCGGAAGGTCTCGACCAGCTGGCTGGCTATATGGTCCTTGTCGCTGTCCGGCTGCGCCCAGGCTGATTGCAGTTCCAGCATATCGGCGCGCTCGTCCGTTTCCTTATTGACCCGGAGGAGATACTGCGCGAGTTGCGTGGGACCGCCCCTCGGGGCGCCTTTAACGATCATGCAGGCGAATGTCCTGACGGCGTGTTGCCGGAGGGTTCTCGACCCAATGCCTCATACATTGAGTCGCGGATTTCGGTCCATTCCTTGAGGGCACGCCGGAAGTCGGCTGACAGGGCGTCCTCGCCCTGGGCATTTAGCTGGTGGGCAATCTGGTTCATGTTATTGCCGTAACGCCCGAGCAGGGCGAGTGCCTTCACGAGGGCTTGCTCCTGGATGGGAAGGCGGCGACGGGAGCGCGGGCCGGGATTACCACCAAACATCATGGCGCGCCCCCAGGCGGCGGTACTGAGCCCCGCTGCCCTCGAAGCCTCGGCGGCTTCGTTGAATTCACCTTCGAGGCAGGGGATTTTGATCTGCCAGTTGCGTTGCCGTTTCTGGCTCTTCTTCCGCCCTTGGGTCTTGCTTTCTGGTGCCGCCTTATCCGTCATTCAGGCTCCTGTCGTTGCATTGTTAGGGGCGCTTTACACACATATGTATGTCAGGCCAGGGGTGCTGGATCTCCGCCCTCCGGGGCGTGACCGGTTACAACCTGAAGCTCAGCCGAGAGCCGTTGCCAGTTAATCTCCAGAAGCGCGACGCGCCCCATGTAGTCGCCCTTACGCTCGGCAATGGCCAGTACGCAGGCCTCGTATTCATCGCCGAAACGGGCGAGACGGCGGGTCAGCTCGATGAAAGGGCCAGCGTCTGGCAGGTCGTCTGTGAGGGCGCAGACCCGCGCAAAATCCGCAAGGCCCAGGCCGAAGTACTTCGCACGGCTGAGTGCCAGCGCTTCCTCCTCCTCGGTCAATTCGACTACGGTGTTGATAAAGGCGGGCTGGCTCATGAGCGGTACTCCTTCTGTTGCCGGGGCTGTCCGTGGCCGCCCCTGTCGCCGGTGGTCGTTGGGTGTCGGGGCGCGCAAGCCCTGACGAGTGGTATCCAAAGGGGCGCGATAGCCCTTTTGGTCTGGGTCGCAGGGGCAGGAACGCCCCCGCCTGGTATCGAAAGGGCACGGAGGCCCTTCGTGGGTTCCGAGGGCAAGGCCCTGGCAGTGTCGCAGAGACAGCGTCTCCGCGCAGGGTCCACGGGGCGCGAAGCCCCTGGTCCTAGAGGGATGCAACGGGAGAGCGAAGCCATCTCCCTTGCCAAGCCAGCACCCGTTTTGGGTGCGAGGACGTGGGACACGTCCATGGCTTGCAATCTCTCCGGACTGAGATTTTTGCTGAATGGCCCAGTTTATCACGAAGGTGCGGGGCCGTTGGTTAATTCGGGCAAGCTCAAGAGCTTGACCAAGCGTCATCCTCACGGATGATCGCTACATAGCGGATGAGATGACTATATCTGATTCGCGTTAAGATTTTGCCAATGAGCGCTTGTAGTAGGGATTTGGATCAGGCGATAAGGGCGGGTTCCAGTAAAGGTGGGGGTAGGCTGATTTGAGGGAGTCAAAGCCGCTCGCAAGATTCCAGTAGTCTACGGGGCGCAGGTAATGGGGCTGACTATTCGGGTGCAAAAGGATTGCTGTGTCGCGCCCCAGGTTGAGCACTTCATCAGGCATAAGAAGCGACCGTCCTGCCTCTCCAAACTGCGTGCTCTCGCCCGTGTTGCCCCCTTGGTTATTCAGATGGTGCGATTCAGAGACTGAACGCCCCACCGTCTGGATCGTGGCTTTCCCCAGGGTCTCTGACAGGTAGCGGGCGCTATCGAGGTCGTTAACGTTGCAGAACCATTTATACGCACAGTTCGAAAGGATGGTCCCCTGGGCGTCACCGTAGTGGTCTTTCAACTGGTCGAGGCCCTGGATGATGAGCGTGAAGTCCACCCCATACCCCGCCATCGTGGCGATGTCGCGGGGCAGATCCGGCAGCCGCCCTAAAGCCGGGAATTCGTCGATCAGAAACATACACCTGTGTGCAGGGCGGTTTTCCAGGGGCGTGCGTTTGTGGGTGTGCATGGCCGCCGCGATCACCAGCCGCAGCCAGGTTCTTTGGGTATCAATCTTGTCGGGCGGGATGACGAGGTAAACCGACGTCGGCTCCCGGATGAGATCGGCCATCGAAAATGTCGAGGTCGCGGTCGCCTTTTTCACCAGCGGGTCCGAGAGAAACTTTGTTGCTTCGGCCAAGCTCGACATGACGCCCGAGTAGGTGTCTTCCGCCATGTCGATGAAGGGCGCTGCGTTCTCCCGGATCGCCCCGTCGAAAGCCCCACATGCGGCCATCTTGACCAGGTACTCTTCCTTGAGCTTCTTCCGGGTCAGGGTGATGATCTCCCGCGCCCTGGCCAGCGTCTTGGTCTCGCCGGGCTGGTCTGTGAGCCAGAGCAGCACGGCAGTCAGCATGGAGGACGCGCTGCCCTGCCAGAAAGAATCTTTCGCGCCGGGGGGCACAGGGCAGATGGCATTTGCCATCGCCTGTGCCGTCGCTACCGCCCCGTCGTCGTTCCGGTCGAGGACGTCGAGGGGGTTGTAGGTGGCGGGCGTGAAGCCGAGGCCTTTGAAGGTGCCCTCCAGCTCCCGCCACGGATTGAGGATGTGGACGGTTGTAAAGTCCGCCCTCGTCCTTGCCGTGATCGCGGCATTCTCGCCCTTGGGGTCGATGGTCATGACGCTGCCGACATAGCGCAACAGAGTCGGGATAATGACGCGCGTTCCCTTCCCGGTCCTCGTGCGGGCGACGATCAGCGTATGGTGCTCGGGCGTCGAACAGATGGGCGCGCCGGGATTATCGTCGAGTTCATCGACCGCTGCCTCGGGATGGCTGCTCTTGCCGAAGAACACGCCCTGCATCGCGTAATAGGGCGTGGGCATGGTGCGCTCCTGGGGCGCATAGTGGGCGCTGCCGAAGTTCTTGGAAAGTACAGGGGCGGTCTTATTAAACGCGCTGTGGAGCAGAAAGATGAAGAACACGATCGCAATGACCGTGCCAAAAGCCTTTGCTCCGGCGTCAAAGTTCAGCTCGGGTAGCCAACTGCCCGAATCTTGCGGCTCCGGGCTCCGGTTGACGAGCCTGCTGAATTCCTGGCTGAAGACCTGCTCCAAGCGGGTGCCGATATAGGGCCGTCTCAAGCGCTCCATTGTCTCGCTGTCTTGAGCCGCTCCCTGCTCGAACTGCTGACGGGTAATGCGCCCCTGATCGAGCTGCTGCGTCAAGCTTAAGCTGTGCAGAGCAACCTGCGACGCCCGGCTGGCGTCGCGGAGCGCCTGCTCGCGTGACAGCGACTGCCCGAAACAGAGCAGCGGCAGCACGACAAGGAGCAGGAGTTTCAGAAAGGACCCTCCTCTTTTTCGTCGGGCAGGATCTTCTGTCCGGGCGCGCCCTGCGCGTCGCAAAAGCTGTTCCACAAGCCCTGGTAGTAAGGATAGGTCAGCGGCTCGGTAATGAGTGAATGAAGCTCCTCGTGCAGCAAGTTCATGAGCATCTGGTTCAACGTGCGCTCGGCGATGATCGGCGAGACCCCGGCCTCAAGCGCCCGCTTATGCTCCAGGAACTCGACCAGCTGGACAAACTGACGTGGCACATGAAATTGGAACGGAACGGTGTCGTCCTCGTCGAGGCTATTGCTGATCTCCTGCGTGACGGCGGCATATTCCCGCATCTCGGGGGTCTGAAGGAAAAGGCTGCGGAGTTCCTGGCTTCTCTCTTCCGTCTGGTCTGCCATCTCGGTCCTCCTGATCGGTTGCTTGCTACTGGGCCTTCTAACGCCGCCGTCCCATTTTCGCTGACCCATTCTGGGAATTCATGACGACTATTTTCATTGGTACCGGCATCGTCTAAAGTTTTCGGGCTGGATACGCCCTTCCGCGAACTTTAGCGCAACCTTAGGTTGAGACACAAGATGCCCGCCTGGATACCCTGCAATGGAAAATTCCTCGAAGGCGATGTGATCCGCTGGACGGAAAGCATTTGGCCGGAGGCCAAGGGGCGACGCAGAAAAGCGAGGCCCGAAAAACGGGGCGAGCGCCGTGTCACGGCGGAAATCCTGAAACCCGCCACTGCGGGCTTCGTCAGCCTGTACGTCATCAGCGATGAAATCACGGCCAACAAATACGGTATGCCGCTGAAAGCCTTCAAGAAGGGCGAAACCCTTCGCCGCAAGCCTCTGTCTCTTACCAAGGGCGGGGCCGCCCGCCGCCCCTGGGCTGGAAACGACGGAGAAAGCGCCCGTGCCCTGGCCGTCAGCCGGTTCATGCGGTGACGTAGCGCAGCATCGCTTCTTACGGCGCGCGTCTTCCGCTCGGACTTCATCCGCTTGGCCGCTGTACTCCTTGAAACTGATTGCAGTCGCGCTTTTAGGTGCGTTCAAGGCCAGGCCTTGAGCCGCCTTGTGCTCATCCTGCGCGTCATGAGAGGCTTTCCGCCTCCATCTCTGGCGTCCACAACTACACGTCCCTTCAATCCTTCATCCTTGGCAGAGGTTCGTCCTCGACGACTGCAAGCCCTGAACGGGCTCCGGCACTCGCTCACTCGTTGGGCCGGAAGGCCGGTGCAGTCAGACGAACGCCCTGCCGGTGTCTTGCGTCATGAAGGCCGTGATAGTCGCGGCCTGGAGCTGAAGGAGTAAAGCCCATGACGAGCACGCTTATCACTCAAGACGAACTCAAGGACCTGGACGCAGCGGAACTGCAATCTAAGTTTTTTAAGGTGTCCAGCGACGTGGCGCGGATGCGCCAGCAGGCAGAAGCGCTGCCGCTGGCAGAAGCCAGCTTGCGCAATATCAGCCGCGCACTGACCCTGCGCAGGCTCAAGGGCCCGAAGCCCTGAGCCGCAGATCCTCGCGGGCCCCTCGGGGCCCGCTTTTTTGGCTGCCGCAGAGCAGCGAGGGCGAAGCCTCGGCTTCGCGAGTATCAGGCAAGTCGGTAAAGGCAAGCGCCGCGCGGGCGCTTGTAAATGGTTTGGGACACGCAGGCAGACCGCTTCAGCGGCTGCGCGTCCCTTTGCCCTTGCGGGGAGCCTTCGGCTTTTTCGGGGTCTCTTCGGCAGCACCAGCCTTCAGGCTGGCAGACGCCGATTCGCCCCGGTCCAGCTCCCATCCCGGTATCCCCTGCAAAATGCGCTCGGCATTTTTCGCAGGCGTGATGTGGCCGTAGTGGTCCTCGATCATCTTGACCGAGGTGCCCATTTGCTTCGCGAGAAAGAACACGTCAACGCCTTCCATCAGCCGGAAGGTGGCATAGGTATGGCGGAAACAGTAGGAGCTGCGGCGGCTTCCAGAGGAGCTGTAGAGCAAACCGGACTTCTCCAGAAGGTCTGCGATCACGTCATTATAGAGTTCGCCTGTCTTCTGGCCCTGGTAGTTTGTGAACACGAAATCCTCGGGCTTAGGGCTCAGTTTCTCGTCGGGCTTCGCTGCCCCGGTTTTCTGGTGCCGCTCCTTCTGCGCCGTGACGAATAGAGCGCGGATGCGGTCAAGATAGGTTGCAACACTCTCTGGCGCGACCAGCCCCCGAGACTTGTCCTTGCCGCTCACGTTCAGGACGACGAATTTCCGGCCGTCTTTGCTGGCACGGACATCGACGTCACGCCAGCGGAGGTTTTCGGCTTCGATGGTGCGCATGCCGGTGTTGGTCATGACGAGCACGAAGTTGTAGGCCATGTTGCGATAAAAGAGGTTAGCTTTGTTGCGTGCTTTCTTGATCCACTTGTCGCGGGCGAAGGTGTGCAGGTCGCGGTACTCCTGCGGCGTGAATTCCTCACGCCGCGCCTTGCCGGAGGGAAGGTCGCCCCGTGGCACCTGCCGCTCGCTGATATAGCCCTTGTCAGCGGCGAAGTTCAGGATGGCGCGAAGCGTAATCATTTCATGGCGGATGGTGTTGTCCCTTGCCGGCGGCGCAGCTTTGCGCTCTTCCGGCGGCATGCCGGGAGGCTGTTTCTTGGGCCGCTGAAAGCTGTTCTTCTTGCGCCAGGCGGGGTAACGATCCCATTCGTCCTCGCCGACCTGCGTGATCTGGGCCTCTTGCAGGTAGGGGATCAGATGGAGACGGATGTACCCATCGACGATCTTCCAGCGGTTCATGGTGATCTTGCCTGCCTCGGCGGCGTTCTTTCGGGCAGCGGAATACTCCAGCGCTATTTGCGTGAAGGGCTTGTCGAACACGGGGAGATTGTTGCGGAGGCGTGAGTTGATGTCTCCGTCATGATGAAAGGCCTTGTCGCGCGCTTGGCGCAGGTCTGACGTTTCGAGAGACACGACTTTGTAACGCTGCTTGGTGGGGATCTTGATGCGGCAATACCAGTTGCTGTGCTGAACGTCCGACCTGCGGAAGATGACAAGGCCGGTCTTAAGCTCCTGTACGTCGATGAGTTTTGGCATTGCTCTTCTGTCCACAAGCTGTCAACATTGGTTCTCTAACCCCTTGATCTGCCTTGGGCTGTCAACGGGATGTCCACAAAAACCTAAATATAAAAGAGTGTTTTGTCAATTGGTTAAGTGAACGTGTCTCTCCTTGCGGGAGTAACACGTTCTGACAAGCCTTTGATTTGCCTTAGAGATTCTTGGCGATTTTAGACTGTCAACCTGCTGTCAACAGGATGCGAGCCGAGGAGGCGCATCCTGCCTGACTCTATCGAATTGGACGGCACTTTCAAGTAACAAAAGCGGCGCGCGGGGCGAAGCCCCGCGCGCCGCGTTGGACGTTACGCTTCAAGCGCTATGCAGTATCTCGATGGCCTGCGCGATTTCCAGTGCTGCTGCCAGCAGCATGGCTTCGCGCGGGCCGAGGGTGTGCACCGCATCGAGGTATTCGTCGAGCCGAAGCGCTGCGCTTTCGAGCTTGTCGCGTAACTGGTTTTCCATGTGATGTACTCCTTTGCTAGAGAAAAGGAGGAAGGCGCTCTCGCGCCTTCCTCTCGGTGGGTTAGTAGGGGATTTCCTCGTCGCTGCCGGTTGCTGCGGCCTGTACTTCCTCGGGCTTCGGCTTGCGGAAGACGATCTCGCCGCTGACGGCGATCCCGGCCGCGAACCTTGCGGTGAAGCCTTCGCCATCCTTGTGGGGCTTGAAGGCAACGCCGACGCGGGTCCAGTAGGTCCTGCCGTTCCGCTTCTCGACGCTCCAGGCGATGTAGTCCACCGAGGTCTTTTCTTCGGGCTTTTCGTTTTTCGTGGTCATGGTCTTTCTCCTTTTTTGCATTACCCTTTCGGGCGATGCCTCCGGTTAGCCACAGGTTCAAGGGCGCGATGTCATAGAATTTTGTTTCGCGAGGAATGCGCAGCAGGGGAAAATTCGTCATTGACAGCGTGACCGCCTGTGGCAGGAGCAGCGAACATGCACGAAGGGTCTTGCAAAGGAGAAAGCCTGACCACGCCTGAAAAACGCGCCGAAGAAAGACAGGATGGATGAAATCGCAACTGATGGAGCGCCGATGCGGAATGGCAAGGCCTGCATCCGCCAGGCTGGTGTCCGGAAAGCCGCGAGCATGGCGCGCTTCATAAGCGGTTCGCAGCTTAAGGACGGTCGCCCTGCGGTCGGGATTGGCTCTCCGCCCCGAAGACGGAAGCACTGTGCCGCGCTGGCGGAGACGAGGGAGTCCTTATCTAAGAAGCCGAGAGGAAGGCGCGGAAGCGCCGCCGGTTTTTTCTGCGGCTAAGGCCGCACCCATGAAATGCGAACGCCGCCCGCAACGCGGGCGGCGTTCGCGCCGTAAGATTCGCTCAAGCTGCGGGACGCAACAGCGCGGGCAGCCATGCCTTTCCGGCGAGTTGCTTCTCGGCCAGCGCGGCAAGTTCGGCTTTCTTAAGCTTCTCCCACGCGGGCGCGGGCGGCTGGCCGTTGCCTTCGCGGATAGCATCGAGGATTTGCGGCTTGCCCACGCGGCTGAAATAATTCTTCGCATCGGGCGCGAACCATTCCTTCATGTCAAGGCCAACTGCCACGCCGAGCATGTCGGCAAATTGCAGCCTTGCGCTGTCCGGCCTGTCGGTCTTGCGGCGCACGGCATCCACGGTGCAGGCCGCGCAGAAGGCCAGCAGTTCCAGCAGCACGGATTGCTCCTGTCCGAGACACCATGTCCAGAGGTCTTCCGGCGTGGTGGGAACATTGCGCATCCATGTCTCGCGGGCGGCATCCATCTGCGCCACGGCCTTCGAGCCTTCCGCCCGTTGCAGGGATTGCTTGAAAGCCGATACCTGCAAAGCCGCATCACGCCCGTTCAGCAGGACTTGGGATGCAAGCCCATGGACCACGGCAATCAGCGCGACATCGGGCCGCTGCGCCAGCGCGGCTGCGAGTGCCGCCGATTTCTGGCCTGTGAGGTCTTCGGCTAGCGATGCGGACAGGGCGGGGCTTTGCGGCTTGCCGCTTTCTTCCGCCATTGCCGCAGCGGCGTTCTTGGGCGTCTGCTTCGACATGTCCTCGGGGCGCACAAGGCCGCGCAGGATTTCCGTCTTGCCATCGTGGCCGATGGTGATGACCGCGCCCGCGATGGCAAGCTGCTCCGGCGTCCAGACGGGTTCGCCGCGCTGCTCCTCGATGGCGGCAAGCTGCTGCTCGATTTCCGCGATACGCGGCGGGACTTCGCTGGTTTGTTCTTCCACGACTTCCGCGTCTGCGTCCTCGGTTGCGTACCATGCGTCTTGCAAGGTTTCGAGTTCGGCTTCCAGCAGTTGCGCCTTCGCGGCCAGTTCCTCGGGGAGCGGCGGCGGTTCGGCGTGGATGCGCCGGAACTGCGCTTTCTGCTCGTAGCCGAAATCCGCGTGGAACTCCGTCCACTTCCAGCCTTCCTTCGCCACGCGCTTCGCGCTGCGCTCCAGCTTGGCGGCGGCAAGCGACATCAGCAAGCCAGCGTCCTGAATAAAGACGCTATCCGCGCCCTCGGTAAACAGGTCTTTGCGTAGTTTGCCGCCCGCGCTCTCGTAATCCGCGACGGTGACGAAGGCCACGCGGCGGTCGCCGCCCGCGATTTCACCATCGGTGAGCGCGGCTCGGATGCTGTGCGGGTTGTTGGCATGAGGACGCATCGTCTTGAAGACATGCTCCTGCGCCTTGTGGTCGTCGCTGACCGCGAAGGCCTTGACCTGAGCCAGCGTCAGGTCGTCGGCGCGGTAGGCCTTCAGCAGCTTGGGGCTGACGCGGCCCAGTTTCAGCAGTTGCCGGATGCTGTCCACGCTGCGCCCGAAGCGGGCTGCGATGTCGTCCACTGATGCGCCCTTGTCCACGAGGGCGCGGAAGGCTTCAAACAGGTCGGCGGGGTGCATGTCGTCGCGCACGGCGTTTTCGAGAAGGGAGATTTCGACGGGGTCGAGTTCTCCTTCCGCGATTTTGCACGGCACGGGATAATCCGGCGGGATGTCGCCCGCCTTTGCGAGGTGCAGCAAGGCAGTGTGACGTTGCCCTCCGGCGACCACGGCAAACTTCTTGCCCTCGCGTTTCACGACGAGGTTCTGCTGCAAGCCGTGCGCCTTGATACTGGCCGCGAGTTCGAGGATGAATTCCTTGCTGCGCGTCTTGCGGACGTTGCCCGCGAAGGGCAAAAGCCTGTTCAGGGGAATGGATTGAATGTCGGTATTGGGAATGATGGTATCGGGCATGGTGGTTTTCCTTTCGTGTCAGGGTTATCGGGCAAAGTGTTTCAAAGCGAGTGCATCGCGGAAGATATGCGGAAAGTCCGGCAAGGCCTTGAGGCCGTGCGGGTCGTTCTCGTCCGGTTCGATGCCCTCTTCCAGCAGGGCTTCTTCGTGGTGCTTTTCCTCGCTATCGAGGATGTACCTCACAATGTTGCGCAAGGCGTTGGACTGTTCAGGCGTCATGGTGTTTTCCTTTCGGGTGGGTCGGGGTTCAGTATTCTTCCGGCAGCAGGAAGGTGGTGACGCTCCGGTCTGCTTCGGTGATAATCCAGAGCGTGTTTTCCCCGAAGCCCTCGCTGGGCTTGGCGGGGTCAATCGGATAGGCGGAGAGGATGCGCGTTCCTTCGCGCAGGGCTTCCTCGTTCGCCTGTTTGTCGTCCTCGCAGATGCAGCCCCAATCGCCCGTCAGATGGCGGGCGAGACATTTCTGCATGAGCACGTTGGAACAGGCTTCGAGTGCGGCGGGGGTGGCGACAATCCGGCCAAGTTCAAAGCGCGGCTCGTGGCGGTGCGGGCGGGTGATACAGTCCATGGGCGTTTTCCTTTCGGTTATGCAGCTACGGGTTCGGCTGCGATAGCTGTCTGCGGCTGCAAGCCATGCAGATAGTCGGCGGCGCGTTGCGCGTGGGCGGCTGCGCTGAAGATGGCGCGTTTGTCCTCCTGCAGGACTTTCAGCCAGTGCCCGAGATAGGCGGCGTGGTCGTCGCGGATTTCCGGCGTAATGCCGAGGTCGGCACAAAGGAAGGCAGCCCCCAGTTCGGCTACCAGTTCCTCTCGGGCGTAGCCATGGTCGCCAAAGCGTTTCGCGTCGAAGCTGCGCTCTAGGCGGCTCTTGTGGCTCGTCCAGTGCGTCAGTTCATGCAGGGCGGTGGCGTAATAGCTTTCCTTATCGCGGAAGGCCTCAAAGGGCGGCATCTGCACGATGTCCCGCGAGGGCGCGTAGTAGGCCGAATTCCCGCCGTGATACACGGTCGCGCCTGTCGCTGTTATGAAACGGTCTGCGCCTTCGATGCGCTCGGACAAGGGCAGCGGGTTTTCCGGCTTGGCGTAGTAGTGCGCGGGGAGTCCTTCAATCTGCTCCACGTTGAAAACGGTGTAACCCTTCATGAAGGGGATTTCCCGTTCCACGTCTTGACCGTTCTCGCCCGCTTCGGTCTTGGTGATGCTGTTGGCGTAAACCACCAAAGAGCCGTGTTCGCCCTTGCGGACGTGCGCGTCCAGTTCAAGGGCTTGCTTGAAAGTCATCCAGATGGGCGCGGCGTAACCCTTGGCTACGGCTTCGCCCCACAACAGCAGCACGTTCATGCCGCGATAAGGTGTCCCGTTATGACGCAGCGGGCGCGAAATCTTCCCCGCCGTGTGTTCCGCGCTCCATGGCTTCATCCATGTACGGATGCCGTTCTCAAGGTCGGCAATCACGCGCTCCGTCACGCGCGTATAAACGTCCTTGCGGCTAAAGCCGCTGTCTTTCTGTTCGCCTTGCTGTCTGTCTTTCTGGGTCATTGTTCGTTCCCTCCTTTGGAATTGGGTTGCAGCGCATGCATGCAACCCTGCCCTTCGGCGAGAACGGGGGTAGCAAGCGCAAGGGTGAAGCGATCCGGGAGGGGTATCACCCGGCCTGCACAAGCCCGGCTTCAAAAAATTCTTCCTCGAAAATTCAGCCGGGCGCGGAAGGTTGGGGAAACCCGGTCCGATCCCTTGCGCGCGCGAGGGGCGGCGCCCCTGAGCAACAGATTTCCGAATCAATAATTCTTCTTGCGAAATGGGATCGTTACCCGCATGGGCCGAGACACCGCGTTACAGGTGGCTCGGTGAGCGCGCCGAAGGCTTCAGCCGGGAGGCCGCGAGTAGAGCCCGGTCCGCGAAGCGGATTCGCCCCGATACGACTTTATTTTTGTATCGCTAATCCTGCCTACTCTTGTATTCACCTAACGGCGGCGGACAGTCTGCGAGATGGCCTTGTCGGGAAATCGGTTTCGTGTAGAGTGTGACAATACCGCACACGGACGTGATGAGGCAGTTACTGGCCTTTCGTTTGGCCGATAAGGCACTGGACCCATGGGAGCGTCATGGTTCTGGTAGAAGAGTAGTTTCGGAAGGTGAGTTTCAATGCTCGTATATGCTAACCATTTCAACTTTGAGGGAACGGCAGCCGCCGAGGCCGTCCAGAGAGCCATAGGCGCTTGGCTGAAAGAACAGCTTGGTTTCGGCCTGCATCCAGACCAGCTACGGAAGGACGGCGAGTACAACGGGACGAGAACATCCATCAAACCGGACGGAAGTCGCAGTAGCGTAAAGTCGTGGCTGCGAATTGTGGCAACAGTCGAGGACGAGCCGGAGCTCTGCGTTTGGACCGTCAAATCACCAGACGAGACTGTCAGGGGCCGCCAATGGATAACGGAGCTGGGAGTCAAGAGATGGGGAACTTCCATTGAGGTATCGTGCGTTGTAAAGACGGACGAGCAGAGCATCCTCGCCGCCCGTCATCCTGTCACAGCTTCCCGCCCACGCGTGATCGGTTACATCCTGAACAATATCCGGCACGCACAAGATGCTGAATTCGCTTCTTCACGTGCAGTGCGGCCGAAGAACGTGGGCGCAGACCTGGATTCGTACAGGGCCCTGAAGGCCGACATCGAGCATCGCAGCCGAGACTATCCCATTGTGCTGGTCAGCCCCACTCGGGAGGGCGACTATTTGTTTAACGTCATCGACCTTCAAGAGAAGCTGGCCGGGCTGGCGCAAGTCGTGCAGGTGGATAGAAATTTCAACAGCTATGACATGGCAAATGTTATCGGCGAGCAGCGCTCTGCTTGGAGCGGCGCGGTCAACGTCATCGCCATGCCGAACCTTGCCGGCGCAATCTACAACAAGCTTTTTCTCTCGAACGCTATTGAGGAATGGGGACCGACCCAGAATGAGCGGATTTCGCACTTGCTGGCCTGGGTAACGAACTCAACAAACATTCCACGGCTGCGCAACCATATCCGCCCAGAAGGGGTGCTGCAACTCGCGCTTAAGCGGCGGATGCAGGCCGCGCGAGCGAAAAGCGAGCATATGAATGCGGCTCAGCTGCGCGAAGAACTGGAGAATGCAGCGAAGAAGGTTGTCGAGCAGGACAAATACTTTGAAGATCTTGTGAAGGAAAACGACCAACTTGAAGAGAGCCTGTCTGCTTTCAAGGACGACCTGGAGGAAGCGAGGGAGGAACTCGGCAGGAAGGATTTCACAATCGAAGCGCTCAAGACGCAACTTGACCGCGCTGGCGTTGAGCCTGATGGTGTTCCACACACTGCCTTGATCGATCTCGCCTGCCGTTCCGAGCCACTGTTGCCATTGGAGTGCCTGGATATGATCGAGAAAGCCTATGGAGACAGGTGTATTATCCTTCCGGACGCCCGTAATAGCGCGGAGCGGATGAGCACATTCGTCAACGGCCAGGAACTGATAGGCCTGCTGAAGAAACTGGTGACTGACTACCGTGATCGATTGCTGGAAGGTGGAGACAGTAAAGCGCGCGAAGTCTTTGGTCGGAAGGAATATGCAGCAAAGGAATCCGAGACTGTCATGAACAGCAAGCCCATGCGCAGGCAGAGGACATTCGTCTACGAGGGCGGTGAGGTCGAGATGTTCCGGCATCTGAAGATCGGCGTGGACGATGATGTGACCCGGACGATCCGGGTGCATTTCCACTGGGATTCAACGAAACAGAAGATCGTCATCGGGTACTGCGGCAAGCACTTGAATGTTTCCAGCTACTAACCCCTGAGCGGGTTTGCCCCGGAAACATTTTAATACGCTATTGTTTAGGTCTGACAGGCTTCGGTGAAGGTGAGAATGGTTATGTCAAAGCAGCGGGTTCTGGGAGCAGCGGCGTGAAGCCCGAGGTCGCGCATACCCTCGTATTCGTGATTTGATAAGGACTTAGCGCCCGACAGTTGACGGAACAAACAGTGGTTTTCAGGCGCGACGGCATCGTGTAGATTACGCCTCGTCCGGCAGTCATCGAAAACAGCTTTTTAAGGAAAACGTGGAGCAGGTTCGTACAGAAGCGCCAACACGGGAAACGCAGCGCGCGCTCACGCAGCAGCAAAGCACCTTCTTTGCCCATCGCATCACGCTGGAAGGGCTCGGCGAAGACGCGCTCGCACAGTCGCTCTCCACTGCGCGCGTGGACATGAACCCGCACCAGGTGGACGCCGCGCTTTTCGCGCTCGCATCGCCGCTCTCGAAAGGCGTCATGCTGGCGGACGAGGTCGGCCTCGGCAAGACCATCGAAGCCAGCCTCGTTATCGCGCAGCGTTGGGCGGAGCGCAAGCGGCGCATCCTTCTCATCGTCCCTGCGAGCCTTCGCAAGCAGTGGAGCCAAGAACTGGCGGAGAAGTTTTCCCTGCCGTCGGCCATCATCGAGGCCAAGAGCCACCGCGAGGCCCGCAAGGCAGGCGTCAGCATGCCCTTCGACCGCGAGGGAGAGATCGTCATCACCTCCTATGAGTTCGCCGCTGGCAAGGCGGATGAAATCGCGCATCTCCACTGGGATCTCGTCATCTATGACGAAGCGCACCGGCTCCGGAACGTTTACAAACAGGGCACATCTGTCCGGGCCAAGAAGCTGCGGGAGGCGACGAAACGCTTCTTCAAGCTCCTTTTGACTGCGACGCCGCTCCAGAATTCACTCATGGAGCTTTACGGCCTTGTGTCGGTCATCGACGAGCATCACTTTGGGGATGAAAAATCGTTCCGGGCCTACCTCACCGGGGCCGCCGGAAACAATGCGATGATGTTCCTGCGCAAGCGGCTGGAACCCATCTGCAAGCGGACCCTGCGGCGGCAGGTGCAGCAGGCGGGGCTTATCAAATACACGGAACGGGTGCCGCTCACGTTCCAGTTCGAGGCGTCCGACGACGAGACTAAGCTTTACCATGCCGTGTCGAACTACCTCCAACGGACGGATACCATCGCCTTCGGCGACAAGCCCAACGCCCTCGTGACGCTGGTCGTCCGCAAGATCCTGGGGTCTTCCACTTCCGCCGTCTCCGAGACGCTCGGAAAGATTATCGAACGGCTCAAGGCGAAGGAACGGCCCACGATCGAGATCGCGGCAGACATCGACTCCGCCGAGGAAATCGCCGAGGAGCTTGCGGAGGACAGTGCCGAGCAGCCGTCGGAAGAGCCTCCCATCGATCCTCAAAAGCTCGCGAAGGAGATCGCGGAGTTGGAGGGATACCGCGCACTTGCGCTGCGCATCGGGAAAAATGCCAAAGGCGACGCGCTTATCAATGCGCTTCCCGAGGCGCTCACGCAGATCGAGTCCAAGGGCGGTAACCGCAAAGCCGTGATTTTCACGGAATCCGTCCGCACCCAGCGGTATCTCGCCGAACTGCTGGAGCAGAACGGCTATGCGGGCGAGATCGTGCTCCTCAACGGCACGAACAGCGATCCTGCCAGCCAGGCGCTTTATAAGGACTGGCTGGAACGCCACAAGGGGACGGACGCCATCTCCGGATCGCGGACTGCGGATATGAAGGCCGCCGTCGTGGAGGCTTTCCGCGAGCGCAGGACAATCCTCATCGCGACCGAATCCGGCGCGGAAGGCATCAACCTCCAGTTCTGTTCCCTCGTCATCAACTTCGACCTTCCCTGGAACCCGCAACGGGTCGAACAGCGCATCGGTCGCTGCCATCGCTACGGGCAGAAAATCGATGTTACGGTCGTCAACTTCCTGAACCTGAAGAACCGCGCCGAACAGCGCGTCTTCGAGCTACTCGACGAAAAATTCAAGCTCTTCGCGGGCGTCTTCGGTGCCAGCGACGAAGTGCTGGGTGTCATCGAGCGCGGCGTGGACATCGAGCGCCGCATCCTGGAAATCGTGCAGAAGGCGCGGGACGAGGACGCCATCAACGCTGAATTCGACAAGTTGCAGACGGAACTCCAGACGCAAATCGACGGACAGGTGCTGGATGTCCGCAAGCGGCTGCTGGAAAACCTCGACGAGCAGGTCATCCGGCAGCTTAAGACCCGCAACGGTGAAATCCAGCGGAACCTGTCGCATTTCGACCGTTCGCTTCTGGCCGTTGCGCGCGTGGAACTGCCTCAGGCGCGTTTCCATGACGATGATGAGCGGCGTTTCGATTTCGAGGGCGATACTTACACTACGGAGTGGCCGCTGGCCGACCGTGAGGGGTGGAAATTCTTCCGTCTCGTTGACGGCACGCTCGCGCTCGATATCGTAAACCGCGCGAAAGGCCGACGCTATGACGCCGCCCGTCACCTGCGTTTCAACTACGGCGCATACCGCGGCGTCATGGGTGACGTGCAACAGCTTCGCGGCAGCAAGGGATGGCTGCGCGTATCGAAGCTGCGGATCACGACACCTGCGCTGACGCGCGAGCACCTCGTATTCTCCGTCCTGCCCGACAACAAGGCCCAGGACATCCATTTCGAGACCATGGAACGCCTGATGGCGGTCCCGGCGGAAGACGCAGGAGAGGCAGCGGATGCCCCACTCAGCGAACTGGATCGCGCGGAGACCGCGCGCCAGAAGGATCTGCTTGACGCCGCCGAACTGGAAAACGCCGAATGGCTCGACACGGAAAACGACAAGCTGGATGCCTATGCGGACGACCTTGAGAAAGCATTCGAGATGGAAGTGAAAAGCCTTGAAGCCGACATCAAGGCCGCAAAGAAGGCGCTACGCGGTTCCGACCTGCCGATGGCAGAAAAACTTGCGGAGAAGCGGCGCATCGGGACACTGGAAGCAAGACGGGACAAAATGAAAGCCGAATTCTTTGACAGGCGGGCAGATATCCGCAAAGACGTGGAGACGATGCTCGACCGCATCCAGGAAAGCCTGAAGATGCAGCCCACGCTCACGCACCTGTTTACAATTCGCTGGGAGGTCGCATGAGCAAAAAGCAACGGCTCGAACTCACGTGGGTAGGTAAAGAAGACCGCCCCCGGCTGGAGCCCAGAATTCTTCTGGAAGACGCTGAAAAGTCATATCACGCGTCCCAGCGGTTCACGGATGATGACATTTTTGACAATCGCCTGATAATGGGTGACAACCTCCTTGCGCTGAAAGCACTCGAAGCCGAGTTCGCCGGACGGATAAATTGCATCTACATTGATCCGCCCTACAATACCGGTTCGGCTTTCACCCACTACGATGACGGCCTCGAACATTCCATATGGCTTGGGCTCATGCGCGACCGGATCGAAGTCCTGCACCGTCTTCTCCACAACACGGGATGCTTCTTTGCACAGGCGGACGACAACGAAGGGCACTACCTGAAGGTCATCTGCGATGAAATTTTCGGTCGGAAGAATTTCATCGCTACTTTTCTCTGGAAAAAAGTGGACAGCCCGAACGATAACAAGGTTCCTGTCACGCCGGATCACGAGTTCATCTTCGCGTACGCCAAAGACATCGAACGCGCGAAACTGCGACAAAGACCGGACAATTCCCTTCTTGAGGCATACTCGGGACCGGATGAACAAGGACGATATTTCAGAGATAGACTCCTCAAGAAAAATGGCAAGAGCAGCTTACGGACTGACAGGCCGTCTATGTGGTTTGCTGTTCCTGGTCCAGATGGAAAGGATGTCTATCCTGTCCATGATGATGGGCGCGAGGCCCGATGGGCTTCGGGAAAAGAAACTGTACTTGAGCTTCTGGCGCGTAACGAAATCATCTGGAAGAACCGCGGCACCGAGGACGAGCCGAAATGGATACCGTATACACGAGAGTACGCGAGCGCGAGCCCTGCACGACCGTTTCCAACGCTGTGGACGGATCTCCCCACGACGCGTCAGACGAAAGCTCATCAAAAGGAGCTGTTCGGTATTGGTAATGAGTTCGATACGCCGAAGCCGGAAGCACTTATTGAGCGTATCTTGCAGTTGTCTACCCAACCTGGGGATTTGGTTCTTGACTCATTCGGAGGCTCGGGGACGACAGGGGCGACGGCACACAAGATGGGCCGACGCTGGATTATGGTCGAGCTTGGTGAACACTGCCGAACGCATATCATTCCGCGCATGCAGAAAGTCATCGACGGGGGCGATCCGGGTGGAATTACCGAAGCGGTCGAATGGCAAGGCGGCGGCGGCTTCCGTCATTATCGCCTCGCAAATTCGCTCCTTGAAAAAGACCGCTGGGGCAATTGGGTTATCGCCAAAGACTACAACCCTCCGATGCTGGCCGAGGCAGTCTGCAAGCTCATGGGCTTCAACTACGCGCCATCCGAGCACCATTACTGGATACATGGTAAATCATCGGAAACCGACTTCATCTATGTCACGACTCAGAGCTTAACGCACGAACAACTCCGAGCGATTTCGGAAGATGTTGGGGCGACGCGGACGCTGCTCATCTGCTGCAAGGCTTTCCGCAGCACCAATCTCGACGCCTTCTCGAATCTCACCGTTAAGAAACTTCCGCAAGCGGTCTTGCGCAAGTGCGAATGGGGCAAGGACGACTACAGCCTGAACGTCGCCAACCTGCCGATGGCGGCGAAGAAAGAGGAAGAGCTTCCGCTGCAAGCGCAGCTCTTTGCGGTGGCGGAGTAACCGAATGACAGACCGAACGCTCCGCAACGTCACCCAGCGGCTGTCACTTCGCAAGCCGCAGGCAGACTCGCTTGAAATCCTTGCCGATCTTCTTCAACGGACGGAACTATGCAAAGGCGCGGACCCCTCCGCCGCACTGGCCGCAGTCCGGGCGGCTGCGGAGGAGCACGGCTGGCTGAAGGTCGAGGATTTCGAGCGCTCCTTTCCGTCCCTTTGCTTCGCGCTTGCCACGGGTGTTGGCAAAACGCGCCTGATGGGTGCGTTCATTTCTTACCTGTACCTCACGGGCAAGAGCCGTCATTTCTTCGTGCTCGCGCCGAACAAGACGATCTATGATAAGCTGCTTGGCGATTTCTCTCCGGAGCACCCCAAGTACGTTTTCAAGGGCATCGCCGAGTTCGCGCAGAATCCGCCGCTTATCATCACCAGCGACAACTTCGAGAGCGGCGTCGGCGTGCGACTGGAGGGCGGGCGTTCCTCCTACCTCTTTGGCGGAGATGTCCATATCAACATCTTCAACATCGACAAGATCAACAAGGAAGAAAGTCCGCGCGGCAAACCGAAGATGAAGAAGCTTCAGGAGACGATCGGGGAAAGCTACTACGATTACCTATCGAAGCGAACTGACCTCGTGCTGCTGATGGACGAAGCGCATCGCTATCGCGCGAGCGCGGGTGCGAAGGCCATCGAAGGGCTCAACCCCATCCTGGGCCTGGAATTGACGGCGACGCCCAAGAGCGTCGGCGCAAATTCGACGAAATTCAAAAACGTGATTTACAGTTACGGGCTTGGGGAGGCCATGGCGGATGGGCTGGTGAAGGAGCCAGCCGTTGCAACGCGCGCCAACTTCAACCCGAAAGACGTGAAGGATGCTGACGAGCTTGAGCAAATCAAGCTGGAGGACGCGGTCCATTACCACGACCATGTCGCGGTAGAGCTTGACCGCTATCACCGCGTCACCGGACGCCAGAAGGTCCATCCGTTTATCCTCGTCGTCGCACAGGACACGGACCACGCTCGTCGCATCCGCGCTTACGTGGAGTCGGAGAAGTTCTTCAACGGGCGTTTCAAGGACAAGGTCGCCGAGGTGCATTCGGCGCTGAAAGGCGAAGAGAGCGAAGAAGCGATGGAGCGGCTGGTCGCCCTTGAAAAGGATGGCCGCACGGAAATCGTTATCCACGTCAACAAGCTGAAGGAAGGCTGGGACGTAACGAATCTTTACACCATCGTTCCGCTGCGTGCCTCGGCATCGGACATCCTGACAGAGCAGACACTGGGGCGCGGGCTGCGTCTGCCTTATGGCGCGCGCGTCACAAAAGGCGACGAGGATGAGTTCGCCGCGGTGGATCGCCTCACCGTTATCGCGCACGAGAGGTTCGACGAACTGATCCAGAAGGCGAAGGAGCCGGGATCTATCGTCATGAAACAGGTGGTGATCGGCGGCGACGGCGAAGTATCCGCCGCGGGCGCAACGCTGGTCGAATCCCCTTCCATCGCGGAATCCATGATCTTTGGCACTGCGCCCCAAATGGAGGGCGTTCCGGCAGAAGCTGCCCCTGCCGCAAGGTTCACGACGCCGCAAGATCGCAAGGCAGCCGAGCTGACGCTGGATGTCATCCGCCAGTACGAGCGGCGGCTTGGGAACATCACTGACCTGCGCAAGCCGGAGATCAAAGCGGAGATTGCACAGCAGGTGCGCGAACTGATGCAGCCCCTGCAAGGTACATTCGAGGGCATGGAAACGCTGCCCGCCGTCGAGGAAATCGTATCAGCGGTTGCGGAAACGGTCGCCGACAAGACCATCGCCATCCCGGAAATCGTTGTCCTGCCCAAGCGGCAGGTTTCCTTTACGTTCAAGGATTTTGACCTGAAGGACGTGAATACGGTCAATTTCAGGCCGGTTGACGATGGGCTTGTGGTCCAGAACCTCCGCACGGAAGCGCGGGCCTATCTTGCGAAGACGCAGAGCGACCCCAAGGAAGACCGTGTCGAGGATTATCTTGTCCGTTACCTGATCGAGCGGAATGAGATCGATTACGACGCCCATGCGGAGTTGCTTTACAAGCTCGCGGGGCAGGTCGTCACGCGCGTCAAGTCGTACCTGAAGGAAGACGCCGACGTGGAAAACGTGCTGCTGCGGAATGGTCGGCAGCTTGCGGATTTCGTGTTCCAGCAAATGATGCAGAACTACGAGGAAGCGCCGCTCGGCAAGGACGACTACGAGATACGCGTCACGCGCGGTTTCATGCTCTTGCAACCCCAGCCCATGAACGTCGCGCCGGGGCAGAAGGTGCGCGATTTCCGGACCGCCGTCACTCCGGCTTCGGAAACGCGGAAGCATGTCTTCGGCGGGTTCAAGAAATGCAGTTACAGCCTCCAGAAGTTCGATTCCGATCCCGAGCGGCGCTTCGCCGTGCTGGTCGAAAGCGAGGCCTCCGTGCAGAAATGGATCAAGCCGGGCAAGGCGCAGTTCCAGGTCGAGTACCGCTCCGGGGACAACTACGAGCCCGACTTCGTGGTCGAGACTGCAGACCGGATGCTCATTTGCGAAGTAAAAGCACAAAACGAGGCGGGTGACCCCATCGTTCTGGCGAAAGCGCAGGCGGCGGTGAACTGGTGCAAGGCGGCTTCTGAGCACGCCGCACAGGACAAGCGAAAGCCATGGTCATACCTGCTGATTACCGATGACCGGTTGATCGGCTCGGCCACGCTGGCCGGCCTTATCGCCAGTTGCAGCAGAAGCTGACTAGCAGGCTAAGTGCCGGATGTCCGCGCGATTTCCAGCTTCGCTGCCATCGCGTGCAGCGTTTCGTGCAGACGGAGCATGGCGAGTGTGTCCATCTTGCAGTATGCAAGAAGATGGCTGCGCGTGCGCTCAATGTCCGCGCCTGTGATTTCGCCACGAGCCATGCGCGCAAAGCGCTCGATAGCCGCATCGCCGTTAGCAACGGCGAGACCCTCATAGGAGAGGTCCGGGACGAGTGCGGGAAGAACCTTTTTGATTGAGTAGCTACCCGCGAATTCGGGATGGTAGACGTATTCCGTCACGATGCGGAGCAGGTCCACAAGGCGGCCAAGAATGTCATCAAGCGGCGCTGCAAGGTCGGGGAATGCCTCTTTCAGTGCCCTAATCCGGGTTTGCTCGAAGCTGCTATAGACAACAATCGAGCCCTCCGGCCGGAGGGCTGCAATCAAGGATTCGGCGAGTTCGCGCTGGCAATCGCGCGCGGCATCCGCCAGATATTCGGTGTGGCGCGGTTCACTATCGAGGTTTTCGCGGTAGTGAACGCTAAATTGCGTAAGCACCTGCTGGTGGCAGCCGTGCCCCTCATACATAGGCAGCACCGTAGCTACCGTCTCGAAGTCGAGGTAGTGACAGGGCCAGCCCGTTGCTTCGAGGGCGATGCGGAGGACACTATCAACGGTGACCTTACCGGAGAGCGTGGCGTCCCGCACCCTTTGTTGCCGGTCATTCAGGCCGAAGTCGTCCGGCATTTGCGACAGGTCGATGATGCCCTCATCGGAGATGCGCTTCAGCTTCTTATGATGCAGGCTCGGGATTTCCAGCACCGTGTGCTTGATGCCCGCACCGAGACACACGGTGTCGAAGAAGGGGCAGTCGCGGCAGGCGGAAACGAGAACGGGCGCGGGAGGCTCAGCGGAAAACAGCGCCTCTGCGGTCGCGTCGGCGGTAGCCTCAAAAATGGAGACAATCTCCATTGTTTCTTCGGTGGCCTCGATGATCTCGAAGAGTTGTTCCGGCACTTGGCCGAAGCGGAAATTGCGCGAGAGCAGGACAAGAGATACCCGCACGACGGGAAGCCCCGCGCGCCTGAACACCATGACGGTATAGGCAAGGTCGGCGGCAAGTGCATCAATGTTATCCGTATCAGAGAAGCTCGATTTCACTTCCATGACATGCCAGCCGCCCGCTTCTTTTTGCAGAATATCTGCCCTTGCGGTGAATGGCGGGGCGAGGATGGCTGCCTCGAACAGGATGCCGCAGTCAGGATGGGCCATCAGTTCTTGCGTAACCTGCGCCGGGGACTTTCCGTTCTTACCGGCAACGAGGATACCGTCGGGGAAGAGCTGCCGCGCCAAAGCGCCGACTTGCTGCCCCTGTTCCATGCGGAAACGGCCCGCATCGTTCGGTGCGGAGGATGCGGCCCGCAAGGCGTGCCATGCCATCGCGGGACATGCCTGCGCCGTTAGAAAATCAAACTTTGAGAGTGTTTCCTTCATGATCCCGCACGGTCAAACAAAGAGGTCATCCATAGGCGGCACGTCTCATTTCGTTAGCCACTGCGCATAGGCGCGCGTATCGATCATCGGCACTGTCCCCAGGCTTTGAAGCCGTGCAATCAGTTCCAGCAAAAATGCGGTTGCCGGTTTAGGCTGAGGGGAGACCGAATGACATGCCCCGTCATCGCAGGTGAACATACCGTGCGCGGCAACGCAGCCGATGTCAAGGCGATTGTCAGGACCGTCGGTTTTGAGCGCATTGATGAGCGTATCCCCGAGCGGCGGGCTCCAGTCGCTCTCCAGTGTGAGGATGCCGCCGATGATGTGCGTCAGCGGGCGCGGCGCATAGGTGCCTCCGGCATGCGTGATCGGCAAACTGGTGCGGTGGAGCTGCCGAACCGAGGCAACTTTGGCGTGGGCATAACCGACGTGGGTAGCATTGATTGCCTGCTTTGCCTCGAATACGGCGTAGACGCTTTCCGCAGGGATGATGATCTGCCCCTCGAATTTAAACACGAGGGGAGAGTACTGACGGTCAAAGACAACGACATCGATCTGGTCGCTGAAGGTGCCCTTGCTGTCAACTACATGAGCCTTTTCGGCCTGGTACCGCTGGGGCAAGTAGGTCTGAAGGAGCTGAAGCCATACGTTTTCGCTCGCGTCACCCTTGGTGCCGGGATGGCCAAAGGCCTCCCGCGCGGCGGCCAATCTGCGCTCGATGTCATCGTGAAGTCCTGCAAGCAGGCGGGATAGCGACCATGTGCTCATATGACGATCTGGTTCCAGTCTGTCGCTTTCAAGGCTTGCTCGGCAGCCGATTTTACCTTGGCCGTTTCGGCGGCGGTCAGGTCGTCTGAAATGATGTTGTTGGTGTTAGCCGGATCAACCACGCGCGCATTGGAGAAGCGATCGCGAAGGTACTCGAAGACCTTCAACACGTTGTTGGACAGAGACCCGAGGTACTGGCCGGACAATGCGTCGATCACCGTGAGTTCCAGGTAGAACGAAGGGAAGTCGATTCCCTTCTGGTTGCGCCACAGCTTCAAGATTCTGGATTCGTCGATGCGTGAACCACTCCGGACGTGCGTGATGTGCGTCGCTACGTTGGTCTTCGTCCATGTATCCGCGCGGCGGCGATAGAGGCTATGGTCGTTGCCATAGGTATCCTGACGTTTGGCGGGAACGAGGTCCACGTCATAGCCGTTCACCTGCAAATTGATCGATACATTCTGGCGTTTCGGGCTGTAGCCGGATTGGCTCATCTTCTTGAAGAGGCTTTCGTAGATGTCCTTAAGAGTTTCCGTAGTCTCCGACGAGAGGGAAATGAACAGGTCGATATCGGTGCCACTCCGGTTCGCCGTCCCCTTGGCGAAAGACCCGCTCGGGCTCACGCCGGACAAAAAGTTCCCTGCCCATTCGCGGATGCGCGGCTCCAAAGTAGTTTGCACGCCACGCACTGGCGAGTAAATGCCGGTATCAACGGCTTCGCGGGTCAGGATGTTCTGAAGATACTTATCAGCGCTCACTTCGGCCTCTCAGGGATATCACGAGTCTTACAACCTTGTCGTGTATAAATCAACAGCTTCTCAACTTTCGGGAGTTTCCTAAATTCGTGCGCCTTGGCCGGGTTAAGGTTTTGCCCGTCGTCTCGATCACACAAGTTTTGAAACTATCCCGTGATCTCATTGGCTTCTGCCGGGGCTGGCTGGACTGAAACCCTGCAGGCTTTCGGCAAGCTGGGACACAGGGCTGCGCGCTCAAGACCGATCAGGCGGACAATCTCATCGACATGGCGCGGAAAAACCGCCATGCGGGCATCTCGCAATGCTGCGAACACCGCATCGGAGAACTGTTGTGCGCCTAAGCTGAGTCGCACCTGAGGATGGAGCAAGAGGTCAACAGTCGTTATGACGCCCACACCCGGAAAGCGGATTGTGCTTAGGCGGGTACCCTTTTTCTCATCGAGAATAGCGACCGCGCCGCAGTCGGCTGCGTAGGCGATCGTCGCCGCCTCGCCGTCGTCAAGCGTCTGTTCAGCAGGCCCCACAACAAGCGTTTCAAAGTGCTGCCAACCAGCATCGCTTAGCTTCACAATCTCGATGTCCCGCGATCCGACCAATTCCTTCAATCGCTCGGCGTGCAGTCGTCCCCGCTGGCGGCCCGTATCGAGTTCGTCCGGAATTACTTCGACGGCCACGATGGGATTTGGAATGGCCCGGATGATCGTCGGCGCGCACCCGGTTGCGATCAGGTTGATGACCGTACTGGAATCGGCCACGAGGGGGATATGCGAATCAGCTAAGAAGGTTAGTGACCCCATCGGCCTCGCTCCCTTCTAGCTCCATGCTGGTAAGAATCTCGCGCAACTCGACGCGGTCGAGATGGAGCATGCGGGCAAGCTGGCCCTCACTGAGCAACTCTTTGCGGTAAGCTTCCGCAGCAAGAAGGTTCAGCCGCAACGTGGTTGGGCGGTCAGCTTCCGCCTTCTGCGCGTCAGGAGCCTGAAGATCCCCCAGCACCTGCCGCGCTTGATCATCCGTAATGCCATCATGCGCCTGGAACCAATCCCAGGTGCCCTCCTTGACGAGGCGGAGTTCTTCCAGGCGGCGAACCATGGCTTCGCGGGAAACGCCGAAAAAATGCGCGAGGATAATGACATGACGCCGCGACAGGTTGCTTGATCCAGCTATAACCTCCTGGAATTTCTGCATAACGGCGCGTGCCGGTGTGAGGAAGGCGCGGCCAAACGCGTTGGCGTAGCGTTCTTCGCGCGAGTTCTCGCCTTCCTCTTGATGAAGCACTTCCGGCTGCCGTCGCGTGGAAATCAGGTGGCCCGTTTCATGGCCAGCGGTCTGGTTGCGACGTTCACGAGGATGGTTGGCATTAAGGAGAATGCAGGCCCCAAGCGTGTCGTCATAGGCGAACAACCCGCAGATATGCCCCGCGAAGCGGCGCACGTATACGCGGACGCCGAGTTCCATCTCCAGCAGCGTAACGATGTCGGTAATCGGCGCGACGCCCAAACCGAGCCGTTGCCTTAGCTCCATTGCGTCGTTCTCGGCCTGAACCCTGACATCGCCGGGCAGGATCGGACGCTCCGGCGGATAGTCGCGCGTACGCTTGATGCCGAGCAGGTTTTCAAGTTCGACCTCGGCCTTGGCCAGTTCGGCCATGAGCGCCACGGCCTGCGTTTCGGCTGCATCTTCGGCAGTGTGCATCTTGCGGAACCGGGGTGCGAGATCGACATGAATCGATTCCTGGCGCAACAAGGCGTTGACCGACGTCTTGTACAGTTTCGCTAGTTGCTGGAGCTCGTTCATGCGCGCACGTCGCTCGCCCTTCTCGATCGCGACAATCGTGGTGCGCGCGACCTTGATTTCGTCAGCGGCCTGGGCCTGCCTGATATTGAGCGCTTCGCGCGCAAGCCTGAGTCGCTCACCGATTTCGTTCGGCGGAATCTGGTCAAGGATGCTCATGACTGTGCCCCCAATGCCCAGTCATGGAGGAAGGAGTTCTTTCCAAGGGAATTCATGAAGTCTTTCCATTCGCGGCTGTGCTGCTGCAACAGCCGATTGAGTTTGTTTCGCGCTTGATCCTCAGGCAGACCGAGCGATTCTCCAAGCTGATACGCGGTGAGATCCAGCTTCGGCGCGTTCGCGGGAGAATCCAGTATTGCGGCCAGGTGGTCAAGGTGTAGTGCGCCGGCGATGGCGTATTCCTTCATCGCATTCGTAATCTTCTTGCGCGGGAATGCTGCGGCAGCGCCGCTTTCGAAAGTAGACGCTGAGAGGTTTTCCCAGACGTAGGCTTCCTTTGCTTCGGTCAGACCGGCGGAATGGACACTGAGTCGGCGCAGGAGGCAGGCGGCACAAACGCCGCAATGCCGCCAGACACCCTCCACGCTGGACTGCCTGTTCTGCTGCCAGCATGAGCTGGTCTGTTCCCAGGTGGCGTCCTTGCATTCGTCTACATACTTCCGCAGGGTCTCGGCCTTCGTGTTCCAGATGTAGGGGAATTGGTAGCTGACCTCGTGGCCGAATACCGCCTTGAGGAAAGTCTCCATGCGGCTGGTGAATAGAGGGTGGCTTCGGCAATCCTCACCAGCTTGGCCGACGGTAACGAGGCTTGGCCCCAGAGCCCCTTGCCCGCTTTCGGGAACGATAATTTTTCCCGCGCCTGACAGATATGCGGCGATGCCGCTAATCACGGCAAATTTGAAGCCGCGCGACCGTGCCGAGGATTCAGCAAAGGGCTTCTCTCCCGGAGCGATCTTGTATGGGATGCGCGTGAATGCTTCGCGCTGGCGGTTGTGTTTCTTGCCGTCGCCAAGCCCGGTGCCGAGACGGATACGCACGAGCCTGTCTCCAAGCTGGGCCTGCATGAGCGCAGACACCGCGCGCGAATCCATGCCGTCGCTGAAGGGGATAACGGCTTCGATGCCTGGATTCAGGCTGAGCTGTACCTGCGCCGGGCGTTGAACGTCTTTACGTCTGGCGACAAACTCGAAGTGCCATTCGTCCCCGGTCAGGAACTCCAAGGCGTCCCGGAGTGAGTTTCCGACCTGCGAGGACTTCCATAGCCGCGGATGATGGACGGGCACACGAAGGACAAAGTGACGCTGCCAGGTGTAGGCCGGACGATGTATCGTGAAGTCTGCAAATTCCACGGCAGCGGCGACGAGAAGCGCATCCCAGGCGTCGGGTTCCCAACGCGCAAAAAAGTAGGACTGCAAGCTGTCCATGGTGAACTTTACGTTCTCCCCGATTTTGCAGCGCAGGGCCTTCGCGCCGGGACGCACGCCTGGCTCGACCACGTGGATGGTCACTGCTGGCGCGGTAGAGAGCGCGGGTTGTTTTGCGGCGGCGGTTTTCATTTTATGCTCGGCCCTTCATCGAGCCCACCGCGCTTCGACGCCTTCCGCGACGGGCGGGTATTATCGAGCTTCAGAATTTGCCGTGATAGTCCGGAGAACTGCTCCTTGGCGTGAGCCGTCGCTTGCTCCAGACGGCTCCTGAGCTTGTTCGCCTTCGAGACGGTCGTCTTCCTAAGCGTATGCTCCTCCATCTGGCGATTGTTTTTTGCGACCCAATCGGTCAAGGCGTTTTCAAACGCTTTGACGGCGGTGAAGACGTTAAGCTCCTCGTGCCTTGAGAGTCGGACCACGTTGTCGAGAGCATTCCTGCCCAGGCCGGTACCGGCATCCTGACGCAGGCTCTCCAGGAGCGAAGCGCTGTCATCCTTAAACAGCCTCCCTTCCTGGCTTTCACAAATCCTGCGCAGGCCCTCGATGAAGCGGGGCGGTATTTCATTCTGGCAATCGGCGTAGAGTGCAGGCATCATGGCGGCGCTAATGTCTTCGATTCCATGCGCAGCGTTGTATGCGCGTTCAGCTACATGACGCCATTTCGGCTTCATGGGCAGGCTTCGATGTGGACCGTCGCTCATGGGGCACCTCTCAATGTCAGAAGTATGCGCTAATAATCTGACAATGTCAATACAAATCTACGGTCAGCCTGACATACGGGATCGGTACGGCTATCCGCATCAAGCGTTTCACGCTGATTTCAGTGCCGGGGCACTTTCATCATTCGCTGAAATAGGCTCATACAGTGAAACACTTTGAAAAGTTTCACTAATCATGGTACTTTCAACGTATGGTGAAACAACCAGAATCAGTGAAGGAGTTGGAGGAGAGGGCTGCTGGGGCTCTCCGCGAGCTTTTGGCCGAGATCCCGACTATCCGTATGGAGAGCGTCGAGGTCGAGTCGGGCGGGACTGATCGCGGCGTGGACATCCTTGCGCGCCTTAACGTTTACGACCGACCGCATATGCTGGCTTGCGAGGTAAAGTCCAACGGACAGCCTCGGAACGTCCGGGCGGCGCTGCTTCAGTTGCGGAACTACGTCGCGCACCTCGACAGCGAAGCGGTTCCCATGTTCATCGCACCCTACCTGTCTCCGGAGGCTCAGGCTCTGTGCAAGGAGAACAACGTCGCGTTCCTCGACCTTGTCGGCAACGCACGCATCGCCTTCGACAACGTGTTCATCGAGCGGCGGGTCTCGGACAGGCCGCCCGCTGATCGTCGTGAACTCAAGTCTCTTTTCAAACCAAAATCCGCGCAGGTCCTGCGCGTGCTGCTGCACGACCCGAAGCGCACATGGCGGGTGACTGAGTTGGCGGAGGCAGCGGACGTCAGCCTTGGTCATGTGAGCAACGTGCGCACTGGATTGCTGGACCGAGAGTGGGCTCAGGTTTCAGTTCAGGGGCTTTTTCTTTCTGAACCCGATGCCCTTCTCGATGCGTGGCGGGACGAATACGAAGTGCCGGAAGGCAACCACCTCACCTTCTACACGATCCTGCATGGCAGTGCCTTTGAACAGGCCGCGCGCGAAGTCCTGGGCGTATCGCCGGGAAAAGGAAAGGCTGTTTTCGCGTCATTCTCCGCAGCGAATTGGCTCGCACCTTTCGGACGTACAGGCATGCAGTATTTCTACGCTGACAATGAGGGGCTGGAAAGATTGAAAGAGCGTTTGAAACTCTCGCGCTCCTCAAAGGGGGAAAACGTCATCGTGACGATACCGAAAGACTTCGGCTTGTTTCGCGACACGGTAGAGCCTATGCAGGGCGCCGTCTGCACCAGTGCGGTTCAGACCTATCTCGATCTTTGGGTTTCCGGTGAGCGCGGCCAGGAGGCCGCAGAACACCTGAGGCAGGAGAAATTGAAGTGGCGGACGTAACTCCCTCTGAGCCCCAGCTGGCATCGGACTACGACGACCGCACGACGGCGGCCGTCAAGAGCGTCCTAATCGAAATCGGCCAAGTGTTAGGCAGTTTCCGGGGCAAGTTTGCCGTTGTGGGCGGAGCGGTCCCATGGCTGCTACTGAACAACGAGGAGATGCCACATGTGGGATCGGTGGATGTTGATCTGAGTCTGGATGCCGAGGCGCTTGGAGACGGTGAGTACGCTACGCTCGTCGAGGCGTTGATGAAGCATGGCTATGAGCAGCGGAAGAGTTTTCGCCGCTTTCAACTCGTGCGTACCGTTCCCGCTGCGGATGGCGGACCCTCGATCGATATTGTGGTTGATTTCCTGATGCCACGCGAGGTGGAGATCGTCAAAAATAGTCCACCGCTTGTCGCTGATTTTGCTGCACAGAAGGCTGACGGCGCTGATTTGGCGACACACTTTTACCAGTTTGTGGCCATTGATGGATCAATGCCGGATGGAGGCCCCAATCGTGTCGAGATCGCCGTCTGCTCGATCCCGGCGTTACTTGCAATGAAGGGGCATGCCCTGAACGGGCGCGCCAAACAGAAGGATGCCTACGACATCTACTACAGCATTCGGAATTTCAACGGCGGTCCCGAGGCTCTTGCGACTGCTTGTAAGCCGCTCCTTGAACATGAAAGCGCTCTCCGGGGCTACCAATACATAGCTGAAAAATTCGATAGAGCCGATGCGTACGGACCGGACCGGGTGCGACGCTTCGTAGGCGATAACCCTGCCGATGGTCGAACGCCAGACCAGTGGCAGCAGGACGCATTTGGACAGGTTGACGCATGGCTACGCGCGCTCGGCCTGCGTAAATGAAATCGGCTATGGCTTAGAAGTTGATCAGAAGTTCATCAGTTGCAGGACCAACGCTACCGCGAAAAATCATGACGATCATCATCGGCTTCACGACCGTGAATCATCATCGGGAACATCACCATCGCGGTCCGCGCAAGTGGTCGTCACCCGAACGGGCCGAGACACCGCACTACAGGTGGCTCGGTGAGCGCCAGCGAGTAGAGCGCGATCCGGCGGAGTCGGATGCGCCCATGACGGACCTGGGAACGACACGCTCGGTGGGGAATCGGATGAAGGATGGTTCCATCCTTGCCTGCCGGGGCGGGAGCAGGTGTCCCGCCTATTCCCGGCACTCGGAACAATGGAATGCGCGCCCGGCTGGCCCGACAGTTGAAAGAATGCCCTCGCGGGATGGTTCCATCCCCTCCGCCGAAACGGGCCATGGTGGCCCGAAACCATTCGGCTCCGAAGCGAGGGCAAAAGAAAAAAGGTGGTGCGGGCGGTGGGACTTGAACCCACACTCTCCTTACGGAAAAACGGATTTTCTTACCTCCCTACGGCTTTCGCCGCCCTTGCCTCTGCAAGGTTTGGGGTCTGGACTATCCCTTCACCAGTCCCGGATACTGCTCGGGATTGAGGCGCTGCCCGTCTAGTCTCTACACCTTCCCAACCGAAACTTTCGCTCCGGGAGGGCTTGGCTCGGGATCGCCATTTTACAGGGTTCCCCGACTTTGAGCAGTTCTACTTCGCCGGTTTCCCGGCGAGCACTCAAGTTGTTTTCGCTTAAGTCCGTTGCGTCTGCCGATTCCGCCACGCCCGCGTGACTGGTCGATTCATGGCGCTGCATACACCGCAACCAATGAACGCTCCCTTTATGAATTCTACTCTTCTTCCTCCGGGGCTTGCGCGTTCTTCTTCTTCGGCTTCTTCCTGCGGATGTTGATCGCCGCGGCGTCGAGGCTGTTCTTGAGATGCGAGGCGTAATACTTCTCGATCATCTCGACGCTGGTGCGGCAGTTCTTCGCGATCTGGTAGATGTCGGCGCCCTCCATGAGGCGCAGGCAGATGTAGGTATGACGCAGGCTGTAAGCGGTGCGATGTTGTCCCTCTCGGTCCTTCTTCAGGCCCTCTTCATCGAGGATCGTGTTGAACAGCTCGCGGTGGGATTTCGGGAAGACGGCGTCGGTCGGCTGCGGCTTGTTGCGCTCGACGAGACGCTGGAAGGGCCGGACCGCTCCGCTGGTGCTCTTGCAATAGCCGACGCCGCGCTTTCCGCGCACCTCGATCTCAAGGATGGTTTCCTTGGTGCCCTCATCCTCGACGATCTTTACATCACGATATTCAAGCCGGTTCGCCTCGTCGGGACGCAGGCCGGTGTTGGCCATAAAGAGTACGTAGTCGTGAAGCTGCTCCGACTCCCATTTGTAGCGGGCGTTCTTCGGCTCGTGCGCCCGCTTCCGCGTCGCCTCGTAAAGCTGCTTGTACTCTTCAGGCGAGAACCAGGCGCGGTGGGAGATTTTCCCGGAGGCGCGATAGGGCTCCGACAGGTCAGGCAGCCGGTCGAGCCAGCGATGCCGCACGGCGGTCTTGAGCGTCTGCCGTAGGACGACGATTTCCTGGTGCATCGTATTCCGCGCGGGTGGCTTGCCCTTGGCCTTGACCGTCTCCTCGTGACGGTGAATCCGGTACTCCTGTATCTGGCCGGGCGTGATTTGGGAAAGCCCCATCCTGCCGAAGAAGGGGATCAGGTGAAGCCGCAGGCGCGTGCTGTGCCCTTTGACGTATTGAGCGTTGCGCTGGCCTTCGGTGATGATCTGGAACTCGCGCTCGAACTGCGCGGCAGCATCGGCGAAGGTCTTCTCGCTGAGAAGCTCGCCTGCGCGCGCCTTGCCGCGCAACTGGAGAAACCAGTCCTCCGCGAAATCCTTGGCTTTCGCGAGGCTCTCTTCTTTCGTTGAAACGCGGCGGTTCTTGCCCTCAAGGTAGGTGGCGCATTGCCACTGGCTGCTGTTCTCGCGCCGGTAGACGTGGACCTTGCCGCCGAGGATGGTGTGTTTCTCTGGCATAGGCATCTGCACAGGCCGGAAGGGCCAAAATGTGCAACACTTGTGTAAGTGTACCAGAGCGAGGCGTTATGGAGTCAAGTTGCTGATATATAAACGGTTGCTGCAATGATCCAGAGTTCTTAATTTGATTTTAAGTCCGTTGCGTCTGCCGGTTTCGCCACCCGGGCCCTGAACCAATACTAGCGGGAACAAACCGGCGATGCCCGCTTATGGGGAACGCCGGTCGGCAAGACAATCAGCGTTCCGCCGGGGTAAACGTAATCTTGGTGCTGCCTAGCGTCCCTGAAAGCACGGTCACCGGAGTTAAAGAGAAAACGGCAACGGTAACGTCTCGATTTGGCTCCAATGGTTCTGGTCCCAGTTCGTAGATCACCACCGTAGGATCGAGCGGATCCGGTCCGTTAGCTCCGCTGCTGAAGCTGGCGGGATTAATTCGTCCGATCCCTGCTCGTATCACATTTCCGCTGCACTTCAACCTTAGATTCCCGGTCATGACAGGAGCTGTTGCGGTAATCCGGAATTCCGTAACCCACGGCGAGGCCGGATCTCCGGTCTGCCTACGACTTTGCTCTGAGGCCATGAGTTTCGCTTCCAAAGGCTTACAAGGCCCCACAGCCGCCTGGTTATTGTCACCAATTTGAAGGACCGAGCAATCGCCCTGCACGATTTTGGGAAGGGCGACAGTTAACTGGGCCCGCTTGCTGGGTGCCTCGGGCAAGGTTGCTGCCGGTAAGCCTGAAGGCGGCGGCGTGGGCAAACTGATCGTGTTTGCGCGTGCTCGAATCCCAGAAGGAATCTCCCAAAGAAACTTGTATGCCCATATGACAACAAAGGCTAAGCAAAACATGGTGACTACATGTCTCAGATTTTGTTGCCAGTGACGCATCACGCCCTCCCTTCCCTCAAACCATAGCTTCCACAATATCGTTGCGACGGGAAACCCGACCCCGACAACCCAAGCATAGATGTCGACGTGGAAGCTCTCCCATGTCGAAATAGCCGCGAGTCGCGCCAACTCCCATGAGAAAACCAGCATTCACCCTCACCGTAGCTAACGTCGGAGAGATTGTCCAATGTATTCTTGCCGGATTTCATTGCACATCCGCGCGCTAAACAATCGAGAAACTTTGTAATCATATCTCCTCTCCCGGAACAACGTGGGGTTACGGGGGAGCCGGGCGAGGCTCCCCCGCATACCGAACTAGGCCGCGCGCAGCAGGGGCTGCGCCGGGGGAGCTTGGCGCGGAACGGGGCGCCACGGGAAGTGGATCACGTTCGACGGCGCGGGCGGCGGCGTCGAACCGGTCGAGAGCGTCTTCTTCGCGCCGAAATACTCGTCGAGCGGATAGAGCGCGTACGGCTGCAACTCGCGGAACACCTTACCGAGCTTCTGTTGAATCCGGTACACGGCATGGAAGAAGTTGCCGCGATCCATCTTCAGGCGGCGGCAGCACAGCTTCCAATCCGCGCCGAGCAGAAAGTGGAATTTGAAAATGCGGTATTCGTCCTCGGTGAGGGTGCGGCGGCTCACCAGGGTGAAATCGGCGATATACTCCTCGTCCTTGCGGCCCCACGTGTAGCGGCGGCCGCCGCCCGAGCCGGTGTGTTCGAGCGACACACGCGACATGTGCTTCTCCTTATTCACGCAAAGACGAAAGCGGTCGTAGCAAGCCCGGAAAATCGAACGCAGCACGCAATTGCAAGGGGAAGAGCTTCCCCGGCGCCCGGTCCTTAAGCCAAGACCGTGGCACTGCGTGCAAACGTGGGAGGCGAGGGCTAACGTTTCCGATCGTGTCCATTCCATGTTGGTTGGGTTGTCCTTTTTATTCGCGGCTTTTCGTTTTCACGGCTTCGGAGAGTTCCGAGCTCCCCGCGGCGGGCCGCGATAGTCTGTTGTTCATCCTAGGCGGACGGCGAATTTAGTCAAATATTTTTTGAGAACTAATTGCGAGAACCCGCACGAGCGGCGGCCGGTTAACAACCGTAAAACGATGAATCGACAAGTCGTTGGAGGAAAGTGCCGAGGGTTAGAAAAAATCTCATAAATAGTTGAAATATTCGCTGGAAATCCAATTTTTCCGTGATATATTTCTCGGGGGAATAGGCCTGTGACCCTCAGCCTCGCCGATCTTCGCCGCCGGTTGGTGGACCGGTTGCGCGATAAAGTCCGCAACGGCGAATGGACCGAACGGGGCTTGGCGCGCGCGGCCGGAATCTCGCAACCGCACTTGCACCATGCCTTGAAAGGCGCGCGGGAGCTATCGCCCGAAAACGCGGATCGGTTGGCGGCGGCGGCGGAAATCGCGTTGTTCGATCTACTGGACCCGGAGGCGCTTACCGCCTACTTGGCGCGGGCGAAGTGCGCGGATCAATGGCTCGACTGCCGGCGCTTCTGGCCCACTTCCTCGTAAACGGCCATCACTTCGGCCGCCGTGCGGTCCCAGTGAAAGCGGCGCACCTGGGCGTAGCCGCGTTGGATCAGCAACTCCCGGTGCGAGGTATTGAGCAACACCTCGCGGATGCCGCGCACGATGTCGAACACGTTCTCGGGATTTACGGGCTCGGCCGCGTCGCCCACGGCTTCGGGGAGCGAACTGAGGTTCGAGGCGACCACCGGAGTGCCGACCGCCATCGCTTCGAGCGGCGGCAATCCGAAGCCTTCGTAGAGCGAAGGAAAGACGAACGCTTGCGCTCCTTCGTAGAACGCCCGCAGCGCGTCGGCGCTGACGAAGCCGAAGAACCGGACGTAGGGCTCGAGCCGGGCGTTCACCACGGCGCGGCGCACGTCGGGGTATTTCGAAATCGCGTCGCCGATCACCAGCAGCCGGAGTTCGGAGAGAGCCGGGTGGCCGGCGAGTTCGGCGCGCAGCACGGCGAAGGCCTCGATCAGCTTGGGAATGTTTTTCTGCGGCCGGATGGTGCCCGCGTAGAGCAGGTAGGGGTGGTGAATCTGGTAGCGCTCCTGCAGGCGGCGGCGGTGAAACTCGGCGGCGTGCGGACCGGCGGCGCGCGCGTCGGCGGGGACGAAAGCTTCGAGGTAACGCGTATCGACGGCGCCGTAGATCTGGCGGATGCGGTCGGGCGGAATGCCGAGCAGCGATTCGAGATCGCGCTGCGTCGCTTGGCTGACGGCGATGATGCGGTTGGCGCGCAACAGTCCGCGGCGGAAGCGGAAGAGGCGGTAGCGGTGGCGGAGCGCGCCGACGCGGCTGGCGCGATCCTGCGGAAACAGCAGGCTCGACATATCGTGCACGGTGACGACGTACGGCTTTTCGAGCAGCAGCGCGACGGAGTTCAGCGGGATGTGGGAGAGATCGGGCCGGAATCGCCGGAGGAACCACGGGAACGTCGCCTGATTGGCCAGCCCGGCGTCGGAGCGGGGGAACTCGGCGCGGGCGAAGCGCGGGGACAGCGGAGGAAGTTCGTGCAGGTCCTGCCGCCGGCCGGCGAGGATGTAGGCGTGATCGTCGGAGCGGCGGTCGAGCGCGGCGATCAGGTTGCGAATGTAGCTGCCGATGCCGTAATCGCGGATATGCCGGATATCGAGGGCGATGCGAAGGGGCACCGGTCACCAGTCTAAGACGGCGAGCCTAGTCCTGCAGTTGATCGGCGAAGCGTTCGAGCGCGATGCGCACCAGTTGGCCGCGCGTGCGCACGCCGGTTCTGGCGAACAGCGCCTGCAGGGCCGACTTCACGGCGCTTTCCGAGACGCGCAATTGAGCGGCGATCTCCTTGTTCGCGAGTCCTTCGAGGAGGAATCGCAAGATGCGGCGGTCGCGCTCGCCGAGCGGGTGCGCGGACTCCTCCGGCTGCTCGGTCGCCGAGGCGATGAGTTCGCGCAGATACTCCTGTTCGATTAGCGTGCGCCCTTGCGCCACTTCGCGAATACAACGCTGCAGTTCTTCGGGCGCGTGGTGTTTGTGGAAGATGCCGGCGACGCCGTCGCGGATCAGGGCGAGCGCGTCGCGGTCGGGCAGTCCGGCGGTGACCAGAAGCACTCGCCCGGCGAACCCCGAGGCGTTGAGCCGCCGTACGACGTCGACCGCGGTCCGCTCGCCGAGGTCGTAGTCGACGATCGCCACTTCGGCCCCGCTGGCGGGAATCTCGGCGATGGCGCGCTCGACGTCGCCCGTCGCGCCCGCGACATCGAAGTCCGCGCCGGACGAGAGCAGTCGCAGGAGCCCCTCGCGAAACAGCGCGTGGTCGTCAAGCAGGTACAGGCGGATTTTCTTCGACGGGGACGGGGGGTTGGGTTGCATGAGCGATTTTTCGAGCTACGGCGAGGGTGACGTCGAAGCGGCAGCCGGATTCGACCGGGATATACGCGAGATCGCCGCCGAAACTGCGGGCGAGCGTCCGGGAGATGTACAGTCCCAGACCCGTGCCGTCCGAGTTCGGCCGGAACGCCTGGAACAAACGCGTGGGGTCGGCCACGCCGGGGCCGGAATCGATCACGCTAATGACCACGCGGCCGGCGTTTTCGGAGGCCAGGACGCGCAACTTGCGGATATGTCCTTCCTGGACGGCGCGTAGCGAGTTCTGGGCCAGGTTCAACAGAACTTGGAGCAGTCCGTGTTCGTCGGCCTTGACGAGGGGCAGGTCTTCGTCGGATTCGAAAGTCACGGTCCCGTCGCAATCCTGCCAATCCGGTTCGACGATCACGCGCAGATGATCGAGGACGGCGGCCACCGAAGCGCTAGCCTGCGGGTCCACGCCGCCGTGCTGCAATTCGAAGGACGCCATGCGCGACAGCCCTTCCACCAACTGCGCCAGGGCCTGAAAATCGGCGTCGCCATCGAGTTCCGGCCGACGGCGCAGCGAAGAGCAAACGACGCTCGCCGCCGAGCAGAGATTCCGGATTTCGTGCGACACGGCCCCGGCCAGCAGGCGATTGTAGTCGAGAAAATGGCGGAAATTTTCGCGCTCGCGGTCGCGCACTTCCTCCGAGATATCGACGACGATCGCCGCCAGATGCCGCCCGTCGTCCTGCCCGTAGGTGGAGAACCAGGCCGCGATGGGAAACGTGGTGCCGTCGAGTTTCCGCCCCCACGTCCAGGCGGACGCACGCATTTGCCGCGGACCGCTCGGCACCTTGAGCGCGTTGGCCAGCGCGGCGACGAACGACCCCACCGGGCGGCCCGTCAACGTGTCCGACGGCCCCAGCCCGAACAGCTCCGCCGCCGCCCGGTTGGCGGCGATCACTACGCCTTCCCAATTGGCGGTGAGAATCGCGGCGGGGCTCGATTCCGCGAGAATCCGCATCTGCTCTTCCGCCTTCTGGCGCAGTTCCTGTTCCAGCTTGATGGCGGCGTAATAGGAAATCAGAGCGCGCCGGCTGCGGTGCAGTTCGACCACGAACAGTCCCACGCCCGAATAGGCCAGCGTGGCCATGAGGAAGCGCAGCGAGTATTCGAGCGGCGTCGCCAGATGAGTGAAAATGCCGCGCACGAACGCGCACAGGATCGCCAGGATCACCACTTCGATCCGCGACATCGCGGTGCCGGCGATGGCGATCGGGATGACGTAGAGAATGCCCAGCGAAAAGTCGGCTTTCAGCGTGTATTCGAGCAGCGCCAGCAGGGCGACCAGCGCCCCGGCGATGGGCAGAACGTGGCGGCGGTCGAGAATCGCCTCGGGCAGCCGGACGCCGAGGATGCTGATGCGAGTTGGCATTAAAAAGCCTTAATTGATTATGAGCTAAGGCTATATCTCATTGGATGAGACCGTTCGCCGCCGCGCCACAGTCTTTCGGATAGCCGGAAGATGGCCGCGGGGCGGCGAATGGGCGCGAAGGGGCTAGCCGCAAGACGGGCGCTTCGATCTCTAGACGCCAACCGGATTGCGCCGCAGACTGAAAAAGCGATGAAAGCCTCTCGAACGCTGCTTTACCCGACGGATTTCTCCGAAGCCTCCCGGCGGGCGATTCCCGCCATCGTCGAATGGATGAGCGGCGAAGACCGGCGTCTGATTCTCCTGCACGTGCACGCTCCGGGTCATCAAGAGGAGCGCCGGGCTCGCCGGAGACTGGACGAGTTTTTCGGCGAGGCGGACGGCTTCTCGAACTGCGAGCGAGTTCTGATCGGCGGCGATCCGCGGCGCGAGATCGTGGAAACGTGCCGCAACGTTCGCCCGGAGATCGTGTTCGCCCCGGCGGGCCGCCCGGGCGGGATCTCCAAGCTCTGGAACCGTTCGCTGCGCGCGGCGATGATTCGCTCGGCGTCGGCCCCCCTGTGGACTCGCGGCGGAGTACCGTCGCCCGCGCCGAACCGCCGCGTCGAGAACGTGGCCTACGCCGTCACCGGGCACGCGGGATGGGCGCGGGAAGCGCAGTTCGCCGCTCGGACCGCGCAACGGTTGGGCGCGCGGTTGCACCTGCTCTGCGTGGCGCGACCGGAGGAGATTCACGACGGAACCCTGCCGAGCGACCTGCGCTTGGCGCACCCCGGCCTCGCGCCGGGCCAATTCCGGCGGCTCGTCGAGAGCCTGCCCATGGTCCCGTCGATTCACTTTTCGACCGGCGTCGAGGCGCGCGAGGTGCCGCGGCTGATCCGGGAAACGGGCGCCGAAATCGTCTTCGCGGGCGAACGTCACATGCTGACGGCGGGGCTGACGGGCTACCGGGTGAATCCGGCCATGGATACGCTGGCCTGCGAAGTGATTTGCTTTCCGGAGCGCGCGCCCGTCGAGATGCTGCCCGGCGAGCGCGAGGCGAGAAACTTCGCCATGCGCCCGAACTTCGTTCGCGGCGACTAAGCGACGGCGGGCGCGCGCTTCCAATCGTACAGCGGGAACCGTTCGGTTAACGCCGTCACTTTGCGGCGCACCCGGTCGATCGCTTCGTCGGAACCGATCGCTTCGAGAACGATCGCTTCGAGCACATCGGCGATTAGATGGCCGACCTGTTCGAACTCCGGTTCGCCGAAACCGCGCGTGGTGGCGGCGGGCGTGCCCAGGCGCACGCCGCTCGGGTTGAGCGGCGGATTCGGATCGAACGGAATCGCGTTCTTGTTCACCGTGATGTGCGCGCGGTCGAGCGCCAGTTCCGCGTCCTTGCCGCGCACGCCTTTGGCGAAGCAATCGAGCAGTACGATGTGCGAATCCGTGCCGCCGGATACGATCCGGAATCCCCGGCCGGTAAGCGACTCGGCCAGCGCCTTAGCGTTGGCCAGCACCCGCCGCTGGTAGTCGACGAACTCCGGCTTCATCGCCTCGAGGAAACACACCGCCTTGGCGGCGATCACGTGCACCAGCGGACCGCCCTGCGCGCCGGGAAACACGTTCTGATCGATCGCCTTGCCGTACTTCTCGCGAGCGAGAATAATCCCGGACCGCGGCCCGCGCAGCGTCTTATGCGTCGTCGAGGTCACGATATCGGCGTGCTCACAAGGGTTGGGGTACAGTCCGGCGGCGATCAAACCGGAATAGTGCGCCATGTCCACCAGAAAAATCGCGCCCACCGAATCGGCGATCTCGCGGAAGCGGCGGAAATCGATCACTCGGGGATACGCGCTCGCTCCGGCAATGATCATCTTCGGCTTGTGCTCGCTCGCGAGCGCGGCCAACTCGTCGTAGTCGATCAGTTCCGTATCGCGCCGCACGCCGTAAGGCACGATCTTGTACGTCTTACCCGAAAAGTTGAGGTGATGCCCGTGCGTCAGATGGCCGCCATGCGACAAGTTCATGCCGAGAATCGTGTCGCCGGGCTGCAACACCGCCGCGTACGCCGCTTGATTCGCTTGCGAACCGGAATGCGGTTGCACGTTAGCGTATTCGGCGCCGAACAGCTTCTTCGCCCGATCCCGCGCCAGCGTCTCGACCACGTCGGCGTACTCGCAGCCGCCGTAATAGCGTTTGCCCGGATAGCCTTCCGCGTACTTGTTGGTGAACACGCTGCCGGTGGCTTCGAGAATCGCCTCCGAGGTGAAGTTCTCGCTCGCGATTAATTCGATGTAGGACTGCTGACGCTCCAGTTCATGGTCGAGCGCCGCCGCGATTTCGGGATCGGCTTGGGCCAAGGGCCGCGACATCCAGTTCAAGGCTTCGTCTCCTCCAGTTTTTTGATCTTGCCGATCCGCCGCTCGTGGCGTCCGCCGTCGAACGGGGTGCTCAGGAACACATCGACGAACTTATCGGCGTCTTCGATCCCGGTGTACTTCGCGGACAACGCGAGTACGTTGGCGTCGTTATGGGCGCGGGTAAGGCGCACCTCGTCTTCGTTGTAGCCGACGGCCGCCCGGACGCCGGGCACCTTGTTCGCGGCGATCGACATGCCGACGCCGGTCGAGCAGACCAGCAACCCCCGATCGGATTCGCCTTTGGCGACGCGGTGCGCGACGTCTTCCGCGAAATCGGGATAATCCGTCGATTCCGAAGAGTTCGTTCCCACGTCCAGCACTTCGTGCCCTTGGGCCTTGAGACGCTCTCGAAGCCACTCTTTGAGCGCGAAACCGGCGTGGTCGGCCCCCAGCGCGATCTTCATGAACTTTCAGGCTATCACGCGGTTCTAAATCGCCCGGCCGTCGAGAATCGACGTCATAAAGCGGTAATCGGCGCTAGCCGCGAAGCGCGCGTCGGTCTTGACGATCCGCAGAAAATCGAAATGCCCGGTCTTCGTGCGGCCCACCAGGCAGCCGGCCGAGTCCTGCTGGATATCGTTCGGGTTCGAACTGAATCCATGGTGTTGATTGATCCCGAAAAGTCCGGTATGAACGGTGTCGCCCCGACGGTCGAAATCGCGATTTAGGTCGCGAAACACGGGTAGATTTTCGCGCTGCACCAGCGCCGGGTGCTCCTGCTTTCCTTTGTGAAAGCCCAGAATCCACGCCTTGTGTTGGCCGAGCGCGATCCGCGCGGCGCCGAGCGGATTGGCGAGCGAAGGATCGACCGTGAACGCGCGTCCCGGTTCCGTCGTGGCCTCCCAAGCGCCGAGAATCTTGGGTACGCCGCCCTCGATCCGAATCGCGAATCGGGAGTCGTTGTAGACGTTCGGGCGATTGTCGTTCGGCGCGCCCGCGGAGTCGGCGCCTTCGAGGTACACGATGTTGACGCACGACGGATGGCGCGCCACCCAATGGTTCCTAGCCAGCATGCCCGCGACGATCCGGCCCGCCAAATCGCCGCCGGGCGCGAGCGGCAAGGGCGCCGCCGCCAGCAGCGCCTTCGCGACATCGCGGTCGATTTGCGTCCGCCCGGCCAAGCCGTTCTCGTCGGCGAACGTCTTGAGCGCCCACTGCGACACGGATCCGAACTTGCCGTCGGCCGGCGGGTCGAGCAATCCCAGCTCGCCCAAACGAGTCTGAATTTCCTTAGTTAGCTCGCGCTGAAAGCCCAGCGCCGCAACCGGTTGCGCGGGCGCTTGGCCGTCTCGAATCTCCGATAACCGCATGGTCGTAGGGTATACTCTGGGCAGCCGATTTTCCCCGGCGATCCCTTTTCATGCATTGGTCGAAGCTCTTTATCCCCACGCTGCGGGACGACCCCGCCGAGGCCGAAGTCGCGAGCCATAAACTACTTCTGCGCGCCGGATACATTCGGCAATTGGCGGCGGGCACCTACAACTATCTTTTTCTCGCTCAGCGGTCACTGAACAAAATCCAGCGGATTATTCGCGAGGAGATGGACGCGATCGGCGGACAGGAAATGTTCTTGCCCGCGCTGCATCCCGCCGAGGTGTGGCAGGAGTCCGGCCGATGGTCGGCCATCGGTCACGATATGTTCCGGCTGAAGGATCGCTTTGGCCGCGACTTATGCCTGGGTATGACTCACGAAGAAATTATGACCTTCGTGGCGCGCGGCGAACTGCGCAGTTACAAGCAATTACCGCAAATCTGGTATCAGATTCAAACTAAGTTTCGCGACGAGCCTCGTCCTAAGTCCGGATTGCTTCGTCTACGGCAATTCATCATGAAGGATAGTTACTCGTTCGACTTAGCGCCCGCCGGATTGGACGAGTCTTTCGACAAGCACCGCGAAGCTTACAAGAAGATATTTACTCGCTGCGGACTCGAATTCTTTATCGTCGAAGCGCACTCGGGCGCAATGGGCGGAAGCCAGTCGAACGAATTCATGGTGCTCTCGGACGCGGGCGAGGATTTTGTCGTCTACAACCGCGACGTGGACTATTGGGCCAACATGGAAAAGGCGGTGTCCCGCCCGATTCCTGCCGCCGCGCCCGATTTCGAGGGCGAACTCGCGCCCGAGTTAGTCCATACGCCGGGCAAGAAGACTATCGACGAAGTGTCGGCGTTTCTCGACATGCCCGCGACTTCGCTAATTAAGAGCGTCGTCCAGGTAGTGGACGGGAAGCCCGTACTGGCGCTGCTGCGCGGCGATCACCAGTTGAGCGAAACCAAGTTTGGCGCGGTGTGCCCCGGCGAGGCGCGTCCGGCGCACGCCGCCGAAATTCGCGAGTGGTTCGGCGCCGATCCCGGGTCGCTCGGGCCCGTCGACGTGAAAGCGAAAATGCGCGTCGTCGCCGACGAAGCTTTGCGCGGACGCCGCAACATGGTGACGGGCGCCAATCGCGACGATTATCACTTACGCAACGTCACTCTCGACCAGTCGATCGAGTACGCCGATATCCGCCAAGTAAATCCCGGCGACACGGAGTTAGTCACCGGCTTGCCTCTTTCGATCTCGAAAGCTATGGAAGTCGGACATATTTTCAAGCTCGGCTATAAGTACTCGAAATCGATGGGCCTCAATGTCCTTAATGAGTCGGGCGAAGAAACCCCCGTCATCATGGGGAGTTACGGCATCGGCGTCGAGCGAATCCTCTCCGCCGCCATCGAGTTATTCCACGATAAGGACGGAATTTCGCTTCCCGCCTCGATCGCGCCCTTCGGTTGCGTGATTACCGTGGTCAACGCGAAAGACGAAGCGATGAGTCGGTTAGGCCGCGAAATTTACGAGCAAGCTAAGTCCGCCGGGCTCGATCCTCTACTCGACGACCGCGACGAGCGTCCCGGAGTCAAGTTCAAGGACGCGGACTTAGTCGGCATCCCCTGGCGAATCAACGTCGGCAAGAAAGCCGCTCAAGGCATCGTCGAGGTCGTCGAGCGGCGCACGAAGACCGTGGCCGAGTTGCCCGCCGCCGAGGCCGCCGCTTATGTCGCAAGCAAAACGCGTTGATTGGGCGAAGGTGCGCGGCGAGTTTCCCTCGCTCGAATATTGGACCTACCTCAACACCGCCACGTTCGGGCAACTGCCGCGACGCGCCACGGAGGCGGTGAACCGCCATTTCAACCATCGCGACGTCTTCGCCTGTTCCGATTTCGTCGATTGGTATTCCGACGTAGACCGTCTGCGCGAACTCGTCGGTCGGCTGATTCGCGCGCTGCCCAGCGACATCGCGTTTATCCCGACCACCTCCTACGCTCTATCGCTCCTTGTCGGCGGAATCGATTGGCGGCCGGGCGACCGCATCGTCACGCTGACCGACGAGTTCCCGAATCAGATTTACCATCCGGCGCTTTTGAACGCGCGCGGCGTCGAGTTCGTCGAAACGCCTTGGGAACGCTTCTACGACTCGATTACCGAGCGCGCGCGCCTGGTCGCCATCAGCGCGATGAGCTACGTCACCGGATTCCGTCCGCCGGTCGTCGAGATCGGGAAATTCTGCCGCGAACGGGGCGTGCTGTTCTATCTCGACGGCACGCAAGGCTGCGGCGCGCTCGACTTCGATCTCAGCGAAATCCAACCCGACGTATTCGCGGTGCACGCGTATAAGTGGATGCTCGCGCCGAACGGCGCCGGGTTCATGTACGTCGCGCCCGCCGTCCGTCAATGGCTCGCACCGTATGTCGTCGGCTGGCGGAGCGACCGGAACTGGCGGCAGGTCGATCATCTGCAACACGGCGCGCCGAATTTCGGCGAGTCGGCCGAGAAGTACGAAGGCGGCATGCTGGCGCATTCGCTGCTGTACGCGATGGAAGAATCGATCTGGATGATGATCGAGACCGGCACGGACGCGATCGAGCGTCGCGTTCTCGATTTGGCCGCGAAAGCCCGCGAGGCGCTCACCGCGCGGGGCGCCCGATTTCTCGAAGGACCGCATTTCGATTCGCCGATCCTGGCCGCGCAATTCGATTGCTGCGACGCTTCGGCGGTCGCGCAACAACTCAAGGCTCGCCGCGTGCTGGTCAGCGCGCGCCACGGTCGCCTGCGCGTTTCGACGCATTTTTACAACGACGAGAACGACATCGACCGGTTGAGCGAAGAGCTGAAGCGCATCCTGCGGCAAACTCGTTAGCGAGCATGCCGCTCGACGAATACGCCCGCAAACGCAAATTCCACCGGACGCCGGAGCCCGGTCCCGAAGTCGAAACTCACCCTCGCGGACTCTACTGCGTCCAACGTCACGACGCCTCGCACCTCCATTACGATCTTCGACTCGAAGTCGGCGGCACGCTGAAATCCTGGGCCGTCCCGCGCGGGCCGTCGCTCGACCCGGCGGTCAAGCAACTCGCCGTCCACGTCGAAGATCACCCGGTGATGTACGCGACGTTCGAGGGCAACATCCCCAAAGGCAATTACGGCGCGGGGAGCATGATGCTCTGGGACGCCGGGAACTACGAAATTCTGGGCGACGGCGAGGACATGCTCGCGCGCGGCGATTTCAAGTTCCGCTTGTACGGCGAGAAGCTGCGCGGCGAATTCGCCCTCGTCCAGATGAAGGACCGAACCACCGGCAAGCCTTCGAAGGACTGGCTGCTGATCAAGAAGAAAGACGCGCACGCCCGCTCGCCCTACGACGTCGAGCGGCACGAGTGGAGCGTCGCCAGCGTTCGCACGCAAGAGGAAATCGCCCTCGAATTTCCGCCGCCGCCCGAAGCGAAGATGCCGCGCGAGATCGCCCCGATGCTCGCGCAACTGGCGGGCGAAGTCCCGCCGGGCGACGGCTGGCTGTACGAAATCAAGTGGGACGGCGTGCGCGCGATGGCGCATCTCGAAGACGGCCGCCTTCGCCTCACCGGGCGCAAGACGAACGACGTCACGCGGCAGTATCCCGAACTCGAAGCGATGGAGATCGCCGCCAAGTCCGCGATCCTCGACGGCGAAATCTGCGCGCTCGACGACAAAGGCCGGCCGGTGTTCGAGCGCATCCAGCCGCGCATCATGGCCTCGGACGCGGGCGCGATCCGGCAGATGACCAAGTCGCGGCCCGTGGTGTTTTTCGCGTTCGATTTGCTCTATCTCGACGGGCGGGACTTGCGCGGCAAACCGCTCGCGGATCGCAAACGGCTCCTCGCCTCGGTCGTCGTCCCGAACGCGGTCTTGAAGCTCTCCGATCACTTCGATTCTCACGGCGAAGAGCTGCTCGCGCTCGCGCGGCAGCAAGGGCTCGAAGGCATCGTCGCCAAACGCGCGTCGAGCTTCTACGAATCGACGCGCAGCCGCGATTGGGTGAAGGTGAAGGCGGTGCGCGAACAGGAATTTCTGCTCTGCGGCTTCACCAAAGGCGAGCGCGACTACTTCGGCGCGCTGCTGCTCGGCGTGTGGCACGAAGGCAAGCTGCGCTACGCGGGCAACGTCGGCACGGGGTTCGACCAGGCGCTGATGAAGCGCATTCACGAACTGCTCTCCGCGCGCGCCGCCGACCGTTCGCCGTTCGAAGAGATCGTCAAACTGCCGCAGCCGATCGCCTGGACGAAACCGGAGCTCGTCGCCACGGTGAAGTTTCTCGAATGGACCGAAGAGGGCCGTCTGCGCGCGCCGGTCTTCGTCGGACTGCGCGACGACATCGACCCTTCGGAATGCGTTCGCGAACCCGTCGTCGCCGAACCGAAGCGCGCCGAACTGATTCCCGCGGGCCGCGACGAAGCGGCGGTGACCGTTGGCGCGCGCACGTTTCGCGTCAAGAACCTCAACAAGCCGTACTACCCGGCGGACAAGATCGTCAAGCGCGACTTGCTCAACTACTACGACGCCGTCGCGGACCTGCTGTTGCCGCATCTCGCCGACCGCCCGCTTTCCCTGCGCCGCTATCCCGACGGCATCGACGGCGAAGCGTTCTTTCAAAAAAACGCCGAAGGTCTGCCCGATTGGCTGCGCACGGCCGTCATCCGCGACGGCGACGAGAAGGCGGTGCGGGTCGTCGGCGGCGATCGCGCGCAGTTGATCTATCTCGCGCAACTCGGCTGCATCGATCAAAATCCGTGGATGTCCAAACTCGACACGCTCGACCACCCGGACTTCCTCCTCGTCGATCTCGACCCGCAGCAATGCAGTTACGACATGGTGGTGGAGGCGGCGCACTACTTGCGCAAGACGCTCGATTCGCTCGGTCTCGCGGGCTACCCGAAAACCACCGGCGGGCACGGCTTGCACATCTACGTGCCGCTCGAACCGATCTACGGTTACGACCAAACGAAAGCGTTCGCCGAAGTGCTGGCGCGTCTCGCCGCCGCCGAGCGTCCCGATCTGTTCACCACGCCGCGCACGGTCTCGAAGCGCCAACCGGATCGCGTGTATTTCGACTACATCCAGAACGGCCGCGGCAAGACCATCTCCGCGCCCTACGTGCCGCGCGCGCATCCCGGCGCTCCGGTGGCGACCCCGCTCGATTGGAACGAAGTGAAGCCCGGCCTTCGTCCCGCGCAGTTCCATTTGCGCAACGCCGTCGAGCGGTTCGACCGCCTCGGCGACTTGTTCGCCCCGGTTCTCCGCGTCCGGCAACAACTGGACGAGCCCCTGCGCAAACTCGCGGAAAACGTCGCGAAGGTACGCTCGTATAAACCGTCATGAACCGCCGGAATTTCGCCTCGCTTCTCGCCGTGCCCGCGGCGGCGCAAACCGTTCCCGCTTCGAAGAAGCTCGACAAGGGTCCGCCTATCGCGCTCGAAATCGTCAAGGAGTTCGTCGGCGCGGCGCACGCCAATCTCGACCGCGTGAAGGAGATGCTGGCCGAAAAACCGGCGCTGGTCAAAGTCGCCTACGATTGGGGCGGCGGCGATTTCGAGACGGCGCTCGGCGGCGCGGGGCACATGGGGCAACGCGAAATCGCGGAGTATCTGATCGCCCACGGCGCTCCGCTCGAACTGCCCGCCGCTTGCATGCTGGGGCGGCTCGATTTCGTCAAGGCCGCCATCGCCGCCTTTCCCGACGCCGCGAAAACGAACGGCCCGCACAATATCACTCTCATTGCCCACGCCCGCAAAGGCGGTACGCAAGCGGTAACGGTACTGAACTATCTCGAAAGCCTGGGCTAGCCGCGTTACGATAGCGGGTGCATGAAAGGTATCGTCCTCGCGGGAGGACTCGGGACGCGGTTGCAGCCGCTCACCAAGATCACCAATAAGCATCTGCTGCCGGTGTACGACCGGCCCATGATTTTCTATCCGATCCAGACGCTGGTCGACGCGGGGATCGACGACATCATGATCGTCACCGGCGGGCGGCACGCGGGCGATTTTCTCGAACTGTTGGGCAACGGCGAGCACTTCGGGTTGAAGCACTTGAATTACACCTACCAGTCGGGCGAGGGCGGCATCGCCGAGGCGCTCGGGTTGGCCGAGCATTTCGCCGACGGCGAGCGCATCTGCGTGATTCTGGGCGACAACCTCATCGAAGGCTCGATCCGCGGCGCGGTGGAAAAGTTCCGGGCGCAGCCGAAGGGCGCGAAGATTCTGCTCAAGCGAGTCGCCGACGCCGAGCGGTTCGGCGTGGCCGAGATCGCGGGCGACCGGATCGCGGGGATCGAAGAGAAACCGAAACACCCGAAGTCGGACTTCGCCGTGACCGGAATTTATCTTTACGACGAGACCGTGTTCGAAAAGATTCACGGGCTGTCGCCTTCGGCGCGCGGCGAGCTCGAAATCACCGATGTGAACAACATGTTTATCGCCGAAGGATCGCTCACGTTCGACTATCTCGACGGCTGGTGGACCGACGCGGGCACCTTTGAATCGTTGCTGCGCGCCTCGAATCTGGTGGCCGAAACGCGGCGTCGATCCGCTTGATACGCTTGAAGATGCACCGTGTCACCGGACCGCCTTCGTAAAGCGCAAAGCCTCGCCGAAACGGCTCTGGCGCTGACCGCCGAAATCCGCGACGATTTCCTCCTGCGCGAAACGCAGGGCGACGAAGAGTTGCTCGTCGAGACGCGGCTCCTGATCGAGGACGAGGAGGAAACGCGCGGCCTCACCCAAGCCACGCGCGCGCTCACCGACGACGACGAAACGCGAGAGATGGGCCCGGCCTCGCCCCGAACCAAGCGCTTCGACGAGGACTTTCTCGCTAGCCGCAAGCAGATCGGCAGCTACAAGTTGTTGCGCCGCATTGGACAAGGCGGCATGGGCATGGTGTACGCGGCTTGCCTCGTCGCCGAGGATTTCCAGAAGCAGGTGGCGCTGAAGCTGGTAAAGCCGTCGCTCGCCAGTTCCCAGATTCTGCGCCGCTTCCGCATGGAGCGGCAACTGCTCGCCGCGCTCGACCATCCCAACATCGCCCGCCTGCTCGACGCCGGCACGTCCGAGGACGGCGCTCCGTATCTGGTGATGGAGTACGTCGAGGGCCTGCCGCTCGACCGCTACTGCGAGACGAAGAGCCTGCCCATCGCCGAGCGCCTCAAGGTCTTCCTGACCATCTGCGACGCGGTGCAGTACGCGCACCAAAACCTGATCATCCACCGCGACATCAAGCCTTCGAACATTCTCGTCACCGCCGACGGCGTGCCCAAGCTGCTCGATTTCGGCATCGCGAAATTGATTCGCCCGGAGGACGAACCGGAAGCCGAGGAGTTGAAGCTAACCGCCACCGACGCGCGTCCGATGTCGCCGCACTACGCGAGTCCGGAGCAGGCGCGTGGCGAGCCGATCACGACGGCGAGCGATATCTATTCGCTCGGCGTGCTGCTCTACGAACTGCTTACCGGGCGGCTGCCCTACGAGTTCAAGGTGCGGTCGCCCGCCGCGATCGAGAAGACGATTTGCGAGACGGTGCCCTCGCCGCCCAGCGAGGTCGAGTTTAAGGGCGTGGCGGAGGCGCGCGACAAGTTACGCAAGCGGCTGCGCGGCGATCTGGACATGATCCTGCTGATGGCGCTCCGCAAGGAGCCCCAGCGGCGCTACTCCTCGGTGGCGCACTTCGCGCAGGACATTCGCGACTATCTGGAAGGCCGGCCGGTGGTCGCGCAAAGCGACACGATGGGTTATCGCGTGGGCAAGTTCGTGCGGCGGCACACGGCGGGCGTGGCGGCGGCGAGCTTGGCCGTCGTCGCGCTCCTAGCCTCCACCGTCGTTTCGGTGTACTTCGCCCGCGTGGCGAATCGCGAGAAGATCGTCGCGCAGCAGCGGTTTCGGGATACGCGCGAACTGGCGCGGTTCTTCGTCACCGACTTCGATTCGAAGATCCAAGCCGGACAAACCGCCGCGCGGCGCGAACTCGTGGCCAAGGGGCTCGATTACCTGAAGCGCCTTTCGACGGAGGCCGCGGGCGACCGCGAACTGGCGCGCGAAGTGCTCACCGGGTACCGCAAGATGGGCGACGTGCAGGGCAATCCGTTTTCGCCCAATTTGGGCGACCGCGAGGGCGCGCGACGCAGCTACACGGACGCGTTGCGCCTCGCCGAGGAATACGCCCGGCGCGGCAAACCGGCCGATTTCGCTTGGGATATCGCTATGGCGAAAGTGAAGCTGGCCGATCTGGCCGTCGCGGGCGGAAACTACCGGGATGCGCTCAAGAGCTACCGCGAAGCGTTGCCCGCGTTCGAAGGCCGGGACCGGGCGGCGGCGCTGAATAAAATCGGCTTTTCGGAACTCGAACTGGGCGATTACCGGCAGGCGCTCGAACATTACGGCGAAGCGGCCGACATAGTTCGTCCTTTGCAGGACGAGGAATCGCGCACCATCCACGCGCAGGCCGCGCTGTTTACCGGACAGACTTTGTCCCGAATCGGACAGACCGGAGACGCTCTGCGCAACCTCAACGAAGCCGTGAAGATGTACGAGGCGCTGCTTACCAAGGACCGCGCCAATACCGTGCGGCGGCGCGCGCTCTTCACCGCTTACCTGTTTACCGGCGACATTCTCAACGCCGGACAACGCCTGGGCGAAGCGGAGCCGCAATACCGGTCCGCACTCGTCGTGGCGGACAGTCTCGCGAATCTGGATCCGGACAATATCCAGTACCGCCGCGACAAGATCGCCGCGTTGCAGCGCTTGGGCGATCTGTTAGCCGCGACTCCCGGCAAGCGCGCCGAAGCTCGCTCGATCATGGCTCAAAATCTCGCCTATCTGCGCCCGATCGTGCAGCGCACCGATTCCGGAACGCCCGAAATCCAGAGCTACCTGTGGACCCTGCTCACCACGCCGTTCGCCGATTTGAAGCGGCCAAAGGAAGCGCTCGAGTACGCGATGAAGCTACTCGAACGCACCGGTACGGGCGAGCCGTCGATTCTGGATACCGTGGCGCGCGCCCAATTCGACGTCGGCAACGTGGAAGAGGCGATTCGCCTGGAATCGAAAGCGATTTCCCTGTTGCCGAGCGATTTCCAAGACTCGGCGCTGCGCCGCGAGTTCGAGGCGAATTTGAAGCGCTTCCGAGCGGGTTTACGGGCGCCAGCGCAGTAACGCCAGCCCGATCAATCCCGCGCCGACCAGCAGCGCGGCCATCGGCTCGGGAACCGTGATGCCCGCCACGTTGTTGATACCCGTAATTTGCGAGGTGCCGCCGTTGGCCTTCAACTCCAGAATGTTGTGCACGCTGATGAAGCGCGCGGGCGTCGGGAAGATCACCGAATCCTTCAACTGGAATACGTCGCCGCCCTTGGGGTCGGAGATGTAGAAGGCTTTCAGCGTCACGATCGGAAAACTGGTCGTGCCGCCCGCCGAGCAAGCGCCGCCCTTAAAGAAACCGTCCACGCAAAGCTCGGTTTCGAGAACCGCCGTTCCGCCGCCCTTCGGGGTGAAGGTATCGAGTTCGGTTTCGAAGCCGGGGAACACCGGCGGAGGCGGATCGACGACGTACCGGAAGTCGAACACGACATGCTGATTGCCTTTGATGTCGAACTTCATGGAACTGAACCCGAGCGCCTCGCCGATCTTGGTCGGCGGCGTCACCATGATGTCGGCGGGCGACACGGCGGCGGTGGGATCGAGCGGATTGAGGTCGAAGAATGTGTAGCTTACGGAGCGCACCGTCACGTCGTAGAGCAGGCTGTCGGGCCCGACCACTTGGTCGAAAACGCACTCGTATCCCGAGGAGAGATAAACGGACAGCGGCGCGGACGGGCAGGTGGGGAAGGAGCTACTGAGTACGGTCGCCGACGCCCCCATCGAGCCAAACGCCAGTAAAGCGATGAAAAAGCAAGATTTCCTCAACATGGGTCCTCCGTGAGCTTTGGCCAGCATAACACGGGGATAGTGTAAAAACCTCAGCTTTCGTTTCCAGCGTGTACCTGGAGTACTAGTTCCTTAGTTGCCTGAAGGAGATGGCCCGAATCGAGCCCTAAAGTGACGTAATCGACCCCTAAAGTGCCCCATTTGCGCGCATTTTGGGGCGTATTTGCGTACGTTCCGATCGTTTTTGCGCCCTTTTTTGCCACCGCCGCGCGGATGGCGGCCTCGATTCGGGGGTCGTCCACCTGCCCCGGAATGCCTAGCGCCTGCGAAAGATCGTAGGGGCCGAGGAACACGACGTCGATTCCGTCTACGGCGAGGATTTCGTCGAGAGCCGCCAGCCCGCCCGTACCTTCAACATGGACAACGACTTGGACGTCCCGATTGGCGTTTTCGAGAAACTCGGCCGTCGGGTAGGACCGGTACTTCGCAGCCCGAACAAACGGCTGCAACCCCCGGAAGCCGCGCGGGTGAAATCGCGCCGACTGCGCCGCAAGTCTCGCCATTTCAACGGATTCCACCTGCGGTACGTGGACGCCCGTCGCGCCCCAATCGAGCGGCAAGCGGATCGACGCCGGGTCGCAATGCGCCACTCGGACCATCGGCGCGATGCCGACGCACTCCGCCGCGCGGATCATATTCTCTACGGTTTCCGGGCCGATCGCGCCATGCTCGCCGTCGATGACGACGAAGTCGAACCCGGCAAGCCCCAAAATTTCAACGACTTGCGGAGAGGGAATCTGAACGAAGGTACCGAGCTTCACGGCAACTCGCGGACGGTCATGTTGCGGTAGCGATGAAACCCGCCGGGCGTCCATCGCTGGTTCTTGCCCTCGGGGTTGGTGCGGTGGGTTTGTAGCGCGATCATGCCGGAAGTTGCGCCTTCGGGCAGGTAGTTCTTCTTGGCCGTCCAATCTACGGTTTGGTGGCCGTTCAACCAGACCTGGACGTGCGGAACGTCGCCCTCGATGCGCGCGCGGAGGGTGTTCCAGTCGTCCTTCTTCCAAAAGTCGCGCCAATTCTTGGGGATGCGGCCTTCGGTGGGTTCGTCTTTATTCAGTTCGGGCAGACGCTCACCGTAAATGCCCGCGACGGTGCCGCCGTCGAGATAATCGATCAGGACCTGATACGCCTCGCCTTTCTCGGTGGAGCGGAGGAACAGGCCGCCGTCGCAGCCGTAATCCGGTTTGATCTCGATGGTCACCTCGAAGTTCTTGTAGGTCTTGTTCGTGAGCAGAATGCCGCCGTTGCCGGGGGTGTCCTGGGTGACGCTCACGACGCCGTTTTCGAACTTCCAGGCTTTGGTATTGCCGTGGTGATTGACCTCGCTGATGTGCCAGCGGGACATCATATCCGGACCGAAGAGCGCGGTCTGCGCCGCAAGAGGCAGGGCGAGCAGGAGAATCGGGGAGCGCATCGCGCCCAGTATATGCCTCCCCGCCGTCGCGGAACTGTGATAATGTGGCGCGCATGATGAGGCTCAGTCGGCTCGCTACGCTTTCCCTATTCTGTCTACTGCCGATCGCGGCGCAAACGTTCACCGGAACCATTACCGGCGTCGTCAACGATCCGAACGGCGCGGCGGTACCCAACGCCGCCGTCCGCATCCGCAACGAAGCCACCAACGACGTTCGCTCGGCGACGACGAACGAGCAAGGGCTGTACATCTTCTCGCAGATTCTGCCGGGCACCTACGAAATTTCCGCGGAAACGCAAGGCTTCCGCAAGAGCGTACAAACCGGCGCGGCGCTGCGCGTGAACCAGACGATGGAAATCAACTTCACGCTGCAACTGGGCGAGGTGACGCAGACCGTCGAAGTGTCGGCGGGCGTGACGCTGCTCGATACGCAGTCGGCGAACCGGGCGGTGACGCTCGACCAGCAGACGGTGCTCGATTTGCCGGTGAACGCGCGAAATCCTTTCGCCATGGTGCACGTGAACGCGGGCGTGATCGCGGTGCGCACGGGCATTTCGCAGGCGACGCAGGATCAGAACCACAATCGCTTCTCGATGAACGGCGGCCGCGGGCAAGCGGGGTTGACGCTGATCGACGGCGCTCCGGCGGCGGCGGTGGACTGGGGCGGGCTGATCGCGTCGCCGTCGGTGGATAGCGTGCAGGAAGTGAACATCCAGCGCAACCAGTTCGACGCGCAGTTCGGCAAGTCGGACGGCGGCGCGGTGAACATGATCACGCGCGGCGGCTCGAACGAGTTTCACGGCTCGGTGTTCGAGTTTTTGCGCAACGACAAACTCGACGCCAATAGCTGGGCGAACAACCGCACCGGACAGAAGCGCGTCATCTTCCAACGCAATCAGTTCGGCGGATCGTTCGGCGGTCCGATTATTCGCAGCAAGCGGTTGTATTTCTTCGGCACGTACGAAGGGTTGCGGCAAGGCTCGCCGAATACGAATATCTCGACGGTGCCGACGGCGCTAGAACGCGCGGGCGATTTCTCGCAGACGTTCAACGCCAACGGCTCGCTCTCGACGGTCTACGACCCGGCGACGACTTCGACGGCGGGCGGCGTCACGACACGGTCGCCGTTCGCGGGCAATCGCATTCCGAGTTCGCGCTTCGACGCGGTGGGCGCGAAGGTGGTGACTTTCTATCCTTCGCCGAACACGCCGGGCGTCGCGTTTACCAACGGCAACAACTTCGTCGGCACGGGATCGACGAAGACGATCAACGATCGCTTCGACGTGCGCATCGATTGGGCGAAGAGCGAGAAGTGGACGATGTTCGGACGGCTGACCAAGGCGTGGCAGGAGAACGTCGCGCCGCAGTTTTTCGGCAACGGCGCGGACACCAATTTCTCCGACGTCAATCCGCGGCATCAACTGGTGATCGGCACGACGCTGACGCCGACGCCGACGTGGGTGGTGAACGTGTTGCTCGGTTCCGGCCGGTGGCGCGAGAACCAGAATTCGCCGTCGCAAGGACTGAATGCGACGACACTCGGCTTCGCCCCTTCGCTGGTGTCGCAGTTCCAGGCGCAGACGTATCCGGGATTCGGCGTGCAGAACTACGCGTCGTTGTTCAATCGGCGCTTTCTGAACGTGCCGCGCGAGACGCATAATTTGCAGGCGAACGTCACCAAGGAATTGGGCAGCCACAGCTTGAAATTCGGCTGGTTGGGCGAAATGGCGCGGCTCAACAACACCGACTTCAATACGCCGGAGTTCAGCTTTAATCGCGGATTGACGTCGGGCAACCCCGTCGCGCAGACGTCGAACGTTTCGGGCAACGGCATCGCCTCGCTGCTCTTGGGCGCGGGCGCGAGCGGCAGCGCGCCGATCGGGTTCTCGACCGCGACCACGGCGATGTACCACGGCCTATACTTCCAGGACTCTTGGCGCGCCACGCGGCGGCTGACGGTGCACCTGGGCCTGCGATGGGAAGCGCAGTTGGGCCGCACGGAGCGGTACAACCGCCTCAACAATTTCGATTTCGAGATCGCCAGTCCGCTGGCGCAGCAGACCGGACTGCCGTTGCGCGGCGGATTGGTGTTCGTGCAGCCGGGGCAAGGCGCCTGGAACACGACGTGGCTGAATCTCGCGCCTCGGATTGGCATGGCGTACAAACTCACCGACAAAGTGGTGTTGCGCGGCGGCTACGGCATCTTCTACCCGCAGACCGGAGGCGGCACAAATCAAGGCTTCTCGACCACCACCACTTGGGTGTCCACCGTCGGAGGCGACGGAATCAACGTCAATCCGGCGGCTCCGCTAGCGAGCCCGTTCCCGCAAGGGTTGACGCAACCGGTAGGCACTAGCCGCGGGTTGTTGACGCAGGTGGGCGATTCGGTAAACGCCTTCTCGCGGCATCATCCGCTGGGCTACGTGCAGAACTTCTCGTTCGACATCCAGTGGGAGGTTTCGAAGGGAATGGTGCTCGAAGTGGGCTATACGGGCTCGCAAGGCCGTAAGCTGCTGTACGGCACCGGCCAACAGGCCAATCAACTCGATCCCGTGTATCTGAGCCGGGGATCGGCGCTGGACGCACAGGTGGCGAATCCGTTCCGGGGAGTAATCACCACGGGCGTGCTGGCGGGCGCTACCGTTCCGCAGCAGCGCTTACTGCGTCCGCATCCGCAGTTTACGGCGGTGAATCTGTCGGGCGACACGCCGGGCGCGAGTTCGTCGTTCAACGCGCTCGTCGTTCGTTATAACTGGCAGATGGCGAGCGGGCTGAACCTGCTGACCACGTACCAATGGTCGAAGGTGATCGACAACGCGAGCGAGTGGCAAGGCTGGGAAGTGGGCGACACGATGCGCAACTTCTACGACCAGCGCGCGGACCGTTCGATCTCGGCGCACGACCTGCCGCAGAGCTTCGTGAACACGCTGGTGTACGCGCTGCCGATCGGCAAAGGCAAGAAGTTCGGCTCCGGCATGAGCGGCGTGGCGAACGCGGTGCTAGGCGGCTGGCAGGTGTCGAGCGTGGTGCGCTTCTCGAGCGGTTTGCCGCTCGGCTTCACCGCCGCCAACACGCTGGGGAACTACGGTTTCCAGGTGCAGCGTCCGAACGTGGCGGACTTGAAGCAAGCCGCTTCCGACAATCCGACGCCCGACCGGTGGTTCAACACGGCGGCGTTTACGCAACCCGGCCAGTTCGAAATCGGCAATGCGCCGCGCTGGATTCCCAACATCCGGTTCGGGCCGACGCGGCACGCCGACGTGGCGATTCTCAAGAACTTCACGTTCCTCGAGCGCTTTAAGGCGCAGTTGCGCGCGGAGATGTTCAACATGACGAACACGCCGCAATTTGGAAGGGCGAACACGACGGTGGGTAGCGCGGATTTCGGGCGCGTCACCGGCACGACGAACGTGGGTCCGCGCAATATCCAGATGGGGTTGCGGATTCAGTTTTAGCGGCGACTAGGGCCGTTGCCGCTTCTTGTACTCGCTCAGGGCGCGTTCCGCTTCGGCGGCGCGCCCTGTCTCTTTGTAGGCGCGGCTGAGCGGAAGTAAGAGGTCGGGGTCGGCCGGAGCGGCGGATTCGAGGTGCGGGATCGCGTCGGCCCAGCGCGAGAGTTCGACATAGGCCTTGCCGAGCGCGGCCCGCGCGGGGAGTAGCGACTCCGCCTTTTCCAGGTAGGGCAGCGCCGCTTCCGCGCCATCGACCCGCGCCAGCAGGTCGCCGTATTCGAAGTTGAATTCCGGTTGATCGGCGAAGTCTTGTTCCAGACGCTCGTAGAGCGGGCGCGCCTTGTCATATTGGCGAGCTTGCCACCAGGCGTGCGCGGCGTCGCGGAACTTACGCTGTTTTTCGAGCAGCGGCGCGGCGTCGGCCCAACGCTTGGTTTGCACATAATCGACGGCCAGCACTTGCGCCAGCCGCGCGTCGCCGCCGAGTTTCAGCGCCCGTTCGAGCGGCGGAATCGCTTCGGCGTAGCGCTTCTGCGAGTGCAGGGCGAGGCCGAGATTCGCGTGCCACGGGGCGAAGGACGGCTGTTGCTTCACGAGCGTCCGGAAAATTTTCTCGGCTTCGGCGTAGCGTCCAGCTTGCATGGCCGCAGCCCCTTGTTGCGAGAGATCCTGCGCGAGGAGAACCAGCAGGGCTAGCGCAGCCATAAGGAAGACCCGTAGCCGAGTGTGGTGGACCCGAGGAACTTGCGGCGCGCGCCGCTTTTCGGGTTCTCGCAGGGGTTGCGCAGAACGAGCGCGGGAGCGTTGAGCGCGGAGACGACGAGGTCTTCGCAGCCGTCGCCATCAAGGTCGGCGGCGACGAGTCCGCGGTACATCGCCGGGGCGGCGGGTAGTTCGCGGCGTTCGAACCCGCGGCCTTCGAGATTGCGGAACCAACCGAGTGGCTCCGGGCGGTTGGACAGAGCGTCGCTACGCGCGACGGCGATGTCGAGCCAGCCGTCGTTATCTAGGTCGGCGAACGCGACGCCCCAGCCCGCCATCTGGCGGGCGAGCGCGCCGAAGCGCGTCTTCGCGGTGACTTCGTCGAACGCTTTTCCGTTGTTGCGGTAGAGGGGAAAGGTCTCGTCGCGGAGGGCGGTGTAGACGAGATCGGGCCGGCCGTCGTTGTCGAAATCCTGGGTGTCGGCGCCCATGCCGGAAACGGGCTTGCCGTCGAAGGGGACCGCGACACCCGCGTCGAACGCGACTTCCTTGAACTTGCCGCCGCCTTCGTTGTGGAACAGGAACGCGGGCATACGATCGTTGGTGACGAAGAGGTCGAGGCGGCGGTCGTTATCGAAATCCGCGACGGCGACGCCCATGCCTTTGCCAGCGTGCGCGGCGATGCCGGACGGCTCGCTCACATCGACGAACTGGCCGCCGTCGTTGCGAAACAGGGCGTTGGGTTGGGGGTCGTAATAGCGCGGGTGGCAGAAGTCGGGCTTGCCGTCGACCTTACATTCGGGTTCGGAGGCAGGGTCGTAGCGGACGTAGTTGACGACGAAGAGGTCGAGGTCGCCGTCGGAGTCGTAATCGAGCCAAGCGGCGCCGACGCACCAGCGTCGCTTGTTGTCGAGTTCAACTCGTGTTCCGTCGTGGCGATGGACGATCAACGAGCGCAAGCCGCAGAGGGCGAGCCCTTCGCTCGAAACCGCCGCGCCGAACGTATCGGAATCGCCGGAGTAGTTTCGCGCCGCGCGCGCGAACTTCATGCCGCCGAGATTGCGGAGCGGCGCCGGAGCTTTCCCCGCGCCGTTGGTGAAGAAGAGGTCGAGCTTTCCGTCGCCGTCGAAATCCCAGACGGCCAGGCCGCCGCCCATCGTCGCGGGCAAGCGCTTGCGGGCCGTTTCGCCCGAGGAGTGCGCGAACGGCAGCGGGTGCACGGTCCACTCGGCGGCGAAGAGGAGCAACGGCAGCACAAGGGTATGATGACGCGATGATTACCCGCCGCGCACTACTCGCTTCCGCGTTCGCGCAAGCGCCGCGGCCGAACGTCCTCTTCGTCCTGACCGACGATCAGGGTTGGGCGTCGATCGGGACGCAGGGCAACAAGCTTGTCCCGACGCCGCATCTCGACCGGCTCGCCGGGGAGGGCGTGCGGTTCACGCAAGCCTACGTCACGCCGCAATGCACGCCGACGCGCGCGACGATTTTCACCGGGCAGTATACGGCGCGGCACAAGATGTGGCACGTGATCCCGTGGTACGGCTATCCGCAAGCGCGCGTGCGCGAGGAGCCGTGCCGCGAGAGTTTGGAGCGCGGCGAGTTTACGCTGGCGCACGCGATGAAGAACGCGGGCTACGCCACGGGCTGTTTCGGCAAGTGGCACCTGACCGCGAACGCCGACGGCAATTACACGAGCTTGAACGCGGAGGCGGCGAAGCATTACGGATTCGACGCGGTGGCGAAGCCGTTCGGCGCGCGCGAGACCGGTACGGGCGACAAGGCCGTGGACCGGTTGACGAACGAGGCGATCGAGTTCATGCGCATGAATCGCGAGCGCCCATTCTTCTGCTACCTGCCGCATCACACGATTCATGGTCCGGTGTCCGCGCCGGACAAGCTGATCGCGAAGTACCGCGATTCCGGCTATCCGGAAACGGGCTTGAACAACGCGACGTACCTGGCGGCGATCGAGCACATGGACGCGTCGATCGGGCGGTTGACGGCGGCGCTCGACGAGTTGCGGATCGCGGACCGCACGATGGTCGTTTTCCTTTCGGACAACGGCGGCGTGTTCCGGACGTGGCAGCCGCATCCGAAGGGCGCGCAGTTGACGGAAGGGCGGCGCGAGTTTTCGAACGCTCCGCTGCGCGAGGGGAAAGGCTCGGCGTACGAAGGCGGCATTCGAGTGCCGATGATCGTGCGCGGGCCGGGCGCGAAGCGCGGGCTGGTGAGCGAGACGCCGGTGCACGCGGTAGATCTGTTGCCGACGTTCGCGGCGGCGGCGAAGGCTCGTGTGCCGGGCGATCACAAGCTGGACGGCGTGGACTTGGCGCCGCTGCTGCGCGGTGGGACGATCGCTCCGCGGCCGCTTTATTGGTACATGCCGTTCTACGACGTGCGCTGGGGCGCGGTGCCATCCGCCGTAATGAGAGACGGCGATTGGAAGTCGATCTGGTCGTTCGGCGATTCGATCGACGAGAAGGGCGCGTATCGCGTGGGCGAGCGGCTGGAGTTGTTCAATCTGCGCGACGACGTGGGCGAGTCGAAGAATCTCGCGGCGGCGCAGCCGGAGCGCGTCGCGCGGATGAAGCGGCAACTGAAACAGTGGATCGAGTCTTGCGGTTCGCGCGTGCCGGTGGAGAATCCGAAGTACGACGCCGCGCAACCGCTCTTCGAAACGCGAGAGCGTTAACGAACTACGTCGAGACTCGCGACGGTGCGCGCGCCGGTACGGAGTTCGTTCACCACGCGGCCCTGCGCGTCTACCTCGAGCAAGCGGCGGCCGGTGTAGTCGGAGATCAGCAGAGTGTCGCCGAGGATCGCCATGCCGGACGCCCAGCCCATTTGGATGTCCATCTTCGAACCGCCGATGGAGCGGGTCACTTTGCCGTCGCGATCCACTTCGACGACTTCGCCGGGATCGTTGAGGCTGACGAGCGTGCGGCCGTTCGGCAAACGGATCGCTTGGTAGGCGCGGCGATTCTCGCCGTTGGGCGCTTGCCACTGCCACACGATTTTGCCGAGGTTGTCGACTTCGATAATCTTGGCGACGGCCTCGACGGCGATCAGCGTCGTGCCCGCGTCCGTGCGGCGGGCGTTGCGCATGCGCATGTTGGCGAGGTCCGCGTTCTCGTAGTTCCAGACGATTTCTTTTTGCGGCGTGACCTCGAGAATTTTGCCGAGCTTGGCATCGCCGATCAGCGTGTTACCGTTCGCGAGGCGCTGCGCGGCGAGCGGATGTTCGAGGCCTTTCGAGTAAGACCAGACTTCGGCGCCGTTCGCGTCGACTTCGACAACCTTCTTTTCCGCGCCGACGGTGAACAGCGCGTTGCCGTTCGCGAGCGCCTGCACGTCGTGGCCACGCCGGTTGGGGCGGGTCCACAACTCGCGGCCGGAGGGCCATTCCATGGCGACGATTTCGCCGCGCGGACCGTGGTCGGCGACAACGATCCGGCGTTGGGCGGGCGCGGTCTTGAGGTGCTTGTCGAAAAAGGCGAACGCGCGGGCTTCGGCGCGCTCGGCGTCGGGTCCTTTGAAGCCGTGCGCCGCGCCGGAAATCGTTTCGAGTTCGGCTTCGACTCCGGCGGCGACGAGACGTTCCGTGATCCAGAGCGAGTGTTCGTAGGCGACGTAGGTATCTTGCGTGCCGTGGATCGAGAGCGTGGGCGCGGCGTTTGGCGTGACCCAGTGGATGGGGCTCGCGTGTTGGTGGATGCGGCGATTCTTGTCGAGATGGCCGCCCAGGAAGAGGGGCAACACTTCGGCGGCGTCCACGCTCTTCGAGTAGGACTGCGTGAAGTCGGTGGGTCCGTAGTAGTTCACCACGCACCGGACACGGCTCTCGCCCGCGCCGGTCAAGCCGAGCATCAACACCAGGTGCCCGCCCGCGCTGCCACCCATCGCGCCGACGCGTTCGGGATCGATTGCGTACTTCGCGGCGTTGGCGCGCAGGAAGGCGACGGCGGCTTTCACGTCCTCGACCGCGGCGGGGTATTGATGGCGCGGGGCGAGACGATAGCTCGCGGTCGCCGCGACGTAGCCGCGCTCGGCGAGCTTGATCGCAACGGGCAGGTAACTGTTGCGGTGGCCGCGCCGGAATCCGCCGCCGTGGACGAGCAAGATGGCGGGCAGCGCGCCGTTGGCGTTCTTCGGGCGCACGATGTCGAGCGCCGATCGCTGGCCGACGTTCGAGTAGGCGACGTCGGCTTCGTGAATCACCGTCGCGGGCATGGCGGGGACCGGCGGCACGGTGGGCGCTTGGGCGAGCAGCAGCAAGGCTGGTAGCATTCCGTCTATTCTATGGGTGCGCACGGAGGCGCATTATGAAAACACTACAAAGCTTGGGAATCGCACTGGGGCTGCTGGGTCTCGCCGGTTGCACGTCGAGCGAACAGAACGAAGCGAAGCGCGAGGCGGAGAAAGCCGCCGACGCGGTGAAGGAAGCCGCCGAGAAGACCGCCGACAAGGCGAAGGAGGCCGCGGAAACGGCGGCCGACAAGACCAAGGAAGCGGCGGAGAAGGTGGCGGACGAGACGAAAGAAGCCGCGCAGAAGGTCAAGAAGGAAGCGAAGAAGGTCAAGGACAAGATCGTCAACTAGTCTTGACGGAAAGAGAATAAAAGGCGAAACTAGGATGGCGATGACCGACCTCAAAGAGCGCGACCGAAACCTGACCAGTGTCCTAGGGCAACTGGAAAAGCAGTTTGGGAAAGGCTCGGTCGTCAGGCTGGGGGCGAAGGACGCCGTGCAACTGGTTTCGGCGATTTCCACTGGCTGTATCTCCGCCGACGCGGCGCTGGGCGTCGGCGGATTTCCTCGCGGGCGGATTTGCGAGATTTTCGGGCCGGAGTCTTCGGGCAAGACCACCATCGCGCTGCAGGTGGTGGCCGAAGCGCAGAAGGCGGGCGGTATGGCGGCGTTCGTCGACGTCGAGCACGCGCTGGACCCGGTGTACGCGGGCAAGCTCGGGGTCGATATCGACAACCTGCTGGTCTCGCAGCCGGATTACGCGGAACAGGCGCTCGAAATCGCGAGCGCGCTCATCAATTCCGGTTCGATCGACGTCCTGGTAGTCGACTCGGTGGCGGCGCTGGTGCCGAAGGCCGAACTCGACGGCGAGATGGGCGACGCGTTTGTCGGCATCCAGGCGCGGCTGATGTCGCAGGCCATGCGGAAACTCACCGGCATGGTCTCGAAATCGAACACCTGTCTGATTTTCATCAACCAGATTCGCGAGAAGATCGGCGTGATGTTCGGTAATCCGGAGACGACCTCGGGCGGCCGGGCGCTGAAGTTCTACTCGTCGGTGCGCGTCGATATCCGGCGGATCGCCGCGATCAAGGAAGGCGACGTCGTCAGCGGCAACCGGACGAAGTTGAAAGTCGTCAAGAACAAGTGCGCCCCTCCGTTCCGCGAGGCCGAGTTCGACATCCTCTATGGCGAAGGGATTTCACGTGAGGGCGATTTGATCGACCTGGGCGTGGCGCAAAACGCGATCGAGAAGTCGGGGTCGTGGTTCAGCTACAAGGGAGATCGCATCGGCCAAGGCCGCGAGAACGTCCGCCAGTTTCTGAAGGAGAACCAGGACATCCGGGCCGCGATCGAACACGAAGTGCGCCTGAAACTCGGCCTTCCGGTGGCGGAAGCGGCGCCCGCGCCCGAGCCCGCCAAGGCCGCCGCCGCGCCGAAAGCGGCCAAGGGATAGCGCGAAAACGCCCGAAACATTAACGTGCAAACATGTTTTTCGCGCAAATCGGCGAAAAAAGGCCGAAAAAACGGGCGTTTTAGGCGATTTCTCTCTTTACAAGCGCGTTACCCGACTGTACTATAAGGACGAAATCGGACTTGAAGGGAGCAACTCCCGGCGGTCCGGCCTACGGGAGAATCGAAAAGGAGAAATATGGCCGACAGAATGACTCAGGCGCAATTGGTGGCCGCGATGGCCGACGCCAACGGCGTTAGCAAAGCGGCGGCGAAGGGCTTTATCACGAGCCTCGCCGATCTGGCCGTCAAAGAAACGAAGAAGAGCGGGGAGTTCGTCATCCCCGGCATCGGCAAGTTGGTGCGCCGCGAGACCAAAGCGCGCATGGGCCGCAACCCCGCCACGGGCGCGGCGATCAAGATTCCGGCGAAGAAGGTCGTGAAGTTCCGCGTGGCGAAAGCCCTGAAGGACGCGATCGTTCCGCCTAAGAAGAAATAGGGCCGCCCAAGAAGAAGTAGCTCGGCCGACAGCCTCGAAAAATCGAAACCCCGCCTACCGGAGTTCCGGCGAAGCGGGGTTTTCGCTTTTCGTGTTCCGATACGGGCCGCCGCCACCAAAACCGCGGGCGGCCGCTAGAAGCTCTACGCCTGCTTCTTTTCCTCGGGCTTGTCTTCGGTTTTCAGGGCGTTCTTGAAGTTTTTGATACCTTCGCCCAGGCCCTTGGCTACCTCGGGAATCTTGCGACCGCCGAACAGCAGTACGGCGACCGCCAAAATCAACATCAACTCCATCGGACCGAGGGAACCGAGAAACGCAACGGAATCCAACGCAGTCATGGGGCCTCCTATCGAAAGTCAGCTTTATTGTAGCCTAATGACGGAAGTCCCATGGCATCCACCATCTGGAAAGGGCACATCACGTTCGGCCTGGTTTCGCTGCCGGTGAAACTAGTGGCGGCGGCGCGCAGCGAAACCGTCGGATTCAACCAACTGCATAAGGCGGACCACAGCCGGGTAAAGCAGGTTCTCTACTGCATCGCCGAGGATAAGCCGGTGCCGCGCAGCGAGTTGGTGAAAGGCTACGAGTACGAGAAAGACCGTTACGTCGTGATCGAGGACGAGGACATCAAGAAGATCCAGCCGAAGACGGCGAAGGTGATGGAGATTCTGGAGTTCGTCAAGTCCGACGAAATGGACGCCGTCATCCTGGAGCAGAGCTATTACATCCAGCCGGACGAGGCGGGCGAGAAGCCGTACACGTTGCTCTTCGAGGCGATGCGAAAATCCGGCTACGCGGCGGTGGCGAAGCTCACCATGCACAACCGGGAGCACATCACGATTCTGCGCCCCGGCAAACACGGCATCGTCCTGCACACGATGTACTATCGCGACGAGATTCGCGCCACGGACGAGTTTCGTACCAATACCGATCTCGTGTCCGACAAGGAACTGGCGATGGCCAACACGCTCATCCAGGCTCTGGCGGCGGGTTTCGACCACGACAAGTACCGCGACACGTATCGGGAAACGCTGCGCGGGATGATCGAGGCGAAGATCGCCGGGCAGGAAGTGGTGGCGCCGCCGCAAGAACAGGAACTCGCGCCGGTGATCGACATCATGGAGGCGCTGAAGAGTTCGCTGGCCGCGCTGAAGAAGCCGCCCACCGAGGTGACGGAGATCACTTCCGCGACCGAGCGGACGCCTAAGCGACGGGCGCGCGCCCGATAGCTTCCGGCATGCGCCGCATCGTCCGGGGACGGTCCTATCGCGATCTGCTGGACGCGGCGCGGGCGTCGATCGGCGGCCCCGCCGTGATTCTCGCCCCGGAAAAAGGCTCGGCCGACGAAGCGATTTGGCGGACGGCCGAAGGCTCGCTGGGCGTCCATCGGCTGACACCGATCCAGTTGGCGGCGCAACTGGCGGCGGAGGCTTTGGCGGCGGAGGGATTGGCGCCGCTGACTCCGCTGGGCCGAGAGGCTCTGGTGGCGCGCGCGGTGTTCGAGCTGCGGCGCGAGCGGCGCTTCGAGTACTTCGCCCGGATCGCCGACACGCCCGGATTCGTCCGCGCGGCGGCGGCGACGCTCGACGAACTGCGGATGAACGCCGTCCGGCCGGAAGGCGATCTGGCGCGCCTGCTCGAGAAGTACGAAGATTTGCGGCGGGAAACGCAACTGGCCGACACGGCGGAGTTGTTCGCGCTGGCGGCGGAATGCGGCCCGCACCGGCTGCTGCGCCTGCCTCTCATTCTGCTGGACGTTCCGGTGCGCGACGCGCTTACCGAACGTTTGCTGGCGCGGGTGGCGCGCGAGGCTCCGTCGGCGCTGGCGCTGACGCTCGAATCGGATCGCGAATCGGCGGAGGCGCTGGCGCGAGCGTTTCCCGGCGCGGTTCGCGAGGACGGGCTGGGCGACCGCGAGTTGCCCGCCCAACTCGACTACTTCTCTTCCCCGGGCGAGAACTTCGAGTGCGTCGAGATCGCCCGGCGCATCCGGGATCTGGCGGACCGGGGCGTGCCGTTCGACCGCGTCGCGATCCTGCTGCGGCATCCATCGCGCTATCAGCCGCTGGTGGAAGAAGCGCTGCGCCGCGCGGGGATTCCCGGCTATTTCAGCCTGGGCGCGGTCCGTCCCGATCCCGCCGGGCGGGCGCTTCTCGCCTTACTCGAATGCGCGGGGGAGCGGCTATCGGCGTCGCGGTTCGCCGAATATCTGTCGCTAGCCGAAGCTCCGGCGATGCAGGCCGGTTGGGAACAACTGATCGTGGACGCGGCGGTGATCGGCGGCGCGGACCGTTGGGAACGGCGACTGTCGGGATTGCGCGCCGAGTTCGAGGCGCAACTGGCGGGCGAGATCGACGACTCGCACCGCTCCTCCATCGAGCGGCGTCTCGGGCAACTCGAACGCCTCGCCGAATTCGCCCTACCCGTGATTCGGGAACTCGGCGCCTTGCCGCAGCAGGCCCCCTGGGGGGTGTGGCTGACCGAGATCGCCGCTCTGGCGAAGCTCGCGATCCGGCGCCCGGAGGCGATTCTCGCGGTGCTCGACGAGTTGCACCCCATGTCCGAAGTGGGTCCCGTGGGCCTCGAAGAGGTCACGGCGGCTTTGGGCGAGCGCCTGGGAGCGCTGCGCGTCGAGCCTCCCGCCCGCCGGTTCGGACAGGTGTTCGTGGCGGCGATCGAGGAGGCGCGCGGGCGGCATTTCGAGGCCGTGTTTCTACCGGGCTTGGCGGAAGGCTTGTTTCCGGTGCGGGTGCTCGAAGATCCGCTGCTGCTCGACGAAGAGCGGGAACGGCGAAGCCCGGCGCTGGCCATTAACGCCACGCGCGCCGCCCGGGAGCGGTTGCTTCTCCATATCGCGGCCGCCGCGGGCGAGTACCTTATTGCGTCCTACCCGCGGCTCGACACGGCGCAAGCCCGCCCACGCGTGCCCTCGTTTTACGCGCTCGAAGTGGTGCGCGCGGCGGAGGGCGAGTTTCCCAAAATCGAGGAATTCCAGACTCGCGCGCGGGAGGCGGCGCAGGCGCGGCTAGGCTGGCCCGCGCCCGTGGAACCCGCGCAGGCCATCGACGACGCGGAGTACGACCTGGCGGTGCTGGCCGCCGCGACGAGCGACCGTTCGGCGCGCGGGCGTACGCGATACATGCTGGACGCTAACCCCGCGCTCGCGCGATCGATCCGGACGCGATGGAAGCGGTGGGAGTCCGAATGGTCCGGCGCCGACGGACTGTACGCGCCGCATCGCGCCCTCGACGCGCATCGCCTGTTGGCGCGGCCGCACTCGGCCACTGCGCTCCAGCGGTTCGCGGCGTGCCCGTATCAATTTCTGCTTTCCGCCATCCATCGGCTCGCGCCTCGCGAGGAACCGGCGGCGATCGAGCAAATGGATCCGCTGACGCGCGGCACTCTGTTCCACGAAGCGCAGCGCCGGTTCTTCGCCGACTACGACGCCGACGCCGATCTCGAAGAAGCGATCGCGCTGGGCGATCGCGCGCTGGACGACGTGGCGGCGGACTACGCGGAGAAGCTGGCTCCCGCGATCGAACGCGTCTGGACGGCGGAGATCGAGGACTTGCGCACCGATCTGCGGGGGTGGCTGCGCGAACTATCGCGCGAGGAGCGTTGGGAGCCGCGCGACGCCGAGCGCGAAGTCGCGGGCATGGTCCTCGACGCCGTCGAATTGCGCGGGCGCATCGATCTGATCGAGTTCGATCCCATCGAGGGCGTATATCGCATTACCGATCACAAGACGGGCAAGCCGCCCGAGGAAAAGCCCCTGCACATCGGAAAGGGCGCGTTCCTTCAGCCGGCGCTATACGCCGCCGCGGCGGAGGTGGCGCTGGGAGCGACGGTCGCCGCCGGGCGTCTCTTCTACTGCACGCAACGCGGCGGCTACACCGAGATCGAGGTGAAGTTCGGGGAACCCACCCGCCATCACGCGCGCGAGGCGTTGAAGACGATGGATCGGGCGATCGAGGAAGGTCGCCTTGCCGCCGCGCCCCGCCGCGACGCGTGCGGCGTTTGCGACTACCAGATCGTCTGCGGCCCGTACGAAGAGCGGCGCACGGCGACCAAGCCGCCATTGCCCGGACTGCTCCAATTGCGAGCGACGCCATGAGCGCGAAAATCGTCGCGATGTTCGACGATACGGAAGCGCGGACGCGGATTCGCGAATCGCTCGACGAAAGCTTGCTGGTCGAGGCGGCGGCCGGCACGGGGAAGACTTCGGAACTCGTGCGGCGTATCGTCCATGTGCTTGAAAGCGGGCGCGCGCGTGTCGACCGAATCGCCGCCGTTACGTTCACCAACAAAGCGGCCGGCGAGCTGAAACTGCGCCTGCGGGCGGGGCTGGACCGGCGGCTGAAGGAGACTTCGCTCGACGGGACCGGAGCGGCGGCGGAGCATTTGCGCGAGGCGCTCGCGCACTTGGAAGAGGCGTCCATCGGCACCCTGCACGCGTTCTGCGCGCAGATTCTGCGCGAGCGTCCGGTGGAGGCTTGCGTCGATCCTAAGTTCGAGGAGTTGAACGAACAGCAAGCGGCCGGGCTGCGTGGCCGCGCGTTCCGCCAGTGGTTCGAGCGAAGCCTCGGTGCGGATTCCCCCGCGCTGCGGCGGGCGCTGGCGCGCTTGGCGGGCGCGAAAACTCCCGCCAGCGAACAGTTGCAGCACGCGGCGAGGGAGTTGATCGAGTGGCGGGATTATCCCGCCGCGTGGGAACGTCGCGATTGGGATCGTCAAGCCGATCTCGACGCCGCGGCGAAGCTGGTCCGCGAGACGGCGCCCAAACTTAAGCGGGCGAAAGACTACGACGGCATCCGGGCGCTGGCCCAGTGGATCGAGCGGTTCGAGGCGGTGCGCGCGCGAGACTACGATCTGCTCGAAGCGCGTCTTTTGGAACTACGCAAGGGGTTGCGCCGCGTCAAGCACGTCGACGCGCTGAACCATGGGCTCGAACAACTGCGCCGCCGCGCGGACGCCGATCTGGCGGCGGCGTTACGCGAAGAGATGCTGACGCTGGTCGACGGCTACGACGAGTTGAAGCGGCGCGGGGGCAAGCTCGATTTTCTCGACCTTCTGCTGCGCGCGCGCGATCTGGTGCGCGACGACGCGGGCGTGCGGCAATACTTGCAGCGGCGCTTTACGCATCTATTCGTCGACGAGTTTCAGGACACGGATCCGTTGCAGGCGGAACTGATTCTGTTACTCGCGGCGGACGATCCGGAAGAGACGGATTGGCTGGCGGCCACTCCCGCGCCGGGCAAGCTCTTCGCGGTGGGCGATCCCAAACAGTCGATTTACAAGTTCCGGCGCGCGGACGTGGCTTTGTATCAACGCGTCCGCTCGTCGCTCGAAGAGCGCGGCGTGAGAACGATTCACCTGACGCACAACTTTCGCGGCACACGCCCGCTCGAGGAGTTCGTCAATCGCGCCTTCGCTCCGGAGATGACGGGCGATCCGGGGCAGGCGGCTTACGTACCGCTCCGCGCGAGCCGCCCGGCGAGCGAAACGCAGCCGTCCGTGGTGGCGCTCCCCGTTCCGAGGCCGTACGGGTTTCGCGACATCGCGCGCAAGGAGATCGACGCCTCGCTGCCCGAGGCGGTCTGCGCGTTCGTCGAGTGGCTAGTGAAAGACAGCGGTTGGAAAACACGCGACGGAGAACGCATCGCGGAACATCACGTGTGCATTCTGTTTCGGCGCTTCACCAATTTCGGGAGGGATATCGCCCGCGAGTACGCGCGCGGATTGGAAGCGCGAGGGGTGGGACACTTGCTGGTCGGCTCGCGGTCGTTCCACCAGCGCGAGGAAGTGGAGACGATTCGCGCGGCACTGAGCGCGATCGAGTGGCCGGACGACGAACTGCACGTCTTCGCCACGCTGAAAGGTTCGCTGTTCGCGATCTCCGACGCGGATTTGTTGACGTGGCGGGCCGAGGCGGGACGGCTGCATCCGTTCGGCAAGCGATCGGAGGATCCGGCGCTCGCGCCCATCGGGCAGGCGCTCGATCTATTGGCGGCGCTGCATCGCGAACGGAATCGCCGCCCCGCCGCCGAGACGATCAACGCGCTGCTCGAAAGCGTGCGGGCGCACGCGGCGTTCGCCATCCGGCCGGCGGGATCGCAAGTGCTCGCCAACGTATATCGCATCGCGGACCTCGCTCGTGCGTACGAAACCAACGGCGGGATTTCGTTCCGCGGGTTCGTCGAAGCGTTGGACCGGCAGGCGGAGAAGTCGGAAACTTCGGAGTCGCCGATTCTCGAAGAGGGCGCGAGCGGCGTGCGTCTGATGACCGTCCATAGCGCGAAGGGGCTCGAATTTCCGGTGGTCGTGCTGGCCGATCTTACGGCGCATCTCAATAACGAAGAGCCGGACCGTTACGTACGCGGGCGGTTGTGCGCGACGAAGCTGCTGTATCTAAGCCCGGTCGAGCTCATCGAGCACGTAGACGAGGAAATCGAGCGGGAGCGCGCCGAAGGCGTACGAGTGGCGTATGTCGCCGCGACGCGCGCGCGAGATTTGCTGGTCGTGCCCGCCGTGGGCGACCGTCCGTTGGGAGACAACTGGCTCGAACCGCTCGAAAAGGCGTTGTATCCGCCGAAGAACGAGTGGCGTAACGCCGCGCCCGCGCCGGGCTGTCCGAAGTTCGGCGAGAGTTCCGTGTTGGAGCGTCCGGCGGAATGGCTGGGCCGTCCCGACGAGTCCGTGAAGCCGGGCCTGCACGGCGATGTCGTGTGGTGGGATCCGGCGGTTTTGCGTCTGGATGTCGAGCCGCGCTTCGGGATTCAGCATCAGAACTTGCTGGCGCCGGGGCCGGAAGCGGAGCCGGGCATCGCCGCCTACAAAGCCTGGCGGGAGCGGCGCGAGCGGATTAACGCGCAGGGCGCGCGGGCGTCCATCGATTTGTTCTTGCCCAGCGAATCGACGGCCGATTCCATCGAGCCCGGCGAGGTGGAGATCGTCGCGATTCCCCGGGCCGGTCCGCGACCGGGGGGGCGGCGGTTCGGCGATCTGGTGCACGCCGGTTTGCGCGACCGGTCGCCGCGCGCGGTCGATGTCGCGGCGCGCGTGGCGGGCGCGACGCCCGAAGAAACGCATGCCGCGCGCGAGTGCGTGGAGCGGGCGCTGGCGCATCCTCTGTTGACGCGGGCGGACGCCGCGACGCGAGTGTTGCGCGAATCGCCGGCGACGCTGACGCTCGAAGACGGCCGGGTGCTCGACGGCGTGATCGATCTCGCGTTCGTCGAGAACGGCGAGTGGATCGTCGTCGATTTCAAAACCGACGCCGACCTCGACGCGAAGCGCCGCCACTACGCTCGTCAACTGCTCTGGTACACGCTGGCGCTGACCAAGCTCACCGGACTACCCGCGCGCGGCGTTTTGCTGTCCCTGTAGCAGGTCCTCGGCATAGAGCGCGCCCGCCGGATCGTCTTCGTGTTTGAAGAAGACGTAGACGTCTTTGCCATCGGCGAGAAGCGCCCGGCCGCGCGCGGCGATCTCGGCGCGATCCTCGGGCGAGTACTCGCTTTTGCGCAGCCGGAAGTAGACGAACTCCGCCGTGACGCGATCCGGTACGACCAGCTTGTCCGATTCGGCGAGGCACAGCGCGAACCCGCGCGACGCGAGAAACTCGTACACCGGTTCGTCGAACCAGCTCTTGTTACGGAACTCGAACGCGCAGCGGACGCCGTCCGGAATGTCCTCCGCGAAGTCCCGCAGCTTATCGAGATCGCACGCCAGGTTCGGCGGTAGTTGAAACAGAACGGGTCCCAAACGTTTGTGAACGCGCAGAGCGTCGATCGAGTCGAAGAACGTTCGCGTAAACTCGCTGCGCGCGAGACGCTGCAAATGCGTCAGCCGCTGGTGCGCCTTGAGCGCGAACGAAAACCCTTGCGGCGTATCGGCCAACCAGCCTTCGAGCGTGGAAGCCGAGGGCAGGCGGTGGAAGGTGTAGTTGATCTCGACGCCGTTCAGCCGCGACGCGTAGTGCGAAAGGAACTTCTTTTGCGGCAGCTTCTCGGGATAGAAGATCGGCTTCCAAGCCGGGTAGGCGAATCCCGAAGTTCCCGCAACCAATTGCGCCATGCTTCGCGATCTTATCGCGGGGACGGTAAACTGAAGTCCTAAGCCCCCGCACCATGCTCGAACGCATCGTTGTGCATGGCGCGCGCCAGCACAACCTGAAAAATATCGACGTCGAGATTCCCCGCAACACGTTCACCGTGATTACGGGACTGTCGGGCTCGGGCAAATCGTCGCTGGCCTTCGACACGATCTACGCGGAGGGCCAAAGGCGGTACGTCGAGACGCTGTCGCCCTACGCGCGCCAGTTTCTCGATCAGATGGAGCGGCCGGAAGTCGATTCGATCGACGGACTCTCCCCCGCGATTTCGATCGAGCAGAAGACCACCTCGCGCAGTCCGCGTTCGACGGTGGGCACGATCACCGAGATCTACGACTATCTGCGGCTGCTCTATTCGTCGATCGGCACGCCGCATTGCCCGACCTGCGGCACGCCGATCGAGCGGCAAACCACGGAGCGCATCGTCGAGCGGATTCTCGCCGGCGACGCGGGCCGCCCCGCGACGATCCTCGCGCCGGTGGTGCGCGGGCGCAAAGGCGAGTTCAAGAAAGAACTCGAGAAGTTCGCGAAGCAGGGTTTCGTGCGCGCGCGCGTCGACGGCGAGCTGCGCGACCTCGAAGAGGACATCGTTCTCGACAAGCGCAAGAATCACACCATCGAGGTGGTCGTCGACCGCTTGGTGGTGAAACCCGGCGTCGAGAAGCGCCTGGAGGCGTCGATCCGGACGGCGTTGAAAATGGCGGACGGCGTGGCGATGGTGGCGACCGCGGTGGGCGCGGGCCGCGACGAGGAAAGGCTGTACTCGCAGAAACTCGCGTGCGCCAATTGCGGCGCGAGCGTTCCGGCGATCGAGCCTCGTTCGTTCTCGTTCAATTCGCCCTATGGCGCGTGCGCCACCTGCAACGGGCTGGGTAGCAAATGGGCGTTCGATCCCGACAAAGTGATCGTCGATCCGTCGCGCCCCCTGCTCGACGGCGGGCTCGGCCCCGGCTCCGCGTCGAACTCGATGGGCCAGCGTTTGGCCGACGCCGCCTACCGGTTCGGCATCGATCTCGCGAAGCCGTTCGACAAATTGCCGGAGAAGCATCGCCGCATTCTGCTGTACGGCGAGGGCAAGTTCGCGGGCGTTTTGAAGACGCTCGAAGAAGCGTACGAATCGAACGGCGCCGGTTACCGCGAGTGGGTTTCCGAGTACATGAGCGCCACGACGTGCGCGGCGTGCGGCGGCGAGCGTCTGCAACCGGCGTCGCTCGCGGTGCGTTTGCGCGGCGTGGGGATCGCGGATTTCACCGGGTATTCCATCGCGCGCGCCCTGCCGCTCGCGCGGTCTTGGAAACTCACCGAACGCGAGCGCTCCGTCGCGGGCCGCGTGCTCGAAGAGATCGTCGGCCGCATGGAGTTTCTCACCGCCGTCGGTCTGGACTATCTCGCGCTGGGCCGCGCCGCGCGAACGCTGTCGGGCGGCGAAGCGCAACGCATTCGGTTGGCGACGCAGATCGGCTCGAAGCTGCGGGGAGTGCTCTATGTGCTCGACGAGCCGTCGATCGGCTTGCATCCGCGCGATAACGACCGGCTGCTCGACACCCTGACGCAGTTGCGCGATCTAGGCAACACGGTACTGGTGGTGGAGCACGACGCGGATACGATCGAGCGTTCCGATTACGTGGTCGATCTTGGACCGGGCGCGGGGCGCTTGGGCGGCGGCGTGGTGGCGCGCGGCACGCCGGCCGAAATTCGCGCCAGCGCCGATTCGCTGACGGGCCAGTACCTATCGGGTCGGGTCTCGATCCCCGTACCTCGCGTGAGGCGTTCCGGCAACGGCAAAAAGCTCGTGGTTCGAGGCGCGCGCGAGCACAACCTGAAGAACGTCGATGTCGAGTTTCCTCTCGGCACGCTCACCGTCGTCACCGGAGTTTCGGGATCCGGGAAATCGACGCTGGTGAACGACATTCTGTATCGCGCGCTCGCCAAGCACGTGTACAACTCGAAGGCCGAACCCGGCGCGCACGCCTCGATCGCGGGCCTGAACGAAATCGACAAGGTGGTCGAGATCGACCAATCGGCCATCGGCCGCACGCCGCGCTCGAACCCGGCGACGTACACGCAAGTGTTCACGCCGATCCGCGAGTTGTACGCGATGCTGCCCGAATCGCGGGAACGCGGCTACAAGATGGGCCGCTTCAGCTTCAACGTCAAGGGGGGGCGTTGCGAAGCTTGCCAGGGCGACGGTCTGAAGCGCATCGAGATGAACTTCCTGCCCGACGTCTACGTCACCTGCGACGTGTGCCGCGGCAAGCGCTACAACCACGAAACGCTCGCCGTACGATTCAAGGGGCTCTCGATCGCCGATCTACTCGAAACCACGGTGGAGGACGCCGCGGAGCTGCTGAAGGCGATCCCGACGATTTATCCAAAGCTCGCGACGCTGGCCGACGTGGGACTCGGCTATTTGCATCTGGGCCAATCCTCGACGACGCTTTCGGGCGGGGAGGCGCAACGCATTAAGCTGGCGCGCGAGCTGTCGCGCCGCCAAACGGGCCGGACCTTCTATATCCTCGACGAGCCCAGCACCGGCCTGCATTTCGACGATATCCGTAAGCTGCTCGACGTGCTGCAAAAGTTGGTCGACTTAGGCAACACGGTGCTGGTCATCGAGCACCAACTCGATATCGTGAAGTGCGCCGACTGGGTGATCGATCTCGGTCCCGAGGGCGGCGACGCGGGAGGCGAGATCGTCGCCACCGGCACTCCGGAACAAGTGGCGAAGAGCCGCAAGAGCCACACGGCCGCCGCGCTCGGAAAGATGTTGAAGTGAGCCAATACAAGCAGCGCCCGCTGTCGTTCGACGGGCTGAGTACGGTATCGATTTACGACCGCCCGGGCAAGGTGAAGCTCGAATATTTCGGTTCGCCCGCGACGCCCGGCGCGAGCGTGAGCGCTTGGATCGACTCGCTGCCCAAGATTCTCGCGGCCGATTCGCTGCGCGCGACGATCGACCGCATCGCCGAAGCGCGGGCGAAATCGAAACCCGTGCTCTGGGGCATCGGCGGGCACGTAATCAAGTGCGGTCTCGCGCCCGTGTTGATCGACTTGATGCGGCGCGGCTTCGCCACGTCTTTCACGATGAACGGCGCGGCGTCGATCCACGATTACGAAATCGCCATCGCCGGATCGACCAGCGAGGACGTCGAAAGCGCGCTGCCCGACGGGCGATTCGGATCGGCGGCGGAAACCGGACAACGGATGAACCGCGCGATCGTCGAAGGGGCGCGTGACGGACTCGGCATGGGCGAGGCGCTGGGGCGCGGACTCGAAGGCGTCGGCGTACACGCGAGCGTTCTTGCGCAAGCGTACGCGGCGAAGGTTCCCGTTACGGTGCATGTCGCGGTGGGTACCGATACCCCGCACACGTTTCCCGAAGCGGACGGGGCGGCGATCGGCGCGGCCACGCATTCCGACTTTCGACTGTTTTGCTCGCTGGTCGCGGAAATGAACGACGGCGGCGTCTATCTGAACGTCGGCTCGGCGGTGCTGCTGCCGGAAGTGTTTTTGAAAGCTGTCAGCGTCGTGCGCAATCTGGGCCGCGAACTGAAGACCTTCACCACCGTCAATTTCGATTTCCTGCAGCATTACCGCCCCGTCACTAACGTGGTCCACCGTCCGCACGTAAACGCGGGCGGCAAAGGCTACTCGATCACCGGGCATCACGAAATCCTGATTCCGCTACTTGCGGCCGCGCTCGTGGAACGGGAATGAATCCGTTCTGGACCTACGGCGATCTCGCCGCGCTGACGCTGCTGTTCGTCCCTTGCGCGCTGCTGGCGCGCCTGGTGCCGGCGAGCGAGATGGCACGGCAGGTGGCGGGTTACGGGATGTGGCTTTTTCTGGTGCCCGGCTGGCTGTACGCGCGACACCGGCAACGCATGGACTGGGGCGTCTCGAAAACCGCTTGGCTGGTGGGCCTCTTCGCCGGACTGGCGCTGATGGCGCTGGCCGCCGCCATCGCGCAACTGACGCGGTATCCCGATATCGACACGCCGCTGCGCCGGTTGATCGACGCCCGCCGCGAGCTGCCGATCATCGCCTTCGCCGTCGTGATCGCGGGGCCGATGACGGAAGAGCTTTACTTTCGCGGGCTCGCCCAGCCTTTGTTAACCCGCAGCTTCGGCCCCTGGACCGGCAATCTGGGCGTCGCCGTTCCCTTCGGCATTTTGCATGCGGAGCAATTGCAAATGTCGATACCCAATGTTGCGCTTATTGTGATGGCCGGAGCGTGCTTTGGCGCCATTCGTTACCGCTTCGATTCTCTCTTCGCGGCGATGGTCATGCACTCCGTCTATAACGGGCTGCTGCTCGGCGGCTATCTTTTGGGGAAAAACTTACTGCATGGCTGAGAAGCATGGTTGAAACGATCGAGTGGACCGAGGCGGGCGTGGTGATGATCGACCAAACCCGTCTGCCTCGCGAAACGGTATTCGTCACCTGCCGCACGTATAAAGAAGTCGCGGCGGCGATTAAGGACATGGTGATTCGCGGGGCTCCGGCCATTGGCGTTGCCGCCGCGATGGGCGTCGCGCGCGGAGCGGTAGACGCCGAAGATTTGGACGCCGAATTCTCCACCATCTGCGCGACCCTCGCTAAGACGCGTCCAACGGCGGTGAATCTGTTCTGGGCGATCGAGCGGATGACTCGCTTTTTCGCGGCGCATCACAAGGATCCCGATATCCGGCAAGCGTTGGTGCGGGAGGCGCTGCTGATCAAGGAAGAGGACATCGCCGTCAATCGCGCGATCGGCGCGCACGGAGCGGAGTTGGTCCCCGACGGTAAGACCGTGCTCACGCATTGCAACGCGGGCGCGCTCGCCACGGCGGGGTACGGTACGGCGCTCGGCGTCATCCGGGCGGCGCACGCGGCGGGTAAGAAGATCGACGTGTTCGCCGACGAGACGCGACCGTTCCTGCAAGGCGCGCGCCTCACGGCGTGGGAATTGCAGCGGGACGGGATTCCCACGACGCTGATCACCGACAACATGGCCGGTTACTTTCTGGCGCAAGGCCGCATCGGGTGCGTGGTGGTGGGCGCGGACCGGATCGCCGCCAACGGCGATGTGGCCAACAAAATCGGTACCTATTCGGTGGCGGTGCTGGCGAAGGAAAATCAAGTTCCGTTCTACGTGGCGGCTCCGATTTCGACGCTCGATTTGCGTCTCGATACCGGAGCGGCGATTCCCATCGAGGAGCGTCCGGCGATCGAGGTGACCGACATGTACACGCCGGGCGTGGCCCCCGAAGGCATCGCGGTTCGCAACCCCGCCTTCGACATTACGCCGCACCGTTACGTTACGGCGATTATCACGGAGAAAGGCGTGGCGCGCGCGCCGTACGGGGAGTCGCTGCGTTCGCTCGCCGGTTCGTAGCCTTCCGATTCGCTCGCGGCTCCGGAGCCGCGTGATAGCTTGAGGGCATGGGGCCGCTGGCCGCGTTCGCCGCGTTGCTCGTCATCGCCGGAGAGTTGCACCAAGCCGTCCGCTCGGGCGACGCCGCGCGCGTAAAAACGTTGCTCGAAGCGGGCGCGAAGGTGAACGAGCGCGACGCCCTCGGTGGCACTCCGCTGCACGAGGCGGCGTGGAACGGCGACCGAAACCTCGCCTGGATTTTAATCGCGGCGGGCGCCGATCCCAACGCCTCGCATTCCGAGGGCGGATCGACGCCGCTGCATTACGCCATCCTCACCAATCATCTCGAGATCGTGAAGCTGTTGATCGAGCGGGGCGCCGACGTCAGGACGCGCTACCGCTCGGGCTCGACGGCGTTGCACTTGGCCGCCAGCCGCGGGCATGTCGAGATCGCCGAGGCGCTGCTCGACGCGCGGGCCGAAGTCGACGCTCAGGACGCGCAAGGCTCCGCGCCGGTCGACGAAGCGGCGTGGAAAGGCCAGACCGAAGTGCTGCGTCTGCTGCTCAAGCGGGGCGCGAACGCCAAGTTACGCAACAAGGATTCGGGCGTCACGCCCTTGCACGAAGCGTGCTCGAAAGGCCATGCCGATACGGCGGAACTGTTGCTCGACGCCGGGGCCGACGTGGACGCTCGCGATAGCTCGGGAGCGACGCCGCTCGACGAAGCGATTAAGCACAAACACGCGCGCGTCATCGATCTTTTGATGAAGCGGGGCGCGAAGTTCGCGGGTCCCGAGCAAAGCGGGGCGAAGCAACTGGCCGAGGCCGTGATCCGAGGGCAAGGCGATATCGTCGCCCTGCTGCTCGACAAGGGCGCGGACCCCGGGGCGCGCACGGCGTCGGGGAGCACGCTCTTGCACGACGCGGCGCTCAAGGGGTATCGCGAGATCGCCGCCGCGCTACTCAAGGCCGGGGCTAAGGTGGACGGACGAAACGCGAACGGCGCGACGGCGCTGCACGACGCGGCGCTGGCCGGGCATCGGGCCGTGGCGGCGCTGCTGCTCGACCAAGGCGCGGAGTTGAACGCCGTCGAGACGGATTCGGGTTCCACTCCGCTGCACCACGCCGCCGGTTGGGGCCGCCGCGAGGTGGTAGAACTCCTGCTCGACCGCAAGGCGGACCGCTATCGTCGCAACAAGGCGGGGCAAACTCCGCTCGACGCGGCGATCGCCAATTCGCAAATGGAGATCGTCGAATTGCTGCGCCCGGAAGGGGCGATTCCTTAGATCCCCGAAGCGGGTCCTAAAGCGAATCCCCGAGGCGGCCGATCAATGTCGAGTGAAGGCGACTTGGCGGAAACCGCTGTCCTTGCTCACCGCCGATCCCACGCTCGCCGAACAAACCGAGTACAACGGCCGTCGCCTCGCGAAGCTGGGCGCGACGATCGACCGGATCGTCGATTGGCTCGACCGCCGCCGCCCGCGTTGGAGCGAAGCGGATATCCGCACCGTCGAACTAATCGTCACCCGCGCCTACATCGAGGTCCGCGAAGCCGAGATCGATCTCTTCGAACATCTATTCCGGGCCGAAGTCGAGAGTCGAACGCTCGGCGAAACCCTCCGCCGTTTCGAGGAGGGTCTACGCCAGTACGCGAACGCCGCGCGGGTGCGCATCCGGTATCCCGAGGCGCGTGCGGCGACCCGCGCCAGTTGCGCCGCCGCACCCGCCGGTACGGTGTGGTCCATTCCCTTGGGGCGCGAGGGCGCGATCGAACTCGAATTCCCCAAGTACTACCCGTGGCTGCCCCGCGAACGCGAAGTGTTAGCCATCGCCGCCGACCGGTGTCTGGCGGCGGGCGATAAAGCGCGCCGCGCCGAAGAATCGCGCCGCTTGGCCGCGACGCTCACCGAGATCGCCGAGCGGGAGCGCCGTCGTATCTCGCAGGAGCTGCACGACGAAGCCGGACAATCGATGCTCGTAATCCGGTTGATGCTCGAGAATCTGGAGCGAGAAGCGCCCACTGGCCTGCGGAGCCGCCTCCGGGAAGCTCGCGAAGCCACCGAGCGCACGGTGGTCGAAATCCGCCGTATCTTGAGCGCGCTCAGCCCGGAAGTGCTCGAAAAGCTGGGCTTGTCCGCCGCCATCCGTCAACTGGGCACGCGCCTCCGGTGGGCTTATCCGGCCCATCTGAAGACCGATATCGGAGACCTGCCCCGGTTGCCCGCCAAGCTCGAACTGGTGGTTTATCGATTGGCGCAAGAGTGCCTGAACAACGCCGCCAAACACGCTCAGGCGAAAAACGTAAAAGTTTCCCTCCATAACGCCGATGGAGTAATTAAGCTCGGCGTTTCCGACGACGGTCTAGGGTTCGATGTGAATCGAGCCGCGGGCCACACCGGTTCCTACGGAATCGGCGGAATGCGCGACCGCGTCGCCCTCCTGGGCGGGCGGATGGAAATCGACAGTCGCCTCGGACGCGGAACGCGCGTCGCGGTGGAACTGCCGATTCCGAGCGAGTAACGGTTTTTAGAGGAGATCATGCCGCAGATTCGTATTTTGCTCGCCGACGACCATCAGTTATTCCGCCAGGGAATCAAAACGCTGCTCAACGCCGAAACCGACCTCAGCGTCGTCGGCGAGGCGTCGAACGGCGGTGAAGCCATCGAACGCGCGGCGGAACTCCGCCCCGACGTCGTCGTCATGGATGTCAGCATGCCGGGCATGAGTTGCTTCGAAGCGACTCGCCAGATTCGCAAGGCGCGCCCGGAAACCAAGGTGCTGTTCCTCACGATGTACGACGACGAAGATTACCTGGTCGAGAGCATGGAGGTCGGCGCTTCCGGGTACGTTTTGAAAGACTCGCCGGCGCCCCAGCTTTCCACGGCGGTACGGGACGTCAACCGCGGCGGCAGCTATCTTTCGCCGCGGATGCTGTCGCAACTGGTCGACGACTTCCGGAGCCGCGTCAAGACGCAAACCCGGATGCCGCGCTTCGCCACGCTGACGCCGCGCGAGCGGGAAGTTCTGAAACTGCTGGCCGAAGGCAACTCGGTGAAGGAAATCGCCCAGGACTTGAATCTGGCGGTGAAGACCGTCGAAGCGCACAAGTTCAACCTGATGCGCAAGCTCGACATCCACAACAAGGCGCAATTGGTGCAGTACGCGATTCAAAAGAAGATCATTCAGTTGCCCTCGCTCTCGATGCCGCCCATCGCGGTGAACTAGCGGAAATCGCGGCGGGGCCGGGTTATGATCGGGACGTGACCCGCCGCCACCTGCTTTCGATCGCGGCCGCCTCCCCGGTCCTCGCCGCCGGTTCGCACCCCATCCGCTTCGGCGGACCCACTTATCTCAAATCCGCGGATCCCGGCGAACTCGCGCGCGAGCATCGCCGCTTGGGCTATTCCGCCGCTTATTGCCCCGCCGCCGAGGTCTCGGATTCCGCGCGAGTGAAAGCGATCGAGCAGGCGTTCGCCAAAGAGAACGTCGCGATCGCCGAGGTCGGAGCGTGGAAGAACATGCTCGATCCCAATCCGGCGGTGCGCGAGGAGAATCTCAAGTACGTCGAAAGCCGCCTCGCGCTGGCGGAGGCCGTCGGCGCGCGCTGCTGCGTCGATATCGCGGGATCGTTCAATCCCAAGGTCTGGTACGGCCCGCATCCCAAGAATCTGTCCGAGGAGTTTTTCGACGCCACCGTCGCCAACTGCCGCCGGGTCGTCGACGCCGTCAAGCCCAAGCGCACGGTGTTCTCGCTTGAAATCATGGGCTGGAACTTGCCCGACGGACCGGATAGCTACATCAAGCTGATTCGCGCCATCGACCGCAAAGGCTTCGGCGTTCATCTCGACGCCTTCAACGCGATCAACACCCCGGAACGCTTCTACAACAACGCCGCCTACACGCGCGAGTGTTTCCGCAAGCTCGCGCCGTGGATCGCCTCCTGCCACGCCAAGGACGTAGCGTGGCTGCCCGAAATGCAGGTGCATTTCGTCGAGGTAATTCCCGGGCGCGGGGAAATCGATTACCGTCCGATTCTCGACGAGCTTTCGCGCTTGCCCAAACAGCCGCCGCTGATGATGGAGCATCTGAAGAGCGCCGAAGAGTACGAAGAAGCCGCGCGCCATATCAAGAAAATCGGCGCGGAGATTGGAGCCCAATTCGCATGACCCGCCGCAATTTCTCCGCGGTCGCCGGCGCCGCGCCGCTGGCCGCCGCTTCGCGCCTGCCCATCAAGAAAGCCGTTCTGTTGAACATGATCGACGAGGGCGCGACCGCCGCCGACAAGTTCCTCATCGCTCGCGACGCCGGGTTCGACGCCATGGAGGTCGGCAACACCGCCACGATGCAAGAGGCGGAGGAGTTGGCTAAAGCGTCCCAAGCGGCGAAGCTACCCATCCACGGCATCATGAACATGGAGCACTGGAAAAGCCCGCTCTCGTCGCCCGAATCCGGCGTTCCCGAACGCACGGTGGAGAGCATGAAGGCGAGTCTCGACCAGGCCAAGCTATTCGGCGCGACCACGGTGCTGTTGGTCCCGGCGGTAGTTAATCCCCAAGTTCGCTATGCCGACGCCTGGAAGCGAAGCCAGGACCGCATCCGCTCCCTCATCCCTCACGCCGAGAAGAATCGGGTCGTCATCGCCGTCGAGAACGTTTGGAACAAATTTCTTTTGTCGCCCACCGATATGCGCCGCTATGTGGACGAGTTCCAGAGCCCCTGGGTGCGCTGCTATCTCGACGTCGGCAACATGCTGCTGTTCGGTTATCCCCAAGATTGGATTCGCGAACTCGGACGCGAGCGCATCGCCAAGCTGCATTTCAAGGATTTCAAATTCGCCCAACGGCAGGCGCAGTTCGTCAATCTCCGCGAGGGCGAGCTCGATTGGAAGGCCGTCCACCAGGCGCTCGGCGAGATCGGATGGTCGGGCTATGCGACGGTGGAACTCGCCAAAGGCGGCGCGGCGTACTTGAAAGACGTCGCTCAGCGCGTCGATCTGATTTTGAACGGAGCCTAACTTGCGCAAGTTCCTACTCGGCATTCTTTGCGGCGTGATCCTTGCCGGAATCGTTTTGGTGGTGCTGGCGTTCGCCGCGATCCGCACGGCGGGCGAACGGCAGACGGTGGCGGCCGTCGCTCCGGGCTCGACGCTGATGTTGCGCCTCGAAGGCCCGGTCGGGGAGACGCTGGGCGACGACATGCCGATTCCGTTTTTCGAGTCTCAGTCGCCCATTTCGATCGTGGAGATTTGGAGCGCGCTCCGGACGGCGGCTAAAGACGACCGCATCAAGGCCGTCGCGCTGATGCCGCGCGGCGTCGGCGCCGGTTGGGCCAAGTTGGCCGAAATCCGAGCCGCCATCGAGGGGTTCAAGAAGAGCGGCAAGCCCGTCTACTGCTGGCTTCGCACGCCCGGCATGCGCGAGTACTACCTCGCCGCCGCCGCCGACAAGATCTACCTCGCCGAGCAGGACTTCCTCGACGTCAAGGGATTGGCGGCCGAACTTAGCTTTTACAAGGGAACTTTGGGCAAGATCGGCGTCGAGGTGGAGATCGAGCATATGGGCAAGTACAAGGACGCGGGCGACGCCTTCTCGCGCGACTCCTCCACGCCCGAGACCCGCGAAGTGATCGACGCCATGCTCGACCACATTTACGGTACGGCGGTACAGGCGATCGCGGCCGGCCGGAAGACCACCCCGGAGGCCGTGCGCGCGTTGATCGACCAAGGCCCGTTCATCGGTCCGAAAGCGCTGAAGGCCGGGTTGGTCGACGGGCTGGTTTACGAGGATCAGTTCAAGGACGAACTCGAAAAGAAGCTGGGCCAGAGCGAACTGACGGCGGTCGGCCTGCGCACCTACGTCCGGGAAGCGGCGTCGAAAGGCGGCAAGGGATCGTCGGTCGCCTGGATCGTCGGCTCCGGCGCGATTACTCGCGGACACGGGGGCGCGTTCGACGACGCGGACGGGATCCGTTCCGAGGATTTCGTGGGATTGCTACGCCAAGCCGCGAACGACGAAGGGATCAAGGCCGCGATCGTCCGCGTGGATTCGCCCGGCGGCGATGCCATCGCCTCCGACGAGATTCTGCGCGAGATGAAACTGCTGGCTCGCAAGAAGCCGCTGGTGATTTCGATGTCCGACGTCGCGGCGTCGGGCGGCTATTACATCGCGGCCACGGGCGACCCCATCGTCGCCTACCCCAACACCATCACCGGGTCCATCGGGGTCGTGTACGGCAAGCCCAATTTGAAGGGTCTGTACGACAAGATCGGGCTGAAAAAGGAGATCTACCAGCGCGGCAAGAACGCGGCGTTCGACTCGGACTACGGTCCCATGACGCCCGCCGCCCGCGCCGCGCTTCGCGAAGGGATCGCGTTCACCTACGACAGCTTCCTCGAACGCGTCGCGAGCGCCCGGAAGATGAAGGTCGCCGAAGTGGCGCCGCTCGCCCAGGGCCGCGTGTGGATGGGCGCCGAGGGCAAGGACCGCAAGCTGGTGGACGAGTTGGGGGGAGTCGATAAAGCGATCGAGATGGTGAAGACGAAAGCGAAGATCGGCAAGGACGAGCCGGTCCGGCTGGTGCCGTTTCCGCCCCGCCGGAATCTGCTTTCGCGACTGTTTTCGAAATCGCCCGAAGCGGCGATCGAGTCGCGCGCCAAGGTGTGGCTGACCCAGCATGGGTTCCCCACGCTCGACGCGTTAACGCCGCCTACGGGCGTTCTGCGCTTGATGCCGTACCGGATCGAAATCCGCTAGGCGAACGCCGCCGCCGACTTCACGCCCTGCTGATCGAGAGCCACGGCCATTTTTTCGAGCGCGGCTTTGTGAATCTGCGAGACGCGGCTTTCGTTGATACCCATCAGGCCGCCGATCTCTTTCATCGTCATCTCGTTCGTGTAGTACAGGGTGACGACTTTTTGGTAGCGGATGGGCAGCGTCTGCATGGCCACGCCGAGTTTGGCGCGCATCTGTTCCTTAGCGCACATCCGGTCGGGCTGGAGATCCGGCGCGGCCGGAAATTCGGGAGCGGGCAAATCCTCTTGATCCTGATTGCGCGTCGAAGCCGAAACGAGGCCGACATTCCGCAAGTCGAGCATCATTTGCCGCAAGCGCTCGACGGTGACTTCCATCTTCGCGGCGATCTCCTCCTCGACCGGCTGACGCCCGAGTTCCAGGGCCAACTCGCGCGTTACTTGTTCCACCTGTTTGTGGCGGCGGCGCAGGTCGCGCGACGCCCAGTCGAGCTGGCGCAGACTATCGAGAATCGCCCCCTTGATCCGGTGCTTGGCGTAGGCGGAAAACGCGACCGCTTTGTCGGGATTGTACTTGTTGACGGCGTCGAACAATCCCATAACCCCGGCGTGGACTAAGTCGTCGAGATCGACGTGGACGGGTAGATTTTCGTGAACCCGGATCGCAATGGCACGCACCAGGGGGAGGTGTTCCAGCACCACCTGATCGCGTTCCTCCAAGGGGGGCTGGACTTTCGCCATAGCGGTGGCGGCATGAGTGGACATGGCCGACTACTAGGCATGCCGGTAGCCATTACGCAGAGATCGTCTAAGTTCATTTTCAGGAACACCTTAGAGGGAAACCTCAAAAGTCCTAGTAGTACCAGGATTGCATTGCCGTTTCACCTCGGCACTCGAGTGCCAAAACGGGAAAAGATACACCGCTCCGTGGTGGCTATTCCGGCCGGAACGCCGCGATCGCCGTTCGTGCCGCGAGCCCCGCCAGAAACACCAGAAGCGCCAGCCGGATCGCCCCGTCCAGCCGCCACCAGCCGACGCCGGCTAGCACCGCGTAGCAGGCCATCGCCGCCCAGAACCGTGTTCGTGTCATAGCCGCCGTCACTGCGGTACCGGCATGTTGTAGGCGAAGCTCAACTGCAGGCGGATTTCGTTGCCCTTGAACTCGCCGGGTAGCGGCGGAAACGGGTTCGACGCGCTGATGCCCGCCACGGCCGCGCGGTCGAGCGAATCTACCCCCGAAGGGTACGAGATCACGAGCTTCGGCACGCTCCCCGCGCGCCCGATCGCGAATTGAATCACGACGCGCCCGCGTTGTCCGAACTTCGCGCTCTCCGGGATCACCGCGAACCAGTTTCGCCGCACCGCCGCCAGCACTTGGATGAGATACGGCTTAAAGTCGACCCCTTGCGGATCGCTCAGCAACTCCAGGCGCGAACCGGCGCGGCCCTGGTTCGGTGTGGGCGATAGCTGGGCTCCCGCGCCGGTGACGATGTCCATCTGGTCCGAAACCACCATGCCGCCCGCCGGCCGCTGCCGCGCCACCTGCCGCACCGCCTCGTCGACGGTGGTCTTTGGAGTCTCGATCCGTGCGGTCCCCGCGACATTGCCCCTCGGCTGGCCTGCGTTCTGCCCCGGAGTTTCGAAGGCGAGCTTCGGCTTCTCGACGGCCGGGGGCGGCGGCGGTAGCGCGATCTGCGGCGCCTGGACCAGCGGATTCCCTTGCGCGACCAGTTTCGGCGGCTCCGGAATCGGCTCCGAAAACTGGGGCGGCGCGGGCGAGGCGGTTCTCGACGACGGCGGCGGTACGAAAGGCCGCGACGGCGCGTCGGCCCGCCTCGGCAATAACGCCTCGAGCGTTACCTCCTTCGCCGCCGGACCGGTGCTCGGGTCCTTCTGGGTTAACTCGAACCGGGGCGCGATCAGCGGAGTCGCGCGCTTGACGTCCACCTTTTGCGCGGGCAAAACGACGGTTGGCGCGTTCGGCCACGGCACGGCGAACATCGCGAGCGCTAGCAGGACATGAACGCCCAACGATCCTACCGCCGCGATGCGGAATCGCGGACGATCGAGCGTATCCCAGTGGTAGAGAAGGTCGAGGGAGTCGTCGAGTTCGGGCGGATCCTTAACGTGCGGCAAGACTACGCGCCACCACCTCGGCGTGCGCTTCGATTTTATCAAGGATGTCCGACGCGACTTCGAGCGCCCGGGTTGCCTCGACGCCGCTCACCCGGGGCCGGGCGCGCGTCCGGACGCATTCGGCGAAATGCGCCAGTTCCCGCTTCAAGGGCTCGTCTTTCGGAATCGATACCGGCTCGAAGCGGATTTGCCGATCCTCGCCGATCGAAACCGCTACCATTTGCTGTTTCGTGTAATCCACCGAAATGTACAGGTCCGGCGCGAACACGCGCAGTTTTCGAACCTGTTCGGTGGACGCCCGGCTGGCTGTAAGGTTGGCGACGCAACCGTTGGCGAACGTCAGGCGCACGTTCGCGATGTCCACGCGTTTCGAGAGAATCCGGATGCCCGCCGCGCGAATCTCCTCGGGCATCGCTCCCGTCAGGGCGAGCACGATTTCCAGATCGTGGATCATCAAGTCGAGCACGACGTCCACGTCGAGACTCCGCGGCGAAAACACGCTCATCCGGTGAATCTCGAAAAACAGGGGCAGCGGTCGGCGCGCTTCGAGAGCCTCCACGGCGGGATTGAAGCGCTCCAGATGCCCGACGGCGAGAACGCGCCCGTGCCGCTCCGCCGCCGCGACGATTCGCCGGGCTTCCACCACGGTCGAGGCGATCGGTTTCTCGATTAGGACGTCGATTCCCGCCTCGAGAAGCGGCAGCGCCAGCGCGGCGTGCTGGGTGGTGGGAGCGGCGACGACGGCGGCGTCCACCAGTCCCACCAGTTCCCCCGCCGTAGTCACGCCCACGCAACCGAACTGCGCCGCGGCGGCCTCCCGGCGTTCCGTGTCGGGCTCGGCGACCGCCGTCAAATCGACGTCGGGCAAGGCGCCAAGCACGCGCAGATGATTCTTGCCGAAACTGCCGGCGCCGACGACGCCGAAACGAACCTTCCGGGATGACCCCACCGCTCCGATATGATAGCCGAGAGATCGCTTGTTCTTATTCAAGATCGCCGTGCTCCTGGCGGTGGGCGCGTTGGCCGCCTGTGCCGCGCTTTGGCGCCGCAACCGGCAACTGCGGCGCGAAACGAGCGAACTCGCCGCCCAACTCGCCGCGCAAGCCGAACTTTTGGCCGCCGAACGCGTGCGTATGGAGCTCGAAAAAGCGAAAGCCGAGGAGTCCAGCCGCGTCAAGAGCGAGTTCCTGGCCATTCTAAGCCACGAGATTCGCACGCCCATGAACGGCATTCTCGGCATGACCGATCTCGCGCTCGCTACGCGTCTCACCAGCGAGCAGCGAGAGTACTTGCAGTCGGTGCGCGCGTCGGGCGAGGGTTTGCTGGCGCTGTTGAACGATCTGCTCGATTTGTCGAAAATCGAAGCCAACGCTCTGGCGCTGAATCCGGCCGAGTTCCGATTGCGCGAATGCGTACTCGACGCCGCGCGCCCGGTGGCCGTGCAGATTCGCGCGAAGGATCTCGAGTTCGTCTACCGCATCGGCGACGGCGTTCCGGCGCGATTGATCGGCGACGGCATGCGGTTGCGCCAAGTGTTGATCAACCTGCTGGGCAACGCCGTGAAGTTTACCCAGCAAGGTTCGATCGAACTGACGGTGGAGCGGCGCGATTCGGTCGAAGACGGGATGCAGCTCTTGTTTTCCGTGCGCGACACCGGCATCGGCATCCCCTACGACAAGCAGGAAGAGATCTTCGAAGCCTTCCGGCAGGCCGATTCGTCGACGACGCGCAAGTATGGCGGCACGGGGTTGGGCCTCGCGATCTCGCGCCGCCTGGTCCACCTGATGGGCGGACTGATTTGGGTAGAAAGCGAACCCGGCGAGGGCTGCACGTTCTATTTCACGGCGCAGTTCGGGGTTGCGGCGGAGCGCGAAGCGGAACCGAGCGGCGCCACGCTCGACGTGCTGCTCGTCGAGGATAACCCGATCAACAAGCGCATCGCCGAGGCGCTGCTCACGAAGGCCGGCCATCGCGTCACTTCCGCCACCAACGGTCGCGACGCCGTGGATTACGCTCGCCGCCGCGACTACGACGTCGTGCTGATGGACGTCCAGATGCCCGAAATGGACGGCCTCGAAGCGACTCGTGCCATCCGCGCCGCCGAGGCGGGCACCGAACGCCGCACGCGGATCGTCGCCATGACCGCCTTCGATCAAGAGGGCGACCGCGAGCGGTGCCTCGCCGCCGGCATGGACGCGTTTCTCGCGAAACCGATCGATCACCGCCAACTCTACGACGCGCTCGCGCATTTGGGCGATGTCCGCACGGGAGAGCGGACCGGGGAAGCTCAACCGACGCGATAGCCCCAAACCGCGATGCGCGCTTCGTTCGCGCGCGCGAGAAACTCCTCCCGGTCGAGCAACAGCGTACGCCCGGCGTCGACGCCCAGCGCGGTGGTGTTCGTTTCGCGCATCGTCTCGATCGTCCCGAGGCCCACTACCGGAACGTCGAACAGCAGGTGCGCGCGCCGTCGCGAAGCCTTCACCAGGCGCAGCGGCTTCCCTTCGGAGAGCGACGCGGCGCGGCGCAGCATCGCGTCGGTGCCCTCCATCGCCTCGACGGCCACACAGGCGCGCTCGGCGACGGCGACGCTCTGGCCGATGTCGATTTCCGAAAGATGTCCGGCCGCGCGATGGCCGTAATCCAGATCGCGGCGCTCGGTTTCGTCCGGCTTACGCTTCGTCAGCGCGCCCTCTTCGGCCAGCAGCGATTTCAGCAGCGTCGTCGAATCCACCAGCCGAATTCCTTCGTCCGCCAGGACCTTAGCCACGCCGCCGATCAGCGCGTCCGTGTTCTTCTCGCGCAAACTCAAGAGCAGCTTCGCCAAGCGCCAATCGGGCCGGATCGCCGAGAAAATTTTCGTATGCTTCACCTGCCCGCAGAACATCACGTCGGTGCAGCCTTCGCTTTTGAGAATCTCGATGAGACGGCTCAGCGCGCCGAGCGAAATCCAGTACGCGCGCGCGGCAAACGCCTCGATGTCCCGCGAGGCCTCTTCCTCGATTCCGACCGCGACGGCCTCGTGCCCCAAGCGCTTCGCCTCGGCGAGCGCGAGCAGCGGGAAGCGGCCGTTGCCGCAAAGCACCGCGTACTTCACTTGATGAAGCCGCGCTTCGATTCGCCGATGAACTCGATCAGTTCGGCGACTTCGGCGGTCTGGGGCACTTCGATGCGAATGCGGTTCAAGGCCTGCGCGGTGTTGAGCCCGGCGCGCGTCAGGACGCGCAACGCACGTTCGAGCGGGTCGATTTTTGCGCTCTCGAAGCCCCGGCGCTCCAAGCCGATCTTGTTCGCGCCAAACACCTTGTTGGTGCGCTCGGAGACCGTCGTTGCGTAGGGCAGCACGTCCTGCGTAATCACGCTGTAGCCGCCGATCATCGCGTGCCGTCCCACGCGGCAGAACTGGTGCAGACCGGTAAACGCGCCGATCACCGCCCAATCGCCGATCGTCACATGTCCGGCGCACGTCGTGCCGTTGGCCAGCACGCAATGGCTGCCGATCCGTACATCGTGCGCGATGTGCGAGTAGGCCATGATCAGGTTATCGTCGCCGATTTCGGTGAGCATCCCGCCGCCTTCGGTACCGCGATGGATGGTGACGCTCTCGCGGATGCGGTTGCGGTGACCGATGCGCGTGCGGCTGGCTTCGCCGCGATACTTCAGATCTTGCGGCGCCACCCCCACGGTGGTGTACGGGAAAAAGAGATTGTCCTCGCCGATCTCCGTGTCGCCTTCGACGAACACGCTCGCCATCAGCCGGGTGCGCGCGCCGATTCGGACGCCCGCGCCCACAACGCAAAACGGTCCGATCTCGGCCGTGGGATCGACCTTCGCCGCCGCGTCGACGACCGCCGTTGGGTGTACCGCCATCTTCCTAACCTTAACTCTCTACGAACCGGGCCGATCCACGATCGCGCACATCAATTCCGCCTCGGCCACCACCACGCCATCGACCGTCGCCTTGCCCGTCACTTTCGCCGCCGTCGCCCGAAAGCGAGTGATCGTCGCCTCCACGCGAAGCTGGTCGCCGGGCTCCACCGTGCGGCGGAAACGCGCGTTTTCGATCGACGCCAGAAACATCAGCTTCTTGTGCGCGTCGGGCGTCTTTTTGCCGATCAACACTCCGGCCACTTGGGCCATGCATTCGACGATGAGCACGCCGGGCATCACCGGCTTCTCGGGAAAATGACCCTGGAAGAACGGCTCGTTCACCGTGACGTTCTTGATGCCCGTAATCGAGAGGTCGCTCATCTCGACGATCCGGTCCACCAACAGGAACGGGTAGCGGTGAGGAAGCACGCCGCGAATTTCGAGAGAACCAAGGACCATCGTGGACTGCCCGATATGATAACAGGCGATGGACGCCACACTCGCGCATATCCGTTTGAAACGGAGAGACTTGATTACGTTCTTGCGCGACCTTGTTGAGTGCGAGTCGCCGTCCGATGCCCCGGCCGCGATCGCGCACGCCAACGAGCTAATCGCCACCTGGGCAGCGGATATCGCGAAGGCGAGGCGGGTGCGCAATCACCTGGTTTTGGAGTTCAAGACGCCCGGCCGCAAGCGCGCCGACGGCCAATTGATGGGGCTAGGGCATACCGATACCGTTTGGCCGCTGGGGACTATCGAGACCATGCCGTGGCGCGAGAAAGACGGGCGGCTGTGGGGACCCGGGGTACTCGATATGAAAGCCGGGCTCGCGTTCTTCCTGTTCGCGGTACGATCTCTCGTCGAGCGCGACATTCCGACGGCGCGCAAGATCGTTTTGGTCGTGAACGCCGACGAGGAGACGGGTAGCGCCGATTCGCGCGCTCTCACCGAAGCCGAGGCTCGCAAGAGCGCGGCGGTATTGGTGCTCGAGCCGGGCACCGGACTCGAAGGTAAGGCGAAGACCGCGCGAAAAGGCATCGGCGACTACACGATTACGGTGAAGGGTCGCGCCGCGCACGCCGGAGTCGATTTCGAAAAGGGCGCGAACGCGATCGTCGAACTCGCTCGACAAGTGGAGCGAGTCGCCGCCCTCACCGACCTCGCGCGCGGCACGACGATCAGCCCTGGTGTAATCCAGGGCGGCACGCGCCGTAACGTCGTACCGGCCGAAGCGAGCGTCCAACTCGACATGCGCGTGGCGTCGCTATCGCAAGCGAGGCGCGTCGAGCGGCGGCTTGGAGCGCTTAAGCCTCACGACCGCCGCTGCTCGATCGAGGTTTCGGGCGGTCTCAACCGTCCGCCGATGGAACGCTCGCCCGGCGGCGTGCGCCTGTACCGGCTCGCCCGGAAACTGGCAGCGGAACTCGGCGTGACGCTCGACGAATCGTCCACCGGCGGCGGATCGGACGGCAATTTCACCGCGGCGCTCGGCGTCCCCACGCTCGACGGAATCGGCGCGGTGGGCGAGGGCGCGCACGCCCCGCACGAGAGTATCCTGATCGACCGGATCGACGACCGCACGGCGCTTCTCGCGAGGCTCTTGGCCGCGGTCTAAGCTAGTGCTAATGCGTCCGGAAGACACGCCCACGGTAGCGATGCCCACGCAGCGCTCGGGCGTGGTGTCCGTATCGAGCTTCCCCTCTTCGCCCGAAGAAGGCCGCTTCCCCGCCGGGACCGTGCTGCTCGACCGCTACCGCGTCACCGCGCTGCTCGGACGCGGCGGCATGGGCGAGGTCTACAAGGCCTACGATCTCAAGGTCGGCCAGATGGTGGCGCTTAAGTTCTTAAGCGTCGCGATGTCGGGCGATCCGGCGATGCTAGCGCGGTTCGCGGGGGAAGTGCGCGTGGCTCGGCAAGTCTCGCACCCCAACGTTTGCCGCGTCTACGACATCGGCGAACTCGAAGGACAGACGTTTCTCTCGATGGAATACGTCGACGGGGAAGACCTCGCGTCGCTGCTCAAGCGCATCGGGAGGCTGCCCGCCGACAAGGCCGTCGATCTGGCGCGCGGACTCTGCGCGGGCGTCGCCGCCGCGCACGAAAAAGGCATCGTCCACCGCGACTTGAAGCCCGCCAACGTGATGATCGACGGGCGCGGACAAGTGGTGGTGATGGATTTCGGACTCGCGTCGCTGGCGAGCCAAGTCGAAAGTAACGAAATCCGCAGTGGAACGCCCGGCTACATGGCGCCGGAGCAACTGGCCGGCACGGAAGTCACCGTGCGCAGCGACATCTACTCGCTGGGGCTCGTGCTGTTCGAGATGTTCACCGGACGCAGACCGTTCGTCGCGCAGTCGATCGACGACTTGAAAGAGAAGCAGCGCCAACTGGACGACGTTTCGCTATCGACGCACGTGCGCGATCTCGATCCGGCCGTTGAAAGCGCGGTGATGCGGTGCTTGGCACACGAGCCGCAAAATCGACCGCCTTCCGCCTTGTCGGTGATCGCCGCGTTGCCGGGCGGCGACCCGTTGGCGGCGGCGCTGGCGGCGGGGGAGACTCCCTCTCCCGAGTTGGTGGCGCGCGCGGGCGCGCAGGGCATTCATCCGAAAGTCGCTATCGTTTGTCTCGCTGCCACCATCGCGACGCTGGCCGCGTTGATGCCGATCGGCGCGCAAACAAACCTGTTGAATTTTGTTCCGAACGAACTTCCGCCGGAAGCGTTGAAAGCGCGCGCGCGGGCGCTGCTCGAATCGTTCGGCTACCGCGACAGGCCGATGGCGAGCGCCTGGGGCATCGTGTTCAGTGGAGACGGATTGATGCACTTGCGGGAGCGGCGAGCGCCGCTGAAGGGCCGCGATTTCCTCGCCACGTACCGCCCGTCGCCGGTCTTCTTCTGGTACCGCCAAAGCCCGCGGTTGCTGATTCCCAACATTCGCGAAAACTTCATGGTTGACCGCTTCAATCCGCCGCCGGACGCGAGCGGCGAGGCGGACCTGAGCCTGGACGCCCACGGCCGGTTGCTCACCTTGAAGGTGATCGCGCCGCAATTCGACGACTCCCCTCCCGCCGGTCCTCCCGATTGGAAGCCGCTGTTCGCCGCCGCCGGTCTCGACTACGCGCGCTTCCGTCCCGTTCCTCCGCAATGGACTTCGCTCAACGCCGCCGAATTTAGGCAAGCTTGGCTGGGACCGCAGCCGTCGAGCGATCCGAAAACCTTAACCGATACCGAAGCTCGCGTGGAAGCTTCGGCGTGGCGGAACCGGGTTAACGGATTTCAGATCGTCAAACCATGGGTGAAGCCGACTCGCATGGTTCCCGTGGAGCGGAGCGTCGCGGAAAAGCTCGGTGCGGCGCTAAACATCGCCTTGCTTGTCATAGTCATCGGCGTGGCCGTGCTGCTGGCACGCCACAATCTCAAGCTGATTCGCGGCGATCGCCGCGGAGCCTTTCGCGTCGCGCTAGCCGCGTTTCTGATTTTCCTGGCGGCTTGGCTGGTGTCCGCCAGTCACGTACTCGACGCCGAGGAACTGAGTATCTTCTTCGCGGGCGTGCAAAATGGCTTGCTGATCGCGGCGATTTGCTGGCTTTTTTATCTGGCGCTCGAGCCCTACGTCCGGCGGCGTTGGCCGGCGACGCTGGTGAGCTGGTCGCGACTGCTGCTCGGCGAGTTTCGCGATCCGCTGGTGGGGCGCGATCTGCTCTACGGAATTCTCGCCGGATGCGTGCTTTCCGTGCTGAATCGGGCCGACGACATTTGGCTGTGGCTTCGGAATGAAGCGCCGGATGGAATTGGAAGGTTGTTTGAGATCACCGCCGGCGCAAACGCGCTGGCCGCACGGGGCGCCTTCGATTTGCTGAGCGCCGCCACTTCATCGTTATCCGTGTTTTTTATCCTTTTCCTGCTGCGAGTCTGGGTGAAGCGGGATTGGCTGGCCGGCCTGATTTTCGTCGCCTTAATCACGGTTCAAAACACGCTTGGCATGCGCGCCGACAAGCGTTGGGTCATGATGGCGGCGGTCATCGTGTCGGGGACGATCATCACGCTGCTGGTGCTCCGCCTGGGATTGCTTTCCCTACTGGTCGCGATGACCGTATCGAGCTTCCTCATCGCACTGCCCTACACTCTCGATTTCGGCGCCTGGTACGCCTACCTGATGTGGATCGGCTTGGCGGCGGTGGCGCTACTGTCGCTCTGGGCGTTCCGTACCGCGTTGGGCAAGCAACGCCTTTTCGCGCCGTTCGATTGAGGGCCTTGCGTTGACGGTTTCACGCCCCCGCGTTACAATCGAAATGCGGGGTGGAGCAGCCTGGTAGCTCGTTGGGCTCATAACCCAAAGGTCGCATGTTCAAATCATGCCCCCGCAACCAACCTCTTGTTGGTTTAGTTTCAACCTCTTAGGCCACTCCGGCCACCCTCCCCAAAAGCATCAAAAACAGCCAACTGTCACCAAAACTGTCACCAATTTTGGGTCGATTTTGGATTCTTGCCCCTCCGAGGCAATGCTGTGAGCACCTTTGGGCAACCGAGGGGCACCCTGGAGCATGCAGGGCAAGTTCTCGCCCGAGACTTCGGTGAATTTGTCGTCTCCAAGCAGAAGCTGAAGAAGGCCGAAGGCATCTGTCTGGTGCGGGAGAAGCGAGAAACGGCCACTCAAACGCTCGGATTTACCGCGAGGCCGTTCGTGCTTTGTGGACTCCCGATTCGCCGGCCGCCACCCGACCAGCTACTCTTTGAACGTCGAAACGGGCACTTCACCCTTCAGATTACTGGGCATCCGCAGTTCGGGTTGCCATTTGGTCAGGACCGACTCGTTCCAATTTTTCTGGCCACTATGGCGGTTCGGCAGCAGAGTCGAATCGTGCGGTTCGATTCAGCGGCGGAACTGCTGGATACCTTCGGTCTATCAAAGGGCGGCAAGGAATACAGGCGATTGGTTTCTGCATTTGAACGAATCTTTGGCGCGACGATCTTCTTCGGGACGGAATCGAACCGATCAGCCGCAAAAGTGATCCACCGGTCTCGGTTCAACTTCCTCTCCGAGGCGCAGATTTGGTATAACCGCGATATTGAGCAGCCGCCACTCTCCGAAGAGTTCGCCAACGTGGTCGTTCTCAGTGAGGAATTTTATCGGGAGATATTAGAACACCCCATTCCAGCCGACCTGGAGGCCATCAAGGTTCTTGCTTGTGCGCCGGCTGTCTTGGATCTCTTTGTTTGGCTGACTTATCGCTGCTTTGCGGCGAAGGGCTTGGAAAAGATACCGCTCTTCGGAGATTTCGGACTCGCACAGCAGCTGGGATGCGTTGAGTATTCGCGCCCGCGACGATTCAGATCGATGCTGGAGCAGTGGCTTACGTCCATAAGGAGTTTGTGGCCTAGATGCCCTGCTGAGGTGTCGCCGGACGGTCGATACCTCCAAATTTGCCATGCCATTTCAGTGCAGCCGAAATCCGGGGACCTGAACAGCCAGTTCACTCGTTAACGAAAGCCAAGTCCCGCTGCCTCCGGGTGAGCCTGAGGCACCGTTACAATCGAACAATAGTCGAAGTTGCATGTCGACAACGTCTCGTCTCGATTGGCCAACACGAATCGTCGCAATGAATCCATGGGAGCAAGCTCGAACAGACCTAGCACTTCAGCGATTGCTTGAAGCTTCTTTGGCCGACCCCAAGATCGCGAAGATCCTCATGCTACATAACCATGAGCTGTTCCCCAGATTCGACGTCGGAGGGCAGGGGAGATTTACGGTTGGCGCATCTGGATTTCCATTCCTGAGCCATCCAATCAAGCAAGTTCGTCGGGCTCTCTCGCGTCAGATCGCCAAGGCGCACCACTTCAGTTCGACTCAACCCCGCGTCGAGACGGTAACCGAGCTACAGACTGAACTCGATTCCAAGCTCAGCCCTGATCTGATCGCCCATGTGGGCCTTGGCATCCTGCAAGTGATTCGTGGACAAGAGCCCTTGCGCACCTTGGTTGCTCAAGCCGCGGAGGTAACTCTCAATGACGTCCGGCGAATGGTCGGGACTCTTACAGAAGACCTGACAGAACCGCTCGTCTCCAATCTCACAGCTTTTTGGAAACAAGCCGCAGGTTCACAGGCACAGCGTTCAGCGATCAGGTCGCTCTCCACGAATCTAGACTTGTACCGCGACGGGATCGATCTCGAAACCAGCCAGCTCCAGATTCTGAACATGATGATTGCTCGGTACGATCTGCTGCGCACCGAGCTCGGAATCAATCAGGGTGACTGGCAAGAGTGCGCCGTGTGGCTACATGAGATGGAATTCCTCGAGAATGCTGGACCTATTCTTATGTGGTGCCCGGACTGCCCCGAAACCGGAGTGTCGGCCTCAATCAGATCGTCGTTGGTCCGGCGCCGATACTATTGCCCGGCATGCCGCCGACCTGCCTACTCGGCGTCAGCTTTCTATCCAGCAAAGGCCTTCAAGGACATTTTAGAGACGCAGGACGGGCTTCTTCATGCAGCCATTGGGTGGCTACTTGAACAATTTAATGCGAAGCCGGAGGCAAACGTCACAGTCGGAAAGTTTGAAGTGGATTTTTTCTGCGCACCATTGAGCCTCCTCGTCGAATGCAAAATGAACCATCAGGTTGGAGATTCTACCCGCCTTCGATCAAAATTTGGAAATAATATGCAACAACTTAAGAGCCACGCCGAGGAAGCCCTCGCTGCGAGGCTTCCGATCACCCACGCAATTTCCGTAGTCAATAGCCCAGTTGCGGATCTGGCCGTAGCCGTGAGGGCTGGCTTCGCAAGGCGTCAGAGTGTGGGTGAAGTGGAATTATGCCTCCTGAGCTACCAGGAGCTTCCCGAATATTTGGCCGAGCGGCGGCTACGTTAGCCCCTGAATCACGCCGCGAGGGCAATCAGATCATTCGAAGTAATTAACGACGGTAGCGCACGGGACTTTACGTGCGCCTGTGGAAATCTCGGTTTTCCACGGGCCTTTGCGTGCGCTGAAAGGTATCGCCTCACGGGACCTTGCGTGCGGGAGCACGGGACTTTACGTGCCCTCTCTTTATCCTATAGAGCCTGTAGGGGATACCAGTAGTCGGCTGGTGTAACGCTGTTGAAATGTTGAAAAGGCCTAGTCTGGTTCGGACCGCGCCGCCCGAGGGCGGGAAAAACACGGGCAGAGCCTGTGCATGGAAAGATTTTGCAATCTAAGTAGCGCAATTCCTGTCACACGATTCAATCCTCAGGCATCTATGTAGAATCGCGGCGAAAGCCGTTCGGAGGACAGAGATGCGTGTGTGCCTACTTGTTTGGATGGTACTTCTCCCTTCTGTGGTCCAGGCGCAAAGCCCGGCCGAAGCATTGGCGAAGGCCGATCGATTGGCGGATCTTCGGGCGTGGACTCGCGCCGAACCATTATTTATTGAGGCCGAAAGAGGGTTTACCCAGTCCGGCGACGCCCGCAATGCGTTGCTGGCCAAGCTTGGCCGCATTCGCGGGGAGTTGCCTCGCCGCTCCATTGCCGAAGTCTCTCAGGAATTGGCTGACATTCTGGAATCCCCGTTGGCTGCGACCGATGACCGAATCCGTCTTAGGTGCCTGGTCATCAAGGGTGAGACCGACGAGGACTACGATGCCGTGCTGGCCGAAGAAGACTGGCGAGAGGCGCTTGTAGTCGCCAAACGTTTGAACGATTCGATGTGGGTGAATCGGGCCAATGGCGAACTGGGCCTGGTCGCCGCGCTGCAAGGGAAAACAAGCGAAGGGCTGTTCCTGCTCGCCAGTGCACTGAAGAAGGCGGAAGAGGCAAAGGATCTCTCTTCTGTTGTTCGTTGGCTGAGCATTATCGGGACCGGCTTCATTCAGTTCGGCAGACCGGAGGAGGCGCTCAAGTATTTTGATCGAGCGCTTGCCGCAGGCGGTTCTGTGGATGAATTGCGATTCCCGCTGATGGCTTACTCCGGCAAGGTCAGTGCGCTCACAAAGCTTGGCCGGACCAAAGAGGCAAGAGAACTCCTAGCCACGACGATCGCAGTCGCGCGAGAGCGCGAGAGCTTGGGCTATCAAGCCGAATTGCTCCGCGAGGATGCTCTTTTGGCTGAGGGTGCCGGGTTGCGAGAAGAAGCGGTTACGAAGCTCTTGGAGGCTCTAGGGTTCGCTCGAAGCGCATCAGCAAACCGAATCATCGCCCAAATTTATCTCGACTTGGGACGGCTCCAAATAGCCCTGGGCCGCAAGAAGGACGCGGCCACGTCCTTTAGCGCCGGGGTGGAAGTTGCCAGGGCGATGCGCGAGCGCCTTCTAACGCCGCGGCTTCTCGCGAAGTTCGCCGAGAGTGAGCGCGGACAGGGCCGAGTTGAAGAGGCCCGGGCGTTATTGCAGGAGGCGAGCGAAGTCACGGAAGGACTCTTGGCTGGCGTATGGAGCCCATGGGTCAAATCCCGCCTTGTCGGAGTCATGGACGAGGTGTTTCTCGCGCGAGTTCGCGTCGAACTCAGTATGGGGTCCAGCCCGGAGCGTCTCCTCTCCATCATTGAGCAAGCCCGCGGCCGGGCCATCACAGACTTGCTGATGGGGAGAGGCCAAGGCGAAAAGGCCAAGACGATGGCCGCGAAGGAGGGAGATCGCCGCATATCGGCCTTACAATCTCGGCTATGGTCAGCGAAGACCCCAACTGCTCGGCAAAAGCTGCTCGACCAGATCTTTCAGGCTGAGTCAGACATGATGGCCGTGTCGATGCAGGCGGATCGCGACCGACAGTTCCAAGGTAAACGAAACCTGCTTCGCTTGGCGCAATTTCGGCAAAGCTTAGGGCCGGACGAGATGCTCCTCGAGTACGTGTTGGACGATCCCACGTCGGTTGTTCTCGTGGTAACCCGCGAAGGAGCTTCGATACAGAAGCTCCCAAATCGAACGCAGATGAAGAAGAGCATGGATGATGCTTGGAAGGCAATCCAGTCCGGGCAGGAAATTGCCGGGGCCACTCAACTCTCCGAATTGGTTCGCGTTCCGGGCCTGGAATCCAAGACCCGGCTGATTGTCGTTGCGGACGGTGAACTCAATCGACTGCCCTTTGAACTGCTCACGACCGCGTCTGGCTCCAAGCTCCTGCAAGCCCATGCGATTTCCTATTCGCCGTCCGCGACCGCGCTCTACCTCATTCGCCGTCAGACGCAATCGGCTTTGGGCAAAGCGGTTCTCGCGATAGCGGCATCGCCCGACTCCCCAGCCATCTCACCCAAGGCCGAGTTCGGAAAAGTGGCGCGAGGAATCTACGACGTCGATGGAGCAAGCTTGCCAAGCCTGCCGGCTGCGAAGGCGGAAGCGCAACTGACGGTTGACACCCTGTCAAATGCCGGGAATCGACTTCTCGTGGGAAGCGAAGCGACAGAGTCGGCGATTAAGGCGCTCCCACTTCGAGACTTTTCAGTCGCACATTTCGCGGCGCACGGATTGCTGAGTTCCAGCTTCCCTGAGCGTTCCGCCTTGGCCCTGAGGCCAGAAGGGAAGGAAGACGGGTTCCTACAGGCAAGAGAAGTGCTGGAGTTGCGATTGCGGGCCAAGCTTGTGACGCTGTCCGCCTGCAATACCGGGAGTGGAAAGCTGTTTGGACAAGACGGAGTTTCAAGCTTGGTGCGCCCTTTTCTGGCGTCTGGAGCGCGCGCGGTTGTCGCCAATCTTTGGACTGCCGACGATACCTTCAGTCTGGCGCTGATGAAGGAGTTCTATCAAGAACTGTCGCGGGGAAAGGCCAAGTCCGTCGCGTTACAACAGGCGAAGCTCACGATGATCCAGAAATACGGAAAGGCGGCGACTCCCAAACTTTGGAGTGGATTCATCTTGTTCGGGGAAGGGTCAGAGCCCGTGGTGACCAACAAATAGGAGGCATAACCAATGACATCGCTCAATGAAGCACAGCGTCGAAAGATCTTCGAGAAGGTTGTCGCGACGACCGCAGCCAAATTTGCTGACCCGTGCATGAATGGCGTCGATTGGGGCCGAGTGGCCAAGGAGGCTGAAGGGTCGATTGTTTCGTGCGCCGATCTTGACGAATTCGAACGGCGAGTCAACGACATGCTTCAGCGGCTTGGCACGAGTCACATTGGCTTCTTTCAGGGCGCTCGACCGAAAAGTCCGGGACGCATTGCTATCGCCGCTACCTTTCTGAAAGCTGAAACGAGCGATGGGACGCGCTGGATGTTCCAGGATGTCCATCCCGGAGGATTGGCGGCTAACGCGGGAATCGAGCCAGGTGACGTACTACTCCAGTTGAACAACCAAGAGATTGTGCCTCCCGGCGCCGCTACATTTTCCCTTGGTACTGACCATGAAGCCATCATCCGTAAGCGCGACAGTTCAACAGCTACGGTCACATTGTCCGTTCCAGAGTCGCAAAGCAAGAAGCGCCCACTCATTGTTCCCGATCAGGTTGTTACTAGCAGAAGGCTAAACGGCACCACCGGCTACGTTCGCGTTAGTATGTTCCCCGGCATGCTCGGCATCGACGTTGCTCGGGACATGAGCGCGGCCGTCTCCGCACTCGCGACCGAGAAGCTTGTCGTCGATCTTCGAGGCAACACCGGCGGCGGAATTGGCTGCTTAAGACTGATGAGCCTCCTCTGCCCAGACAAACGTGGCGCGGGCTACAGCCTAGGCAGGCCTCAAATAGAGAAACGGATAGCCAAAGAGGCCCTGCCGGTTTTCGACAAGATCCCTTCGAACCAATGGGGAGTCATTCCGCTCATCGTCAAATTTGGGCTGGCGGGACGCTCCGTAGCCGTCTCGTCCGAGGGATTGGGCGCAGCACCGCATCACGGTAGAGTCGCAATGCTTGTCAATGAGCATTCTGCTAGCGCGAGCGAGATGGTGGCCGCGTTCGCGTCTGAGTACCAGTTGGCGCATCTGATTGGCACAAAGACGCCCGGCAAGCTGGTAGCGGCAAGCTCTTTCAAGGTCGGGCACGGCTACCGTGTCGCTCTACCGGTCGGAGCCTACTATACATGGCAAGGCACGAAGCTGGAAGGCCGAGGCGTTGAACCAGACTTCCAAGAACTTACCGATGCAAAAGCTCTACTGGACGGAAATGACACGGCACTTGCAAAAGCGCTAACAGTTCTCTCATAGAATCTAGACTAATCGACCTAAGGTTCGAACTTTAGGACCGGGAACGGAATATTGAGCGACAACGCAGAAACAAGATGCGACACCTTTGGACTTCGTGCCTTCACCCGTCGCGTTCAGTGCGCCTCAAATAAACATCTTGCCGAGCTTGATCGCATCCTCTTCTCCGAAACTGGGACGCAGATTCGAAAGCAAGGCGACCACCAACCCTTTATCTGGAAACATCATCAGCATTGCACGCCCGCCTTCGATCGAGCCGCCATGATGCAGTATCCGCAAGCCATCTGGAGCTATGCCGCTGCGCCATGCTATACCAACGCCCGTCTCCTTCCCCGACTTCAGCTTCTGCGAACGAAAAAGCAAATCGAGCGTCTCCTGTTGAAAGAATCCCGGTTTCAGATGCGCTAACCCAAATCTCACCAGATCCTCAGCATTAGAAAGAAATCCGCCGCCAGCCCATTTATAGCTGTTGTCTACATGGTTAGCGTTCAGCAACTTTCTATCTATGTCGTGCTTGTAAAAGGCCGTACGATTCGGCACGATTTCAAAGACGTGATCGGGCGCAACTTGACGGAGGCCTATCGGTTCGAAAACCGACTTCTGCATGAAGCTCAAGAACTCTTCCCCGGCTGCAGCCTCGATCACGGCGGCAATCAGATTCCAACCATAACTGGAATAAGAATAACGCGTGCCGGGTTCGGCGATCAGTGGATCGTCCTTAAATACTGCAAGGGCGCTACCTGCCGTCTCAAAATGGGGAGCACCTTTTAGCGCGCCGGCAAAATCCGTACCGGTGTAGTGCCGGACACCCGCAATGTGTCCGGCCAATTGCCGGATCGTGATGGGCCAGGGCTTTAACGGATAGCCAGGCAGGTACTTCTGCACTGGCGCATCGAGGTCTAGCTTGCCGTCTTCCACCAATCGTCCGATTCCAGCTGCAGTGAGCACCTTCGATACGCTTCCTAAGCGAAATCGCGTCAGCGGCGTGACGGCCACGCCCAGTTCGACATTCGCAAGGCCAAAGCCTTCGGACCACGTCACTTGCCCCTGTCGAGCTACAGCCACGGACAAACCTGGGAGTTTCTTCGCGGCGATTAGGCTGCGAGCCAGCTCACGTCCCCTTTCTATTGCCATGCCCAAAGCGGGCGAGGAGTGCGGATACGGATAGGTAGATCTATTCTGTGCTTTGGCCCAACTCGTTCCGATCAGCCATCCTATGGCGGCTCTTCTTTTCATCATCGTTGTTACTCTCGTGCCCCAGCATTTTGGAGGTAGCGAGCCACCGCAGCATTCTTTCGGCGCTTCGCCATCATCAAGGGACTGCGCCATTCGCCCGGCCTGGAGCCAGAGCCTGTTGCCCAGATCCTTGCGTTCACGTTTGCGCCGCGCTTCACTAGCAACTCCACTACCGCAAGGTGTCCGCCAGCGCTCGCCCCGATCAGCGCGTTCTCGTCCCCCGGCACCTCCAGATCGACATTTGCGCGTTTGTCGAGCAGGAGCTCAACCACATGTACATGCCCGTGACTTGCCGCAACAATCAGGGGGCTCCCGTCCCCCTGCACCGCCATGTCAACATCAGCGCCTCTCTCGACGAGAACCTTGACAACCTCAATATGCCCGCTTGAAGCCGCTGCAATCAATGGGCTTCCATCGCCAGGCAGCAGTATGTTCGGATTTGCCCCGGCGTTGAGTAGCGCTGTTGCCGCCGCAAGCCTCCCGCTTCTCGCCGCCTCAAATAGATCTCGATCCTTCAGCGAGTAGGTTATCGTCTCTTTTGGGGGACTCGACTGCGCCACCGCCCTCAGCGGTGCAAGCACCCCAACCGCCAACACTACAATCGCCCCGGCTATCGTGACGCCGAGCAGACCGGTACGGCCCCTATTACGGCGGTCATCGAGAATCGCACGAACCCGCACTCCGAGGTCGCTCCTGCTGGCCATCCCTAACGCTGCCACGTTTGCACCATTTGTGATCCGCTTTGCGAGGCGCACCAATTGTTCGGCGTAGTCGGTGGACTCCTCACGCCTGACCACTGCGTCGTCGCAAGCACACTCAGCCTCCAGCAACAATCGGCGCCAAGCTAGCCACACCAGCGGATGAAACCAGTAAAGAGCACAAACCACTCGGGCAACCACAACCGTTACCCAATCTGCCCGCCGCACATGCTCTATCTCGTGGATGAGCGTGCGCCGGAGCTCACTCTCATCCCAACTTAGATAGTCTTTCGGTAGTAGTATCGTGGGTCGAATTACTCCCCAAGTAATGGGCGCGCTCACGGACTCGTGCACCAAAAGCTCGACGGACTTGCCGCTTGCAGAGAGCACAGCCAAGAATCGAGAACTCAATTCAGGCGCCGGTATTCCTTGGCGCACCAGTCTGTTCAGCTTCCACAAGTCGATTGCCAATAACCCAATCACCGACGCTGCTCCGGCCATCCAGAGTGTTCGCCAATCCGGCATGTGCCAACCACTCGACCGTAACTCTTTTCCCTGGGCGCTACTCGGCAGAGCGCCAACGCTTTCCGGATACGCCAATGGCTCTTCCTGCCGTCCCAACTCGGCGTCAATCGGAATCCCGACCGCCGGACTTAGCAAGACGAACGAAGGCAATAGCAGCAGTGAGGCAAACGTTACGCCGAGAATCAAATGCCGCATCGAAGCGTTCGCATTTTGCGCCGATACCCAGATCGTCAACCCAGCAACCAGCAGGAGGGTCGCCTTCATAACGAATGACGATTCGAGATCGCCTCCCAGCGAAAGTAGCAGTTCGGTCATGATTTTCTCCTCTTTATCCGAGCATTTTCGATCTCGAGTGTAAGATCCTTCAGTTCGTCTTCGGTCCAGGACTCATCTTTCAACAGGGCAATAGCCGCTTCTCGGGGGGAACCGCCGAAAAACACGTTCACCAGTTTTTCGATCGCGCTCTTTTGCGCGGACGTTCGGGACTTTGTCGGCGTATAAACATACTTCAAGCCCTCTTCACGATGCTTGATGGCACCCTTCGCTTCCAGCTTTACAAGCATTGCCCGGACGGCGGAATAGCTCGGAGACTCGCTAAGTCTTTCGCGAATTTCTTCGGCGGTGGCATGATCGCCAAGAGCGATCAAGATGTCCAGAATCTCGCGTTCACGTCTCGACAGTTTCTCAGGTGATGGGAACAACATGCTATATTCGTAGCATACTGCTACAAACGCAGCATGTCAATAGAATTTTATGTCCTGATGTGCAACCCGCTCGCAGAGGAAACTGATGTTGGCCTGCGAACATCGAGGCGATAAGCTCGTTCTATGAACCATTCGCTTCACAGCCTGTCTTCTCTCGCTCAAGGTTCCGTCACGGAAATCACCGTTGCCCACGAGCGCTTCTGCCGCTCCACGGCAAATTTGACGGAATCGCTCTCCAATTTCGCTCCGGCGGAGGGTATGATGACCACCGCACAACAGGTTGCTCACGCCGCAAGGGTGATCGATTGGTTCATGGAGGGAGCCTTTCGACCCGAAGGGTTCGATCTTGATTTTGACGAGCAGATCAAACTCGTTTTGGCCGTCAAGTCGTTGGCCGCTGCTCGGACGTGGTTAGAAAGGTCGGTATCCAGCGCTATTGAGACCCTGGGCGGCAAAACCGACGCGGAGTTAGCAGAGTCGCTTCCACCCGGTCCGGTTATGGGTGGGATGCCCCGCATCGCAATCATCGGCGCAATCACCGATCACACGGCTCATCATCGTGGCGCGCTCACCGCTTATGCGCGAATGAACGGAATAGCACCACCCGATCCCTACGGGGATGCTTAGATCCTCATAAACTGCGTAGCGAAGCAGCGAAACTCAGACCACCCTTGCTTAACGCCAGCGGTGCAGGCTCTCGAAAGTGGCTATTTCCGTATCAAATTTGGCCCAGGGTCCCTAGCGCACCTGTATTGGGAAATAGCGCCAGTCTTCGGGCTCACGCTTGAGCGCGAGCGTGTAGCGTCCGGCTGGGATGCGCGTGAGATCCAATTCTGTCGAAATGCTTGTGACGCCATTGGCGAGCTTCGCGATCGGCGCGGAAGTCATTTGGGGCGCAAGGTTACTATCCAGCAGCTTTAGGGCGTACTCGCCTTCCGCGGAAGCCACCGGCAGCACCAGGACTACGTTTTGACGACTACGAGACATGGCGAGGGGATTCGACCCATTGGGACTCTCCTCACTCCGTACCGTCGCGAACGGCCGGAGGTCCAGAATCGTCGAAGGCAATTTCACATTCGATTGAGCCACGATAGGAGCTACCGCTTTTGACGGAGTCTGCATCGCGTACCAGATCGCACCAGCCATGACGCAGAGAAGCGCGGCAGCCGCAGCCCACCACGCCCAAACCCTGTTCGATGCATCCAGCGACGACACGCCGCGCTTTCGCTGCAGCTCACGAATCGCTGAGTAGCATGGCGAGCAGTGAGAGACGTGGACGTACAGCGGGTCGCTGGCATCGCGCCGCCTGAGAGCTAGTTCTTCAAGCTCTGCCGAAGACGGACATCCCTCCCGATTGGGATTGGGGTTCGCATGCGCCAGCATGTCCTCGATTGGCCTAAAGTCATCTTCTTGCGCCATGGAACCTCAATGATTATAGGGTGTTTTGCCCAAATTGAATCTCAAGAACTTGATCCTCCTGATCGAGACTTCCTTCCATTGCTCGACGAGCTCCGGAAGCGGTCCCTTATGCGTTGCATCATCTTGTCCACGGCGGCGGTGCTTATAGAAAGCGCGCTTGCCACCTCTCCGCTGGAGAACCCCAACGTCTTCAACGTTGCGCATCGCTGTTCCAGTTCGCTGAGTTGTGCGTAGATCTGTTTGGCATAGACCTGGTTGATGACCTGTTCTGGTGTGCCGACACTGGTAGACATCGCGAGAAGTGCCTTTTCGCCGGCCGTGCCCGCGAGGGAGCCGTTAATGACCTTCTCCTCGGATCGGCGGAGTTCGGAAACTCCGAGGTTGTTCAGAATCGTCCATGCAAGCCCTTCGGGCCGTTCGATCCGCATCCCCTGTTGCTCTTCCTTGAAATAGAGCTGGCCAGCCCGATCAAACAGGTTTCGAAGAATGCTCTCGTCCTGGATCGTATTGAATTTCAAGCGGAATCGCATCTCGAGCGGCAAGAAAATCGCGTGAATGCGTTCGTCGAAGGGCTGCCCCGCTTCGTCAAGCAGTCTCAGCTTTGGCAATTCTCCCAAGGGTTCTTGCTGATTCATGCGGCAAGCCGACATTTTCGAGATTCTCTTCCCGCTGGTCAGGTTTCAATTTTCCTTTGCGTCTTACCAAGTAGAGGGCCGAACGGATGCTCCTGGATCTCTATTGGCAAGACGTCTTCCATCAACCGGCTCGTTTTGAGGAGACGCCGCACGGGGCGGGCATTGTTACAAGTGAATGCATCATGGAAGCGGTCAATCTGATTGCCGGACACGACTTGGTTTACGCGTTCGAGTTGCGCCGCGGGGATCGCTTGTCGGTCGCCGTCTCTGCGAGCCAGCGTGTCGATCTCGTGTTGTGTACCTTCGCGAATTACGAGCGCTGGCTCGACTCCACGGAGCAGGCGGGAGAGATTGAGGCGATTGAGGCATTGGACGGTGCGACGTCACTGGAATGCGCGTTCCAATCGCCAAGCGATGAAGAGATTGTTCTCGTGATCAGTTCGCCAGTTGGCGGGACGCAGGTGCTTGTTGAAGCCCGTCAGGCCTAACAAATAGTCCAGGGGGTCAGGCGGACACAGGGTGTTGGAGACAGAGCAGGTAGCCATCGGGATCGGAGAAGTAGAGTTGGCGCATGCCGTAAGGGGCGGTCTTCGGAGGATCGAGCTTGAGGCTTCTGGCGGCTAGCTGGCCTAAGGCGCGTGGCGGAGGGAACCGGGCGTTTCGGAGCATTGGTGGCTTTCGTAGGCGGTGTTGAGCATGAGCGTGGTGTAGCCGTGTTGCAGCATAGCCCAGTCCGCGGTACTTCGAGAAGCTAGAACTCGAGGATGTTTTGGTAGAAAGCGAGGGAGATGGGGAGGTCGTAGACCTGGAGGAGCTTTTAGCAAGGCTGCGGCGCGTTCCTATGATGGAATCATTGGGAACGTTCAGTGAGTTGCGTGGGCACTCCAGCTTTTGCTAAGCTCCGGTGCAGGCGCACAGGGTGCCTCCTTCCGCGGATAGGACCAGAGTCCACCTGAGTAGCCGTTAGATCGCAAGGTTCTCGCGAACCTCCTTTGCCCGATGCAAGCGGACCGGGATTTTGAAAGGAGGCCTCGCTGTGCCTATTCACGATTTACCCGTCCGGCCCAATCTTGATCAACTCAAGCATCAGGCCAAAGAACTCCTAACCGCTATTCACACAGGCAATCCCGATGTAATCGCGGAACTGCGCGAACATCATCCTGACAGCAATATTGACCCCTCGAACGTGAGGCTCGCTGACGCCCAACTGGTACTTGCTCGTATGTACCGAGCGACAAGTTGGATGCGGCTGATCCAAGCCGTGAAGCTCGCCGACGCAATCTGGAGAGACGACGTGTCCTCCGTTCTCGATCTGGTCAACAAGAATCGGAACTTGCTGTATGAAGCGACGCTCATACGCAGTGATAGCAATTGGGGGCCGCCCATGACGTATGCCGCAAACCTTGGACGAGATCACATCGTTCAAACGCTCCATGAGGCCGGTGCCACCGACCACCGCGTTGCGTGGGGTCGTGCGGTGTTGCAAGGCAAAATCGAAACCGCAAAGCTTCTGGTCTCGCTGCTCGGGAAACCCACGATGCCCGACGACGGCCTTGGCGGACCGGCGTACACGTTGAGCGTCGAAGGGACGCTGTATGCGCTGGGGGTCGGCGCCCGCGTTTACGACGACAACGGCAGGCTCTTAGCGCCTGTAGACGTCGTACTCGAGACCGACGGCAGAAATCCAGTGGCAAAGCACAGAATCCTAGAGTTATACGAGGAACACGGTGTGGTTTACCCTGACACGCCGACAATGGCGCTGCACCGTGGAAGAATCGACTTACTCGCCGAACATCTGCTCCGCGATCCAGCACTTCTTTTCCGCACATTCAGCCATCGGGAAATCTATCCGAGCGAAATGGGTTGCCTCGATCCCATCAATGCGACCGTGGGCACTCCGCTCGGAGGAACGACACTTCTCCATATGTGCGTGGACTACGACGAGATGGAGATCGCGCTTTGGCTTCTGGATCATGGAATGGATGTGAACGCGCGTTCCGCTCTTGGCGCCAGCGGCTTTGGCGGCTGCACGGCGCTCTTTTCAACAGTGGTGTCGCAACCCAACTTCTGGATGAACTACAAGCATCGCGGACCATACGCCGCGCCATTCGCTAGCCTACTTTTAGAACGCGGTGCTGACCCCAACATACGAGCGTCGATCTGGAAACAACTTCATCCCGGCCATGCGAAGCACGCTGACGGGTCGCGACATGAGTATCGTGATGTAACGGCGTTGTCGTGGGGGCGGCGTTTTCATGCACAAATCTTCGTGAGCGAGCCGGCGTTACGGCTGATCGAAGCGGCTGGAGGCGTGGAGTGAGAGTCTCTCGGTGGTACGACTCACAGGTTCTACCCAGTTCAAACTGGCGAAGTGGATAACCGCCACGTCCCGGCCGCGAAGCAACAACTCCCGTCAGCCGCGGATCGCCGGATCGCCCGCAGAAGGAAGCCGCCATTACGATGCTGGCCGAGCGGAACACCTGGGACAGCGCACCTGCGAGTTGATCATCTCGCACGTCGACTCAAGAATGAACATTGCCGTGCAGATAATTCGCGCCTCGAAAACATCCCCTGTAACCTTGCGCAACAGGGAAAATATCTCACCAGAGCAGTTGATGGCAATGTCCCTTCCATAGGCGGCCGCGCTGGGATGGGATCCGATTGGGCAGCAAACCTTGCCTTGCAGCAATTAACGCTCCCGAATCAATTGAAAGTCACCAGCGCGAGCGCCCGGCCGGATGATCCAACCATCCGCTATGTCGAGAGTCCAGCTGTCGCCTTTGAGTGACTTCCCCTCGACCACTGCCGGGGCTGGAACAGTGAGTTTTCCGCGCTCCACGTCTACCAGAACAGCCGAGGCCTCCAGCGTGCCCCAATCCGCCTTAGTCCGATACGACGAATAGACCGTACCTTCGCCTTGAAGGATCGTTATCCCGGCTGACCCGAAGGAAGCACCTCGCCCGCGGGGCAGGATTAAGAGTGGCCCTTCGACGAAACGGCGGCGCAGTTCCGCAAGGCGGGCCTTGTACTCCCCATCGCGCTTGGTCTCCCGGCCGCGGATCTCCGGTCCGCCGTAGGACACAGCCGCAGCTTCCAACTCCTTCGTGGACCGGATACCCGCGAAAGGTTCGATTAATTTTCCCAGATCGTCGGTGGACTTGATCCGGTGAGTCCAGCCTGCGACGTATTCGTCGAGCAGCACACCATAAGCAACGCCTGTCGGGTACGCAAACTGGCGGACAAACGTCAGTTCGGCGGGAGCCGCTGCAAGCTGTTCGATGGCGCTACGCTCCGCCTCGGAGCGGGATCCGGCAGACACCACAGTCCCTGTGTATTGCGCAAGACCCTCATTGATTTCGTAACCCCGTTCGCTCTCCGCCGCGCCAGGGAACCGATTCCTGCGCGAAGCACGAAACGCCAGAGCGTCACCCACCGCAGCCGAGCGTGTCTGGCCTCGGGAGCCGATGGCCCGGCTGAGAGCTTTCCATTCCAATTGCATCCAATAGCGGCCTTCCGGCGTTTCAAGATGGTCGCTGGGTTTATCCAGAACCAGCAGACCCAGCTGCGGCTGAATCCGGTGGAACAATTCGTGGATTAGGAGCAGACCCTGTACTTCGCGCAACGCCAGCAGCTGCGGATAGGAAATAGTGGTCCAACGCGTGCCACCCCAGTCCGTCGCGGAGTTAGCGTATCCAAGCGCAGCAGGTCGCGGAGCCTCGGGAGCCGGCTGGTTGGTCGCGATGGTTTTGCTGGCCGGATCCGCGATCACGATCGGACCGCACAAGGACAGCTTCCACAACTTACCGCCCTCTCGCTCGCAAAGGGTTTGCGCGAGCTTAAAAGCCTCTTCCGCACGCTGGTGGTCGATCTGCGCGAGGCCCGCGAGGGGGAGCAGGAACAGCGAAAGAATTGCTCGAATCAGGGGTCAGCCTCCTCGGCTCGATGCTATCAACGCTTCGGACAATGCACAAGTGTAGAAAAGACGAGTATTTCCGGTTGAGTCCATCCTGACGGCGCAGTATTTACAAGCGATTTGGGGCTAGCGAAGAGTGATCGAACCCTTCTTTGCGAGCCAGTAGGCCAGTCCCGTGTTAACCAAGATATTCATGGAAGAACCGCGGTCATCAGCGAACTTTTTTAGCTTCTTGTGCAGCGTCCGAGGTAGCGAGATCGTTGTGTCGCGAACCATCTTCTCCTCAACGCTGACTAGCGGAACTGCGGCGAGGTCTACAGATTCAAGCGCTTCGATCGCCATAACGGACAGATCCCCGCGATAGCGAATCAGGGTGCGAAGCGCCTCATTCACCCCTTCGTTTAACCGAATTGCGAGCTTGATGATCGGCTCTTGCGCAGGCGTAGCCTTCTTCTTCGCTTTCTTAATGGCGGTAGGCTGCTCTAGGCGGACGACGGGTTTCGTGGGATCGGGCATTTCCGTAGCGTGATTTTCTTGAAAGATTGTACAGGCATTACGGTACCACCTCTCACGCTCTCAGTTCCAGGCCTACCCGTCCTATGTCGTTGCGTCCATTGAACCCGCTACTCGCGACCCGGCCTGTATGGCCCGTCAAAGAGGATGTCGCGATTCACTCGCACATTGAATCGGTACCCGATGGGAACTTTGATTGTCGGCTGAATGTTCAGATTTCGCCGCGTCACGTCCGCTCCGAGTTGAGATAGTTCGCGCCCGACGGCGCTGCCGGTGATCTCGGTAGCTGAAGGATAGCCCAGCAGTCCGCCGCGCCGACTTTGAGAAAGCTGGAAGGAGGCGCTGAAAAGACTGGTCATCAGGCCGAATCCCAGGAGCCGTTTGTAGTGGTTGTCCACGTCGTAGCGAAGTCCCGAGTAGCCCTTCGCATCTTGCCCGGACATGCCTTCCAGGTTGATCGAGGAGGCATCGGGGTAGATGATGCGGCTCCAGGCAACCTGCAAACCGTTCTGCCCATAGGAAACGCGAGAATCATAGGAGCCCACCAGGCGCGAACCTTGGGGAATTAGCAGGTGTCGACCAGTCGCAGTATCGTAGACGTTTTCTCGAACCAGCGCCTTGATTTCCCCTGGCAGATCTGAGTTCAAAGCTTGTTCGAGGATGGCGGGGATGTCCCATCCTGCCTTCAATTCAAAGCGGCTAACCGGAGGCGTTCGTGTCGATTCCAGGTAGTTACCTTTCTCGGCCTTGCGGGCCGCGGCTAGAAACGCCTCTTTCCGATCCTGCATGTTCTGCGAATCGTAGCTGTCCGCAGAGTTCTCGCCCGTCCCGATGGAGAGCTTTGGCAATCCGGATGCTGCCCTCGCCTGGCCTGAGGGACCCTGCATCGCTTGGAGGAGATTGGTCATCTGCGCAACGTCGCCAGCCGGAGTGGGAAGTCCGCTGCGAACCGGCCCACTTTGGCCAGCGCCATTGAATCCGTCTCGCTCAACGGTGGAGGAGTTGATCGCTTCCTGCTCACGTTCGTACGCGGCAATCAGCCGTTTCTCCTCAAGAGTGGGCTCGCGATATTGTGGGACGTTCGAGGGTACTGAATTGGCGCCGGTCGCATAGTAGATTTGCGGTGGCGGCTGACCCTTAGAAGTGGCGAGTTGCTCCGGCTCGATCACTAGATTCTCGTTCGCGGAAGGAGGCAAAGCCAACGTTGGGCGATTTGGCACTTGGGCGGCGACGATCTTGCCGGCATCGGTTGCGGCTGTGATTCCGCGAGTCTCGTCCGGGTGAAATCCGACCTGGAACTGCTTTTGACCGCGAGTGTAGACTCCATACCCGATGAGGGCGACTACGACGAACACGATAACGAGAGCGACGATCCCGGCTCGCTTGCTAAGCCGGACTGGAGACGGCGGCTCCGGATTCACGTCGAGACCGGAAGGAGAATCGATATCTTTTACTGGATTCATCGCGCGCCTCCCTGCTTTGCCGCGTCCGTCGCATAGGGGTCGCCCTTCAACTTCAACTTTCCGCGATAGGTGCCACGAATGATCTCCGCACGCTGTGCCTTCTTACCGACACCGAGGATCAACGCGCCGCGTTCGAAGAGACGATCGACAATGTACATGTCGCCCTTCACTCTGTAGTTCACCATCTCCGGACCATCCGGGCCGATCACGACCAGAACGGGAGCTTCGCGATGGGCCGCGTCCGGCGTCATTTGGATGAAAGTCTTAGTGCCGTCATCCACCACGCGAACTGGCCGGATATGCGGATCGAAGCTCTCAATCCTGTAGTCGAAGTAAAGGTTCTCCAGTGATTCGACTGGCGAGACCTGGACAGCCGCGCGCTCCGCTTTTCTCCGCTGTTCCTCCCTGGCCAAATGGACCTGCCACTTCCGCACTTCGTCTTCCGGGTATGCAAATGCGACGCGAGCCAGGTACTCCTCAGGCTTCGAGATCAGGCGCAGATAGTAGGCGCGTCGATCAGTCGTCAACAGAAGATTTGTGTCGAGCCCTGCCTGCTTCGGCTTCAAGACGATCATCGGCGTGACCGCATCGGCCTGTCCGGCACCCGCGGGCGCGATGATCCATCGGACCGCATCACCGATGTGAGGTTCGCCCACCAACTTCTCGCCGGGCTCGAGTTCAACGACGCAAACCCGCAACGGCGCGCACACCACGGTCGGCAACCCGGCCCCATAGGTATACAGAACTCGACCATCCTTGCCCGGAGCGGGCGTATGCTTTTCACTCATCCATGCCTGACCAACCGCGAGCGCCTCCTGCGCTGTCTTCGGAAGGGCAACATCTTTCGACGGATTGAAGTCCTTTGGAAGTTCAGCGCTTGGAACTAGACCTCCAGCTACGGGCAACGGCTTGACGGGTAATGGAATCGGTGGCGCGTTGCCGTCCAGAGTCTGGATCAGTTTGTCGAAAGGATACTTCTCAGGCGAAGGCACGCTCTCGGCAGGAGCCGACTTTGCGGGAGGGGGCATGCGTTTGACCTCTACCGGCTTTGGCTGCCCCAGCAACGTCCCGGCGAAGACCGCCGCGTTGATCAGAATGCTTTTCATGAGTCCTCCGTTTGGTCAGTACTTTCGCTACAACACGCGCGACCAACTCACGTTGGTCACATAGATGCCCAGGGGATTGAGCCGGATCAGGCGCTCGTCAGAGGGTGGGTTCACGGCGATGGTGAAAGAACCCTTCCAACGTTCTTCTCCTTCTACCTGGCCCGACAGGCCCCGAACGGTTTCAGACCATTCCAGTTGGTAGGTCTTCTCACTGGTGGCGAAGGCAGCCTTCACCTCGACATCGACCGTGCGAGTTTGAGCCCGCTCGTGGGGAGGGGCGAGTCGATAGAAATCGCCAACCTCAACCTGTGCGGGACTGCCACTGGCGATCATTGTGTAGACACGATCAATCGCCTTGCGCTGGGCAACGCCGTCGATGGTCACCATTCTGAGGTCGCTCACCCAGTGAAAGAGCGCCGCTCGCTTCAGCTTGTCGTCGGCCGCCATCGTTTGGTCTGCCGGGCCGGATGCCACCATCCGCCCAAGGTTGTCGATGGCCACCACGTAGGGGACGACCTTGGTCTTCATGGCTAGCGCAATCAGGCCTCCGGTTTCGAGCAAGGCAATCATCAGCGCGACAAAAGCCGCTCGACGCCAGTTATTGGCACGGGAGATCAAGCTGCCGTACCGTTCGTCCCATTCTTTGCGGGCATCAAGGTAGGGGCTGGCCTTCGGGGGCGTGTGGGTTTCAAGGGCGTGTTGCATAGCTATTCCGAATCTCCTGAGGTGTTCAACGGTGGCGGGGCCACATGGGGAGCGTGGTCAGACGGGACGGCTCCCTGCGTTGCCCGGACAAATGCCGTGCTGGAGGCAAAGCCCCTCGCGACTCTCTTGCCGCGGTCCGCAACTTGGGCCGACCGGCTCGGCGCATTTGATGGAGCAGGTGGCGGATCTGGAGCTTTCTCCGGCGGTGGGGGCGTGGAGGTACTCTTGTCGGCATTCGCCTGGTTACTCTTCGTTTGTTCCCCACCGCCGTTTGATCCGCTCTTCGTCGGCGGGGCCACCTGCCCGCCCCCGTTCCCGGCAGATGGCGTCCCGCCATTCCCGCCACCCGATGGCTTTGGAGCCGAACCACCCGAACCAGCACCGCCCGATCCACCGGCGCTACCGCCACTACCTGCACCAGCCGCCGCACCACCGGCTCCCATTCCGGCGGCTTGACCCGCGGACATGCCTCCTTTTGCCGCAAGCATCTTGGCGCCAAGTGCAACGCCGCCTGCGACGGCAGTGCCCGCTAGCAGTGCCCCTTGCGCAAGCGCTCCCGCAGTCCCGACAGCATCGCCGCCAGTGAACGCCGGCGCTCCGCCGAGAATTCCTGCTGTGAACTTGGGTGCGTTCCAGCAAATCATCAGAAGCAGGACTGACGAGGCCGCAATGTCGAGCGCGTCTACTGCGGGTTCGGGACCAGACGGCAAAGCCGTGGCGGCAGCAACCCAGCCATCGGTGAGCGTCAACCCGGCACCCATCAGAAGGTAGAGCACCATGATCTTCACGCCCGTCGAAACGGCCAGCGAGATGTATCGCTCCACGTAGGGCGCGGTCCAACGCGATCCGCCGAAGCCCAGAAAGATGAACCCAGCCCCAACAACCAGATAGCTCTCGACGAGAGTCACAACGAGTTGAACCGTCAAGCCAAGGAAGGCGAGGAACGCGAGGAGTGCGGCGAATACGAGGGCCAATGCTGTCCCGAAATTCCCCATCCAACCGGAATCCGCCGCTCCACTCAGAAGATTGCCGGTGATGTTCAGCCCGCGCACGAGAACATCGGTTGGAGCCAACGAGGGCAAGCCGGAAGCATTCTGCCCAATGATCTGAAAGCTGTTGATAATCCGCGGAATCCAGTCCGCTCCGAAGCTGAGCAACGCGAAGAACGCGCCGATGAACATCATCTTTCGGATCAACGCCGCCGTCCAGCCTTGCAGATCTGTCTTCTCCAATACGAGAATGGCGGCGGTCCACGCGAATTCAATCAGGGCCAGAATGCCAAACAGTCGATTGGCATAACCCGCCGCAGTGCTCAGCCAGGACATCCGGACGGACCGGTATTGATCCAGCATTGCGCTTGGAGACGTTTGCGCGAATGCGGTCCCGTCCGCGAGGCACAGCACAAGACACAGAAGAGCCGACCCTCGAATGAGATTGCGGATTGTCATCGCTGCTTCCTTTCGCAGCGCGACCACCGCTTCAAGTCGTCGCGCTACTTCACTGCTTCAAATCCTCGTCCGTCGCCCTTCCGCTCCTGAAAGCGGAAGGCACTCGCTACGCTTGCCGCTGAACAGACTTTGCCTTCCGTGGAATCAGCCCAAGCCGCAGGTGCTTTCTCGCGCACCTGCTGGCAAAGCTGCTTCACTTCAACGGCAAGATCCTTGTGTTGCCGGAACCATGTCTCCACGGCTTGGGGCGAAGCACTCCGTAGGTCGCCGGCCCCAGCCGCTTCTACTTTTGCCACGATGGCGCTCAAAGGTTCCTTCGCGCAGCCAACCAGAATAAGAACGATTGCAAGAGTCCATATCCGCATTCCTCCATCATTGGACAGCTTGAAAGCCGCGTCCATCCCCCGTGCGCCGGTTGAAGCGGAAGAATCGCTCAGTGGCAGCTTCGCTGGATGCTTCGCGTTGGATCTGCGTTGCCTGGAATGCCTGCTTACTCTGCAAATCGGCCAGGATCAACTGGCGCAGTTTCATGAGCTGCTGCACTTGTTGCTCGGCAATTTGATTCGCCACTTGAATCGCCTTCATTCGACCGTCAGACGAGTTGGCCATTCCCCGTAGCTGCCGAAGGACCGCTTCCTCGTTCTGCATCTGTTGGCCTTGCAAGCCGGCAGCGCGAAGGGTTCCGAGAGTCGTATCCAAGCTGGTTTGTGACCAATTCTTGTAGTCGGTGAACCAAGCCCGCGCGTTGTAGCCCCATCCGCGGAATCGGTTGCGAAACTCCGCGTCGAGATTTGCCATGGAATAAGCCAGTGAACGGCCGCTTTGAACGATTCCCGCCAACTGCCCAATCTCCGCCATGATCGGACCAAAGACCTGGAAGGGCAGTTCGGCGATGTTCTTGGCCATGTCGATCACCATGAGAATCTTTTGCCGCAGCTCTTCGCCTTGGCGGATGTAGGTGGTGATCAATTGCAGATTGTTTGCCAGTTGGGTCCATTCAGTTGCAATGCCGGCTAACACTCCTGCCCGCGCCCGTCGCGCTCCGGATAGGAAAAACGCTGCCGCCGTCAGCATCGCTGCACGACGTGAAACTTTCGAGCTCATGCTAGAACCCTCCTTTTCGGTTCATTCTGTTGATCCAGGTATTCAGCCCAATCGACTAAGCCCCGCATCCGGAGCCACTCCGCAGCCCAGTCGTTGCCGAACTCCTCCATTGACTGCTCCGCAAGTTGGCGCTCTTCCCTACTGCTGATACCAACGAACGAGAGTCCAACACCGCCCAGCCCCAACGAGATCAGACGTCGCCCGGCGGGCGAGACGACGTAGTAGTGCCGTTTAGGAATCGACTTCTGAATAATGTCCACTTCACGTTCATTCATCCCGATGGACTCGTAGAATTCGCGAGACGCCGGGTTTGCGGCCTCCGCGTTGGGCAGCAGCACCTTGGTGGGGCAGGATTCCAGAACCACATCGCGGATTGGCGAGTTGAAGATGTCCGAAAGGTTCTGAGTCGAGAGCAGAACGACGCCGTTGAATTTGCGAAGCGTCTTTAGCCATTCGCGGACCCGCTCCCGGAACAGCGGATGCCTCAAGTAGACCCAGGCCTCATCGAGCGGCACCAGAGTTGGCGACCCGTCCAGCCGCTTCTCGATGCGCCGAAACAGATACAGAAGAACCGCAACCACAGCCTTCTCGCCGAGGTTCATCAGATGCTCCGTCTCGAACGTGAGGAAGCGCCCCTCACCGAGCATGTCCTCCTCGGCATCGAGCAGGTGCCCCATCGCTCCGCCCAGCGTGTAGTAATGGAGCGCCTCGCGGATGTCGGTATCTTGCACGTTTGCGCAAAGCTCCGTCAACGTTCGCGTCGGAGAATTCTGAAGAAGGATCACCGCCTCCGTTAACGCTTTGCGCTCCCGTGGACCGATCTTGAAGTCCTGAAGAGTGCAAAGGCTTTCGAGCCAATCGACGGCCCAGGCCACGTCGGAAGCCGTGTCAATTTCCTTCAGGGGGCAGAAAGCCCAGTGCGTTTTTTCCCCGCCGATGTCGTAGAACTCGCCCCCGGCCGCTTTGGTCAGCACCAAGAGCGAGTAACCTTTGTCGAATGCGAACACCTGGGCGCGCTGATAGCGGAACCATTGCGCCGTCGTAAGACCTAGGAAGGTAGACTTTCCAGCACCCGGAGGTCCGATCATGAGCGTGTGGCCTAAGTCGCCGACATGCAAATTGAAGCGGAACGGCGTCGCGCCGCTCGTAGCGGCATAAAGCAACGAGGGCGCATCGACAGGCATCAGCGGCGATGGGTTCTTCTTCTCTCCGGCCCACACGGCGGTGATCGGCATCATGTCCGCCAGATTCAGAGTGTGGAGGATGACCCGCCGAACATTCCGGTACCCGTCACCCGGCAGGCTTCCGCGCCAAGCTTCCACAGCATTGACGCTCTCCACGCGGCAGGAGAAACCCAGATTCTGAACTGTCTTCACGACCAGCGCCGCCGCTTCTTCGACCGAGTCTTCTCGCTCGTGGAAACACAGAACGACCGTGTTGTAGACGCAGAATTGAACATCGCCGCTGCTCGCCACGCCCATGGCCTCTTCAGCGTCCACGGCCATTTCCTGCGCAAACAGATTCACTGGGCCATTTTCCGTTCGGAGCAACTGGTCCTTCCAGCCTCGAATCTTCGCCCGCCACTTCCGCCGCGTCTTGTCGAGCAAACCACGGGCTTCCTCTGGTTCAAGCAGAATTGCTCGCGTATGCCAACGGTATTCAATTGCGAGAGTATCGAGTGCTCCCAATATGCCGGGAAAGCTCAGCCGGGGAAATCCATCGATCGCAATTGCGCGAACGTGCTTGCGCCCGATTCGCGGATTCATCCCGCCTACAAAATCGCGTGACGCGAGGATATCGTTCAGATAACTCGGAATCTGCGGCAATTGAATTGGGTGATCCACTGCCGAAACACAACGATGTAAATATTGGAGCAACTCGTCACCGCGCGAGGTCCCAGACAAACGCTTTGCCTGAAACAGCGAAGCGAAGATGTCCTCAAATGCACTCACGCGTCCCTTGAAATAATCGAGAGCCCTCAGAGCGCTCGACTTCCATTCCCGCCGGCCTTCAAACATCCAGCCCTTTACACGCTCCTCACTTTCCTCCGGCGGCAGGTAGGTGAGGGCGATGTAGTAGTCGCTTTCGTAGTGCGACCCTTCAGCCGTGAACTGTTGCCGGCGCTCGTCATCAATCAGCTTGGTGACCGCATCAGGGAATGCGCCGGCCGCGGGATAGTCAGGGGCCATCGAACGGATGGCGTCGCATTGGATCATCCACCCGCTACCGAGCCGCAGAACTGAGTTCAGTCGAGCACTCAGCGCTCCCATCTCGGAGTGCGTCGCGGAGGCCATATCCGGGCCACGGAACGACCAGGCTGCGAGCATCGCCCCGTCCTGAAGCAACAAGACGCCGTCATCCACCATGGAGTCATATAGCAGCAAATCCGCCAGGCCTTGGATGCGGGAGCGATTCTCAGCAAGTTTCATCGTTACCTCCAGCGCCTTGGGATTGAAGCTGTCTCTCGCCCGATTGACCCTTTGGCTGGGTAGAAGGGCCGATACTGGACATGCCGCAGGTAGACTTGCCGCATTATCGGGTCCGACCGGCCCATCCGCGAAAGCACCGCGACGGCCGCGATCCACAGAGAGATCCCGGCCACCACACCCCACCAGGTCACGAGCGCGAAGATCAGCATTGCCGATAGCAAGGCCGCGAATAAGACCAACTCGCGATCGCCGCCGAGCAACAAGTGCGGACGGTTTGCGGATTGATGAATAACGATCTCGCGTGGCGTCTCCATGTGACTCTAAAGAACGACCGCCCCGCCCACGCCGAACAGGGTCGTCATGAAACCAGCGCCCAGAACCAGGAATGCAATCGCCAATACGGCTACACACGACCGGCGTGCGAACTCACTCAGTTCTCCACCAAACACGAGCGTTCCGCCGGCCACCATAAGCGCAATGAGGGAGATGGAGAGCGCCACTGGACCAGTCATTGACTGCGCTACCCGGTTGAGCGGCGTCTCCCACGGCAAGCCACCGCCACCCGCGCCACCCGCCAAGAGGGTCTGCGTTCCGAGCAGAAGTAAGACCGGCAGCATCCACGCCATACCAAGAACACGATTTGAAATTCTCATCAGAGTTGTCCTTCCTTTACGGTTAGAGATATTCGACCGAGTACCGACCGTTTTCGTACCCGTTGACCAACAGCAGTTGACGAACCTTGCGGCCAGCCGCAAGATCCGCTTCCTCGTCAATGAAAACCACTAGATCCACCGCTTCCGCAATCAGCGATTGCATCGGCGCGGAGGTGGCTTCCGCAACAAGACTTTCGAGACGCACCAAACCACTGAGAGCGTCATTGGCATGGACCGTGGCGACGCCACCAGGGTGCCCCGTGTTCCAGGCCTTGAGCATCACGTGGGCCTCAGCACCGCGAACCTCGCCTACGACAATTCGCGTTGGCTTGAGGCGCATGCAGGCGCGGAGGCAATCCAGCATGGTGACGTTGCCAACAGCCCGTAGGTCAACGTAGTTCTCGACCGGACATTGCAGCTCAATCGTGTCTTCAATCGAGATCACGCGGTCGTGTGGCGCTAGTTTGATCAAGGCCTCGAGGATTGCGTTCACTAGCGTCGTCTTCCCGGAACCCGTGGACCCGACGATGAGAATGTTCTTTTTCTCTGAAATGGCGGCGCGGATCACTTCGGCATGCGAGAGGCTGCGGACCGCATTCTGGAAGTCGTTGCGCCACCGGCGTCGATTCATCGGGTCTTGTGAATCGCTCAGAATTCCGGCTTGCTCGTAGTCCTCTAACGTGAAGATTCGTCGCGGGTGCTGGCGAATCGCGAAGGTGGGACGGCTTACGACAGGCGGCATTAAACCTTCAAAGCGGCTCCCGTCAAGCGGCAGTTCGGTTTCAAGGATCGGCCGGTCGTGATTGATCACGGTGCCCTTCTGGGCCGCGATCGTACCCATCGCAGTTTGAGCTTGCGCGGGAGGCATCTCGCCGATGCACTGGAATCCTTCACCTTGCCGCTTCACCCAAAGGCGGGAGTCGGGGTTGAGGACCAAATCTTCCGTCCGTCCATCCGCGAGAGCCCGCAGGACGGTCTCCCCGAGTTCACGCCGGAGTTTCGCATCGAGCCGGGCGGATTGGCCGCGGTCGTTTAGCGAAACAGGGATTGCGGTCTGAACAAGCATTCCAGAACTCCAGGCTTGACTATTTCCTATCCAGCCTGTACAAGCTAGCTATGAAGCTGATTATTCCTGAAGTTCCAGTGAACGTCAAGGGGCAAAGATGAAAAGCCGCACCTTGGTTGCTGTCGAACAACAGATCAACGCGATGGACTGCGAGGTCTACGAGATCGGCCTCTTTAAGCCACACGTGCCAGGCTCGGATTCTAAGGAGCCTGAAATGCTCCCGCGAACTTGGGACAGCGCCACGCTTCTCAAGTCAGTTCCTTGGCTTCGCTATCAGAACTCCCAGGGCCGGAACATCTATATCCGCCCGAATGGTGAACACCGGCTAAGCATGATCGATGACTTGACGGCCGAGGCCGTCAGACAGATGCGCCTTGAAGGTTTTGGTCCCACATTGGTCGTTGAAACTTCACCCGGCAACTTCCAGGCATGGCTGGACCATGGACAGATTCTTCCTCAACGCATTTCAACAATAGCCGCCCGCACCCTCGCCACTAAATTCGGAGGCGACAAGGGAGCAGCGGACTGGCGGCACTTTGGACGTCTGGCCGGCTTCACGAATCGGAAAGCCAAGTATCAGTCGAAAGAGGGGGCCTATCCGTTTGTGCGGGTCATAGACGCAAGGCCAGCCCATGTTTATGCGGCTGCCGGGGATTTCGTCGACAGCGTTCGAGAAGTAGCCTCGTCACTTGAGAGTCCCACCCGTGCCGCGGCAAGCGCGCGCAGTGATGGGCGGCTCCTCTCCATTGATGATTTCCGGTCCAATCCGAGCTACGACGGCGACGGCAATCGAATCGACTTGGCGTATTCGGTTTATGCGTTAGCGCACGGCGTCAGCGAAGCCGCAATCGCCGAGGCAATCAATTCCAGGGACCTGTCGAAGAAGGGCGCACCGAATCGCCAAGCGGCGTACACCAGCCGGACCATTGCAAAGGCGGCCCAGCGTATCCAGAGCCAAAACGGTCGATAAGAGCCGAGAACCGGATTCTGAACTTCTCGCTTTGAAACACCAACTCCCGTCGCCCAAAACCAAGATAGCTAAACGCTGCGCCGTCAGTGTGGACTTTGGTACTCCCTCCCTTGACTCGTTGTCGATAGTCGAGGTATATTGTCGATGATCGAGGTGTCGCAATGCCCAAGCCGTCCGACCTGCTCCAAGGAACGCTAGATCTACTGATTCTCAAGACTATTTGGCAAGAGCCGCTCCATGGCTGGGGCATTGCCAAGAAGATTCAAGTGCTCTCGGGTGAGGTCCTGTCTGTCGGGCAAGGATCCTTGTACCCCGCCCTTCATCGCCTGGAACAGCAGGGGTGGATCACCGCAACCTGGAAAGACTCCGACCTGGGGCGGCCGGCGAAACTCTACGCCTTGACGAAGGAAGGCAAGAAGCAACTCGAACGAGAACTGCAGAGCTGGAAGCGGCTTTCGTCGGCTGTCGAACTTTTGATTGAGAACGCCTAGCATGCGTCGAATTCGAATCATCCGAAATCGGCTGCGCTCCCTGCTCTGGCGCGACAAGCAAGAGAGCGAGCTGGAGCGCGAGATTGAGATCCACGTCAACCAGTTGGTGAAGCAGTTGGTTGCGGACGGAATGAACCCCAGAGAGGCCAGCCTTGAGGCGAAGCGCCAGTTTGGCTCGATTGATGTCACCAAGGAGGAATGCCGCGATATGCGTAGACTTACTTTAATCGAAGATCTGTTTCGCGATTTTAGATTCGCGTTGCGGATGGTTCGCAAATCGCCCGGATTTACTGCCACCGCGGTCATTTCCCTCATCCTGGGCATTGGCGCGAACGCGGCAATGTTCCAACTCTTCGAGGCCGTGCGTCTGAGATCACTTCCCGTCGAGCGCCCCGAGGAACTCGTCTCGGTTCAGATTCGGGGCCAGGGCCGCAGCGGCAACTCCCGGGGCCGCAATAGCCAATTCACTTACGCGATCTGGGAGGAACTGCAGCGCCGGCAAACTTCTTTTGCTAGCGTTTTCGCCTATGGCGATACCCTCGTGAACCTGTCGCCAACCGGAGAGGTGCGGAACGTCGAGGGCCTCTGGGTTTCCGGATCCTTCTTCCCCGGACTCGGTGTTCGGCCGCAACTAGGCCGGCTGCTGACTCCCGAAGACGACCGTCCCGGATGCGGTTGGCCGGGTGTTGTGATCAGCCATGGTTTCTGGCAGCGCGAGTTTGGCGGAGACCCCGGCGCTCTGTCGCGGACCCTTCCCGTTGAGGGCCGGAGTGTCCCCATTCTCGGCGTCACGCCGCCCGAGTTCTTCGGGGTCGAAGTGGGCCGTCGCTTCGATATCGCCATGCCGATCTGTTCCGCGCCAGCAGCAGAGCTCAGCAGCCGAATGTTCTGGTTCCTCGCGGTGATGGCACGGCTGCGTCCCGATGTGCAGGAGGCCGAGGCACAGTCCCGGATCCAGACTGTTGCTCCCGCAGTTTTTGAGGCAACTGTCCCGGCCTATCAACCTAGCGAACAGTCGAAATTTAAGAAACTTCGACTGGAACTCGAACCGGCCTCCGGAGGCCAGTCGGGCTTCCGGGAGTCCTTCAACCGCCCGCTGATATATCTCCAATGGATGGTCGGGCTCGTGTTGCTCCTGGCCTGCGCCAACCTGGCGAACATGATGCTGGCGCGCACCACGGCAAGAGAACACGAATTTGCCGTCCGGCGGTCGATGGGCGCTTCCCGTTGGCGGTTGATCCGGCAAGTGCTGATGGAAAGCTTCCTGCTCTCCGCCATTGGCGCGGCCACCGGCGCCCTAGCAGCGCCGTTCATCGGCAAGGCCATCCTCGGCATGGTCAGCACCGCGCGTGACCCCATCTTCCTGGACCTCGACGTCGGCTGGCGAGTGCTTGCCTTCACCATCACCGCGACCGTGGTGGCAACCCTGATCTTTGGATTGGCGCCGGCCTTGCAGGCGGGCCGCGCCAATTCGCGAGGCTCGTCGGACAATGCGGAAAAGTTGACATTGCGGCGCGGGTTGTTATTAGTGCAGGTGGCGCTGTGCATGCTGCTGCTGACAACCGCGCTTTTGGTGTCGCGCAGCTTTCAGAATCTCGTCAATACAAGCACTGGCTTCGATGCTCGCGGACTCCTGGCGGCGGAAGTCTTGCTCAACCCTACCCGCTATCCTTCAGATCGCCGCCTCGCCATTGGTCAAGAGCTTGAGGAGCGTATCCGGGCAATTCCGGGCGTCGCAGCGGTCGCCCGAAGCTATGTGATTCCGGTTGGCGGTTCGACATGGGATCGGACTGTGCGCGTCAACCCAGTGGATCCGCCTCGTAGTGTGAATCTCAACTCAGTCAGCGCTGGATACTTCGAAGTGATGAAGCTGCCCGTTCTGGCGGGGCGCGACTTCGGCGTGAACGACGGTCCGGCGACACCTCCCGTCGCGATCGTCAATCAAACTTTCGCGCGCATGTTCTTTGCAGGCCAGAATCCCGTGGGCAAGACCTTCCGCTTTGACGGACCTGAACCTCCGTTCGAGATTGTAGGATTGGCCGGGGACTCCAAGTACCGGACACTTGCGGAAGACTTCTCTCCCATCGCCTATTTTCCCGCCAACCAGGCGGGGATGCCTCGATCCACGCTTCGCTTCTTGATTCGCGGAGCCGTGTCGCCGGAGTCGCTGACCAGCTCAGTAAAGCGCGTCGTCCTGGAATCTGATCCGCAACTGAACATGCGATTTGTTCTGGTACCAACGCTACTCCAGGATTCTGTCGTGCGGGAGAGGCTCCTGGCGGCACTTACCAGCGCATTCGGCGTTCTCGGAGCGATGCTTGCTCTCAGCGGTGTCTTCGGAGTGACGGCATACATCGTGACGCGCCGTCATCGTGAGTTTGGCGTTCGCATGGCGCTAGGAGCCACGGGGAGTGGAATTGTCCGGCTGGTTCTCGGAGAGATCGCGTTCGTGCTGCTGGTCGGCATCGCGGTCGGCGCGGGGCTTGCCCTTGCGGCCGGTACGGTGATGTCGTCTGCCTTCTACGGCATCAAGCCCTACGACCCTTTAACGCTGTCGATTGTCGCGTTGGCCTTGAGCGCGGGAGGCCTGTTCGCGGCGTTTATTCCAGCGCTGAAGGCATCGAGAGTGGCGCCGGTCGAGGCTTTGCGAGCCGAGTAGGGCGGTCGATGAAGCGGCTATGTGCCACCACCGCGCGGATAGCTCGCGCAAAGTCGCAATAGCGACCGCAAACTGGAACTCGGCGGCCGGTCGTACTGGCCGCCTAAATCCGCAACCGTGTCCGGTGGTACGAACGCGAGGCCGGTGCCAGTCTTCTATCGACATTGCCGTTTCCCGCGAGTCAAAGCAGAAGAAGGCTCAGATAGGCTTGTTTCGGTACTATTCGCGGAGCGCGCTTGTCGGAGCAGTGTGCGAGGCGCGAAGCGCCGGCACTAGGCTGGCTGAGATAGCGACCGCCGTCAGGATGATCGCAGTTGCGGCGTACGTGAAAGGATCACGCGAATTCATGCCGAACAACAGTGAATCAAAACGGAGCGATTGTGCCAACAATGTTGCCCCAATGGAGCTAGCGATGCCGAGCGCCAATCCTGTTCCCGCCAGCATCAGCGCCTCCTTCAACACATCCCAGAGGATCTTCCGTTCACCTGCGCCCAACGCCATCCGGATGGCGATCTCGCGCCGTCGCTGGCCCACGGTGTAAGAGATTACACCAAACAAACCGCTCCCGACCAAAACCATCGCGAGTGCGGCGAACGCGACGACGAGGAAGGAGTAAGTACGGCGAATCCACATGGACTCGGCCAACCTTAGCTCCATGGTGGTGGGCCTGGCCAAGGCTAACTCCGGGTCTAGCCCTTTGAGAATCTCCCGACTTGCGTTGGTGAGCGCCGAAGGATCTCGTATCCCCGGCGCGGTTCGAACGACGATGGAGAGGGCTGGCCTGGGTTGCTGCGCGAGCGGTTGGTAAACGGAGGGGCGGACCTCTTGATCGAGGCCATAGTCCTTGACATCGGCGATCACACCGACTACGGGCAGCCAAGGCGCCCCAGGTGCGTGACGAAGGCGCTTGCCAATCGGGTCTTGCCCGGGCCAGTGCAGCCGTACGAAGGTCTCGTTGACCACTGCGGCTTCCGTACCCGGGTTACGTCCGTCGAAGTCAGTGAAGCCGCGACCAGCGCGAAGTGTCATGCCCATCGCCTCCAGATATCCAGGCGTCACCACGCGGGTCAAGCTCATCGGACTGGCATCGCCCGGGCGTTCCTTGGGCGCTCCTTCCACCTCATAGTGACGGCTCGAGCGATCTCCCAGGGGAGTCCCCGATGCCGCCGCGGCGAACTGTACGCCGGGAAGTTCGCGTTGCTTTCGAAGCAGTTCGTCGAAGAACGCGAGCTGCTGTACTGTCTTGGGGTATTTCTGCGGGGGCAAGAACACTGAGTAAGTCAGCACGCGGTCAGCGCTAAATCCAGGGTGGACTTGTTCCACCTTGCGAAAAGCCGACGTCAACAGCGCAGCGAACGCCAGCAAAACCGTGGCGAGGGCCACTTCGGCGGTGATGAGTACCTTCAAACTGCGCCCGCGTGCCTGAGAACCGGACGCGCGCGCACCTCCTTCCTGGAGAGCGGTCCGTAGATCGGCTCGGGAAGCGCTCCAGGCAGGCCATAATCCGAACAGCACCGCAGAGCCCATTGAGACCGTCAGGCAGAAAGCAAGGAATCGCCAGTCCAAATCGAAGCGCACCCAACTCGGAATTTGATTCGGCGGCATCAAGCCGAGCAGCAAGCGCAGGCCAACCAAGCCCAACAGTGTTCCCAGCACGCCGCCACCGAGTCCCAACAGCAAGTTCTCAGTAAGAAGTTGGCGGACAATTCGCAGCCTCGGCGCTCCGAGCGCGGCCTGGAGGCTAACGTCGCGCACGCGCGCCGATCCACGCGCCAGCACGAGTCCGGCTATGTTGGCGCATGCGATGGCAAGCACCAGCACTACGGCGGCCAGGAGCAATTGTGCGGCGGGCAGAAATTGACCGACATACCATTCACGCAAAGGGTAGATGGTGGGTGAGGTGATCTCATTTGCCTTACGTTCGGCGATCAGGCTTTTGTGGATTCTTGTTAGGTCTTCAAGTGCCCTGTCCATCGGGACGCCGTCCTTGAGTCTCGCCACTGCGCGCAAGAACCAGCCGTCGTCGTTGGCGGGGCTAAGGCCCAGAGGCACCCAGACTTCCGCCCGGCTGGGAAAGTCGAAACTCGGCGGCATCACACCGATGACTTCGAACGGCTCGGAGTTCATGCGGAGCGTCTTACCGGCGATGCTCGGCGAACTACCGAAGCGGCTCTGCCAGAGTCGATGACTAATGACCACCAACTTCGGCCCATTCGGTACATCCTCTCCGGCGTGAAACCATCTGCCGATCATCGGATCCACTTTCAGGACCTTCAGCAGGTCAAACGTCGTGTTGGCAGCGACAACTTCTTCGGCGCTAGTGTCGCCGGAAAGCTGCCTTCGGGTTTCTTGAAAGACTGCTACCGTTTCGAATGACCGATTGTGCTGTCTCCAAGCGACGAAGTCTGGATAGGCTACGCCGGTCCGCTCCATATTCCACTGGGGAGCCTTTTCGTCCAGGTTCACCAGGCGCTCGGCACTGGGGAATGGCAGGGGTCGAAGGTAGAGACTGTTAAAGATGCTAAAAATCGCCGTGGTGCCAGCGATAGCCAGAGCCAGAACGCCGATCACCGAAAGGGAGAACAGCGGCTGTTTGCGCAATGTACGCAGCGAGATGCGGACATCTCGCGCGATGCTATCCAGAGTGAAGCCCATACGTACCTCCCGAACGTGTTCTTTGATTTGTTCTATACCGCCGTCAAGTTCCAACCTCGCTGCCCTATGAGCTTGGGCTTCGTCCAGGCCGATGTCCAGCGAACGCTTTTCATCGGCGAGTAGTTGCACATAGGAACGCAGTTCCTCACCCAAGTCGCGTTCCACTGTTTCCTTGTGGAAGAGGTTGCGCCAAAGAGCAGTGAGCCGCGAGCGATAGGCGAGGAGCGCCATTCGCCGCATCTAGGCGAACCCCAGGGCGTTCGCAATCGCCAGGGAGATCCGCTGCCATTGCAGCTTCTCCATTTCCAATTGCTGCTTGCCCGCAGTCGTGAGTTCGTAGAACTTCGCGCGGCGGTTGTTATCGGAATCGCCCCACGAGGAAGCGAGCCATCCGGCTTCCTCCATTCGATGGAGTGCAGGGAACAGCGATCCTGGTTTGACGACAAAGGTCCCTTGGGTCATTTGCTCGATGCGTCGCGAGACGCCGAGCCCATGCCGGGTACCTGCGCCAAGCGCCTGCAAGATAAGGAGATCCAGGGTGCCAAGGAGCAATTTGGTTTGCTCCGCGCCAGCCGGAGGAGGATTTGATGGGGCCATTCTTGTTCATATAGACGCTCGATACAAGAAGAAGTTCCCAAAAAAAGGTGAAGGTCCGTTGGATTTCCGCCTCGCTGCATCCTCCCCCCTGGTCGCAAAGGGAACCGCGAACTAGACCTCGGCGGGCGGACGTACTGGTTTCGGCAATGCGGCGCGGCCACCCCCGGTACGAAGCCGACGACGGTTCCAGTCTCCGCTACGCTGTGCCGTTGATCGTTATCTATGCTGAGGACGCATCCGCTGCCCCACGGAACACATTGAGGGAATTGGGGTTGGAGCACTCCGTTTCGGACGAGTCTGATCAGGCTGGCACGATTCTGAGGTTGGCGAAATCGCCGCCGCCCCACAGACCCACCCGACCGTTACCCCGTTGGCTGAGTTGATCGACCACTAGACTGGGCTGTTTCGAATCACCGATGAACACTCGCACCTTCGGGCGGGCAACCTCGATCCGAGCGTGAAACCAGCGATTCGGATCGGGCGCAGGAATTGCACCCGCTTCGTACTTGCCGGGGTGTTGCTCGCGGAGTTTGTTCCATGGGAAGTCCGGATGGGAAACATATTGAACCGCCCGCACTCGCCGCGCCGGATCTTCCGCACGAAAATTGAAGGGGCGGAAATAAATCGAGTCGTAAACGGTACCATCGACGCCGTGGAACGCCACGCCGAGGAAACTCTGTTGCTGCACGTCCTGGCCACGAAGGTCAAGCTCAATCACGCCGTTAGCGAACTCGGCTCCCTCGACATAGGCGACGCATCCGCTACTGAGGTGAACGGCGTTTCGCTCGCCTTCGCGCAGGACACTCGAAGTACAGCCGAAGAACTTGAAGCCGTTGTTCTCGGCAAGGTTCGCAAGGTCAAGCGTTTTGGCGGAGCTCTGACCGAGAGCAGCTCCGGCGCATCCGGTCGCGAGCATGAAGGAACGTCGATTCATATCATCCTTTCTCTTTACTGGATTCGATGCGCTCAATCCTGGCGCAGGAGCCGCGCCGGATCGAGCCGCAAGGTGCTGCGGGCGGGCACATAGCAAGTCAGCAGGGTCACAGCCATCAGCCCGACTCCGGCGGCAACCAATGAAACAGGGTCCGATGGCGTCACACCTACAAGCAGAGTGCGGGTCAAGCCGTTCGCGAAGTAGATGCCGGGAGCTCCGATCAACAGTCCGGCCATGACGAGCAACATCCCCTCTTTCAGCACGAGCCCGAGTACAGCCAACGGCTCCGCGCCCAGAGCCAACCGGACCGCCAGTTCGTGACGGCGGCGGGTGACCGAACCGGACACCACGCCGTACAAACCCATCGCGGCAAGTAGTAGAGCGCCGACCGCGAAAGCGCTGAGCAGGGACGCCCCCATCGCGTGTGGGCCGAGCGACTTAGCCAAGATGTCCTCCATCGATTGCGGATCGCCGACCGGAACGCGCGGATCGAGGCGGCGCACCGCGGCCTGTACCTCGGGCAGTAGGGAATGTGGCTCGCGCGTAGTCCGCAGGATGAAATTTAGAGGGCGGGAGCCGAAGCTCTCTGTGTTGCGAATTAGCATCTGTGGGCGCCGGCCCGAATGAAAATCGTAAAGGAGCATTGGCTCGATGACGCCAATCACCGTGGCCGTTCCACGTGATAGCTGAATCGTCGCACCAACTGGATTCGCTCCCGGAAAGAACCGGCTCGCAAGTGTCGAGTCAATCATCGCCTCGATGACGCCGTTGGGAATCTCCGGGCCGAAGGTGCGGCCTGCGGCCAAGCGGATCTGCATGGCTTCCACGTAGTTCGACTGGACAGTCACGACGTCTGGAAGAACCTTGTCGTGTTCCGCATCCCCTGTGTTTCCTGGCGCACCAGGAAATGTGATGGCCGTCTGGAAGGCAGTCGCGGTGAGTGGCAACGCGGAGGCCGCGCTTGCTCCCGTCACGCCTGGAATCGTCGCCAATGCCATTTGGATCCGATCCTGGAACGCGATCGCGTCGCTCATTTTGGGGAAGAACTCGGGCGGTGACCGAAGGCGAAATGTAATAACGCCCTCCGGCCTAAAACCTGGATCGATGCGCAACAGCCGCTCGAAGCTGCGGGCGACGAGTGCGCCACTGCTCAGCAGCACGAACGAAAGCGCAACCTGTGCCACTATCATGGCTCCACGGAGCCGGTTCTGTCCGCCGCCTCCTCGTACGCCGCTGCTCGCCAGGAGGCTGGACAGTGACGCTCGTGTGGCCCAGAAGACGGGTGCTGCCGCCGCAAGCAGCCCGAGCAGTCCACCAATGGCTACCACGGCCAGCGCGATGCGCCAGTCCAGCGCAAGCGACTCGCTTCGAGGCGTGTCGAGGAGCGCGGCCGCGGCGGTTAGTGCGTTCAGGCCAAAGCGCGCCGCAAGCACACCAAGCACGCCGCCAGTTACACCGAGCAAGGCCCCCTCCAGGAGGAGAGACTGTGCGATCGCCACCGAGTTAGCGCCGAGGGCGCGAGAGACTGCGATCTCATGCTCCCGCTGTGCTGCACGAGCCAGCAGCACTGACGCCAAATTCACCATCAGCATGAAGAGCAGCACGACGCTCGACGCACCCAAAACCACGAGTGCCGGACGGATTCGGGAGATCACATCGGCCTTCAGCCCAGCAGGATACAGCTTCAGCCCACGGCCGTTGAAGTCTCGGGCGTCGATAACGCGACCAACAGCGGCAACGGTGGCTGCTACGGCCTCGGTTGTCGTTCCAGGGCGCACCCGGATGAGACCGCCGTAGGCCATTACTCCTGGATTCGTTTTCGCAAGATCCTCGCTGAAAGGGACGAAGGCGTCGACTCGCTGGGGAGGCGCGGCCGACTCATTTCGCACGAACGTGAAACTCGGAGGCATCACCCCGATTACAGTATGCGGACGCCCTTGGAGACGGATTTCGGTGCCCACGATCGCCGGATTCGCGCCCAGACGATTCCAAAGCTTATGCGTTAAGACAATCACTTCTCCTCGTCCAGGTCCGGTCTCATTGGGCGCAAACCCGCGCCCGAGCAGCGGGGGGACTCCGAGGACCTGGAAGAGGTTCGGTGACGTTCGGGTCACCGCGATGTCCATCGGTGTGTCTCCTTCGCGGAGAGCGAAAACGCCGCCGAGCAGTGCCTGCAAGCCTACGGCATCCTGGATCACCCCTCCTGACTGCTGCAACTCGGCGACATCAGTGCCGGCCAGCGGACCACGGGCTTGCTCGCTCAAGGGCCGGTAGTCGCGCCAAACAAAATACAGGTCACCGGGGTCCCTATACGGCATCGGATCGATGACGATTCTCTGCACGGCGGTGTAGGCGACAGCGAACATTCCAAGCCCAACCGTTAACGTCCCGATTGCCGATGCTGCAAAACCCGGAGCGCGCAAGAGCCGTCTTCCGGCCAGTTGCAAGTCGCGACCCCAATCGCCAGGGCGGCGCCAAGAAGCAGCGGGGCGCACACGCTCGGCGGGGCCATTGCGCAGGGAGTCGCAAAGCGCCCCGAGCCAAATCGCCGCCAAGCGAAGCTTGCCGCCCGATTTCAATGCATCACGAGATCGATCCATGTAAGCCTCCACCACCGCGTTGCCCATCTCATCCTGGAAGTCCGGTGGATACAGACGCAGCAAGAGCCGGAACCAGCGTTCGGAGAATTCGAGGATTCCCGCGCGCATCAGCCTGCCTCCCGTGGCAACAGGCCCCCGCGCCGCGCGGCCTGCGTCAGCGCCTCAAGCCGTTGCGCCTCGGTTCGGGCGACGCGCCGTCCTGTGCGGGTGATCCGGTAGTAATTGCGCCGCTCCTCGCCGCTGTCTGGTGCCGGCCGTCGCTCAGAAGCCTCAATGAGTCCAGCCTCCACCATGCGAGCCAGTGCGCGGTACATCGTCCCCACGTCCGGAATCGATGCCTCACCGCGAGCTTGGATGTCCTGTATGATTCCGTAGCCGTGCCGCTCGTCGGAAGCGAGGCTCAGGAGGATGTGGAATTCAACTGGGCGGAGCGGCAGGTGACGGCCGAGACCGAGGTCACGATCCATGGCGGCACCTCGTTTTGCTATATGCGTGGCGCATGCCTTAGTATATGCGCACTGCATATAGCGATGTCAATGCGCGCCGCCGACGGACGCCCTCGGCCCGGCGATAGGACCCGTGAAGTCGCGAAGAGTAGAGTGAACAGCCTAGCGTCACAACAGCGGTTATTCACGTTCACCGATAACCAAGGCCCGCGTTTTACGCATCTCCCCTAGCCTTCCGTCCATGATCGGGCACCGCTTCGCTTGACGGCTATTCGCCTGGCCGCGCCCGGCGCTCGGCTACGTTCTGCTTTGTCGGCTCCCCCAGCCGGATTGCGCCCTGCGGGTTCGTTCGCTATCGCTCTCCGCAATCCGCCCGGTCCCCCCAACAATGCACTTCGCCTCACCGCTTCGCTCTTGGGAGCGGCCCCGCTCGCTTTTGGGTGCCCCGATCAAGAGACGGCGGCAGAAGGAGAAAGCAAATGAACAACGTGATTCTGATTGGTTACCTCGGCAACGACGCCGAAACCCGTAAAACTCGCAACGACTCGACTCTCACCACCCTATCGCTGGCCACGCAGCGCACCTGGAAGGACCGCGAATCCGGTGAACGCCAATCGCAGACCACCTGGCACCGCCTCGTCATCTTCGGCCGCCTGGCTGAATACGCCGCCACTCTCACCAAGGGCGCTCATCTCCAGATCACGGGCGAACTCAACACCCGCGAATACACCGCCAAGGACGGCGTCAAGAAGTCCATCACGGAGATCCGGGTCCAGCGCATCAACCGCCTGGACCGTTCGGCGAAGCAGGAGGTGGCCGCGTAAGCGGCCAATCCGGCTATGAAGAACCGAGACCAAATGATCCTCGATCACCTTCCCCAGGTGGAATTGCTTGCCCGTAGACTTCATCGGCGTTGCCCGCAGGTCGAACTCGACGACCTCATCTCCGCCGGCACCGTCGGCCTAATTCAGGCCGTAGATCGTTTCGATCCCTCCATGAATCTCAAGCTCAAGACTCTCGCCGAGCACCGCATCAATGGAGCACTACTCGACTACCTCCGCAAGGTGGACCCGCTGCCCCGCACAGTCCGCCACTTTCAGAAGCGTCGTGACTCAATCCTCGCAGGCTACGCCGAAGGGGATCGTCCGTCTCAAAGTCAGATCGCGGAGATGCTCGGCCTTACGGAACGGAAGTTTGTACAACTGAGCCGCGCGATAACCGCCTCGGAGGTCATCCGATTCGACGACATGCCTGACTACATGCGTCGGAGGGTCGCCTGAGGCCCTTCTCTGAGGCGGAGCACACGCTCCGCCTCACCATTGACGCTATCGGTGCACTGCCATGGCCAGTGCAAGCACCGTGAGCTTTCGGTGAGCCTGTGTAGTCTCTGCCGTGCCGAAGAGAAACAGTAAACTGAACAGGAACACAGAGACGGTGCGTGGATGTGCCGTTGCTGGCAGTGCGGCGCGACGGAGCGAAGGGCGTATCTAATGAACTCGATCGAATGGCTTCAGTCCTGGTACAGGATCCAGTGCAATGACGAGTGGGAGCACCAACACGGAATCATCATCGAGACCTTGGACAACCCCGGATGGGTGGTCCGGATAGACCTGACGGGAACGTCCCTTGAAGGGAAGCGAATGAAACCAGTTGCATGCACTGTGAACCATTCGGGAATCGATGGCAAGAATGAGTGGATGGATTGCAAAACTGAAAACAACCAGTTTGTGGGAGCCGGCGGACCGACGTCGCTGATTCAGATCTGCGAAGTATTCATGAACTGGGTAGAAGCACAGAAGTGACAGTCACAGCCAACTAGCAAGGTATTCCGGCCGAACCGAGTGGAAAGGTTTTCGGCACTCTTCGTCACTGGCCAAAAACCTGTCCGGATTTCGCCTTCTCAGATGCCCGTCTTACCGCCATTTCCGCGCGCCTGGTCCGCATGGCCGAACACTATGGTTTTCGGTCGTCTCATCCCACGCCGACGCGGTCCAGCGTCTGGCGGTAGTTCCACGGCATCCACTCCGCCGGATTGTCCGCGAGCTCTCGCGCATGGCGTTGCAGCTTCGTCAGATACGCAAACGAATTAGCGCCGCACAGCTGGCAGGTGTGAATCAGACTCATGAACAGGTCACCCACTTGCGCCCCGTGCAGTGTCCGATAGAACAAAGCGTTCTTTCTGTGCAAAACGGCCCGTTTTAAAGCTCTTTCGACGATGTTGTTATCGAGGGGCGCCCCAGCAACTCGGAGGAAAAGCGTCAATGGCCGCCAATGATTCAACAGGTACTTGATCGCCTTGCCGAGCCCGGAGTTCGGTTCCGTCTTGCGCTCGGCAAACTGCGCCTCCAGCCACGCCTGCAGTTTCGTCATGATCGGCGCGCTGTGCTGCTGATGAAACTGCAACCGCTGTTCCGGTGTCATTCGCGCCTCACGCGCCTTGGCATCGTGGCCATACACCTCTCCCAGCATCTCCAGCACGTAGCGGCATTGCTCGGGAAAGTTCGCGGCTACATCGACAAACTGCCGTCTCCCATGCGCCATGCAATTGGCCAGCAGAATCTCCGCGCCCGAGTTTAACTTCGGCGCGTTGCGCGACAGTGCATCGCACATCTGGATCGGCCCGGGAAGCTCCGCCGCCCGCTGTCGCAACACGTCGCCGAGGTTCTCACCGGCATGCTGGCGCCCGGTAAAATACAGTGCAATCTGGCTGCCCTCGCGGGTCGATACGATGCCGCTGGTGAACACGCCCGTGCGGTCGTCACCGGGCTCGCGCTCCATCTTCAGCACCCGCATGCTCGTGTCGTCGTTGTGCACCACCTCGCCCTGGGCCGCTTGCCGGATGCATTCGTCGAGCGCCGGTTTCAAGATCGCGGCCACGTCTTCGACAATGTCCCACTGCGTCGCCGCCGGCAGCGGGATTCCCAGTCGGCTCTCCAGTTTTTCCATCCGGTAGAATGGCACGCCGCTTCCGTACTTAAGCTGCGCGATCATCGCGCCCGCTGTCTCGTCGTACTTTTCCGGACCCACGCCCTCTGGCTCCTGCGCCGTGAACACTTGCCCGCAGGCGCCACAGCGCAGCCGTTCGAGCGAGTAAACAGTGGCCGCCAGCGGTGCCTGTCCGATGATCCGGACCAGCACCTTCGGCTCCTTTTGCCCGTATATATTGCCCTTTCCGCAATCCGGGCAGCGCTCGCCGTGCTTCAGATTCTGATGCGCAACCGGAACCTTCCGCGCTCCATCAAACGCCTCGGCGCCATTGCGTCCGTGGCCCGGCTTCTTCGGCGTGTTGACATCTGCCGTAGGCGGCGCTTCCGGTTGTCCCAGCACCGCTCTGGTCTTTTCATTGTTGGGCGATCGCGCCAGCATCGCCACCAGCGCATGCAACGCGCCCTTGAGCTTATCGTGATCATCGTCGCTCAACGGCGCTTGCTTGGCTCCGTCGAGAACCCGGTCGAGTTCCTCCAGGTTCACATCGAGGCGGCGTTTGGATTTCACTGTTCACTCCCAAGCAACTGGCGAAACTGCTTTGTCAGCGGGTAGCCCAAGACCTCTTTGATGGAGCGGTTCGGCACATAGCTATTGGACTGCTTGCCCCGTCCGGTTGTCTTGCCGAGCACCACCCAGTTTGCCGCGCGGTAACAGGTGCCGCGGAAGCGCTCCGTATCCACGAAGGTTTCCGCAAAGTAGATTGGATGCCCGTAGACCTGCTCCCAGTCGGCGGAAAGCCGGGCCGCCATCCGCCCCAAGATGTGCGATGCCAGGTGCGGTACCGTGACCCACGGCAGAATCAGAAACCGCGTGTTGTAGGCGAGGAATCGAATGTTTCGCCGGCGCGTTTCCTGGTCCCAGCCGATGTAGCGATCGCGCACGCCGATATGACGAGGTGCGCTCGACCACGCCACGCACGCCACTGGTCGGCCATTGGCCCACACCAGATACTTCAGATGCTCGCCCACCGGCTGCTCGTAGCCCAGATAGTGATGCTCCTCCATCAGGCTGTTGAACAGCGGTTCCTCGCCGCTGCGCCGTACCAGCATGAATTCCAGCGGCTGCAGGTCGCGCAGTGTCACCGCTATCGGCGTTGTGTCGAGCAGCACCGGGGCTGGTCGCACGCGTTTGGCCAACGGGTTGTGCGGCACGAATTTCACCGGCGGCAGTTCGATGTGGCCGGAGCGGTGCAGCATGAGCAGCATGCCGCGGCACACCATGTCGCGCAGCGCGCCGTTGGCCTGTCGCCATTGCCAGGCCTCGCAGAGCTTGGCGGATAGCGTGCGACGGCTCTCGCCCGGGTGCGCGACGATCAGTTCGCGTATGGAGCGCAGGTCTTCGCTCGAGATGGCCCGGCCCCGGTAGGTGATGAGCTCTGTCATCAGCAGCAGTATGAACCGGCTGATTCTGGAACGCAAGGGAAAAATGAGGTTCGCGGTTACTTATTTCAATGTGTTCACTCGCCGCCACATCGGCGCCGCGCGGACCCGCGCCACATCCCCGGCCGCGAACAGCAGCAACGCTTCGTAGGCTTCCAGTTGCTTGGCGGCGTGGTCGGATTCCGGCCACCAAACGAAGCGCCCTTTCGACAGTCGCTTCTGTGCCAGCCAGTAGCCCTGACCGTCGTAATTTAGGAGACGGATCGTGGTCCCGCTCCGGCTGCGGAAGACAAATACGCAGCCGGAGAAGGGATCTTCGGCGAGCTTCTCCTGACAGAGCCGGACTAGGCCGTCGATACCCTTTCGTCCGTCGACGGGCTCGACGGCGACCAGCACACGCATCTGCGCCGTGATCTGAATCACTGTTCCGTACCGCGCCAAGCGCGCAGTAACGCGGTCCAATCCGGAGCGGTGCTGGCTGGCCAATGGATGCGCATCTTGTCGCCGCGGGTGGATTCGAATTCAATCAGGCACTTTTCCGGTTGCGTCGGCGGCAGTGCGATGAGTTCTACGAAAACCGGTCTGGAGTTAGCTGGGCGCTGGCTGGGCACGTCGCCAAGACGCTTCTTCAATCCCATATAGTCCAGCCGCAGTGCCTGCGTCACGGCGTAGAGACCATGCTGGCGTGCCAGTGCCGTTGCGGCCTCCCAGATCGACTCCGGCAGCTTTGCCCGCCTGGGCCGCGAACGGCGATACTCCTCTAGTTCGCGCTGCATTTGCACGATTGACTCCGCTACCGGCTTCCTCTCTTTTCGGTTCATCTCCGGTCGCCTCCCAGCGACTCTTTGAACCTAACTATCGCGCCCGTTCGTTGTCACGCAGGCTTGCCGAAGGGACACAAACAATCCAGCGCAGGGATGGCTCATTTGGCTAGCTGCGTCAGTGCTCCTCACTCTCCCGTGGGTAGTGTTCTGGAATCCTCACTCCACTAAAAGACTTTGGCGATGCCCTGCTGCATTGCTCCTTTCCGCTATCCCTCCATTTGGACTGATCGGATGGGCATCGCCTCTGACTTCCGCCGGCGTTCTGTTTCCCGGCACCGGCTTCCTCGGGCTCCTCGCTACTGCCTTCATCCCGACTGTCTGGACGGCGCGCCCTTTCGTTCTGATCGGCGTTGTCGCCATCGCCAATCTGATCTATACCCCAGCCTCCCCACCTTCCGATATCCAGGCAGTTAACACGAAAGAGAGTCCAGACCAGTTCCAAAGAGAGGAGGCGGTGCGGACGGCAATCGAATTCGCGAAATCGAATCTCGTGATTCTCCCGGAGGGCGCGGTTCGTCGTTGGACTGAGGCCACGGAAGAGTTCTGGTCGCCAACAATCCAAGATCTTCACGCCTCACGTCGAGTGGCGCTAGTTGGCTCCGGCGTCCCAATAGCCAACTCGCAAGAGTTCCAGAATTCGGCCATCGCAATCGGAGCCATCCAATCGGTCACCTTCAACCAACGCATTCCGATACCAATCGGGATGTGGAAGCCGTTTGGCCCTGCTGACGGCGTCCCACTGAACCTGACCGGGCCGAGCACCTTACAGATCGGTCCGCATAGACTGGCCATCCTTATCTGTTACGAGCAACTCCTCGTTTGGCCCATCCTTCAATTTGCTTTGGAAAAGCCCAGCCTCATCGTCGGCATTTCGAATGCCGCATGGACTCGGCACACCAACATCCCCGCCGCCCAGCAGGCCTGTCTCTCTGCCTGGTCTCGTCTGTTCGGCATTCCCTACGTTGCGGCCGTCAACGGCTGACCGCGTAACCCAAGAAAGGAGATCTCTCATGCCCACCAGAACACTTCAATCTCAGGAATTTATCGGAAGCGCGATCCACAACCAAGGTCAACCGTCAGCTATCGCGCCGCGGCTACTAACCGTCGCTGATGCAGCCCGTTATCTCGGTCGAACCGAAAAGTCCATTAGGCATCTCGTCCAGCGGAGGAAGCTCGCTTCGATTCGAGGGGATGGACGCGTCATGTTCGACCGAGTCGACCTCGACGCATGGATCAAGCGCAACCGGGCTTAGAAAGAAGGTAATTGATGGGAAAGCGTGACTATGGCAGCGGCGGACTCTGGCGAAGGGGGCGCATGTGGTGGATGAAATACTACGTGGACCGCTATCCCGTCTTTGAGAGCACCAAGACCCGGAACAAGAAGCGAGCCGAGGAAGTGCTGCGCCAGAAGATGGCCGAGGTCGAACTAAATCAACTGCCAGCGCCCAGTTCGAAACGCCTGAAAGTGGTTGACCTCTTGAATGGGTTGCTTTCGGACTATGAGCTGAGAGGACGCGCCAGCAAGAAGCAGTTGGAGTCCAGAATGCGTCTCCACTTGATCCCCTTGCTTGGCCCGATCAAGGCCCTAGATTTCGGTAGACGTGAGGTTGACGCGTACATCCGTCACCGCCGCCAGCAGGATGCTGCTGACTCGGCCATCAATCGAGAAATGGAGCACCTTCGCGCTGCGTTCAAGCTCGCGGTGGACAACGAGGAACTACCTCGTATGCCCAAAATCCGGATGCTTGAGGAGGACAACGTACGCAGTGGGTTTCTCGAACATCATCAGTATATTGCCCTCAAGGAGGCTCTTCCCGCCTATCTGTTTCCGCTCTTCGTGACTGGGTATCACGTCGGGTGCCGCCTTGGCGAGCTGTTAAAGCTGAAGTGGGAGCAAGTGGACTTCCCGGCCTCGCAGATCTGGCTGGAGCGACGGCAGACGAAGGGAAAGGTCGCCCGCGTACTTCCGATCTATGGCGAGATGAAGGACGCCCTGGTCGCCGCGTTCACACTTCGGAACGATTCCTATCCAGACTGCGATCTTGTCTTTCACCGAGAGGGATCGAAAATCGTGGACTTTCGCAAGGCGTGGGCCACAGCATGCAAAATGGCCGAGGTGAAGGGGCTACACTTTCACGATCTTCGACGCAGCGCCGTTCGAAATATGGATCGCGCCGGCATCCCACGCGCCACGATTCGGCGAATCATCGGCCACGAAACGGACGCGATGTTTGACCGTTACCGCATCGTGGATCAACGCGACGTGGATGAGGCGGGCTTGAAGGCAGAGCAGTACTTGAACGAGCAGCCGAAGTCAAAACCAGGACAGAAGCGGCCGCCGCAATAGGGAGGTTCACGATGGAAGTCACCAAAACTGTCACCAAATGCCGCTTTGTTGGGTCTGTTATGGACCAGTGCCCAGCCGCCCACGTACTGGCGATCCCGGTTCAAGAACACTAGTGGACGCCAACCTTCGCTTCGTCGGAAGCAATCTCGTTCTTGACAGTGATGACGACATCGCCCGTGAGCGATTCCGGGAGGACGAAGTTGATCTGGTGTTCGCCGATGTACAACGTTTCGAGCGCGACCCCATTGCCGAAAATTTGAAACTGCGACGTATCGCTTGCCAAGCGAAGCCCGTAAAGGCTGTAGATGTTGTCGACAACGTTGACAATGCCGCCCTGATTGATTCGCGGACCCTTATGCTCAATGCGATAGATGTTGCCGGTAGCGTCGTCCGAGACATAGACCGCGCCGTCTGGGCCGGTGATCGCCTGGACGGGCCGACCGGAGCGGGTGCGGGAAGCGGGATCGAGGAATCCCCAGAGCAAATCTTCAACGACGCCAGTCGCCCGTCCACCCACCGTTCGCACGCGAACTACTTTATAACCCGTCGGAGTCGTCCGATTCCAGCTGCCGTGGGAGGCAACCAGCGCGTCGTTCCAAAAAGCGACGGGGAATTGATCGCCGGTGTAGAACGATATGCCGAGCGGCGCGGAGTGCGCCTGCATCTCTACTTCCGGCGCGAGAGTGCTTCCGCAACGCTCTGGACGGGCTTGCGTGCCCCACCGGGTTCCGCGTTGATTGGCTACGCAATCAGGCCAGCCATAGTCACCTCCCGCCCGGACGATGTTCACCTCTTCGGGTGGTTCATTGTCGCCGAGGCCATCGCCGCCATTATCGGTAGCCCACATCTCTCCAGTAACGGGATGGAAGGCAAGCCCGACCGAGTTGCGCAGCCCCGAAGCGAAAGGTTGCTGATTCGATCCATCGGCATCGAATTGCAGGATGGCAGCGCGCCGTGAATCGGCTTCAATGCAAAAATTGCACGAAGAGCCGATTGCGAAGTAAATCCTGCCGTCAGGGCCGAAGGCCACGCTGCGCGTGGTGTGACCACCCGGTCCCGACGCCGGCACGGCGAGGAATCGCTGGGGCTGGCTCGAAATGATGAAGTCTTCCGTGATCGCATCCCGCAGCCGTATCACGCCGTCGTTTACGGATATATAGAGATCACTATCGCGGAAGACCAGCGAGTGCGGTCCGCTCAGGCCGCGTACTGCCGTGACGACGCGTCCCTGGGCTGGGATGGCGACCACGCTGCCATTGTTTCGCGTTGCCACATAAAGCACGCCGTTCGGTCCAAAGGCCATGTGACGGGGTCCGCCGCTCACGGTGGCATGGACGGATACCTCAAAGCCAGGGGGAGTCCGTAGTTCCTCGATTCTGAACGGCCTTGAGTTAGCCGCTTGCGGATACGCGGCTGGTGCGAACAAAGCCAGCAGAGTCAGGCCGGGCATACATAAAGTCAATTTGGACATCATCTCTCCAATTTCAGTTCTAATTGACACGGATGCTTACGCGAAGCGGAAGCCCTGCTTGGTAAAGGGCAAAGTGTGAATTCGCTCTCCCGTTGCCTTGAAAATCGCATTACAGACAGCCGGGAGAATGGGCGGCAACCCGGGTTCCCCCAGACCGTTCGGCGTATTGTTCGTCTTGACCAGATGCACTTCGATGGGCGGAGCTTCGGGCATTCTCAAAACCGGATGCTGGTGAAAATTCGACTGCACAACCCGGCCGTCCTTGAGAGTGATTTCCTGCATCAATTCACTCAGGCCGTCGATCACGGCGCCTTGCAACACGTGCTCGGCAGCACCTGGATTGATCGCATGGCTGCCGACATCCGCAACTACCCACACCTTGTTGACCTTGATGCGCTTGTCGGCCCCCACTGTGACTTCGGCGACCTCCGCCACGTGACCGCCATGGTCGAAGTGGCATGCGATTCCGAGTGCCGTGCGTGGCGGCAACTGGCGCTTACCCCAACCGGACTTCTCGGCCACTAACTCGAGAACAGTCCGCATGCGAGCGGGATTCATGCCCGGACGTCCGGGTCTGCCTCCCGCCGCCGGGGGCGCCGCCGGCGCCGCAGGAGCCGAGGAGAGCAGTTCCAGCCGCATAGCCAGCGGATCTCTGCCCGCTGCATGGGCGATGTCGTCAACGAATGACTGAACAACCCACGCACTACAGTTGGATCCTGGAGCACGCAATGCACCGGTTTTGATAACCAGCGGCATTACCGACTGCTGTACCTGATAGTCGCGGATCAAACCAGCCGGAAATTGACCGGCATCGAATCTGCCTTCGCCAATCACCGTATTGCCCTCGCCGTAAGTAATGAAGTGGTCGTGCCAGGCGGCAAGCTTGCCGTTCTGATCGATAGCGGCCTTCATGTACTGAAAGCCCCCCGGTCGATAGTAGTCGTGCCGCACGTCGTCTTCACGGGTCCACAACAACTTGACCGGCGCCCCGACTGTCTTGGAAATCCAAGCGGCTTCCGCCATCGAGTCGTTGTAGCATCGGCGCCCGAAGCCTCCACCGGCCCGCACCATGTGGACGGTTACATCGCTTACAGGAATACCCAGGACTCGGGACACCAACTGGCGCCCTGTTTGGGGCAACTGACTGGTGGACCAGACCTCTACTTTGCCATCCCGGAAGTGTGCAGTAGCATTCTGAGGCTCCAGGGTATTGTGAGCAATGATAGGAAACCGGTATACGCCCTGGACCACGCGAACGTCAGTTCGTTGAAAAACCGCGTCTGTGTCTCCGTCCTTTCGAATGGTCTGTGCCGGGGCTTGTTTGGAAAGCTCCTCCGCCTTGGCGGCATGCAGACTGGTGTCCTGCGACGCCCATGGGCCGAGATCCCATTTCACCTGCAGCTTCTTCCGGGCCGATTGCGCGGCCCACCAAGTATCGGCAACGATGGCAACACCCGCTTCCAGCCCTGGATCCGCAAACAGGTAGTTCGGATAGTTGCCGGGCACGGCCGCGCCTTCCACGATGAAAGCGTGCTTGACACCCTTCATGCTCTTGATGGCATCGAGGTTTGCATCGACAACTTTGCCTCGCGGCACGGGAGTCTTTTCGAAAACCGCGTACAGCATTCCGGGAACAGTGACGTCGATGCCAAACGTCGCCTTACCCCGGATGATATCTTTCGTTTCCCCGCCCAAGGTCGTGGTGCCGATGATCTTGTAGTCCTTCGGGTCCTTTAGCTTGAGCGTGCTGAAATCCGGCACGGGCATGGTGGCCGCCTTGGCTGCCAGTTCTCCGTAGGACGCGGAGCGATTGGAGCCAGCGTGAACAACACGGCCAGGTGTCGTCGAACACTCGGTCGCCTGAACTCCCCAATTCTGTGCCGCTGCGGCGATGAGCATGTTTCGCACAGCTCCGCCGATTTGGCGCATCGGCACCCAGTTCGAAGGAGTCGCAGTGCTGCCGGCGGTGAATTGGCCCCCGAATTCAGGGCCGACACCTGTTCGCACGATTTTGACATTCGTCCAATCGATGTCCAATTCTTCAGCGACCATCATCGGCAATAGGTTGAACGATCCCTGACCCATTTCAGTATTTGTCGAACCGATCGAGGCGATCCCGTCGGACGAGATGCTGACGAAGTTGGCTGGCGACAACGGCGCTCGCGCCATACCGGGCAGCCCTGGGCCAGCTGGTCCCTGACCTGGACGTGGGGCTGGTGCCTGAGCCTGTGCGGCGGGCTTGGGAAATAGTCCGAGCAGTAGACCACCACCAGCCATTGCAGTGGCCCGGAGTATCGAGCGCCGGCCGAGATCGGTCGTTTCCATGGTTTCTCCCTCTATCCGGTTCATCCTTTTGTGCCTCCGGATTTCATTGCTTCCGATGCTTTGTGGATTGCTGCGCGAACCCGGCCGTAGGTGCCGCAACGGCAAATGTTACCGGCCATCGCCGAATCAATATCCGCGTCGGTTGGAGTCTTCTTTTTGGCGAGCAGGGCACAGGCACTCATGATCTGGCCCGACTGACAATAACCGCACTGCGGGACGTCCAGCGCTTCCCAGGCCACCTGCACGGGATGCGAGCCATCAGGCGAAAGGCCTTCGATGGTGGTGATCTTCTTGCCTGCGGCATCAGCAGCAGATGTCACACAAGAGCGTACTGGCTCTCCGTTGACGTGAATGGTGCAGGCGCCGCAGAGGCCCATGCCGCAGCCGAACTTTGTGCCTTTCAGATCCAATTCATCCCGAAGGAGCCAGAGCAATGGCATTTCGGCATCGCCGTCAAACCCTTGCTGCTTCCCATTGATAGTGAGCGTAATCATAGAACCTCTATTGGTGATCTTTCGAAATCGTTTTGGGCGGATGGTACACCCACTTCTCAGAAGTCGGCCCGCTTCCCGGAATCGGTGGCCAACTGCATCACGTCAAATCGCGCCTTCCGGTCGTCTGGGCCTGCGCCGGCCGAGCCTTCGGGCCGGAATTCGAAGATCAGGTCCTTGCGGGGATCGTGCCTTGGCCAAGCCGGAAGGCCCGCGCCATTCGGATCGCCGGTCCTGGCGAAATTGACCCAATAGCTTTGTGCCATCCGGGAGATTGCCTGATCCTCGGGAGACAGCGTTGCACCCGGCCGGGCGGCCAGAGTGCCGAACACGAAGCTGATTTCACCGCCATGCGGAGCGCCTGCGCGCATCCTCTCCTTCATTGCGGCCTGCACATAGGAGAACCGGTAGCGATAGGCGGGCGAACCGTTGCCAGCGAAGGCGTTGGCCGCAAAGCGGGCCGGCTCCCCCTGGCCGAAGTCGTCGTTCGCTCGCGATACCATCGTGGCCAAATCCGTCGATCCATCTGGATCGTAGGCGGCTTTCGCCTGAGCGCTCCACTGCCCGAATCGGGCGAAGAACTGCTCCTTCGTCGTTGCTCGAATCCGGTTGCCCGCAGTATCGGCGCTGTTGCTTCCCACCAGGATGGGAATCCTCGGTTGACGCTTCGCTTTATAGGCGGTCTCGGCCGTTTCCGTGATCAGCTTGCCATCGAGTACCGGCGTCAACTCCTGGGCCGGAGGGCCCCCCGGCTGCGGAGGTGCGCCGCGCAAAACCTCTTCGGCACTAAGGGCACGCAGTTTCATCAACGCCGCTTCATCCTTACTCACTATGCCCATTGAGCCCGCAAACTGAATGCCGATGGTTTCCGCCGACACCGGATAGTTGGGATCGACACCGTCCGCGCTCATCGGTCGCGCGGTGAGCACGCCATCGCGGGAACCGCCGGACTCAGCAATGGCTTTATGAAACAAGCCGCGCGCCATTGGCGAGGCGATGAGGCTGTGCACGGAGACACCTCCAGCGGAGAATCCGAAGATGGTGACGTTGTCCGGATCGCCCCCAAACGCGGCAATGTTCCGCTTGATCCATTGCAGGGCCGCGATCTGGTCCATGTACGCGTAGTTGCCCTTGGTCTCATCGCGGCGCTCGCGGCTCAAGGCGGGGTGAGCAAAAAAACCAAAGCGGCCCAGGCGGTAGTTGGCGGCGACCAAAACCACGCCCTGCTTGGCGAACTGGGTGCCGGAGGTGTTGGGCGAGGACCCTGATCCCCCGACGAAGCCGCCGCCGTGGATCCAGACCATCACCGGTAGTTTCGCTCGTGGCGTGGCGCTCGCCGGATGCCAAACGTTCAAGAACAGGCAATCTTCCGAGGGCCCGGCCGGTACGGCCGCACCCGCCGCGGGAGGCGGGCCGAAACGGCCCTGCATGCAGTTGGCCCCGAATTCCATGGCGGGACGTACGCTTTTCCACGGCGCCACCGGCTGAGGCGGCCGCCACCGCAGCTCACCGACGGGGGGTGCGGCGAAGGGGACGCCTTTGAAGGCAACCACACCGTCGTCCAACGTCCCTTGTAGTTCGCCGCTATCTACCCGCGCCCGCGCGGGAGTCCCTGGCTGCGCGGCAAGGGCAACGCACATCGCCGCCAAACATGCCACTGTACTCAGTCTGCTCATTTTCGAAGCTCCATTCCGTTCAGTCGAGTTTCTTCTCTGCCAGGAACTTCGACATGAGATCAGCGATCTGCTTGTTGTTCAGGTCGGAAAATGGGAAGTGGGTATTGCCCCGGATCCCAATCTCGGGAAGATGCACGACGGTCACATCGCCGCCGTGACGGTTGACCGTGTCCCGCCACTTTCTGGCCATCTGCATGCGAACGCGCCATCCATCCTGGCCCGGATTGTCGATAGCTTCCTTCGGGATGAAATCCCCGTAGTAGATGACAATGGGGATCTTGGTGAGTTTCAGGAACTCGGCTTTGGGGACGCCGATGGCCGACAACGGTCCGCCGGAGCTCGTCAGCGTCTCTGGAACTTCTCCTTCTGGAAAGAGAAACCCGCTGCCGGGCTCATAAGAAACGATCCCTCGCACATTTCCACTCTTGAGAGCAGTCAGCCATCCAAGTCCGCCGCCTTGCGAATGGGTAACGAACACGGCGGGACCAATCTTGTTGAACAGCGCCGCGAAGGCGTCGGAATTCACCTCGGGATCGTAGGGACCCACGTTAGGCGTCATCTGCCGGAAGTATTGATTGAGAGCCTCTGGGTCCTTCGAGAACTGCACGCCAGGAAAGTAGTCCGGCCATATGCCTACACGGAAGGTTCCAAACCACATCTGCTCATCCGGCGTCGCGTCGATCGTCGCCGAGACCGTGCCGCGGCCCGCATTGCCTCGCCTCGGCTGGTCGATCAAATAAACGGGAAAACGGCGCCGCAGAAAAATGGTCTGAAAGCCTTCGCGCCCATCCGGAGTGGTTTCCCAAGTTTTCGAGAACTGTCCCGTGCCGTGCAGGAATACGAGCGGAAGCTTCCGCCGTTTCTCCGGGATCTGATAGAAAACGTACGCGTGATCCCCGTGCAAGGTCTGCCCTTCTGGCGTAGGTTTTTTGTGTTGGAAGGTGCCCGGCTTCGTGACGACCTTGCCCCCGGCTGCGAAGCTGCCCTGCTCCTGGATCGCCAAAGGCTCTTGTGAGTTTGCTCGTTGGGCGAATGCGTCAGCGGGCATGAGAAACACGGCAGCGCCGAGCAGCAGCATCACGTTACGACGTTTTCGATTCATCATCAATCTCTCTCCACGCATTCGGTTAAAGCGTCCTGCCGTAAAACGCTGTCAGCTTGTCCATTGCCGCGTCCACATACTTCGGAACCCAATAGGTTTCGATGTGCGTGGCCCCGTCGATCTTGGACAGTTCCTTGTCCTTTGTACCGGTAGCCTTGGCGAACGCATCTTCGGTCATGTAGAGGCTGTCCGCCTTGCTGCCGGCAATCATCAGCAGAGGCTGGCCGATCAGTTCGATCCGGTCGGTGGCATCCCAACGCATCAGATCGAGCAGGCTGCTCATGGTGTACTTGAAAGTCGAGCCGGGGTGCGCATGGGTTTTCCAATAGTAGTGATAGCCCTGCCTGTAGAGGTCATAAGGCAGTTTGGCGATCTGCTCGTCGGTCAGGTTGGCATCTCCCGCATAAAGGACATTGCCACCCGTCATTTCTTGTGCGCGGGCAGCCGAAGCCTGCCGCAGGCGTTCCTGGATGGTGCCCACTTGTGAATCCGCATATCCATTGCGGCGAACGCGTCCGGAGTTGAACATACTCACCGTCGCAATCGACTTGAAGCGTTTGTCGGTTTGCGCCGCGGCCAACGAGTAGCCGCCGCCCCCGCAGATACCGAGCAGGCCCAGACGCGCGGCATCTACGCCCGGATACCGGGTGACGAAGTCGCCCATGCCGTGGATGTCCTCGATTCGATACTGAGGCTTATCCACGTTGCGCGGCTTGCCACCACTTGCGCCCTGATAGGCGGCATCCGCGGCGATCGCGATGTAGCCCTTTTCCGCCAGACGTTGGGCATACAAGCCCGCTACCTGTTCCTTGACCCCACCGTTTGGATGCGCCACGACAATGGCTGGAAATTGCTTCTTCGAATCGTAGTTCGCCGGGGTGTATACGTTGGCGGAGATGTCCAAGCCGTTGAGCTTGTACGTTACCGCGTGAATGTTGACCTTGCCAGGCTCGTTCTTTGCAATGGCGCCAGCGTAGGTCAAAGTAAACGGATTATTTCTGTAGTCCGCCGCCACGGTCTCGCCTGCGTGGCACGAGAGGATTGCTGACAGAACTGTCGCCTTCATCGCTATTTGCCTCATGGTTTTCATCTCGCCCTTCACTTTTTGGGGGGCGCCTCTACGCCCGAGAACGCCAGCACCATAGCCGGTAGCCGCTCGCCACGCGTCTCGATCGCCCGTACAGCCGAATCGAGCTCGGAAGTTTCGGCGGGTGTGAAGCGGACCGCCGCCGCACCCGCATTCTCGACCATGTGGGCCATCACCGTTGTTCCTGGGATGGGCACGATCCATGGTTTCTGGGCGAGCAGCCAAGCCAGCGCAATTTGCGCGGGCGTCGCCTGCTTCCGCTCCGCCCACCGCTTCACCAACGCGACGAGTTGCAGGTTGTGTGCCAGGTTCTCCGGCGAGAAGCGCGACTCACTGCCACGGATGTCGCCGGGCGCGAAGCGCGTGTTCGCGTCGATCCAGCCGGTGAGGAACTGCACGCCGAGCGGGCTCCACGGGACGAAGCCAATGCCGAGTGCCTCGCAAGCCGGTATTACTTCCTTCTCGGGCCCGCGCCAAAGCATAGAGTATTCGCTTTGCACCGCAGTCACGGGCAACGCGGCGTGCGCGCGGCGCAGGGTATTCAGCCCCATCTCCGACAGCCCCCAGTGCCGGATCTTGCCCTGTTGCATCATCTGCTGGACGGCTCCGGCGACGTCCTCAATCGGAACTTCGGGGTCAACGCGATGCTGATAGAGCAGATCAATCCTGTCCGTGCGGAGGCGCCGGAGCATGCCGTCAACGACGCGTTTGACATGATCGGGCTTGCTGTTGAGCCCAGGCCGGCGCTGCCCTGTCTCCTGGTCGATGTTCCAGCCGAACTTGGAGGTAATGACGACACGGTCCCGGAACGGCTGGATCGCCTCGCCGAGGATGCGTTCGCACTCATGCGGGCCGTAAGCTTCCGCCGTATCGAAGAAGGTGACGCCGCGGTCGTATGCTGTCCGGATAAGCGCGATCTGTTCCGGCCGGTAGGGGACTGTCGTGTCGTACTTGCGGATATTGTTCTGGACACCTAGCCCGACGCTGGAGACTTCCAGCTTGCCGAGTTTGCGTCGCCCGATGGCGCCCGGACTGCTAGTTGTTGGTGACTGCCCGCCAACCTGGGCGGCTGTCGAAGATGCCGCGAGAGGTGCGGCCACGAGCCCCTTTATTACTGTTCGCCGTTGGTTGATCATCTACTACTTCTCCTTCGGGCAGATACAGCCGCGAACTTCGCGACCAATGCCAATTCAAGCCAGTTCAAGAAACGCTCCGTCGCATTGCGTTCAGGCCTTCTTCTTCCAGTACTCCAGAGTGGGACCCGTGTAGACACCGGAACCGGCGATCGCGCGCTTGCGTGTCTCCACAATCTGTTCCGCAGTCATCGGTTTGAAGTTCCGCACGGCGCGAATGTTGTCTTCCATCTGTCCTTGTGTGCCGGCGCCGCAGATGGCAACGTGCACGCCGGGCTGGCTCAACGCGTAACGCAGGCAATCCATAGGATTCAGCGAGCGCAACAGGTTCGCTTTGCCGAAGACCTTGATGGCTTGCACGCCGATGCCGAACTCCTTCGCCACCGGCAGCGTACCCTTCTCAAAACTCAAGTAGGCATGGTCGGCGGCGTGCACTGGCATCATGACGGTGTCCCACTTGTCGTAAGCCTTCAACATGGCGGTATGCGCCGCCGGATCGAAGTGTCCGGTGAAGCCGATCAACCGGCATTTTCCTGCCTTCTTCGCTGCTTCGAACGTCTCCAGAGCCCCGCCCGGCGCGAGGATCTTATCAATGTCCTCCTGCGTTAGGATGTTGTGCATTTGCCAGAGGTCAATGTAGTCGGTCTTCAGTAGACGCAGAGACGTTTCCAGATCCTGCTGTGCGCCCTGCGCCGTGCGTTGCATCGACTTCGTAGTGAGGAAGACGTTCTTGCGAACCCCCTGCAGCCCGATGCCATATGCCTCCTCAGAGCGGCCCTCCCAATAGGCACGGGCGCAATCGAAGTAGCTGATGCCGATCTCATACATCTTCCGGACATGAGCCGCCGCGGTGGGAATGTCGGGATGCAGATCCATTCGCGCGCCACCCTGTGCGATCACGCTGACTTTCACACCGGTCTTGCCCAGAGTGGTGACGGGGATGTCGCTGGCCTTTGGATTCAGTTGGGCTGCCACGGCACCCGAGTTGCCGATTCCGGCAAACGCCCCGCCTACAAACAAACGTCGTTTCATACTCAAACTCCTCGTCTACTTCTTTTCGAAGATTTCCCGCGCTACGCCAATGGCCGTTACCGCACTGGGCCATCCCGTGTAGAACGCCAAATGGGTGATGGTCTCGATCAGTTCTTCCTGCGTCACTCCGTTCTGGCGCGCGATGCGAAAGTGCGACCGGAGCTGATCGGGGCGGTTCAGCGCAATCAATGCCGACACCGTCGCTAAGCTGCGATCGCGCTTCGACAGGTCCGGGCGCTCCCAGATGTCGCCGTACAGAACGTTGTCGGTGATCTCGGCTAGCTTGGGAGCAAAGTCCCCCATTGCTGCTTGCGACGGACGCGGCCGGGCGGCTACGGCGTTGGCCGATTGGCCGCGCAGTGGCGCACGGAATTGCTCATCCGTAACCTTCTCCATCCAGTCGACGGTCTTGCCATCAGTCTGTTCGGTGATGGCGATGTGGGTCATCGAGCTGTTCGGCGCTGCTCCATGCCAATGCTTTTGGCCAGGGGGGATCCAAACTACATCGCCCTGGCGTATTTCGTCCACCGGCTCGCCCCAACGCTGCACGCGCCCTGCTCCCGCTGTCACGATCAGCGTCTGCCCCAGCGGATGTGTGTGCCAGGCTGTTCTGGCGCCTGGTTCGAACATCACTCTCGCACCGGAGATGCGTGCGGGCGCGGTGCCGCGAAAGCTCGAATCCACCCTGGCCGCTCCGGTGAAGTGATCGTCCGCGGCTGGCATGGAAGGCTGTGTCCCCGCTCGCGTGATCCGTATCTGTTGCGCCTCCGTTGCTGGTTGGCCGCTCAACGTTGAGGCCAGCATTAAAAGCGAGATCCAGCTTGTCGCGAGAAGTTTCATTTGCAGTTTTCCTTCGGATTCATGAGCTTCCTCTTGCAGAGTAAGCTCTGGTCGGCTTTGTTGAATATCCCGATTCTGCCGATCTTTTGCCTGATTCTGCCGCTGACTAGTGAATTGATGAATTGTTGGGTTAATCTGACAACTGAGGAGCACGCACGAATGGCAGTACAAGAGCTTTCTATCCAGACATATACAAGCCTTGAGCGCGGAGAAGCCCTTCGACGGGAGTTAGCCGCAACTATTGCACGATGGATTGGCAAAGAAGAGCGCATGGAGACCGCCATCTCCGGATTGCGCCTGGCGCAGCGGACCGCTCCAACACCGCCCTGCTCGGTCACGTACAGTCCAAGCGTGATTGTGGTCGCGCAAGGAAGCAAGCGCGTCGATCTCGGCCCGAACACCCTGTTATATGACGCCTCCCGCTTTCTGCTGACCTCGCTGGACCTGCCGGCGCTCGCTAGCGTTGTGGATGCCAGCCCCGCCAAGCCGTGCCTTGCGATGATCATCAACATTGAGATGGGAGTTGTCCGCGAATTGCTGGCTCGGGAGGAAATGGGCGTCGTAGAGCAACCGGTGCACACTCCTGGGATGGCGGTAGCGGAGGCGACCCCGGAATTTCTCGATGCCTGCTGCAGATTGCTTCGCCTGCTGTCGAGTCCTGCCGACATACCCATCATGGCCGGGCTGATCCAGCGTGAAATTCTGTATCGGGTGCTTCGAAGCGCGGAGGGCGCGCGCCTCAGGGCAATCGCGACGCAAGGCGAGCAGAGTCATCGGACGGCAAAGGCGATCGCCTGGATCCGTGCCAACTTTCAGCACCCCCTGAGGATCGAAGAGCTGGCGCAGGTTGCGGGAATGGCGGTCTCGACTCTTCACCACCATTTTCGTGCACTCACGGCGATGAGTCCGTTGCAGTATCAGAAGCAGGTGCGGTTGCAGATGGCTCGATCAAAGATGTTGGTGGATGGGCTGGATGCCAACGCCGCCGCGTTTGAAGTGGGTTACGAGAGCGCCAGCCAATTCAATCGCGAGTACAGCCGGTTTTTCGGCCAGCCCCCGATTCGCGACGTGCGAATGATCCGCGAGTCCGCCGCGCATTGAAGGACTCTCAACGTTCTGCCAGCATCCGCCAAAGGACTCGAAGTCGCGTGAACAACTAGGAAGCTGGCGATTCGATTTCATTTCGGATCGATTGACGATTCGCTTTGGATGAGCCATAATTTCATCATAATGAAGGCTAGCCTGTGCAAGCTAAATAGAATCAAGAATGAAACTAGTGTCACCAAAAATGTCACCAAATTGGTGGGGAAGCTGGGGCAATACAGGGCAAGCTGTCACCAAAAGTGTCACCAAACTGAGGGCACTCCAGGGCAACGTAGGGCAATGGGCTCAACCACTTCGGGGCACCAAGGGCAACGGCGGGCAGCCCAGGGCAATTCTATGTTTGGGCTCATAACCCAAAGGTCGAAAGTTCAAATCTTTCCCCCGCAACCAACCCCTCTCGCCAGCTAGACATCCGAGTACTCCCGCCGTAGCCTCTGCAGCTCTCGCTTAAGATCCGCCTCGATCGCCGCGTAGGCCGGATCGCCGTAACGATTCCGCGTCTCGTGCGAATCGTTTTTCACGTCGAATAGCTCCCAGACATCGCCCTCGCCGTAATATTCGATCAGCTTGTGATCGCCCATCCGCACGCCTCGGTGCGGACCGACGCGATGCGGCGTAAAGTACTGGAAACTTGGGTCGGTCATGCGCTCTTTGGCGGCGTCGCGCAGCGTCCACGAATCCTCGTGATAGGTGTAGTAGACCGACCGTCGCCATTCCGTCGGCTCGCGGCCCTCGATCAGCGGGCGCAGGCTCCGGCCTTGCATCGCTTTCGGAACTTCGATCCCCGCGAAGTCGAGAATCGTGGGTGCGTAGTCGATGTTGGCGGCGTAGCGCGCTTCCACGTGTCCCGCTTTGCCGGCGCGCGGATAGCGGGCGAGCAGCGGTACGCGAAACGAAGGTTCGTACATGAACCGTTTGTCGTACCAGCCGTGCTCGCCGAGAAAGTAGCCGTTATCCGACGTGTAGAGAATCAGCGTGTCCGCGGAGAGGTTTTTCTTGTCCAGGTAATCGAGTACGCGGCCTAAGTTCTCGTCCACCCCGTATACGGCTCGATAATGATCCTTTACGAAACGTTGATACAGCCATTTCTTCTTTTCCGCGGACTTCAGGTTCTTGGGTAAGTCGGGATAGTCGCTGGCGATGCTTTGTTCGAACAGCATGTCCGCCGCTTCTTTGGCCAGCGGACGCGTCGAGAAATCGTCGTCGAACGTTTCGGGATACGGAAACTCGACGTTGTCGAACATCTTCGCGTGGCGCGGCGCGGGGGTGAACGGCCGGTGCGGAGCCTTGTGCTGGTAGATCAGCAGAAACGGATCGGTCCCCACGGTGTCGAGAAAGCGCAAGGCGAGGTCGGTCGTGACGTCGGTGGCGTATCCCGGAATTTTTTTGCGTTGGCCGTTCTCGATGAAATCGGGATCGAAGTAAACGCCTTGACCGGGAAGCACGCACGAATAATCGAACCCTTTCGGCTCTTCCTGCAAGTGCCATTTACCGACGACGCCAGTTCGATAACCGGCTTGCTTGAGCATTTGCGGATATTGCGGCAGCTTCGGGTCGATTTTCTCGATATTGTCGCGACCCTCGGAATTACCTTTGACGCCATTGATGTGCGAGTAAGTTCCGGTGAGCGCGGTCGCGCGGCTGGGGGCGCACAGCGAATTGGTGCAGAACGCGTTCTCGAAGCGGGTGCCGCCCGCGGCGAGGCGATCCATGTTCGGGGTCGAGAAGAGGCGGTTGCCGTAGCAACTCATCTGGCTGGCGGCTTGATCGTCGGTCATGACGAACAGCACATTGGGGCGCTTCGGAGCCGTCTTTCCGCAGGACGCAAACGCCGCGCCTCCCACCGCGAGAAAGCCCCGCCGGTCGATTTTGGACATGTAGGCCCGTTTCCTTTCGAGCCGCCGCCCTAGCGGATTTCGAGCTTGTCGAGCGGCTCCGTTTTCGCGGGCAGCGGAGCGTCTCCCGCCGCCACTCCGTTGAAGCTCAAAATATACGCCACGATCGACGCATATTGATCGTCCTTCAACGAAGCGGGCGCGGCGGGCGGCATCGTTTTCGACTTCGCGAAAAACTCGCCGACGCTATGTCCCGGCCACTTGTTGCGGAAGTACGGCCCGGCGAGCGGCGTCCCGAACGTCCCGTTCGTCATGTTGCTGCCGTGGCAAACGGCGCAGTACGCTTCATAGCCCTTCTTGCCGTCGGCCGCCTGTTTCGCCGTGAACTTCGGCGCCTGCCCCCAACCGGTCGCCACCTTGGCCGCAGTCGGCGCGGTCACCGACGCGCCGTTCTCGCTCACGGTGGGGGCGTCCGCGGCGGATCCCTCCCCTACGTAGGTAAACGCGAGGATCGCGCCCTTATCTTCCATCTTCGTGGTCACGCCGCCGGTGCGCGATTCGAACAGTCCGTCCGGGTCCGTCGCCACGTAAATCGTCCGGCCGTCGGGGCTCACCGTCGTGTCGCGGAAGCGGTTCTCCGACTGGAAGTACCGGCTAAAAACGCCCGCCGCGCGCTGGCGATCCGCCGTCAACGGTAGTACGTAGAGCGACCCGCGCTTTAGGGTCGTCACCAGCAGCACATTGTCCCAACCGGGGATGCCGTTTGGCTTGCCGCCGTAATACTCAACTCCCGAAACGCCCACCGTCGGCCAGCAAATATAGTTCACCCCCGCGCACTTCGGATCCTGAAAATTGAACCCGGTCGGCACCGTGAACATGGTGGCTAACGGCTCCATCATCGGCTCCGTAAATTCGAACTCCTCGGCGACTGGTACCGAAGGATCGATCGCCAAATCGCTGAATTTCAACGTCGAGCAAGGCGTCTTCGCTTCCGCCCACCGCGCGAATTTGTACGCTTTGCCGTCCCGCATGCCCGCCACGTTCGGCCATCCGTAATTCGCGCCCGCCACCAAACGATTCACTTCGTCGTCGGTCTTGGGACCATGCTCGGTCGAGTAGATCGTTCCGTCGGGCGCGAAATCGAGCCCTTGCGGATTGCGATGCCCGTAGGTGAAGACGTGGCTGACCACGCCCTTGATTTCGGGATTGTCCGCCGGCACCGACCCGTCGAGATTCATTCGCAGGCTTTTGCCTTCGTACGCCGCGTAGTCTCGGCCATCGACCTCCCGCTTCGTTGGTGTGCGCTGCGACAGGATCGGCAGGCAGAAGTTGCCGAGCTGATTATTGCCTTGATCGCCCACCGTCAGGTAGAGCTTCTTGTCCGGCCCGATTTTGACGCGCCCCGCGTTGTGGTCGTTCCCCGCCGGAAGACCCGAGATGACGGTTACGGGGTTCGACAACTTGCCGGTCGCGGCGTCGTAGGAAAACCGCGCCACCTTGCCATAGAGATTCCGGTAGGGGCTGCGAGCGGCGGTAACGCGCGCGTCGGCCGGCTTCGTCATGTCCTGGTAAGTGTATGCGGCAAAGACGTAGTCGTTGCCCGTGCCCTTAAGCAACTCGGGATGCAGCGCCATGCCGAGCAGTCCGTCCTGACCGCCCGGAGCGGACACTTCGTCGATCGCGATCGCCACCTTGCGCTCGCCGGTCGCCGGATTTACGCGCGTGATCCGCTTGCCGGCGCGTTCCGTGGTCCAGATCCAATTGTCCGGTCCCCAGGTAATCTCCCACGGGCCGGCCAAGCCGGAGACAACGACCTTTTTGTCGAACTTCTTGGTCCCGCGCAACACGGATTCGGGACCGAGCTGCGCCACCAGCGGCGCGGCGCACAAAACTGCCCAGACGATACTCTTCATGCGGATAATTCGAGTATCGCCTAAGCTACGGGCCGAAGCTCGCGGACCGTTACGCGGAAGCGGCTTGGCCGGCGGCGGCCTTCGCGGCGGCGAGGGCGGCTTCGTAGTCCGGATGATCGGCCACTTCCTTGACGTACTCGACGTGACGCAAGGTGTTGTCTTTGTCCACGACGAAAATCGCTCGGCTCTCCATACGCCATTCCTTGATTAAGGTGCCGTACGCTTCGCCGAACGAGCCGGAGCGGTGGTCGGAAATCATCTTTACGTGGTCGACGCCGAACGCGTTCGCCCAGCGCGCCTGCGCAAACGGCAGATCCATCGAAACGGTCAAGATTTCGACGCCCGGCAACTTCGCCGCTTCGTCGTTAAACCGCTTGGTCTGCATGTCGCAAACGGGGGTGTCGAGGCTGGGCACGACGGAAAAAACTCGCACGGTGCCTTCGCCGAGAGAGGCGGGCGACAGCGTCTTGTCCACCGCGTCGAAATCGGGAGCCTTGTCGCCGGGTTTCAGTTCCGGACCCACCAGGGTGAGAGGATTGCCTTTAAAGGTCGTTGCGCCGTGTCGTTCCATAGCGTGATTAGGCTAGCAGACGGTCGAGTTCCACCGGGTCCGAGGTGCGCGGCAGACAGACGAAATCGGTGCAAACTTCGGCCGCGGGTTCGCCCGGCGATAGCGCGATGGTGCGGAAGGGCACGAAGCGGCGGTGCGCGGTCTCGATCAACGCGCGGGCCGATGCGGGCGTCCCGTAGATCTTGATCTCGGTGCGCGGGCGCTCGGCAGACACCAGCGCGACGGCCAATTGCGGCGCGCCGGACGGTTGATCGGCGAGCGTCGAGGAGAACGCCGCGAGGGCGCGTTTGGCGGCGTCGATCTCGCCGAGCCGCAGGAGGTTCAGGATTGCGATCGAATTGGCCGACGGTTCCGCGCCGTCGTAATCCTCCTTCATGCGCAGCAGCAGGCGCTCGTCGCCCGCCACGGTCGAGTAGAAACCGCCGTTGTCCCGATCCTCGAAGAGCGTTCGCATCGAGGCGGTGAGGCGGCGGGCGAGCGCGAGATCGTTCTCGTCGAAGCCGGTCTCGTAGAGATCGAGGAGCGCTTGCGAGAAGAAAGCGTAGTCGTCGAGAAAGCCGGGAATGGCCGCTTCGCCCTCGCGCCAGCGGCGGAGCAATCCGCCTTCCGGGGTCACGAGGCGTTCCCGGATGAAGTTCGCCGCGCGGCGGGCGGCGGCGTAATAGCGCTCGTCGCCCAGGACTTGGGCGCCTTTCGCGAAGGCGCTAATCATGAGGCCGTTCCAGGCCGTGAGGATTTTGTCGTCGAGATGTGGGCGAATGCGTTGGTCTCTGGCGGCGAGCAGAATAGCCCGGCAACGCTCGAAGCGGGCCGCGTCGTCGACCGGCCGAGCGACGAACAGAATGTTCTTACCGCGAAACTCTTGATGCGGATCTTCGAGTACGTTGCCGCGCCGCTCCACCCCGAACGTTTCGCAAAACCAAGCCGCGTCCTCGCCGAGCAACGCCTCGATCTCGTCCCAGGTCCAGACGTAGAACGCGCCCTCGCCCTTTTCGTGCGGCTGCGAGGGCTCGATCACGCTATCGGCGTCTTCGGCGGAATAGAACCCGCCGTCGGGATGCGTAAGATCGCGAAGGACGTAATCGAAGACGCTTCGGGCGACATCGGCCAGGGCGCGGTCGCCGGTGAGTTGGAACGCTTCGAGATACGAAATCGCGAGTTGCGCCTGATCGTACAGCATCTTCTCGAAATGCGGCACGAACCAGCGCGCGTCCACCGAGTAACGGTGGAAGCCTCCCGCCAATTGATCGTTCATGCCTCCCACGGCCATCGCGCGCAACGTGGCGACCGCCATGTCGAGCGCCTCCTCGTTCTTCGACCACACGGACTCGCGGAGCAGAAAATTGAGATTGACCGGACGCGGAAATTTCGGCGCGCCGCCGAAGCCGCCGAGCCGCGTATCGAAATTGCGCCGCAAGGTAAGAAATAGCCGGTTGCGGACCTCTTCCTCCTGCGCGGGCGCGCTTGCGGTGCTCGATCCGAACAACGTCCGCAAGCGGTCCAAAACGTCGGTACCGGATTGCTCGATGCGAGCGCGATCGGTAATCCAAGCGGCGGCGAGTTGCGTGAGCACGCTCGCGAAGCCGGGACGTCCATAGCGGTTGTCCGGCGGAAAATACGTGCCTCCGAAGAAAGGCTTAAGCGACGGCGTCAGGAACACGGACATCGGCCAGCCGCCCGAACCGGTGGTGGCCTGAACGAACGCCATGTAGACGCGATCTACGTCGGGGCGCTCCTCCCGATCGACCTTCACGGGGATAAACGCGCGATTGAGAATGGCGGCGATGTCCTCGTTCTCGAAGCTTTCGCGCTCCATCACGTGGCACCAATGGCAGGTCGAGTAGCCGATCGAAAGAAAAATCGGTTTGTCGAGTTCTTTCGCGGCGGCGAACGCTTCTTCGCCCCACGGGTACCAGTCGACGGGATTGTGGGCGTGTTGCAGCAGGTACGGACTTTTCTCTTGGGCGAGGCGGTTGGCGCGCATGGGCTACTTTCAGTATGAGCGGGCATGGAGTTTAAAGAGCGCGTCAAGCAGGCCGCCGACATCGTCGAGGTGATCGGCGAAGTGGTGCGCCTGAAGCCCGCCGGCGGCGCGCGGTTCAAGGGGCTGTGCCCGTTTCACCAGGAGAAGACGCCTTCGTTCAACGTCGATCGCGACAAGCAATTTTTTCATTGCTTCGGTTGCGGCAAGGGCGGCGACGTTTTCAAGTTCGTGATGGAGATCGAGGCGGTCGGCTTCTACGACGCGCTGAAGTCGCTGGCGGACCGCTACGCGATCCCGATTCCGAAGCGGCAGGAGTTCGGCGACCGCGAGTCGCAAGAGCGAGACGCGGTGCAGGCGATGCAGGATATCGCGCTCGCGTTTTACCGCCAAGCGCTATTCGAGCGACCGGGCGCCGACGCGCTCGCCTATCTGAAGAAGCGTGCGGTGACGGACGACTCCATCGAGACGTTCGCGTTGGGTTACGCGCCGCCCGGCGGTAAGTTGATCGAACGGTTGCGGCGCGACCACCCTCCGGCGCTGATCGCGCAATCGGGACTGGCCGTCGAGCGCGACGACGGCAGTCTCTACGAGCGTTTCCGCAACCGCTTGATGTTTCCGATTCACGGCGAGCGCGGCAACGCGATCGCGTTCGGCGGACGGGCGCTGAGCGCGGGCGATGAGCCGAAGTACTTGAACTCCTCCGATTCGCGGCTCTACACCAAAAAACGCGTTCTTTACAATTTGCACCGCGCGAAGGAAACGATTCGCAAGGCGCAAGACACAATCCTGGTCGAGGGGTACATGGACGCGATCGGGCTATGGCAGGCGGGGGTGAAGAACGCCGTCGCGCCTTGCGGTACCGCGCTTTCCGATTCGCACGTGGCGATGCTGCGGCGGCACTCGGAAAATGTCGTACTTTTGCTGGACGCCGACGAGGCGGGGAAAGCGGCGGTGGACCGGATCGGTCCGCTGATCGACGAATTGATGCGGGTTCGGGTGTTGCAGTTACCCGACGGGCTGGACCCCGACGAATTCATCCTAAACGAAGGCCGGGAGGCGTTCGCGAAACGCCTGGAGCGAGCGACGCCGTACTTCGAATGGTTGTGCGACCGCGCGCTCGAAAAGTACCCGCGCGACGTGGACGGGCGTCGGCAGGCGTACCGCGACACGATCCGGCCGGCGTTGCTGCGCGTAAAAGATCGAATGACGCGTGAGGCGCACGCGGCTAGCATCGCCGCTTATGTCGGTGTGGAAGCCCGGGCGCTGGTGGAGGACCTGAAGCGGGAGCCGACGGCGTCTCCCTCGCGAGCGTCGGCGGCGTCCCTTCCGGCCAATGAAGCTTTGTTGTTGAACGCGCTGCTCGACAATCCGGCCGAGGCCCGGGAGGCGTTGTTGCGGCTAGGAGAATTGTCGACTTGGCGCCAGTGGCGTTCGAGCGCGGCGATCGAGGCGATGGTGGCGATGGCCGCGGCGGGCGCGGAGTTGTCCTACGGCGCGGTGGAAGCGCGCCTGGACGAGGGAACGCGCCGATTATTGGCGGCGGCGGTGTTCGCCGATAAGTCGGATACGCCCGTCGCGCCGGAGCAGTTGCGCGCTTGCGTTTCGGCTTTGGAGAACGCGGACGAGGGCGCGAAAGCGGCGGGAATACGGGCGAGAATCCGCGCGCTCGAAAAAGAGGGCCGCTTGGCGGAAGCGTTGGAGTTGGAACGGCAATTGCCTCGGCGGTCGCGTCCGGCTTCCGGCGAACGGTCCGGACCGCCGCGCGGTCCGTCGCACGAGGCGGAGCGTTAAGATGAAACAACGGACGGGGAGAGGGCTTCTTGATCGGTAACCCGGTGGCGAACGAAGAAACTCACGGCGTACTCTTCGACGATTCCCCCGAGGCTCTGGGCGGCGAAGCCGTACCTGCGGACTTGGACGATCTCCTCTCGGCTCTGGACGCCGGGATCGATCTCATCGACGACGCGAAGGCGCCGTTCGACCGCAAGTTGGGCGAAGCGGAGGAACTGGCCGACCTCGATTTCGTCTCCGAGGCGAGCGACAAAACCAACGACCCCGTGCGCATGTATTTGCGCGAGATGGGCTCCGTGGGCTTGCTCACGCGCGAGGGCGAAATCGACTTGGCCCGGCGAGTGGAGCGGGGACAACGGATCGCGCGCCGCGCTCTTTCGCGGTCGCCGCTGATCGTTCGGGAGTTGTTGGCCATCGGGCGCGAGTGTTCGCAGGGCGCGGTCGACTTGCGCGACGTGCTCGCGCAGCCCGATCCGTTGTCCGAAGAGGAAGACCCGCCGGCGGCGCAAGCCGAGGATTTCTACCTGCGGCTGAGCGAAATCGACAAGTGCTACAAGAAAGCGCAGCAGGCCGCGCAAAAGCTGCTGGCCGTTTCGCGCCAAATGAAGCCCAAGCAACACCGGCGCGAACGTTGGCTGCTGGCGCGCGGCGCGATCAAGCTCTCGCAGGCGATTCGTGCGCTGCCGCTCGGCGACGGCGCGGAACGCCGGCTGGTGGCGCGCTTGCGGCGTTCGGTGGAAGAGCTTCGCCTCGTCGAGCGCGACTTGGCGCGAGCCCAGCGGCGCGCCGAGGGCGACGACGATTCCACCGCTAAACGCCGCGAAATGCGCGGCCACAACGCGAAGATTTCGCACCTCGAAGACGACTTCGGAGCGACGGCGGCGGAATTGCGCAAGACGCTGGCCGCCGTCGATCGCGGCGAGACCGAGGCCGAAGGCGCGAAGAAGCAATTGATCGAGGCGAATCTGCGATTGGTGGTGTCGATCGCCAAACGCTACACCAATCGCGGATTGCATTTCCTCGATCTGATCCAGGAAGGCAATATCGGCTTAATGAAGGCGGTGGATAAATTCGACTACCGCCGCGGATATAAGTTCTCGACCTACGCGACGTGGTGGGTGCGGCAGGCGATCACGCGCGCCATCGCCGATCAGGCGCGAACGATTCGCATTCCGGTGCACATGATCGAGACGATCAACAAGCTGGTGCGCACGCAGCGGCTGATGCAGCAGGAACTGGGCCGCGAGCCCGCCACCGAGGAGTTGGCGAAACGCCTGGACCTGCCCGTGCACAAGGTGCGGCGCGTGCTGCGCATCGCGCAGGAGCCGATCTCGCTCGAAACGCCGGTGGGCGAGGAGGAGGAGTCGCATTTGGGCGATTTCCTCGTCGATAAGCACGTCACTTCGCCGTCCGAGGCGGTGATCAATCTCAATCTGCGCGAGCAGACGGCGCAAGTGCTGAAGACGCTTTCGCCGCGCGAGGAGAAGATCATCAAAATGCGCTTCGGGCTGCAGGACGGCAGCGAGCACACGCTCGAAGAGGTGGGGCAGTATTTCGCCGTGACTCGCGAACGTATCCGGCAAATCGAGGCGAAGGCACTGCGTAAGCTGCGCCATCCCAGCCGCTCGCACCGCTTGCGCGCGTTTCTCGAGGCCAACGGTCAGGAGTAGGCGTGAGGGCGGCGATCCTCCTCATCGCTTTCGCCGGGCCGACGATCTCCTCGGATTTCGACGCGGCCATCGCTCGGATCGCGCGCCTCGACGGCGCCGGATCCCACACGAAAATCCTCCGCCGTGCGGAAGCGACGCCCGAACTCGAGATCGTCGTCGCGCTTTCGGCGTCCCAGAAGACCGATTGGTGGGATCCGCGGTCGAGGCTCGGGTTGTTCTTGCAAAGCGTTCGCGATCCGGGCTCGATCTACCGGATTGCGAGCGTCGCCGGCGATCCGATGAACTATTGCCGGGTCACGGTGGAACGCGCCGCCGCGAACGATGTCGCGCTCCTGTGCCACCCGGAGAAAGGCGGCGGCGGGCCGATTCACAAGTTCGTGTACGATCCCCGCGCGAAGGCTTTGGTGGGGCGCGTCGAGTACCAGCCTTTCGCGATGCGCCGAGTTGTCGCGCGCCACGGTCGCGTTACGGCGACGGGGAACCGGGTGATCGCCGTAACGTACACCCCGGAGGGCGATCCGGCATTTCAAATCGCGGCCGACGAACTGCGCGACGATCCGCTTCCGGAGTATCGCGCGTCCCTCCGCGGCTTCACGTTGCCGCAAAGTTCCTACGACGAATTCGCGGCGGCGCGTCCCCGACGAGTGGAGAACGGTTACCGGCGCAAGTCCACGCTTTTCGACGAAAAGATCGGACCGCACCGGATCGTCGATGGAACGCTCTGGTTCGCCAAGAGCTTCTACGACAGCGAGGGCTTTACGGGCGTGGGCGGCTACGGCTACGTCGATTTGAAGACGCGCGCGTTCCGATGGTTCTCGCCGCCGGAGCTGGTCGACTGGTCGGCAACCGCGATGCTGTTGGAGGACGACGCCATCTGGCTGGGTTTGGCGAGCCACGAGGAATGGTCGACCAACGCCGGCGGAGTGATTCGAATCGATCGCGCGACGCAACAGATAGTGCGCATCGCGCTTCCCGACATCGTGCGCGACTTCGCGCGCCTGGGAGACCGTCTCGTCGCCGCCACGGATTTCGGGATAGCCGTCGTCGAGAATGGGCGCGCGCGCCGGTTCTTTGTCGACAAGACGCTCGACGGACGATCACGGGTCGTCGAAGCGAATCGTCAGGAATAGAGCCGCGCCACGCGGTCGGCGATGGCGGGCGGCACTAACGCGCGCCAGTCCTCTCCGCGCGCGATGCGCTCCCGAACTTCGGTAGCCGAGTGCTCGTCGAACTCCCCGTCGATACACAACGTTTCGACGCGGGCGGCGAGTTCGGGCGGGGGAGCGTACTCGCCTCGCCGCGCGGCGACGAGGAGGGAGTATTCGCGCAGTTGGGCGTCGATCGAATCGGGCGGCGGGTAGGGCCAGGCGACGATCCGTTCCGCCGCGTCGCGGCCGCAGATAAACGCCACCTCGGCCTCGCCGAGCGCGGCGCGCAGTTCGCGCGCCATGTCGATAAACAACCCGCCGTCCGAAATCGCCACCGAAAATCGAGGATGGGACTCCGCGGCCGCGACCAAAAGTTCCGCGCGCCGGTCGAGATCGACGGCATCGTAATCTTTATGCGGAAATCGCCGCGGCAACACCAACACGACGCCGTCCACACGATCGAGAGCGGCGTCCGCCAGCGCCAAATGGGCGCGCGTGGGCGGGTGGAAGGAACCGGGCAGCAGGCCGATGCGTCTTGGAAAACGGCCGCTCGCGCTTCCCGGCGGGCGCAAGAAGATCACACTGATATCGTAGGTAAACATGTTTAGCTGGATCTGCCCGAAGTGTGGGACGGAGGTGCCTCCGTCGTATTCGGAATGTCCGCGTTGTTCGGCGGTTCCGGTGGCGGAGCCACCACAGCCCCCAGCGCCGCCTCCGGCCTATGCACCTCCTCCTCCGGCTTACCAGCAGCCGGTGGGCTATCCTCCTCCGCCGCCTTCATACCAGCAGCCGACCGGGTATCCGCCGCCGACATACGCCCCGCCCGCGCCGCTCGAATCGAATCCGGCGAATCGTCCGCCGAAGCCCAAGGGAATTCTGTTTGGAGGGCCGGAAGACGTATCTCCGTCGGCGCCGCAATACCAACCGCCGCCTTATCAACAGGCGAGCGGCTATCCGCCGCCGCAGCAACCCCCGGCGTATGCGCCGCAACAACCTCCGGCGTACGCTCCGCCTCCCCCTCCGTACGCTCCGCCTCCCCCTCCGTACGCTCCGCCCCCGCCGCAGTACGCGCCGCCGTATGCCGCTCCACCCGTGAAGTCGGGATTACCGACGTGGTTGGTGATGGTCCTGGCGACGGTGGTGTTCGCGGGGATTGTGGCCGGAGCGGTTTGGCTGAAGCGCCGCGGCTCGGATTCGCCGGTAGAGGCCGAGGCCATCGGCGAAGCGAAATCCGCGGCGACGACTCCGGTGGAAGGCGGCGCGCACCGGCTCTCGAAGCACCTCGAACTCTCCGGCTTCCGGTTGAGCGAAGCGGCGGGCCAGCGAGGGCAAGTGAAGATGGTGGTCGTCAATCATTCGGCGGCGGACACCGGCGATATCGAGATGAACCTGACTCTGCGCGACGTGAACGCCAAGCCGGGCGCCGATCCGGTGGGCACGGCCGTCGTAAAGGTTCCCGCGATCGAACCGAACGGCTACCAGGAAGCGACCGCACCGCTGAAGACGAAGCGTCGCATTTACGAACTGCCGGACTGGCAGTTTTTGCGCGCCGAATTCGAGATCACCTCTCCGTAAGCGCGCGGATCGCGACGTCGCGATTCGCCTTCGCCGATTCGTTGTTCGGATCGAGCGCGAGCGCGCGACCGAAGTGCCGGAGCGCCCGCGCCGCATCGCCCGTCTGTAAGGCGCAGCGGCCCATTTCGGCGGGGACGCTCGCTTCGTCCGGCCACTTCTTTTCGACCGGCTCGAGGATCGTTAGACACTCTTGCGGCGACACCGCGCGCGAGAGCTGAATCGTAGGTCGCAGCTTACCGCCGGACCAATGGACGACGTGCCGCCACAGCGTCTCTTCCGTCCGCCAAACCTGCGTCTGCGCGATCGACATCGCGGCGAGTACCGGGACGCTCCACGCCGTCCAGGCGGGCAGAGCGGCGGCGAGCGCGACGACGGAGAGATACATACGACGGTCGGCGGCGAGGTCGGCGAGCGGGATGAAAGAAGACGACGGCGCGAGTAAGATTAGCGCGGCTACGAAGTAACGGTTCCGCCAAATCGCGGCGGCCCCGAATACGATCGCCCAACCGATCCAGCCCCAATTGGCGTGAACCGGCCGGTCGAGGGCCAGGCCGTACGGCGCGACGACTTTGAGCAGGTAAGTACAGACGACCGCACCCTGCGCCTGGAAGTACTCGAATGGGCCGAGGCCGGCTTGCGCGCCCGCGCCCGATCCGGCGATCGAGGCGGCGGCGTGGAGACTCCAAGCTCCGGCGGCGGCGCAAAGCGCGAACATGGCGGCCAGCGGCTTCGAGAGTCGCCGTTCGAAGAGAAGAACTACGAGTGGCACGGCCAGAGCGTCTTCCTTCGACGCCAGCGCGAGCGCTAGCCACACCATCGCGCGCCACCGGCGATTGCCCTTCCAATCGAGACCGCAGGCGAGCGAGAAAAGCGCCGCCAGCAGAGTCGGCCGGGCGAAGACGTAGTTCACCGGCTCCGCGCACAGGGGGTGAACCGCGAAAATCAGCGCGGGCGCAAGCCGGTCGAGTAGCTTGAACGCCAGCGCCGCGTTCGCCGCGTGCAGCGCGACGTTCACCGCGAGGAACATCCACGGCTCGGCCCCATTTAGCCGAAAGGTCAGCCACGAGAGTGGCCGGACAGCCCAAGGAACCCCGGTATGGAGCGAGTAGTCGTCGAGATGCCACGTACCCCAAGGCGCCGCGCCGAAGGCCAGCAGCGCCGCGCCGACCAGAAGCGCTATCTTCGAAGCTTGGCCGGAAAAAAGGGCGCCGCCCGACCGAAAAACGCCGCCGAGCGTCGCGCTCGCGTTCAACGAATCCTCGCGATCCTCGACGAACGGTATCCCAACGTCACCTGCGCGCTCCACCATTCGAACGCCTGGGAGTTGCTGGTGGCGACCATTCTCTCGGCCCAGTGTACCGACGAGCGCGTGAACAAAGTGACGCCCGGATTGTTCGCGAAGTACCCGACGATCGAGGATTTCGCGAACGTGAGCCAGGCGGAATTGGCCAAGGATATTCATTCCACGGGCTTCTTCAACAACAAGGCGAAGTCGGTGATCGGCGCTGCCAAGAAGATTCTGGGCGAATTCGGCGGCGAGATTCCGCGCGAGATCGACAAGCTGTTGACGGTGCCGGGCGCGGCGCGCAAGACGGCGAACGTCGTGCTCGGGACCGCGTTCGGAATCGCCAGCGGCGTCGTCGTCGATACGCACGTTTCGCGCATCTCGCAACGGCTGGACCTGACGAAGAACGCGGACCCCGTCAAGATCGAACGCGACCTGATACAGGCCGTTCCGCAAGAGCGCTGGATTTCCTTTTCGCACCAAATGATCCATTTCGGGCGCGGCATCTGCGTCGCGCGGTCGCCGAAATGCGTCGAGTGTCCAATGACCGCGTTGTGTTACTCCGAGGACCGGACCGCATGAAGACCCTGGTTTTGTGGGCTTGTGCGGCGCTCGGCGGGTGCGTCAACCATCCGAATACCTGGATGCCCGAAGGCGAGCGTAAACCGTTCGACGGCCCCGATCCTAAGGATGTTCCCGCGTCGGTCGAATGGAACCGGAAGTCGGAGAGGCACCAAATCCGTCTCAATTCGCCGAACGCTACGCGCCTGACGGTCGCTTGCGAGGGGACGGTCCGCGTGTACGTCAACGCCCGCCGCGTCCACGACGGCGCCTGCCCGGTTTCGGCCGCGATTCCGGCGGGCACGTTCGTCCCGGATACCGCCGCGCTGGTCGAAATCGAAGCGGACTCGCCCGTGCTCGTCCAGCGAGCGGCCCTCGAGAAGTGACGCTCGTCTACATTCTGCTTGGGTGGCTGCTGACCGCAATCTCCTGCGCGGCGTGCGGAACGTTATTCGGATTGCGAGTGTCGTTGCCGCTCGCCTTCGTCCTCGGCGCGCCGGTCGTTAGTCTCGCGGTGCTGCTGCTGGGATTCGCCGGACTGGTCTACAAGGGAACGTTTCTCGCGCTTTCCGTCTTTGCCATCGGACTCGCGATCCGGAAACGATCCTGGCGCAATCTCGAGCCGATCCGGCCGGAGCGCTTGTTCTGGGTAGGCTTCGCGCCGTTCACGTTCCTCTACTTGATGAACGCGCTCGCGCCCGAGATGTCGCCCGACGGCATGGCGTATCATCTGGGGCTCGTCGCGCGTTACTACCGCGAGCACCGCGTGATGGCGGTCCCGGAGAATATGTACGCGGGTCTGTCGCAGGGCGTCGAGATGCTGTTTCTGCACGCCTACGCGTTCGGCCGGCATTCGGCGGCGGCGACGATGCACTTCACGTATTTCGTCGCGCTCGCGTTGATGATCGCTCATCGATTCCCCGGGCGCGTGGGTACGGTGGCGGCGCTGCTCGTCTACGCCAGCCCGATCATGGGGATCGACGGCGTTAGCGCCTACGTCGATGTAGCGGTGGCGGCGGTATGGTTCGCGCTGTACTTATTGGTCGAGCGCGCGGAGCGCCCGGCGGCCATTGGGACGATCGCGGGATTCGCGTTCGCGGCGAAGTACACGGCGGGGCTGGCGCTGGTCTATGCGATGTGGAGGCGGCGAGCGGACGCTTGGCGCATCGGAGCAGCGGCGTCGATCTTTATGGTTCCGTGGCTGCTGAAAAACTGGATAACGCTTGGGAATCCGCTCGCGCCGTTCGCGAACTCGATTTTCGACAACCCGCACGTGACGGTGGCGTTCGAGCGCGAGTACTCCGCTTGGATGTCGCATTACGGTTTGACCGGACTGCGCGATTGGGCTTGGAACATTACCGTGCGCGGCGAGACGATCGGCGGATTCTTCGGGCCGGTGTTTCTGCTCGCGCCTCTCGCGTGGGGCGAATGGATGTGGATTTGGCCCGCGTTGACGTATCCGTTGAACGTCGGCACTCGATTTCTGATTCCGGCGTTGCCGTTTATCGCGATCGGTATGGCGAAGCGCCTCTGCCGTTGGAACCGGTTAGGGACTGCGGTGCTGGTCGTCCATCTCGTCCTGTCGTGGCCTGGCGTTTTGAAGTCCTACGCCTGGCGGTACACGTGGTTTCTCGAAGGGATTCCGCCGCTGCGGGCCGTCACGCGGAAGGAACCGGAAGACGGCTACCTGAACCACAAGCGTTCCGAGTATCGCACCGCGAGGATGGTGGAAACCTTCGTCCCACCCGGCGAACGGGTGTTCGCGTTTACGCCGATCCCGGAAGCGTACACCTCGCGCGAGGTGCTGACGACGCAATACTCGGCGCACGGCTACCGCGTGAGGGACGTTTTCGCGGCCGTGGTGGATTCGGGATTCCAACCGACGCTGAAAATCGATTTCGAACTGACGCCTGCCCGTCGCGTAGTGCGTGTCCGGCAGGACGAAACCGGCGGCGCGGATCGCTGGAGCGTCTCCGAGATCGAGCCGAGGCCGCGGGCGATGCGCGCTTCGCACTACGACTACTTCACCGGCGACGCGTTAGACGGCAATCCGTTGACGCGCTGGCTGTGCGGTTGGCCGCTGGTGCGCGGCCAGTGGATCGAGATCGAGTTCGACCACGAGGTCGCGAAAGTCGCGCTGTATGCGACCCGCGATCAAGGGCGAGCGCGCTGGTTGGTAGACGGCGGCCGGCGAACGGAAACCGAGGCGCCCACACCCGAAGGCATTCGTCGAAGGGCGGCGGAGACCGTAAAGGGATGGGGCTATCGTTACTTCGTGGTCGACGCGCCCGACATCGGCTACGAGGATTTTCTCGCGCACCGCGCCGAGTGGGGCATCACCGAATTGGCGGAGCGGGGTACGGTGAAGTTGTTTCGGATCGACTAGATGAATTTCTTAGGTATCGACGGCGGACAATCCTCGACCACCGCGCTGATCGGCGACGAAACCGGCCGCGTCGTGGGCTATGGACGCGGCGGGCCGTGCAATCACGTCGAAGGCCCGGGCGGGCGCGATAAGTTTATCGGCGCGATTTCGGGCTGCGTAGCGGCGGCGGGCGGAGCGGGGATGCGGTTTCGGGCCGTGTGTGGCGGATTTTCCGGCGGCCCGGCGGACAAGGAACAATTACTGACCGAAATGTTTCCCGGCGCGCAAGTCTTTACGACGAACGACGCGCGGATCGCGCTGACCGGCGCGACGGCGGGCGAGCCGGGTATCGTGGCCATCGCCGGTACGGGATCGATCGCGTTCGGTCGCGGACCCGACGGACGCACGGTGCGCGCGGGGGGCTGGGGATACGTCTTCGGCGACGAGGGTGGTGGGTTCGACCTTGTGCGGCAGGCTTTGCGGGCGGCGTTGCGCGAAGAGGAGGGTTGGGGTCCGCGTACGTCGCTGACGCCCGCGCTGCTCGCCGAAACCGGAGCGGCGAACGCCAACGATCTGCTGCACCGCTTCTACACCACCGATTGGGCTCGGCCCCGCGTCGCGGCGCTGTCGCGGTTGGTGGATCGCGAGGCGGCGAACGGCGACGCCGTGGCGGAGGATCTGATTCACGCGGCGGCGCAACAGCTTGCGGGATACACCGCCGCCGTTCGCGGCATGCTGTTCGCGCCCGGCGAATCCGCGCGCGTCGCCTGGATCGGCGGTGTTTTTCAAAGCGATCGTCTCCGCGAACGCTACCGCCTCATCGTCGAACTCGAAGACGGCAATTTCTGCGGCCCACCGGAACATCCGCCCGCCGCGGGCGCGCTGCTCGAAGCTTATCGATTGACGGGCGCCGGGGTCTCGCTTAGCGGCGTTCCGGATTTGCCGAAGTAACCGCTCGCCGATCCGCGAGAAACGCCAAGCCGCCCAGCGCGATCGCTTGCAGAAGGGCGAGCCCCTGCTCGTGAGAGCCGGTGTCGAACTGGCCGCCTTCGTAATCGACCGCATTGCTAACCCGGGCCACTACGGCGACATCCGCTCCGCGGGCCTCGCCGAACGCGAACAGCGAAGCCGCTTGCATTTCGACGGCGAGCGCTCCATCGTCCGCCCACCGGCGCAGTTGAGACGCCGTCTCGCGATACGGGGCGTCGGTCGTCCACACTTTACCCACGCGGGCGGAGAGGCTCGCCGACGCCAAGGCGCGCGCGAAGTAGGAGAGGGCCCGCGAGGGACAGGCGACTTCCGGCGCGGGCGGCAGATAGTGATACGACGTTCCCTCGTCGCGGATCGCCGAGTCGGCCAGCACCACGGCCGGCAAATCCAGATCGGGCGCGAGCCTGCCCGCCGAGGTTAGCCCGACGATCAGCTCCACGCCGCCTTCATGAAGCTGTTCGGCGACCAGCACGGCGTAGGGTCCGCCGATCGTCCGCGGAACGATCCCGCACCGCGCGCCGCCGAGATCGATCGCGAACATCGGCGTGTGGAAACAGGGCCAAGCGGCGACCGGACGCGCGAGATCGCGAGCCGCCAGCCAATCGGTAAGGTCGCCGTCGAACTCGAGAAAGCAAACGCGGGGAGCGGTTCCGGCGGAATTCCGCGAGCCCGCCGGACGTCTTCCATCAACGCCCGCGCCGTGAATTCCGAGGGTTCGCCGACCGGATGATCGACTACCGGCGGCGCGTTATTCGACGGCACAGAAGCAGTACACGAACTGTTGCGTGGTTCCGAACGGTGTGCGGTGCCGTTCCTCGACGCTGTCCACCAAGCGGAACCGCGCGCCGAACTCCCCGTGAAGAGAACCGGCGTCGTAGCGGCGAACGTCGAGACCGCTGCATTTCGTAGGACCTTCGGGTCCGAACGTTCCGACGATGGCGTAGCCGCCGCGCTTGACCGCCTGGGTGGTCCGTTCGACATACGCCGAGCGACCTTCGGGCGAAGTCAGAAAGTGAAAGACCGCGCGGTCGTGCCAAACGTCGAAGCCGCCGACGGGAAAATCGGCCTTCGTAATGTCGGCGGCGATCCATTCGACTTGTCGGGCCAGCGGGCCGAGGCGGCGTTGAGCGGCCTCGAGCGCCGCTACCGAGATGTCCAGCACCGCGACGTTCTCGTAACCCGCCGTCAGAAGATCGTCCACCAGCGTGGAGTGCCCGCCGCCCACATCGACGATCCGGGCGGACCGATCCGGCGCGGCTCGCTCGATCATCGCGAGCGAAGCGTCGAGATGCGGCCGGAACCAACTGACTTGCTCCGGCGCCTTGGTCGAATACACGGAATCCCAATGCGAGCGCACATCCATGTTCCGACCTTACCGGGCCGCTACGCCCCGCACGGTAAAATCGGGAATTCATGGCCAAACTCTCCATTCGCGATCTCGATTTGCGCGGCAAGCGCGTCTTTATGCGGGTCGATTTCAACGTGCCGTTCGTCGTGGGGACGACGGAAATCAGCTCCGACAAGCGGATCAAGGCGGCGCTCCCCACCATTCGATACGCCCTCGAACAAGGCGCGGGACTCGTGCTTGCCAGCCACCTGGGGCGGCCCGACGGTAAGGCCGTTCCGGAGCTTTCGCTCAAGCCGGTAGCCGTCAAGTTGGAAGAGTTGCTGAAGAAGCCGGTGAAGTTCGCGCCCGATTGCGTGGGTCCCGAAGTTGAGGCTATGCTCCCCACGCCCGGCGAGGTCCTGCTACTCGAAAATCTGCGCTTCCACGCGGAAGAAGAAGCGAACGACGCGGAGTTCGCGAAGAAGCTCGCGGCTCTCGGCGAAGTGTATGTCAATGACGCTTTCGGGACGGCGCACCGCGCGCACGCCTCCACGGTGGGCGTGATCCGGTTCATGCCGCAAGCGGCGGCGGGCTTGCTGATGGACAAGGAACTGCAATATCTCGGCAAGGCGATCTCGAATCCCGACCGTCCGTGCGTAGCGCTGCTGGGCGGCGCGAAGGTATCGGACAAGATCGAGGTGATCGAGAATCTGCTGAACGTGGTCGACACGCTGCTGATCGGCGGCGCGATGGCGTATACGTTTTTCGCGGCGCAGGGGCGACCGACGGGCAAATCGCGCGTCGAGAAAGACAAGATCGATTTGGCGAAGGATCTGATCGCGCGCGCCGGGGCGAAGTTGCGGCTGCCCGTGGATACCGTGGTTACCGCCGAATTCAAGCAAGGCGCGCCTTCGGAGCCTACGACGGCGATCCCCGCCGACAAAGAGGGCGTAGATATCGGCCCGGCGACGATCGCCGCCTACACCGAAATCCTGAAGACGGCGAAGACGATCATCTGGAACGGGCCCATGGGCGTGTTCGAAATGCCGCCGTGGGACAACGGCACGGTGTCTCTCGCCAAAGCCGTCGCCGAGTCGGGCGCGGTGAGCGTGGTGGGCGGCGGCGATTCCGAAAAGGCGATCAAGTCCGCCGGAGTCGCTGATAAGATCACGCATATTTCCACCGGCGGCGGCGCGTCCCTCGAATTTCTCGGCGGTACGGAATTGCCCGGAGTGGCCGCGCTGACCTCCAAGTAAGGAGCTTTCCATGCGTTTCGCTCTCGCGCTGGCGGCCCTCGCGCCGCTGGCCTCCGCGCAGCTATTCACGCTCACCAAGGATCAGTTGATCCGCATCACGGCGAAGAATCCCTACGAGCGGTTCGAGGACGGCCGCCCGAAAGTGCCGGACGCGATTCTCGAAAAGGTGAAGGGCCTCAGTTCCGAGGAGATTTGGGGCGTGCTTCCGGGGGCGGGGTTCCGCAACCAGTACGAGGGCGGTTGGCAGCTTCTCCATCCCGGCAAGAAGATGGTGGGCCGGGTGGTGACCGCCCAATTCATGCCGGTGCGGCCCGACGTGATGGAGTACATCGACGCGGAGATGAAGCAACGTAATCCGCTGGGCGGTCCGCACCACCAGTGGGCGATCGACCAACTGAGGCCGGGCGACGTGATCGTGGTCGATCTGTTCGGCAAGATCGACGGCGGAACGTTCGTCGGCGACAATCTGGCCACGGCGATCTACGCGCTTTCGAAAGGCGCGGGTATGGTCGTCGACGGCGGCATTCGCGATCTCGAGGGCATCTTTCCGCTCGACATGGCGGCTTACTTCCGGGGCGCGCATCCTTCGGCGATTCGCGACGTGATGATGACCGGATTTAACGTGCCGATCCGCGTCGGCGGCGCGACGGTGATGCCGGGCGACGTGGCCTTCGGCGACCGCGAAGGCGTTTACTTCATTCCGCCGCACTTAGTGGAGCGGGTGACGAGCCGCGCGGAGGAAACGCACGTGCACGACGAATGGACCAAGGAGAAACTGCTCTCGGGCAAGTACAAGTCGATCGAGGTGTACGGCTCGCCGCGGCTCGAGGAGCTTAAGAAGGAATATCGCGAGTACGTCGAGAAGAAACTAGGGCCGCGTCCGGCTCCTCCGCCGGCGAAGAAGAAGTAGCTTCTTCGCCGATCACTTCCGACAAACGCAATAGATCGCGAACGACGGCCGCGCTTTCGTCGTCGCGCATAGTCGGTTGCGGGCGCCCGAAGCAATAACCCTGCATCAGATAGATTCCCATCGCCCGGACGTCGGCGGCCATTTGAGCCGATTCGATGCCCTCCGCGATGAGGCCCGCGCCAAGCTCGGCGGCCAGTCGCACGGCCTGCTCCACCGTTTCGCGCTTGCGATAGTCCTGCAGATCCCACACGATCGATTTGTCGATCTTGATGTAGTTGGGTTCGAGCGCCAGGATCATGTCGAGGCTGTTCGTGCCCACGCCCAAATCGTCGATGGCGAACTGGAATCCCCGGTCGCGCAAGTAGGCGCAAATGCGCCGGGTGTGCTCCGGGTTGGTGAGTTGGTCGCACTCGATAATCTCGAACACGAGGTCCGTGCCGGGGATACCCGAGGCTTCCAGTTCCGCGAGCGTCGAGGCGAGACACGGCTCCGGATCGTACATCGCCGACGGGAAGAAGTTGATGAACAGCTTGGCGTCCTTCGGCTTGTGCGCCGACGCGGAACGGATGGCTTTCGCGCGCGCGTAGGTATCGAATTCCAGAATCCCGTTGCGCATCACGGCGGCGTTGACGATCTCCCCGCCGTTGTAGATGCGGTCTCCTTCCAGGCGAATCAAACACTCGTAGGCGAAGCACGAGCCTCGCCGCACGTCCACGATCGGCTGGAAGTACATCGTGAACTGATCCTCTTCGAGCGCGCGTTCGAACCACTCGGTATCGACGATCTGAGAGTAGATTTCGAGGTCCGGCGCGCCGAAGATATGCGACAGACGGTTGCGGCTCACGCGAATCAGCTTGCGCTCGACGGGCGAAAGGCTGGCCGACATCAGGTCCACCACGCGGCGCCGTTCGGCGGGGTTTGGCGCTTGTACGGTGATCAGCGCGCCGTCCAAGCGAAAGGGAGTTCCCGTCCGCTCGAAGGTCTCGCCCAACCGGGCGGCGAGGCGCGGGTGCGCGGCGTAGGCCAGGATCGACCCCGAACAAGACACTCCGGCTTGACACAGCGGGCACTGGTGCATCGTGCGCTCTCGACAGGAGGCTTATCGGTCCGCCTTAACCAAACGGCGAACCAATTCCGCCCCTAGTTCTTAGGAGTAGCGCCCGCGGGAATAAGGTTTTCGTACCAGACGACGTTGCCCGAGTTCTGGCCGGCCACCAGCAAATCCAACCGACCGTCTCCATTGATATCGGCGAGCCGGATATCGTAGGCCGCTTGATCTTCGTGAATATGGTGCGTGCGGAAATTGCCCTTCCCGTCGTTCTCGAACCACGCGGCGACGAAGCTGTCTTTCGCGACGGTCGCGAAATCGATGTCGCCGTCGCCGTCGATGTCGCCCTTCGCCAAAGAGTGCGGACCGGTCAGCTCCGCGTTCACCTCGTGCGGCGTCCAGTGCGGTCCCTCGTACCACACCGCGCCTACGCCATGACCGCGCGTGCAGAACAGGTCGGGTTTGCCGTCGCCGTTCACGTCGGCGATGGCGACGTTGGTCGCGCCTTCCTGATTGGCGGCGACGACACGCTTCGTCCAAGGCTCCGCGGGCGCGCCTTTCCAGTAAGCGAACCAATTGCCGCCCGCCGGAATCTTGGCGGCGCTCGCGATATCGGCCCGCCCGTCGCCGTCGATATCGCCGATGTCGAGATAGTGGCTCAAGCCCGGCGCGTCGCGCTCGGCGAAGATGTGCCGCGCGAGCGTCTTGCCGTCCCAGGACTTTCCGTCGAACCACGCGAGCGATTCGGGAAATTTGCCTTTCGGCTGCGCGCTATTCGCGGCGAGATCGGGGACTCCGTCGCCGTTCACGTCTCCCAGCGCGAGCCCGTGGATGCCGTCGATGCCGCCGTTCTTCGCGTCGTCGATAACGTGCACCCGGCGCGTCTTGCAATCGATCCACATCAGCAGACCCGGCGAATATTGCGCGCCGACGAAGTCCGGGCAGCCGTCGCGGTTCACGTCGAGCACGGCGGCGTGAATGAAGTTTGCGCCGGCGAGGAGCGTCTGCGCCTTCCAGTCGGGCGCGACGAAGAGGGTCGTGGTTCCGTTGCCGCTCGCGACGATGTCCGCTTTTCCGTCGCCCGTGAAATCCGTGGCCACGGCGGTGAGATAGTTCGCGCTCCGCGTCGAAACGACGTGCCGTTTCCACAGTGGTTTCGATTCGTTCCAATAAATCCGGACGTTGGATGTCGCCCGGCCGCCCGCGACGATGTCCGGACGCCCGTCGTTATCGAGGTCCGCGACGGTCAGGTCTTCGGTGGCCATGCCGCCCTTGGCGTCGCCCTCGCCTTCGTCCACCGGCGTGCCCTTCCACGCTCCGCCGGGTTGACGTTTGTAAACGCGCAGTCCGAAACTCTTCTCCCTCCAGCCGACGGCCAGCTCGTCCGAGCCGTCGCCGTCGAAATCCGCCCATCCCAGCGCGTGCCCGGAGGCGAGCCGTTCTTCGATCATCCGGTTCGGCCAAATCGTCCCCAACGGCGCGCGGTGTTTCGGATTGGGCGGCGGACCCTGCGGCGTCAGAGGCGGGCGCGGTTCCTCGTAGATCACGACGCCGTTGCCGTGCCAAGGCTCGACGGTGGCCACGACGCGGCCGCGATTCACTCGTCCCAGCTTGATTTCCCCCGGCGCGCCTTCGCCCAGCTTGTGACGCGCCCAGACTCCGTCGGCGCCGCGCTTCAGCACATGAACGCCTTCGCGCGAAGCCATCCAGATCTCGTCGCGGCCGTCGCCGTCGTAGTCTTCGACGATCAGATTGTGGCCGATATGAAGCGTTTGGTCCGCTACTTCGACCGGCCAGGGATCGCGCGCGGGATTCGCGGGAACGCGGAAGACCAGCGCGCGCAAACCATCGCCCTCCCACGCCGGACCCTTGTTTCCGCGACCGTGAAGCGGCGCGACCACCAGCTCCTTCTTTCCGTCGCCGTCGACGTCCCCCCAACGGATCCGGTGCAGCGTCGGTTCTTCGGCGATCGGGTGCACGGGCCAAAGCTCGTCCTTACCGGTATTGCGCAGCCACTGGAGCGTACCGCCCGAAGCGGTATTGGTGGGTTGCCACGACGCCCCGAGCGCGATGTCCGGCTTCCCGTCGCCGTCGATGTCGTGAATCGCGAGGCAGACGTTGTCCTTCTCCTCCGGCTTCGAGTAGATGGTGTGCGCCCGCCAATCCGGGTTGCGGTACCAGACCACGGATTTCGGCAGAACGGCGACGATGTCGAGCCGGCCGTCGCCGTTCATGTCGGCGGTCGCGACCGCGTACACCACCCCCAGGCCGGAATCGATCTGCTGCGGGCGGAACTCGGCGGATCGCGCCGCGCCGCCGGTCAAGACGGCTCCAAGAACGAAGAGAACGCGCTGCATCACCGGGATTTTATCCGAGGCGCGCACATTTTTCTCAGGTTTCTCGACCCGATCCGATAAGCCCCCTGAGGCCGAGTCTCGGGGAAAGGATTCCCCGAGGGCCTCGAAAGACCGAGAAAAATTCAGGGAGAGAAGCAGTGGCGTTCACTATCAACACCAACATCGCCTCGTTGCAATCGCAGGAGTACTTGCGGATCAACAGCGATTTCCAAACCAAAACCATCGGCCGCGTCACCAGCGGCTTGCGTATCCTTTCGAGCGGCGACGACGCTGCGGGCCTCGCCATCGCCAACACCTTCCGGTCCGATCAGGCGGTGCTGACGCAAGGTATCCGCAACGCCAACGACGGCCTTAGCCAGTTGCAGATCATCGACGGCGGTTTGAACAACATCTCGAAGCTGCTCGACCGCGCGCGCACTTTGGCCACGCAATCGGCTTCGGGAACGTTTACCGGTTCGCGCACCGTGCTGAACGACGAGTTCGCCACCGTGCTCGGGGAAATCGACCGGCAGGCGCAAGCCATCGGCCTCGACGCGGGCGGCACGTTCGCCCGTTCGTTGAGCGTGTTCATCGGCGGCGGTCGTACCAACGGCAGCGTCAACGCGATCTCGAACGGTTCGGTGGGCGTGGACCTGACGAACTCGACGGTCGATTCGAAGAGCCTGGGCCTCAAGGGCGTGCAGGTGAAGGGCGTCGCGGGTACCGACATCGGCACCGGATCCTCCACCACCAGCCTGGCGCAGATTCTCGCCAACAGCCTGAATTCGAACTCGCAGGCGGTCGCCAACACTACCGTATTCACCTTGCGCGGACCGGGCTTCGGCGGACAAGGCGTCGCCATTAGCGTCAGCACCAGCGGCGTCGGCAGCACCACCGAGCTGGTGACCCGCGTGAACGCGGCGATCGACTCGGCGGCCGCGGGCGGAACCGCTTCGGCGACGGCGCTCGCGAACGCGAACATCCGGGCTTCCGTCGTGACCGACTCCTCGGGCCGCCAACAGTTGGCCTTTACTTCGCCTTCGACGGCGTTCCAGGTGGAAGCGGGCGACCGGACGGCGAGCGCGCTGCTCGGCGTTTTCGAGCGCAACGCCACCATCACGGCCACCGATACGGCGGTCAACGTCAACACCAACGGCGCCACCGCGCTGCAACTGACCATCGACGGCGGCACGGCCTTCACGGTGAACTTCACCGATAACGGCGCGCAGGGCACCACCTCGAAGGGCGACATCGTCCGCCAGTTGAACGCCGATTCCACCTTCGCCGCGCAAGCCACCGCCTATCTCGAAGGCAATCAGTTAGTAATCAAGAGCAAGGGCAATTCGTCGACCTCGTCGATCGCGGTCACCTCGGGCACGCTGGCCACTCGCCTGGGCCTGTCGACGACCACGCAAACGGCCAAGGACGCCTCCACCGGCGCGGACCGCAACGTCCGCGTGCAAGCCAACGGCGCGGTGGCGGGCGGCGCGACGGCGCGCTCCACCAACACGGCGGCCACGCTCACCATCGCCGGGTCGAACGACAACCTGAACCTCACGGTCGCCGGTAAAACGGCGAACCTTACCCTGACCCAAGGTACCGCCCTGACAAAGGAACAGATCGCGGCGGACATCAACGCTCAGATCACGGCTTCGGGCACGGGCGCCAACGGCTTGAGCGGTCTGGTGACGGCGAGCGTCGTCAGCAATCAGATCGTTTTGACGGCGGCTAACGCGGGCGACACCATCACCATCGCCGCTTCGACGGTGTTCGACGGCTTCACCGTCGCCGACACCTTTACCAGCAACGTGTTCTACACGGCGGACGCGATCAAGTTCCGGTTCCAGGGCGGCGGACTGCAAAGCCCCGTGGATATCGACCTGACGGCGGCCACGGCGGGAACCACGACGGTTACCTCGGTCCTCACCGACCTGATCAGCCGCGTGTCGAACAACTCGCAACTGCAGGCGGCGGGCATCACTTTGGTGTCGGCCTCCGAAGGCAACAACTTGGTGTTCAAGAACTCGAGCGGCGAGACCTTCCAGGTTTCGGTGACGGGCGACACGTACAACAAGTTGGGCTTCGGCTCGTTCAAGGCCGACGCGAGCGCGGCGTTCGACTACACCACGATCACGGCGGGCACGGCGTTCTCGGGTACGTTCGATCCGGCGTTCACCTCGCAGACCAGTACGCTGCAGTTCTCGCTGAACGGCGCGGCCAGCTCGGGCAACTCGATCAGTGTGACGCAATTGGCCGATCGCGGCATCGTCACCGGGACGGCGCTTGGCACCGGCGCGATCACGCTTGGCTCGAACGTCACGCTGCGCCTGCTGGTGGACGGTACGTCGCAGACAGTAACGCTCACCACGGGCGACGTCCTCGCCGACATCGTGGCCGACATCAACGCGGCGGCGATCGGCGTGACGGCGGACATCGTCGGCACCGGCTCGTCGTCGGCGTTGCGGATCCGCTCGAACACGACCGGCTCCGCCTCCTCGGTAGTGGTGGAAGCGGGCGCGACCAACGCGGCCACGGCGCTCGGCCTAACCATCGGACAAGTCGGCACCGGCAACTCCGCCGCGACGATCCGGCAGAACATCGCCGATCAGATCAACACGGCGATCGCCGGCGACGCGGAACTTCGCAACGCCGATCTGCGGGCGACGTTCAACGGCTCGAATCAGTTGGTTCTGGCCTCGAACAACGGCACGTACTTCCGCGTGACGGCCTACGGCAACACCGACCTGGGGTACGGCAACAGCGGATCCTCCTTCACGGGCACGCAGCAGCAAGGGGCGACCGCCGTTTCGGGTACCTACAACTCGAACGGAGCCGACACGACGACGGCGCTGACGTTTAGCGACCTCGCGTTCGGCGCCGACGATCAGATCGTCACGATCACGGCCAGCGATCCGCAAGGCGTCAAGCAAAGCCTTTCGGTGACCCTGCGCAACGACGCGACGCTGCGTAACGCTCGCACCATCGACGACGCGGTGAAGTCGATCAACGACGCCTTGCAGCAATCGAACAACTCGACGCTCACCAAGATCGTCGCGGTGAAGGAGAACACGGGCGGCGCGGAAAAAATCCGCTTCGTGAGCGTGCTGCGCGGGTTCGAGGTCGGTGTAGGCTCGACCGCGGCGGGTACCGGCATCGCGCAGCCCACGGGCGGCATCGATAAGTCGGCCGTCTTGGGTACGGGCGCCAACTCCACCATCGACACGCAGTCCGCCGCCGAGGCCGCGGTGACCGCTCTCGCCAACGCCGTCTCGGCTCTGGGCAGCGCCCAAGCCGCCGTCGGTAAAGGGCAGAACAACTTCAACTTCGCGGTGAACCTGGCCAGCTCCCAGTTGACCAACCTCGCGGCTTCGGAATCGCGGATTCGCGACGCCGATCTCGCGCAGGAAGCCGCGAACCTGACGAAGGCGCAGATCGTTTCGCAGGCCGGCATCGCCGCGCTCGCGCAGGCGAACTCCGCTCCGCAGGCCGTGCTCGCGCTACTGCGGGGTTAAGCCCGGGAGATTCTCCCGCGCTCTCCGCGTAATCGGAAGCTCGTTCCTTTCTCGGGGGCGCCGTTCCAGGCTCGCTTGGCCGGCGCCCTTTTTTTACCTTTCCTTTCTTTCTCTAATGCGCCCGCTCGCGAAAACCGAATTCGAAACCGCGCAGAAGCACCACCGTTCCGGCCGCCTACGGCAAGCCGAGCGCGTGCTCGCCAAACTTTTGGCGCGCGAGCCGGAGCACGCCTCCGCGCTCGATCTGCTCGGGGTTATCGCGGCGGAAACGGGCCAGACGGATACGGCCGTGGCCTTGATCGGACAAGCGATTCGCTTAGCCGGGCCGCTCCCCGCCTATTGCGCGCATCTGGGCGCGATTTTGGAACGTCAACGCAATCTTTTGGGTGCGATCGAGTGTTTCCGGCAAGCCGTCGAAGGCGCTCCCGAGGACTCCTCGATTCGCTGGCGCCTGGCGAACGCGCTGCATCGAACCGGGCACTTCGCCGAATCGTTGGAGCACTACCGCGCGTTCGTCGCGATCGAGCCTTCGCGCGCCGAAGGCTGGTTCAACCTCGGCGTGACGCAAGCGGCGCTGGGCCGCGCGGGCGACGCGCACCGCTCCTACGAACGCGCGCTCGAACTCGATCCGCGTCACGCCCAGGCCTGGAACAATCTTGGAATTCTGCTGCACCAGTCCGGCCGCGCCGACGGCGCCGAGGAACACTATCGCCACGCGCTCGCGGTCGATCCCGGGTACGCGCAGGCCCGCTACAATCTGGGGCTCGCGCTTCAGCAAGCGGACCGCCTGGAGGAGGCCGCCGCCGAGTACCGGCGCACCGTCCGCGACCATCCCACGCACGGCGAAGCGCACAACAACCTCGGCAACGTCCTGCTAGCGGCGAACGATCCGCGGGCCGCGCGCGAATGCTATCGCGCGGCGCTGGCCGTCTCGCCCGGCCATGTCGAGGCCAACTGGAACCGGGCCATCTCGGACCTGCTGCTCGGCGACTACGAAACCGGATGGCCGGGCTACGAATGGCGATTCGCCCAACCGGGCGCGGTGTCGCGCCACTCGCAGGCGCCGCGCTGGAACCCGAAAAGCGGCACGCCGGGGCCGGTATTGCTCTGGGCCGAGCAGGGCTTGGGCGACGCGCTGCAGTTTCTCCGCTACGCACCGATGGTCGCCGCCGCCGCCGGCGAAATCGTCGTCGAGTGCCACGCACCGCTGATCCCGCTGATCGAGCCGTTCGTCGGCGCGGGGCGCGTGTTCCCCCTCGGCGCGCAACTTCCTCCTTTCGCCGCGCAGATTCCGCTGATGAGTCTTCCGGCGGCGTTCCGGACCGGACTCGAATCGATTCCGCCCGCGCCGTACTTGACCGCGCCCGCCGCCCGCGCCGTCCGGTGGGCGGAGATTCTCGAAGCGTACCCGCCCCCGCGCGTCGGACTGGTTTGGGCCGGGAATCCCGGGCATAAGAACGACCGCCACCGGTCGTTACCGCAGGAGTCGCTCGCGGCGCTCTCCGCTTTGCCAGCCACCTTCTTCACCCTGCAACCGGACGCAGAGGCTCCGGCGGGCGTCGTTTCGTTGGCCGGACACATCCGCGATTTCGCGGATACCGCCGCCGCGATCGAGCGCCTGGATCTGACCGTATCCGTCGATACTTCCGTGGCGCACCTAGCCGGGGCCTTGGGGCGACCGGCGTGGACGCTGCTGCCGCACGCGCCCGACTGGCGTTGGCTGCTCGACCGCCGCGATACGCCTTGGTACCCGTCGATGCGGCTCTACCGGCAGCCCTCGCGCGGCGATTGGGAAAGCGTGGTGCGGGAAGTGGCGACGGATTTGGCCGAACTTATCCGGCGATATCGACGATAGCGCCCCGGCGGCCGTCCTTCGCCGTTTCGTCTCTTACACGCGAAAGCGCCTCGATCTCGGTCCGCCAAACGGCGCGCTGTTCCGTGAGCGCTTTGGCGAGGCGGTCGCCTTCGGCCCGCAACTCGCGCAGGCGCGCCGGGCTGGGATTCTTCGCGAGTTCCGCCTCGCGCGCGCGAATGCGCCGGGCGAACGCGTTGAGGTTCATGCGTCGCTTTTGCCGTAGAGAACGAGACTCAAGCTTTCGAGCGACGCCTCGATGGTACGCCGTTGCGCCTCGAGGCTCGCAAGCAGCGTGTCCGCCGCTTGCAGCCGCAGCTCCAAAGCCGCCTGTTGCTCGTTGATGCGATCGGTGAGGATGTCGATCCGGCTGTTGAGCGAGATTTCCGTACGGTCGTTTTGATCGAGTTCGAGTTTAATGGCGCCGGTCACCGGGTCGGAAATGCTCTCGAACGTTTCGACGAGACCGCCCAGTTGCGTGCCCGAAACGAACTCGAATCCGGCGGCTATCGTGCTTTCCCCGAGGGCGTCGAAGACGGCGGCGTCGAAACTCAAACTGCCGTCGCGGTCGAGCGTCAACCCCAGATCGGACAGGCTGTCCACCGTGCCCGTTCCGTTGAAGTTCACCAACTGGCGCAACGCCGCCGACGACCGCTGGATGAGCGACGATCCGGTCAGCAGGCCCGCCGACTCGCCGATCTGCGTGTCGAGAAACGAAACATAGGAATTGTAGGCGGAGACCAGCGAATTGAGCGCCGTCGAGAGATTCGAGCGGTTCGACCGCAGGCTGACGTCGATCGTCTCGCCGGTATCCGTCGTGTCCAGGATCGTGAACGTGACGCCCGCCACCACGTCGTTGATCGTACTAGTGGTTTTCGATACGGAGACGCCGTTAAGCTTGAACACCGTGTTCGCGCCCTGGTTAGTGGCGGTGACCAGGGCGGTGGCCGCCCCGTCGGGATCGTCGACCAGACTCAGCGTCGTCGCGCCGGGCGAGGTCGCGGTCAGCGAAAGGTAGTTCGGGTTGGAGCCGGTGCCGGTAGTGAAAATCGACGCCGTAACGCCTAGGCCGAGCGCGTTGATCGCGCTACGCAGGCCGTTCAGATTGTTGGTTTCGGGTGTCAACGCGATGGTGCGCACCTCGGACCCGATCGTCAGGCGCACCGTGCCCGTCGAGGAAACCGGCGTGCTATCCGACGTCGCGTAGCCGGAGAGGGAAGTTTCCGAAGCGGCCGCGGCCAGCGAAGTGACGTCGCTGATGGTGTAGGTAGCCGCAGTCGTCGCCGTCACCGATCCGATCGACACTTTCGCCGAGTTTGACGAGGACCCCGAGATGCCGCGATCGTCGCCGACCGACTTCAAGTTCGCCAAGCTGGCCGTGAAAGACGAGGCCACGCCCGAAAGCGTCGTGGTCAGTGTCTGCCGTTGCAGCAGAATCGACTTGTCGTTCTGCAGCGAATTGAGCGGCAACGCCGCGATTTGCTGCGCCCGGCTGAGGATCGCCTGGAAGTCCTCGGAATAGCTGGAAACGCCGACGAAGGTGATCGGAGCGATGCCACTCATGGCTACCGTATGTATCGGCGCGCCGCCGGGAATCTTGAGGGCGGACGCTTACGGGACCGCGAGCATCTTTTCCGCGTGCTTCAGCGCTTCGGGCGTTACCCGCTCGCCCGCCAGCATGCGGCCCAATTCGCGAACGCGCCGCTGGTGCGTCAGTTCCTCGACGGTCGCGTAGGTGCGGCCGTTCGCTTCGCGCTTCTCGACCGCGTAGTGATGGTCGCCGAACGCGGCCACTTGCGCGAGGTGCGTCACGCATAGAACTTGATCGCGGGCGGAAGCGTCCTTCAAGCGGCGACCCACCGCCTCCGCCACCGCGCCGCCGATCCCCGCGTCCACTTCGTCGAACACCAGCGTCCGGCCCGGGGCCGTGCGCGCCGAGGCGTTCGCCAGGCATTGGAGCGCCAAAGCCAGCCGGGAAAGCTCGCCGCCCGACACCACTTTCTCGATCGCGCGCGGCTCCTCGCCCGCGTTCGGCGAGATCAGGAACTCGACGCGATCCGCGCCACTGGCCGACCAGTCGTGCGGCTCGATCGAGATCGACAAGCGTGTGCCTCCGAGCGCGACGGCCTTGAGTTCGACCGCCAATCGTTTTTCGAGCGAACGCGCCGCCTCCCGCCGTTTCGCCGTTACTTCGCCCGCCGCGCGAGTATAGTCGAGCGCCGCCTTCGCGTGCCCTTCTTCGAGCGCCTTCGCGCGATCTCCCGCCGACTCGGCTTTCGCCAGACTCTCGGCGACGGACTCGCCATAGGCGATTACCTCGTCGAGCGTCGCTCCGTACTTGCGCTTCAGCTTATCGAGGGCCGCCAGCCGCGACTCCACTTCGTCGAGACGGCGCGGGTCGGCTTCGAGCCGGTCGAGATAGTCGGTCAGATCGCGCGCCGACTCGATAACCAGCGGCTCGGCCGCCCGCAGCGATTCGAGCGTGGGTGCCAACGTCGCGTCGAGTTTCGCCAATTCTTCCAGGCGCTTCAGCGCGACGCGCAACTTGGCGCGGACCGGATCGTCGCCCTCGTCGAGCGCCGCGAACGCTTCCGCCGCCGCCGCCTGCAATTTGGTGACGTTGGCCAGTCGGCGCTTTTCTTGCTCCAACAACGCGTCCTCGCCGGGCTTCAGCGCCGCACCCGCGATTTCGCGTTTCTGGAACGCCCACAGGTCCGCCAAGCGCAGCCGCTCCTGTTCTTCCTTCCCGATTTGCGCCAATTCTTCGCCTATCGCGCGCCACTCGCGGTACGCGCCCGCGGTCTCCGTTAAGTCCACTTCGCCGAACGCGTCGAGAATTTCGCGTTGCGCCGCCGGGTCGAACAAGCGCTGCTGATCGTGTTGCCCGTGGATGTCGCCCAGCGAAGGCGCCAGTTCCCGCAGTTCGGCCACGGTGATCGGTCTTCCGTTGCGATAGGCGCGCGACTTGCCGTTGGCGAACACCTCGCGCTCCAGGATCAGCTCTTCGCCGCGCGAATCCTCGAATACCGCCGAAATTCGCGCCGATTCCGCGCCGCTACGCACCGCCTCCGAGGACGCCCGCCCACCGAAAATCAGGCCCAACGCGTCGACGACGATCGACTTACCCGAACCCGTTTCGCCGGTCAGCAGGTTGAAGCCCGGATGGAAGCGCACGCGCACGCGCTCCACCACGGCGTAGTTCTCGACGACCAGTTCGACGAGCATCAACCGCGAGTGTAGCGCGCGGATTCGATAAAACAAGACGGGGTGAAAATGTTCCGGAGCCGGGCGCGTTTCGCCTTCGCCCGCTACAATTGAAGGCGTAGTGATCTGGCAGCTCATCGATCCCACCAAGCCGCTGACGTTGGCGGTTTTCCTGCTTTTGGCCGCCGCGTCGATTTTTTCCTGGACCGTCGTGTTTTCGAAGTGGGGCAAGTTCCGCAAGTTGCGCGCCGCGAATCTCGCGTTTCTGCGCGCCTTTCGCAAGGCTCCGGGGTTGCAGCAAGTGGCCTTGGCGACCGAACAGTTCCGGCCCGCGCCTCTCGCCACCGTGTTCGACTACGGGTACGCCGAAGTGGACCGGCAGGTGAAGTCGCGCCAGACGATCTTCAACAAGCTGTCGATCGAGCGGAATTTGCAGATCGCCATCGGGGAGCAGGTGGGCGAGCTCGAATCGAACCTCAATTGGCTCGCCACTACGGCCACCGTAACGCCGTTCATCGGCCTCTTCGGGACGGTCTGGGGCATCATCGACGCGTTTCAGGCGCTCTCGTCCGCCGGTTCGGCCAGCTTGCGCACGGTGGGTCCGGGGATCGCCGAAGCGCTGGTGGCGACGGCTCTCGGCTTGGCGGCCGCGGTTCCGGCGGCGATCTTCTACAACTGGTTTTCGCAGCAGGTGCGCGAGATGGGCGCGCGAATGGAAGACTTCACGCTCGAGTTCATGAACTTCGCGGAGCGCTCCTTTGAAGATTGAAAGTTCGGTCTCCGCGCGGTCGCGGCGCTACGGCCCGGCGGCGTTGTCGGAGATGAACGTCATCCCGCTGGTGGACGTCGTTCTGGTGCTGCTGATCATCTTTATGATCACCGCGCAGGCGATGGAGTTCGGCCTGGAGATCGAGGTTCCGAAAGTGAAGCAGGAGCGCGCGAGCGCCGAGGACTTGCCCGTGATCAGCGTCACGCGCAACGGCGACTTGTACCTCGCCGACCGCCCCGTGCGTCTCGCCGAATTGGCCGACGTTTTGCGGCAACGCTACGGCAAGCGCGGCAACGCGGCGTACTTGCGGGCGGATAAGGCGGCCACCTGGGACACGGCGGTGCAGGTGATCGACACGCTGGGGCGCGCGAAAATCGAAGTGCGCGTGGTAACCACGGCGCAGGAGGACACGAGGAGGACGCGGTGACGGACGGCTTCTCGCGGCCTTTCGCCCATTCGCTTGGACTGCACGGCGCGCTCGCCGCGACTCTGCTCTTGTGGGCCTGGTGGCAGAATCGCGGGCGCGAGCGTTGGGGCGATCCCACGGCGACCGGCGGCGGATCGGTCACCGTCCAAGCCGTGTCGCGCATTCCGCTGCCGGCGCGTCCGGGACCCGTAAATCCGGTGGCCAACGACACCGAGTCCCAGACTCCCGCTCCGCCGAAAGCGGAGCGTCTCGCCGAAAAGCGCGTCGCCGACGATCCCGACGCCGTGTCCCTGAAACTCAAGCGCGAAAAGCGCCGCCAGACCGACGTCGCCGCGGCGGACCAGCGCTACCATCCGCCCGCCCGCGACAACCAGGTCTATTCGAGCGCCGGACAGCGCGCCGTTTCGCCGATGTTCGGCGTGCCCGGCTCGGGCGGCGTCGGCATGGGCTCGGCCAGTCCGTTCGGCGCGAGGTTCGGCTATTACGAGGCGCTGCTGCGCGAAAAGATCGGGCGCAACTGGCATACCGAATCGATCGACGCGCGAGTGCGGACGGCGCCCCTCGCGATCGTCACCTTCGCCATCGCCCGCGACGGATCGATTCAAGGCGTTCGGCTGGCGCAATCGAGTGGCAACTACGCGCTCGACGCCTCGGCGCAGCGAGCCGTCTACGACTCGGCGCCGTTTCCGCCGTTGCCCGCGCAGTTCGACCGCGATCGGGCGCAGATCGAATTCTGGTTCGAGTTAAAACGATGAGAGTCATTTTTGTTCTACTCGCGGTTGGCGCGGCCTTCTTCGAAATGGCCGCGCAGCAGCCCGATCTCCGCACCGGCGTTCGCGGCGGCGAAATTCCCGTGATCGCGATCGCCGACATGCGCGGTTCCGGCGAAGCGCAGGCGCACATGGCGGCGTTCAACCGCACGCTGTTCGACGAAATCGAAGGATCGGGCGCGCTCAAGATCGCCCCGAAAAGTATGTATCCGCTGAGCGTGCCGCAGCAGCCGCGCGACTTCGGCCAGCGCGGCATCGCGATGGCCGACTGGGCGAAACCGCCGGTAAGCGCGCACTATCTCGCGTTCGGCTATAGCGCCGTGCAGGACGGGCGGCTGGTGCTGTTCGGCTATCTGTTCGACGTGCGCCAACCCGACGCCGCCAACGCGCAAGTTATCGGCAAACTTTACTTCGGCGACTTGAGCGCGGACGGCGCGCGCCAAGTGGCGCAAGAGTTCGCCGCCGATATCCTCGCGCGTTTCGGGTCGAAGTCGCTGGCCGGGTCGAAGATCTACTTCGTCAGCGACCGCTCCGGTACCAAGGAAATCTGGTCTATGGATTACGACGGCCAGAATCAGCAGCCCGTCACTCGCTTCGGCGGGCAAACCATCTCGTTCATGCCCGCGATCTCGAAAGACAACGCGCGGCTCGCCTTCACGCAGCTTTCGCAACGCAATCCGGCGATTCTGCTGTGGTCGCTCGAAACCGGGCGGCGCTTGCCGTTCGTCAATCCGCAGGCGAGCGTCAACGCGTCGCCCGACTTCACGCCCGACGGCAAAAGCCTCGTATTCTCGTCGAGCTCCGGCGGCGGCTTCGCGAACATTTTCATCGCGGGGATCGACGGCTCGGGCCTACGCCCCTTGACTCGCGTGCGCGCGGTCGAGACGGAACCGAAGGTCAACCCTAAGACCGGCACGGAGATCGTGATGACGTCGGGCCGAGGCGGGACGCCGCAGATTTACCGCATGACCATCGACGGCGCCGATATCGAGCGCCTCACCACCGGCGAAGGCGACGCCGTCAATCCGAGTTGGCATCCCGACGGCCAACTGATCGCGTTTTGCTGGACGCGCGGCTTCGAGCCGGGTAACTACAACATCTTCGTGATGGATGCGACCAAGCGCGAATATCTCCAGTTGACACACGGGGCGGGACGTAACGAGAATCCCACCTGGGCGCCCGACGGACGGCACATCGTATTCAGTTCGACGCGCGGCGGCTCTTCGCAGATTTACAGTATGCTGGCCGACGGAACGCAGATTAAGAAGCTCACCGGCTTGGGCCGAAATACGATGCCGGTCTGGACCAAGTAGACAAACCCATCGACATAGGACACTGAAAAGAGAAATGACCAAGCGATACGCCACCGCCCTAACCTTGACCCTCGCGCTGTTCGCCTTCGCGGGTTGTAAGAAGAAGGTACCCGCGCCCGCGATTCCCAAGCCCGCCGACACCAAGCCGGTGGGGTCCACGCCACCCCCGCCGCCGAAGCCCGCGATTACCTTCTCGGCGGAGCCCTCTACCATCGAGCGCGGCCAATGCGCCACGTTGCGTTGGGATGTCGCGAACGCGACACAAGTCGCCATCAATCCGGGAATCGGTAACGTCGCGGCCAACGGCACGCAGCGCGTCTGCCCCACCGCTTCGACCGCCTACACGTTGAGCGCCACCGGGCCGGGCGGAGCCGAAACCGCTACCGCCTCCGTGAACGTCGCGCCGCCGCCGCCCGCGCCGGTGAAGGATCCGCCGAAGCCGAAGCTGACGCTCAGCGAAGTGCTGTCGTCGCAATTGCAGGACGCGCTTTTCGATTACGACAAGAGCGAGGTTCGCGAGGACGCGCGCAACGTGCTGACGCGCAATTCCGAGGCGCTGAAGCAGATTTTCCGCGACTACCCGGACGCGCTCGTGAACGTCGAAGGGCATTGCGACGAACGCGGGTCGGCGGAGTACAACTTGGGCTTGGGCGACCGGCGCGCCACCGCCGCGAAGGAGTTTTTGACGCAACTCGGCGTCGCCGACGACAAGCTCAAAACCGTCAGTTTCGGCAAGGAGCGGCCGGCTTGCACCGACGCGAACGAAGGTTGCTACCAACGCAATCGCCGCGCGCACTTCTCGGCGGGTCAGTAGTCGGCGGACAATAGAAGGATGAAGCGAACGGTTTGGCTGGTCCTGCTCGCGGCGCCGCTCGTGGCGCAGAAACGCGATCAGATGCTCGAAATGCAGCGCGATATCGGGCTGCTGCAGGACCAGCTCAAGACCATCGAGAAGGCGCAAAGCGATAAGTTCGCGGCGATCGAGAAGTTACTCGCCCAGGCGATTAACAATCAGGTGGGCATTACCGGATCGCTCGCGAAACTCGATCAGGCGATGGCCGCGCAGCAGAAGGCGTTAAACGCGCCGGTGGCCGCGCTGGGGTCGAAGGTCGACGAGATGTCCTCGGAGTTCGGCGGCGTGCGGACGACGGTCGCGGAGATTTCGGCGCAGATGCGCAAAATGCAAACGCAGATGACCGACCTTTCGAACGCGATCAAGGTGCTGCAAGCGCCGCCCGCCGCGCCCTCGCTCGACCCCAACTCGCCGCCGCCGGGCATGACGTCCGACGCGGTGTATCAGGAAGCGATGCGCGCCAAGGCCGCCGGGCAGTTCGACCTCGCCGCCCAGCGCTTTAACGAGTTCCTGCGCTTCTACGGAACTACGGAACTCGCGCCCAACGCGCAGTTCTATCTCGGCGAGATCGCCTACAATCGCGAACAGTTCGAGGACGCGGTGGCGGCGTTCGACGCGGCGGTCGAGAAGTATCCGGAGAACAACAAGACCCTCGACGCGATGTACATGAAGGGCCTCGCGCTGATCAAGATCGACAAACGCGACGCCGCGGGCGCGGAGTTTCGGGCGCTGGTGAAGCGCGCGCCGTCGAGCGAACAGGCGGCCAAGGCGCGCGATCAACTGAAGCGGCTCGCCCCCGCCGCTCCGGCCAGGAAGAAGAAATGATCGCCCTCGCGTTGGCCGCGGCGCTCGCGGGCGACTTTCCGCGCACCCTGCACGCCTACCCCGGCAAGACGCCCAAGATGGACGGCGTGCTCTCGCCGGGCGAGTATGCCGACGCAACTACGTTCACCGGCGTGCTCGACTGGACGCCGCAGTTCTCGAAGACCACCGATCCGCAAGACCTCGCGCTCAAGGGTTGGGTGAAGCACGACGGTAAGAAGCTTTACTTCGCGTTCGACATTACCGACGACGTGCTGTATGGGATCGACACGCCGCGCTGGCTGCCGGACAACAACCCCAAAGCGCACGAGTTGACGCGCGAGGGCTTCCCCTGGTTCGGCGACGAAATGGAACTGCTGATCAACGCCACGAAGAAGTGGACCGCCAACGAGAACGCCGCCGGCAACGGACAGAGCTGGCAGATGGTCTGCAATCTGACGAAGTCCCGCAAAGGCGGAATCGGCGTGGGCGGCATCCTCGAAGGCGAGCCGCGTCGCGACGAGAACGCCTGGAACACGTACTCGAAATGGATCGCCGAGGGCGCGATGGATTGCGCGGCGAAGAGGAAACCCTCCGGCAAGGGCTACATCGTCGAGTGGGTGGTGAACTTCGATCCCTGCGTCGAAGTGGAACCCGGCAAGTTCTATAGTCCGGCGATGGGCGATCGGGCCGTGGGCCTGAACATCGCGCTCGGCGATCTGGACGAGAAAGAGCGCGTGAACGATAATCCGTACCGTTTCAACCACGAGGATTGGTGGGCCGGACACAAGGGTACGCGCACGAACTTGCGGGATTTCGGAACGTTATGGATCATGTCGAAACCCCGGAACTAGCGGCTGTGCCGGGAGAGGTCGCGCCGCCTCCCAAACCCGATCCCACCAAGCTGGAACTGTCGGCGCTCGACGCCGCCGCCACCGAGGAAACGGTCGCCGCGCGGATTCGCGAAGCTTGCGACGCCGGTGTCCGCGCGATCGTCGTCCGGCCTTGCGATCTCGATTTCGCGGCGCGGTCGATGTCGGGCCCGACGATTCTCGCCGCGGCGATTTCCTATCCCGACGGCGCGGCGACAACGGGCGTCAAGGTCTACGAGGCGCGCGACGCTCTGCGGCGGGGCGCGAGAGAGATTCACGCCGTCGTAAACGTCGGCAAGCTCAATTCCCGCCAGTTTCAGTACGTCGAGACGGAGTTGATCCAACTCGCGCAAACGTGCCACGAAGCGGGCGCGAAGCTGCGCGCGGTGTTGCGGACGCCCTTGTTGAACGAAGAGGCGAAACTCGTGGTCTCGAAAATCGCCAAGCGCAGCGAAGTCGATAGCGTTCTGGCGGACTACGCCGAAGCCTCCGCCGAAGACGAAGCGCTGCTTCTGCGGAAGTGCCCGCCGCTGGTCGAGGTCGTCGCGCACCGAGGCTCCGCCGAGGCGGCCTTGCGCGCTCTTTTGGAAGAGGGATTTTCGGGAGTTCACTCGCCGGCGAGCGTGCTACGCTAATCGCTCGTAGTCCATGCCGTCTCGCGCGTCGTTCCCCCCGATCTGCATCGCCCTGGGATTCCCCACGCCCGGGAAATTGATCGAGCACGCGCGGCGCGAAGTGGACGCGGGAGAGACGTTTCTCGAGTTCCGCCTCGACTATCTCCCGAAGCCTTCCGAAGGCGTCGCGGCGATTCGCGCGTTCCTGAACGACCGCCCGGAATGCGTGATCCTCGCCACCTGCCGCCGCCATCAAAACCACGGCCGCTTTAACGGCTCGATCGAGGAGCAACTGGCGATACTGAGCGACGCCGTGGACGCCGGGGCGCGCGCGGTGGACGTCGAGATCGAATCGGCGGAGTCGGCGCAGGCGCGGCTCGAAGGCCTGAAATCGAAGTGCTTCTTCATCGTCAGCTATCACAACTACGAAGGCACGCCGCCGCTCGAACCCCTGGTGAAGCGCATGACCCGCGTCGGCGCCGATTCGTACAAGATCGTGACGACGGCGAAGAAGCCCTCCGACGCCCAGCGCGTGCTGGCGTTGTCGAAAGCGCATCCCAAGCTGAAGTTCGTGATGCTGGCGATGGGCGAAGCGGGGTTTCCGACGCGCGTGCTGTCCCCCGCGATGGGCGGGCTCTACACCTACGCCGCGCCCTCCACCGCCGAAGGGACGGCCGCCGGTCAGGTGAGCGCCAAGCAACTTCGCACGCTCTATCGGATCGAAAAGTTCACCAAGGCCGCCAAGGTCTTCGGCGTCATCGCCGACCCCGTGCGGCATTCGATTTCGCCGAGCGTGCATAATCGCGCGCTGCAGGCGCGGCGGATCGACGGCGTCTATCTGCCGTTTCTGGTCAAGCCGGTTCAACTGCGCGACTTTTTACTGCTGGCCGGGCGGTTGCCGCTGGCGGGCTTCAGTGTCACCATTCCGCACAAGCAGAAGATTATGCGGTACCTGGACACGATCGACCCGCTGGCGCGTCGCATCGGCGCGGTAAACACGGTCTGGCGCAAAGCGGGCAAGTGGCGCGGCGCGAACACGGACGCGGCCGGCGTCACCAAGCCGCTCGACCGCCGTCTGCGGCTGAGCAAGGCGAGCGTCCTGGTGGTCGGCAACGGCGGCGCGGCGCGGGGCGCGGCGTTCGCGCTCGCCGACGCGGGCGCGAAGATTTCGATTACGGGCCGCAACGCCGATCGAGTGCGCGCGCTGGCTAAAGCGTGCGGCGCGGAAACGATCCTTCGGGAGCAGTTGCGCGGCGGCGCGCGGCGCTTCGACGCCTTGGTGCACGCGACTTCGCTCGGCATGTTCCCCAACGTGAACGAGTGCTTTTTCGACGACGAGATTCCGGCCGATTTGGTGTTCGATCTGGTTTACAACCCGCTCGAAACCGCGCTGCTCAAGCGAGCGGTCGAGCAGAAGTGCGAGACGGTGACCGGAATCGAGATGTTCGTCGAGCAGGCGGTCCGGCAGTTCGAGCTCTTCACCGGCGAATCGGCTCCCCGCACGGTGATGGAGAAGGCGGCTTTCGAGGCGCTCGCATGACCCGGCGCACTTGGATCGGCGGAGCCTTGGCGGGCGCGGCTCACGCCACAGCGCACGCGGCGATCTCCGGCGACGACGTCTTCTTCGCTTCGCTAACGGAACTGTCCGCCCGGCTGCGAAGGAAAGAGTTTTCCTCGGTCGAACTCACGAAGGCGATCTGCGACCGCCTCGAGAAACTCGCGCCCGGGTACAACGCGCTAGCCCTCATGCTGCGCGACGAGGCGATTTCCAACGCCAAGGAAGTGGACGCGGAAATGAAGCGCGGTCGAGTGCGCGGCGTCCTGCAAGGCATTCCGTACGGGGCGAAGGATCTATTCGCGGTCGAAGGCAAGATTACGGCGTGGGGCGCCAAGCCTTACGTCGCCCAGAAGTTCGATTATTCGGCGGCGGTCGTCGAAAAGCTAGCGAAGGCTCGCGCGCCGCTCGCGGCGAAACTCGCCATGGTGGAATTGGCGGGCGGGCCCTCCTACTCCGGTCCCGCGGCTTCCGTCACCGGCCCGTGCCTCAACCCCTGGAACAAAGAACATTGGGCGGGCGGATCGTCGAGCGGATCGGGCGCGGCGGTGGCGGCGGGGCTCGTCCCTTGGGCGCTCGGCACCGAAACGTCGGGCTCGATCCTGACGCCTGCCGCCTTCTGCGGCATCACCGGACTGCGGCCCACCTACGGGCTCGTGAGCCGCTACGGCGCGATGGCGCTCTCGCCTTCGCTCGACAAAATCGGGCCGATGTGCCGCACCGCCGAGGATTGCGGACTGGTCCTCGAAGCCCTCGCGGGCGGCGACGAGCGCGACCCCGGGTCGGCGAAGAAAAGCTACTACCACGCGCCGCAGTTCGTACGCCCGTTCGCGCAACTGAAGATCGGATACGCGCCCGAGGATTTCGATTCGTCGCCCGAAGAGGCCGCGCGCCCGGCGTTCCGCGCGGCGCTCGAGGTCGTTAGCGCGATGGGCGTGCAAGTGGTCGAAAAAAAGCTGCCCGAGCTTCCCTACGGCCCCGCCGTCTCGACGATCATCGCCGCCGAAGGCGCGGCGGAGTTCCGCCAATTGATCGAGTCCGGGCAAGTGGATCAACTCGCCGACAAGCAGCAGATCGACGGCTTGAAACGCGGGCTGACGATCACCGCCGCCGATTACCTCCGCGCGAAGGAACAACAGCGGCAAATTCGCGAGGCATTCGAAGCGATGTTCTTCGAAGTGGATGTCTTGATCGCGCCCTCGCGCATGACCGTCGCGAACAAGGCGCTCGAACCCTTCGCGCGCACGGGCGGCGGCGGGCGAACGTCGCTGATTCCCGCCGGAAACCTCGCAGGTGTCCCCGCGATCTCGCTGCCTTGCGGTTTCGCGAACGGCCTCCCGCTCGGCCTGCAATTGGTCGCGCGCCACTTCGGCGAGAACACGCTCGTCGCCCTGGGCATGGAGTTCCAGAAGCGCACCGATTGGCACCAGCGGCGTCCGCCGGGTTAGCGCTTCCGGTACATTCTAGGGGTCATGAACATCGAACAGGACCTCGCGCTCGACATGGTGCGCGTGGTCGAAACGGCGGCTATCGCGGCCGCGCGCACGATGGGACAGGGGCGCGGCGCGGAGTCCGATCAGATGGCCGTCACGGCGATGCGCGGGGCTTTCGAAAGCCTGCCTATCGCGGGTACGATCGTGATCGGCGAAGGCGAGCGCGACGAAGCGCCCATGCTTTGGATCGGCGAACCCGTCGGCGCGAAACCGCCCGAAGGCGCCGAGTATCCGCAAGTCGATATCGCGGTCGATCCCGTCGAGGGCACCAATCTCTGCGCGACGGGCGCGCCCAACGCCATCGCGGTGTTAGCGGCGTCCGAAAAGGGCGGACTGCTGCACGCCCCCGACTGCTACATGGAAAAGATCGTCGCCGGACCCGCCTGCCGCGGCGCCCTCGATCTCGACGCGCCCGTCGAAGAGAATCTCAAGGCCATCGCCTCGTGTCTCAATCGCGACGTGCAAGATTTGGTGATCGTCGTCCTCGACCGGCCCCGCCACGAGAAGCTGATCGCCGGCATTCGCCGCGCCGGCGCGCGGATTCAATTGATCGGCGACGGCGACGTGTCCGCCGGCATTTCGGCGGCGATCAACGGATCGGGCGTGCACGCGCTGATGGGCACCGGCGGCGCGCCGGAGGGCGTGATTACGGCGGCGGCGATCCGCTGCTTGCATGGCGCGATGCAGGCGCGCCTGGTGATCGACACGCCCGAACTCGAGGAGCGCGTCAAGCGCATGGGTATCGTCGATCCGCATCGCGTCTACCGCGCGCGAGACCTCGCCCCCGGCCAACGCCTGATCTTCGCGGCGTGCGGCGTGACGAAGGGCACGTTTCTCGAAGGCGTGCGCTTTTTCGGCGGCGGCTACCGCACGCATTCCCTGGTGATGACGCGCAGCTTGAACGAAGTGCGCTTTCTCGACACCGTCCACCTCGACCGTCCGCCCGGCCCGCGCGGAGTGCGCCTCAATTGATCTGGGCCGTGGCGCTGTCGGCGGCCGCGTCGTGGTTCGATCTGCGCGAGCGCCGCGTTCCGAACTGGCTTTGCGCGGCGGGGTTCGCGTTAGGCGTCGCGCTCGATTGGCGCGGCGGGTTGCTCGGCTCGGGACTCGCGCTCTCGGTTTACGCGCCGCTCTACTTTCTACGCGGCGTCGGCGCGGGCGACGTGAAGTTGATGGCCGCGATGGGCGCGCTCGCGGGTCCGGTGAACTGGCTCGGCGTGTTCGCGTTTTCGTCGGTTGTGTCGCTGGCCGCCGCGTTATGGGCGATTCGCCGCAAACAAGCGAAACTCCCCGTCGCGCCGCGCGTGCTTGTCGGCGCGGTGTTGTGGCTTATGGCGTCGCTTCCGCCGAGTCCCGGAATCCCAATCGCCCGGCCTTGAACTTCATCCCCGCCGTAACCGGCACGGGTTTCGTATAGAGCAGCCAGCGCTTGCCGTCGGTCGTGTAAACGATCGAAGAGCCTTCGGTGGGACAACTGGCGGTCGCTTGCCCGCTCGTCACCTTCAACACCGGCGTCGCCGTAATCTCCCACCGGTTCCCCGGGCGCATCCGCTCCACCAGAACGGATTCCGGCACTTCGCCCAGATCCTTCGTCTCCTTCATGAACTTCAAGTGCACGGTGCGCATGCGCTCCAGCACGCCCTTGAACTTCGGATCGGCGGCGAGATTCCGGATTTCGTGCTTGTCCTCCACCGACTCGTAGAGCTCCTCGACGGGCTTCTCCGGCGCGACGAAGTTCCGCATTCCCTCCGGCAGCGGCGTCCCTCCCTGCGGCCCGTTGATAAACGCTTCCTTGTTCACCCGCCGGATCTCCCGCATCGTGGGCATCTCGTCCATGTACTGGATCGACTGAATGTAGGGTTTCTGCGGCTGGTAGTTGCGAATGTAGCGGAACCGTTTGTCGCGCACCGCCCGCATCATGTCGTAGGCTTCGTCCATGCGGTCCCGCGCCATGAAGACGTACTCCCGCGGCTTGGCCTTCCGCGCTCCCAAAAACGCCTGCGCTTGAAAATGTTTCGGTACCGACACGCCCGCCAGGGAGAGCGCCGTCGCCCCCAAATCCATCAAGCTCACCAGTTCGTCGGTCTTCGAGCCCGGGTCGAGCGTCCCCGGCCACCTTACGATCAGCGGCACCCGCGTGCCGGAATCGTACGGCCAGCGCTTGCCGCGCGGCATACCCCAGCCGTGATCGCCCCAATGGAACACCACCGTCGAATCGCGCAGCCCGTCCTCGTCGAGCTGCTTCAGCGCCTCGCCCACTTGAAGATCCATCGCGCTCACCACGTCGTAGTAACTGGCGATGTCCTTGCGCACGACCGGCGTATCGGGATAGTACGGCGGCACCGGAGCCTTCGCCGGATCGTGCGCCTGCGGCAGGCGCGCCACCAACCTCTTCGTCGCTTCGCCGCGCATGTCGCGAATCTGCGATTCGTGCGAGGTCGTGTAGTTGAAAACCGAAAAGAACGGCTGCGACTTGTCCTCGCGATTGCGCCAATGGGCGCGCGGCGAGCTTTCGTCCCACGGCCCCAGCGGCACGCCGCCCCCGGCGTTGAAGTTGTAATCGGTTTTCGAATTGTTCGACGTGTAGTAACCGGCGGCGCGCAGATACTCGGGGAAGCACTTCACGTACGGCGGCGGCACCGCGAGCGAGCGCATGTGGTGGCTCCCGATCGTCGCCGGATACATCCCGGTGATGATCGACGACCGCGACGGAGCGCACACGGGGTACACCGAGTACGCGTTGTCGTAGCGTTGGCCTTCGGAGGCGAGCTTGTCGATGTTCGGCGTATACGCGTAGTCGTCGCCGTAGCAACCGTAGGTGGGGGACACGTCCTCGGCGGAAAGCCACAGGATGTTAAGCGGCTTGCCCGAAGAAGTTTGAAGGAGCGGCGCGGCGGTGGCTAGCGAGAATTCGCGGCGAGTCATTGTCCGCGATTGTATACTTCCACTACGATGGCGTTCCCGAAACCTTCCCGCCGAAATCTTCTGAAAAGCGCGATCGCCGCCCCGATGATCGTTCCCGGATCGGTCCTCGGCTTGAATGGCGCGACGCCGCCCAGCGACCGCGTCACCCTCGGCGGCCTCGGCATCGGCAGCCGCGGCGGGCGCGTCCTGCAATCGTTTCTCGATCAATCGAACGTCCAGTTCCTCGCCATTTGCGACGTCCGGAACGAGCGCCGCGAGACGCTTAAGAGCCTCGCCGACAAGAAGTACGGAAATAGCGACTGCGCGATGTATTCCGAGCAGGCCGAGATCTTCGCTCGAAAGGACCTCGACGCGCTGCTCATCGCCACCGGCGACCGTTGGCACACGCCGCTCGCGATCCTCGCGGCGAAGGCGGGCAAGGACGTATATTGCGAAAAGCCCTGCTCGATGACCATCGAGGAGAGCCGCGCGCTGGCCGACACGTTTCAGCGCTTGGGGCGCGTCTATCAGGCGGGCACGCAGCGCCGCAACGGAACGAACTTTATCAAGGCGTACCAACTCGCGAAGAGCGGCAAACTCGGCAGGCTGCACACGCTCCACGCCGAGGCCGGACCGGGCGAGCGTTGGGCGCCCCTGACCTCGCACGCTTGGCTCCCCGGCGAACCCGAACCGCCGAAGCAAGTCGTCGATTGGGACCGCTGGCTCGGCCCCGCGCCTTGGCGGCCCTACCATTCGAGCTATGTCGCCGGACGCTGGCGCGGCTACTTCGACTTTCACGGCGGCGGGTTCCTCGAATGGGGTTCCCACACGCTCGACTTGTGCCAGTGGGTGGGCGACTTCGACGCCACCGCGCCGGTGGAGTACGAGCCGTCGGGCATGGGCGGGATCACGCCCTATCAAGTGGCGGCGCGCTATGCGAACGGCGTGAAACTGGTGCTGCGCGACAAGGGATTTCTCGGACTCGGTAGTTGCCATTGCCGCTACGAAGGCGACCAAGGCTGGGTGGAAACGGCGGACGGCGGCAAGATCGCCGTGTCCGACAATCTCAAGTCGGAGATCTCGGACGTTCCGGCGAAGGAAGCGGCGGAAGCCACGACAAATCACGTCAAGGACTTCGTCGAGTGCGTCAAAACGCGCAAGCCGCCGCAGGCCAACGCTCTCGCCGCCGCGCAAACGCACATCGCCTGCCACGCGGCCTACATCGCGTTCCAACTAGGACGCAAGCTGACCTTCGATCCCGCGACGGACACCTTCGCGGGCGACGACCAAGCGAACCGGATGCGCTCGCGCGCCATGCGCGAGCCGTGGGGGTTATAAGAGATGCCGCAGCAACAACCTCCGCCCCTACCCGCGCCGATGACCGACCCGAAGTACGGGTCCGCTGAAAAGATCATGGCGCTCGCTCCCGCCGCGCTCGTCGCGCTGCTTAAAGACTCCGGCGCGTCGAGCTACGCCAAGGCGAAAGCTTGCCAGCGCCTGGCCTTGACCGGCGACGCGAGCGCCGTGCCCGCGATCGCGCCTCTGCTGGGCGATCCGCAACTCTCCGCGTACGCCCGCGGAGCGCTGGAGCGAATTCCGGGCGCCGCGGCGGACGACGCGTTGCGCGAAGCGGCGGTCAAGCTGACGGGCGCACAGCGCGTCGGCGTCGTCCACTCGATCGGTAAGCGACGCGACCGCAAGGCGATCGACATGCTCGTCAAACTGCGCTCGGGCGACGACCGCGACGCCGCGATGGCGGCCGATCTGGCGCTGGCGCGCATCCGGCCCACGCTTTAGTCGTCCAGCCGGCGGCCGTCGATGCGCAGCGGTAGCGCGCCCTCTTTGCCGGAGAACGGCAAGATGCGTTTGTCGGCGGGCGCGATTTGATATTGATTGCGCGCGAAATAGCGGTTGACGGGAAGACGCAGCGAGGCGTCGCCCAAGCGAATATCGAACGTCCAGAGTTCGCCCTTCGCCACGCCACCGTCGTAGCCGCACTCGATCGACCAGAGCCGCAGTGTATCGCCTTCGCGGACGAACCGGAATTCGAAGCGGCCGTCCACGCGAGACCGCGCCGCCACTCGGACGGAAACGTTCGAAAGCCCCGGGCTCACGGTCTGCAAGGCGACCACCTGACTTTTGTGGAACCCGAGCGTCGGAGCGAGAAATTCGAGCGCCCCCGCCTGCGCGTAGTCGCGCGGAATGCGCAGCGTGATCTCGCATTGGTCGCCCCCCGCCGCCGTCTTGCCGCATTTGGCGTTGGCCAGCCCTTGCGTGGCGAAGTAATGCGTCGCGCGATCCAACTCGTCCGCGTCCGCTTTCGGCCAGGCGCGGCGCGCGATCCGTTCCGCCGCGAGGTACCGCGCGTGCTGGTAGGCCGCTTCTTTGGTACTCGCCACCGCCGTCGCGCTCGTCGTAACGCTCAACGGCGCCCGCGATTGTTGCTGCGGATACTGCGCCGCCATGAGGAGAAAGCCGCCGGGCGGCGCGGCGGAACGGGAAACGCGAAAGACGCTGCTGAACCGTTCGAGGCTCGGCTTGCGCGCCAGCGCGTAAGCTAACGCCCTCCGCCGGTCTTCCGGGCTCGTGTCCTCGTCCCGATATACCTCGAGCGCGCCCTTGGTTTCTCGGATTACCGGAGACAGTTCCTCGATCGCCGATTCGCAGGTGTGATGGTCCAGCGGATAGAACTGCTGCTTCACCAACGTCGCGCCCGTCGAGGCCACCGCCAGCGCCGCCGTGACCCCCTTCACCCACGCCTTGTCGAAAACCTGCATCAGCCCGGTCGCGACGGTAAGGAGGATTAACAACCCGGCGAGCCCCCGCGCGGCGTTCTTCATCGTTTCGAGACGCCCCGCCGTGCGGTCGGCGGCTTCGATGGCGGTCTCGATCTCTTTGACCACCAACTCGTCCGCCGTCGCCGACAGCGCGAACAGCGCTAACACCAAGGGTAGGAATCGCATGTGTCGATCCTCCGTTGTCGGGATAGTGAGACGCAAGCACCGCGCGTTACATTGAAAGTTGGCGGGGAAAGTTGGCCGGTGTAGCTCAGTTGGTAGAGCACCCGACTTGTAATCGGAAGGTCGCGAGTTCGATTCTCGCCGCCGGCTCCAGCCTTCGCCGTCAGTTCTCCGAAATCTCGCGAATCGCCGAAGCGAGATCGCCCGGCGAATAAATGGTGAACGTCTTCCCACCGCCCTCGCGCACAAACCGGTGAATGAGATCGTCGGGATGCTGGTAGGGCGAGCGGAACGTCACGAAGTACGTCGGCGCCAACTGCGCGCGAAGCTCCTTCATGACTGGCGGGAGTTTCGCCGAATAGCGCGACGTAGCGCCGAGAAACACCACTACGTCCGCTCGCTCGGCTTGCGCCGATTCCTTGCGGGCCAGTTCCTCGATCAGCGCCAGCGGCCCCGGACCTTTCAGCGTTCCGTAGGACACCGTGCCGAGATTCAAATCGATCAGCGTGCGCACCAGCCTCCGGTACGCGCGTCCGTCGAAATCGCCGCTCTCGAATACGACGCTGCGCCCGTCGAGCCCGAACGCGGTCACGCGCGCCGACGCGAAGTCCGACGTGTCGAGCAGGGACGTCAAGCTCCCGGTCAACACCGAGATGTCGAGCGACGATAGCCGCACGATGTTCCGGCGCGGAAACACCGGCGCGGCGTGCAGGAAGACCGCCAAACGCTTCGTCGAGGCCTTGGGCGGAATGCCGCGCCACCGCTCGATTTCGCTCTCCGCCACCTTTCCCGCCGCAATCCGCATCTGCGCCTTGGGGGCGTCGGCCTTCACTTTCCAGGCTTGGCGGCACACTCGATTCTTCGCGTCCGCCACGTAGAGCGCCAGATCGTACTCGCCTTCGCCGAGCAGAAACCCGCCTCTAAGCGAAAACTCGGCGCGCTTCGGCAACGGCTTCGACGGATCGGCGGGCGGCAGGTTCGCCCGCTCGTAGAAGTAGACCGGATCGCCGCCGCGTGGCGTCACCCGCAGCAGCGTCGCGACCGGACCGCGTTCCTCGCCGAACTGCCGCGCGGGCAGCATCAGGTCGTATCCGGTCCAAAATCGCAACGAAAAGCCGAGCCGGGGCGGATACTTCTCGATCGCGCATTCGAGCTTTCCGCCCGGCCGCGCCGTAAAGTCGGCGATCGCCTTCTCGGCCTTGCGCTCGTCCGCGCTGCCCGGCGCGATCAAAACTTGCGCGCGGACGGCCCACGCCAGCAATAGTGTGGCCGCTAGACGCTCCACAGCACCCGGTGATCCTGGATCGGCTCGAACTCCATGCCGAAAGCCAGCATACGGTCCCGCTGGTCGAGCAGCACGCGCAACGCCGCTTTGCGGTTGGCGTGCGCCTCGCTTTCCCAGATACTGACGTTGATCGCGACCCCGGAGCTCGAATCGAGGGCGACGTAGTAGTCGATGAGGCCGGGCAAGGATTGAATTTTGGGGACCAGAGCCGACGCGCCCGCGTTCATACCGGCGCGAACTTCGGCCTCCCGGGTCGGATCGTAGCGGCCGCGAGAAATCCGAACAACCATAGGCCCGATCTTACTTGACGCGCGTCGGTATCGTATACCGGATACCGGTTGTAAACAGCGTGTCGTTCTTGACGCGTCCCGCCGGAGGGTTCGACAGAAAGCGGTCGCTGAACGACGCCTGCAACGCGAGCGACTTATAGATCGTCGCCGCGACGCCCGCGTCGAAGTTGAGGCGATACTCGCCGGTATTCGACAAGTTGGGGAAAAACGCGAATCGCTCGAACACGTTCAGAATGCTGTTCAGCTTATGCGTGAACTCCTGGTTGAAGTACACTTCGCCGGAGTTCCGGGTGAAGGCGAGCGCGGCGAGATTCACCTCGTTCGGCCCGAATTGTTCGCGGTTCCACGCGCCGCCCGCGCCGAACGTCAGCAGCGTGCGCTGATTTTTAATCGCCGTGTAGCCCAAGCCGCCGCCGACCACCACGCGCAAATCGAGCAACTGGAACTTGTCGAATTCGTAGTCGTTGAACCCCTGGAGAAACCACTTCGCCGACACGTTGCGCTGATAGGCCCAGCCGCCGCGAATCGCGTAAGCCGTGTTGACGCTGGGGCCCGTGGTCGCGTTCGAGGCGTAGATTTGCGCGAAGCGCAGCGAGAACTTGTCCTTCGCCGTCGTGCGAGCCAGATTCGCCGTGGTCGAAACGGTGGACGTCTCCGCGTTGCCGCTCGCGTTGGCAAGCCCGAAATCGATGAAGCCGTTGTAAAGATCGAGGAACTGCGGTCGAATTTTGCGCGATTCGTCGAGCTCGAATTTCGCCTGCGCGTCGGGCGGGCGTACGGCGGCGACGGCGGCGCGTTCGGCGCGCTCCGTACCCACGATCAGCGCGTCGCCTTCCGTGCGAATCGCGCCAGTCAGCTTGCGGCCGTCCTTCGTGGTAATCACCACGGGGTTCGCGGAAGTCGCTTCCGTCACGTTCTCCCAGGCGATGGTTACCTCGCCCGCGAACTCGCTCTTGAAAACAATGCCTTTATCGCCGGTCGTGACGATCGTGCCGGTCAACTTGTCGCCGTTTTTCATCACGATGGTGTCGGCCAGGATCGGGGCCACTAGCAGCAGGACTAGGACATTCTTCATAAATTCCTCCGGTTTTTATAGGTTACCCGTCCGGCCAGGACATCGCGGATCGCTTCGGTATACAAAAGATGCTCCTGGACCAAAATTCGCTCGGAAAGTGTTCTTTCGGTGTCGTTTTCGTGCACAAAAACGGCCTTTTGGGCGACAATTGGGCCCGTATCGAGCCCTTTATCGACGAAATGTACCGTGCATCCGGTCACTTTGACACCATATTCGAGCGCCTGCCGTTGGGCGTTTAGTCCCGGAAACGCGGGTAGCAGAGATGGGTGAATGTTTAGAATTTGTTGTGGGAAAACTGTGAGTAATTCCGGTCCGATTAACCGCATAAACCCGGCTAAACAGATCAAATCCACTCGATGTTCTAGGAGTATGGCCGCCAGCCGCCGATCGTAATCCGCGCGTTCGACGCCTTTCGAGGGCAGACTGACCGTCGGCAATCCTAGCGCCCGCGCCGTTTCCAAACCCTTCGCGTCGGGCACGTTCGAAATCACGACGGCGATCTCCGCCGGAATCGCCCCCGACCGGCAGTTCTCCGCGATCTTCTCGAAATTCGACCCGCGTCCCGACAGCAGAATGCCGAGCCGCTTCATACGTAGCGGACGCGCGCACCCGACTTTGCCGCCCCGGACTTGCGCGCCACCACCGAACCGATCTCGTGCGACGGCTGCCGGACTTTCTTAAGCGCCGCCAGCGCTTTCGCGCGATCGCGTTCCGCCACCACGGCGATCATGCCGACGCCACAGTTGAACGTACGCAACCAGTCGTCGTCCGGCGTTTGCCCGATCGTCTTCAACACCGCGAAAATCGGGGGTACGGGCCAAGATCCGGCCACTACGTCCGCGCCGAGCCCTTTCGGCAAAATGCGCGGCGTGTTGTCGGTAATGCCGCCGCCGGTGATGTGCGCCGCCCCCTTAAGGACCCCCGCGCCGAGCAGCGCGTTTAGCGGTTTTAGGTAGCTCTTGTGGACCTTCAACAGCTCATCGGCCACCGTCGCACCCAAGTCCGGCACATGGGCGTCGAGCTTGTAGCCCGCTACCTCGAACAGCAGCTTGCGGGCCAGCGAGTAGCCGTTGGTGTGCAAGCCATTCGACGGAAAGCCTAGCAGGATGTCGCCCGCGCGGACGCCTTCGCCGGTGAGCATCTTCTTGCGTTCCACCGCGCCGACGATAAACCCCGCGAGGTCGTAATCGCCGAAATCGTAGAGGCCGGGCATCTCCGCCGTTTCGCCGCCGATCAGCGCGCAACCGTTCGCTTTGCACCCGCGAGCCAAACCCTTCACTACCGCCGCAGCCACCCGATGGTCGAGTTTTCCACAGGCGAAGTAATCGAGAAAGAACAGCGGCTGCGCGCCTTGCACCGCGATGTCGTTGACGCAGTGGTTCACCAAATCTTCGCCGATGGTGTCGTGCCGGTTGGCGAGGATGGCGACCTTCAGCTTGGTGCCGACGCCGTCGGCGGAAGACACGAGCACGGGTTGCTTGTAGCCAGTCAGCGCGAATCCGCCGCCGAAGCTGCCGATATCGGTGAGAACGTTCTTGGTGAAGGTGGCGCGCGCGAAGGTGCGGATTTGCCGGACGGCCCGGTCCGCTTCATCGATATCGACGCCCGCGTCGGCGTAGCGGATGGGCGCTGGGGTGGGCTTCATGGTGGGAATCTTTCATTCTAAACGCGGACCCTAAGCGCGGACCGGTCCCCACCCGTTCCGGTCCGCGCTTCCCCAACGCGGCGGTTTACCGCTTCCGCCGGACCAGCAACCCCACCGGCAACGCCAGCGCCATTAGCGCCCAAGTCGCCGGTTCCGGAACCTGCTCGATCTGAATGCGCGCCACTTGATAGCCCATCGCCTTGAAGTCGGCGTTGGCGAACATCATCGAGCCAAGAATGTTACCCGGCATGGCGGGCAGAAAGCCGGGGTGAATGCCCACTACGCCGCCCTCGGGCGTGCCCGTGTTGGGAGCCATTTGGCCGAAGAACGCCGTGTTCATCGGGATTTCGTCGTTCACTTCGGTGCCCGCGTCGAGCACCATGGAGCCCATCACGATGAAGTCGACGGCGGTAAAGACGCCCATCGCGTTAAACACCTGGAACGCCATCGGATTGCCGTTCCCGATAAACGCGTCGTTGGACGGCACGATCATGCTCGCGTAGCTGAAATACCGGTTCAGGAGCGACATCGGATCGAGATTGAATAGCATCGACACGCTGGTGCCCGGCGCGATCGGCATCATGCCCAGCGTCGCGTCGGTGGAGCCGTTGCCGCTCCCCATGAATTCCATCGAAAGCGGCGCGGTGGCACCGTCTTCGGCGATGGCCTCCAGGCCCGGCGTGGCGGCCACGCCCATATCGTAAAGATCGAACATTCCGTTATGGAAGCCGACCCATACCGGCGTGATAAACGTACCACCCATGGGCGCGAGATTGGTTACGGTGACGCGGACGGGAGCCGCGAAGCTCGCGGCGGCCGCGAGAAGACAAACTAGAATCGTTTTGGTCAAAATTCAACCCTCCGCCGGGTACAGTCGTCGCACGGCGAAACTTCCCCCAAGAAAATCCATTTGGGGGAACGTCCTCGTTTTAGCGACGATAAAGGATTGACGGAGCAAACGGATCGGGACTTGGCGCGCGCCGTGCTCGCCCGGGACCGGAAGGCCGCCGCCCGATTTGTCGAAATGTTCGCCGACGACGTGTATTCGCTGATCTGGAACCGGCTGACGCCGCGCGTAACCGCCGTCGACGATCTCGTGCAGGAGACGTTTCTCGCCGCCTGGACCGCGCTGGCCCGCTATACGGGCGAAGCTCCGCTGCGGCAGTGGATTCTCTCGATCGCGCGTCACAAGGTCCACGACCACTACCGGCGCGCGTTTCAGTGGAACTTCGATCCGGTGGACGACGAGGCCTCGGGCGCGGAGTCGATCGAATCGGCGCTGCTCGAAACCGAGCAAAGCGAGCGCGTGCTCGCCACCATCGAGCGTCTTAAGCCCGAATACGCCGCCCTGCTGCGCTGGCGCTACTGGGACCGGCAGTCCGCCCGCGAAATGGCGGCCGCGATGGGCAAGACCGAAAAGGCGGTGGAGCGCATGCTCGCGCGCGCCCGCGCCGAGTTTCGCGAGAAGTGGGAGGCAGCCCATGGCTGAGCCGAAGCGCCGCGCTCCCGCGAAGCTCAAAGCCCGAGTCTATTCGGCGCTGGTCGAAAAGCAGGCGGAAGAGGGCTTGATGCCGCTCGGCCAGTGCGAAGGGCTCTGTGTCTTCGAGCAAGCCGTGGCGCTCTTGCCCTCGGACGAACTGCAATCGCGAAATCCCTGCCGCGTGTGCCACGCGCGCGTGCTGGCCGAGAATCTCGAAAATCCGCCGATCTGGTGGCCCAACTGCCCGTACTCGGAATTCAAGAAGTCCTAGCGGAAGTACTTCACGACGCCAAACAGGTTTTGGAAGTTCATCAGGTTGCGCGGGGCGGGCGGCGTCAGCGCGCCGCTCACCGGATTTTTCGACAACGTCTCGCCGAAGCTGTACCGGAACCCCCAGCCGCGCCCGAACATTATGTCGATGCCGACCGCGACCCGCATACCGGGACGCCAACTTGTCTGGGGCGTCGTGGGCAACGCGAACGCGCCCGATTGGCGGATGGAGCCCGCCGTGTCGCGGTGGAACCGGATGGCGGCGATTCCGGTCGAAAGATAAGGGCGCAAGCGGCTGCGGCGCGGGCGGAAGTAGAGCATCGCGTCCCCGACTAGCGCGTGCTGGCTCAACGTCTGCGGCCACGCGAAGAACGATTCGCCGCGAATCCCCTGCAACTCGACGGCGTTGCGATTCCACGTGTAGGCGAACTGCGCGCTCACCCAGTTATTGAAGTGCGCGCCCGCGCTTACGCTCGCCGCCGGACCGTTTTCGGGCTTGTAGAGCGAAGCGACGGTGGAGGACGCGAAAGGCGACACGGCGAACAGCGTTCCGGCGTCGCCCGAGAGGGCCGACACGCCGCCTTGCGCCGCGATAAACGGGTCGATGGCCCACGTCGTCAAAAGCGCGATCGTCGCCGTCACCGGAGTTCCAAGTCCGCCGTCACCGGGAAATGATCCGAGGGATAACGCCCGTCGCGCGAAAAGACGACGGTCTCGTTGAGCGCCACCTTCCACCCGGGCGTGACCAGAATCCAGTCGATGCGCGCGTCGCCGGGGGTACCGCGAAAGCCATGGAACGTGCCCTCGGGCCCGGCGCGTTTGGCCGCCAACTCCCGGCTGTCGGCCAGACCGGCGGCAAGCAGCGCTTGGTGCACCGCGCCACCCGCCGGAGCGTTAAAGTCTCCGGTGACGATTTTCGGCACGCCCGCCGGAAACTTCCGCAACCGCTCGACGATTACGGCCGCGCTCTTCCACCGCGCGTCCTCGTCCTCGCGGCGGTGCGCGAAGTGCGTGTTTAGCAGGTAGAACTTCTTGCCATCGGTTTCGAAGAGCGCCCACGTGACCATCCGAGGCAGCGACATATTCCAGGATTGGCTACCGGCGACGTCCGGAGTTTCCGACAGCCAGAACTGCCCCCAATCGAGCCGCTTCAGGCGTTCTTTGCGGTAGAAGACGCCCATGTGTTCGTCCTCCGAGGTTCCCCGGCGGCTGGTTCCGAACCAGGCGAACGCGGGCAGGCGTTCCACCAGAAAGTCTCCTTGGAGCTTGAATAGTTCCTGCGTGCCGATCAGGTCGGGCCGCGTTTCGCGCACGGAATCGGCGAAGAGATCGCGGCGTTTTTCCCAAACGTCGGGGCCGTCTCCCGAACTAGGGAAGCGCACGTTATAGGACATTACCCGGAGCGGCTGGGCGCACAGGGCCGAGGCGAAGAGCAGCGTCAAGGCGCGGGTCATAACGAATAGCATCGCGCACGCTCGCTTGTGTAACCCCTCGCCGTGGGCGATCATCGTTAATCATCATGACGAAAGTCGTCTGGTTGGTTCCGCTTTTGGCCGTGCCACTGCTCGCGCAATCGCCGCCCGCGATCGCCATTCGCGACGCGCGCATCGTCCCGGTGAGCGGTCCGGCGATCGAAAAAGGAACGGTCGTGGTGCGGAACGGGCTCATCGCGGAGGTCGGCGCCAATGTCGCCGCTCCCGCCGACGCCTGGTTGCTCGATGGCGCGGGCTTGACCGTCTATCCGGGTCTGATCGAGGCGATGGGCACGATCGGCATCCCGGAGGCGGCGCCCGCGACTCGCGGAGCCTTTCCGGGAGCGATGCCCGGTGCCATGCCGGGAGCGGTCGCCACGCCCCCCGCGCGCGGTCCCGAAGACCGGCCGCTTACTAACTCCTGGACTCGCGCCGCCGATCTGGTGCGCCCCAACGAGCGCCGCATCGAAACGCTCCGGGCGCAAGGCTACACCAGCGCCGCGACCTTCCCGGCCGCCGGCATCTTCACCGGTCAAGGCGCGATGATCAATCTCGGCGGCGAATCGGGCGGGCGCATGGTGATCGAAAACGGCGTCGGCCAGTTCGTCACCATGTCGCGCGGCGGGTTCACGGCGTTCCCCGGATCGCTGATGGGCACCATCGCCTACGTGCGCCAAGTGTTTCTCGACGCCGGTCACTATCGAACGGCGAAAGAGACCTACGCCCGTGCGCCGCAGGGCCTGGAGCGGCCCGCCTACGACCGCGCCCTGGAGGGCGTGCTCGAATCGAAGCGCTTCCTGATCCCCGCCGTCAACGCCGTCGAGATCGACCGCATGTTGCGCTTCGCGACGGAGTTGAAGGTCTCGCCGGTGCTGTACGGCGCGCACGAAGGCTACAAGACGGCGGACAAGATCGCCAAGTCCGGCGTGCCCGTGCTGGTTTCGACCAAGTGGCCGGAGCCGCCGCGCGACCGCGATCCCGACGACATCGACAGCATGCGCGATCTCGAACTGCGCGAGAACGCGCCCTCCACGCCGGCCGCCCTCGCCAAAGCCGGAGTGAAGTTCGCGCTCTATTCGGACGGCGCGGAAAGCCCGTCGCGCAACGTGCGACGCGCCATTCAAAAGGGTCTTACGCCCGAACAGGCGCTGCGCGCGATGACGCTGACGCCCGCCGAAATCTTCGGCGTCGCCGACCGTTTGGGCTCGATCGAAAAGGGCAAGATCGCCAATCTCGTCGTGACGAAGGGCGACTTGTTCGCCGAGCGCCCTCAAATTCAGTACGTGTTCGTCGACGGCGTGCGGTACGAGCCGCCGCCGCCCGCCATGCCCGCGAAACCGGAGGTGACGCAGTGACGATCGTTCTCGCAACCGCGCTTCTCGCGCAGACCGTCGTGATTCAAAACGCCAACGTTCTGCCGGTCTCGAAGCCCGGCTTTAAGGGCTCCGTCGTGATCGAGAACGGGAAGATCAAAGAGATGGGCGAGAAGTTGGTCGTCCCCGCGAACGCCCAAATCGTGGACGCCGCCGGGCAATACCTGATGCCCGGCATCATCGACGCGCACTCGCACATCGCCGCCGACGCGATCAACGAGGGCAGCGTTTCGGTGTCGTCGATGGTGGGTATCGAAGACGTTCTGAATCCCACGCAGATATCGATTTACCGCGGGCTCGCGGGCGGCGTCACCACGTCGAACATCCTGCACGGATCGGCCAACGCCATCGGCGGCAAATGTACGTTGATCAAGATGCGCTGGGGCAAGGACGCGGGCGAAATGGTGTTCGAGGACGCGAAACCGTCGATCAAGTTCGCGCTCGGCGAAAATCCGAAGCGCCGCGGCAGTTCGGGTTCCGGGCCGCTGCAAGGCTCGCCCGGCAACCTGCGTTACCCGGCCACGCGCATGGGCGTCGAGGACGTGATCCGGCAGGCGTTCAACGACGCGAAGATTTACCAAGCCAAGTGGAAGGACTACGAGTCGCGCCGGGCGAAGGGCGAGACCGTCATCCCGCCGCGCCGCGACCTCAAACTCGAACCGCTGGTCGAGGTGCTTGAAGGCAAGCGGCAGGTGCACGCGCACTGCTACCGCGCCGACGAAATCCTGATGCTACTCCGCGTCGCCGACGACTATGGGTTCAAGATTCGCACGCTGCAGCACGTGCTCGAAGGCTATAAGGTGGCGAAGGAAATCGCCGCGCACGGCGCGGGCGCTTCGACCTTTAGCGACTGGTGGGCGTACAAGATCGAAGCCTACGACGCGATTCCTTTCAACGCGGCGGTGCTGACCCGCAAGGGAGTGCTGACGTCGATCAACTCCGATTCGGCGGACGTGACGCGGCGGTTGAACACCGAAGCCGCGAAGACCGTCAAGTACGGCGGACTAACGGAGACCGAAGCGCTGGCGCTGATTACGATCAATCCCGCGAAGCAGCTCGAAGTCGACAACCGCGTCGGCTCGATCGAGCCGGGCAAGGACGCGGATCTCGTGCTCTACAACCAACACCCGCTATCGAGCTACGCGGTGGCGCAGAAAGTTTGGGTGGACGGCAACCTGTACTTCGACCGGCAAAAGGATATCGAGGAACGGTCGAGGAAAGAAGCGGCGAAGAAGGTGCTGCTCGACCGTCAGCGAGAGCAGCAGAAGAAGAACGCCCCCATGGGGCCGGGCACGATGCGGAGGCCGGTATGATCGCGGCGGCATGGCTCTTGGCGTTGGCGGCGGACGAAGCGTTCGTCGTGCGCAACGTGACGATACACCCGGTAACCGCGCCCGAGATCGCGAACGCCTCGGTGTTAGTCAAGAACGGGCGGATCGCCGAAGTGGGCGCGAAGATCGCTCCGGCGGCACTGAAAGGCGCGAAGGTCGTCGAGGGGAAGGGTCTGCATTTGTGGCCGGGAATGATCAACTCGGCCACGGAGCTCGGGTTGCAGGAGATTTCGTCGATCCGCGAAACGGTGGACACGGGCGAACTCGGCACGTTCAACCCGCAGTTGCGCGCGCTGATCGCCGTCAATCCGGAAAGCGAGTTCGTCCCCGTCACGCGCGCCAACGGCATCACGATGGCGATCACCATGCCGGCCGTGCCGGGCGGTGGAATGAGGGCGGCGGGCGCGGGCGCGCTAATCCCCGGACAGATGTCGATGATCCATCTCGACGGCTGGACGTGGGAAGAGATGGAAGTGAAGCGCAGCGCCGCGATGATGATCGTCTTCCCCACCGTCGAGACGCGCACGTTCAACATGATGGAGTTCACGCCGGGGCGCACCGCCTTTAGCGAAGCGAAGCGGTTCTACGACCGGCGGATCAAGGAACTTGGGGACTATTTCGACCGCGCGCGCGGCTACCAGCGCGCGAAACTCGCCGCGCGGTCGGACTTCGCGATCGACTTGGCGATGGAGGCGATGCTGCCGTTGCTCGACGGCAAGACGCCCGCCGTCGTTTTCGCGCGCGACGAGCGCACCATTGGCGCCGCGCTCGACTTTATCGAGAAACAGAAGATCAAGGGCGTGCTCGCCGACGTTCAGCGGCCCGGAAAAACGCTCGAGCGGATGAAGAAGATGAACGTCCCCGCGATCCTCGGCGACGCGACGCGCTTGCCGGAGGAAGACGACGATCCCTACGACAAGAACTACTCGCTCGCCGCCGAAGTTTACAAGGCCGGGATCAAGTTCTGCCTCGGCACCATGGACAACCAGTTCGCGCGTAACCTACCGTTCGAGGCGGGGATCGCGGCGGGATACGGCCTTCCCAAGGAAGCCGCCGTGAAGGCGCTCACGATCGACGGCGCCGAAATCTGGGGTCTTGCCGCCGATTACGGCTCGATCGAAAAGGGCAAGGTCGCCGACCTGATTCTCACCGACGGCGACATTTTGGAGCACAAGACGAAGGTGCTTTCGATGTGGATCCAAGGCCGCCCGGTGGCGCTCGACAATAAGCACACGAAGTTGTATCAGAAGTACACGGCGCGGCCGTAAGCTACTTCGGTCGATACGCCACGCAGTCGATCTCGACCTTCATTTGCGGATTGGCGAACTTGCACTCGATCGTCGTCCGCGCGGGTTTGTCGTCGCCGAAGAACTCCGCGTAGACACCGTTCATTTGCGCGAAGTCGCGGCCGTCGGCCAGGTACACGTTGCACTTGACGACGTCGGCCATCGTCGCCCCGCACGCTTCGAGGATAATCCGCACGTTGTTTAACACCACGCGCGTCTCGTGAGCGGTGGAGCCGTAGGAATACTCGTCCGTCGCCGGGTCGACCGGGCCTTGGCCCGAGACGTAAATAAAATCGCCCGCGCGAACGGCGGGCGAATAGGGTCCGCGGGGAACCACGGACCCGGCTGGATGGATGCGTTCGATCATGAAGCCGAGTATACGAACCCGGCTTCCGCGAACTAGTCGGTCTTGCGCTTGCGCGGCCGCGTGGTGCGCGGACCCGTCGGCTTCGGTCCCGAAGAACGCTTGCGGCTCGCCACCTTTTTGGGCTTGGGGGGCGGCGGATTCGGTTCGAAGATCGAAGGCTGTCCTTCGACATAGGGCTGCGGACCGTCGTCTTCCTCTTCCGGCATTTCCGGCTCGGGCGGCGGAGGCGGCGCGGCGGGCGGATAGAACTCCGCGCCCAGAAACACGATCATGCCACGTTCCTCGTGCTGCTCGACGCGCACCACCGTCTTGTCCTGCGCGTAGTTCAGGAACTCGCTGAACCGCTGGAATCCGTAGTTCTTGGCGTCGAAGGAGGGATGCTCCTGCGCCATCCAGCCGGACAGTTCGTCCACCGTCCCGCCGTTTTCGAGTTCCAGGCGATGATTTTCGAGCACGTCCCGCAACGCGGGCAGCCCTTCGTGCGGCTCCGGCAGCGGCTTCGCCATCGCCCCGCCCTTGCGCTCGATAATCACCCGCCCGCCCGTTCCGGTGACGTTGATCAGTTCGGCTTTCTTCATCTTTTCGACGAAGTCCGAAAAACTGTACGCTCCGTAGGCCTTCTCGCTGAACGTCGAATCCAGTTGCAGCATCGTCGATTTCAGCAGGCCGAGCTGCGGTTGGACGCTGCGCCGTTCGAGCACTTGCAGCGCCCGCTCCACCAGCGGCATCGCCTGCGCCAAATCGAGCGCCGGCGGACGCGGCTGGCGCGCCGGACGTTCTCCACGATCCCCTCGATCTCCCCGGTCCGGTCGGTCGCCGCGGTCTCCCCGATCGCCGCGGTCGCGCCGCGCCGTGCGCACTTCGCCCGGCAGCAGCTCCATCGTCGAAGAGCCTCCGCTCGAAGAAGAGCTTTGGTTCTGGTACTGCGGCTCGGGTTTATCCGGCAGCAGCGATTCGTAGCTGATGAACTCGTGGCAGTTCTGCTGCAGGATCGTCGAGGTAAACGCCTTGCCGCCGATGATAAAGACGGTCTTGCCGTACTCCTTCAGCTTGTTTACCAGCGGAATGAAGTCGCTGTCGCCCGAAATGATGGCGAACGCGTTCACATGCCGGTGCGTGAACGCCATCTCGAGCGAATCGAGCGCCAAGTTGATGTCGCCGCCGTTCTTGTCGCCGCGCGGCGAAGGCAGCCGTTGCACCATCTGCACGGCGTTCTCGGCCATCTGCCGAGCCGCCGATTCCTGCCGGCCCCAGTTGGCGTAGGCGAACTTGGCGACGATGTCGCCCCGCTCTTTCAGCGCTTCGAGCGGAATCGATACGTCGAATTCGCGCCGCAGCGTGGATTTCAGTCCGATCTCGATGTTGTCGTAATCGACGAACACCGCGATGTTCAGTTTCTCTTGCATTCTTTCTCTTTCCGTTGGGAGACGCGGGCCGGTTTCCGCGCCTAGGCGCTCTGCGGGACGGCCTCGCGAACGAACTTCACGATGCCCTCGAGCGACGCGCCCGGCTGAAACACTTCGGCGACTCCCAGTTTCTTCAATCGTTCGGCGTCGTCATCCGGGATGATTCCGCCCACCACCACCGTTACGTCCGTGAGGCGCCTCTCGCGAAGCAGCTCCATCACGCGCGGGACGATGGCATTGTGCGCCCCCGAGAGGATCGACAGGCCGATCACCTGCACGTCTTCCTGAAGCGCGGCGTTCACGATCGATTCCGGCGTTTGGCGCAGCCCGGTGTAGATCACCTCCATGCCTGCGTCGCGCAGCGCACGGGCGATCACCTTCGCTCCGCGGTCGTGTCCGTCGAGCCCCGGTTTCGCTACCAGCACCCGGATGGGATGAGCCATGACCTCGCCAATCTTTGGGAACGGATCGTGAAGGGCGTCGTGCCGGAACTCCGGCAAGCTACCCACCCGGATTATACAGGAAAGGCGAGGCGGTCGAATCGAGGGTGCGAAGCGGGGCGCTCGGCGATGGGTACGGTTCGGAAATCTCGCCGCGTAACTCTTGCCGATCACATCTTGACAATCAAGACTAAAGAGCGTACCATCGCCGCATGGAAGACACCGATGTCGTGCCCGGTACGCTGGACCTGCTGATCTTGAAGACGTTGAGTCTCGAGCCGCTGCACGGCTTCGGCGTCGCGCGGCGGATCGAGCAAATCTCGCGCGGCGTGTTCAAGGTCAATCCCGGTTCGCTACTCACCGCGTTTCAGCGCCTCGAACGCGAAGGATGGATCGAGTCCGAATGGCGCGAGACGGAGAATTCGCGCCGGGCGAAGTACTACTCGTTAACCCGGGCCGGGCGCAAGCAACTCGATCTCGAAACCGCCGGATGGAAGCGTCGCGCGACGGCCATCGAGCGACTGCTGAGAACGGAGGCGTAGCGATGGCGATGTGGCGAAGAATCCGGCATGGCTTGGCCGCGCTGCTGAGTCCGAAGCGCGCCGCGCGAGAGATCGACGACGAGGCGGAGGATTACTTCGAGCGGCTGGCGTCGTCGTTCGAGTCGAACGGCATGAGCCGCGAAGAGGCCCGCCGCGCGGCGCGTCTCGAAATGGGCGGCGCGGTCGCGTTGCGAGAGGGGGTCCGCGACGCGCAATGGGAAAGCGCGGTCGAAGGCTGGTTCGCCGATCTTCGCCACGCTTGGCGTGGACTGCGCCGCAACCCGGCGTTTGCGCTTACCGCCGTCGCGACCTTGGCGCTCGGTGTCGGCGCGGTGGCGGCGATTTTTTCCGTGATCGACGGCGTGTTGTTGCGGCCGCTGCCTTACCCGAATTCGGAGCGGCTGGTCGCGCTGGTGCATACCGCGCCCGGCGTGAATCTGCCCTACTTGCGGATGTCGCCGTCGCTCTATTTCACCTACCGCGAGGAGAGCCGGGTGTTCGAGGATCTGGCGATTTGGACCGGCAATCGCATCACGGTCACCGGTCTGGGCGATCCCGCCGAAGAGCCCACGCTGTTCGTCACGCCGACGTTTCTCGACGTACTGGGCGTCCGGCCCGCCGTGGGCCGCGGATTTACGACTACGGACGGCGATCCGGGCGGCGCGCGGACCGTCATTCTGGCCGACGGCTACTGGCGGCAGAAGTTCGGCGGCGACCGATCGGCGATCGGCCGGACGATGATCCTGGGCGGCAATCCGCACGAAGTGATCGGCGTGCTGCCGCCGCGGTTCGAGTTCTTGGACGAAAAAGTGTCCCTGATCGTGCCCGATCGTATTCGCCGGGAAGAAGTCCGCTTGATCGCCTTCGGAAACGACGGCATCGCGCGCCTCAAACCGGGCATGACGTTGCAGCAAGCCAACGCCGACATGGCGCGCATGCTCCTCCTCGCGCCCGCGAAGTTTCCAATGAACGCGGGCTGGGCGGCGAACGCATTCACCGACGCGCGAATCGCGCCAACGCCGCGTTCGCTGAAAGACCACCTGATTGGCGACATCGGCCAGACTCTGTGGATTCTGATGGCGGCGGTGGGGCTGCTGCTCGGGATCGCGGGGGCGAACGTCGCCAACCTGCTGCTGGTTCGCGCCGACGGTCGGCGGCAGGAACTCGCCGTGCGTGCGGCGTTAGGCGCCGGCTGGGGCCGCATCGTCCGTGCGCTCTTGTCCGAGAGTCTCTGGATTGGCGTCGCCGGAAGCGCACTGGGCCTGGCGCTCTGCTACGCCGCGCTGCAATGGGTGCGGAGTTCCGGCCTGACCGCGCTACCGCGTCTCGATTCGATCGGCGTTACCGGCGCTACCGTGGCGTTCGCGTTCGCTTTGGGAGTGTTGGCTTCGCTGATCTTCGGCTCGATCCCCGCGTGGCGGTACGCGCGGCCCGCCACTTCCGACGCGCTTCGCTCTTCGGGCCGGTCGATGAGCCAAGGCCGCGAGCGCCGTCGGATGCAGCGGAGCCTGCTCGCGGTACAGGTGGCGCTCGCCATGGTGCTGCTCACGGGAGCCGGGCTGATGGTCCGCACCTTCCTGGCGCTGCGCGCGGTCGATCCGGGATTTAGCCGGCCGGAGCAAATGCAATCCGCCCGAATCTCTATTCCCAGGGGATTGATCGCCGACCCGAAGGCCACGATCCGCCTCCAAGAGGACATCGCGCGAAAGTTCGAGAGTGTCCCCGGCGTGACGGCGGTGGCGATCGCCACTTCGCCGCCCCTGGAGGGAGGAGCGAGAGACCCGGTCCTCGTCGATGGGTTCGATTGGGCCATCGTTCCCCTGCGCTGCACGCGCTTCGCTTCTCCGGGCTGGACGGCGGTCTTGGGCGCGCGCCTGGTGGCCGGGCGAGATTTCACTTGGCGCGAGACGAGCGCGGGCGCGCCCGTGGCGATGGTCTCCGAGAACATGGCGCGCGAGTTGTGGGGCGAGCCGCAAGCGGCGCTGGGCAAACGCGTCCGGCGGAGCGTAAACCGGGAATGGCACGAGGTGATCGGCGTCGTCTCCGATCTGCGCGACGACGGCGTAACGCAACCCGCTCCCACGATGATTCATTGGCCGCTGACGCAGAGGGAGCCCAACGGCACCCTAACCCCGCTCCGTAACGTCGACTATCTGATCCGCAGTCCGCGCGCCGGAACGGCCGCGTTGACGGAGGATTTAGCGAAAGCCCTGCGCTCGGTGAACGGCAGTGTGCCGCTGGCCAATGTCCGCACGCTCGACGCGATCTACCGGAAGTCGATGGCGCGCACTTCGTTCGCGTTGGCGTTACTGGCGATCGCGGGTGCGATGGCGCTGTTGCTGGGCGTAGTCGGGATCTACGGGGTCGTCGCGTATTCGGTGGCGCAACGGCGGCGGGAGATCGGGATTCGCATCGCGCTCGGCGCGGCGCTCGACGGCGTGACGCGAATGTTCGTGCGCGAGGGCTTGGCCGTGTCGGCCGCCGGTGCGGCGATCGGCCTTCTCGCCACTCTGGCCGCGACTCGCTCGATGCAGTCGCTCTTGTTCGGCGTCGCGCCGCTGGACCCGCCGACGTACGTCGGCGCGCTGGCGTCGCTGCTTTCCGCGGCGTCGCTCGCAAGCTGGCTGCCCGCGCGCCGCGCGGCGTCGGTCGATCCGGCGGAGACCTTGCGGGCGGAATAGCGGACCCCTTGACATCTTAGGGAAGCGCCGGTTACTTTACCTAAGACGCTTATGGCAACCGCTACTTCCGGCGAGCTTCTCCCCGGCACGCTCGACCTGCTGATTCTCGCCACGCTCGAATCGGGGCCCGCCCACGGCTACGCCATCATGGAGGCGATTTGGGGACGTTCGGGCGAATTGTTCCGGGTCGAGGAGGGGGCGATCTATCCCGCCCTCCACCGGCTCGAGTCCCGGGGCGCGCTCGCTTCCGATTGGGGCGTGTCCGAGGCCAACCGCCGGGCCAAGTTCTACAAGCTCACGCCGGCGGGACGCCGCCAACTCGCGCGCGAGCGCAAGGATTGGGACCGCATTTCGCTCGGGATGCGGCGCGTGGTCGCGGGAGCCTGAACGATGCGTTGGCTACGCCGGTTCTTCGTTCGCCCTTCGGATCTCGACGACGAGATCGCCGCGCATCTGGCGATGAAGGCCGAACGCCTGCGCCTCGACGAGGGCTTGTCCGAAAGCGAAGCGCTCGCCGAAGCGCGCCGCCGGTTCGGGAACCGGACGCTTTGGAAAGAACGGGCGCGCGAAGAACGATCCCTCCCGTTCCTCGAAGGGCTTGGGCGCGACATCGTTTTCGCCGGGCGGTTGCTGGGCAAAGATCGACGCTTTTCGCTACTGGCGATCGCGACGCTGGCGCTCGGAATCGGTGCGAACACCGCGTTCTTCTCCCTTCTGAACGCGCTGTTGTGGAGGCCGCTGCCCATCGAGCGTCCGGACGAACTGGTGCGCTTGCGCGCGATCAACCTGCCGCCGGCCGAGAAGGCATGGCTCAACGGGCGCGCGACGACCCCAAAAGAGCGGCGGCAGATTCCGTTCTCGCTCTACACGGCGCTGGCGAAGGAAGGTTCGCTCTTCCGCTCGGCGTTCGGCGTGGCGGGGCACGGCGAGGTGAGCGTGGGAATCGGCGCGGAGACGTACCGGCTTTGGATGACCAGCGTGACGGGATCGTACTTCGATACCCTCGGCGTTCGCGCGAGCGCGGGCCGCCTCTTAACTCCGGCCGACGATACCCCCGGCGGTCCGGGCGACGGTTGGGGAGCCGTCCTCGGCGACGCCGCCTGGGAGCGTTTGTTCGCGCGGAGTCCGCAAGCGATCGGCGCGAAGCTAACCGTCGAACGCGTTCCGTTCACGGTAATCGGCGTGGCTCCACCGGGGTTTCATGGCATTCATCCCGGAACGTCTCCGGACATTTGGATCCCGGTAAGTTCCTTCGAAGCGACGTATCCGCAGTGGCGGTGGCGAACCGATCCAGGAGCGTGGATGTTGCAGCCGTTCGCGCGGCTCGCCCCCGGAGTGACGCCGGAACGGGCGCGGGCGCGATTGCATTCGATGTCGCGAGGGTTGCTCGGCGCCGTTCCCAACCAAACGCTTTTGGGATCGGACCTCGATGCGTTTCTCGCGATGAAGATCGACGCGGAGCCCGCGCGGTCCGGATACTCGGCCCTAGTGGAAACGTTCGCTCCCACGCTATGGATGCTGCTCGGCGCCGTGGCACTGGTGTTGTTAATCGCGGCGGCGAACCTTGCGGGTCTGACGCTGGCTCGCTCAACGGCGCGGCGCCGCGAGATTACGACCCGCCTCGCCCTCGGAGCGAGCCCCGGACGTGTCCGGCGGCAGCTCTTAGTCGAGAGCGCCCTGCTGGTCGCGATCGGTTGCGCGGCGGCGATACCGCTGGCGATTTGGCTCGCGGACGCGATGCCAGGCGCGATTTCGAACGGCTCGCGGACGGTTGCCCTCGACGTTCGGCCCGACGCGACCGTCGCGCTATTCCTCGCCGCGGCGCTGGCCGCGGTGCTGGCGATCACGGGGACCGTACCCGCGTGGTTCGCCGTACGCGACGCACTCGCGGGAGGAGCGCGCCAAACCGAATCGCGGTTCGCCGCTCGCGTTCGAGCCATCGCGGTGGCGGCGCAGATCGCCGTTTCGGTGGTCTTGCTCGGCGGCGCCGGATTGCTGATCGAGTCGATGCGGCGAACGCTAGCCGAGCCCACCGGCTTCGCGTCCCGGCGGACGCTGTTTCTTAGCGCCGATCTATTCGGCGCGGGCGTCTCGCGCGAGCGCATGCCACGCGCTTACGAACGCATTCAAGAGGAGGCGGCCCGACTGCCCGGCGTGCGCGCGGCGGCGTGGACGATGCATTTGCCGTTAACCAATACGCTCCAGGCGTTCACCATCGAGGTAGAGGGCGGGGCCGCGCTCCCGGCCGGCGAGCGCATGGTGATGGCCCACCAGGTGACCGACCGGTATTTCGAGGCGCTGGGCATACCGCTCATTGCAGGGCGCGACTTTCACCCCTCGGGTGCGGCGGCGTCGCGGCAATCGATCGTCAGCGAAGCGCTCGCCCGCCGTTTCTTTGGATCGGCCGCACAAGCGCTGGGGCGGCGGTTAAAGCCGGGAAAAGACGACTGGACGGAGATCGTCGGCGTCGCCGCCGACACGAAGTACCAGCACGTGCGCGAGCCCGCGCCGCCCACCGTCTACACGTCGTATTGGGACCGCCGTACCGCCTTGGGGCTCAACCTGGCGCTCTCCTACGACGGCCCTCGGGAGAGCCTCGTCGCGGCGGTACAAGGTTTGATGCGCCGCGAGGCGGGCCGGACGGTTCCACTAAGAGCGGCCAGCGTCGAGGACAATCTGATGGCGCTGCTCGCTACCGACCGGCTGATCGCGACGCTACTTTCCGCTTTCGCGGCTTTCGCCTTGCTGTTGACGGCGATCGGCGTCGCGGGCGCGTTGGGCTACTCCGTCGCGCTGCGGCGGAAGGAGATCGGCATTCGTTTGGCGCTCGGCGCGTCGCCGGGGGCGGTGGCGCGCGGGTTCGTAGGGTACGCGCTGCTTCTCGCGGTTCCCGGCCTGTTGGCCGGTGTAGCGACGAGCTTCGTGTTACGCCGAACGGTGTCCTCCTATCTTTTCCGCATCGACGCTTTCGACCTTCGGTTATGGGCGGTGGTGGCCGCCGTGTTGCTAACCGTCGCCTTGAGCGCCGCCGCCATCCCCGCGCGCCGCGCCGCGCGCGTTGACCCGGTGGAGACCTTGCGAGCGGAGTAGGGTCAAAAGCTCCGGCGATCCGGGAAGCCGATGAACTGCACTTCCGGTTCGAGGCGGAAACCGAACTCGCGCTCGACCCGACTCTGTAAGTCGTCGACGATCGCGACCACTTCGCGCGCCGTGCCGTCGCCCGCGTTGTAGATCAGGTTGGCGTGATAGTCCGCGACGCGGATGCCGCCGAGCGACGTGCCTTTCGCGCCCACCTGTTCGAGAAAGTACGCGGAGGGAACTTTGCCATTGCGCACCAGGCTTGCCGGAACGCGAGCTTGCGCGGCCGGGGGCAGGGTCGCGAAAAAGAGATTCTTAAAAATCGACCCCGCGCATTTCATCGTCGGCGGGAACTTGGCGTCGCGCGTCGCGCGAATCTCCTCCGCTCGCGCCACGAGCGCCGAGCGGTCGCCCGGCCGCAGCGCGAATTCGGCGGTTAAAACAATCCAATGCCGGTTCGTTTTAAACAAAGACGACCGGTATCGGAAGCCGCATTCGGCGTTCGAAATCCACCGCCGCGTTGCGCCGTCCCAAATCTCAACGCGCGACACCACCTCGTGGATCGATTGCCCGTACGCGCCCGCGTTGCCGTAGATCGCGCCCGAAACCCAGCCCGGAATCCGCATCATCGACTCGATTCCAGCCAAACCTTCGTCCACCGTGCGGAGCACCACCCCTTCCAGGTCCGCGCCGGACTGCGCGCTCAAAGTCGAGCCGTCGCGGGAGATCGCGTTTCCCAGATACCGCAGCACCGTACCGCGATAGCCCTCGTCGGCGACCACCAAGTTCGTCCCGCCGCCCAGCACAACGTGCGGACCTGCGACGCGCCACAGCATCTCGACGAATTCGTCCGCATCGGCGCTTTCGAAAAAGGCGTCCGCCGGGCCGCCCAGGCCGAACCGGGTGTAATCGCTTAACCGATGCATCCTTCAGAATAAGGGGATGTTCTCCGAAGCCGCTTTGGACTTTCTCCGCAAACTCAAAAAGAACAATAAGCGCGAGTGGTTCCAAGCGCGCAAGGAGATTTTCGACCGCGAGTTGAAAGAGCCGATGGAGCGCCTAGTGACGGAGATCAACGCGGCCTTGCTCGACTTCGCGCCCGAACACGTGACGGAGCCGAAGCGCGCGATTTTCCGCATTTATCGCGACACGCGCTTTTCGAACGACAAGACGCCGTACAAGACGCATGTCGCGGCGTGGTTCAAGCGCGGCGGGGCGGAGGGAAAGTCCGCCGGCGGGTTCTATTTTCACGTGTCGCCGGAAGAGGTGGTCGCGGCGGGAGGCGTTTATCAACCGTCTCCCGATCAACTGCTCGCGATTCGCCATCATCTGCTCGAGCACCATGAGCGCTACCGCCAACTCGCGGGTTCGAAGGCGCTGAAGTCGATGGGCGAGTTCGAAGGGCAGCCGCTTTCTCGCACGCCGAAAGGATTCCCCAAGGATCATCCGGCGGACGATCTGATCCGCGCGAAACAGTGGGGATGGCATGTGACGCGGCCGGCCGAACTCGCCACTACACCCAAGCTGCGCGCGGAAATCGTCAAGGGATTTCGCGCGCTCGCCCCCCTCGTCGACTTTCTCAACGAGCCCTTCGCGGCGAAGAAGTCGCGCCGCGACTTCTTCTTCGATTAGCTCAACATTTCTTCAGGAACGAAACTCCGGCGGGCGCGTAAATACCGGTAACCGGGACGAAGCGCCTCCAGAGCTTCCCTTTCCCCAACGACCAAACCGCTCTGGAGGCGTCCCGCGTTGCTTCTATAGGAGGCCCGCGACGGCGTTCAACCCCAGCGCGGCGAGACCTAACGGGATGAGCCGCTTCCAGCCGATGTCCATCAACTGGTCGTAGCGGAAGCGCGGCCACGTTCCGCGGAACCAGATGAATGCGTAAAGCAGCGCGCCGACCTTCAGGAAAAACCAGAACAGCCCGGCGAGTACAGGATTGATCGCCGGGATCAGAAACAATCCGGAGCCGAGCGTAAGCGCCGCGCCCACCAGAAACATAGCGGCGCGCGGAATCGGAACCGTAATGCGCCGCGCGAGCCAGATCGATCCGAGTCCGGTCGCCGCGAGCGCCAGAAACGGCAGCACGCGGTTAAGCGGAATTTCGAGCCATGCCGCGTTCGGAAACGGCCGCAGCCAGCCGCCTAGAAACAGGGTCGTGGCGACCGACGAGACGACGAACAAATTTCCGTACTCGGCCAGCATATAGAGCGCCCAGCGGAAGCCCGAATACTCGGTGTGAAAGCCGCCCACAAGTTCACCTTCGGCCTCGGGAAGGTCGAACGGGATGCGGTTGGTTTCGGCGGTAGCGGCGACCACAAACACGACGAACGGAAGCAGCATCAACCCGTAGTTGCCGAAGACGAACCAGAGCCCCGCCGCGCGCTGCGCCTCGACGATCCGCACCATGCTGAGCGACTCCGCCGCCATCACCGGCGCGAGCAAGGCGAGCGACAGCGCCACCTCGTAGCTCACCAATTGCGCGGCGGCGCGCAGGGATCCCAGCAGCGGGTAATGGCTGTTCGACGACCAGCCGCCCAGGATGATTCCCAGCACGCCCACCGCGCCCATCGCCGCGAAAATCAGCAGGCCTACGTTGACGTCGGCGGCCACCACCGTATCGGCGAATGGCAGGATGGAGAACGTCGAGAGCGCGGTGAAAACCGATACGATCGGCGCGGCGAGGAAGATCCACTTATCGGCCCGCGAAGGCACGATGTCCTCCTTGAGAACGAGCTTGAGCGCATCGGCGATCGGCTGCATCAGCCCGTGCGGACCCACCCGCATCGGCCCCAACCGGACTTGCATGTCGGCGAGCACCTTGCGTTCGAGATGCACGATATAGCCCGCCACCAGCGGGAAAATGGCGATGACGGCCAATAAAATCAGAATCGGCGTGAGCGTCACCGGATCGCCGCCTCCACCCAGCGGAACAACGGTTGCGGCCATAGCCCCAGCCCGAGCGTCGCGAGACCGGTGATCGCGGTCGACAATCCCAAGCCCCAACTCCAGGCGAGCGGCTCGCGATCCCGCAACGCGCCCGCGAACATCGATCGCACGATGCGGAAGTAGTAGTAAAGCGACACGGCGATGTACACCGCCCCCAGCACGGCGAGCCAATACTCGCGCGCCTCGATCAACGCGAGAAACAGATACGCCTTGCCGACGAAGCCCGCCGTGGGAGGAACGCCCGCGAGCGACAGCAGAAAGACGGCCATCGCGACGGCAAGTAGCGGACTCCGGTGAATAAGGCCCGAGAGGTCGTCCAAATGCTCTCCCGGAATCTCGCGACGGCGCAGCGCCACCAGCACCAGAAACGCGCCCAGATTCATCGCCGTGTAGACCATGGTGTAGAGCAGCGACGCGCGGAGCCCGGTTTCGTTGCCCGCCACGAGTCCTAGGAGGACGTAGCCCGCGTGCGCGACGCTCGAATAAGCCAGCAGCCGCTTGACGTTCGATTGCGTGATGGCGGCGAGATTGCCGATCGTCAAGCTCAGCACGGCCACCGCCGCCATCCAAGGCAGCCACGTTTCGCGCGACCCGGCCAGCGGTCCGGCGAAGAGGCGAATCAGCAGCGCGAACGCGGCGGCTTTCGAGGCCGTCGAAAGATACGCGGCCACCGGCGTGGGCGCGCCTTCGTAGGCATCGGGTGCCCACATGTGAAACGGCGCGGCCGCGATTTTGAAGAACACTCCTGCGGCGGTAGTGGCGAGCGCGAGCAGTAGCAGCGGATGCCGTGCGTCGACCGTCGCGAGTCCACGCGCGATCCCGTCGAGTTGTGTCGCGCCGGTCAGCCCATAGAGCAGCGAGAATCCGTAAGCCAGCAGTCCGGTCGAAAACGCGCCGAGCAGCAGGTACTTCATCGCCGCTTCGTTCGAGCGCTTACTCTCGCGCGAGAAGCCCACCAGAATGTAGAAGCTCACCGACATCAACTCGAGCCCCGTGAGCAACGTCACCAAGTCGGCGGCGGCGGCCAGGAAGAACATGCCCGCCTGCGCCAACAGCAACAGTCCGTAGTATTCGGGATGCTGTTCGCGTTCGGCGTCCAAATAGCGATACGACATCAGCGCGGTGACCAGCGCCGAAGCGGCGAACAGGAAGTGGAAGTAGAGCGCCAGTTCGTCCACCAGCAGCGCGCCTTGGAACGCGGCGAACGGAGCCACCTGCGCTTGCCGCCACAGCGCGAATAGCGTGAACGCCTCGGCCAGAACCAGCATCCACACGCCGCTCAACCGACGGAAGAACAGTCCCGCGCCGCCGAACAACGCGAGAACCAGCGCCGGCATGAGCGCGAAATGGTCGGTGCCGGTGTAGAACTGCGCGTAGTTCATCGAAGTCTCACGGGCGCGCAATTAGATCGAAAAACGGCTTCGGGTAAACGCCGATCCAGATGGACCACGCGGCGAGAGGCGCGAGCGTCAGCCACTCGCGAAAACTGAGGTCGCGAAGCGGCGCGTTCGCCGGGACCAGTTCCCCGTACATCGTGCGCTGGAAAAGCCAAAGCAGATACGCCGCGCCGAGCACGATTCCCGGAACCGCCCAGTAAGCCCACACGGGTTGCACTTGATAGACGCCGTTCAGGATCGTGAACTCGCCGACGAACCCGTTCAGCAGCGGCAGCCCCGCCGAGCTCAGCATGGCGATCGCGAATAACACCGCGTAGTTCGGCATCACGCGCGCGAGGCCGCCGTAGTCCGCGATGAGTCGCGTGTGGCGGCGGTCGTAGGCGATGCCGACGATCAGGAATAGCATGCCGGTCGAGATGCCGTGATTCACTTGCTGCAAGACGCTGCCCGCGATCGCGTCCGGGTTCATCGAGAACAAGCCCAGCGTACAAAATCCCATGTGGCTCACCGACGAGTACGCGATGAGGCGCTTCCAATCCTTCTGCATCAGGCAGACCAGCGCGCCGTAAAGAATCGCGACGATCGACAGCGCGACGAGCCAATGCGTAACCCGCGCCGGATCGGGCACGCGCGGCAGCAGCGGCAGCGCGAATCGCAACATGCCGTACGTGCCGAGCTTCAGCAGGACGCCCGCTAGAATCACGCTGCCCGCCGTCGGCGCTTCGGTATGCGCGTCGGGCAGCCACGTGTGCACCGGGAACATCGGAGTCTTCACCGCGAACGCGATCGTGAACGCGCAAAAGATCCAGAACGCCGCGGTGGGCGAAATCGGCGCGAGGACGAGGGTGGCGATATCGAACGTGCGCGCTCCCGATTCCACGTAGAGCGCGATGACGCCCAGCAGCAGAAACACGCTGCCCGCCAGCGTGTAGAGGAAGAATTTGATCGCCGCGTAGAGCCGTTTTTCCGCTCCCCAAACGCCGATCAGGAAATACATCGGCACCAGCGTGAACTCGAAAAAGATAAAGAACAGAATCGCGTCGCGGGCGACGAACACTCCGAACATCGCCGATTGCAACAGCAGCAGCAGCGAATAGTATTCCTTGACGCGGTCCTTCACGGACTCCCAACTGGCGAGCGTGGCGATCGCGCCGATCGCGGCCGTGAGAATCAGCAGCAGCAAGCTCACCCCATCGACGGCCACCGAGTAGTCGACGCCGATCGAGGGAATCCAAGCGAAGCGCTCCGGCGCGGGAGTCTCTCGCAGCCATCGCAGCGCCTGCGCCAATCCGAGCAGTTGGACGCCGAAGGCCAACACTCGCGCCCGGCGCGCGGGCAGCGCGAGCAGGATCGCCATGCCGATCAGCGGAGTGGCCAGCAGCAGGCCGATCATCGCGTCGCCGCCCATCCGAGAAACGCGATCACGCCCACTAGAACCATCGCTCCATAGGATTGCAGCGCGCCGGTCTGCAAAAGACGCACGGGGTATGACGCGAGGCGCACGGCGTTTCCGGTAAGCTGCACCGCGCCATCGACGACCCAACGGTCCCAAAAGATGGAAATGCGGGAAACAACTCGCGCGACGAATCCCGTGCCGTCCACCGCGCCGTTGATCGCGCCCCGGTCGAACAAGCTCAAGGCGCGGCCGCCGCCTTGTGCGAGGCCTTTGACGAAGACCGCGTGGTAAACGCCGTCGAGCGCGTGCAAGTTGGCGAACGCCGTTGGAAACTCGAAGCCGCGATGCGCGAGCGCGAAGCCCATCGACAGCGCCGCGACGGAAGCGGCAGCGACGGGAAGTTCGACATGCGTGCCCCATCCCGCCGCTACGCTGCCGGCCGCCAGCACGCCCATCGGCGCGAGCATCGTCCACGGCGATTCGTGTCCACGATGCGCGGAGCGCGGTTCGCCGAAGAAGGCGAGTCGAAGCAGCCGCCACATGTAGAACGCCGTTAGCAGCGAAACCGACAACGCCGCCGCGCCGAACCAAGCGGAGCGTTCGAACGCCGCCGCCAGAATCGCGTCCTTCGAAAAGAAACCCGAGAAGCCCGGTACGCCCGCGATGGCGAGAACGCCGATCAGCGTCGTCCAAAACGTAATGGGCATCGATTGTTTTAGCCCGCCCATACGCCGCAGATCCTGTTCGCCGCCGAGTCCGTGGATCGCCGACCCCGCGCCGAGGAAGAGCAGCGCCTTGAAGAACGCGTGCGTCAACAAATGCAAAAGCGCCGCATCGTAAGCGCCGACGCCCAGCGCGAGGAACATCAGTCCGAGTTGGCTGACGGTCGAGAACGCCAGCACTCGCTTGATATCGTTCTGCGCGGCGGCGATCAGCGCCGCCAGCAGCGCCGTCGCGAGTCCGATCCAGGCGACGATGTCGAGGCCCGCGAACATCCCTTGGGACCGGACGACGATGTAGACGCCCGCCGTCACCATCGTCGCCGCGTGGATCAGCGCGGAGACCGGCGTCGGTCCTTCCATCGCGTCGGGCAACCAGGTGTAGAGCGGCAATTGCGCGGATTTACCGGTGGCGGCCAGCAACAGGAAGAACGCCGCCGGGCCGCGATAATCCGTCGTGTCGGCATAACGCAGCGATCCCACGCTCGCCAGCAAAGCGAACATAAACAGCAGGTAGCCCAGGTCGCCCACGCGGTTCGTCAGGAACGCCTTGTTCGCCGCGTCGCCCGCCGTCTTGCGCTCGTGGAAAAAGCCGATCAGCAGATAACTCGCTAGGCCCACGCCTTCCCAGCCGGCGAACGCGAGCGCGTAGTTGTCCGCCATCACGAGAAGCAGCATGAAGAAGACGAACAGATTCAAGTAGCCGAAGTAGCGCGCGTAGCCGTTTTCGCGCGCCATGTAGCCGACGGAATAAACGTGAATCGCCAGCCCGATCCCCGTCGCTAGGCGCGTCATCGTCAGGCTGAGGTCGTCGAGCAGAAACGCCCAGTCCGCGCCCATCGCGGGCAGCCACGAGCCTACGAAGTAGCGGCCCGGTTCGACCGTCCAGGAGAGCGCGAACGACAGCGCCACGGTCGCGCAACACAGTGCGCTCACCGCCGCGCGCGGCAATCGCCGTCCTAAGGCGAGCATCGCCGCCGCGCCGAAAAGCGGCGAAAGGAGAATCGCGAGCGCTACCACTTGAGCAGGTCCACCTCGTCGGCGTTCACCGTTCCTTTGTTGCGATAGAGCGCGATCAAAATCCCCAAGCCCACCGCCGCTTCGGCCACGGCGATCGTGACGACGAACACCGCGAACACTTGTCCGTTCATCTGACCCCAATGCTTCGAGAAGGCGACGAGGTTCAAGTTGACGGCGTTCAGGATCAGTTCGATCGACATCAGGATCACCACGATGTTGCGCCGCGTCAAAACGCCCAGCGTCCCGACGGCGAGCAGCGCGGCGCTAAGCGCGAGATAGTGCCCGGGGCCGATCGTCATCGCGCCGCCTCCGGATTGCGCGCCATCAGCACGCAGCCCACCATCGCGACGAGCAGCAGCAGCGAAATCGCCTCGAAGGGCAGTAGGTATTGGGTGAACAAAAGATCGGCCAAGGCTTCGACGTTGCCTTCGATCGCGTGCGGCGCGGCCCCGCCCGGCAGTGCGGGCATCCCGTTTCTCATGAGGTAGGCGCCCTCGCCCGCGAGCAGCGCCACCGCTCCGGCGGCGATCCACCAGCGCGGCGAAAACTGACGCTCGCCTTCCGCGCGCGCCAGATTCACCAGCATGATGACGAACAGAAACAGCACCATGATGCCGCCCACGTAGAGGATGATCTGGACGGCGAACAGAAACTCCGCTTGCTGCAAAAGGAACAGACCCGCCGTGCCCAGTAGCGAGACGATCAGCCATACCGCCGAATGCACCGCGTTGCGCGCGGCGACGGTGAGCACCGCGCCGCCCAACGTCAGCGCCGCGAAAGCCGCGAAAAACAGCGCGTCCATCAGGCGGTATACCGCGTGGGGCGCGGACCTTCCTCGAGCATTTGGCGATCCCAAATCTGGCCTTCGCGCGTGTAACTGGCGAGCTCGAAATCCTGCGTCAACTCCAGTGCGTCCACCGGGCAGGCGTCCTCGCACAGGCCGCAGAACATGCACCGCGAAAGGTCGTAGGTAAAGTGCGTGAGTTGCTTGCGATTGCGCTCGTCGCGCACGAAGCCGACGACGATCAGGTTCTCCGGGCACGCGATTTTGCAAAGGTCGCAGGCGATGCAGAGCGTCTCGTTGGTCTGCGGATGCAGATTCAGCCGAGGCGCGCCGCGGTAACGCTCGGCGACGGGCGGGCGCTCCAGCGGATACTGCTCCGTGTAAATGTTCTTCGGGTGTTGGTTGCGGAACGTTACCCACAGGCCCTCGAACAGGTCGAGCAGCAGCGCTTTCTTCAAGAACTCCGTTACCCGCTTCACCGGTCCACCTCGCCCATCACGAAATCGATCGTGCCGATAATCGCCACCACGTCGGCCACCAGCGCGCCCTTCGCCATCCGCTCCAGCGCTTGCAGGTTGAGAAATCCCGGCGGGCGCACCCGCACGCGGTACGGATTCAGCGTGCCGTCGCTCACGATAAAGTAACCCAGCTCGCCTTTCGGCGCCTCGATCGACACGTAGCATTCGCCCGCGGGCGGCTTAATTACTTTCGGCACTTTGGCCATAATCGGCCCGGTCGGAACGTTCTCGACCGCCTGTTTCACGATGCGCACGCTCTGCCGCATCTCTTCCATCCGCACGGTATACCGGTCCAGCGTATCGCCGCGCGAGCCGGTCGGAATGTCGAAGTCGTATTGTTCGTAGCCCGAGTACGGAATCGCCTTGCGCACGTCCCACGCCATCCCGGCCGCGCGCAGCAGCGGACCGGTGACGCCCAGTTCCTTGCAGTCCTCGACGGTGAGAATACCCACGCCCTCCAGCCGGTCGCGCCAGATGCGATTGCCCGTCAGCAGCCGCTCGTATTCGTCGATCTTCGCCGGAAACATGTCGCAAAACGCGCGCACCTGCTCCTCGAAGCCCTCGTGCAACTGATACTGCAAGCCGCCGATGCGGAACGCGTGCGTGGTGAGCCGCGCGCCGCAGTAGTTTTCGAAAATTTTCAGCGCCTCCTCGCGCTCGCGCATGCAGTAGAACAGCGGCGTGATGGCGCCGATGTCGAGAGCGTGTGTGCCGAGCCACAGCAGGTGGCTCGCGATCCGGTTCAGCTCCGTCAGGATGACGCGCGTAACCTGCGCGCGGGGCGGAGCGGTCGCGCCCAGCAGCTTCTCCACGGCCAGGCAATAGCCCAACCCGTTCGATACCGCGGAAACGTAATCCATGCGGTCCACGTAAGGAGCGAACATGGCGTACGTGCGGTTCTCGCCGATCTTTTCGACGCCTCGATGCAGGTAGCCGATCACGCAATCGAGCCCGGTGACGCGCTCTCCGTCCAGCTTCAGAATTACGCGCAGCACGCCGTGCGTGGACGGGTGCTGCGGACCCATGTTCAAAACAAGTTCGTTCGCGTCGAGGACCGTGCTCACTGGCCGCTCTCGATTCCCAGATTCGCCTGCACCCACGCGTTGTCCATTTGGACGATCCCGTAGTCCTTGCGGAGCGGGTAGCCCCGCCACTCGTCCGGCAACAAAATGCGCTTCGGATTTGGGTGACCTTCGAACTCGATCCCGAACATGTCGAACACTTCCCGTTCCAGCCAGTTCGCCCCGGGGTGGATGGAGACGACGCTCGGGGCGCGGTCGCCGGTGGGGACCTTAATCCGAATGCGACGCTCGTCGGCGAAGCGGTGAACGAAGTACACCAACTCGAAGCGAGGCTCGCGCGTGGGGTAGTCGACCGCCGTCAGATCGACGAGAAAATCGTAACCGAGCGCCTTAAGGCGCTCGAGCTCCGGACGGATTTCGGCGGTCGAAGCCAAAACCTTTACTTCAAGGTTTTCTTCCACTTAACCCTAAATTATAGAGGGATTACGGCGATTGCCGCTTGCTTCGGGAAGCGGGCGGCGAGAAACGGGTCTTAAAGGGGACGGATGACCACCGAACGGAAGTCGCCCTTCTCGAAAAACGACCCCAAGCCGACACGGCCGGAGCGCAAACTCAGGTCCACGGCCGCTAGGCTGGGGTTAGCTTTGCCGTTCACCAGCACGTCCACGCGGCCCGATTGGCCGTCGAAATCGAGCTTTACCGAGTGCCAATCGGCCTTGGTAAACGACGGCGGACCGTCGAGCGGGGAAATCCGGACCCGATCGCCGCCGAACACGTGGAAAATGCCGTTGTGGACTTCGACGGACTTCGCGGCGTCGGTGGAAAGGTGGGCGTAGTTAAACTTCGAGGGACTTTGCCAGGCGTAGACGACGATCATCGAGTTACCCGCCGGGCGAACGTCGCACTCGACGGAAACTTTTGAAAATGGAGGGGTTTGCGCGAGAGCGAACTGCGTGGGGCGGCGTGGGTTGCGTTCCTGGGGACGGGCGACAAGCAGATTCATCCGCTCGGGAGAGACTTCCCAGTCCTTGGCGTAGGTGACCGACCAGTCGTGGCCGTAGGCCCGAATCGTTTCCATACTTCGGGCCTACGGTATCACAAGGAGGGAGAACTAGCCGCGGAACCGGCGGACGACGAACAACAGGCCGATACCGGCGACCGCCATCGCATAGGTGGACGGCTCCGGGATCGGATTATTGTAAATCTCGACGCGGCCGTTGGCCGTGTAGATGTCGCCAGGGCTGAGCGTGAAGCTGACGGTCACGGCCAAAGTACCCGCCACCGCGCTCGCGATCGCGTGTCCCATCGAGTTACCCGCTTCGCAGGCCGCCGAAAATCCGGGAGCGCCGGCCGGGGCACATCCCATGCCGATCGCGGCGGCGAGAAAGTCCGTGCCGTCCAACTCGGGCGTATGGATGTCCGCTTTCATGCCGGGCGTCACTACCACCAAGCCGTTGCCGCCGTCGGTGACACTGCTCGAGTGGCTCGAATCGAGCAACGTGTAGGGGCCGCCACCATAACCCGCGAGGAAGACGAACGTGAACATCAGCGGAGCGCCGCTGAAGTTCTTCACCGCGATTCCGTAGTCCACAAATGGATCCTGCTTGAACGAAAAGAACATACTGCTGACTTCCCAGGTCTCTCCGTCCGAAAACGTGGCCCACGTCCAGGCCTGCGCGTCGCCGGGCAACGGCGTCACCGTCGGATCCTCCAAAACGACCGAGCCTCCGCCGATCATGATGTTGACGCTCGGGACGGGCATGAGGGCGCCCGCGCTCAGCGCGCCAGTCAAGAGCAACGTAATTGCAGCAAACTTAAACATTATTTAGCCCCTTTCATTGATCAAGAGTACGCTGCAATTTGTAAACGGACAAGCTGGGTTTTCAAAAGCAAAAGGCAGAAAGTACTAGGTAAGCCCAGTACTTTCTGCCCACAATGAAGGGATAAGAATTTCGCTAGCGTGCCCGTCGGCGGTGCACCAGGAACAGCGCGCCGAAGCCCGCCAAGGCCAGCGCGTACGTGCCCGGCTCGGGGATCACGGCATTCCCGATTTCGACGCGTCCGTTTCCGGTATAAATGTCGCCGGGGCTCAACGTAAAGCTCACCGTAATCGCCAACGTCCCGGCGGCCAAGCTGACGATCGGCAGACCGACAACGCCCGCCGGAGCTTCGCAACCGGCCGAAAAACCCGGAGCGCCCGCCGGCATGCATCCCACTCCCAAAGCCCCACCCAGGACATCCGCGGCGTCTAGGCTCGGCGTGTGGATGGCGGCCTTGGTGTCGGTGGCGACGGTCACCGTGCCGTTGCCGCCGTCCGTCACGCTGCTCGAATGGCTGGAACTCAAAACCGAATACGGTCCACCCATATAGGGCGTCGAGAAGACGAACAAGAACGACAGCGGCGCACCGGTGAAGTTCTTCACCGCAAAGCCGTAGTCGATAAACGGATCTTCTTTGAACGAGGCGAACAAGCTGCTGATTTCGAAAGTTTCATTGTCGGTCAGCGGCGCGTAAACGATAGCGACGCTTCCGTCGGGCAGCTTAACTTCGGTTGTGATCGAAGGCAGAACGGTCGCCTCTCCAACCTTTATTTCGAGCGACGCCGCGCTCATTGCTGCGGCGAACATGACCAAAACGCCAATAAATCGGAACATTTTTACGGTCTTCCTCCTGTTGTCAGCCTAGTCCAACATCCGTAAACTTTGCAAGAAGAAAATACCAAAAAGGGTGTATTTGTACCAGTACTATCATGTTAAGTTCCAGTACCTACTAGGTGATGCATCATAGAGAAAGAGCCCATGACTTTGGAACAGCAGCTCGAAAAGATGCGCGCCGATTGGGACGCCCGCGCCCGCGAAAACGCTCGCTACTACGTACAAACCGCGCGGGAGACTTGGACCGACGAGGCATTCTTCGCCTCCGGACGGCAAACGGTCGCCGAGGAAATTCTCACCGATATGACCAACATTTGCCAGGGTTTGGACCCCAAGGCGATGCGCGTGGTCGAGATCGGTTGCGGCGCGGGGCGGGTCACGCGGGCTCTGGCCGAGGTTTTCGGGGAAGTCCACGCGGTGGACGTATCCGCCGAAATGGTGGCGCAAGCCCGGCAGGCGTTAGGTGGAGCCGCGAATGCGTGGGTGTATCAAAACAATGGTATGGACTTACGCGCCGTCCCGCCGGGCGATGGCTTTCATTTTGCTTTTTCATCCATTGTTTTCCAGCACATACCGTCGCGCGAAGTGATCGAAAGCTACGTGCGCGAGGTACACCGGTTGCTGCTTCCCGGACGCCTGTTCAAGTTTCAGGTGCAGGGCGACGCGACGCTATCGACTAGTCCCGAAGACACTTGGCTCGGCGTACCCTACTCGGACGACGACGCCGTCGCGCTCGCCGAGCGGTGCGGGTTCGAGCCGCGCTATCGCCACGGCGCGGGCGAGCAGTATTTCTGGTTGTGGTTCTTCAAGCGTTAGCGCTTGAGTAGCTCTTTGACGACGACGCTCCCCACCCGATGCGCCGCGTCGAGCGACTCTCGATAACCGGAGTAACTTCCGGGCCGGTGTTGGAGTAGGCTCTCGACCGGCGACTTACCCGGCGGCGGCATGTCGTAATTGGACGCCGTTCTAAGTACCAGAACTCGCTTCGCGTCCACCTTCCCGGCCTTCGCCAACTGCGTGAGAGCCTGCAACGTCCCCGAATCCTCCATCGCCGTGGTGACGAACCGGCCCTTACCGCCGGTCATCTCGCCGGTGAAGGCGTTGGCCCAGGCGTTCATTTTCGCCCCGTGCCAGAAACGCGAGGACGACATGGTGTCGCCTTTCAAAACGAACGGCGGACGCCGGGCGTTGGGGTAAGACGAGTAGCCCCGGCGCGCGGCTTGCAAGTTCGGCGTGTCGGCGAGCTTGATTCCCTTGGTGAGTTCGTATGCCCAGTTCGTCAAATTAGGATCGAGTTGGAAAGCCAGTCCGCGCCCGGCTGTCAGGGGCACTACCCCCGACGGCATCGACGCCGGAATTTCCCGCGCGTCGATCTCAAACGCCAGATCGCCGTCCACCACCCACTCGGCCCACGCCGCCGAACCGACGCTGGCATCCTCGGGGTCGACGCCCGCGATGCCCGCGATCACCCAGTAGGCCTTCGTCAAATCGAACCTCGGGTCCATGCCCAGCGCCATCACGCTCGACGCCGCCCGCGCCGTGCCGATGCCAGTGACCATGGCGAGCAGCCCTTTGCCGTCGCCGCGTAAATCGCGCGCGCCGCCGGGCATCGCATACGTGGTCGCGAGTTTCTCCCGTTCCACCCAAAGCTGGAACTCGCCCGGGTCGTCGCCCGTATCGGCGCCCCGCTCGAACATCGTAACGATCACGACCTTGACGGCCAGCGATTTCATCTATTGCGCCTCCTCGGGCGAGACCGCTCCGCAAGCGACGGCGCGTTCGAGAAAAGCCCGCAAGCCGCGCACGGTCGCCTCGTCGTCGAATTGATTGCCGAGCCGGGTGGCGCGGTCGGCGTAATGGCGCAGCCGCGCGGCGGTCGCCGGTCGATGTTCGCGGAAGTACCCGAACACCGTCGCGTAGCGGCTCACCAATTGCGCCGGATGCACGTCCCAGCCCGCGTAGATCCCGAATTCGAGCGCGTGGCGAACGCCCTCGGCGTGCGCCTTCCAACCCGCGTGGACCTGTCGCGTGTCGCCCACGGGCAGCAGGTTCGTCACGCCGTCGGCGACCGGGACGCCCAACGCCGCGCCCGCCGTCAGCATCGCGATCCGAGCGTGGTTGCACACCGGATGGAACAGCGATTGCGCCGGTTCCGGAACGCCGACCGACGCCAGATAATCGTAAGCGCCGAAATGCAGCCCCGCGCACTTTCCTTCGCAGGCGTCCACCAACCGATCGATGCGGCGCACGGCTTGCGGAGTTTCGATCAGCAATTCGACGCCGATCTCATGCCCGCGCAGCGCGCGGGCCAAGCGCCAAACGGGATCGGGCGTCGCGATCTTCGGCAACGTCACCACGAACCCGGCGGGTAACGGCGCGGCGAGGAACAGTTCGAGCGTACGCATCGCGCGAGACTCGGTAGCGGTATCGAACGGCTTCAGGCGAATGCCGACGCGGTGGGAGGGCGGTTCGGCCGCGAGCGCTTCGACGGCGGCTCGGGCGTGCGCGTCCTCGTCGGAGTCGTCGCGGCGGCCGTAGCCGTCCTCGAAGTCGATACGAAAGTCCTCGACGGGGTTATGGCGCAGCTTGTCGCGCAACCGCTCCTCGACGCCCTCGCCGAGCGGGAGCGGATAGCCGTGTGTGTCGAGCGCCGCGAGCGCCACTTCTCCGGCGCGGCGGGCGAGTCCGGGGCGAAACAGGTGCGCGCCGCCGTAGAGGACGTGGATGGGAGCGACGGACACTAGTACCGAATCTTATCCCGCCGGTCGTGCCACGCCGCGAACGGAGCGCGGGCTTGCGGGTGTAGCACGTGTTGCACGGGCAAGCGCCGCCGGGCGGAGTCGGTCGAAAACTCGTCGTAGATCAGACGGTCGTCGAAGCCGCCGCGCGCGGCGTCGTGGCGGGTAGCGGCGAAATACACGCGGTCGAGGCGCGACCAATAGATCGCGCCGAGGCACATCGGGCAAGGCTCGCAACTGGCGTAGAGTTCGCAGCCGGCGAGCGAGAACGATTTCGATTCCCGACACGCTAAACGAATGGCGTTCACTTCGGCATGGGCCGTCGGATCGTGGTCGCGCGTTACCGAATTGCCCGCTTCGCCCAGAATCCGACCGTCGCGCACGACGACCGCCCCAAACGGACCGCCCCCGGCTTGGACGTTCGAAATCGCGATCTCGATCGCCCGCGCCAGAAAGTCCACGCTTACGGTTGTGCGGCGGGTTTCGCGTTGGCGGACAGCCGCTCGACTTCCGAAAGCTGCTTGCGCACCTGATCGGCGTCTTTGGCGTTGGGCGCGAATTGCAGGTACGCCTTCATATTCTCGGCGGCTCCGGCGAGATCGTTCTTCTCGGCGAGGATCACGCCCAAGATATGCGCCAGCTTGGGGATCCGGTGCGCCTCGTCCTGCTTCATGCCTTCGCGCGCGCTCTTCTCGGCGGCGTCGACGTTCCGCAGGTTGTAGTGCGCGACCGAGTTATAGAAGTAAGCGCCGGGGTAGTCGAACGGATTCAGCTTGATCACGCGATCCGTCGAATCCGCCACTTCTTGCCACTTCTGTTCGCGCGCGGCGAGCCCGGCGAGTTGCATGTACGGCTTAATGTACTTCGCGTCGGCTTCGAGCGACTTCGCGTAGGCGTTGCGGGCTTCCTCGACGCGTTGGTTACGCTCGTAGACGGTCCCGAGGTCGAACCAGGCGGCGGCGTACTTGGGATAAAGCTCGACGGCCTTTTCGAGTTCCTTCTGCCCCTCCGCTTCCTTGTTCTTCTTGAGCGCGTTGATCCCCTTTTCGTAGGCCTTCTTCGCGTCTTTCGGAGCGGCCATCGAAGTGAGGCTGGTGGTGAATCCTTCCACCTTGCCGAGCCGCTTCATGAGAATCGTGCCCACGTCGGGATTATCGAGGAAGCGCCGCCCGCTCAACTGAACGACCTGCGAGCGGAAGCCGGGCAGCGTCGCGCGAATCTCGCAGCCCATCAACTCGCGTTCGGTAATGCCGCGCTGACCGCCTAATCCGGGCACGGCCGATCGCGACGAAAACGGGTCGTTGTTATCGAAACCGCCGGTGCTCGCGTCGGGCATCATCGCCTGATTCTGGCCGAGTTGGATCGAGAAACGGCCCTTCGAATCGGTGTAGCCTTCGGGACGCGGCTGGCCGCCGTTGCAGATGCGTTCGATGGTGGCGGGCTCGGGGGGCGGCGTTCCGTCTTCGAGCATCACGCGGCCGGACAGAAACACCGGCATCTGACGTTCGAACTGCGGTTGGCGCTGCGTTTGATCGAGGACGCTTCCGGGCTGGCGTCCGCCGCCGGTGTTGCCGGGGATGGCCGCGCCTCCGGTTCCCGCTCCGCCGCCGGTTCCGCCCGTCGATCCGCCGGTGGAACCCGTGCCACCTGCGCCCCCGGTACCTCCCGCCGCGCCGCCCGCGGCTTGCGCGGATAAATGCGCGGCTAGCGTAGCGCCGGCCGCGAGACAAACGAGAAAGCGCCGCATCGGAAACCTCCCCCAACGCCCAAAAAACTCGACCTCATTATGTCATAGGGCGGTAAACTTAGGGGCATGCTCGACCGACGCGCGTTCGCCGGGGGCGCAGTGGCGTTGACCGTCGGCTGTTCGACCCCGCCGCCCGAAAAAAAGGAACCGCCCCCGCCGCCCAAGCCGGTGACGGGGCTGACGGCGGTGTTTCGCAGCTACCAGATGGCGCGGCAATGGGCGCCGGACGCGCTGCCGCTGCGGGTGCAAAGCATTAATCTTGAGTCGGTGAAAAGCGAGGACGGCAAGGCGGGCGCGTGGCGCTCGACGTTCTACTCGCAAGCGAAAGGCCGGAAGAAGGATTTCACTTGGTCGGCGATCGAGGGCGAAGGGTTTCACAAGGACGTGTTCGCGCTGCAGGAAGAGAGCTTTACGCCGTCGCGCCAGATTCAGCCGTTCCGGATCGAGGCGCTGCGCACCGACACCGATAAGGCCTGGGACGTTGCGTCGAAGAAGAGCGGCGAGTATATGAAGAAGTTCCCGTCGATGCCGGTGTTCTATCTGGCCGAGTGGACCGACCGCTTCCCGAACCCATCGTGGCGCGTGGTGTGGGGCGAGACGATTTCGCAAAGCGGCTACTCGATTTTCGTGGATACGGCGACGGGCGAGTTCCTGCAGACGGGGCGATAATAAAGGTGTGAAGTACGATATCCGCGACTTCGGTATCGAGCCGGACCCGGTGATCGAGGCCTATAAGAAGGACGTCGATCGGACGCTGATCCGCAAAAACCTAAGCCTCACCCCGACGCAGCGGCTCGAGAAGTTAGTGGCCCTGCGCCAGTTCCAAGCCGAGTTGCGACGGGCCGGGAAAACCCTTCGTGACCGATGAGTTCCGGCCGCTGATCGAGGCGCTTTGCCGGGCGGAAGTCGACTTCATTCTGATCGGCGGCTTGGCGGCGATCCTCCACGGAGCGGAGCGTTCAACCGGCGACGTCGATGTCGTTTACCGCCGGACTCCCATCAATCTGGAGCGAATTGTCGGCGCCCTGACGCCGTTCAAGCCCTACTTGCGAGGCGCGCCGCCCGGATTGCCGTTTCTGTTCGACGCCGAAACCCTCAGAAGAGGTTTGAACTTTACTTTCACCACCGAAATCGGCTCTATCGATTTTTTAGGCGAGGTCGTGGGCGGCGGCAATTACGAAGCCCTGCTTCTCCATTCGGACGAGGTTCGCATTCACGGCTATCGATGCCATGTAGTCGGTTTGCGCAAACTGGTCGAACTCAAACGGGCGGCCGGTCGACCGAAAGATTTCGAAGCGATCGCCGAACTGGAAGCCGTGATTGAGGAGAAAGCTAATTCTTCGCGCGGCGGGCGACCGGAATGAGGGCGTTCGCCGACGACGTGCGTTCGAGGCGCATGCGCGCGTTCATTTCCTGATTGAGCGTCGCGACGAACTCCTCGATCTGCCTCTGCATCGTCTCCATTTTTTCGCGCATGTTGAGGATGACTTCGACGCCCGCGAGATTGACGCCGAAATCGCGCGTCAAGGTCAGGATCATTTCGAGGCGCACTAGGTCCTCGTCGGTGTAGAGGCGCGTGTTTCCGTCGCTGCGGGACGGCTTGAGCAATCCTTCGCGTTCGTAGAGGCGCAGCGTTTGCGGGTGAATTTCGTACTTATCGGCCACCGCCGAAATCATGTAGGCCGCTTTTTGCCGCTTGCGTTCCGCCATGGTTACACCTTGGACCAGATCTCGGCGCGGGGGTCGGCGGGACTGGCTTTCGCGAGTTCGCGCAGCAGTTCGCGCACGCGCTCGTCGGCCGTGTCGGGCGGAGCGATATAGACTTCGACGATCTGATCGCCGCGCGTCTGCTTGCGCGCGTTCTCGACGCCTTTCTCGCGCAACCGGAACCGTTGGCCGTTCTGCGTGCCCTGCGGAATCTTGAGAATCGCCCGGCCGTCGATGGTTGGGACTTCGATCTTCGTGCCCAGGCCGGCTTCGGACACGGTTACCGGAACCTTGATCTCGATGTTGTCGCCGTCGCGCACGAAAAACTCGTGGGGCTTGACGCGTAGCGTGATGTAGAGATCGCCCGCCGCCGCGCCCATCGTCCCCGCGTTGCCCTTTCCCGAAACGCGCAGGCGCGAGCCCGCTTGCGCGCCCGGCGGAATGCGGACCTCGACGGTGTCGGGCTTCGAAACGCGGCCCTCGCCGTGACAGGCGAAACATTGGTTGCCGACTTTGCCGCGGCCTTGGCAGCGCGGGCAGTTGATCGAGAAGCGCATCGCGCCCACCATCTGCTCCACTTGCCCGGTGCCGTCGCACTCGCCGCACGTCTGCACGCCGCCCGAACCTTGGCCCGTGCCGCGGCATTCGACGCAAGTCTCCTGGCGATGGATGCTCAGCTTGACTTGCGTGCCCTTGATCGATTGCCAGAAATCGATGTCGAGCGCGTATTCGAGGTCGGCGCCCCGTTCCGGCTCGGTTTGCGGTTGCGCCGCGCCGCCTTTGAAGAACTGACCGAAAAGATCTTTAAACGATCCGCCGCCCGCGTTCGGAGTGGGCCGGGGTCCGCCCGATCCGCGCGCGCCTGTAAAGACGTCCGAGAAATCGAAGCCGTCGAATCCGAAGCCGGGGTTGCCGCGCGCGCCTCCGCGGGGCGGCGGCGTCTGGTCCGAATAAAAGCCGTACTGGTCGAACATGTCGCGCTTCTTCTTGTCCGAGAGGATGTCGTACGCCTCTTGGACCTTCTTGAAACGCTCTTCCGCCGTCTTGTCGCCGGGATTCAGATCGGGGTGATACTTTTTCGCGAGCCGCTTGTAGGCCTTGCGAATATCGGCCTCCGGCGCGCCGCGCGCCACCCCAAGCACGTTGTAGTAATCTTCCGCGGCGGGCATCGATTCGGCGGCCTACTTTTTGTCGTCCACGTCGACGAACTCGGCGTCCACGACGTTGTCTTTTTTCGCCTCGTCGGCGGGCGGAGGCGGAGCGCCCGCGCCGTTCGCGGCCGATCCGGTCGAGGACGACTTGTACATCGCCTCGGCCAGCTTGTGGCTGGCCTGCGTCAGGTTTTCCGTGGCTTTGGTAATGCCCTCGGCGCCGCCGGCCGTCATCGCGTCCTTCACTTCCTGGATCGCCTTTTCGACCTTCTGCGCCTCTTCTTCGCCGACTTTCTCGCGATGCTCCTTCAGCATCTTCTCGACGTTGTAGACCATCGCGTCGGCGCGGTTGCGCGCCTCGATCTCGTCGCGCTTCTTGCGGTCCTCGGCCAGATGCGCGTCGGCGTCCTTCGCCATCTTCTCCACCTCGTCTTTCGAGAGGCCGGAGGAAGAGGTGATGGTGATCTTCTGCTCGTTGTTCGTCGCCTTGTCCTTGGCGGTGACGTTCAGAATGCCGTTGGCGTCGATGTCGAACTTCACCTCGATCTGCGGCACGCCGCGCGGCGCGGGCGGAATGTTGTGCAACTGGAACACGCCCAACATCCGATTGTCCGCCGCCATCGACCGCTCGCCCTGGTAGATCTTGATGTCCACCGAAGGCTGCGAATCGGCCGCCGTCGAGAACGTTTCGCTCTTCGTCACCGGAATGGTGGTGTTGCGCTCGATCAGTTTGGTGAACACGCCGCCCAGCGTCTCGATACCGAGCGACAGCGGCGTCACGTCGAGCAGCACCATTCCCTTGACGTCGCCCGTTAGTACGCCGCCCTGCACCGCCGCGCCCACCGCCACCACTTCGTCGGGATTGACGCTCTTGTTCGGCTCCTTGCCGAATAGGCTCTGTACGATCTCCTGCACGCGCGGAATGCGCGTCGAGCCGCCCACCAGCACCACTTCGTCGATCTGTTGCGGAGTCATCCCGGCGTCGGCCAGCGCTTGCTTGCACGGTCCGGCGGAGCGCTGTAGGATCGGCTCCACCATCAGTTCGAAGCGCTTGCGGGTGAGTGTCTTGACGAGATGCTTGGGACCGGTGGCGGGGTCGCCGTAGATGAACGGCAGGTTGATCTCGGTCTCGAAAGCGTTCGAAAGCTCGATTTTGGCTTTTTCGGCGGCCTCGCGCAGACGCTGCAACGCCATCTTGTCCTTCGCGAGGTCGATGGACTCTTCCTGCTTGAACTCGGTGATCAGCCAGTTGACGATCTCCTGGTCGATGTTGTCGCCGCCCAGGTGCGTGTCGCCGTTGGTGGACTTCACCTCCACCACGCCGTCGCCGACTTCGAGGATCGAGATATCGAACGTACCGCCGCCGAAGTCGTAGACGGCGATGGTCTGGTCTTTTTTCTTATCGAGGCCGTAGGCGAGCGCCGCCGCCGTCGGTTCGTTAATGATGCGCTTAACGTCGAGCCCCGCGATCTGGCCCGCGTCCTTGGTCGCCTGGCGTTGGGCGTCGTTGAAGTAGGCGGGAACCGTAATGACGGCTTCCGTCACCTTGCCGCCCAGGTACGCCTCGGCGGCCTGCTTGAGCTTTTTCAGGATCATCGCCGAAATTTCCGGCGGCGCCCACGGCTTATCGGTAATCTCGACGCGCGCGTCGCCCGAGTCGCCCTTCACCACTTTGTAGGGCACGAGCTTCGTTTCCTGGCCCACTTCGTCGTAACGCCGCCCCATGAAGCGCTTAATCGAGTAGATGGTATTCTCGGGGTTGGTAACCGCCTGGCGCTTGGCGACCTGCCCGACCAGTTGATCGCCGTTTTTGGCGAAGCCGACCACCGAGGGCGTCGTGCGGCCGCCTTCCTGGTTGGCGATAACGACCGGTTGGCCGCCTTCCATGACGGCGACGACGGAGTTGGTAGTGCCGAGATCGATTCCGATGATTTTGCTCATAAAAAACCTGCTTCCAGTATTAACTCTGAGTCTTCTCTTGTCAAGTTTTCAGAGCGTACTTTTCGCTCAAAAGTCCGAGTTGCTCATCGCCGCCGCCTCCGATCTCTCGCCTTTACAAGAAGATCTGAAGGTCGCGTTTCCCGAGGCGACGCTCACATTTAGCTTCGGCGCGAGCGGGGCTTTAGCCCGCCAAATCGAGCAAGGAGCCCCGTTCGACGTGTTTCTATCGGCCAACGAGGCGTTCATGCTGAAGGTGGTGAAGGCAGGACGGGCGAACAAGGAAGATATCCTGGTTTTCGCGTCCGGACGCGTCGGATTGTGGTCCAAAAGGGGCGTTTTTCGCACACTTAACGACCTAAATCGGTTCCAAAAGGTCACAATTGCGATCGCAAACCCGGATTTGGCGCCCTATGGGCTGGCGGCGCGGCAGGTTTTGGAGAAGGCGGGGCTGTGGGATCGCCACCGGGAAAACGTCGTTTTGGCGGAGAATGTCCGGCAGGCGTTTCAGTTCGCCGAAACCGGCAACGTGGACGTCGCGCTGACCGCTTGGTCGCTGGTTCACGATAAGGACGGAGTGCTGATCCCCGCCGAGTTGCACGCGCCGATCCGACAGATGGGCGCGGAGTTGCGGCGGTCGAAACAGCGGAAGCTCGGGCGGCGGTTTATGGAATTTCTAACCTCGCCGGAGGGCAAGGCGATCCTGACCGCGCACGGTTTGTTCGTTCCTAATTACACGCCGAGCTTGAAGCGCTAAGCCTTCGGGTGCGCGGAATCGTACACCTTCACCAGCTCGTCGAGCGAGACTTGCGTGTACTTCTGCGTGGTCGAGAGTTGCGAGTGGCCGAGCAGTTCCTGGATCGATCGCAGATCCGCGCCCGCCGAGAGCAGGTGCGTGGCGAAGGCGTGGCGAAGGGTGTGGGGGTGGATCCCACGGTCGCCTTCGAGAAGGCGCGCGTAAAGCTCGACGACGCGGCGCGCGCTACGGTCGGTGAGCCGTCCGCCGCGGACGTTCAAAAGCAACGCCCGGTGCGGGGCGGGCGGGCGCACGGCGAGATAGGCGGCGAGCGACTGCGAGACCTGTTCGCCGAAAGGCACGATGCGTTCTTTGCGGCCCTTTCCTTTCACGCGCACCCAACGCTCCCGCAAGTCGAGGTCGTCGAGGTCGAGGGTGACCAACTCGCTCACCCGCAGCCCGCAGCCGTAGAGCAGCTCGAAAATCAGACGGTCGCGCTCGGGAAAGGGACGGTCGATTTTCTTGGCGGCGACGCCGTCGAGCAGGCGGACGGTCCGCTCCTCGGAAGGCACGGCCGGGAGTTTCTTGGGCGCCTTGGGCGAGCGAAGCAGGCGCGCGGGGTTCGACTCGATGGCGCCCCGCCGGACCAGGAACTGAAAGAAGCTCCGCAGCGCGGCTACTTTGCGGCGCAAGGTAACGGCGGAGAGTCCGCGCTCGGCTAAGTCGCCCAACCATTCGCGAAGCAAGAGTAAGTCCACCGCCGCCGGTTCCGGCGACTCGGCGCGCGACAGAAATTCGAGCCACTGTTCGAGATCGGCGCCGTAGTTGCGCAACGTGTGGGGGCTGACGTTCTCGCGAGCGCGCTCGGCGAGATACTCGCTAACCCACCGGCGCAGCGACATGGTTCTCCAGCGCTTCGAGCGCGCGGCGGCAAACCTCGGCGTGGCGCGCGCGTTTGTCGCGAATCTTGTCGCCGCCGGGGACTTTGGGGAGCAGGTCGAAGGTAATGTTCGCCGGCTGGTAATTCTTCGATTCGGCGTGCGAGACGTAATGGCAAAGGGAGCCGATGGCGGTTTCGCGAGGGAAAATTTCGCCGGTCAAGATGTGGCGCGCGGCGGCGAGCCCGGTGGCGATCGATTCCACGTAGCCTTCGATTCCGCAAATTTGCCCGGCGAAGTAGACACGCGGATCGGAGCGCAGGGCGAGCGACGGATCGAGCAGCGCGGGCGCGTTGATGTACGTGTTCCGGTGCACTTGACCGAACCGCAAGAACTCGGCGTTTTCGAGACCGGGAATCAGGCGCAGGATGCGCTGCTGCTCGCCGAATCGCAAGTGATTCTGGAAACCGACCAGGTTATAGCTGCCCGCGCGGACGTTTTCCTTTCGCAATTGCACGACGGCCCAAGGGCGGCGGCCAGTGCGAGGGTCGGTCAAGCCCACCGGCTTCATGGGGCCAAACCGCAACGTGTCCCGCCCGCGGCGCGCGAGTTCCTCGATGGGCAGGCACGCTTCGAAAAACTTGCACGACGGCGCGTCTTCGGGGATGTGCGCGGGGACGCTCGCGCCGGCGAGCAGGGCGTCGACGAAGCGTTCGTACTCGTCTTTATTCATCGGGCAGTTGAGATAGTCGTCGGTGCCGTCGAGCGACTTGCCGTAGCGCGACTGAGCGAAGGCGATCGAAGTATCGACGCTCGACGCTTCGACGATCGGGCTGATCGAGTCGTAGAAGTAGAGGCGGTCGCTCCCGGTGAGTCGGGCGACGGAGGAGGCGAGGGCGTCGCTGGTGAGCGGGCCGGTGGCGACGACGACCTTGCCGGTTTGCGGGATCTCCGCGATCTCCTCGCGGTGGACGGCGATGCGCCGGTGCGCCGCAACGGCCTCCGTTACGCGCTCGGCGAACGCGTCGCGATCGACGGTGAGAGCGTGGCCCGCGGGGACGCGACTTTGCGCGGCGGCGCGCAGCATGAGCGAGTCGCATCGCCGCAACTCTTCCTTCAACAACCACGGCGCGGTATTGGGCGATTCGCTCTTGAGCGAGTTAGAGCAGACTAACTCGGCGAGCCGATCCGTCTTGTGCGCGGCGGTGGAACGCGTCGGCCGCATTTCGAACAAATCGACCGCGACGCCCGCTTCCGCCAATTGCCACGCGGCCTCGCACCCCGCGAGTCCGCCTCCGATCACCGTCGCTTTCACCTTCCTCTATCATGACGGGTAAATGTTCTCGGTGGCCGCCACGCTTTTTCTCGCTCAAACGACTCCGATCCGCTACACCGTCAGTTTTCCCGACCGCGCCACGCACTACGCGAACGTGCTCGCCGAAATTCCCACCGGAGGCCGTCCGCACGTCGAGTTGACGATGGCGGTCTGGACTCCGGGAAGTTACTTGGTACGCGAGTACGCGCGTCACGTCGAAGGCATGACCGTGAAGTCGGCGAACGGGGGGACGCTCGGATGGGAGAAACAGGCGAAGAACCGCTGGCGGATCGCGACCGGCGGAGAGGCGCGCGTCTACGCGGAATATCGCGTGTACTGCCGCGAGATGACGGTCCGCACGAATTGGGTGGAGCGAGATTTCGCGTTGCTCAACGGCGCGCCGACGTTCGTGACGTTGGCGGACGAGAAGTCGAAGCGTCCGCACGAAGTGAAGCTGACGCTGCCCGAGGGCTGGCGCGGATCGTACACGGGGATGCGGGAGATCGCCCCCAACGAATACGTTGCGCCGGATTTCGACACGCTCGTCGATTCGCCGATCGTCGCCGGTTCGCCCGCGGTGCACGAGTTCGAGGTGGGCGGCAAGAAGCATTACCTGGTGAATCAGGGAGAAGGACCGTACTGGGACGGTCCCGCGTCGGCGGAGGCGTCGAAGAAGATCGTCTCCGAGTATTTGGCGATGATGGGCGGAGCGCCTTACGAGAAGTACGTGTTTCTGAACTTACTCGTCGAATCGGGCGGCGGGCTAGAGCACGCGAATTCGACCACGTTGATGGCTTCGCGATGGGCGTGGCGGAACGCCGCCGAGCCTCCGGAGCCGGGAACGAGCGCCCCGCGCCGCGCCTCTCGAATTTCGTGGCTCGACTTAGTCAGTCACGAGTATTTTCATTTGTGGAACGTCAAGAGGATGCGGCCGGCGGAGTTGGGTCCGTTCGATTACGAGAAGGAAAACTACACGCGTGGGCTGTGGGTGGCCGAAGGATTGACCACGTATTACGGCCCACTGACCGTAAAGCGCGCCGGACTCATGAACCGGTCGAGTTACCTGCGGTTGTTGTCGGCGGACATCTATTCTTTGCAGCGTACGCCGGGCCGGTTAGTGCAACCGCTCGAGCAATCGAGCTTGGACGCTTGGATCAAGCACTACCGCCCGGACGAGAATTCCGCGAACACGTCGATCAGCTACTACACGAAGGGCGCGGTGGTGGCTTGGCTGCTGGACGCGGCGATCCGCCAAGGTACGAACGGCGAGAAGTCGCTCGACGATCTGATGCGGGCGGCGTACGCGAAATTCTCCGGCGAGCGCGGATTTACCGGTCCCGAGTTTCGTGCGTTGGCGAGCGAAATCGCGCGGCGAGACTTGTCCGGCTGGTTTCGGCAGGTTCTGGAGACGACCGAGGAGCTCGACTATAGCGAGGCGCTCGACTGGTTCGGACTACGGTTCAAACCGGGGTCGGATTCGACGAAAGCTTACCTGGGAGCGACGACGAAGGTGGACAACGGGCGGCTGGTGGTCGCGACGGTGCCGCGCGGCACTCCGGCTTACGCGGCGGGGTTGAACGTGGACGACGAAATTATCGCGATCGATGGAATTCGAGTGCGCTCCGACGGTCTTCCGACGCGGCTCGAAGCGTATAGGCCGGGCGACGCGGTGCAGTTTTCGATCGCCCGGCGCGATCAGTTGACGGCGCTACCGGTGACGCTCGCCTCGGAGCCCAGCCGCAACTGGACGCTCGAACCGCTGCCGGGCGCGACGCCGGAACAACGCTCGCGCCTCGCGGCCTGGTTGAAGGACTAGGCCGTAGCGCGCGCGGTCCGACGCTCCAGACGAACGTCCAGCGCGCGCTCGATGCGGCGGATGTCGCCGCGCTCGTTTCGCGTTCCAAACGTGCTTGCCGTTCCGCGTGCGCCCGCGCGTCCGGTGCGACCGACGCGATGGATGAAATCTTCGGGGACTTGCGGCAGGTCGTAATTGACGACATGCGCGATGCCGTCCACGTGAATGCCGCGCGCGGCGACATCGGTTGCCACGAGCACGCGATATTGCCCGGTCTCGAAGCCGCGCAGCGCTTGATTGCGCTGGTTCTGCGAGCGGTCGCCGTGAATCGCCGCGGCCTTAACGCCGGACTGCGCGAGACGCTTCGCCAACCGGTCCGTCCCGTGTTTGGTGCGCGCGAACACGAGAAACGATCCGGGTTCGGCGGCGAGCATACCCTTGAGGAGATCGAGTTTGCCGTCCTGCTCCACTTCGTAGATGTATAGATCCACTTGCTCCACGGGCTTGGTGGTGGAACCGATGGCGACGCGGGCGGGGTTACGCAAATATTTGTCGATCAGGTGAGCGACCGACTTTTCGATGGTGGCGGAGAAGAACAGCGTTTGCCGCTCCTTCGGAATCGCGGCGACGATTTTTTCGATCGCCGGCAGGAAGCCCATGTCGAGCATGCGGTCCGCCTCGTCGAGCACCAGCATGCGGATCGAGCCGAGCGTTATCAAGCGCCGGTTCAGAAAATCGAGCAGACGGCCGGGCGTGGCGATCAAGACTTGAGCGCCGCCTTGCACGGCGCGCAGTTGCGGACGCTCGTTCATGCCGCCCACGATGGCGGCCGCGCGCAATCCGGTTTTCGCGGCCAGTTTCCCGAAGGTTTCGCCGATCTGTAGCGCGAGTTCGCGGGTCGGGCTGAGGATCAGCGCTTGCGCGCCTTGGCGCTTGTCGCGAACGAGCGTTTCGACGATGGGTAGCGCGAACGCGAGCGTCTTGCCCGTGCCGGTTTGCGCGGTGGCGACGACGTCGCGGCCGGCCAGAGCCGGGGGAATGGATTCGGATTGCACGGGCGTCGGAACGACGAATCCATGCCGGGACAAGTTGGACGAAAGAACCGGAGACAGAGCTAGCTCGGAAAAGTTGGTCATCGAGAAATGGCCGGTGGAGGGAACTGCGCTTTTCCGGCTAACTTCAGTGTCGCATACAATCGTGGCGATGTCCTCGAACACGATTTCCTCGAACGCGCCGTCTCGCCGCGACGCTCTGCGCCTGGGCGCGACGGCGATGGGTATGACCGCCGCCTCTTATTCGCGCGTGTACGGCGCGAACGAACAAATCCAGCTCGGCGCGATCGGTATGGGAGGGCGAGGCATGTTCGTCATGGAGACGTTCCAGAAGTCGCAGCGCAGTCAGGTGCGCGCGGTTTGCGACGTGTACGCGGAGCGCGTGGATAAGGCGCTGTCGAAGGCTCCGGGAGCGAAGGCGTTCGGCGCGCACGAGGATCTGATCGCGATGAAGGGCCTGGACGCGGTGCTGATCGCGACGCCCGACCATTGGCACGCGGGAACGGCGATCGACGCGCTGAACGCGAAGCTCGACGTGTACGTGGAGAAGCCGCTGACACTGCGCATCGACGAGGGTCCGAAGATCGTGAAAGCGGCGCGCGTCAACGAGCGCGTGTGCCAAGTGGGCATGCAGCAACGGTCCGGTTCGCACTACCTGCGCGCGAAAGACGAGTACGTCAAGTCCGGCAAGATCGGCCAAGTTACGATGGTCCGCACGTGGTGGAACGGCAACGGCGCGCATTTGCAGCGCGCGCCGGAGCGGCTGGCGGAACAGCCGTCGAACCTGAACTGGGCCCGCTTCCTAGGACCGGTAAAGTGGCGCGACTGGGATCCGCAGCAGTTCTGGAACTTCCGCGCGTACCTCGATTTCGGCGGCGGGCAGGTGACGGACCTGTTCACGCACTGGATCGACGTGGCGCACATGTTTCTCGAGAAGGACAATCCCATTTCGGCGGTGGCGGCGGGCGGGATTTATTTCGCGAAGGACGGGCGCACGGCTCCCGACACGATTAACGTGCTGCTCGAGTATCCCGACAACTGGATGGCGACGTTCGAATCGACGCTAGCGCCCGGAATTACGGGTTACGGGGTCGAGTTCGGCGGTACCGAAGGGCGATTGCTGATCGACCGTCAGAAGTTCGTGTGGACGCCGAAGGGACGGGGCGCGACGCCCATTGAAGTGAAATCGGAGCGCGAGCAGACCGTCGAGCACGTCGCGAACTTTCTCGATTGCGTGAAGTCGCGCAAACGCCCGAACGGCGACGTGTGGCATGGGCACCGGTCGGCGCAAGCGTCGCACTTGGGCAATATCGCCTACGTCGAGAAGCGGCGGCTGAAGTTCGATCCCGAGCGCGAAGAAATCCTGCCGCTTTAGGCGAGGATTTGTTTCACGACGTTGCCGTGCACGTCGGTGAGGCGAAAATCGCGCCCCTGGAACCGATACGTCAGCTTGGTGTGATCGAAGCCGAGTAAGTGCAGAATCGTCGCGTGCAGGTCGTGCACGTGGACCTTATCTTTGGTGACGTTGAAGCCGAGTTCGTCCGATTCGCCGATCGTGATTCCGGGCTTGGTACCGCCGCCCGCGAGCCACATCGTGAACGCGTTGGGGTGATGGTCACGCCCGTCGTCGCCGCCCTGCACCATCGGAGTGCGGCCGAACTCGCCGCCCCAGACCACCAGCGTGTCGTCGAGCATGCCGCGTTGCTTCAAGTCCTTGACCAGAGCGGCGCAGGCTTGATCGGTGTCCTTGCAGTTGGCCTGGATGTCCTTCTTGAGATTGCCGTGCTGATCCCAGGCTTCGTGATAAAGCTGCACGAACCGCACGCCGCGCTCGACCAAACGGCGCGCGAGTAGGCAGGTGGCGGCGAAACTCGGCTTACCGGGCTCGACGCCATAGAGATCGAGGACCGATTGCGGCTCTTTCGAGATGTCCATCAACTCCGGCGCGGAGGATTGCATGCGGAACGCCATCTCGAAGCTCGAAATACGAGTGTCGATTTCGGGATCGCCCACCGTGTCGAGGCGCATCTTGTTCATGCGTCCGACGGTGTCGAGCGTTTCGCGCTGCAACGTTTGGTCGACGCCCGGCGGATTCGACAGGTAGAGCACGGGGTCGCCAGTGGAACGGAATTGCACGCCTTGATACACCGTGGGCAGAAAGCCCGATCCCCAGCAGCTATTGCCGCCGCTCGGACCCTTTTTGCCGGTCGAGAATACGACGAACGCGGGCAGGTCTTGCGACTCGCTGCCCAAGCCGTAGGTGGCCCAAGCGCCCATCGACGGCCGCCCGAAGAGTTGCGAGCCGGAATTCATCATCAACTGCGCGGGCGCGTGATTGAACGCGTCGGTAACCATCGACTTGACGATCGTGACGTCGTCCACGATGGTCTGGAAGTGCGGGAGCAGTTCCGATACTTCCGCGCCCGACCGTCCGTACTTCGCAAACGCGAACTTGGGGCCGAGCAACGTGGAATTCGGATTGATGAACGCCGCGCGGTAACCCTTGAGTAAGTCGGCCGGCGGAAGGGTTCCCGAGAATTTGGCGAGTTGCGGTTTGTAATCGAATAACTCTAAATGACTCGGCGCGCCCGCCATGAAAAGAAAGATTACGTTCTTCGCCTTGGGCGCGAAATGCGGCTTCTTCGGCGCGAGCGGATTGTCGGCGGCGAGTAAGTTATGCGCGGCGAAGGCTCCCATGCCGACGCCGCATTCCTGAATAAACCAACGCCGGGATTGCATCGCTTACTCCTTGGTAATCGTCTCGTCGAGATTCAACAGTACGCGGGCGAGCGCGGTCCAAGCTTCGTCCGCCGGTAGGCGCCTTTGTCTGCCGAGGAAGGACAACAACTCGTCGCGCTCGCCCGAAGTCGGCGCGCGAGAAAGCGTTCGGCGGAACGCGTAGGTCAACTTGTCGCGGTCGGTGGCTCCGCCCTCGCGAATCGTCCGGTCCGCCAGCGCGCGCGCCGCTTCGACGAACAGGGGCTCGTTGAGCGTCGTCAAGGCCTGAAGCGGCGTATTCGACCGCGCCCGCCGCACGCACGCCATATCGCCGTTGGGCGCGTCGAACGTCTGGAACGCCGGGTACGGAACGCTGCGATAGCGGAAGGTGTAGAGGCCGCGACGGTAGCGCTCGGGACCGGCCGCCGTCTCCCAAATCTTCGGGCCGTAGCTGGTGGGGGGCTGGAACAAAAACTCGGGTGCGTCGGGATAGACGCTCGGCCCGCCGACTTTCGCGTAGAGCAATCCGCTCGCTTGCAACGCGATGTCGCGCACGATTTCCGCCTCGACGCGGAATCGCGGACCGCGCCCGAGCAGCCGGTTGTAGGGGTCCTTCTTGAGTAACTCGGGGGTTACTTTCGACGATTGCCGGTACGTGGCCGACATCACGATCGACCTATGAAGTTTCTTCAAGCTCCAGCCGTGCTCCATGAAATCGACGGCCAGCCAATCGAGTAACTCGGGGTGCGAGGGCGGCGGGCTCTGTTTTCCTAAGTCTTCGCTAGTTTCGACTAGTCCAATTCCGAAATACGCCTGCCACACGCGATTGACGATGGCGCGGGCGGTCGTCGGAGCGTTGCGGTCCGTGAGCCAACGGGCGAACGTCAACCGGTTGGGCGGAGCGTCCTTCGGCAACGGGTTGAGAAACTCGGGTACTCCGGGCTGCACGGTCTTTCCCGGCGTCAGGAAGTTGCCGCGCAGTAGCAGGTGGGTGTCTCGCCCGCCCGACTTCGACGCCAGCACCAATTGCGACGAACCTTCGGGATGACGCTTCCACTCGCGGGCGATTTCGTCGTTCGCGGCGCGCCATTCGGGAACGGTTTCGCGCCAGGCGGCGAATGTCGGCGAGGGTTGCGCGGTTGCGTCGGAGCGATCGGAAACCGAAAGCCGAACTCGCCCCAAGTTGTAGTTCTGGTTGTCGTCGGAATTCCATCCGCCGTGTTTCTGGCTCAGGTAGACGACGATTTCTTTCGCGTTCTCGATCGGCGTTTCTAGAACAAAGACCGCCTGCCGCGGTTGGTTTCGTAACGCCGGCCCGGCGTCGAAGCCCCAGGCGGTTTTCTCGTCGCCGTCGATGGCGTAGTCGATGGGTCCGGTCACGCGCGGAGGCTTCTTGCTTTCGAGTTCGGGTTTGTCGCGATAAATTCGGTCGATGGGCGCGGAGGGTAGATTGATGTCGGCGGTGGCGCGCGAGACCTTGACTTTCTTTTTGTCGACCTCGACCTCGAACTCCGTCAGTGCGCCCGTCCCCTTGATGCTTCGCCCCGGCCCGCCGAGCGGTAAATCCGGGTCGTTGAGTAACTCCAGCCGAAACGCCGCGACTTTCGCGATGGGCGGAGCGATCGTGAACTTCACGGAGTGCTTGGTAGGCGCGTAACCCGCCGCGAGCATGGAACGGTCGCCCATCGCGAGATAGCGCTGGCCGCCGGTCGAGATATCGTCCACGGCTGGCTGCACGGGCGTCCAAGCGCGATCCGCCGCCTCGACGCTCGTTTTCCAATCCGCAAAGCGCCGTTCCCAATCGGGCGTGCGGTGCTTCAGGTCGTTCTCGATTTCCTTGATCCGTGTGAGCACGTCGGCTCGCAAGGCCTGTTCGGCGGGCGTGTAGACCGTCATCGAGCCTTCGTGCGAGTCGTTCAGAAAAGCGAAGATTCGGTAGTACTCTTCCTGCTTGATCGGGTCGAACTTATGGTTGTGGCACTGCGCGCAGCCGATCGTCACGCCGAGTATCGCTTTGCCGATCGTGTCGATGCGGTCGAACATCGCCTCCATGCGGAACTGCTCGGGGTCGATGCCGCCTTCCTCGTTGATCATCGAGTTGCGCAAGAAACCCGTGGCTACTTTTTGATCCTGTGTCGCGTTCGGGAGTAAGTCGCCCGCTAACTGCTCGACGAGAAACCGGTTGTACGGCAGGTCGCGATTTAGGGCGTTAATGACCCAATCGCGATAGAACCAAACGGAGCGCTGCTTATCTTTCTCGTAGCCGTCGGAATCGGCGTAGCGCGCGGCGTCCAGCCAATGGCGCGCCCAGCGCTCGCCGTAGTGAGGCGAAGCGAGCAAGCGGTCCACCGCGCGTTCGTAGGCTTGCGGCGACTTATCCGCGAGGTACCGATCCACTTCCTCGATCGTCGGGGGCAGGCCGGTCAGGTCGAGATGCACGCGCCGCAGCAAACCAACGCGATCGGCTTCCGGCGAGAACTTTAGACCTTCTTTTTCGAGCCGCGCGAGGACGAACTTGTCGATCGGCCACAACGTATTCACGAGCGGAAACTCGGGCTCGACCGGCGGGACGAACGCCCAATGCTTCTTGATTTGCGCCTTCGCCGAGAGCGATTCCGGCCACGAAGCGCCTTCGTCGATCCAGCGCTTGATGGTGGCGATCTCTTCCGGCGGCAGCGGCTTGGCGCCCATCGGCATGCGCGCCTGGTCTCCCACGCCCGCGACGCGCTGATAGAGCGAACTTTCGACCGCCGCCCCGGCGTGGATCGTCTTCGCCGCCGCTTCCCGCGAATCGAGCCGCAGACCGCCTAACTGCGCCTTCTCGCCGTGGCAACCGGCGCAGGAGCGGGCGAAAATCGGGCGCACGTCGCGCGCGAAATCCACCGGATCGGCCGCCAACAAGAGGAGCGCGGTCCACGTCATCAATCACTAATGTATACCTGGAGGCATGCCGAACCCTCGTTTCGACGTTTGCGTGGTGGGTTCCGGGCCGGGCGGCGGAATCGCGGCCTACGTTCTGGCGGCGGCGGGATTGAAAGTCGCGTTGATCGAAATGGGTCGGCGGCTGCGGCCCGGCGCGGACTACAACGCGCACGCCGATCCTTACGATTCGCTCGACCGGCGGTTATCGCAGGGCAAGCCGGGCGCGATTTCGAGCGTCTGGAACGATTACTCGGAGCGCGATCATTTCACCGGCGTAGGCGACAATCCGCGGCACGGGCAGTTGCGCGCGTTGGGTGGCCGGTCGTTGTGCTGGGCAGGGCATTGCTTGCGGTTCGGACCGCTCGATTACACGCGCTGGCCGATTTCCTACGCCGACGTCGCGCCGTACTACGACAAGGCCGAACGATTCATGCAAGTCCATGGCATGAAGGACGGCTTGTCAAATCTGCCGGACGGCGTGTTCGAGAAAGCCGTGCCGATGCGCTGCCCGGAGCGCATGCTCAAACTCGGCGTCGAACGTTTAAAACAAAAAGGGCGAAAAATGGAGTTCGTCGCCCAGCGCAAGGCGATCCCCACGGAGTCGAGGCCCGGCGGCCGCACCGTGTGCCACTACTGCGGGCATTGTATGCGCGGCTGCGACGTCGATTCGAAGTACACGTCGGCGAACACGCCGATTCCGAAGGCGCTCGCCACCGGCAATCTAAAACTGTTCGCCGAAACGGCCATGACGCGCGTTCGCATGGCGAAGGACGGATCGCGCGTCGAGGGAATCGTGTGCGCGGCTTCCGACGGCGCGGTCTTCGAAATCGATTGCCGGGCGCTAGTGCTCGCTTGCAGCACGATCGAGACCGCGCGGCAATTGCTGATCGCCGGGATCGCCAATTCCAGCGGCACGGTGGGCAAGTATCTCACCAGTCACTTCGGGGTTACGGTCGCCGGACTGTTTCCCGGACTTAAGAATCGCGACGCTTCGAACGACGACGGAACCGATTATTACCACTCGCTGCTGACGGGACTTTACTGGGACAAACCGAACCCGAACTTCGAAGGGACGTATCAAGTGCAGTCCGGCGCGGGTTTGCACCCGACGAAGCTATTCATCAAGGACGCACCGGGCTGGGGATCGAGCTTCAAGCGCGCGCTAAAGGAACTGAACACGATTCACGCATCGATGAACATGCAAGGCTCGCTGCTGATCTCGTCGAGAAAGTTCGTCGATCTCGATCCGGCGGCGAAGGACAGGTACGGACTGCCTCTGCCCCGCATTCACCTGCACTACGAGGACAGCGATCTCGCGATGGCGCGCGACATGGTGGCGACCTGCGAGGAAGTGATTCTCGCGGCGGGCGGCGAGGTTTATTCGAAACCGCGCGACATTTCCCGCGAAGGGTTGGTGATCGACGGCAATCATTGGGTAGGCACGTGCCGTATGGGTCGCGACAAGAAGACGTCGGTGGTGAATACCGACGGACAATCGCACGACGTGCGAAACCTGTTTATCTGCGACGCAAGCGTGTTCGCCGCGTATCCCGAGAAGAATCCGACGCTGACCAACGTCGCGCTCAGTTGGCGTACCGCCGAGCGTTTGGCGACGAAACTCCGGCGGAGGGAAGTGTAAATGGAACGGCGCGAGTTATTGGCGATCTTGGGCTCGGCGGCGGTGGCCGCGCCCGCCAAGGTCGATATCGAGAACTACCGCCCCCGTTTCTTCACGGCCGACGAATACGCTAAGCTCGACCGGTTGACCGAAGCGCTGATCCCCTCCGACGGCACGCCGGGCGCGCACGAAGCGGGCGTCCGCTACTACATCGATACGGTGATGCACTACGCCGACCCGGCGGTGGGGCGTATGTGGCGCGAAGGCATCGCGCGGCACGACACCATCGAGAGCCTCGCCGCCGCCGCAAGTTTCTTTCGGACGTTCAAGCTGTTGACCGTGGAAGCCTACGCTCTTTCAAAGGAAGGCCAGAAGCACTTCGGGTACAAAGGCAATACGGCGGTCCGCGAGTTTAATCCCGCTTGTTGATAGAGTGGCGAGCATGTTGGCCGAACTGCTCGCTTTGACGCTTCTCGCTCAGGAGAAGCGCCCCGGATACAAGGACACTCCGCCTATCCCCGGCCAGAAGTGGCTGGTACACGACGCGGACCGCGTTCGCCCTCGCGAAGTGGTTCCAGGCGCGAGCTACGGCGCGCCGCCCTCCGACGCGATCGTGTTGTTCGACGGCAAAGACCTGTCGAAGTGGGAATCGGTGAAGCGCGGGAGCCCGCCCGGCGCTCCGGCGTGGAAGGTCGAGAACGGCTACGTCGAAGTGGTTCCCGAGACGGGGAGTATGCGGACCAAGGAAAGCTTCGGCGATGTCCAACTGCATCTCGAATGGGCCGCACCTTCGGTTGTCGTCGACAAAGATCAGTTTCGCGGCAACTCGGGCGTCGAGATTATGGGCCGCTACGAAATTCAGATTCTCGATTCCTGGGACAACCCGACGTACGCCGACGGCCAAGCGGCGGCGATCTACGGACAGTACCCGCCGCTCGTCACCGCGATCCGCAAGCCCGGCGAGTGGCAGACCTACGACATTATTTTCGAAGCTCCGAAGTTCGAAGGAGCGACATTGGTCAAAAATCCATATGTCACCGTGATCCACAACGGAGTCGTCGTTCACCATCGAGAGAAAATCCTCGCGCCGGTGGCGCACCGCGCCGTGCGCCCTTTCGCGCCGCACCCCGCGGAGCTGCCCCTGCAGTTGCAGAATCACGGCACGAAGGTCCGTTTCCGCAATGTTTGGGTGCGCCGTCTGAGCGGATACGATCATTAATATGCGTAAACCTTGGCTGGTCGCGGGCGGGATCGTTTTGGCGATTCTCGCCGGAGCCGCGATCTGGCTCACAAATAAAGCCAACCAACTCGAACCGGAGTTGCGCGCGCGCCTGATCGCTTACCTCGAATCGCGGTTCGACGGCGAGGTGAACATCGACAAGCTCGATATCGCCGGAGTGCCGCGCGTCGAGGTGAGGGTTTCCGGGATTCGCGTCCACCGGCGCGGCGACCGGTACCCGGTCGTAGTCGCGAAGTCGCTGCGGTTTCACGCCGACTATCTCGACCTGTTCGGCGAGATTAAACACATCAACTTGGTTCGCCTCGAAGGCTTCGAACTGACGATTCCGCCGAAGAGAGAGAAGCCGCCGGGCGAGGCGGAGGCGTCCAAGTCCGCCCAACCCAAGCCGTCCGAGGGAAGCGTTCCGGCCGTGGTGGTGGATCAAGTCGTCGCCGACAACACGTTGCTGCGCCTGGTGCCGCGCGATCCCGAAAAACCTTTGCGCGATTTCGAGTTGTACGGACTGCGCTTGCTCGGCGTCGGCGCGGGCAAGCCGATGACCTATCACGCGAAGCTCAAGAACTACAAGCCGCCGGGGATCGTCGATTCCACGGGAACGTTCGGCCCTTGGGTTCCCGGCGAGCCGGGCGAATCGCCGCTCTCGGGCAACTACACCTTCACCGACGCGGACCTCGGCGTGTTCAAGGGCATTACGGGAACCCTGCAGTCGACGGGCAAATTCGGAGGCGAGCTGGGCCATATCGAAGCCGAGGGCGAAACGCGCGTCCCGAACTTCGCCTTGAAGATGGCGAATCAGCAAGTGCCGCTCACCACGCACTACAAAGCGATCATCGACGGCACCAGCGGCAACACGGATCTTGTCCCCGTGGACGCGATGCTGAACAAGAGTCCCTTCCGGGTGTCGGGCAGCGTCGAGGGGCAAAAAGGCGTGAAAGGAAAAGAAGTGCGTCTGGCGGTGAAGATGACCGCCGCGCGTCTCGAAGATTTCATGCGTCTCAGCGTGAAGGGCAATCCGCCGATCGTCGGCGCGCTGGCCTACGACGGGCATATCGACATCCCGCGCGGCGACGAACAGGTGGTGGACAAGATTGGCCTCGACGGAACGTTCGTGTTAAACGGCGCGCGGTTCACGAGCAAGGAAATTCAGGACAAGATCGACGAACTGAGCCGCCGCGGCTCCGGCCATCCGGGCGACGAAGAGATCGACCGCGTCCGTTCGCGCATGCGCGGGAGATTCACGCTACGGGACACCGTGCTGCGCTTTTCCGAACTGCATTACGAGGTGCCCGGCGCGAGCGTGGACGTCATCGGCACCTACGGCCTGAAGAGCGAAGAGATCGCCTTCGCCGGGACGTTCCGGATGGACGCCACCGTCTCGGAGACGTTCAAAGGGATGAAGTCGATCATGCTCAAGCCGTTCGACCGCCTGTTTAGCCGTAAGGGCCAGGGGACGGTTCTCTCGATCAAGATCGAGGGCACCCGTGCGCACCCAAAGTTCGGGCTCGACGCCGGACGCACGTTTAAGAAGGCGGATAAATAGCGGCTCCGCGACGGATTCGTCCGGGCCGGGAACACCCCGAATGGCGGATGTCTCGTTCGAGATCGCTCTGATCCTGCTTATGGTGATCGCCAACGGCGCGTTCGCCATGTCGGAGATCGCGATCGTCTCCGCCCGCAAAGCGAGGCTGCACCGCTTGGCCGAGTCCGGCAATTCGTCCGCCAAGGAAGCGCTGCGGATGGCCGAATCGCCGGACCAGATGCTGGCCACCGTGCAGGTGGGAATCACGCTGGTCGGCACGCTGGCCGGCGCGTTCGGCGGCGCGACGATCGCCGAGCAAATGGCGCCTTCGCTGGCCGGTCTGCCCTGGATCGGCCCGCACGCCGAAGCGGTCAGCCTGGGCTTGGTCGTCGTCGCGATTACCTATTTCTCCTTGATCCTGGGAGAACTGGTGCCGAAGCGGATCGCGCTCGCCGCGCCGGAGCGGATCGCGATGCTTTCGGCCCGGCCCATCGGCTGGTTGTCGCGCGCCGCCTCGCCGCTCGTGAGCTTTCTCGGCGCCTCTTCGACTCTGGTCCTCAAACTACTTCCCCTCCGTCGGGGCGGCGAACCGGCGGCCACGGAGGAGGAGATTCGTCTGCTGCTGCTGCAAGGCGCGCAAACCGGCCAGATTCAGCCCGCCGAACGCCAGATGGTGGAAGGCGTGTTCCGATTGGGCGACCGCAAGTCCGCCGAGGTGATGACGCCGCGATTCCAAATCGAGTGGGTGGATCTCGATCTGCCCCGCGCCGAAATTCTCGAGCGGTTGAGGCATAGCCGCTTCACCCGGCTGCCGGCCGCGCGCGGCGATCTGGACCGCGCGGCGGGGTATCTACAAATCCAGGATTTGTTCGACGACGCGCTCGCCGGCCGCGATCTTCCCATCGAGAAGTATCTGCGCCGCCCGATTCTGGTGCCCGCCGGGTTTCCCGCCTTGCGCCTGGTCGAACGGTTCCGGTCCGCCAAGGAACATCTGGCGCTGGTGGTGGGCGAACACGGCGACGTGCTGGGTTTGGTCACGACGACGGACGTGCTCGAGGCGATCGTCGGAGAACTGCCGCATTTCGGCGAGCCGGACTCCGCTAGGATCGTTCGCCGCGAAGACGGTTCTTTGCTGGTGGACGGACTGCTGCCCACCGGCGAGCTACGGCAACTGATCGGCGTCGATCGGCTCGACGACGAAGGCGAACCGTTTCACACGCTCGCCGGTTTCGTCATGCATCGCATGGGCAAGGTGCCCGCCACCGGGGATTTCTTCGACGCCTTCGACCGTCGCTTCGAGGTGATCGATATGGACGGCAACCGGATCGACCGGGTGCTGATCGGCGCGGTTCGGCCTCCGTCCGACGACAGCCCGGCTTAGTGACAGCCGGAAGCGCAACCGCAGCCGTCGCCCTTCCAGGCCGACACTCCCTCGCGCACGACGATCGGCACCATGGCCAGAGCCGCCACCGGATCGGCCCACCACCATCCGAAGAGCGCATTGAGCGCAAGGCCGCCCAGCAGAATCACCGACAGATAGGCGCACAGTTGGGTTTGTTTCGAATCCGCCACCATCGCGGCGCTCGAGATGTTGCGGCCCACGCTGCGCTTGGCCCGCGCGATGAAGGGCATGATCGTCGCCGATAGCAGCGCTAGGGCGATTCCCGGCCAACTGATCTCGGGCCGCTCGCCCTTAAACAGGGATTCCACAGCTTCGTAGAAAACGTATCCGGCGAGGGCGAAAAACGACGCGCCCACCAGCTTCTGCGCCAGCCGTTCGTTCGAGGCGCCCGAATTCAGCCGCCACAGCATTACCGATCCGGACGACATTTCGATCAGACTGTCGATTCCGAATCCGACCAGCGCGACGCTACCCGCCGCCGCGCCCGAGCCCAGCGCGACGATCGCCTCGATGCAGTTGTACCCGAGGGTCAGGTATTCCAGGCGCAGGCCCCGGCGAATCTGTACCGCTTGCTCCAATCTACTAGGTGACCACGTTTTTAGGCGTACCGTCGATCCACGCTCGCAGATTCTCGACCGCCATACCCAGCAACCGCGACCGCGCCTCCGTCGAAGCCCACGCCATGTGCGGCGTAATCACGCAGTTCTTCGCGCCGATCAGCAAGCTGCCCGAAACCGGAGGCTCCTCGTTCAACACGTCGATGCCCGCCCCGGCGATTCCGCCCGAGTTCAACTCTTCGGCCAAATCCTCTTCCACCACCAACGGGCCGCGCGAGGCGTTTAGAAGAAAAGCCGTTTTCTTCATCCGCTTTAGAGTTTGGGCGTTGATCAACCCGCGCGTATCTTCGACCAGCGGGCAGTGCAGACTCACGACGTCCGACTCTTCGAGCAGGCCTTTCAGCGAAATCCACTCGAACGGCAAGTCCGACGGAGCGTGGGTCATCGTTTCGTCGTAGGCGACGATCTTCATGCCCATCGCGTGCGCGATTCTGGCGGTCTGTTGGCCGATGCGCCCGAATCCGATCACCCCGAACGTCTTGCCCGCGAGCTCGATCGACGGGTCGAGCGAGTAGCTCCAATCGGGATTGCGCCGCCAACCGCCCGATTCGACGTCGGCGGAGTGCCGTCCCACGCGATTCGCCAATTCGAGCAGCAACGCGATGGTGTGCTGCGCTACGGAATGCGTGCCGTAGGTCGGGATGTTCGTCACCGCGACACCGCGCTCGCGCGCCGCCGCTACGTCCACGATGTTGAATCCGGTGGCGAGCACGCCGATGTAGCGCAACGCGGTAAGCCGTTCGATTCGTTCGCGCGGAAACGAGCACTTGTTGGTCAAGACCGCGTCCGCTTCCTCGCAACGTCGGTCGATCTCACCCGCGGCGCTGCGGTCGTGAACGGTGAGTTCTCCCAGCGCGGCGAGAGCGTCCCAACTCAGGTCGCCGGGGTTTAGCGCGTAGCCATCGAGGACGACGATTTTCATTCGGTGGGCTTTCGGACGACGATCTCCGCCAGTACGTCTTCGGCGTAGTGTAGCAACTCCCATCCGGCGAACTCCTCGCGCAACACGCCCGGCGGCATGGCGAATCGCCCCGTCGTTTTGGTCACGCCCGTAAACAGCCCGCCCGGCCGCACGCCGTCGCGGATCGGGGCGTAGAGATCGCGTTGGTAGTAGAGCGTATTCAAGATCAAATCCCACGCGCCCCTCTCGATGCGGTACTCGCCCGATTCAAGATCCGCTTCGACGATCTCGACCTCCGGGCTACGCGCCGCCAATTGCGCCAGCGCCTCGCGGTCGCGGTCGACGGCGGTGACGCGCCACCCGTGCGCGGCGAGAAAGCTCGCGTGCCGCCCGCTTCCGCAGGCGAGATCGAGCGCGCGTCCCGGCCTTCCCGCGAACTCGACCGCTCGCGTTACCACCCACAGCGGCGGCGGAGGATCTTGAAATTGTTCCGTTATTATCGAAGAAGGCGTCATCCGCTTTTTCCATGTCGAATCCCACCGAACCCTCGCCGAGTATCAATAGCTGGCTCGAACAAGAGATGTACGAGCAGTATAAGTACAACCAGCAAACCGTGGACGACCCCTGGCGGCAGGTGTTCGAGACCAACGGCGTGACCGCCAAAACCAACGGGCAAACCGTCAATGGCAACGCCCCGGTTAACACCCAGGTCGCCGCCGAACCCGCGCCCGCCGCGACGGCTCCGGCGCCCGCACCGGCTCCGGAGACGGCGGCGATCGCGAAAGCTCCCTCCGCTCCTCCCGTGCCGGCCGAGGAAACCGAACCGAGCCCCAGCGAACAGATGGTCCCGCTGCGCGGCGCGCCGCTCCGCATCGCGGAGAACATGAACCTCAGCCTCTCGGTGCCCACGGCCACGTCGCAGCGCGTCTTACCGGTGCGCGTGGTGGACGAGAACCGGAAGCTGGCCAACGATTACCGCGACATCGCCGGGCAATCGAAGCTTTCTTACACGCACTTCATCGGCTGGGCGATCGTGCAGGCGCTGAAATCGCAACCCAACCTCAATAACGCCTACCTGCAGAAAGACGGCGAATCGTTTCGCGTAGTCCGCAACGCGGTGAACTTCGGACTGGCGATCGACGTACCGGGCAAGGACGGCACGCGATCCTTGTTGGTGCCCTCGATCAAGAACGCGGGCGACATGACGTTCGTCGAGTTCGTCGCCGCGTTCGACGATCTCGTCGCGCGGGGCCGCGCGGGCAAACTTCAGCTTCCCGATTTTCAGGGTACGTCGATTTCGCTCACCAATCCCGGCACGGTCGGCACGGTCGGTAGCGTGCCGCGGCTGATGCCCGGACAGGGCGCGATTATCGCCACGGGCGCGATGGACTACCCGGCGGAGTACGCGGGCGTCGCTCCGGAAACGAAGGCCGCGCTCGGCCTCAGCAAGGTGATGACCGTCACCTGCACCTACGACCATCGCGTGATCCAAGGCGCGGAATCGGGCATGTTCCTCGGCCGCCTCGCCGATCTGTTGCAGGGTAAGGACGGCTTCTACGAAGGAGTTTTCGAAAGCCTCGGCATTCCGGCCCGGCCGGTATTGTGGCAACCCGACAAGGCTCCGGCGCTGCCCGGCTTGCGTCCGGCGGCGAGCGAAGCGAACAAGGAAGCGGCGATCCTGCAGTTGATCAACGCCTATCGCGTCCGCGGGCACCTGATGGCGGATATCAATCCGCTCGATCCGGTAACGAAGGTGCACCCGGAACTCGATCCCGAGACTTACGGGTTGTCGCTCTGGGACCTCGATCGCGAGTTTCATTTCGGCTCGCTCGGCGCGCTGAGCGGCACCGCCGCTCCCAAGCCCGTCTGCACGCTGCGCGAGATTCTCGACGTGCTACGCCGCGCCTACTGCGGCAAGACCGGCGTCGAGTACATGGACATCCATAACGTCGAGGAGAAGTTGTGGCTGCAAAGGAAAATCGAGAGCCCGGAGGCGCTCGCGCCGCCCTCGGCCGAACGGCGCGTGCGAATCTTGCGGCGTTTGCTCGAAGCCGAAATGTTCGAGCAGTTTCTCGAAGCCCGCTATAAGGGCCAGAAGCGCTTTTCGCTCGAAGGCGGCGAGAGTGCGTTCGCCGCGCTCGACGAGTTGTGCGAATTGAGCGCGGCGGCGAACGTCCACGAGATCGTGATCGGCATGCCGCATCGGGGACGTCTCACCGTCATCGGCAACTTGATCGGCCAGCACGTGCGCGTCTTCACCGCGTTTGAAATCGGCGCGGACGACGACGACGACGTGAAGTATCACATCGGCGCTTCGGGCGACCGCGCTACGTCGAACGGCCGCGACGTTCGCGTTACCGTGCTGCCGAATCCCAGCCATCTCGAAGCGGTCAATCCGGTAGTCGAAGGCGTGGTCCGCGCCAAGCAGAACCGCTTGGGCGACGAGAAGCGCGTTCGCGTGGTTCCCATCGCCATGCACGGCGACGCGGCGTTTATGGGGCAAGGCGTGGTGGTCGAGACGATGAATCTGTCACGTCTGAAGGGCTATACGACGGGCGGCACCATTCACATCGTCGTTAACAATCAGGTGGGCTTCACCACCAATCCCTCCGACGGCCGTTCTTCGACGTATTCGACCGACATGGCGCGGGCCATCCAGGCGCCCGTATTCCACGTCAACGGCGACGATCCCGAGGCGTGCGTGCGCGCGGCGCGCTTAGCGTTCGAGTACCGGCAGGCGTTCGGTAAAGACGTCGTGATCGACGTGATCTGCTACCGCAAGCACGGCCACAACGAGGGCGACGACGCCACCTATACGCAACCGCTGATGTACAAACGGTTGAAGACGCATCCCTTCCCCGCGCAGCGATACCGGGACCGCCTGATCCGCCAGAAAGCCGTTTCGGCGGAAGAAGTGGAGGCGATTCGCGCCGAGATCCGGGAGCGTCTCGAAAAAGGGCAGGAAGAGGCGAAGAAGAATCAAAGCGTCGAGGCGGAGGTCCCCTATCCGGCGATCGTCAGCCCGGCCACCGGCATTGGCCGCGCGATGTTCGAGGAAGTGGTGCGCGGCTTGCACGCGCTGCCCGACGGCTTCGAAGCGCAGGACAAGATCAAGGGCTTCATCGAAAGACGCCTGAAGGCGATCGAGAACGGCCCCATCGATTGGGCGCTGGGCGAAGCGTTGGCGTTCGGCTCGCTGCTGCTCGAAGGGCAATCCGTGCGGTTGTCGGGGCAGGATTCGACGCGCGGCACGTTCTCGCAACGCCATCTAGGCTTCTTCGACCCCCATACCGGCGTGGAATTCCAGCCTCTCTCGAAGCTCGCCGCCCAGGGGCGTTCCCGCTTCGAGGTGGTGAATAGCTCGCTTTCCGAGTTCGCCGTGATGGGCTTCGACTACGGCTACTCGGTGGCCGACGAGGATTCGCTGGTCGCCTGGGAAGGACAATTCGGCGACTTCGCCAACGGCGCGCAGATCATCATCGACCAGTTCCTCAGCTCGGGCGAATCGAAGTGGGGTCAGCAGACCTCGCTTGTCTTACTTCTCCCGCACGGCTACGAAGGCCAAGGGCCGGAGCATTCCTCCGCCCGCATCGAACGCTTCCTGCAGCTTTGCGCCGAGCGCAACATGATCGTCGCCAACTGCACGACGCCCGCGCAGTATTTCCATCTTCTGCGGCGGCAGGCTGGTCTACGCAAGCCGCTCGTCGTGTTTACGCCGAAATCGATTCTGCGGCACGCGAAGGCGGTCGGCCATATGGCCGACTTTACGGCGGGCGCGTTCCGCGAAGTGATCGGCGATTCCGAGGCGTTGCGCGCGCGGCGGGCGATTTTCTGCACCGGTAAGGTCTACTACGACTTGCTCGAAGCGCGCGAGAAGAAGCAGGCGCCACACGTGGCGATCGTCCGCTTGGAGCAGTTGTATCCGTTCCCCGAAGATCAGGTGCGCGACGTGCTCGCGCGCTACTCGAGTTCGGCGGAATTGCTTTGGGTGCAGGAAGAGCCGCGCAACATGGGCGCTTGGAAGTTCGTCGAGGACCGCATGCGCGAAACGCTCGACCAGACGCACCGCGCGATTCGCTACGTCGGACGCGTCGCCGCCGCCAGCCCGGCCACCGGTTCGGCCAAGCGCCACGCGGCGGAGCAGGCGGCGATTCTCGACGAGGCCTTCGCCGACGTGCTGCCCGCCCCGCGCCGCGCGCCGCGGAAGAAGCTGGTCAAGCGGCGGAAGAGCTAAGGGCGGTAGCGATTCAACGCGTCGAGGTCCGCAAGGTCTTTCGGTCGATCGCTACTCAGTTTGTTCGCCTTCAGGTCCGCGACGCCCATGATCGGTACTTCGATCCCGTCGATGGCGACTATCTCTCGGTTTTGGCGGCACTCTTCGTAAGACGGCTACGCCGTCGTTTACTACACCGAACCTCGCTATACCGCCGATATCGACATTTGGATCGCTACGTCGCCGCCGATTAGCAGATAGTCAACTCCGGTTTCGTTTAACGAATTCAATAGATCTCTGAAATCTTTCGGTAGCAGGGTCGTAGCCATAAATGGATTGGCGGATGAACTCCAAGCTCTGAAATTTCAGATCGGACGATTGAGCCTGCCAATACGCCCGGTCGTCCTCCTCGGCTTCCTCGAACGAGTGGCAAATCTTAAACACCGTTTTGTCTAAGCGCGGGAACCGGTCTTCCACTCTTATTTTACCGTGCCCCATCTCGAAAATTTATTGAGAATAATCCCGCGCGCCGAGCCACTTCACTTTCGTACAGAAAGGACTATTCCCTCTATGCCTATGACCGAAGAGCGCCGCCGGCAGATTCGCACCGCGATGGCGCAACTCGATAAACAGTTCGGAAGCGGCGTCATTCATCAGTTCGGCACGAATCTTATCGTTCCCGTAAAGGTGATCTCCTCCGGGTCGGTGTCGCTCGACGCGGCGCTCGGCGCGGGCGGGTTTCCGCGCGGGCGCGTGATCGAGATTTTCGGCCCGGAGTCCTCGGGCAAGACCACGCTCGCCCTGCATGTCATCGCCGAAGCCCAAAAGAACGGCGGCGCGGCGGCCTTTATCGACGCCGAGCACGCCCTCGACCCGGAGTACGCCGGGCGGCTCGGGGTCGAGATCGACGACCTCTTGATCTCGCAGCCCGATTCGGGCGAACAAGCGCTCGAAATCGCGTCCACGCTAGTCAGCACCGGCGCGGTGGACGTGATCGTCGTCGATTCCGTCGCCGCGCTGGTCCCTAAGGCGGAACTCGAGGGCGAGATGGGCGACAGTCACATGGGCCTACACGCGCGCCTAATGTCGCAGGCGTTGCGTAAGCTCACCGGCGCGGTGTCGAAGACCAACTGCTGCCTGGTTTTCATCAATCAAGTCCGGGAAAAGATCGGCGTCGTATTCGGCAATCCGGAAACCACTACCGGCGGGCGAGCGCTGAAGTTCTACGCCTCCGTGCGGGCCGAAGTGCGGCGCGGCGCGCCGATCAAGGACGGCGAAACGACGATCGGCAACCGGACCAAGGTGAAACTCGTGAAGAACAAGATCGCCGCGCCGTTCCGCGAGGCCGAGTTCGACATCCTGTACGGCGAAGGGATTTCGCGCGAAGGCGACCTGCTCGATCTGGGCGTCGCCGAGGAACTGGTCGAGAAGTCGGGGACTTGGTATAGCTATCGCGGCGAGCGCATCGGTCAGGGCCGGGAGAACGCCCGGACGTACCTCAAGAACAATCCCGAAGCGTTCTCCAAACTCGACGCCGAAGTGCGGAAGCGTATCGCCGCGCATCGCGCCGAACGGATCGCCAAGATACGCGGCGGTAAGCCCGCGCCGGAGCCGGTTGTCGCGGCGGCGACCGCCTAAGCGAGTCCCGAGGCGGCTTGGTTGGGCCGCCACAACGCTTCCTCGACTTCCAGTTGACGGTTCGACCAGCGACTATAGACGAAGAGGGCGTCGCTCAACCGGTTGAGGTAAGTCACGGCCGACTCGGGCACGGATTCGTGCTTCGAGAGCGCCACCACGATCCGCTCGGCCCGACGGCAAACGGTCCGGCAGATGTGCAATTCCGCGTTCAGGCGAGACCCGCCCGGCAGCACGAACGAGCGCAACGCGGGCAGCGCGGCGTTCATTTCGTCGATCTCCCGCTCCAGTTGCTCGACGTCGCGCCCGGTCACGTGCGGCTGCCGGGGATGGACGTCCTCGGGCATCGTCGCCAGAATCGATCCGAGGTTGAACAACTCGTGCTGTACCCGGGTGAGAATCTCCGCCAAACGCAGGGTGGCAGGGCGCTCGGCGGCGGAGGTAACCGCAAGCCCCACAAAGGAATTCAACTCGTCGATGGTCCCGTAGCTCTCGATCCGGAGCGCGTCCTTCGACACTCGCTGGCCGCCGACCAAAGAAGTAAAGCCCCGGTCGCCCCCCCGCGTGTAGATGCGGTTGAGGGCGAGCCGGGGCTCGTTAAACGGCGTATCCGCCATCGATCCCGAGAGCCGCCCTTATTTGGGGCAGCCCTTCACGTCGGGAGCGGCCTCGGGCGTACCGACGCCGGTGGGCATCGGACCCTTACCGTCGCGCGGTACCAGCCACACTTCGACGCGGCGGAACTTCGCCTTGTCGTCGTTGGCCCGAATGCGCGAACTGGAGCGTTCCCGCACCGAATCCTCGCAAAGCGCGGTGCGCAGCGGCGAGTTCTGCTGATCGGCCACCGTCGCGATCTTCACGCGATTGCGGTCGAACCGTTTGCAGGGCTGCTCGCCCGCCAGCAGGTAAGCGGCGGCGTTCTCCACCCGTTCCCGATCGAGGGCCGATTGACCGCGGCGGCGGCGAATCTTCGCCTCGCTCGCGTCGATGTGGCCGACGAGCAGGATGTCGTAATCGTTCGAAGCCATCGCCTGTTCGTATACGCGATCCAGGGTGCGCTTACCGCAGTTGTTTACGCGACCGTTGCCGTTCGCGAACAGAATGTCGTCGAACTGCGTGGCGCGTAGAGCCGGAGGCGGCGGCGGGGGCGGGGGCGGGCAGGGGGCCGCCACGACTTCCACCGGAACCGAAGCCGTCGAAGAACCGCCCTTGGCGTCGCGAACGGTCACCCGCGCGTTCAGCGTGCGGCGCGTGCCGCAGGCGAGATTCAGACCGGCGGGCGAGAACGTACGCGACGCTCCCGAACCCGAGAGCGATCCGCCGTCCACTTCCCACGTATAGGTCACGTCGCCCGAGCACTCGGAGAGTCCCGGAGTGGCGGTTAGCGTCGAGGTACCGCTCGGCGGGATCGTCGTCGGGGAGGCGCTCGCCGAAACGGTAGGAGCCTTGTAGTCCTTCACCGTGATCGTGGTGTCGCGCGCCGAGGCGGCCAACGGATTCTTGCGGAGATACTTCAGCATCCCCTTATCCTTCACGCCCGCGATATCCGGATCGACGACCGCGCGCACCGCCACCGCGCCGGTCTTCGCCGGGGCCCGCATCGTGATCGAGTCCGCCGTACCCATATCCTGGCCGTCGACCGTCCACTTGTACTTCGAAGCGACGCCATTCATCGTGTTCGTCACCGGAAGGCGCAACGTAACGCTATCGCCGGGGCAAACCGACATGGCCGAAGCCTCGATCGAGCCCGGACGGAAATCGCCGATTACCGGTTCGACGAGCGTACCCAAATAGAAGGTCAGGCCGCCGGTCAATTGCAGCGAATTGAGCGGGCTGCGCTCGACGAAGGTCACGCGATTGGGGATCGTCGTCGCGGACTCCGGAACGCCCAGAGTGGTCGATTGCGTCAGATACCCGCGACCGTCTACCCGTAGGCCGACGCGCGGCGCCAGCCTCGCCTTGAGGCCCGCGCCGTAATTGAACATCGGCACAAACCCGGTCTTCAGGTTCACGGGGGCGCCGAGGCCGTTGCCGTTCGCGGTCAACGCCGCGTTGCGAGCCTTGTCGGTGGGAACGTACCAGTTAAAGCCCGGGCCCGCCGTCACAAACGGACGAACCGCCGCGTCGCGCGGCGTGAAGTGGAACACCGGATTGACGCTCACCTGCCGCTGGCGCAGACCGAACGTCGTGGTCTCGAAGCTGTTGGGCAGCGTAAAGCGGGCGTTATTCGTTCCATGGACGGTGACGGCCTGTTCTAGGCCGACATAGTTCCAAAGGTTCTGGGTGACACGGAACCCGGCGACGCCGCCGCGGCCCAAGTCGAAATACGGGCGCGGGTCCTGCCGTTTAAAGAACGATCCGCCACCGAAAATATTGATTTCGTACTTCCCATAAACGGGCTCTGTCTTGCTCTGAGCCGCCAGAGGCACGGTCGAGGCGGCGATAACGCCAAGCACGACTAGGTTGGTCAGTTTCATTGGAAGTGATCTCTCTCCCTTACAAACGTCTCATAATTATGGCAAAAAATCCCCGGCGAAAACACCCTGGCCCTCGGCGAGCGCGAAGATTTTACCCTCGCCGAACGCCAACCGCTTGACGAGCCCGGCCTCGATCCGCCCGGAAAATTCGCTCCATTTGGCGCCGCCGTCGCGGGTGACAAAAACCCGACCCAACTGCGACACCGCCCAGATTCCAGGCGATTTATCGTGCGCGGCGACGCCGAAGAAGTAACCCTCCGGCAGCCCGTCGCCCGTGATCCGCACCCAACCGTCGGCCCAGCGGAACAGGCCTTCGCTCGTCGTGGCCAAAATCTTTCCCCACCGGTCGATCGCCGCTCCAAACGCCCGGCCCGGCGCCGCCGGTATCTTTGCCCAGCCTTTCGGCGATTGGAGCCAAAATCCGCTAGCCCCTCGCAACATCAGCGATTTACCGGCTCCAAATACATCGTACACGGTCCCAATCCCGGCGGGTGAAGGAATTTTCACCCAAGCCTCCCCGACTTTACGAAACACGCCGCGATCCGTTCGCGCCACCCATCCATCGGAAACCGGAACCAATTGCTGTACCTGCGGCAAACCGAGATCGATCTCTTTCCAGCGATCGCCGCCAGTGGCGAACACGGCGGTCCGCCCGTCGGTCCGCACTAAAACGGCATGCAATTGATTGGCCACCGCGATCTCGGTCACCGGCCGCCCGACAAATCCTCGGTTAATTTCGCCGAAATCGATGCCCGCCGTCGTCGATTTCATCAGACCGCGATCTTGCGTCGCCATGTAAAGAACTCGGCTATCGACCGGCGAATATTCGAGCGAACGAATGATAAAGTCGTTCATCTTTCGCCATGTGAAGCCCGCGTCCGCCGATTTCCAGAGCCCGGCGGTCGTCCCGGCCAGCAGCAGGTGGGAATACTCCGGGTCGGCGATAATCTGATGCGTGCGACGGTCGGTGCCCGGAATCCCTTGCGCCCTCCGCCATTTGCCGCCCGCGTTGTCGCTCGCGTAGATCCCGCTGCAGGCGCTCGCGTAGATACGCTCGGTATCGCGCGTATCTACGTGGATCGAAAACACATCGGAATCGTCGAGCATTCCGTCGTGAATCACCGCCCAGGTTTCGCCGCCGTCCGCCGTTTTCCAAGGCAGGTGCGTCGTTCCGGCGTAAATGCGCCGCGCGTCCTTAGGATCGAACGCGAGCGACATCACCGGCGTCGGTCCGTCGCCCGCCGCGCGCCAAACGCCGTTCCGGTAGAGCGACACCCCTCGCCGCGTGCCCGCCGCGATTACGCCGGGATCCGCCGGGAAAAACGCCAGCGCGAATACCGACTGTCCTTCGAGCGTCCGCTTCCATTTCGCGCCGAAATCGCTCGATTCGTAAAGCCCGGAGAATTCGCCCGTTTCGTCGGAAACCGCCACCAACCAGCGCGCCGAATCGGCGGGGTGAATCCTTACCGTCTCGATCATCGAGCCGGGCAGGCGCGGAAACGGGACGCGCGTCCAGTTGCGGCCGGCGTTCTCCGACACGAACAGGTTGCCGTTGCGCGAGGAAGCGATCAGCCGCTCCGGGTTGCGCCGGTCCACCGAAAGAGAACCCGCCGGACCGCCGTAAGGGCCGATCGAGGTCCAATCCCCGGCCAAGGCCATCAATAAGAAAAGACTCAAACTTCTAGTTTGTCAGAACTGCAATTGCAGCGTAAACCGGAAGCCGCGCCCTTCGTTCAACGTATTGGTGATTTTGCCGAAGGCGGGCGACGTGAGGTCGGCGTTCGGCTCGGCGAACTGCGGGGTGTTGGTGAGGTTGATCGCCTCCGCGCGGAACGTCACGGCGCGTTCGGCGCGCAAAATCCAACTGCGCGACACCGCCGCGTTCATATTGAAAATTCCTCCCCGGCGGAACGTGTTGACGCCGAGATTACCGCGCTCCTCGGTCGGCGCCATAAACCGGAAAGCGGACCGCGGCAGCAGACTCTCCGAGGTGTCCGGATCGCCGATCGTTCGCCCTAACACCGATGGATCGACGACATGCGGACGGTCGCCGTTCGCCCCGTCGACGTTGCCGAATCCCGGGCCGTCGGAGCCGGCGATCACGGTGAACGGCATACCGGTTTTCCAGAGCCACACCGTCGAGAGTCCCCAACTCCCCAACGCGCCTTCGAGCCAACGGCCGCCCCCGCGCCACGCCGGCAGTTCGTAGCGCACCCGCATCAATCCCGCGTGCGATTGATCGAAGGCGCTCAATCCGCGTAAATCGGGCTGCAGCGTGCGCTCGCTTTGCGAGTGTCCCTGCCGCGCGTCGTCGCCCGCCGCGGTGTTGAGATAGTTGCCGCCGTTGTCGATCGCCTTCGAAAACCAGTACGACGCGTCGACGGTGAGACGCCGCCACTCGGGAACGACCAGCGTCGCGCGCCCGGCGTCGAAAAACGCGCGCGATCCGTTCAGTACCGGGCGAATCTCGAAGAAGTTCGGGTCCGGCCGCCGGTCGTTAATCGTCGCGGTAATTTGCGGGACGCCGGGTACCGGTTGCGCGCGATTGGTATGCCACAGCAACAGCAGCTTGTGCGTGCGGCTGCCGACATAGCCGAGTTGCAATCGCCACTTGCCCGCTAACTGCGTTTCCCAACCGAAGTTGTATTGGTGCGAGTAGGGATTGCGCAGGTGGCGCGGCACGCGGAACACCGTCGCCCGCGCGTTCGGCGATAGATCCATGTTGGCGAACGGATCGAGGATGTCGGGCGTCTGCACCTCCGGCTTCAGGAACAGCGGCGGATTCCAGCGCTCTTGCTGAAACGTAATCGGGAACAGTTCGCTGAATTGCGCCGAGTAAGCCGCGCGGACGACGCCCCGACCCGCTCGCCACGCAAGGCCGAAACTCGGCGCGAGGTTGTTGCAATCGCAATCGTACGCCACGTTCGTGAGCCCGTTGACTTCCTTAGGACCCAATTGCGGCTGATACCGTAAGCCCACCGTGAGATCGAGCGCGCCCGACACCCGGACGCTGTCGCCCACGAAGTAGCTTTGCTCCCAGTTTCGGAACCCGCGGTCGAGTTCGCCGTAACCGAAAGAGAACCGGTTCGGCACGCCCAACCGGAAGTTGGTGATCGCGTCGCGGCCGAAATCGTTGCGGAAATACCAGTTGCCGCGATTCGACGACGCCTCGCGCCCGTTGAACTGGGTCCGGTCGATCTCGCCGCCGAAGACCCAGCGATGCCGCCCCACCGTGTGGGTGACCAGCGCGGCGTAGCGGAAGCGGTTCTGTACGCGGTCGATCGGGATACCGGCGCTGGGGCCCAGGGGCGTGAACGCGGTCCCGATCTGCACTTGCGGACCGACGTGATTCGGTTCGGGCACCAGCAGCGAGCGCACGCGGTCGAACCCGATCGAGAATTCGCCCGCCGTGGTGGGGCGGAACGCGCGCTGCCAGGTGAGCCGCGCGGCGTGGTTCTTGGTCGTCGTGTCCGGATTCTGTCCCGCGACGAACTGGAACGCGTCCACGCGCTGATTGGTATAGGTGTGCCGCGCCGAGACGCGATCCCGCGCGCCGAACAGTTGGTCGAGCCGCAGCGAGGTGGTGTCCGTGTCGACCGACTGGGGAGCGTTGGCGTTCAGCGCCCGCGGGTCGATATCGGTGCGGTTGGGCAGCGCCGTGGGATAGGCTGCCAGCCACGTTTGAAGCAGCGCCCGCACGCGGGGGTCCGCGGCAAGGAGGATTCGCTCTTCCGCGCGCGGTACCAGCACGTTGCCGTTCACTTGGCCGCGAATCTTCTGCTGCGACGCGTCGATTCCGAGCCAGGCCTTCTTCCATAGGGGAATCGAGAGGTTCGCGCCGTATTCGTTCTCGCGCGCCGGGGCGACACCGCCCACTTGAAAGAACGATCGCGCGCTCGTCACGCTGTTCGAGTGCGTCCAGAAGGCCGTGCCGCGCACGCGGGAAACGGTTTTCGCCTCGGGGAGGTGGGGCGGGACGATGGGCGGATTGCCGAACTCGCCCCCGAAGTAATTGCGCTGCGCCTGGAACTCCTCGACAATGGTGGCGCTGGTGCCGAGCCGCTTGCGCAACTCCTTCATCGCGTTGTTGTCGATGAGGTTGAACTGCACGTTCTCGTTGCGACGGCCTTCGCCGGAATCGCTGTCGGACTTGCCGAGTAGGTTCAACTGCGCGGGCTCGGCGACCGAAATCGCTTTTTGCGGCGGAGCGGGCGTCGCCCCGGGCGCGGATTTCTCGCCGTCCTGGACAAGCAGCAGTAGGGCGAGCGCGAGCAATATCTAACGAGAATATCGTTACGCGCGGTCGTGAATCTCGCCGGCGATTACGGTTAAGGTAACGGGCGACTTCGCCTTACTCACCGCCGCGACGAGCCGTACCAACTCGCCGGGAGCCATCGGGACGATACAGCCGTCGCTGCCGCGCGGTCCGCGTCCGTGAATCGCAAACCCGTCGCGGCTCCACATCAAGTGCGGGTTTTCGGGGACAAGGTCGATCCAGTTCGCCCGGGACGCACGCAGGCGAAGGGTGTAGCTGCCGCAGGGCAAGGGGCCGCCGATCGGATTGGGGCCCTTCTTGACCCACGAGAGGTACGGGTTGTTGGCCAGCCCGGTGTTCTCCGCGCCCTCGATTTTGGTCCCGGCGCGTCCGCCCGAAACGGCGCGCATCTGAAAGCGCGCTCCCTCGACTTCCCCGGCCAGCAATTGGTCCGCGATTAGGTAGAGCAGCCTGTTCATACCCTCCTAAGCGGATTCTCCGGCCGGACCGGCTCAAGGAATCGATTCGCGAAACCGTTCGTCGAGCGGCACCCGCCACCCCGCGACCAGGCGGTTCGTCTCGTTCGCCATCCCGACCACCGCCATCAGTTCGGCGAACTGCGCGTCCGTCATCCCCGCCCTTCGCGCGGCGGCGGTGTGAGAAGCGATGCAGTACTCGCACTGATTGGTGGCGGAGACCGCGATGTAAATCAGTTCTTTTGTTGGCGTGTCGAGCGCGCCCGGCGCCATCACCTGCTTGACGGACTCCCAGGTGCGCTTGAGCGTCGCCGGATCGTGCGCGAGGACCTTCCAGAAGTTGTTGACGTAGTCCGTTTGCCGAGTGATGAGGATGTCGTCGTAGACCGCCCGGACTTCCGCGCTCGCGTCTGGATATTCGATGGGTTGGGGCATGCTCAAGTTTCCTTCTGTGAGCGCTGGCCCGGCAACGGGCGGCGCGGCGCTAGACTCGAATCATGACCCGCAAAGCCTCGGTGGTGATCGAAGCGGACCAACATGGCTTTTACGCTTACTGTCCGGATCTCAAGGGCTGCCAAAGTCAAGGTGACACTCTTGACGAGGCAATGAGCAACATCCGGGAAGCGATAGACCTCTATCTTTCGACCGTCCCGCGAGACGAATGGGATTCGCTTCTAAGTCGGGAGATTTTGACCGGCACCGTCGAAGTGAATGCCTAAGACTCCGCGTTGGACCGCGGAGGATGCCGACGCGATCGAGGACGCTAAATGACCACCCTCTCGGGCATCCCCGTCGCGCCCGTGTACGCCGAGCCGCGCGACTCCGGCCGGCCGGGCGAGTTCCCCTACACTCGCGGCATTCACGCCGCCATGTATCGCGCGCGCCTCTGGACGATGCGCCAGTTCTCGGGCTTCGCGACGCCCGAAGAGACTAACGCCCGTTACCGCTACCTGCTCGCGCAAGGCCAAACCGGACTCTCCGTCGCCTTCGACCTGCCCACTCTCATGGGCCTCGATTCCGACGCGCCGGAAGCGGCGGGCGAAGTCGGAAAGTGCGGCGTCGCGATTTCGTCGGTCGAAGATATGGAGACGCTCTTCGCCGGGATCCCGCTCGGCGAGGTCACCGTCTCGATGACGATCAACTCGCCGGCCGCTGTGATCTGGGCCATGTACGCCGTCGCCGCCGAACGCCAGGGCGTCCCGATGGAAAACTTGGCGGGCACCCTGCAGAACGACATCCTAAAGGAGTACATCGCCCAAAAAGAGTTCATTTACCCGCCGCGCCCTTCGCTACGCCTCGCCGTCGACGTTATCGAGTTCGCCACCCGCCACGCCCCGAAATACAACCCCGTATCGATTTCCGGCTATCACATTCGCGAGGCCGGATCGACCGCGGTCCAGGAACTCGCGTTTACCCTATGCGACGGCCTCGAGTACGTCGAGGAGACCTTGAAGCGCGGGCTCGCGATCGACGAGTTCGCCCCGCGCCTCAGCTTTTTTTGGAACGCGCACAACGATTTCTTCGAGGAGATCGCCAAGATGCGGGCCGCCCGGCGCATGTGGGCGGTTCTGATGCGCGATCGTTACGGCGCGCGCGACGAACGCAGTTGGAAGCTCCGCGCCCACACGCAGACGGCCGGATGCTCGCTCACCTGGCAGCAGCCCGAAAACAATCTGGTGCGGACGGCGATCCAGGCTCTCGCCGCCGTGGCCGGAGGGACGCAATCGCTGCACACCAACGCCCTCGACGAGGCGTACGCGCTGCCCGGCGAACACGCGGCGACGCTCGCGCTGCGCACCCAACAGGCGATCGCGCACGAAACCGGAATCGCCGATCACCCCGATCCATTCGGCGGCAGTTACTTCCTCGAAGATTTGACCGGCGAAATCGAGCGGCGCGCCTCGGAACTGATGGCGAAGATCGACGCGCTGGGCGGCATGATTCCGGCCGTCGAGCGTGGCTTTCCGCAGGGCGAGATCGCGCGGTCGAGCTACGAGTATCAGCGGAGCGTCGAATCCGGCGAGCGCACGATCGTGGGCGTCAACGCGTTTGCGATCGAGGGCGAACGAGCGCCCGATTTGTTGGCCATCGGCGAGGAGAGCGCCAAGGCGCAATGCGCGAAACTCGAACGCCTGCGCGCGCGGCGCGATCGCGAAGCGACGGCCCTGGCGATCGACCGGATTCGCGAAGTCTGCCGCAGCTCGACAAACACCATGCCCGCGATCCTCGACGCCGTACGCGCCAACGCGACGGTGGGCGAGATTTCCGCCGCCATGGGCGACGTGTTCGGAGCGTGGCGGGAACCGGCGGGCGTTTAGTCGACGACCGCTTCCACGTAGCGCAGTCGCTCGTCGCGCTCCACTTGCAGGATGACGGTCTCGCCCGAAGGCGTATCCTGCAGCGCGGCCTTCAATTCCTCAAGCGTTCCCACCGGCTTCCGATTGACGGCGTAGATAATGTCGCCGGTCTCGATGACGCCCGCCTGCCGACCGGCGCTCGCCAGCACGTTCGCCACTAAGATGCCCCGCGGTTTGCGCGTCGAAGGCAACAGTTCGCGCACCCGAGTCCCGATTTCGAGTCCTAGAATTCCAAGCCGCGTGATCGTCGCCACTTCGCGATTGACTAGCGCGGCGAAACGGTCCGGATCGTTCGGGCGTTCGGCCACCGTCACCCGCCGCGAAATTCGCCGGCCGTCGCGCATCGCCTCGACATCGACCACCGAATCGAGCGCTTGAGAATACAGATTCACCTGCAATTGCCGGGCGTTCTCCATCGGCTTGCCGTTCAGGGCAAGGATGACGTCGCCGGGAGCTAAACCGGCGCGATCCGCGGGACCGTCGGGGGTGACATCGCCCAACACCACTCCCGCGTCGGCCGGTAATCCCAGCGCCGACACCATCCCGGACGTAATCGTTTGCGGAAAGATACCGATCTCCCCCCGCCGCGCCACGCCGCTCCGAATAATCTGCTCCGTCACGCTCTTCACGATGTTGGCCGGTACGGCGAGGCCCACGCCTTCCGAACCGCCCGATTCCGAGATGATCATCGTATTGACGCCGATCGCCTTGCCCTCCACATCCACCATCGGGCCGCCGGAATTGCCGGGGTTGATCGACACGTCGGACTGGATATAGATCATCGGGTCGTCGTCTTCGAGTTGGCGAGCCACCGCGCTGACAATCCCCATCGACATGGAGTTCTGGAGACCAAAGGGGCTGCCAAAGGCAAGAACCAATTGACCTTGGCGCACGCGGTCGGAATCGCCGAGAGTCAGATAGGGAAGATCGCGCGCCTCTACTTTCAAGACGGCTAAATCGGTTTCCCGATCCAGGCCGATCAACCGGGCGGGCATCGTTCTTCCCCGAGGACGCAGGACGTTTCCTCGTGCCGCGCGTGGCGGCGTGCCGGGCAGGACGATGGAAACTCGGGTAGAACCCTTAACTAAATGCGCGTTAGTGACGATGTATCCGTCGGGACTAAGGATAATCCCCGAACCGAACGTCTGTTCGTAGGCGGCGGGCGCGCCCGGATCGGCCGACAGCGGGCTGTAGGCGTCGCTCAGGATTTGGACGACGGCGGGCGAAACTTTCTCGGAAAGGTCGGCCAGCGATTGATCGACAAGCCGGAGATCGGCGCGGGACTGAGCCAGTACGATAGTACTGGAGACGACAAACACGGCCAAAGTTCGCATCCGAATCGCTCTCTTGATTGTCGCCGCAATACCTCCTCGCCGCCAGAGGATTGCGAATGGAGAGTTTTACCCCCGCCGGACAACGTAAATCAAGTACAGTACATTTTAGGACTCACGGTCTTTCGCGAAACCAATTAGAACGAAATGCCCCAAGAACCGAACTTTCCTTCCGACCGTATCCCCGCTCCATTCCACGACGCGCGAGTACCGGCGGTACCGGGACCTTCAGTAGTCCTAGAGATGGACGGGGAGGCGTCGAGCCTTCCGCTATCCCATTACCTGTGGATCGTCCGGCGCAACGCATGGCGCATCGCCGGGTTTGTCGCCACGGTCGTGGTCGCGACGATCATCGTGTCGGCGCGGCTGACGCCGATTTACGAATCGACGGCCACGGTGTACGTCGATCGTCAGGAGGCGAAGAACATCGTCGGTCGCGACTCGGAAACGTCGGGAACCGGCACGTTCGACGCGGAACAGTTTCTCGCCACCCAAATTCGGATGATTCAGGCCGATTCCGTCGTCCGGCCCGTCGCCCAACGGTATAACCTGCTGGATCGCGAAGGCCAGTTGACGGAAGATAAGGACAAAAACGCCAAGGCCACCGACGCGCCGATCTTACTGAAGAAACTGAAGGTTAGCCGTCCGCCGAACACGTATCTGCTGCAAATCTCCTACCGCTCGCCGGACCCGCAACTCGCCGCCGACGTGGCCAACGGCATCGCCGCGTCCTACATCGATCACACTTATAACATTCGGGCGAAATCCTCGGTCAGCCTGTCGCGGTACATGGAAAAGCAAATCGAGGAGCTGCGGGCCAAGATGGAGGATTCGCAGGGAAGGCTGGCGCAACTCGAGCGCGAGTTGAACGTCGTCGATTCGGCCGAAGATAAGACCAACACGCTGTCGCGTCGGTTAATCGATCTCAACGCCGACTACGCGAAAGCGCAGACGGAACTCGCCCGCGCGAAAGCCGCCTACGACGCCATCCGGGGCGGATCGCTCGAAGCCGTGCTGCTGTCGCCGCAGGCGGATTCGCTCAAGCGCCTCGTCGACCGGCGCAACGAGCAAAACGAAAAATTCGCCGAAGTGAAGTCGCACTTCGGGCCGAATCACCCCGAATACAAGAAGATCGCCGCGCAGGTGCGGACGCTCGACGAGCAGGTGGAGGCCACCCGTAAGCAGATCGCCCGGCAGGCGGAAGTCGAGTTCGAGTCGGCCGCCGCGCGCGAATCGATGATTAAGGCCAACTTCGACAACGCCAAGGCCGAGAGCGACCGTCTAAACGCGCGTTCGTTCGACTACCGGCGCGTCAAGCAGGAGGCCGAGGCGGACAAGAAGCTATACGACGAACTGGTCCGCAAGATTCGCGAAGCGGGCATCAATTCGAGTTTTCAGAACAATGTGGTGCGCGTGTCGGATCCGGCGCGAGCGGCGTTTAAGCCGGTGTTCCCGAAGATGCAGATGAACGTGCTGCTGGCGTTCTTGTTCTCGACCCTGTTGGGAGTCGGCGCGGCCATCCTCGCCGACGCGCTCGACAACACGATCCGCGATCCGGAACAGGTTACCCGTTCGCTCAATACGAACGTGATTGGCACTTTGCCCGCGGTGAAAGAGGTGAAGTCGCTGCAAATCGCGATGATAAAGCCCGCGGCGGGCGGCTCCACCGCGTTGGCCGCTCCGGCGGACCGGCAACTGTCCACCTACGACGAAGCGATCCGCACGCTGCGCAGTTCGGTGATGTTGATGGATTTCGACCGCCGCATCCGGACGTTGCTGATGTCGAGCGCGACGGCCGCCGAAGGAAAATCGACCACCGCCGGACACCTCGCCTTTACGCACGCCGAGCAGAAAAAGCGGACCCTGCTGATCGATTGCGACTTGCGCCGTCCCAGCCAGCACAAGATCTTTGGCATCGAGACGAAGATCGGGTTGTCCAACGTCTTGAACGGCGAGGTCGAGTGGCGCGAGGCGCTCTTGCGGCCGGAAACCAATCCGTTCCTCGACATCGTTACGGCGGGACCGCCTTCGCGGCGCGCGGCCGACCTGCTCGGCTCGTCCATGCCCGCGCTGATCGAGGAGATGAGCAAGGAATACGACCTGATCGTGCTCGACGGTCCGCCGTTGCTCGGTTTCGCGGAAAGCTTGCAGATGGCCGCCGCCGCCGACGGGGTCATTGTGGTCACCCGGGCGGGCGAGACGTCGCGACGCGCCGTGGCCAGCGCGCTACAGACGCTGCAACAGTTGCGCGCGAACGTGGTTGGACTAGTGCTCAATCAGGTCAAAAAGCACCACTCGGATCACTACTATTACTACGGCTACTACGGCAAGTATTACAAGCGTTACTACGGGGCCGACAACGCTAAGGCGGCCAACGCTTAACCGGAAACGCTCGCCGCCGCCGCTTTCGGTCGGCGACGGTCCGACGCCGCGCGCAAAACGTCGAGAAACCGATCGGCGATACGTCCGATGTCGAAGTGCTTCTCGGCGTACTCGCGAGCGCGGCGGCTCATTTGGGATCGCCGGATGGAGTCCGAAGCCAAGTTGAGCGCCGCCCGGACGAAACCCTCGGCGTCGCCCGGATCCAACACCAAGCCGCTGCCGGACTCCTCGACCACGCGGGCCACCAGATTGTCGCGCGGAGCGGCGAGGACCACCGGCCGTCCCGCGCATAAATAGCCGAGCACCTTCGAGGGCACCGCGAACTCGCTCGCGTCCGGTTCGAGAATCGAAAGCAGCACGTCGCCGGTCGCAAGCACCTCCGGCAGTTCCGCGTACGGCTGGAAATCGAATAGCCGTAGAGCCGCCGCGGGGCGGGCCTTTTGCCGTCCTTCGAGAAAGTCGCGCCCCAGCCCCTCGGAAACCACGGCGACGGTCGTCTCGGGCGGCGCGGCTTCGGCCAATCGAAACAGCAGCTCCGGATTATGCTTCAAGCCGAGCGTGCCGCAGTAAAGGATCGTCGTGCGGCGGTCCAGATCGTGACGTCGGCTCCAGGCGTTCGCTTTGGGCAGCGGCGGCAGATCGCCGAGCGACGCCCAATTCTCGATCACCCAACTTCTCGGCGCGCTCATTCCGTGGCTCGCTATGCGGCGCTCGAAATCTGGTGCGATGAAGACGACGCCGTCGCACTTCGCGCAGATCTCGCGCTCCATGGCGAAGAAGGGCGCGCTGGCGAGCGACGCCAGCCGCCCCGCCTTCCGTTCCAGCAGCCGGTGCAGGGCGAGCGAATAGAAGTCCTGCATCCAATGGACGAACGCGATGCCCCGCGCGCGCGCGAACTTCCAGAATCCATACTGAACGTCGATGGGCGTGTTGCCCGAAAGCACTACGTCCGGCGCGAACGCCTCCGCCTCGCGCCGCAGCCGCCGCAGGTAGGCGCGATGGGCGAGCAACCGTTTCGCCATCGAGTACTTGGGAAACGGCCGTCCCAGCGTAATCCCCGCGCCGCGATAGCCGGGGGCGTCGTCCGGGCGCCGCTCCCAGTCGCCCTTCGGACCCTGCATGTCGAGAAACGACACGTGCAGAACCGCGTGCCCCCGCCGCGCCAATTCGCGGCTCAACTCCAGTTGGAACGGATGACAGACGAAATCGTGGAGCAGGATTCGCATCCGGCCGAATCTACCGGTCGCCGGCGGCGGACTTGGCGGCGGCTGCGGGGATTCCGAGCTTCTCCCGGACCTGTCGCTCGATCCAATCGTAGGTGATCTTCAATCCGTCCTCGAGAGAGACCGCCGGTTCCCATCCCAAGACCTGACGCAAGCGGTTGTTGTCCGAGTTCCGGCCGCGCACGCCTTGCGGCCCGCTCACGTGCCGCCGCTCGATCTTCGTTCCCGCCGCCTTCGCGACGATCTCCGCCAGTTCGTTGATCGAGACCATCCGGTCCTGGCCCAGATTTAGCGGCTCGCGGTAATCGGAGCGCATCAGCCGATAGAGACCCTCGGTGCAGTCGTCGATATAGCAGAACGACCGGGTTTGCTCGCCGTCGCCCCAAATCTCGACCACGGGATCGCCGCTAAGCTTTGCCGTCGCCACCTTGCGGCACATCGCCGCCGGGGCCTTCTCCCGCCCGCCTTCCCACGTACCCAGCGGGCCGAAGATGTTGTGAAACCGCACGATCCGCGTCTCGATGCCGTAGTCCTCGCGATAGTGCGTGCACAGACGTTCGCTCACCAGCTTCTCCCAACCGTAGGCGTCCTGCGGCTGCGCCGGATAGGCGTCCTCTTCCTTGAGCGGCACCACCTGCGCGCTGGTCTGCAAGTACTCGGGATAGATGCACGCCGAAGAAGTGTAGAGATACCGCTTCACGCCGTTGAGGCGCGCCGCTTCTAGGGTGTGCAAGTTGATAAGCGAGTTGTTGTAGAGGATTTGCGCGTGGTGAGCGGAAATGAATCCCATGCCGCCCATATCCGCCGCGAGGGCGTAGACCTCGTCGACGCCGCGCGTCGCCTGGAGGCAGTTGTCCCAACGACGAAGGTCGAGAATCTCGAACTCGTCGGCGGCCGTGGGAGAGTATTCCGGGTACTTGAGGTCGACGCCCCGCACCCAGTAGTTGCGCGCCTTGAGATAGGCCGCTAAGTGGCTGCCGATGAATCCCCCGGCGCCGGTGACTAACACCCGCTTCTGATCGCTCATTGTGTCTGGTCTAAGCTCCCAATTCTCGTTCCACCCCGATCGCCGCGCTCCGCTCCCGCGGCCGCGGTCCGGTTGGCTAATCCTTCCGCCCGCCGACGGATCACCGTGCGTTCGAGCGCGAGTACGTCCATCCGCGTGCGCAAGAAGCAATCGATCGCTTCCTTGGGGCGGCAGACGATCGGCTCGTTTTCGTTGAAAGAAGTGTTCAACACCATCGGCACGCCGGTCAACCGATCGAACGCGCGAATGAGCCGGTCGTACAGCGGATTCGTCTCCTCGGACACGGTCTGCAAACGCCCCGTTCCGTCCACGTGCGTGACCGCCGGAATCGCGGCGCGCCTCTCCGGCCGGATCGTAAACACCTGCATCATGAACGGCACGTCGTCGTCGGTCTCGAACCAGGCGGGCGCCGCCTCGCGCAACACCGAAGGCGCGAACGGCCGGAACGACTCTCTCCGCTTGATCTTCAGGTTCAGGATGTCCTTCATGTCGCCGCGCCTCGGGTCGCATAAGATCGACCGGTTGCCCAGCGCGCGGGGCCCCCATTCCAGCCGCCCCTGGAACCAGCCGACGACCGCCCCCCCGGCGATGTCTTCGGCGACCGCGGCGCAAAGTTCGTCGTCGCTCGCGTAGGTTTCGACGTCGCAATCGCCGGCCGAGAGCGTGTCGCCCACTTCGTCTACGGCCGCGCGGATCGTCGCGCCCGAATACGCCGGTCCCCACGACGCCGACTTCATGATATAGCGCGGCGAATTCGGCGCGATCCGGTTGGCCACTACCGCCGCCGCGCCGATCGCCCCGCCCGCGTCCCCCGCCGCCGCCTGCACGTACACCTTCTCGAAAGGCGTGTGCCCGTAAAGTCGCCCGTTGGCGAGCGAGTTGAACGCGCAGCCGCCCGACAACGCGATCCGGTCGACGCGCCAACGCGCCGCCAGCCGGTTCAACAAGGCGAAGTAAACTTCCTCGAAGCGAACCTGCACCGACGCCGCGAGATTCTTGTGACGCTCCGTCACCGGCTCCTCGGGCTTGCGGGGGGCGCCCAAGCGCCGCGTCAATTCGTCCGAGTACAGCGGGCCGAAGACCGGCGAGCCGCCTTTCCATTCGAAATTCAGTTTGTCCGTGTGATGCCGGAAGAAGCGTAAGTCGAGTTCGAATCCCGAATCGGTGATGCGCACCATCTCGCGCATGAGATCGAGAAATTCGGGTTCGCCGTAGGCGCGCAACCCCATCACCTTGTACTCGTCGCCGTAGTGCGGAAAGCCCAGATACTGCGTCATCGCCTGATAAAACACGCCGAGCGAGTGCGGATACGGCACGCGCTCCACCGGTCCCAACCGATTCCCCTCGCCGAGCGCCCACGCGGCCGTCGAAAAGTCTCCCGAACCGTCGATCGATACCGCCGCCGCGCGGTCGAACGGCGAAACCAGATAGGCCGACGCGAGGTGCGCTAGGTGATGCTCGATGTGGTGCACCGTTCCCGAAAACTCTCCGGGAAACTCGGCGGCGATCGTCTCGCCGATTCCGCCCCACGCCCGGGCGTTCGACAGCCGCTCGCGAATCAACGCGAAGCTCGGAGCGTGAGCGAGCGCGAACCACGCCTTGCGCCACAGGTTCGCCCGCGGGTCGCGATTCACCGCCACGTGCGCCACCCGCGCCATGCCGATGCCCGCCGCTTCCAGGCAGTACCGGATCGATTCCACCGGAAACCCCGCCCAATGCTTGATGCGGCGGAAGCGTTCTTCCTCCACCGCCGCGATAAGACGGCCATCCTCGAACAGGCATGCCGACGAATCGCCGTGATAGGCGTTCAAGCCCAAAATGTAGACGCTCATGCGAAGTGGGACCTCGCCGACGGTTTCGACTCGCGCACCAACTGCAACTGCCGCTCCATCGCGATGTCGATGTGGTAGCCGTTCGAAAAAAGCGCGTAGGCGTTCTCCGCCAGTTCTTCGCGCTCCGCCGGTCCGGCCGACGCCCAGCGTTCGATCGACTCGGCCGTTCCCTCGACGGTGTCGGGCGCGATAAACCCGCAGCGCGCTTGCCGCAGATCGTCGACGATGCCGACGCGATCCGTGGTCAGCACCGGCTTGCGGCAACTCAACGCCTCGAGAATCGAGTACGGCATCGCTTCGGTGTGCGAAGGCAGAATCAGCGCGCTCGCCCCCCGCAGCGCGGCCCACTTGGCGTTGGCGTCCAGGCCGCCGGTCCACGTCAGCCGCCGCGCCGCGCCTTCGCGTTCCGCGATGCGCACCAGCTCGGCCTTCCATCCCAGTTGATCGGGGCCCGCCATGACGACGTGGACGTTCGGCCACCGCGAAGTAACGCGCGCCAGCCCGCGCACCAGGTTGTCGCAGGCCTTGTCCGGATGAAGCCGCCCCAGAAACAGGAGAAGGTCGCGCCCCCGCAGATCCGGATAGGCGGCGTAGAACGCTTCCGCCTGCGTTTCGGGACCGACGGGCGGATGGCCGATGCCGTTAAAGATCACTTCCTCGCGGCTTGGCCGGTACGGCCGGAACGACCGCGCCGCCTGCCGCCGCTCGTCCTCGCACACGAAGATCACCGCCGCCGCGTCGCGCACCACTTTCCACTCGATCGTTTTCCACGCCGCTTCCTTCAGCACGCGTTTCAGCAACGGCCCGCCGCGCTTGCCGCGATGCCAAGCGTTCAGCCCGCCGTGCGGCTTCAGAAAATACGGCACGCCGGTATCGCGTAGCGCCGAACGCACCGCCGCCCCCAGATGCCGCCACAGCGTGTGTACGAAAACGGCGTCGTAGCCGCGCGCGTGCCGCCGCAACCACTCCGTGGCGCGCGAAAAACGATACCGCGTCCAACCCGCGCCTACCGGGTGCACCGGCGACGTCCAGGTTTCGAGACAAGGTTCGTCCCGCCGGTCGAGCGACAGAAACTCCGCCTGATGCCCCAGCCGCCGCATCGATTCCGCCGTCTGCCGCAGATGTTCCACCGGGCCGCCCCACGAAGGATGGAGCGTCGCGTTGCAATGCAAAATCCTCAAGCCGCCACCTCGCGGTACAGCTCCTCGTACCGGTCCGCCATGCGCGCGACGCTATACTCCGCCGCCGCCCGCCGCGCCGGTCCGCCCCACTTCGCGCGCTCCGGATCGTCGAGCGCCGCGAGAATCGCCGCCGTCGCCGCCCTCTCGTCGTCCGGCGACACCAGTTTCGCCCACGGAGCGGCGAGAATCGCGCGGTGCTGCGGAATATCGGAAGCGACGATCGGCCGACCGCAGGCCATCGCTTCCAGAATCGCGTTCGGAAACCCTTCGAGCTTCGAGAGCGACACGAACACGTCCGCGCGCTTCAAATACGGCGCCAAATCCGCGACTTCGCCCAACATCGCGACGCCCCCCGCGCTGGCGATTTCCGCCACCGCCGCCCGCTCCGGTCCGTCTCCCGCGATCTCGACCGCCACGTCGGGCCTACGCCGCGCCACCTCGGCGAACGCCCGCGCGACGAGCCGAACGTTCTTGTAGGGCTGCAATCGCCCGGCGAACAGCACGCGCTTTCGGCCGTCGCCCGCGGCCGCCTCCGCGCGGTCGAACCGGTCGAGCGGAACGCCGTTCGGGATCCACCGCGCGCTTGTCCCCGCTCGCTCCCAGTAGCGGACGCCTTCCCTCGAATTCGCGACGATCGCCGCCGCGTCTTTCGCCAGCCGCACGCGCAGTCGCGTCTTCAAGCTCCGATGCTCGAAGTTCGCCGACGGCTCGCGCAGAATCCACTTCGCTCCCGTAAACCGCGCGGCGATCGCGCTCAAGATGTCCATCTGCACGATCCAGCTCTGCAGAACGTGCGCCCGCGCCCGGCGCAGCAGCCGGATCAGCCGTATCGGCAAGAGCGGATCGTAATTCCGCCACGACCGCTCGGAGTGGTGCCCCGAACTCGCCGTTCCCAGCGCCTCGAACCGCACCTCGCGCCCGCGGTCGCCCCACGCCCCGGGATCGTCCCGCAGATGCGCCACCCAAACCTCGTGGCCGCGCCGGGCGAGTTCCGGCGCCAGGTAGCGTAACTGCGTCTCCGCCCCGCCGCCTTTCAGATTCCCGATCGCGTGCACGATCCGCATCACGCCACCCCCGCCGCCGTGCGCCCGGCGCCCACCGCTCCGGCGCCCATCGCCTCGGCGATCAGCCGTCCGCCGCGCCGCAGCACGTCTTTCGCCAGATAGTCGCGCTGCACGCGCCGGAACCCGGCCAGCGCGATCGCCTCCCGCTCCGCGTCGTGCGCCAAATAGTAGCGAACCTTGTCGATCAAGTCGTCGGCGTCCGAGTACCCCACCACTTCCTTCCCCACTTCGAAGTAAGAGCCGAGAAACCGCCCGCCGTCGCAGATTTGCATAACGCCGTTCGCCGGCAGGTCGAACATCCGGTAGCCGCCCACCGTGTAGTCGCCGCGATTATGCACGTTGATGCCGATCTTCGTGCGCTGATACAGCGGCCGATATTCCTCGAAACCGATCGGCGTCACCCACGACGGCCGGTAGTAGCGGTAATTCCAATACAAGTTGCGTTTCCACGTGCACGCGCCGCGCAGGACGAACTTTCTCCCGAACGCCTTCTTCACCTTGGCGAGCATCGGCATCTTGTTCAGTAGTAGTCCGCCGACGAAGATAATCTCGATGTCGCGCTCGTGTGCCAGGATGTCCGCCTCGGTCTTCGACGGGTCGCGCATCGCGTCGAAGGCGCAGTGGCTCCAAAAATCGGCCCGCTTCGCCCCCACGTAACGCAGTTTCTCCGCCAAATCGAGGTCGCGGCTGTGCGCGGGCGAGTGGTACAGAATCTGGTCGTAGGCGTGGACGTAGGCGAAATCGCGATCGTACGCCGTCAGCGGACCGTCGGCGATCCGCAGCGCCTTGAAGACGTCCAGCTTCCGCAGATAGTCCGGGTGATAGGGCGGGCAAGTATCCACCAACAGCGCCCGCGCGCCCGTTTCTCGCAGCCGCGCTTCGAGATCCGCGTACATCCGCGTCAGGCCGGGGTCCTTGTCGAAGTACAGATTGTCGAGCTGCTGCGCGCGCAAATACCGCCGCGGCGAAAGATAGGGATCGTGATTGAACGGGACGAATTCGACGTCCTCGTCCGAAGCGCCCGCGATCTCCCGCGTCCAGTACTCGGCCTCGAACCCCGTTTTGTTGAACGAATAGAGAATCCGGAGCTTCACGCTTTCCTCCGGAGAACCAGTAGCAACTGCGGCGCGAGCGGCGCGAGCGTCGCCGGCTGCAGTTGCGCCGCGCCCCACACCGCGCCGTGGATCGCCCAGCCCAGCGCGCCCAGCGGGCCTTGCAAATTCACCGCCGAGAGCGAAATCCGCCCGAACGGCTCGCACCGTTCGACTTCGGCCAGATCGGCGGGCGCGAGCGCGCGCAACGCTTCGGGCGTCATGATGCGTAGGTTGTGAATCGCCAGATTGGCGGGGTCCAGCCGCCGCTGCAAGCGCTCCAGCCAGCCGTGGAATCGCGGAATGGCGATCAGCGCGACGCCGCCCGGTTTCGCCAGACGGACGTGCACGCGCACGATCTCGCGCGGATCGTCGAAATGCTCGATCACGCCCGCGCTATAGACCACGTCGAAGGTGCTTTCGCCGAAGGTGGTCCGGAACGCGTCCTCTTCCCGGATGTCGGCCTCGACCCCGACGGCGCGCGCCACCTCGCGCGACCAGTGCACGCCGGTGGGCGAGTAGTCCAGGCCCGCGACGCGCGCCCCGAGTTTCTCCCCCACCCAGGCCAGCCGCTTTCCCGGAGCGCAGCCGATTTCGAGAAACCGCGATCCCGGACGCACGTACCGGCGTAAGAGGTTCATCCAGTCGCGCGTTTCGGCGAGCAGCGGCACGGGCAGCCGCAACCGCGGCGGCTTTCCCCACGCGGCGTCCCAATGCGCCCGCTCCGTCTTTCGCCCCACCGCGCCTACCGCCACCGAATCCTCCCGTTGCCGGCGAACGACGGATTCCACCGGTTTACGGCGATTCGGTCCCGCTGCTTCGTATTTCCGCGCATTTTCCGTCGGCGGTCGAGCAGATAGGGTAAGGCGAAGAACGGCATCACCTCCAGCCAAAACAAGACGATGAGCTGGAATGAACTCGCCCGAAACGACTGGTAGCAATTCGTACAAGCCCACACATAGGCGACGGTTACCCAAAAGCGGTTCGCGTTGCCTACGTAGCCGGAGTGGAGGCGCGCGAATAACCATCCGATTCCCACCCCTCGGAGGATAAGCTCCACCCAGCCCAGCCCAATTCCGGCTTCGCTCATCACGCCCCAGGTGTACCCTTGGCCGGTTCCGCGGAGTTGGAGCAATTCCAGATACCACTCCGGGCCGGTCCATTTGTTGAACGGAAGGAACTGAGAGGGAACGAGCGCGAACAAATCGGCCAAATAAAGCTGTAGCGGAATGTCCGGTAAAGCGCCCAGCGTTCGCCGCCGCCAGATATCGAGTCCGGTCGAAAAGATCGCCTCGAACTCGTTCGTGTGGTCGATCAGGTCCGCCGGACGGAAGTCGCTCGACGAACCGAATCCGCGAATGCTTCCGAAAACCAGAAAGGCCAGCATTCCTCCCAAACCCGCCGCAAGGCATTGGTAATAACGGAGGGGTCGAACGAAGCGGTGATATAAGAAAGCCGCGGCCGCCAGCAAGAGCACCGCCGACGTCCGCTCGTGCAGGGTGATCGCGCTCCGAGCGACTTCCACCGTCAGCCACACGACGATAATCGAGTACCGTTTCTTCGCGAAAAGGTAAACCAGAATCAAGCACTTTAGGGCGCTGACTCCTCGCTCGGCGTGGTCGGCGATCTGCCGAATCAGCAACGGCGCGGAGCTTGAGGCGACCGCGCGGCTCGCGTTGAATTCGCCGTAGTTCTCTCCGCCGATCCCGTAGAGCTGAAAGTACGCCAGCAGGAAAATCTGGATCGCCACCGCCATGGTCACGATCAAGGGGATGACGCGCGAATCCGGCATATCTAGCGAGGCTTGAGCCCTGCCCTCGGGCCGCCACAAACGATAGGCCGCGGCGAACGCTCCGAGAAATAACGCGTACCGCCAGCCGTGTAGCGCCATTTCGCCCGTATCGACGCCCATCACTTGCAGCCGCAGGTCGCTAGTCCGGGCGAAGGTCATGTCGCGCAATAGGTAAGTCAACAAAGGGACGACCGCGTACAGCGCCACGGCGACGACAAAGTACGCTCCGATCTCGTTCGCGGGCGGATATCCCCGGATTGTCGCGAAGAACCACACGCAAACGAGAACCGTCGCGGTTACGGCGGCGAAAACCGGCAGCGCTTCGGTCCTGATCGATACCCAGACCAGCGCCAGGAGAAGCATTGCGAGCCCCGCCAACGCGCCGCGAAAGCTCATACCGCGGCTCCCCGGGCCGCGCATTGCGCGACGATGTTTCGAGAAGTCGTTAATCCGGCGTCTTGAGGATCGAGCCCGCCGCCGACCTCCGGCCAGGACCCGTATTCCTCGCCCTCGACCGAGGAGAAACCGTAGCCGAGTTCGTGCAATAACCGAATCGGGTTCGTCTCCGGATCGGCGAAATGCGGTCCCACCACCTCCAGCACGATCGCCGGACGGCTGCGCTTTAACACCTCGATACCGCCCGCCAGAATGGAGTACTCGTTGCCGTCGACGTCCAGCTTAATCAGATCGACACGGCGGATCGAGTGAGTCTCCGCGAAGTCGTCCAGCCGTTGAAAATCGACAAGGCACGACGACGAGCTCTGACCGCCATCCGTCCTCCAACTCGACCGGTAGTCGATTTTCCGTTGGTGGGCGTTCTCGCTACCCAGCGCAACGCGATGGATTTCGAGTTGGGGAAGATCGTTTAGCGCCAAATTCCTTTCGAGTTTTCGGAAAGCGAATTCGGTGGGTTCGAACGCGACGACCCGCCCGCTTGCCCCAACGGCCTTCGCCAGCGGCAGTGCGTGCGCTCCGATGTTCGCGCCGATGTCCAGAACCGTCATCCCCGGGCGGCACAACCGCGCCAGGACTGCGGTCACGTCCGGTTCGAAGGTTCCCATCAGAATTCCGACGTCGATCACCTCGTCAAGTTCGAGGTGGAATCGCACGCCGCCGCGCTCGGCGATCGTCGAGCCCTTGAGCCTGCCGGTGATCCGGCGGAATCCCCATTCCCGAAGACGCTTCGGGAGCAAGACGTGATAGAGCGGCCGGAGCCGCCGGACTTGATGCAGAAGCGCTTGGCTCAAGCCGATTCCGCCTCCAATCGCCGCAACTGAATCCGCGCCATCGCCCAGATCGCGCCGAGACAAACCAGCCAGCTTGCCGCGTAGGCGACGCCGAGCGCCTCGGCCCCGATCGTGGGCGCTAGCGCGATCGTCAAGACCAAGAAAAGCGCGTCCCGCGGAATGGTGACCAGGAACAGCGCCCGCCACATTTGACGGCCCGATTGGACCGCTTGATAGGCCGCCACCGCCGCGCTTTCGATTACCGCCGAAATTAACAGGAAGGCCAGCAAACGCTTCCAGTTGCCCGCCACGGTTTCTCCAAAGAACCCGAGTAGCGGATCGGAAACCGCGAAGATCGCCAAAGCCATCGTGCCGCTCGCCGCTACCGAGAGAAGCAGATTATGGCGGTAAAGCTTCCGGTAGTGCCGCGAATCGCCGCCCAGGATGCGGTTCAACACGGAAGAGGCGGTTGTATTCAGGATCGTCGGCAGAAAAATCGCCACCGTCCGGAACTGCATCGCGATCGCGTAGGCGGCGATGGCGTCGCTGCCGTCCATGCGGTACACCAACGCCTGCGCCATCCAGAGAACGGGCATGGTCACGAACCCGCTCAGCGCCGCCGGCAGCAAGTACGACCGCCAGGACGGCGACGCCGCCAAGTCGCGAATTCCCCCGAGCGCGTTTCGCCACGGTCGCATACCGGTCCGGCGTAGCAGAAAGTGGAAAACGCCCCAACGTAGCGCCGAGATCGCTCCCAGCGCCGCCAACGCCGCGGGCGCACCGCCCGTCCAAGCCGCCCCGACCGTCAACCCCACCGCCCCCACTCCCAACGCCAGCGAAGCGATGGCGACGGATCGAAATTCGCCGATCGCCATCAACGCCGACTGCTGACAAGAGACCACCGGCGCGAAGAGCAGCGCCGGAGAAACGATTCGCAGGAGTTGCGACGCCCGGTCGTCGGCCAGAACTTCGTCGGCGACCCAAGGGGCGAAGATCGCCAGTAGAAACGCCGCCGCTAACGCCGCGATCGAAACCAGGGCGAGGATCGCCGCGATCAGCGGTTGCGCCTCGTTCCGGTCCCGCGCCCACTGCTCGGAAACCAACCTCGCCGACGCCGCCCCCAACCCAAATGTGGCCACGGTGGACACGGTAATCAGCGTCGAATTCGCCATCGCAAACTGCCCGAACGCGTCCACCTTGAGCAACCGGGCGAGGGAAACGTTAATCGCGAGTGTGCTGCCCTGGCTCGCCACCGACGCGAGCAGGGTCCAAGCGGCTCCCGTATGGAACCGGTCCAGAAACGAGCGGTAGGAAAGCGCGGGGGTCACGATCGGTCGCCGCCCCACTCGACGAGACCCGTTCCCGTGAAATGGCCGAAGCTCGTGAAATCCAGCTTCGGCTGCCGGATTCGCCGCCAGATATCCAGCATGTTCCAAAGCCGGATATCGTCCAGAACGACTAACGTGCCCTTTCTCAGGCCAACGCTTTCGAAATTGTCGAGCAGCCGCCGCTCGAGCGAGCCGTCCTTGGCCGCGTCGACGAAAATGAGGTCGGTCTCGCGAAGGAGATTGGCGTGCCGCGCGCAAACGCTCGCATCGCCGAGATCGTCCATAAACTGCCGGACGCTCCCATCCTCGAAGTCGCCCGGCCGCAAGAACGAATTCGAAAACTGGTTCCACGGGATGAGATCGAAGGTCGCAATTCGACCCGCTGGCTGCAGCGCCCCTTTAAGCGCTAGCGTCCCCAAGCCGGTATGCGTGCCGATCTCGACGACGTTCCGCGCGCCGGTTTCCACGACCAAAGCCGAAAGCAGCCGGTAATGTTCGCCCGGCCAGCGATGAACCTCTTCCGGTATGGCGCGATCCGGCGGGAAGCGGAGAGTCGTCGACGCGGTCCGCGCAATCACGCGGGCCGCCAGGTCCATCAGGGCGCCGGACGGACGGCTCGCTTCGCATTGCGGCGGGAAAAGCGCGGTTACGTCGGCGCCGGGGCAGCCTCCGGCGTCGAGCCGCCAACGCACCAGCCTCAGATCCACGCTCGAAGTCTCGATCAGCGCTTTGCGTATCAACGGACGCAGCCCGCCCGCGAGCCATTGCAAAGGCCTCGGCAGCGGATTGACCGTTCCGAACTTCCCGCTCACGCCACCCACTCCCGGAACCACAGTTCGAGAAACAGCATCGCCCACAACCGGTTCGACCAGTCCCGCGCCCCCCGCTCGTGCTGCTCCACCATCCGCCGCACCGCCGCCGGACGGAACAGCCCCCGCTTCGCCGCCGTGTCGTCCAGTAGCGCGCCCTCCAGCGTCGGCCGCAACTCCTCCCGCAGCCACCGCGCCAGCGGCACCGCGAATCCGGTCTTCGGTTTCGCCAAAACCTCTTCGGGAAGAAACCGCCGCGCCACCCGCTTCAACAGCAGCTTGCCTCCCGCGCCGTTCCGATGCCGCTCCGCCGGAATCGACGCCGCGAACTCCACCACCCGCTGGTCCAGCAGCGGACACCGCACTTCGAGCGAATTCGCCATCGACGCGACATCCGTCTTCACCATCAGGCAGTCGGGCAGATAGAACGATTGATCGAACCGCATCGTCCAATCCACCGTCGCCTCCGCCCCGTCCCAGCCGAAGCGCGTCGGGCGATCCGGCGCGCGCTCCCGCACCGCGCCCGCGAACCACGGGCTATAGAGATCGGCCTTCTCCTCCGGCTTCAGGATCGACACCTGCAGCCGGTAGCGGTCCGGCAACGTTCCGCCCACCATGTCCGCCGCCCGCCCGATGCGCGCCGTCAAAGGATCGCGAGGCAGCAGCGCCGCCGCCGCGCCCGCCGCCGAAGCCGCCATCCGCCGCACCGTTTGCGGAACCGCGTCCGCGCCCGCCCACCGCAGCGCCGTCCGGTAATGCTCGTAGCCCGAAAAGCTCTCGTCGCCGCCGTCGCCCGACAGCGCCACCGTCACCTCGCGCCGCGTCTCGCGCGAAAGATAGTACGTCGGGATCGCCGACGAATCGGCGAACGGCTCGTTATAGTGACGCACCAAAATCGGCAGCGCCTCGACGGCGTCCGGCTTTACCGTCAACTCGCGATGCTCGGTCCCGTAGCGCTCGGCCACCAACCCCGCGGGATAGCGCTCGTCGAACTTCGCGTCCTCGAACCCCACCGTAAACGTCTTCACCGGACGCGACCCCGACTCCGCCATCAGCGCCACGATCAACCCCGAATCGATCCCGCCGCTCAGAAACGCCCCCAGCGGCACGTCGGCGATCGTCCGCAGCCGCACCGCCTCCCGTAACCGCGCGATCAGTTCCTCTTCGGCCTCGGTTTCGTCCATCCGCGACGTCGATCGCGCCGGCGGACGCCAATATCGCTCCACCGTCACGGCGCCCGTCGCCTCGCACACTAAATAATGCCCCGCCGACAAGCGCCGGATCCCCCGAAACGCCGTCAGCGGACTCGGCACGTACTGCCACGTCAGATACGAATCGATCGCGGCGTAATCCGGCTCGCGCGAGATTCCCGGAAGCGCCGTAATCGCCTTGATCTCGCTGCCGAACGCGAAAAATCGCCCGGTATCCGCGTAACAGAACGGCTTCTTCCCCATCCGGTCCCTCGCCGCGAACAGCAGTCGCCGCCGCGCGTCCCAGATGGCGAACGCGAACATGCCGCGCAGCCGGTTCACGCAATCGAACCCCTCGTCCTCGTACAGGTGCACGATCACTTCGGTGTCGGACGCCGTCCGGAACACGTGGCCGCGCGCTTCCAACCGCTCGCGCTCCTCCCGGTAGCCGTAGATTTCCCCGTTGAAGACGATCCAGATCGATCCGTCCTCGTTCGACAACGGTGGATTGGCCGATTCCCGCAAGTCGATAATCGACAACCGCCGCTGTCCCAGTCCCACTCCCGGAGCCGTGTACACGCCCTCGCCGTCCGGGCCGCGATGTTCGAGCGTTCGCGCCATCCGGCGCACCAATCCCTCCTCGGGAACGGCCCCCGAATAATCCACGATCCCGCAGATTCCACACATGTTACGGACGGCGTCCTTCGAGATAAATGTCGCTGCACAGCGACGGCCAAACCCGCAGAAACGGATCGCCTACCGCCGTCGCCGCGCGGATCAGCGGATTCCGCCCCGTCCGCCCCAGCCAGTTGCGCCCGAAAATCCGCGTCCCCGTAAGTCCCAAATCTCGCCCGATATACGCCAGATCCTCGACATCCGGCTCCCGCACGTGCCCCCGGAACACCGGCTCGTCGTACCAACTCTCGACGCTCGACCATTTCCCGCGCCCTAGCGGCACCGTCAGCCGCTTGCGCAGATTCACGCAGTTCGGCGCGCACAGCAGAAAATACCCGCCCGGTTTCAGGACGCGCATCATCTCCCGCAGCATCGGCCGCGGCGACGACGGGAAATGTTCGATCGTATGGATACAGGTAATCGCGTCCATCGACCCCGTTTCCAACGGCAGCGGCTTCCCCAGCACGTCGGAAACGATCCGCTCGACGCCGCTCTCCGCCGGCATATCGAGCCTCGGGTCCCGCCCCGCGCCCCAGCCGGAATCCAGGCAATCGTCGATCAAGACGGACCGGTGGCCGAGCAGCGCCATCGCCGCCGGAAACGATCCCCATCCCCCGCCCACGTCGCACACCGCGCCGGAACCGCCGATGGCCCCCCGGACCAGATTCGCGTGGAAAGCGTGCCTGGCGATCTCCCAACGGACGGTCTCCGCGTCCAGAAGTCCGGTCCAATAGCGCCGGTAAAGACCGGCCAGCGTCTCCTCGGGCGTCGCGCCCGGAGCGGCGGCCCGCGACCGGCTGGTGGCTGTCGATTCCATGAGAATAAGCGGCTTACCGTTCGGCAAATATTCCTAAACGATTCAGAGTACTACTAACGTATGTAACGGAAGGAGACCCATTTTTCTCGCTCCGATCGCGAGGAAAGCGAAACCCGTCCCGCATTCCGCCCGAAAGTAGTTGAGAATTCAATTGATTTGCTACTACTTTAGTGGAGAAGCGTATTCCGTTTCTCTTTGTGGTACACCATAAGGTCCACTCCGAAATGAAAGTGCCGGTTACGGAATGAAAGTGCTCGTTACAGGCGGCGCGGGCTACATCGGTAGCCATACCGCAAAAGCTTTGCGGACGGCGGGTTACGAGCCTGTCGTGTACGATAACCTCTTCCGCGGCCATCGTGGCGCGGTGCGCTGGGGCGAGTTCGAGTTCGGCGCGATTACCGACCGTGCGCGCATCGCCGAGGTGCTGCGGAAGCACGAGATTCAAGCCGTGATTCATCTGGCCGCCCTCGCCTACGTCGGCGAGTCGATGTCCGAGCCGGGAATGTATCTGGAAACCAACGTCGGCGGCACCATGGCGCTGCTCGAATCGATGCGGATTGTCGGCGTAAATCGACTCGTATTTTCCTCGACTTGCGCCACTTACGGCGTTCCCGAGACGCTGCCCCTCGCCGAATCGCAGAGCCAGAACCCGACCAACCTCTACGGCGAAACCAAGCGGATGGCGGAGAAAATGATCCAGTGGTACGCCGGATTGTGCGGGCTCCAATGGATCGCCCTGCGGTACTTTAACGCCGCCGGAGCCGACCCGGACGCCGAAACCGGCGAACTCCACACCCCCGAAACGCATTTGCTGCCGCTCGCCATCGAGGCCGCCCTCGACCCTTCGCGGCCGCTGCAAGTACTCGGCGTCGATTACGACACTCCCGACGGGACGGCCATCCGGGATTACGTGCACGTCTCCGATCTGGCGGCGGCGCATGTGCTCGCCCTGCGGCGCCTCGAAGCCGGGCATCCCAGCGCGGCGTTCAACCTCGGCACCGGTGCGGGAGTCTCCGTGCGACAGGTAGTGGAAGCCGTGGCCCGCGTGTCGGGGAAAAAACCGGCTGTGCGCGAAACCGCCCGGCGCGCGGGCGATCCGCCCGCTTTGGTCGCCGACGCGTCTCTCGCCCGTCGAGCGCTCGGGTGGGTGCCCGTCTTTACCGGTATCGAAAGCGTCGCCCAGACCGCCTGGAATTGGCGGCTAAATCCGCTTCGAAAAGCCTGGATGGAGGCGCAAAGCGCCTGGAGAGAAGCCCGATGAGGACCGATCGACGGCTATGAGCGCCTTTACGCTGAGAACTGCGGCGGTCAGCCAGCCCAGTTTCCCGGCTCGGCCGGCCGTGCGCGGTTCCCTAGTCGTCGCCGCCGGGTTCATGACGGTGGACCTGTGCGCCCTAGCCGTAGCCTGTTTCGGAGCGGTCCTGGTTCGCTACGCCATCCGCGGCGACTACGAGATCTCGTTCTACCTGTCGATGGCCCCCGTTCTGCTGCTCTTTCTGGCCGCTTACTCGCTTTCCGGCCTCTATCCCGGCGTGGCGTTGAGTCCGGTGCTCGAACTCGAATTGCTCTGCAAGAGCACCACCGCCACCTTCCTGTTGCTCATCGCCGTGACGTTCTTTTTGCGCGACGTCGAGGCTTACTCGCGCGTCGCCTTGCTGCTTGCCTGGGGACTGAGCGTTCCGGCGGTCATCGTCGGACGGTTAGCGGCGCGCCGCTTCTTCGCCCGGCAGTCCTGGTGGGGCGTCCCCGTGGTGGTCATGGGCCGCATCGAGGACTGCGAAGCGGTGGTATCGCAATTGCGCCGCCACAAAGGACTCGGTTTGAAGGCGATGCGCGTGCTTACCGACAGTTTTCCCTCGGAGAACGTCGTCCAGGACGTTCCCGTCCACCAGGACTACTCGCTCGCCGGCGCTTTCGCCGAGCGCAGCGGCGTCGAGTACTGCATTTTGGCGATGCCCCGCCTCCGCGGCGAGGCCCTGATGGAGTTCTTCGAGCGCTACGCCGCCCGCTTCCGCAACGTAGTGGTGATTCCCGATCTTTTTGGGCTGGCGAGCCTCGGCACGCAAACCCGCGATTTCGGGGGCATTCTGGGAATCGAAATCCGGCAACGCCTGCTATTGCGCGTGCCCCGCGCCGCCAAACGCGTCACCGATCTGGCTCTCTGCGGACTGGGGACGTTCCTCATCGCTCCCGCGCTGGGGCTTTTGTGGTTGGCGGTCCGGCTCTCTTCTCCGGGGCCGGTTTTCTACTCGCACACCCGCGTCGGGCAGGACGGACGCCGATTCGAAATGCTCAAGTTCCGGACCATGTATATCGACGGTAAGGACATCCTGAACCGCCACCTCGCCGCGGATTCGGACGCCGCCGCCGAGTGGGAACGGGAGCGGAAACTGCGCCGCGATCCCCGAGTTACGCCCGTGGGGCGCTTCCTACGCCGTACCAGCCTCGACGAATTGCCTCAATTGTGGAACGTGTTGCGCGGCGACATGAGCTTGATCGGTCCCCGTCCCATCCCGGAATCGGAACTGCCGCGCTACCCCGGCCATCTTTATTTCCGCGTTAGTCCCGGTCTGACCGGTTTGTGGCAGGTCTCGGGCCGCAACAATACCAGCTACGCCGAGCGCGTCTTCTTCGACGAGTACTATGTGCGCAACTGGTCGATTTGGCTCGACCTGCATATCCTGATGCGGACGATCCGCGTCGTGCTCACGGGCGAAGGCGCCTACTAATCGCTACCCTTCGCGCGCCAGCACCGCGAAAAAGATCGCCAAACCCGCGGCGATTATGCCGAAAATCGCGGCTTGCCGCATCCAAATCGGCCCTCGCTTGAGCCACTTTTTGTGTACGTCGCGTTGGACCTTCGAGAGCTTCGTGCGGCGGAATGGGTTGCCGGGCCGCCAACGAAAGAGGCGATATCCGGGAAAACGATAGAATCGCTTCCGGCAGGTGCGGCACCGGTTCGAAAACGAGGCGAAAAATTGCGAGCTACGCGACGGGCGGGTGTCGGCGCTGCCACAGTGTGGGCAGATCGGCACGTTGCCATTGTAGCGTTCGCGAGCGGGGGCCGCGCCTACCGACGCCAGATCAATAACCCCGAAATGGTGGCCAAGCCGAAACTCGACGCCTTCTCGGCGAGCGTTACCGCCGTCTTGCGCCCGGTATTTTCCGGAATATACAGCAAGTCTTCGGGCTCCAACTCCACGTCCGGCGATTCCCGCTTCAGAATTTTCGCGAGCTCCACCGAAATTTCTTTCTTCGACCCATCGTCCTGCGGACGGATAATGTACACCGTTTTCATGTAAAACGGCGTCACGCCTTCGGTCAGCGTCAAGGCCTTCAGCACTGTCATCGGCGAGCCGTCGCGGACCGGGAACGCGCCCGGCTTCTTCACGTTGCCCGCGACGTAAATTTTCTTGGCCTCGGGCACGCGGATTTCCTCGCCGCCATGCAGTTCGAAAATCGTGTCGGGCCCCGACTTGTCGAGCACGTCGCGCACGGCGAGCCGCGTGAGCAGGGTCTTGCCCGGCTGTCCCGGATCGGGCTGCGTCAATAGAATTTCCGGACCGGCGAACTCCGTCAACCCCTCCGCCCGTCCCAGGGCCTCGAGGAGCGTAATTCGTCCCACGGCTTGAAACGTCAGCGGTTTTTTCACTGCGCCCATCACGCTGATCGGGCGGCTATGGTACTCGACGATCGTCACGGCGACGATCGGTTCGACGAGAATGCCGCCCTCCTTCAGCGAGGCCGCGATGTCCTGCTCCAAATCGCCGGGCAGCAGCCCCGCCGCCCGGATTTTCTTCTTGAGCATCGGCAGGGCGACGAAACCGTCGGAGGAAACGCGAATGGTTCGCGTCAATTCCGGCGCGTCGTAAACCGAAATACCCACCAAATCGTTCGGGCCGATTTTCTGGCCCGGCAAATTGGTGGTTCCGGCGTCGGCCATCGGCCCTTGCCCGGAAATCGGCTTGCTCTGCGCGAACGCCGGAGCGCCGACGAGCGAAACCGAAATCCAAAAAATAAGTGCGGTTTGGGGAAGCGTCATCGTTTTTCTTCCTGTCTTCATTGTGTACGCGGTAAGGGGGAAATCTCCAGCGGATTCCGCCGTTCGCGCCTCGATTTCCATTCGCCGGCGGCCAGCGCCGCCACCGCTAACACCAGCGTCGCCAGTTGCGGCACTTGCTGCATAGGGTAATCGATCGCCCCGTGCAGCAGCACGAAGAACACGCCCAGGCTCCAAGGCATGGCGAGCCCCAAGCGCAAACTCCAGGCGGCGAGGGCGAGCATTAACCCTAACATCGGCAGTCCGCCCTCCGCCGTCCACTGCAACCAGTCGCAATGAGCCTGATTTACGTACAAACCGTTGTCGAAACTCGCGAATTCGGGGTAAGCTTTCGCCCAGCCGCCCAGTCCGAACCCCAAAACGGGACGCGCCCCGATCATTTCGACGGTGGAGCGCATGATCGGCAGCCGGACATCCGTCAGCGGGTCCTGGCGAAACCGGGTTTGGATGAACTCCCAACCCACGACGCCGCCCGCCGCGACCAAAATCAGCAGCGCCCGCGCGGCGACGCGTAGGGTATGCCGGCGATCCAGCCATCCGCCGCGCTGGGTAACCACCACAAAGAAAAGAATTTCGACGATGACGATGCCGAATCCCGAGCGCGAGCCCCCGGCGACGATCCCGGCGAACATGGCGGCGGCGAATATCGCCGAGCTCGCCGCTTTCCCGTTTACGGCGCGGAACAGGGTCACCGGCAGCAGCAGTTCGACGAACTGAGCGTACTTATTGTGATAGACGAACGGCCCGAGGACGCGGTCGGGAAACCCCGAATCGAAGAGGCCGAACACTTTGCCCGGGGTCGCATAGACCTGCACCACCGCCGCCACCGCCACCGCCGAAGCCAACCAGTGCAGCCCTTCGAGAATCCGCTCCCGCAGCCGCGCGTCCGATCCGATTTGTAACGCGAGCAGCATCGCCGCGCCGTGGGTAAGCCAAAGAACCGCCGCCGTCGAAGTTTCCCAACGGTTTACGGTGATCCCGAAGGCCACTTGGGCCGCGCCGAGCAGTGCTACCGCCGCGGGAACGAACAGAATGGGATGGAACGCGAATCGGTGGGGCCGGACGGCGGCGGCCGCCAGCCAAGCTCCGGCGCAACCCAAAAGCCCCGCTTGAAAAACGCCCAGCGCCCAACGTTCCCGAACCCAGGCGGTGAGAATGCCCCAGGCGAGAAACGAAAACCAAAGCCACGCGAGCGGGCGGCGCGGCGGCATTACTCGGCGGGCTCCGCGCGAATCCGGCGAATCCAGAGTTCGCCTTCGGGACGGGTGGCGCCGACGGGGCGGGTGTAACGAAGTTGCAGGCGGGCCACGCGCTCTCGGTCGGGCGCGGCGATCGCGAACGCGCCTTCCGCCCAGGATTCGCTCGAAAGCGGCTGGTCGAGCGGCAGTTCCACCCCGTCGAGCGTCCAGGCGAACGCCGCCTGGCGCGGTTCGATCTCGCGCGTCTGGAATTCGAATTTCACCCGCCACGCTTGGCCGGGCGGGAGCACGACGGTCTGCGTCAACATTTCCAGTTCCGGCTCCTGGTTCCCGGAGAAGGAGAATTTTACCGTTCCCGGGCCCGGATGGTGCAGCGAGTCAACGCCCAGTTGCTTGGGCATGAACCAGTCGAGACCGGTGCCGAGAAACGAGAACCCGAACTCGCCGTTCACGATCGGCGCCTCCGTGGCGGGCGTCGAAAGTACCAACCGACGGTTGCAGCCCGCATTCCAAACTTCCCGGGCGAGAGTTCCATACCCGCCGCTTAGTAGGCGGGCAACGGCGTGGAGAACCGATGCCGAACTCCGGTCCGGCAGGGTCGCCGCCAGCTCCGCGTACCGGGTGGCGGAGTGCGCGATCAGCGAGGCGGTCTCCGAAGTCACCGGTTTATCCGAAAGAAAATAAATAAATTGTGAGTGGGCATTGGCGGAATCGGGCAAAATTCGGCGGGGGATCTCGACTGCGGGTACTCCACTGTCGAGCGCCAGTTGGAAGGCGGCATAGGTGGTGCCGTAAGAGCGCTCGAAGGCGGAGCGCAAGTACTCGACGGTTTTTTCCCGGTCGCCGCGTCGGGCGTAGAAACCGGCGAGCGTCCAGTTCGGCAGCCAACTGCGGCTATAGCGCGCCGCCCGTTCGAAAAATCGTTTCGATTCTTCGAGATCGCCCCGAAGTTCGGCGGCGATTCCAGCGGAAATAAGGATCCGGGGATCGCGCGGATCGAGAATGGCGGCGGTACGCCAACTGGCGGCGGAATCGGCTCCCGCGATCTCTTCCATCTGTGCCAAAGTCTTGTAAGCATCGGCGTTCCATGGGCTTAGCGAGATCGACCGGCGTATCTCGTCGATTCCGGGCCGCTGGCGCAAAGAATCGGCCCAGGACTCGCGCAACGTCCATCCCATGGCCAAAAAGAACAGGAGACCTAGGCTCGCAAAGACTAAGCGGACTATGCCTCGGTTCATCGGCATGTTCTCCGGCCTAAGAGTTTTTCCATAGGCAATTGAGACATTTATCCCACACTATACACTTGTGTTTCGAGCGGCAACGACCGATAATCGTGCTAGTTGTAATTGCCGGAATAGAATCTTTAAACTCTACTGGAGGCCAGTATCGTGAAGAACGCAATGGTGTTGTTGGTGGTTCTAGCTCTCGGGGCGGCGTCCCTGTTTGCCGCGGGTCCGGTTATCGGATTGGCCGTTTCGCAAGGAAAGCTTACCGTGAACAGCGCGGCAGTGGAAGGGAACGCAAACCTCACCAGCGGATCCGTCGTCGCGACGGCCGCAGATTCTACCCGGCTGCGGCTCGCGAGCGGTGCCACCCTGGTTTTGGATCGCCAATCGAACGCGACGGTATTCGCGGACCGCGCGGTGCTCAACAGCGGCACCGGCCAGCTTGGCGGGCGTAACGCGTATACCCTTGAAGCGATGGGATTTCGGATCGCGTCCAACGCCGGGCAAGCGCGTGTGGACGTGAAGAAAGATCACGTGATCGTCGCGGCCCTTTCGGGCGCGGTGAAAGTGACCGACGCGGCGGGCGTGCCGGTCGCGAACATTGCGGCGGGCCGCGCGCTGGGCTTACAGCCCACCAATGGCGCTCCTGTATCGACGATGACCGGCCGCGTAACCCGCGACAATGGCAAGTTCACGCTCTCGGACGAAGTGACGGGCCTGAAAGTCGAGTTGAAGGGCGAAAACGTCGCCGAGCAACTCGGGCAGCGCGTGCAGGTGACGGGCGCGCCGAAACCCGCCGCCGATAAGTCCACGCAAATCATCGAAGTAGCTCGCCTGAATCGCGTCGGCGAAGAACCCGCGCCGACCCCCGTTCCGACCCCGACCCCTCAGGCCGGTGCTGGCGGGATGTCGAACGCGGCGAAGGTGTGGATCGTGGTGGGCGTTCTCGGCGCGGTGGGTATCACGGCTGGCACGCTGGCCGCCCAGTCTCGCTAAGTCGTTCCTTTAAAACAAAAAAGCCCCGGCTCGCGCCGGGGCTTTTTTGTTTGGTAGCGGCTACAGTCGGACGATCTTTTCCGACTCGATCCCTTTGCAGGCGTTGCGGGTATCGACCACCAATTGCGACTTCGCGACGATGTCCCGGTAGTCGAAAGAACGGTGATCGGTGACGATCACGGTGCAATCGGCGCGCGAAAATAGCCCTTTTTCGCACTCAAATGGCAGGTTTTCGTGCTCTAAAGAGGGGATAAACGGGTCTTCGTAGGTGATTTTGGCGCCGGTTTTCATCAATAGGTGGATGATGTCGAGGGCCGGAGACTCCCGCACGTCGTCGATGTCGCGCTTATACGCGACGCCCATAATGTGGACGTGGGAGCCTTTGAGCGGCTTGGCGTGCTCGTTGAGGGCCTGTTGGATTTTGTCCACGACGAAGTGCGGCATCTGGCCGTTGATGTACCCCGCGAGTTCGATGAAGCGCGCCTCGATGCCCGCCTGCTTCGACTTCCAGGACAGGTAGAAGGGGTCGATGGGGATGCAATGCCCGCCCAGACCGGGGCCGGGGTAAAAGGGCATGAAACCAAAGGGTTTCGTGGCCGCCGCGTCGATCACTTCCCAGACGTTGATCCCCATACGGTCGCACATTTGCGCAAGTTCGTTCACCAAGCCGATGTTGATCATGCGGAAGGTGTTTTCGAGCAGTTTCGCCATTTCGGCCGCCTGCGTCGAACTCACCGGAACGACGTTATCTAACGCCTGCGAATAGAACAGCTTGCCCATCTCGGTGCAGGCGGCGGTGGTACCGCCGACAACTTTGGGGATGTTCTTGGTTTGGAATTTGGGGTTGCCGGGGTCCACGCGTTCGGGCGAGAAGCAAAGGAAGAACTCGAGGCCGACGCGAATGTCCGGCTTTTCGAGCATCGGGCGCACCAATTCATCCGTCGTGCCCGGATAGGTGGTGGATTCGAGGATCACCAGCATGCCAGGGTGAAAATACTTGGCGATCGACTCGCAGGACGCGACGATGTAACTCATGTCCGGGTCCTTGGTTTTGCGCAAGGGCGTCGGGACGCAGATGTTGATCGTGTCGAGCGTCGAGACGACGCTAAAATCCTTTGTCGCCTTGAGTTTGCCGGTATGAACCAGTTCCGCGACTTCGGCGGTGGGGACATCCTGAATATAGGACTCGCCGCGATTCAAGGCCTCGATCTTGCGGTCCGCGAGGTCGATGCCGACGACCTCGAAGCCCATCTTGGCGTACTCGACCGCGAGGGGCAGGCCCACGTAGCCGAGACCCACCACGCCCACGCGCGCTTTCCGCGTCCGGATTTTATCCGCCAGGGTCTCGAAATGCGCGGAGCGGGCTTGCGGCGCGGCGACCATCGTAGTCATGGAAATAAAGATTCTCCTCCGTAAAACTTATCGAGCGTAAATCCCAGTTTAAGCGATCCCCTTTTCCAGGAAGCGCGCGATCGCGATACAAATGCGTGACGACGCTTGGCCGTCGCCGTAAGGGTTGTGAATGCGCGCGCGGGCGGCGTACTCCTCGGGCGAGTCGAGCAGGAGATTCGCTTCGGCGACGATCCGGTCCGGGTCGCAGCCGACTAGGCGCACCGTACCGGCCTCGACGGCCTCGGGACGTTCGGTTTTGTCGCGCAGGACGAGGATGGGTTTTCCGAGCGACGGTCCTTCTTCCTGAACGCCGCCCGAGTCGGTAATCAGAATGTAAGCCCGCCGCAGGAGATCGACGAAGGGTACGTATTCAAGGGGCGGGAGTAGTTCGACGCGTGGGACGCTTGCGAGGCGCTCGCGAAAAGCGGCCTGGACGTTGGGATTGGGGTGCAGAGGCAGCGACACGGTTACGTCGTCGCGCGCGGCGAGTCTTTGGACGGCTTCGCAGACTCCGGCCATTCCCGAACCAAAGCTTTCGCGACGGTGCGCGGTGACGACGATCGATTTGCGGGCGGGTGCGGACGAGTCGAGCGGCGGCAGCCGGTCCCGCACATGAAATAGGGCGTCGATGCCGGTGTTACCAGTGACGGCGATGCGGTGGCGGGGGACGTTCTCGTCGAGGAGGTTCTGGGCGGCGCGGGCCGTAGGCGCGAGGTGGAGCGACGCGAGACGTCCGGTGAGAATGCGGTTCATCTCTTCGGGAAACGGTTCGAGCGGATCGCCCGTGCGCAGGCCCGCCTCGACGTGCGCGACCGGCACGCGTTGGTGAAAAGCGGCGAGCGCTCCGCAGAACGTCGTCGCCGTGTCGCCCTGGACGACCAGTAGATCCGGGCGTTCTTCGGCGATTACCGGTTCAAGTTCGGCGAGCATGCGCGCGGTGATCTCGGACAACGATTGTCCGGGCGACATGCAGTTCAGGTCGTGATGCGGAACGATCTCGAAGGCCCGCAAGACTTGGTCGAGCAGTTCGCGGTGTTGCGCGGTGACGGCAACGCGGCAATCGAACCCCTGGCGGGCGGCTTCCCGTACGGGGATGGCCAGTTTGATCGCCTCCGGTCTGGTACCGAAAACGAACAATAAACGCTTGCTATGAATCCCGGGCGGTGATAGAGTTCCGTTCATCTTTCCAAGCGAGGGGATGGCATGAAAGTTTCGATTTGGGGCGCGGTGCGGTGTGCCGCGATTCTTTTGATCTTACAGGCAGCGCTCTTGGCGCAATCCGACCGCGGCACGATTACGGGCACGGTGACGGATGCATCGGGCGCGGTGGTTCCGGGCGCGAAGGTCACGCTCACGAACACGCAGACGGGCGTCTCGATGGTGGTGCCGACCACCGACAGCGGCGATTACACGGTACCGCAATTACAGCCGGGCATCTACACGGTGAAAGTGGAGAAGGACGGGTTCCGTCCGTCGTCGGTGAGCGGGATCGTCTTGAACGCGTCGGCGACGGTGCGCGCGGACGCGGCGCTGGACGTAGGCTCGGCGACGCAGGCGGTGGACGTTTCGGCGAACGCGTTGACGCTGTCGACCGAGAACGCGAAGACGTCGGTGACGATCAACAACAAGCTGGTGGACGAACTGCCGCTGGTGGTGGGCGGGTCGCTGCGCAGTCCGTTCAATCTCGCGGCGCTCACGCCCGAGGCGAAGAACGTCGGCGGCGACAACGGATTTATTTTGGGCGGCGGGCAGGCGGCGGGGTACGGCACGAATCTGGACGGCGTCTCGGCGAACACGTCGCGCGCGCTGAGCCAAAGTTGGGTGGCGGTGAACGCTCCGTCGATCGAGGCGGTGACGGAATTCACGGTGGACACGAACGGGTTTAAGGCGGAGTTCGGGCAAGCGTCGGGCGGGATCATGAGCTTTGCGTCGAAGTCCGGCACGAACGAGTTTCACGGCACGGCGTACGAGTTTCTGCGCAACGAGAAACTGGATTCGAACAACTTCTTCAACACGGGGCGGGGCATCGCGCGGCCCATTTACAAGCAGCACGATTTCGGCGGATCGGTGGGCGGCCCGGTGTGGCTGCCGAAGATTTACAACGGGCGCAACAAGACGTTTTTCTTTTTCAGCTACGAAGCGTTCCGCAATCGCGACGGGGCGAACGCGAATCAGGCGACCGTGCCGACGGCGGAGATGTACGACGGCGATTTCCGCAACTGGGTAAACGCGGCGGGCGCGACGATTCCGATTTACGATCCGACGTCGCAGACGACGGCGGCCAACGGCGCGGTGACGCGGCAGCCGTTCGCGAACAACGTCATTCCGAAGTCGCTGTTCGACCCGGCGGTGCAGCAAGCGATCAACGTGTTTCGCACCGGGACGACGCCGCTGCCGAACATCGGCGCCGCGCCGGGCACGTTCCGTTACGTGCAGCAGAACTTCCTGATCACGTCGGGTTCCGAGGTGCGGCCGAACACGAAGATCAGCGTGAAGGGCGATCACGTGTTTAGCGCCAAGGACCGGATTTCGGGCTATTGGGGCTATAACCGGTCGAGCGTGGTGCCTGGGGCGAACGGTCCCGCGGGACTGCCCGGGCTGTTCGTCGATTATAACGACACGCAGCGCAATTCCGACGTGTTTCGCGGAAGTTGGGATCACATGTTCTCGCCGACGGTGTTCAATCACTTCTACGGCGGCGGCAATAACTGGAAAGAAAATCACGACCCGCCGCAGGCGACGATCCGCAGCGGCGTGAACTGGAAAGACAAATTCTGCCTGGGCAACGTGCCGGATTGCGATCAGAATTTGGTGAACTTCACGTTCTCGAACAACTACAACCGCTGGGGCGGTCCGGCGAACAACGGCAGCGAAAACTTCATCAAGATGTTCGCCGACGACTTGACGATCATCAAGGGGCGGCACACGTTCAAGTTGGGCGGACAGGCGCAATTCCAGTACTACAACGGCTTCGGCCGGCAGTGCGTGGCGGGTTGCGTAGGCTTCGACTTCAAGCACACCGGGCGCGCGGGCGACACGAACTTCGCGACGGCGGGCGGCAATCCGTTCGCGTCGATGCTGCTGGGCTACGCGAATTCCGGGCAGATCGACACGGTCCGCTATATCGGGCAGCAGTGGCCGTCGTTCGCCGGATTTTTCCAGGACGACTGGCGGGTGCGTCCGAACCTGATGCTGAACCTGGGTCTGCGCTGGGAGACGACGCTGCCGCCGACGGGCGAGAACGACAACTGGAGCGAGTTCGCGCCGGACCGTCCGAATCCCGGCGCCGACGGTCTGTTGGGCGCGCTGATCTACGCGGGGAACTGCAACGGTTGCGAGGGTTCGCGGCGGCTGGCGGGGAGCTACTACAAGGCGTTCGGGCCGAGATTCGGCCTGGCGTACACGTGGAAAGAAAAGACGGTGTTCCGGTTGTCCTATGGGATCAGCTACGGCAACATCACGACGGTGACCGGCTCGACGCACACGCTGGGCTTTACGCTGACGGACACGCAGTCGGACACGACGCAGGGCGTTCAGCCGCGGTTCCTGATGCGCAACGGACAGCCGGTGCGACAGTATCCGCCGTTCGTTTCGCCGAGCTTCGGCAACGGTCGCGCGATGCCTTGGTGGCAGGGCAGCGAAGCGACGCGGCCTCCGGCGTATCAGAGCTTCAACTTCTCGATCCAGCGCCAGTTGTCGCCGTCGACGGTGGCGGAGGTGGCGTACAACGGCAGCTTGGGCAGCCGCCTGCAAGCGGGCTTGCTGGCCTACAACGCGATTCCGTTCAGCACGCTGGAGCGCTACGGTTCGACTCTGCTCAATGCGCGCGCGGACTCGGCGGCGGCGCAAGCGGCCGGGATTCGGATTCCGTTCTCGGGGTTCAACTCGCTTTGGGGCGGCGCGGCGACCGTGCGGCAGGCGCTGCGTCCGTATCCTCAGTTTCAGAACATCGATACGGCGGCGGGCGGCGGCGATCACAGCGGTCACTCGACCTATCACGCGCTGATGGTGCGGTTCGAGAAGCGCTACTCGCGGGGCTTGCAGTTCCAGACGTCGTACGTGTTCTCGAAACTGCTGACGAACGCCGACAGTTATTGGCCGGACGGCGCGGCGATGGACCACTACAACCGCCGCCTGGAGAAATCGATCGGCGAGTACGACGTCCCGCACAATTTCAAACTCGGCTCGGTGTGGGATCTGCCGTTCGGCAAGGGCAAAGCGTTTCTGAATTATGGCGGCGTGGTGAATCAACTGGTCGGCGGGTGGCGCGTGTCGGGCATCGCGTTCTACTCGAACGGGCAGCCGCTGGGGCTGGGGACGACGGTCGCCATGCCGCTGTTCAGCGGCGGCAACCGGCCGATTATCTCGACCTACGACGGCTGGCGTCCGGCGACGGTGGGCGGCGGTTTCGACCCCGCGAAGGACCGCACGATTCAGCCGGCGAGCTTCTTCCCGACTCAGACGGCGAACACGTTCGGCAACATGACGCGGCACAATCCGAAATTCCGGGCGTTCAATAACTTCAACGAGAACATCTCGGTGGCGAAGGTATTTCCGATCAAGGAAGCGATCCGGCTGGACTTCCGGGCGGAGTTCTTCAACGCGTTTAATCGGGTGCGGTTCGGCCAAGGCAATCTTAGCCTGCAAAATCAGGCGTTCGGGGTGCTGAGCCAGACGGCGGGCGATCAGGCGAATACGCCGCGACAGATCCAGTTGGCGCTGAAGTTGTATTTTTAGGGCGCCTCGCCCTAGTCGACGAGGTTCGCGATGTCCCGCCGGCCATGCAAGATATGTAAAACGACAACTTCGTCTTCGGCGATCCGGTAAAGGACGACGTATTCTCCGACGGCTAAGCTGCGGATGCCCGGTCGGAGATCCCGATCGCGCCTTCTTCCGATTTGCGGATTGCGGACCAGCAGCCGCATGCGCGCTTCGATCGCGTCAACGACACGGTCCGCGATGGAGGGGACGCCGCTTTCGCGCGCCACGTAGAGCCATATCCGGTCTAATTCCGATTCCGCCTCGGGCGAGAGGCGAATTGATTTCATCGATCCGGCCGCTCGCCGTCTAACCGCTCGCGGCCACGCCGTTTGATATCCGCCGAGAGTTGGGCGAAGCCGCCGGGATCGGCGATCGTGCGGCCTTCGCCCCGCGCCAGCGAGGACTCGGCGGCATCCAGCGCGGCGAGAATCTCGGCGCGGCGTCTTTCGCGTTCTTCCCAAAGCAGCATCGCCGCCCGAACGGCTTCCTCTTCGTTCGAGAGGCGACCGGCGGCGATGGCGTCTTGAACCAGCGCGCGCTGATCTTCGGTTAAGAGGACGGTCATAGGCTCCACTCCCTAAACTAAAGCATTCGTGGTCCGGTGTGCGGCGTGCGAAACTGAAGGAGTCTCGCCCGTTCCGTCCCGATGGATCCATCGCACATCCGAAATTTTTCCATCATCGCGCATATCGATCATGGAAAATCGACGCTCGCCGACCGTTTGCTCGAACACACGGGCGCGCTCAGCGAGCGCGAAATGATGGATCAGGTGCTCGATTCGATGGACCTCGAACGCGAGCGCGGGATCACGATCAAGGCGCACGCCGTCCGGCTCGATTACAAGGCGCGCGACGGCGAGATGTACCAATTGAATTTGATCGACACGCCGGGGCACGTCGATTTCACGTACGAAGTTTCGCGATCGCTGCAAGCTTGCGAGGGCGCGCTACTGGTGGTGGACGCGTCGCAGGGCGTCGAAGCGCAGACGCTGGCGAACACGTATCTGGCGCTGAGTCACGATCTCGACCTGATCCCGGTAATCAACAAAATCGACCTGCCGGCGGCGGACCCGGAACGCATCAAGGAGCAGATCGAGCAGGTGATCGGGCTCGACGCGAGCGGGGCGATCTTGGCGAGCGCGAAACAAGGCGTCGGGATCGACGACATCCTGGAAGCCGTCGTCGAACGCGTGCCGCCGCCCAAAGGCCGCGCCGAAGATCCGCTGCGCGCGCTGATTTTCGATAGCTGGTTCGATCCCTATCGCGGCGTGATCATCCTGGCGAAGATCGTCGAGGGGACGCTCAAGGTGGGGCAGCGAATCCGGTTCTGGTCGAACGGGCGCACGTTCGAAGTGGACGGCGTGGGGTACCAATCGCCGAAACCGATTCCGTGTCCGCAATTGACGGCGGGCGAGGTGGGATTTTTGTTCGCCAACATCAAGACCGTCGCCGACGCGCAGATCGGAGACACGATCACGGACGACGCGCGGCCGGCTGCGGAGGCGCTACCGGGCTTTCAGCCGATCCTGCCGATGGTGTTCGCGGGACTCTACCCGGTGGAATCGCACGAACACGGATTGCTGCGCGAGGCGCTCGAAAAGCTGCGGCTGAACGATTCGGCGTTTAATTTCGAACCGGAAAATTCGGTGGCGCTCGGGTTCGGGTTCCGTTGCGGATTCTTGGGACTGCTGCACCTCGAAATCGTGCAGGAGCGGCTGGAACGCGAGTTCAAGATCGACCTGATCACGACGGCTCCGGGGGTGAAGTACCGGATCACGCGCACGTCGGGCGAAGTGTTCGAGGTGGAGAATCCGTCGAAGTTCCCGAATCCGTCCGAGATCGAGAAGATCGAGGAGCCGATCATCGACGCGACGGTGATCACGCGCGAGGAGTATCTGGGCGGGATTCTGGCGCTGGTGGAAGAGAAGCGCGGGGTGCAGAAGAAGTTCGAATACATCGGCACGGGACGAGTGCTGCTGCTGTACGAACTGCCGCTGAACGAGATCGTGCTCGACTTCTACGACCGGCTGAAATCGGCGTCGCGCGGGTACGCTTCGCTCGACTATCATCTGGCCGGGCATCGGGTGTCGCCGATGGTGAAGCTCGACGTACTGGTGGCGTCGGAGCCGGTGGACGCTCTGTCGATGATCGTGCATCGCGACTTCGCCTACGACCGGGGCAAGGAGCTGATCGAGCGGCTGCGGAAGCTGATTCCGCGACAGCAGTTCGAGGTGGCGCTGCAGGCGGCGATCGGGGCGAAGATTATCGCGCGCGAGACGATTCCGGCGATCCGGAAGAACGTGCTCGCGAAGTGCTACGGCGGCGATATCTCGCGCAAACGGAAGCTGCTCGAGAAGCAGAAGGAAGGCAAGAAGCGGATGAAGCGCGTGGGCAGCGTCGAGATTCCGCAGGAGGCGTTCCTGGCGGTGCTGAAGGTGACGGGGGCGGCGCAGGAGGACTGACGGGAGTCCTAGCGCAAGCGCTCGACCAAACCGGCGAGCGAGGCGGGGACTTCGCTGCGAGCGGCCGTGCGGTTCGCCGAGCGGATGCGCGCCACTTCCTTGCGGAGAATATGCACCTCGCGGGGCGCGCGCAGACCGAGCTTCACTTGCGAGCCCTCGATGTCGAGCACCTCGACCTCGACGTCGTCCCCGATCGTCAGGCATTCGCCCGCGCGGCGGCGGATCACGAGCATGGGGCGGGCTCCGGAGTGAAGAGCGGATGCTCGGCGGAGTAACGGTCGTCGTCGCGGATCGCTTGGACGCCCAGGCGCGCGGCGCGGTGGATGACGACGGGGCCGAGCAGGTTCGCGGTCGGCGGCGCGCCCTCGTTTACGCAGACGATCGCCAGAGCAAGCAAGTCGGCGGCCTCGGGCGAAAGCAGCGTTTGTCGATACTCGTCGAGCAGCTTCAGATCGTATTCCGGCGCGACGGTTTCGACGGGCACGGTCACGAAGAACAGATCGGGCCGCGCGACGCTCTGCAGAAACACGGCGGGTTCCGCGCCCGGCTCGCGGACGGCGAGAAACTCGCGCTGGTCGTCGAAGCCGGGCAAGCCTTGCGGGAAGCGGATGACGTCCGGCTCGCCGTATTCGAGGACCCCGAACGCCCGCGTCGAGAGAGTCATGCCCACTCTATGTTTCGGCGCGAGCGGGGCGTTTCTTTAGCGCCGCTATACTGGAGGCGCTTGCGGAACCGGATCTGGATCGCCGGGCTGTGCGCGCTGGCGGCGTGCGGGTCGAAGCCGAAAGTCGCCGAGCCCGCGCCCGCGCGGAAAGACAACACCAATCTCTACCGCTTCGTCGTTCCCGCGAGAGCCGGCGCGCCCGCGCCGCGACTGCGATTGGTCGATTCGCCGGGCGTCGACGACGGCGGGGCGATTTCGCCCGACGGCAAGTGGTTCGCGTTCCGGTCGGACCGCGACGGGCATCTCGAAGTTTGGCTCGCCCGCAAGGACGGGTCGATCGTACGCCGGCTTAGCTCGGCCGCAGGCGCTTTCGCGCCGGGCGCTCCGAGTTGGTCGGCGGACGCGCAGACGATCGTGTTCGAGGGCGGTGGGCGCTACTTCGCGACGCCGAGCGCGGGCGGGGCGGCGCGCGAGATTCCCAAGCCCGAATGGGCGGACCTCGCGCGGGAATCGGACGCGAAATCGGCGCGGGCGCGCTACGTCGCCGACCCGGTGCGCAAGGTCCTAGCGCGCATCGATCTCGAAACGAAGTACGAATCGACGATGTTCGCGCCGCCGCCGGAGTTCTGGACCGCGGCGGCGGACGGGCCGACGAACGTGCGGACGTTCGACGTTTCGCCCGACGAGACGTGGTTTCTGCTCACGCTGCTCGACGCCGCGAAATAGGTCGGACGGTACACTACCTTCAGTGGACTCGCTGCGTTTCGACGACGATCTCTCGCCGCACGGATTACGATTCGCGGTGATCGCCGCGCGCTTTCACGCGCCGGTCGTGGACCGGCTGCTTGCGGGGGCGCTCGAAGTATTGGAAGGCGCGGAAGTGGAGACGTATCGCGTGCCCGGCGCCTGGGAGTTGCCGCTGGCCGCGCAGGCGGCCGCCGAGTCCGGCAACTTCGACGCGATCGTGTGCCTGGGTTGCGTGATTCGCGGGGGCACGCCGCATTTCGACTACGTCGCGGGCGAATGCGCGCGGGGGTTGCAGACGGTGCAGTTGAAAATCGGGCTGCCGGTGATTTTCGGAGTGCTCACCACGGACACGACGGCGCAGGCCGAAGAGCGCGTCGGCAAAGGCGCGGACGCGGCCAGGACGGCCATCGAAATGGCGCGGCTGCTCACCAAGCTCCGGGACGCGGACTAGCGATGCCTTCTCGCCGCCGGTCCCGCGAACGCGCGCTGCAGGTGCTGTTCACTTGGGACGTACGCCGGGGCGACGTCTATCGCGCCATCGACGATTTCTACGAGACGCTGCATTCGGAGGACGACGAACCGACGCGGCTCGACCGGGACGAGTTCATGGAAGAGTTGGTGCGCGGCACGGCGGCGCGGCTCGACGAGATCGACGCGCTGGTGACGCGCTACGCGGCCAACTGGCGCTTGGAACGCATGCCCGCCGTCGACCGCAACGTCCTGCGCCTCGCCACCTTCGAGACGCTTTCCGCCAAGCTGCCCCCGGCGGTGATTATCGACGAGGCGCTCGAGTTGACGCGGCGGTTCGCGGGCGACGAGAGCGTGTCGTTCGTCAACGGCGTGCTGGACGCGGTGCGCCGCGACGCGGGCGGGCCGGTTCCCGGTGCGTCGCCCGCCGATCCGTCACTTGCCGATACAAAAGGTCGAGAAGATCCGGTTGAGGATGTCGTCGGCGGTAGTGACTCCGGTAATGGCGTCGATGGGCCGTAGCGCGTCGTACAGATCGAGCAACAGCATTTCGTGCGGAATCCGTTCTTCGACGGCGCCGCCCGCTTTCTCCAGATACTCGCGCGTTTCGCGCAGCAGACGTTCGTGGCGAAGGCTGGTGAGAAAGCCTTCCTCCTGCGGCCGTTCGCCGATCGTTTCGGCGATGGCGTGGCGGAGCGCGTCGATCCCCTCGCCGGTCAGCGCGGACACCGGAATCGCGTCGCCCATCACCAGCGCGCGCGGCGTTAGGTCGGCCTTGTTCGCGACGATCAGCGTGCGTCCGGCTTCTCTCGCGCGGGCGATCAAGGTATGGTCGTCGGCGGCGAGCGGTTGGGAGAGATCGACGACGATCAGCGTCAGGTCGGCGTCGGCCAGCGCTTGCCAACTGCGCTCGATGCCCAGGCTCTCGACGCGGTCGTCCGAGGCGCGCACGCCCGCCGTATCGAGTAAGCGGACGGGGACTCCGGCGATCTCGGCGGTCTCGCCGATCGTATCGCGCGTGGTGCCCGCGATCTCGGCGACGATGGCCCGGTCCCGTCCCAAGAGCCGGTTGAACAAGCTGCTCTTGCCGACGTTCGGCCGGCCCACGATGGCCAGCGCGAGACCGTCGTGCACCAGTTTGCCGTAGGCGAAGCTCGCGACGAGCGCGTCCACTTGACCGCGGGCGCGGTCGAGGCGCGCGAGGATCTCCTCGTCCGGGGCGACGTCGACGTCGTTCTCCGCGAAATCGATCCCCGCTTCGAGCAGCGCGATCAGATCGAGCAATTCGCGCTTGGCGGGGGCGAGCCGCAGCGATACGGACCCGGCGATTTGCTGCGAGGCGACGCGCGCCTGGTGCAGCGTGGTGGCTTCGATCAGGTCGCGTACCGCCTCCGCCCGGGGCAGATCGAGCTTGCCGTGTAGGAACGCGCGTAGGGTGAACTCGCCGGGATTGGCGAGGCGAGCGCCCGCGTCCAGCAGGCGTTCGAGCGCCGCGCGCAAGACGATCGGCGAGCCGTGCAGCGATAGCTCGACGACGTCCTCGCCGGTGTAGGACTTCGGCGCGGCGAACCAAGTGGCCAGCCCTTCGTCGAGGCGCGCCCCGTCGCGGTCCAGCACGGCGACGCGCGCGGCGTGCCGTGCGGCCCAGGCGGGAGGAGTATCGAGGATTCGTTCGGCGATCGCGCGGGAATCGCGGCCGGACAGTCGAATCAAGCCCACGCCCCCGCGGCCCGGCGGCGTGGAAATGGCGGCGATGGTTTGGGAGTTGCCGATCGCCGGTCTAACCGCGGCGGTCACGACGAGGCCCGCGTCCGCGGTCTCCGCCCCGATCTCCGCGAGGCGGTCCGCCGCGGCGGTCGCGACCGCCGGGTCCGCCCGGACGACGGCTCTCGAAATCGGGCATACGGCGCGGCGGTGGAGGCGCGGGCGGCAGCGGAGCGTCTACCGGCAACACGCACACCTGCCGGAAAGATCCCATGCCGACGCTCTCGCTGCGGAGTTCCGTTTCGTTGCGCAACGCGAGGTGCAGAATGCGCCGCTCGCGCGAAGTCATGGCGTTAAAGAAGTACGCCGCGCCGGTCTTCTTCACCCGTTCCGCCGCCGCTTCCGCCGACATGCGCAGCTCCTGCACGCGCATCACGCGATAGTCGTTGGCGTCGAAACAGACGCGCGAGTGATCCTCTTGCGGAACGCGCAACGCCTCGAGCGTCAGATGTTCGAGCGCCAGCAGCAGCTCGGCCTTGTTCGTCAGCAGCAGTTCCGTATCCGGACCGGTGAAGCGTACCATCACGTCCGGACTCTCGAACCCGGGATGCACGTCCGCGCCGGAATCGATGTCGTAGTTGACGTCGAAATCGGCGAGATCCAATACGGGTTCGAGAAAATCCTCGATTTTAGGGGCGAGTTCCTCGGGCGAGAATTTCCCGGGAACGTGGATGCGGTACTTCGGCTCGGCCGTCATTTTCCGGATTTCTTTTTCGACGCGGGCTTCACCGGAACCGCCGCCGGAGCCGGGGCGGGCATGGTTTTGTTAAACGCCCATTGCTGCACGATGCCAACCACGTTGCCAGTGAGCCAGTATAGCACCAGGCCGCTGGACGCCCCGTAGAACATGAAGCCGAAGATCAGCGGCATGAACAGCATCATTTTCTGCTGCGCGGGGTCGCCGCCGGTGGAGGGCGTCATCTTCTGCAACCAGAACTGCGTGGCGATCATGATCAGGGGCAGCACGCGAATGGCGATGGTTTCCGGTTGCGCGAGATCGGTTACCCACAGCCAGTTGGCTTGCCGGATTTCGATCGCGACGGACAACACCGAGTAGAACGCGAACAGGAAGGGCATCTGCAAGAGCAGCGGCAGACAACCGCCGGCGGGATTTACGCCGTGCCTTTTGTAAAGGTCCATGACCTCCTGGTTCTTGTTGGCCATCTTGGGGTCTTTCATCGAAAGACCTTTGTACTTGTCGTTGATGGCTTGCATCTCCGGCTGCACCAGCGCCATCTTTCGCATCGATTTGAGCGACGAGATTTTCAACGGCAGCAGCAGCACGTTGATCACGACGGTGACCAGAATGATCGACCAGCCCCAGTTCTTGACCCAGTTGTCGTTGGTGTACTTGAGGGCGAGGAACAGCGGCTTCGCGATGATCGACGTCCAGCCGAAATCGATCATGCCTTCTAGGCGCGGATCGACGCTCTTGAGCAACGTGTAATCTTTCGGCCCGGTGAACAGCGTCAGCCGGTTGCGCGCCTCGCCGCCGATCCCCGCGCCCACGACGGGAACTTCCTTGCCGTCGGAGCCCGGAATCCAGGTATTGAAGGTGAGCAACTCGATCGCCCCGCCGCCCTGCTGCAACGCCACCATCGCGAAGTAGGAGTCCTCCAGCCCGGCGAAGGCGAAGTTGCCGGCGCGCGTCTGGGGCCCGCTTTCGGCGAACTTCTGATCGTTCTCCACCAGCTTGTTCGCGGCGGTGTCGAAGTACAGGCTCTTGCGCAGGGGCGCCGAGTTGGGCACGGTCCAATCGCCGAACTCGCCGCGCCAGACGACTAAGTGCGGCACAGGCGCCCCGTTCTCGGTGAGGTCGGAGGCGACGTTCGAGAGGTACGACCCGGGCTTGAAAGCGAAGGTTTTCTTCGAATAAGTACGACCGTTCGAGAACTCGAACTCGTAGCCGTTCTCGATGGCCTTGGCGGTGTAGAGCGCCTGCGTGAGATCGGTGGAGAGGGAGAGATTCTTGGGGCTGACGGCCATGGGGTAGCCCGATTTCTTGACGCTCGCCGGGCTCACCAGGTCGAGGGGTTTACCGTTCGAGTCCTTGAACTTCTTGAGGATCCAACTCTTCACCGCCGCGCCGCGATTGGTGAACTCGATCCGGTAGAGGTCGGTTTCGATGGGCGGGAGCGTTTGCTCGGCCCCGGCGGCGACGGCCCCGGGAGTCGCCACCGTTGGCGCGGGCGATACGGCCGTGGGCGGAGTCGCTTGGGCGGCGGGCGACGCGGGTTTCGTTTCCGCCGCTTTCGCCGCCGGTTTCGAAGCGGGCGGGGGCGGCGTTTTGTAGAAGTAGGGCGTAACGGCCAGCACGCCCAGCATCAGGATCATCGCCAACAGCAGGCGAAGCTCCATGGACAGATCGGCGAACGAGAACGGTTTCTTTTGGTCGGCCATCGGCTTCCTGTCGGCCCCTACGGTACGGGGTCGAATCCTCCGGCGTGGAACGGATGGCAACGCCCGATCCGCCGCACGCCCATCCAGACGCCGCGCGCCGCGCCGTGCCGGGCGATAGAGTCCTTCATATAGACGGAGCAGGTGGGATGAAAGCGGCACGCCGAAGGCAACAGCGGCGACACAAATCGCTTGTAGAGGTCGAGGGCGGCGATCAGGAGGCGGTCGATCATGGCAAGTCCGTCACTTTCGATAATCGCCCGATCAGCCGTTCCAGGTCGGCGCGCAGACGTTCGAGCGGCGCCTCTTCGGCGGCGCGGCGAGGGTTGAAGACGGTCCAGGAATCGGCCGGAAAGCGTTGGCGCGAGAGGCGAACCAACTCTCGCAGACGACGCCGGATGCGGTTGCGGACGACGGACTTGCCGACGGCGCGAGGCAGCGTGAATCCGAAGCGGGGGCCGTCGCCTTGACCGCGCAGAGTAAAGGCCGAGAAGAGGGCGCAGGTGAAGCGCTCGCCTTGGTCGTACACTTTCCGGAACTCGGACGGACGGAGGAGACGGGCACGCTTGGGGAAATCGAGCGTCGCGGGTAGGCTATTTGGCGGCGCGGACGGCGCGCTCATCGCTCACCGTGAGTTTCCAGCGGCCCCGGGCGCGACGGCGCGCGAGGACGGCCCGCCCGTTCTTGGTTTTCATGCGCTCACGAAAACCGTGGGTCTTCGCCCGCTTGCGATTGTTGGGTTGAAAGGTACGTTTGGGCATGGTGGTTCGTCAAGCGGGGAAACCGCAAAATCCCAGTATACGCCGGGCGGGAGAACATGTCAAAATGAAGACTCCCCCTCGCGCTGGAGTGGCGGAACTGGCAGACGCACGGGACTCAAAATCCCGCGACCTTCACTGGTCATGTGGGTTCGACCCCCACCTCCAGCACCAGACTATTCTCTATTTAGGGTACGGCTGAGCGGATCGCACCGGTATTCGCGCCCGCGTCCGTTCTCTTCCATTTTGCTGCGTTACGGCTGCCGATTCTCGCGCTTTTTGCGAATTTCCGGTGTCGGGGGATACACGTCCCGGAAGCGGTACTTCTTGGTTCGAACGAGAGAGCGAATGTAAACTTCATCCTTCTCGTGCTCTTCGGCGTCGTGCAAGACTTGGCCCAAGATCGCGGCGGGGAAGAACAGAACTCCTTCGTCGGCGGCGACCACCACATCGCCCGGCAGCACAGTCGCCGTGCGGATGCGAATCGGAAGATTCCATTCCGCACCGAGCCAGCGCGCGCCGCTGACGTGAAAATGCCGGACGAAGGCCGGAAAATCCCTGAAGCCGGGTTGAGAGAGTTCGGCCTGATCGCGCGTTGCGCCGTCGATCACCACGCCGGCGGCGCCGTTGAGCTTCATCCCAAGGGCGCTGATATCGCCCATGAAAACCGAGCCTTCGTCGCCGCCTAGGTCGACCACATATACGTCTCCAGGCCGGGCGTCTTCGGCGGCACGCTGGTAATAGCCGGCAGGCCATCCACCTTCTGCGGCGAGCTGATTTAAACTTCGTTCCAGGTCGGGGCGCGGTGGCAGAAAGCGGATCGTGACGGCGCGGCCAACCAGCAATTGGCCGGGTTGGGTCGTCACGAAGCCGCGGACATAGTTGCCTTGATACTCGCCGAGAGCGCCCCAGATCGTCTCGAACTGCAACGCCTTGAGCCGCCGAACGTCGTCGCCGGCGATCTCGCGGAGCGAAGGACGCAGCACGTCCAAAATGCTCGAGTACGAGTTACGGTTCGCTCGGAAGCCGGGCGGAGCGGGGACATCGGACCGAGGCGCGGCGGTTTGAGCCGCGGCGGGAAAGGCGATGCAGGCGGTAAGGACAAGAGTGCGGATCATGCGTTTTTGTCTCCTCGGTGGAAGGTAGCCGAAAGGCGAATCGACCAGTTGACGGTTTGGCCCGGAGCGATCGAGGGAGGCTGCCCGGCGTCGAGAGCGCCGAGCGCGTCCGACGGCGACGTGCAGGGTTCGAGGGCAATGCAGCGGAACGGAGATGTTCCAGCCGACGGAAAACCGAAGTTGTTGAACCACACTCCGAGGAAAGGATGCGTGTCGAGGTCGAACTCCAGGCGGACCGTGTGTGTGGGCAACCGTAATTCACACCAACCTTCGGAGAGGCCGGCGAGAAACGTCTTGAGCGTAGTTACGTTCTCCAGCCAGTGCTTCGACAAACCGATTCCCCCGAAATCGGGCCAGCGCCGCAATCGGCCGTCGCCGGGATACAGCCGGAAGCGGATGTCGCCGGCGGGAAGGCCGATCTCGAATTGCGGACCGGCTTCAAAGAGGGGATGCGCGGCCCAGATATAGGGAAACGGATCCGAGCCCCGGTTGGTCACCGAATACTCGATCCGGAGAGAGCAGCCTTCCTCCAACTCGATGCGCTTGCTCGCGCGATAGTTCAATAACTCGCCTTCCCGGTCGAGCCGGCACTGGCAGTCGTCGAAGGAGGCGACATTCCATTGGCCGGTGACCCACTCCCCGAGGGCCGGAAAGGGCGGGACGGACGCAATGGTCGGGAAGCAGTCGTCCATCCCGCTCAAGTCGTGCGTCGTCCAGTCGCCGCCGGAAGATATCGTGCGGTGCGGCCTGCTCGGCGAGACGAGCAGATTGCGGCCAGACTCGGAGTGCCGGATCTGCGCGATCTTCCCACCGACTTCGGGTAACACCGTAACCTCGAGGCCATCATGCCGAAGAACGATCATAGGACTAGAACCGCCTTCATGACGCCGTCGCCGCCACGGCGCACCAGTTCGTAAGCTTCCGGGGCGCGATGAAGCGGGAACCGGTGCGTGATTAAGCCGGCGAGCCGAAGCTGCCCGCGTGTTGCCATCGAGACGACCTCCGTCCAGCCGGTGCGGTCGGAGAGGGCCCCGAACAAGGTGAGATCTTTCAAAATGATGGAGTTCACGTCGAACGAAGCGGCGGCTTCCGCATGAATGCCGAAAAGCACCACCCGACCGCCCGGTACGGTGGCGCCGATCGCTTCCGCCGTAGCGTCGACGGCGCCGGCGCACTCAATCGCCAAGTCGACGCCGCGCCCGCCGGTCTCTTCGTCCACGGCACGGCGCACTCCGCCGTCGTACGCCAGGACGTAACGATCGGCGACTTTCAGCGACTCGGCAAGTTGCATCCTTTCCTTCGCCAAGCCGGTGAGAACGACCTTCGCCGCTCCTAGCGCGCGGGCGATCTGGCAGGCGATCAATCCAATGGGCCCGTTCCCGACGACGAGCACGGTTGCACCGGTAATTGGGCCCGCTTTATGAATCGCGGCCCAGACTTCCATGTCGAGAACCGCCGCCTCCTCGAAGGAGATGGACTCTGGCACCCGGTGCGCGTTCTCTTCGGGGACGATCACGTAATCCTGGCATCCACCGTCGCGCGTGATGCCCAACTCGAAGCCGTTCTCGCAGAACTGACGGCTTCCCCGGGCACAGAAAAAGCACCGCCCGCATCCGATGCATTGGTCGACCGTGACACGGTCGCCCTCGCGAACACGGCCGCCGCCCGGACCGATGGCTTCGATCTCACCCGCGATCTCGTGGCCGAGGATTAGGGGCGGCGAAGCGCCGGGCAATCGTCCGGCCAGGATGTGGAGATCGGTTCCGCATACGCCGACGGCTCGCACCCGCACGCAAACCTCACCCGGGGCGGGAGAGGGCGGGGAACCCGAATCGTCCCGGAACTCGAATCGTTCGCCGCCCAACCAACGAAGGCTTTTCATCCAGATCGACAGTGTAGGCCCGCCGTCGAATGCCAGTCAACAACTTTTTTATCAAACGCGATAAACATAGTCGAATCGATTGACAGTCCAGGCGACTTTAAGTTAATGTTTTCTGGGGGCCGATTGCCAAAACTGAGCCGTCCGCGTGCGCGGTTATTGGATCTACTGATGCAGATCGACCGGGAACGAACCCTGTCCCGGGGCGATGCGGCCGCTCGCACTGGATTCAGTTCATTCCTCGTCTCGCGAATGTGCGACGACTTGCTGCGCCGGGGTTTTGTGCGGGAGACGGGCATGGGGAATTCGACCGGTGGACGCCCGCCCACGCTGTTGTCGGTCAACCCGGGGCTCGGCCGGTTAGTTGGAGTACATATCGGAACGGTCAACGTGCGAATCGTGATCACCGACATGATTGGCACCGCCCTGCATTATGAGAAGTCCTTGAGCCGGGTTGAAACCGGCCCGGACGCCGCGCTGGAGCACATCGCCGCGAGCATCGAAGAAGCGATCGCGAAAACGGATACCGCCCCGGGCCCGGTGCGCGGAATGGGCGTCGGCATTTCCGGCGTGCTCGACCGTAAGACCGGATGCACGCTGTTCTGGCCGAAGGTGCCGCAGTGGGCGAACGTGCCCGTAAAGCGATTCTTCGTCGCCCGCTTCGGCACCGAGGTCGCGCTGGAAGACACGCCGCGCACGATGGCGCTGGCCGAACGGCGCTACGGCGCGGGCGGACGGGCGGATCCCTTTCTCTACGTCATGGTGGGCGCGGGTGTCGGAGCCGCAATGCACTTGAACGGAGACTGGTATACGGGAGCGGACGGGTTCGCGGGCGAGTTCGGACATCTGACCGTCGCGGAGAATGGGCCGCTGTGCTCGTGCGGGAATCGCGGCTGTGTCGAGTCGGTGGTATCGGCAACCGCGGTGATCCGCCGGACGCGCCAGGCGGTCGCCCAGAACCTCGCCTTACCCCTATGGCGGTTGTGCGAAGGGAAAGTAGACCGGATTTCGGTCGAGCAGATCGTGCGGGCGGCCGACGAGGGCGATCGATTTTGCATCGATGCTTTGGAGCGGTCGGGGATGTATCTAGGGTTGGGGCTCGTCGGGTTGATCAATCTACTGAATCCGGCGCTGCTGATCCTGGGAGGCGGCATGGCTCAGGCCGCCGGACGATTCCTGTTGCCCGCCGCGCGACGGGTTCTCGACAAGCGTGCGGTCGCCCAATCGGCGGCGGGGCTCGACATCCGGCTCTCCACGCTGGGCGAGGCGGATTGGGCTCGGGGCGCCGCGTTGTTAGTCGGCCGCCAAGCTCTCGCGACCGCGTTCGAGGAGGGCGCCTTAGCCGCATGACGATTCGCGCCATTCTCTACTTGTCCTGCGCCGTGGCCTGGGCTCAGACACCCGCGCCCGCGACCCGCGAGCCGCAGGAGGTGGTCTTTACCTCCAAGGCCGACGGCACCCCGCAGCGGTACCTGTTGCTCCTTCCGGAAGGCTTTGCCGCAACGCATTCTTACGACCTCCTGATCGCGCTCCACGGCCACGGATCGGATCGTTGGCAATTCATGCGCCCGACGCGTAGCGAGACGCGTGCCGTCCTTGACGTGGCGGCGAAGAATAAGTTGATTCTGGTAAGCCCGGACTATCGAGCGCCCGCATCGTGGATGGGGCCGAAGGCCGAGGCCGACCTGACGCAGATCCTGGAAGAGTTGCGGGGCCGGTTCCCGATTGGCAGAGTCGTACTCTGCGGCGCCTCGATGGGTGGCAGCGCGGTTCTGACTTATGCGGCGCTGCATCCCGGGGGTGTCGATGCGGTCGCCTCCATGAACGGCACCGCGAATCATCTGGAATACGAGAATTTTCAGGAAGCCATTACGGCATCGTTCGGCGGATCAAAGGCGCGCATTCCGCTTGAATACAAGAACCGAAGCGCGGAGTACTGGCCGGAGCGACTGACGATGCCGGTTGCGTTGACCTCCGGCGGACAGGATCAGCTTGTGCCCCCGGGGAGCGTGCTGCGGTTGGCCGCGGTGCTGCAAAAGCTTGGGCGCAACATTCTTCTGATCCATCGGGAGCGCGGAGGTCACGAAACGAACTACGAGGACGCGACCGGCGCTTTGGAATTTGCGCTGGCGGCGGCCCGGCAGACTTCCGTTGCAAAACAATAAAAGCCAGGATTGGGAGAGTAACTAATTTGCGTATTCTTGCCGTTGGCGCCCATCCGGATGACCTGGAGATTCTCTGCGCCGGCACTCTGGCCAAGTACAGCCGGCGCGGCGACGAGGTTGTTATGGCGGTTGCGACCAATGGAGAGGTCGGTTCGTCCACCCTATCGAAAGCGGAGATCGCCGCGATCCGCAAGGAGGAGGCAGCCGCATCGGCGGCGGAGATTGGGGCGCGGTTGATTTGGATGGACTATCCAGACGAGTTCCTTTTCTCGGACAGCGCCTCGCGGGTTGAGTTCCTGAACATGGTACGGTCGGCGCGGCCCGACGTCGTCTTGACGCACGCCCCTACCGACTATCACCCGGATCATCGCGCTACGGGCCAGATTCTTTGGGACATACGGGTGATGACGACGGTGCCCAACATCTCGACACCGCACCCGCCGTGCTCTGCGATCCCGGAGATTTTCTACTTCGACACGCTCGCGGGCATCGACTTTGTGCCGGAGCAATACGTCGACGTGTCCGATTCGTTCGCCGTCAAGCGGCGGATGCTGGCCTGTCACCAAAGCCAGTCGGCGTGGCTCGAAAACCAGTATCGGATGAGCTACCTGGATTTCATCGAATACACGGGCCGCTATCGCGGATTGCAGAGCGGCGTGCGGTATGCCGAAGCGTTCCGGGGGTCGCCGACCTGGCCCCGGCGTCCGGGAGCGAGCCTGCTGCCGTGACCGGCGGAATTCCGCTCGCGGTGCTGGCGGCCGTTCTGTATGGGTTTCTCGGAATCACCTTCGAGGTCGCCGGAAAGCGGCGGTACGACGTTTGGGAGGTGATGCTCTGGAAGCAACTCGCTGGCTTCGCGATCGGGCTCGTTGTGTGGCTGACGACCGGCGCGACGAATTTTTATCAACAGCGACTGGTTGTGCTGGCGTTGCTGGGCGCACTCGGCTACATCGTCACGCTGTCGGCGTACTTGACCGCGTCGCGTGAACGAGACATCGCGGCCAATTGGACGATCCTCAATCTGTCCGTCGCGATACCGATTCTCGCGTCGATTTTCTGGTTCGGCGATAGGCTGACGGTCGCGAGAGGCGTTGGCATTGCGCTGACGGTCGTCTCGATCGTGGCGATCGGGGGCGGGTTGGGGGGCGCGGTGACGGCAAGCCGGGCGTGGTGGCGGTTTATCGGGATCGCCTTCCTACTCAATTCGGTGCTGGTGATCCTGTTCCGGTTTGTGCCGGCCGGCCAGGAGACGCTCTTCACGGTGTATTTCTACGGTCTGAGCGTGCCGATGCTGGCCCTCGTCCACTTGGCTCGTCGGGGGAGATGGCGGCCTCCGGCCGATCTGCTCGCGATTAGCGCCGGTGGCGCCGCGACGCATTGGGGCGGCATCGTGCTGACGATGCTCTCGCTGGTTGTCGTGGCGAAAAACGGCGGGCAAGCCGGCGTCGTCGTGTACCCGATCACGAACGGCCTGGTGATTCCGATCGGCGTGATCCTTGGCGCCTTGCTTCTGAATCAACCTGTGCGCGGGCGCGCCGCCGCCGGGGTAGTCCTGGGAATGGCGGGGCTGGTCTGTTTATTTCTTCCGTGAGGTATTTAAGGATGCACCTTCGTCTTTTGGCGGCTCTTCCGATCCTGGCGGGATCGGCCGCGGCCACGACCACGACCGAACGGGTCGCGATTGTATGGCGCGGCGGCCGTCCGCATGGAAGCGTCGGCGTTACCGACGGTGCGATCCGCGGCGGTCGGGCGGTTTTCGAGGCGAAGCGCGACGGCGCGTTCCGGGTCGAGTTTGAGATCGAGGGCGACATCCGCCGGTACGGCGGCGGCGCAACGATCGTACGCGTCGAAGACCGAGCCCATCCGTTCAGTTTTTTTCTGCGCGATGTCCGCAAGGAGCGGCCGATTTTGATTCCCGCATACGGCGTCGCGGTGACGCAATCCTCCGACACCCGCACGTACGCGCAAATCGCCGAAGCCGTCGACATTTCCGGCCGTCAGACCAAGCTTCAGCGCATCGAAAGCGAACCGGAGGAGACGTTCGTATCGGCCGCGGCGGAGACACGCCCCCTCCAGGCGCCCACGTGGCTTGGCCTCAGCCGCGATGTTCGGATCTTCGCGGTGAGCGAGAGACTGGACTCCATCCATCCCCGGTTCCATGGCGACGACCTCAGGCTGCCTGAAACCGACAATCGTCCGACGGGCTACCAATTCCTGATGGGCCGCGGGTGGGGTCCGGTCGACCGGATCGCACGGCGTCTGGAAGACGGCATCCTGCCTATCCTCCACGGGACGCTCGTCGATGAGGACATCACCTATCAATCGATCTCATTCGCCGGACTCGAAGCGCATCCTCTGCGCCGGGACACGCTGCGCGGCACACACTTCCTGGTCGCCGATGGCCATGGATTCGGACATATGTTCACGCCGGCGCAGCGAACCCGGCACGACGCTCTCGTCTCCACCGAGGACTCGCAACCCGAAGAGACGGTGCTGCACGTCCGCATCGTCGCGACGAATACGGCGCGTGTCCCGCGTTACGCGTTCTTTCGCAATCCGGCGCCCACCGCGACGCGGAAGTACGACTTCGATCCGGCGCATGGTTTTTCGGTGTTCGGCTCCGGGCGGGTTTTTTCGGTCTCTCTGATGAACGGAAAGCCGCTGGGACAAGAAGAAGTCGCCGTCGAATTGGAGCCCGGCGAATCGGCGGTGTTCGAGATCCGGCTCCCGCACCGGCCGATTCCACGGGATCGGGCGGTCGCGCTGAGCCGGGCATCGTTCGACGATCGATACGAAGCGTGCCGGGCGTTCTGGCGCGCGAAACGGGCGGGCGCGGCGCAGATCCGCTTGCCCGAAGCCGCCATCACCGAACGGATCGAGGCGGGTCTGCTCCACCTCGACCTTATTTCCTACGGCCTCGAGCCGTCCGGTACCCTCGTCCCCGCGATCGGCATCTATACCGCCATCGGATCGGAGAGTGCGCCCATCATCCAGTTCATGGATTCGATGGGGTGGCACGACACCGCCCGCCGGGCGCTCGATTTTTTTCTTCAGAAGCAACACGACGACGGCCTCATCCAGAATTTCGGCGGTTACATGCTCGAGACCGGCGCCGCTCTCTGGAGCATGGGCGAGCACTACCGCTACACGCGCGACGACGCCTGGGTACGCGAGATCTCGCCGAAGCTTTTGAGAGCCTGCGACTACATGCTGCGCTGGCGTCAACGCAACCTGCGTGACGACTTGCGAGGCAAGGGGTACGGCCTGCTCGAAGGCAAGACCGCCGATCCGGAAGATCCGTTTCGCTCGTTTATGCTCAACGGCTACGCATACCTGGGCCTCGCCCGGACGGCGGAGATGCTGCAGGCCACCGATCCGGCGCAAGCAAGCCGTCTACGGAACGAGGCCGCGGCGCTCAAGGCCGACATTCGCGAAGCGCTCATGCTCGCCATGAGCCGTAGCCCGGTGATCCCGCTCGGCGATGGCACATGGTCGCCAACCGCACCCCCGTGGGTCGAATATCGCGGACCGCTCGCGCTTTACGCCGACGGAGGCAAGTGGTTCACGCACGGCTCGATGGCCGTCCGCGACTCCCTGCTTGGTCCGGTCTATTTGATCTATCAAGAAGTCCTCGATCCGCGAGAGCCGGCCGCGACGTTTCTTCTGCATTCGCACAGCGAACTGATGACCATTCGCAACGTAGCCTTCAGCCAGCCATACTATAGCCGTCACGCGACGGCGCATCTGCTGCGAGGCGAGGTCAAGCCGTTCCTGAAGTCGTACTACAACACTTTGGCGAGTCTGGCCGATCGCGAAACCTATACCTTCTGGGAACATTTCTATGGAGCCAGCGCTCACAAGACACACGAAGAGGCATGGTTCCTCATGGAAACCCGCCGGATGTTGTATCTGGAGCGCGGCGACGGCCTCGACTTGCTCGGCGGCATCCCGCGCCGCTATCTCGACGACAACAACACCGTGGACCTGAAGAACGTGCGTACTTACTTCGGCCCCGTGTCCCTCCACGTCGGCTCGGACCTGCGACGGGGGCGTATCACGGCGAGCGTTACTTGCGAGTCGGACCGAAAACCGCGGTACGTCGATCTGAGGCTGCCCCACCCACTTGGACGCAAACCCAACCGGGTGACCGGAGGACGCTACGATCCGGCGACCGAGCGCGTCCGCGTCGAACCGTTCACGGGCACCGCGGCGATCGCGTTGGAATTCGACGGCGCCCCGTCGAACTAGGCCACGCGGTATCGAGCGATCGCGTCGTCGTCGAGAACAAGGCCCAATCCCGGCTCGGCGGGCATTTCAACGAAACCGTCCTTGGCGACGATCCGCGTACGCGTGATCCGATCGCGCAGCGTGGTGTCTTCTTCGGCGACGAACTCCATCACGAACGAGCCCGGGATCGAGTTCAGAAAATGCAAAGCGGCGGCGACATTGATGTACGTGGTGAACCCATGATTCACCACGGGAATGCCGCGATCCTGCGCGAGGCTCGCGATCTTCATCGCCTCCGTGAAGCCGCCGCAGCGCGTGAGATCCACTTGAATCAAATCGATCTCGCCCTCGTCCATGAGCCGCAGAAATCCCGCACGGCCGCTTTCCTCTTCGCCGGCCGCGATCCGCGTGTCGGTCGCGCGGCTTAGTTTGCGATAGCCCTTGTAGTCGTCGGCGGCCAGCGGTTCTTCCAGCCAGAAGATGTCGTATTCCCGAAAGTCGTTCGCGCGTTGAATCGCCGTCTTGGCATCCCAGACGAGACCGGCGTCGATCATTAGATCCGCCCGGTCGCCGAGACCCTTCCGCGCCTCGCGCACCAAGGCGATATCCGTTGTGCGGTCTTTGCCCATCGGATCCCAACCGAACTTCACCGCCGTAAAGCCGCGATCGCGGAAACGCCGCGCGCGGTCACCGGTCTCCTCGGGCGTCGCGCCGAAGAGCGAACTGGCGTACGGACGGATCTTCCGATGAAACCCCCCGCCGAGCAGCTTCCAGATGGGCTGGCCGAGCGCCTTACCTTTGATGTCCCACAGCGCGATGTCGATGCCGCTCATCGCGTGGAACGCCGCGCCGTGACGGCCGCCGTAGACGTTTCCGCGGTACATCTTCTGCCAGAGATACTCGGTCTGAAACGGATCCTCGCCAAGGATGAGATGCGCAAGGCCCGAGGCCGCGGTATGCGAGAACGGCCCCTCGATAGCGCCTTTGGCGGCGAGCGGCGACGAGTCGACCTCTCCGATGCCGGTGATTCCGGCGTCCGTGGAGATGCGGACCAACAGGGCATCCTGCCCGCTGTCGCATTGCTCCTTGACCTGGGGTAATCGCAAATAGATAGCTTCGACGTCGGTAATTTTCAAGGGGTCCTCTTTGCCCGCGGAGCGGGAATGTCGCGCACGATTCGATAGGCCGCTTTGACGGCGGGATTGGCGGGCTTTCTGCCACGAGCCGTCAAGAGCGTGCGGCTGCCCGCCGGGCGGGCGTCTTCGCGGCCATCGCCGGCGTCGTACGGGAAAGGCCGGAAAAGGCCCGAGCACCATTCGGCGCCGCGCAGCGTCGCGCGGCCAGTGCGTACGGCGAGCGTCAGTTCGTCTTCCCGCGCCACGCGAAATCCTCCGCCGTCGACGCCGGCGTTGAACCGATTGGCGCGCGCCGCCGCCTGCGGCCAGGTGGTCACACCCGGCTCCGGAGCGACCGCGATGTAAAACGGCTCGACCGCGACCGTGTGCGCGGGACGCAGCCCCGGCACGGAGTCATCCCCCAGATCGACGTCGCCTCCGGGCACAAGAATCATCCGTGTGCCCTCGCCGGCCACTTCGACCTCCAGGGGGAGTCCAAGTTCGGCGTGCGTTGCGGCGGTGAGCGGGCGGAAACCCGGCAGATCCGGGGAGAGCTTCCGCAGCGCGAGCGTAAGGCGCCGGAGGGCTCGCGCGTCCGGCCGCAGTTCGGCTGCTTCGCGGAACGCGGCGGCGGCGGATCGCCAGTCGTCAACGCCGGCAGCCGATTCGCCGGTCCGCATAGCGCGATCGAACGCCTCGGTGGCCGTACCCGCCGGGCGTTGGGAGGCCACCGGCTTGCGAGGGTCGAGGAGCGCATGCACGTGATGGCAGGTCTGGCACGCGTCTTTCGTCTGTTCCTTCGGGCACCCTGCGCGGTGGCAGCTCACGCAGAGCGCCGCCGCCGCGGGGCCGCGCGGGATCCGATCCGGGCGAACGGTGTTCCGTTCGTCGGCGACGTGGCCTTTGCTGTCTCCGTGACAGGCCGAGCAACTGTTTCCGGCGCGGGCGTGACCCGACAACTCCCATTCCAGAACGGCGTTGACGTGACAGCGCGCGCAAACGCCCGCCGCGCGCAGGGCCGCCCCGGCCTGCTGAGCAGGAGCCGGGAAGGGAGCCATCGCCGCGATCAAACCCGCGAGCCAGAGCCGAGCCATTGCCGATCAAGCCACTGGTAGGAATTGGGCAACCAAGCGCCGCCGGTGCCGAGCGCCACTTCGCGCGCCGCGTCGAGGATCGACGTGTCGAGGCGCTCCGCACGCGCATGCCGCTCGACGGCGGCGCAGTTCTCGGTCAACTCTTCCTCAAGAAAGACGCCCGTCATCGCCGACGAAATAAACGGGGCGGACAGGACAAAGCGAAGCGCGGCTTGCGCCAGCGTATCGCCGGGCGCGCGCCGCAGCGACTCGGTGAGCTTCTCGACCGCCTGCGCGAGCAGCGGCGAGTCGCTCTTCCGAAACGTATGCAGCACCAGATCCTCGCCCTCGGGTTTCGCCGCGGGCCGCGGCCGTGCGGGATCGAGACGGACGATACTGCCCGCCGCGAAAGGCTTGATGGCGATCAAGCCGACGCCGCTCGCGAGGGCGGCCGGGAGAAACTCCGAATAGGAAACCCGGGCGTGAATGAAGTTGTACGGAAACAGGATGAAGTCCAGCCCGGGAAGCCGTTCGAGGGAGTGCAGCATCGCCGCCGGATTGTGCGCCGCGATGCCGATCGCGCGAACCTTTCCGGCCTCCCGCGCTCGCCGCAGCGCCTCCCAATCGGCCATCACTTTGGGGTTGACGTCGTCACTGACGACAAAGCGGCACAAATCGATGCGACCGAACAGCCGCGCTCCGCGATCGATCCACCCGGCGATCGAGCCCGGCTGTTCGTTCAATCGGAGAGAGACAAGCGCCTTGTTCCGGCGGCCGGCGAGGGACTTCCGCATCGGCTGCCACTGGCTTGCGTCCTCGTAAACATCGACTAGATTCACGCCGCGATCGAAGGCGATATCGATCTGGCGGTCGCGGCTGGTTTGCCCGGCGTCGGTCAACCGTGTGCCTCTCGGATCGGCGACCCGGAACATCGGATTCGTGTGCGCGCCGAATCCGATCGCGGAGAGATAGAGATCGGTCTTGCCGAGGCGCCGGTAAAGCATGCCGCCGCGCCTGTACTCCTTGGCGGGCGAATAAGCGGCCAGCGCGGGCGACGCGCTTGCCGCGGACAGGAGAAACCGGCGTCGGCTGCACGGGCCGGTCATTTCGCGGCGCCCCTGGGCCGGGGCCCGATCTTCTCCACCGGGATGCGGGTGAAGCCGGTTGCAAGAACCGGCGCATTGTCCGTCAAACCATAGTCGTCGACGGCTGCGTTGCGAAAGCCGGGATCGCGCCCCATCCAGTTGCCGTTCCTTTCGACGATCGAGGGGTCCACTTCCCCCGCCAGGCGAATCCATCCCTTGCCGCCATAGAAGATGTTTCGGTTGATCCGGTTGTCGCGTGGCACTCCAGGATCGGCGTCGAGGAGCCGCATCAATTCCGGATAGCGGGCGCGGTAGGGCGGCTGGTCGTGGCGGACTTCGCGCAATTGTTTCCGGATCGGTTCCTGATTGGTGACCGACGCCGAGGCCCAGGTAAGTCCCCGCCCGTCGAGGCTGATCGCGGGATCGCACTCGGCGAAGACGTTGTTCTCGACCGTGTTGCTCCGGCCCCCTCCGATCTTCACCCCCATGGTGCGATAGAAAAGATTGTCGGCGACCGTGGTGCCGCTCGCGAAATCGTCGAGGTAAACGGCGGGCGCCTGCGACTTGCCGCCGATGCCCAGGATGTCGTGGAAAGAGTTGAACCGGACCACCGTACCGCGCGCCGTCCAGTTCAGGCCGTTCGAGTAGAAGCCGCCGCAATCGTCGGAGATCTGGCACAAATGGGCGAACTCGTTGAACTCGATGCGATGATCGTTGCCGTCGAGCAGCACGCCGGCGTGCGGGGCGTGGCGAAAACGGTTGTGCACGAGTGTAACGCCGACGCCTTTTACGTTGACGGCCGGCCGGTAGGTGAGCCACAGTCGCGCGTAATGATGGATGTCGGAGTCGCGAATCTCGTGCCCCGCCGGTTCGAGCGTGAGCTTATCTCCCGCCTGAACGGTCGCGCCTCCTTCGCCTGTGCCGGTGATCTCGCAATGCGCGATCGCGTGACGCCGCCCCCCGGAGATCGTCACGCCGGTGCCGCCGAGGTTCGAGATCCGCGAGCGCTCGATCAAGATCGATTCGCCGCCTTCGATCTCGATTCCGTTTCCGCGGCCGTACTCAAACGTAATCCCGGAAAAGACGATGTGCGAAGCGCCCTCGAAGCGCACGATCGGGCCGGCGAGGGTGGACACGTACGCGTCGTCGAGGCCGCCCGTGCCGGGCCACACGTATAGTTTCTTCGCCGCCCGGTCGATATAGTACTCGCCCGGCTCGTCGAGTTCCTCAAGTACGTTGAGCACGTGATAGCGCTGGCCGACCGACGACCCATTCCGGTTGATCGCCTTGCCGGAAGTTTGATTGGCCATCTCCGCGCGAACGAACGGCTGCGCGGAGATAAGGAGCTGGTTGGCGTGGTCGATCGACTGGAGCGGCACCAAGCCATCCCACCAGTCGTAGATCCAGAAGCCTCGCATCCAGACATCGGGGTTGCGATCCCATTGCTTCAGGCGGGGCCGTCCGCCGACGTAGATGATGCGATCCTCCCGATCGGGGCCGGGAATGCCGGCGATCCGGGTCCAGCCCTGATTCGGGGAGCTTGGATTCGGCCAGCGCGCCAGTTGCATCGGTTGTCCGCCGGTGAACAACTCGCTCGGCGCCGGACCCGCCGCCCGAATGACTCCCAGATCGGGAACCCCGGCGAGATCGGCTTCGCGAATCTTCTCGCGATAGGCTTCGTCGAAGCGCGCCGCGACCGCGGGATCGCTAACTGTGCGGAACCGCGAAATACGCCTCCCACCGACGAGGTGGACCCGTTCGTTCTTGTACGCCGCGTATCGAACCGGGGCGCTTGGCCGGCCGCCATCTTCCCGCCCAAGGCGGAATGTTTCCTCGAGATCGTAAACGCCGCCGCGAAGGTAGATCGTGATGGCCCGACCCGAGTTTGCCCCCCGCGCCGCGTCGCGGGCTTGGGCCAGCGTGCGGAACGGCGCGGCCATCGTTCCCTTTTCCCGCTCGCTTCCGGAGGGCGAGACGAAAAATGCAACCCCGGATGCCGGTAAGCGCCCGGGATTGGCCGCCAACAAGAGACACCACGCCAAGGTCGTCCGCATGAGTGTGAACGACGGCCCTCTAGAATTGCAACGCGAGCTCGAACTTGACGGTTCGGAAGCTCCCGAAGTTGTAAGAGTTCGGACCGTCGAAGAAGTACGCGTCGGCCCGGCCGACTACGGACCGCGCGTTCGTCACGATGTACGCCGTTCGCCCGAACGTACCCTTCGGCTGCACATTGAAGAGATCGATCGACTGAATGCCGAGCCGAAGGCTTGGGAAGCGGTCGCGCCCGGTGAACTTGACTACCTTATAAATACCCGCGTCCATGCGCGCGCCGCCGATGCCCTCGATAATGCCGCGGCCCGCGTTTCCGTAGCGGCCGGCCTCCGGACGAACGAAGGCCGACGGATCGAAAATGTTGCGGAAATCTTGATTCGATGCAACACCCGAACCGACCCGGTCGGGCCGAATGTCGGTCTGGCCGGTGCCGGCGGCATCGAAGCCTTGGAAGTACGGCGTGTAGAAGCGGCCGGTTTGTCCGATGAAGAAGCCGGAGACCGTCCATCCGCCAAAGACCGTGTCGAGCGCGACCGATGCGACGCTGTCGCGCCTGTTCATGAATTTGCGCTGCGAGCCGAACGGCAGATCGAGGGTGAAGGTCGACTTGAAGGTGTGGCGCGGAATCGAGTGGCAATTGCCGCGGTCGCGCGCTCGATCGTAGGGATTCTCGGAGAACATGCCCGACGATCCGATGGAGCCGAGATACGCCAACCCCCCGGAGACGCCGTCGAACTCGTCGGAATCGGTCAGGCACTTGGCAAGCGTGTAGCCGCCGTTCGCCGCCAAGCCGCCGGCAAAGCGCCGTTCCAGGCTGATTTCCCAGCCGTGGTACGCCGAGTTGGCGCCCGTTTCGGTCAGGTTCACTCCAGTCCACGGCGCGTAGACCAGACGGCTCTGCGAAAACGGCGTCGTGCTGGCGCGCGGCAAGTTGATGTTTCGCCGGTAGGCGAGATGGCTGCCGCGGGTCAGGATGTAAGAGGTCCGCAATACCAGCGCGGAGGGCAGGCGGTGCTCGATGGTCGCGTTGGCCTGATGGGTCAGGGGGAAGCGCATATCCGGTACTACGCCCGCGACGCCGAAGCCGCCCACCGCGCGCGTGGCGGCCGCGCCTTCCGGAAAGGGATTGCTCAGCGTGAATGCGGGAGTGCAGTTGGCGGTCCCGTCCGAGCAAGTCAGCCGGTTGGTGAAATCCTGGACGCCGGCCTGGAACGGTCCACCGCCGACCGGCGAACCGAAGTTCTGCTGAATGCCGAAGATCGAGTAGCCGGCGCGGAGCACCGTACCGTTACGCACCTGAAGCGCCGCGCCGAAACGCGGGAAAAATTGCCGCATCGGGTTCACAAGACGGCTGGGGAACTGGCCCGAGTTGACGACAATCTTGGAGCGGATGTCCGCCCGAAGGCCCGGATTCAGCCGCGCCACCGTGTCCTGATCGGGCACGACGAGGTTGCCGGTGGCGACGTCGAAATTGTACATGCGGCCCTGTTCTTCGATGGGCGTCGTATTGTACTGGAACCGGCCGCCGAAGGTGAGCGTCAGCACACGGTTGACGCGGAAGTCTTCCTGGACAAACGCGCCGATCAACTTGTGAACTCGGCTCGAGAGGCCGAAGGGCAGCGACCTCGCCGTGGTGAACGGAATGCCCAGCATGAAATCGCCGTAGCCTTGCCCGGTCGCAAATCCCGTGAAGTTGTAAGAGCCGAAGATATCGCCGTAGGTGTTCGTGCTGTTACCCGGGTTGATAACCTCGAGTCCAAACTTCGACGTGAACCGGCCCTTGATCCAAGTGAGGTTATCGCGCAGGGTCCAGAATCGGGCGTCGGAGACGCTCTGAGTGTTAAACAGCACCGAGGTGATCCCGGGAACATTGAGGCGCGGTCCGCCTTTGACGTCGGTGGGCGCGCCGGCCGGAACCGGCAGCCCTAAGGACTGATTCACCGTCGCGCCGGCCACGTCGCTCTCCGCGCTCTGGCGTGGACCGAAACGGAAGCCGAAGTTCGCTTCATTGACGATGCTCGGCGTAACGACGTGCACGTCGGAAAGGTTGAAGAAGTTGAGGGACTGATTCGTCTTCGAGCGCCCTTGGGCCAGAAGGCCGCCGAAGATCGGCGTGTCCTGGTCGTTGCGGTTACGCGCGTAACTGAAGCTGAGGTTGTTCTTCGAGCCGAGCGTCTGGTCGATGCGGACGAACCAGTCGAGTTGCGAAATGCTGATCGCCTCCAGGGTGTTGTAGTTGTTGGGCGCGAACGCGTTCGACGAAGTCGGATAGAAGCGGTCTAGCGTCGCTTTCGTGACCGGGTGGATACGGCTGGTCGGGATCGTGTTATTCGGAAACGGACGCCCGGTGAGCGGATCGTTCACGTCGCGCCCAAGTTCACGCAGGTCCCCGGCCTTCATCCGGTCGGACGGCAGCGTGATCGCGTAAGGGAATCGGTACTGCGGCTTAAACCGTTCCAAGCTTGCGTGAAAGAACGTCTTGTTTCGGCCATCGTAAAGCTTCGGTAGCATGACGGGTCCGGCGATCTTGTAGCCCATCCGAACGTCCGGCGTGTTCGGGCCGCGCCCCGGCGCGTACCAGGGCGTCGCCGACAGGGCCGCGTTGCCGATCTCGGTCCAGACTTCGCCGCGCAGTTGGTTGGTGCCTTTTGCGGTGAACATTTGCGCCGTGGTGGTGGTAGCGAATTCGGCCGTTCCATTTAGCAGCGCGACGTCGACCTCGAGGATGGAGCGGCGCGGGATGCGCACGCCGCCCGTCGAGCCGTCGGCGTTCAAAACCGCACCGTCGAGAACCTGACGGTTGTCCTTGGCGCGCGAGCCATAACCGATCAGGTCCTGGCCGCCGCCGTAGCTGACGCCGAGCGCCTGGGTCATGTATGAGGTGGACGGCAGTACGGCGCCGTAGAACAGCGTCGCGGGGCGCTCCATGTACTGGCGTGAGATCTGCGCCGTGATCGCGCCCGACTGGGTCTCCAGGCGCGCACCCTCCGCCGTAACGTCCACTCGCTGGCTCACGTCGCCGACTTCGAGCGAAATATCGCGGCGCTCCGTCTGGCCGGCCGAGACGAGGACGCCGCGGATTCGCACCTCCCGAAATCCGGATTTCCTGACGACGACGGTGTAGGGACCGGGCAGCAGTCCCGCGACCAGAAAGTCGCCGGTACTGTTGGATACAGTCGAGAAGCCGACCTGGGTGCTTTCGTTGGCGGCTTGGACCTCGACGTCCGGAACGATGGAGCCGCGGGGGTCGGTGATGACGCCGCGGATGGCTCCAAATTGGCTCTGCGCGAAGGTCTGGGTCGCAAAGACCACGGAACAAACAACAACGATCGGTCGGAACATGACTCGCTCCTCAGGTGACGATACTGAAACGGAAGTATGATATAGTTTAAATATATTGTCAATATCCGTATTGACAATATGAGTGACCCAAATCCATACTTTCGATATATGAGCTCACGGCAGGCTCCCCCAGAAACTCGTCCCGCCCGCGCCGTCCCGAAGGCCAACGGCTCCCCGACGATCACCGAAACCGCCTACTGGGCGATGAAGCGGGCGATCGTACAGGGGAAGTTTTCCGAAGGTTCGTTTCTATCGGAAGCGGACGTCCTGCGCGAATACGGCATCGGCCGAACGCCGTTCCGCGAAGCCTGCAACCGGCTGCATCACGAAGAACTGCTCGAAGTGGTTCCCCGGCGCGGTTATATGGTGCCCAAAATGAGCTTCCGGCAGGTATGCGACTTTTTTGAGCTACGCCTGCTCGTCGAGACTACGGTCGCCGAGTTGGCGGCCGTGCGGGCCACGCCGGAGCAGGTCTGCCAGCTCGATGTGCTCGCCAGCCCCCCCCTGGTCGCCGTCGGAATCGACGCGCAGATGGAAGAGTTGACCGAGGCGAACCGGCGATTCCACCTGCACCTCGCGGTGACAACCGGCAACGAGGATCTGGTGAAGCTGGTCATGCACATCCTCGAGCGCAGCGCCCGAATCTCCTACATTGAGTTGAGTTCGGGCCGTTTTCACCAGCCGGACCTTGAGCGCGTTCACCGGCCGATCGTCGAGGCGGTCCGCGCCCATGACACGGCGGCGGCCCGGGAGGCGATTGTCGCCGACATTACCAACGCCCAAATGAGCACCCTGGGCCAAGGTTTCTGGAGAAATCGCAGCACATCGCTGGCGAGTCATCTGGCGGCGGCGGACACGGTCGTAGGCTGATGGGCGGATGGCGAAGGCGCGATTTTTTGGGAGCCGCGGCGACGGCATCGGCCGCCGGGCGTTCCGTGGCGGCGATCGAAGTGATGCTGCCCGTGGGACTGCTGCGGCTGCGCGGGCTCGGCGGGATCGAGGGATACTGCCTCGGTGTTAGCGAATCGGCGGCGGTGGCGATCAAGCGATGCGCGCCGGTCCTAACCTCCGGCGACCCTCTGGATCGCGAGCGAATCTGGCGCGAACTCACCTCATCGCGCGTGACGCCGGAGGCGATCGCCGCCATTGACATCGCGCTGTGGGATCTCGCGGGAAAGATTCTGAACCTGCCGGTCTTCCGAGTCGCGGGTGGATTGCGCGACGAGATCCCGGTCTGTAAAGTGGGCTCGCGCGCGAGCCGTATCGAGGATGTCTTGCGGCAGGCGCGCCAAGCGCGCGACGCCGGTTTCGCGGCGTTTCAAGACCGGTTCACCGGCCCCGAAGGTTCAGTGGGCCAAATGGCCAAGGCCGTTCGCGATATCGCGGGCGACGGTATCGGGCTCATTCACGCGGCCGGTGGGCGCTACGATCGCGCCCAAGCGTTGCGCGTGGGCCGCGCTCTCGAGCGATCCGGTTACGAACTACTCGACGAGCCACTGCCCGCCGGAGATCGCGACGGCGTCGGCGAACTCTCCGGGGCGCTCGACATTTCGATCGCGACGGCCGTCCCGCGAAACGGAATGGCCCGCGCTCTCGCCGCCCAGACTCCCGACATCCCTCGTATCGAGGCGATCGGGCAAGGCGGATTTACCGGTCTTCTGAAGTCGCTTCGGGCGGCGGAGGCATTCGGCGTCCCATGCGCGATCGCTGGGCGCGGTCCGCTTGGCGGGCTGGTGCACGCGCACGCGATCGGCGCGGTCCGCGTGGCGCGCTTTTTTGAGGACAACGAGCCCGCCGAGGAAGCGCCGCTGGTCTCCGGCGGGCTCCCCGCCGGTCCGAAAGTTAGGCTCACCGCCACGCCGGGCTTTGGGCTCGACGTGAACTGGCCGGAAATGGAACGGCGGACGAAGCGGGTGCTCCGGGCGTGACGATTCGCGAAATCCGGTTGCTGGTCGTACCCGGCGATCCGCGCCCGCGGCGGGTCCGCTCGCAAGGAACGATCGAACAGGCTTCCCCGCGCGGACCCTTCACCCACTCGGCGGGCTTTCGCGGCGAGCGGCCGGGCGAGGCCGTGGAGTTCATGGGCGAGGCGCGGCCGTCTTTTTCCTTGCATCTTCGTCTGTCGATGGACGGCGGTGCTTTCGCGGCGACCGAACTCGCGAGCGGCTTTCACGCGCCGGACCTCGAATGGCAGGGCCGTTCATTCCTAGCCACGATCGCGCCGATGTTGCGTGGCGTCGATCCCTACGACCGCGAACTCGTCTGGCAAAGACTCTTCTCCGCGCAGCGATTCTTCTACACGGGCCGGCCGGTAGTCGACCAGATCGACAACCTACTGTGGGACTTCGCGAGCCGGCGGGCCCGCCTGCCGATCTGGAAGCTGCTCGGCGGCGCGCGCGAACGCGTGCCGGCGTATCGCAATATCGGCGGCGCGACGATCGACGCGCTCGTCGAAGACGCGCTGCGCGCCAAAGCCGAGGGATACAAGGGCTGCAAGGATCACTCGTACCGCGGCGCGAGCGCGAACATCGAACTCGCGAAGCGGCTTCGGGCGGCTCTCGGCGACGGCTTCGGGCTCATGCACGACGCCGTGTGGTCCTACGATTACGCCGACGCGGTGCGGGTTGGCCGGGCGCTCGAATCGCAGCGGTATGTCTGGATGGAAGAACCGCTGATGGATTACGATCTGCTCGGCAGCCGCAAGCTCTGCGCCACGCTCGACCTGCCGATCCTCGCGCAGGAGTGGATCGGCGCGGTGGGCGGTCAACCCTACAACGCGGCCGCGCCGCTGGCGATGACGGCGACCGACCTGATTCGCCAGCGCGGCATCGGCGTCACCGGCCAGATGAAGATGGCGCATTTGGCGGAAACGTTCGGCGTCGACGTTCATGGGGGAAATCCCCATGTCGTGCTCGCGATCGGCAACGATCCGTGGTACGAGGCGCTCGGTTGGGAAAAGAGGCCCCCCGAATCCGAGTGGAACGTGCTCGGCTTCCCGGTCGTGGAAGACGGCTATTTACGAATGGTGTGGTCGGACCGACCGGCGCCGGAGGTGAATTGGGATGAACTCGAACGAAAAGCGATCGTCAAACTCTAGGACGCTGGGGCGGCGGTCGCTGCTGAAATCCGCGGCCGCGCCGCTGGCCCTTCCGGCGGCCGTGCGGGCGCCGGCGAAAAGCGCGTCATCGACGCCCACGTCAGCGCCGGCGACGACTGGTGGATCGGCGAGTGGATGGCCGTCGATTCGCCGGCGAGCATCGCGGAAACGGTCGCCATGTGGGCGGACCTGTTTTCCATGCGGCGCATCTATTGGCGCGGCCAGCAGGAAGAGATGGCCGCGTTCGAGCAGTTGATCCGCCCGGAGAACTTTCTTTACGCGGAATACTACGCATGGACGAAAAAGCTCCTGGAGGAGAAACGGCTCAACAAGGTCCTGATTCGCGAGGCGCACAAGCGCGGGATCGAAGTCCACATGTGGGCGTCGCTGTTCGACTTCACCGGACCCGCCGACAGCGGCGGCGCGATCGAGTATCCCTTTCCCGCGCAGCAAAAGCTGACCATCGACCACCCGGAATGGCTTCCCGTCGACCGCGGCGGCTTCCGGCGGCAAGTAGGCCCGATCGCGCTCTGTTATCCCGAAGCCCGCAAGGCTCTGATCGACTTGTACCTCGGTTACTTCGATCGAGACGGGTACGACGCGATCGCGTTCTTTACGTACTGCGAGACGTACGCGCAGCGTTACGAGGAAGAGTTCGGCTTCAACGATCCCGCCGTGGCGGAGTTCCGCCGCCGTTACGGCGTCGACGTGCGCACTCGGGATTACGACCGTCACGCCTGGCAGCACCTGCTCGGCGAGTACGTCACGCAGTTCATGCGCGAACTTCACGAAGCGCTGCGGCCGCGCGGAAAGCGGATCGGTCTCGCGATCAACGCCCGCGAGCCGAACTATCCGCAGCCGTGGAACGTCGTGCCGTACACGCTCACGGCGGGACGCATGTACTTCGACATCGAAGGCTGGGTTCGCGAAGGCCTGCTCACGGATATGCAGGTGTGGTGCACGCGCACGCCGATGCCGATCCAACTGCGGGCGGTCAACCGCTGCCTCGATATCGCGCGCGGCACGTCGGCCACCGTTGGGATTCTCACCTCGTCGCCGTCGTCGCCCGAGTACGACGGCGCCGTGCGGCGCGGCGCGCGCATCCAGGCGGCCCTCGCCGGCGAGGCGGCATGGCTCGCGCTCGGAGTCGACGAGCAACCCGTGACGGCGTTGTCCAGCTCGAATCCCTACGAAGTGCAGCGCTTGCTCGCCCAGGTGGTACTCAAGCAGTCGCAAGCCCCCGCGCGGTCGATCGCGCCGCTCGCCGCCCACGAGCGGATTCTCGTTCGGCGGCTTGCCTTGCGGGCGCTGCAAGAAGCCGCCGACCCCGTAGCGCTGCCCGCGATCTACGCCGCACTCGACGACGCGGAGGGTTGCGTTCGTTGCTCGGCCGTTCGCGCGCTGGCTCATGTCAACGACGATCTAACGGTGAGCCGCATCGCGGCCGCGGTGTCGCGACACACGGAGTTTTCGTTCTTCGAGGCCGCGTCGGCGACGCTCTCGCTCCTTGACGAACGCCACGACTCGAGCCTGATGGCGCTGGCGGGTTCGGACGATGTCCGCCTGCGCCGAATGGCTCTCTATGTGATCGGACGCCGCGCCGGAATGGCGAAGTCCGAACCGGCCGCGCGGCTCTTGCTCCGGAACCTCGGTCACGCCGATGCCTTTATTCGCTTTCGCGCGGCCGAGGGTCTCGCCTCCCACTGCCGGCGCGACGGCGTCGCCGCCGCATTGATCGCGTCGCTAAAGGACTCGCACGTCTCGGTGGCGAATCGTGCGGCAACCTCGCTCGCCGTGGGGCTCGGGCCCGCCGCCGAGGTGAAAGAGCAGGGTTGGTACAACGGAGTTCTCCGCTCCTATCGCGCTCCGGTCGAATCCCGCGACGTCAAGCTGAACCGGGTCCAATTGGAGGCGCTCGAGGCGTTGACCGCCCGCTTTCACGAGTTCCGGTCCGGCTATGCGCGCGCGGATCACGATTGGGGTTTCCGCGTCGTCGGAAACGCAATGCTCGGCTTTGGGCTCGAAGGCCGGCGGCGGCTCGACCGGTTGATGGAGAGCAAACCGGACAAAAAGCTCGCCGAACTGGCGTGGCAGGTGGTTTGGATCCGGCAGTCCGTGATGAACTTCGAACCGCTCGCGGACGGCCACCGCGACGCGGCGCAAACGTTCGCGAGGCGGCCGAGTTGATTCCCGCCGCATGGATCCTGCCGCTGCTTCTGGCCCAATCGCCGCTCGTCCGGTTGAGCGGCGAAAGTTACCGGGCCGAGTTCCGCGCCTCCGACGCCCGGCTCGCGCGCCTGACCGTGAACGGCCGCGACTTACTCCGGTCGCCGGTAGTCGTTTCGCTGATCGACGACCTGACGGGGCAACGGCTCCCGCTCGCAAGTCCGCCGTCGGCGTTCCGGCGATCCGGCGGCTCCACCTCCTGGGAGCAGACCGCGCCGGGGTGGCGCATCGCAACCGAAGTCCGCGCCGGCCACGAGCTCGACATCGAGTTCGCGCTGCGCAACGATTCCCCCTCGCGGCGATCGGTTACGGTTCAACTCGATCTGTCGGGCCTGCCCGCCGACGCAGCGCCCTTTCTGCCGGCCGCGCACTCCCGCCCCCCGCTTCATCCCGCGCGGACGCTGCGATTCGGATACCGCGCCGACGCTTCGCCGATCGTGTTCCCCGCTACGGCATTCTTGAGCGCAAGCGCTCGATCCGGATTGACCATCTCCTCGTCGGTCGAGGCCCATACGCAGGGGTTCGACGTCGAACTGGGCGCCGGCCGCGGACCCTTCGTCGCGCGCCGCGAATTGCGCGCCGAGCCGGGCAAGGAGCTCCGCACGCGATTCCGCTTCTCGTTCCACGAGCCCGACAGCCGGTCGGCCTTGCGCGTCGTCCGGGATGCCTACCCGGACGCGGTTCGCGCGCACGACGCACGCGCGATCGGCCTGAACGGATCGTTTCTTTGGACGCCTCTCGCCGCCGACGGCCTCGTGCGTACATGGCGCGACCAAGGTGTCCGCTGGGTGGAGTTGATCTTCACCGCCCCGTTCATCGGCGAGTTCGCTCCGTCGAAGAACCCGTGGAGTCCTACGATCGACGACCTATGGATGTGGGAGAAACTCGCGCCGGGCGCGCCGCGGCCGGGCGCGGGCTATCCGACAATCCGCTCGTTCCTCGAACGCCGCATGCCTCCGTGGATGACGTTCGACCGGGTTCGCGGATTCATTCGCACGCTGCACGCGAACGGCATTCGGGCCTTTCTCTACTTTCAGCCTTCGACGGCCTGGTCGGTTTACGCTCTCGAAAAGTTCCCGGATGACGTCGCTCGCGACCGGAACGGAGAGCCGGTTCCCGACTGGCTGGAGCAGATCGCCATGAATCCGCGTCCCGGCGGCGCGTGGGCAAGGCACCTGGAAGAACAGTTCCGGAGCCTGCTCGACAATTACCCCGAAGCGGACGGCGTCTTCATGGATCAATCGCACTTCGATTTTCCGGACTACGCGCACGATGACGGCGTAACGATTCGCGGCGGCCGACCCGCCTTCCGCATGGGAATCGCGATCCGCGAGTTCGCCTCGCGGCTCGTCGGCATCGCACGCTCGAAAGGAAAGATGGTGTGGTGGAACGGCCCCTGGATGGCGGAGATGGGCGCTCCAGGCGATGGCCACCTGTCCGAAGCGTCCGAATCGATCGAAGCGCTGCAATATTTCGGCCTCGCCAATAAACCGATCAACACGGGCGCGGCGGGGATCGATAGCTACGATCGCGTGCTGCTGGCGGGCGCCCAGCCGGCCGCTCCGATCCTCTCGACGATCATGCTGTCGCACCGCTACGCAAAGGAAGTACCCGCCGAAGCCGCTCCGCCGGCGGATGAGCTTTCGTTGTTCCAACGCTATAGGCCTTTATTTGAGGCGGTTCGCCTCCGCGAGTGGCTGCTCGAGCCGGACGCCGTCCGCGTACCGGAAGGTTTCGAAGCGAATGCGTTCCGCGATCCAGCCGGCGATTCCGTGTTCCCGATCGTCACCAGTCACGCGGAACCGGGCGCGGGCTGGCAATTCGATCTGCCCGTCGAGATTCGGCTGCCCACCGCCGGAGCCATCCGGTCGGCGCGCGTCGTGACACCCGAATGCGGCCAAGGTGTCGCCGTGAAAATCGAGCGAGCCGGGAACGTCGTTCGCGCCGTCCTCCCGCGCCATCGCCGCGCGAGCGTGTTGATTCTTTCCGCATCGGATAGGCCTACGCCTCCGCGAGACGCGTGCGCGATGTCGGGCATCGAGTCCGGTTGGATCGGCTCCCATCGTCTTTATGCGGGCGAATCGAAGCGCGCCGAAATCTTCGTCGCGAATCATACGCAAACCCGGCAGGTGGCCGACCTGTCGGTCTCGGCGGATTTCGTCGCGATCTCGGGCGCTCCTTCCAAGGTGAGCCTCGAGCCGGGCGAGCGCAAGCGGTTCCCGGTCGTCCTCACGCCGCGTCGCCAAGGAATCGACACGGTGCGGTTGACCGCCGGTGGCCGGTCGGCCGCGTTCCCGTTTTACGTTCAGAAACGGCGCATGGCTCGAACGGTCAAGCTCCTGTCGGTACGCATCGAGTTCGAAGGCTGGATTCCGGATGGAAGTCCCGATTTGCGCTCGGCCTCCTACGCGGATCAGTTCCACGTCGAAGGCGCGGTGCAGCCCACGCCGCCGCCCGTCGCTCCCCGGGAAGTCCGGGTTAACGGCCAGGTGGCCGGATTTCTCCCAAGCTTGAACGACGCGGCTTGGCGGAACCTGGGACCTCGCCTGGGAGACGCCCGAATCCCAATGCAGGTGAAACTTCCGGACGCCGTGATGCTCGGCCTTGAGCGGACGGTCCGGGTCGTGTTCCGGCCTAGCCATCCAAAAGACGATTACCGTTTGCGGAAGATCGCGCTCAGGTTGCGATTCTCCGACGGCTCCACTTCGGTTTCCGAACCGCTCGGCGAATTCCGCACAATGCGTTCGGGCGCGGAGCGCGCCGCGCCGATTGAGACGGTGTTGACGCTGCCCCGACACTTCGGCCAAGGGGGACGGTAGCGATGCGAATCGTACGGGTGGAAACGGTCGCCGTCCGCGTTCCGCTGGTTCCGAACTTCGTGATCCTCGGGTCGCTCGGCCTTCATACGTCATCGCCGTTTCTATTGGTAAAGATCCACACCGACGAAGGCATCGTCGGCCTCGGCGAGGTTTCGGCCACGCCGATCTGGAGCGGGGAGGATCAATTCACCGCCGATCACGTCATCCGGGCCTTCCTCGAGCCCGCCATCGCCGGCGAGGATCCTCGCGCCATCGAAGCCCTGTCGTTACGGCTTCGCCGAGCCGTCGCGGGCAACGTCTTCACCAAGGCCGGAATCGAGATGGCGCTCTGGGACATCCTCGGTAAGGCGGCCAACCTGCCTCTCTACCGCCTTCTCGGCGGTCCCGTGCGACCCTCCGTGCCGGTCAAGATGTCCGTCTCGGGCGCCGAGCCTCCCGTCGCCGCGCGCATCGCCGCATGGACCGTGGAACAGGGGATCGCCGCGCTCAAGGTCAAGGTCGGCTTCACGCCCGAAGCGGACCTTGCGCGTGTAAAGGCGGTGCGCGAGGTCGTCGGGTCGTCGTTCCGGATGGGCGTCGATGCCAATGGCGGTTGGACCGTTCGCACGGCGATCGACACCATCCGCAAGCTCCACGACCGGGAAGGTATCTACTTCGCGGAGCAGCCCGTCGCGCCGCTCGACGCCGGATGGATGGCCGACGTTCGGAGGGGCGTTCGGGTCCCGATCGTCGCGGACGAAAGTTGCTACACGCCGCAAGACGCGGTGAGTCTGACGCGGCAGGCGGCGGCCGACGTTTTTTCCGTCTACGTGGGCAAGGGCGGCATTTCGCAGGCGCGAAAGATCGCCGCGATTGCCGAAGGAGCGGGGTTGAGTTGCACGGTCGGGAGCAATCTCGAACTGGGCGTCGCCAGCGCCGCGATGATCCATCTCGCCGCATCGACGGCGGCGATCGGCGCCGAGGAGTTCCCCTGCGACGTCCTCGGTCCCTTGGCTTACGAATCGGACTTGTTGAAGACGCCGATCCGTTACCAGAGCGGACATGCCTTACTCCCCGAGGGCCCGGGCCTCGGCGTCGAGCTTGACGACGCGCTGGTGGACCGCTACCGCCTATGAGATTGCCACCGCATCCATTCAAGGCCTGGGCGACGCACCCGAAATGTCACCAGGCGGCCGAATTCGGCCTCGGTGACATAGGCGGTCCGGCCGTCGGGACCGCCGAAGCAGATATTGGTAGGCCGCGAGCCGAGCGTGTCGATTTCCTCCACGAGTTCGCCCTCCGGCGAGATGACGGCGACTGTGCCCTTGCCCCATCGCGTCACGTAGAGGAAACCGTCCACGTCGCACCGCATGCCGTCGGTGCCGAAGTCGGGGAACCGCAGGACCAGCCGCTTGTCTCGAAGCGAGTAGTCCGGCGCGATGTCGAACGCCCAGAGAGTACGCTGCACGGTTTCGTTCACCCACAGCGTTCCGCCGGCCGGGCCGACTTCGATGCCGTTTGTCGTGCCCATGCCCCGCGCCACGAGTTCGCACTTCCCCTCGCCGTCGATGCGCCAGAGTTGGCCTGTCTCGTTTTTCCAGTCGGGATCGGACGCCCACAGCGTCCCTCCCGCCGAGATCGCAAGATCGTTCGGCTGATTCATCGAAGGCTCGTGCACAAAGGGCTTCAGCACCCGCGTGCCCGGCTCCACCACCCAGACCCGATGGCCGGTGTGATCGGCAACAAACATCCTGCCCGTGCGGTCGAAGCGGATTCCGTTGGCGAGCGACCCATCGGGCATCGCGACAAAGATTTCGCCCCCGCCCGCCGGCGTAACCATTCCGATGGTTGCCTTCGAGGCGAAGCTCACGGCGTAGACGTTGCCCTCGCGGTCGCACGCGGGACCTTCGATTTCACGCGTGAAGCTATGCGGGCCGGTGAACGGAATCGCGGCCCGGAGGATCATCGAACGAAATACGTCGCGCCGCGCCTCGAGGTTTCCTCGTGATCCCGCCTTTACTGTATGCATTCGCCGCGATGGCGATGATCGTCGTGCTCGGCCTGCTGCACAAGCACGCCGATCGCCGCGATTGCCGTCCGGAACAAATCAATCTACTTCTGTTTGGATGGTCGGCGCTGCTGGGCCTGGTGTCTCTGGCCGGCGCGGGCGAGAGCCCGGTGGCCCCGCTGCAGGTCTGGCAAGTGGCCCTGCCTTGCGGCATTTTCGCGGCGACGGCGGTGCTGATGTTTCAAATCGGCGTGCGCCGGGGATTGATCGCGACCAGTTGGCTTGTGATCAATTTATCCGCCGCGATTCCGGTGGCCGTCTCGGTCGCGTGGTACGGCGAGCGTGTCTCGTCGAGGCAAGCCCTGGCGCTGGTGGCGATGATCGCCGCTCTGATCCTCTTGTGGCTGGATCGCAGGACGGCGGCGTCGTGAAGTGGATGCGATTGATGCTCGCGGCGATGCTGGCCAACGGGTTCGGTCTCGCCGGTACCAAGATTCTCGCGGAGATGGGTTTCGCCGATCGCTACCGGATGCACTATCTGTTCGCCTGGTACGCTTCGGGATTGCTCGCGGCGATCGTGTTCCTTGCGCCGAAACTTTCTCTTCCCCATGCGCGCGAAGTGTGGATTGGCGGCGCGATGGCCGCGATGAGCTTTCTCGGCCAGTTCTTCATCGTCACCGCGCTCCGCAACGGCGCTCCCGGCTTCCTCGTTTATCCCATCGCCGTCGGGGCGAACGTGCTCTTCGTCGCGATCGGCGGCGTGGTCCTGTTCCGTGAACGCCTCGGACCGTACGGCGTGGCCGGAATTTTATGCGGATTTCTGGCGATCCTGCTGTTGAGCCTCCCATGACTTCGTTCGCGGGAAAGAACGTCCTGATTACCGGCACGGCTTCGGGGATTGGCCGCGCGCTGGCCGTCCGCTTCGCGGCCGCCGGCGCGGCGGTGGTGGGTCTGGACATCGATGCCGCCGGCAACCAGGACACTCGCCGCCTCGCGGGCGGCGGCTTCCGGCCCGTTCCCGGCGACGCCGCGAATCTCGCCGACGCGCGGAACGCGATCTCCGAACTGAAGCGAGTCGACGTGCTGGTCAACAACGCCGCGGCTTTTGCGGGCGACGGCGTCCTCCATGAAGTCGGCGAGGACGCGTGGGATCGCACGATTCGCGCGTGCCTCAAGTCCGTTTATACGTGCACCCATGCGGCCCTGCCCGGCATGATGGAAAACCGAAGCGGCGCGATCGTTTCGATCGCTTCGGTCAACGCGCTGACCGGCATCCACTTGGCCGCGTATACGGCCGCGAAGGGCGGCGTCGTGTCGCTCACGCGGCTGCTGGCCGCGCACTACGGCGGCTTTGGCATTCGCGCCAACGCGATCTGCCCGGGGACCATCGAGACGGACGCCTCGCGCCGGCTATGGGACACCCGGCCGGAGATGCGTCGCGAGCTTGCGTCGCTTTATCCGGCCGCGGAGTTCGGTACGCCGGACGACGTCGCCGCTTGTGCGCTCTGGCTCGCCGGCGATGAGGCGCGGTTCGTCAATGGCGCGGCGATCGTCGTCGACGGAGGCATGTCGGCGATGCACCGGCTGGCTTCCGTGCTTCCCGCTAAGGAGCCGCCGCAAAGCCCGTGAAAGCATCGGCCACCGCGCCGGCGATCGCGTCGAACCAGATTCGCCCCGCGTCCGCGCGAGCCGTTGCGGGACTGTCGGTGAATCCATCCATCGCCACCCATCCGTCATGGCGCTCCTCGCGAAACGGCGCGCGAGTCCTCGGGGCGGCTACCGCCTCCTCCGGTCGCGACGGCGGATTGTCGGCGACCAGTTCGGGCCGCAGCCCGAGCATCAGCGACGTTTCGAACGAGCCTGCGTGTCCGGGGAGCGGCCGTCCGTCGGCGGCTCCCGCCTCGATCAGCCGGTCCCAGGCGATATTCCAATACGATCCGGCGGCCGCCCGCACCCGGTGCTTGAGTACAAGATCGCGGATCGCCAACTCGGCCAACTCTTGATTGCCGCCATGCCCATTTAAGACGAAAATTCGTGTGAAGCCGCAGGTGACGAATGATTCGAGCAAATCGACCAGAACGCGATAGTACGTTTCCGTTTGCAGCGATAACGTGGCGCCAAACGGGAAATGATGATGAGAACTTCCGAATGGAAGCACCGGCGCGACGGCGATCGGTGGATCGGCCGGCGCCCGGACCGCGGCCGCCCACGCGATCCGCTCGACCGTCAGATAGTCCATGCCGGTGGCGAGGTGAGGTCCGTGCTGCTCGGTCGCGCCGATCGGCAGGACGGCCAGCGCGCGGGGCGCGATCGCGCGGAGTTCCTCGCGGTTCAACTCGGAGAATCGCAACATGCCCGGACATTATCGCCCGCGGCCCGGAGTTCGCGTGATGAAAATCTTCGGCTATGTGAGCGACGAACAGTTCGTCGCGATACCGGACGCCCTCGCCGACGTGGAATCGCTCGAAACCGGCGCGGCAAGCGCCATTCGGTCTTCGGCTCGCGGAGCTTTACGAGCCGATCTCTCGCCCGGCCGATACCGCGTCACGCTCGCGAAGCCGGGCTTCGGCTCGAAGGCGTCGCTCGTCGAACTGGGCGGCGACCCCATCCAATTCCGGCTGCTGTCCGATCGCCCTTACGGCTACATGTGGCCCAAGTGGTCGCGCGCCGGCGAGACCGCGCAGTTTCGGGTTCACGCGACCGAGCAGTGCCAACTGACGTTGTGGCGCTACGGACTGGATCGAGAAAAGGTCGCGACCGTCACCTGGATCGACGAGCACGGCCCCCAAGCGAACCGGCAGGTGCTGCCCGACGGCGACGTCACCCAAACGGGTGTGCGCTGGAACAGCGACGGCTTTCCTTCCCCTCCGCTGATCGCCGCGCCGGATCGAAGCGGCCTCTACTACTTGTGGGCCCGTACACCGTCCGGCGGCGCATTTTCCTTTCCCTGGGTTGTCGCGCCTCGGGCTCCGACGGCGCGCATCGCCGTGCTGGCCGCGACCAACACCTGGAACGCGTACAACAACTTCGGCGGACGCAGCAACTACATCAACCCGGATCGCCTGCCGGCGGCGCCCATCGTCTACAGCCGTCACGATCTCGATCGCTACCGGAACCCGCGGCCCTTCGGAGACTGGCGGCCTAGCGACGAGGCTTACGCACCGCTCTCCTTCGATCGCCCCGAGCCGGCGAATCATCTGTTCGACGATCCCGAACTCACCGATCCGATCCGGGGCCGGAATCAATGCCATCTCGCGCCGACGGAGTGGCGGTTGCTCGGTTGGATGGAGCGCGAAGGATTCGCCTACGATCTCTACGCCGATGCGCATTTGCACGAGGGCGAACTTCCGCTCGACGCTTACTCGATCCTGGCGCTCACCGCGCACCCCGAGTATTGGAGTCGTGAGATGTACCGCCGCGCGAAGGCGTGGGTCGAGTCCGGCGGCAAGCTGGTCTACCTCGGTGGCAACGGCCTGAACTGCGCCGTGACCTTCGACGCCGCCGGCGCGATGCGCTGCCTCACGCATCTATTCAGCGTCCGCGGCGAGATGGGCGGCGCGAACGAACAGGGCCAACCCTGGGACAGCCGCATGCACCGGACATTCGAATCGGAGGCGAACTTACTCGGCCTTGTCTGTTCCGAAACGGGGATTATGACGGCCGCCCCCTATCGCGTGGTCGAGCCGGATCACTGGGTCTTCGAAGGGACCGGAATGAAGATGGGCGGTGAGTTTGGACGCGTCACCCTCCATGAGCGGGTTCCCGGTGGAGCGTCGGGGCACGAAACCGACAAGCGCGCCCCAAGTTCGCCGCCCAACACGCGGCTGCTCGCCAAAGGACTCAACCCGGACGATGGGGGCGCGGAACTGGTGATCGTCGATCCGCTGGGAGAAGGAGCCGTTTTCTCCGTGGGCTCTATTACCTGGATTCCCGCGCTGCTCTCCGACCCGGTCGTTTCGTGCGTAACCGCGAACGTGCTGAGGCGGTGGGAATCCGGACCCGCTCAGTGATGGTCGGTCCGCGGCCGGATCTCGCGCCGGCGGAATTCGCGAATCAAGTCGGTCAGCCGTCTCGCCGACGACTCGACGAGCGCCTCCCCTTTCTCGCGCGTGGCGAGCGCCGGGTCGCCGACCGTTCCCGTCTTCGAATAGCGGCTGAACCATTCCTGGAAGAATACCGGCGACATCGCCTGCAAATCCCAATAAAAGAAATCGGTCTTCTCGAAGTTGATGTCCTTTACGGCCTTGTCCATCTGGACGAGATCGCCCCGAAGGTAGAGGAGGGCCGAGGTCTCTAGCTCGCAAGCGTGCGCCATGCCGCCCGGATATTCCGACTCGCGGATCCGGCTGAGCAGGTCGCGTGGGATCAGGCTCCACCAACTGACCATCGCGCAAACCGCTTCCGTCTGATTCGTAATGTACCGCGCGGCTACGTCGAGGAACGGCACGTTGCTGCCGTGGCCGTTCACCAATAGAATCTTGCGGAAGCCATGATGCGCAAGGCTGCGCCCGATGTCCCGGATGTAACGTACGATCGTTTCCCCTTCGATCGCGATCGTTCCGGGGAAGTCCATGTGGTGTTCGTTGAACGAGTAGTACACCGAAGGCATCAGAATCGCATCTTCCGGCGAAGCCTCCACGGCACGCCTCGACACTTCCGTCGACGTCAGTACGTCCACGACCAGCGGCAGGTGCCAGCCGTGCTGCTCCACTGTGCCCACCGGTAGGACGCAAACGCGGTTTGTCGCGGCCGCGTCCTTGATTTCCGGCCAGGTGAACTCTTCGTAACGAGTTTTCATCGAGCGATTTCCTTCCCAAGCGTGGAGTATCGAACTTGTTTCCATCCGGTCCAGGCGAGCCAAAGCGCGGCGCAAGCGGCGGCGACGGCCGCCGAGCGCATGAGGAAGTCGATCCCGAACGCCGCCTTCCAATGTCCGGCAAGAAGGATCGCCGCGCCGCCGGAGACGCCGCCCAGCATGTTGATTAGGCTGACGGCGAAACCGTAACGCTCTCGCGGCGCCAGATCGTAGATCGCCGAGAACACGTTCGCGGTCATGATCCCCGTGGCGGCGCCGAACCCCGCTACCGCCATCTTCGTCGCGCTAAGGCCCGGTTGCGACAAACTCAGAAACGCGAACGGGGCCGCCATCGTCAGGCCCGTCGCGGCGAGCAGTAGCCGCGCCTTCGGGTTGCGCCGAGCCGACCAATCGCCGAGGAACCCGCCCGCCAGAACGCCCGTCGCCGCGCTCACCTGCAAATACCCGGCGGCGATTAGACCGCTCTCCGTCATCGACAAGCCGAATTTTTCGTAGATCCAGGACGGCAGCCACGCGTAAAACATCCACAGCATAATGCAAAGGGCGAAGAACGCGGTTGCCAGCGCCGCGTACGGCGTCGTGAAGATCCCCTCGCTGCCGGAGCGCGTGGCTTTCGGCTCCGCCGCCGTCCTTGCCTCCGGCAGCAGCCATGCCGCCAGAACCGCATACACGCAACCAAGCAGCGCGATCGCGGCAAAGCCCATCCGCAGACCCAGGTTGTCCGCCGCCCATCCGCCGTACCAACCGCCCGCCACCGTTCCGATATACTGCGCCGACTGGTGCGCCGCCAGCGCCTTCGAGCGCGTCGCGTTGGTGTGAAGATGCGCAATCAACCCGACGGCGGCGGGAACGTACAGACCCTCCGAAATACCCATCGCGGCGCGCCACGCCAGAAGCTCGCCGATCGAGCGGCTGAATCCCGTGCCCAGCGTGGCAAGACTCCACAAAACGATGCTTGCCGCCACCAATCGGTCGGCCCGAAAGCGATCGGCGAGACGACCGGCCACCGGCATCGTCAGCGAGTACACCCAGAGGAACACCGTGCCGACAAGCCCCAGTTGCGTGTCGGTGAGTTCGAGGTCCCGGCGCAGCAGGGGGAACATCGAAAAGATCATCTGCCGGTCCAGGTAGTTTAGGCCGAACGCGAGCCATAACAAGCCAACCGCCGTCCACCGGTTTGTCACGAAGTTGCTAGTGTAAGACTGGCCGAGGCGAGACGTCAAACTTGCCCGCGCAAGATATCGTCATGACCGAAGCACGGCGCGTCGCATTCCTGATCGCACTCCTTCCGATCGCCGCACTCGCTCTCGAGCGGCCGGGTGTCGAGTTCCGCGTCTTCCAGTTTCCGGCGGATAGGATTCCGCGGATCGACGGAGACCCGGCCGATTGGTCCATGATCCCCGAGGCCTACGCGATCGGCATCGACCAACTGAAGGAAACGACCAATGGTCGCGGCTTCGCGTACGACAAGAAGGACCTCGACGTCAAAGTCAAGGTCGGCTGGGTGAAAGGACTAAACCGCCTCTATTTTCTCTACGAGGCGAACGACAACTTTTGGGACTTCTCTCGGGAAAGTCGGCACAACGACATCTTCGAATTGGTGGTCGACGGCGATCTTTCCGGAGGGCCATTCGTGACGCACCTGCATCCGAACTCCAAGATCGCGGGTGGGGATGCGTTCCTTCGGTTTCAGGGCGTCCACGCGCAGAACTATCACGTCTTCACACCGGCCCCGGATCGGGACTGGGCGTTCGTTTGGGGCTGCCAGCCGTGGATCAAGGAGTTGCCGTGGGCTAATGCGGCTTATAACTACACCTTTAAGCACGGTGAGGCGGGAAAGCTGATTTTGGAGTTCTGGATCACGCCCTTCGACTATGCTCCGTTCGAGGGGCCGGAGCGCGCCGTGACCTCGACGCTGGCGGAGAACAAGCTCATCGGAATGTCGTGGGCCGTGCTCGACTACGACGGTCCGGCCGAGAAAGACTACAAGGGATTCTGGAATCTGTCGCATAAGACGACGATGTATGGCAACGCCGACGATCTAGTCGCATTCAGGCTCATGCCGCTGGAAGCCGGATACCGCAAACCGATCGAGGCGCACTGGTCGTACAAAATCCTCGATATGGACCGGCGCATGGTCGCGTTTCGGGACGAATCGGCCGGCTCCATCACGTCCTGGCAGTGGAGCTTTGGCGATGGGAAAACGTCCGCGGAGCGTCACCCCATTCACCAATACGAAAAGGCCGGCGAATACATTGTCACTCTTGCGATCGAGGGGCCGGCCGGTAAATCGCGGTGGACGAAGGTCTATGACGTTGTGGTCAGATAGCGGCCGATCTTACTAGCTTGGGAAGGACTCACCGCGAAGGCCGGTGCGGTTTATCCAGGGAGTGCATTTCGCCGATGTCGGGTTGGGTTCCGGTCAGCCAGCCTTTGACGAGTTCGAACAACACCGCCGGTTTGGGCTTGTTCACTTCCAGAAACTCGGCGGCGTGAACGGTAACGCCGATTAAGACGAGACGCGGGTCTTCGGGGGTCCCGTGACGGGGGTCGCCTTCGTCGGCGAACCACATTTTCCAATCGCTTTCGTAAAGTTCCCGGATCTTTGAAGGGTCGCGAGTCGACTCCGCGATTCCGGATACGGAAATCCACTCCATACTGCTCGATTTGAAGTAGGAAAGATTGACGTGGGGATCGTGAGCCAGGTCGTCGAGCTTGGCGGAGTTCGCCGCCGACACGAACCAGAGGTCCGCCCCGGAAGCCCGCTTTTGGTTGGCCATGGCGCGCGAACGCAAGTGCCCATCGCGCCGCCGGGTAGTCATCATCGCCGTGCCGATATCTTGAATCAATTCGTAGAACTTTTCGAGTTCTTGGTTCATGCCTATAGACGAAGCATGCGGAGTGCCAAAAAAGGCGCGGCGACGCGATCCGGTACCGTTGAATCGGACCTAAGATCCGATCTCCCTTTTCGCGAGAGTTACGCTTCGGCGAGTTTCTTGACGGACGGCAACTCCTCGCCCAGCCATTCGGGATTGCGCGTCGTCGCGTCGAAGTGAGCGCTAGTCTTGAACAATTCGTACTTTCCGGCGGACGCCGCTTCGCGCGTGCGCTCGCGAAGGGAATTCGTTTCCCGCTCGTCCATCGGCGCGAAGTTTCGCGCGACCCTTAGCGCTTGCGACAACAACTCGTCGGAATCGATGCCGGTGATCAACGTCGCTATGGGGAGCGTTAAGGCGTAGCGAAGGCATTCTTCCGGAGTTACGGTCTTGCTTTTGAGCAACACTCCGTACCCGAGCGATTTCATTCCCAACGGCGCGATCCGCTCTTCCACAAGCCGGGGAAGTACGTGTTTCTCGAAGCTGCGATAGTGCGCGTCCAGAGGATTGAGCGGAAGCTGCACCGCCGCGAAACTCAAGTTCGCCGCCTTGGCGCGGTCGAGCATGTACAGGTGGATGTGCGGGTCTTTGTGGCCGGTAAAGCCGATATAGCGGCATTTCCCTTGACTCTTCGCTTTTTCGAGGGCCTCTCCCGCTCCGCCTTCGGAAGCGATCCGATCGGCGTCTTCGAAACGGATAACTTCGTGGTGTTGGATCAAGTCCACGTAATCGGTTTTGAGGCGGCGTAACGATTCGTCCAACTGCTTGGCCGCCGACTTCGCCGTGCGGCCGTCGATCTTAGTCATGAGAAACGCCCGCTCGCGATATCCGTCGGCCAGCGCCTTTCCCATGCGGCGTTCGCTCTCCCCTTCGCTGTAATCCCAACTGTTGTCGAGAAACGTAATTCCCTCGTCGATCGCGCGACGGACGAGCGAAACCGCCGCGTCCGCCGTCAGGCTCTCGTTCGAGAGATGCGAGCCGCCCAATCCGATACAGGAAACGGTTTCTTGGGTGGCGCCGAAAGGTCGTAGCGGGACGGAAGTGTTAGGGCTGGGCATACCGGATGAACTGCATGCCGAGGCCCAATGGGTTTTGGAAGTAGGATTGCGACTCGATTCGGATAGGAGACACGCATGAAATCGTCGAACGACAACCGCCCAGGCCTTAACAAACGGCACGTCGATCCGAAAGAGTTCAAAGTACAACGCGAGGATCAAGGAGCGCCCGACTCTTTGGACCCACAAGCCGGCGGGGAATTTGGCACCGCTCGTTCGGCGGTGGAGAATTCGGACACGCAGACCGTGGCGACTAAGAAGAAACGGCAAGGTCGTCGGCCCGCGTCGCTCAAGGAGTCGGCATGATTTCGAGAAGCGGCGACTTCTCCGCCGGCGGTCCCGGCGCTACGGTTTAAGCAGTTCGCGCAAATACCATTCTTGCTTCTCGAATACGCGCACGATTTTCGAGAGCATATCGACCGTGCCCGGATCGTCGGCTTCGTCGGCCTCGCGCACCGTATCGCGGACGAAGCGAATCGCCAAGATCGTGTTGTCGTCGGCTTCACGCGCCATATCGCGATGCGCGGTAGCCGCCGCGGTTGGCCGCACGTTCGCCAAACCGGCCGCGTCGAACAACGACGGGAGCGGATCTTGCCCGATCATTCGGAGACGCTCCGCGATTTCGTCGAGCGCGGTTAGAGTTTCCCGCGCAAACTCGTCGAACAGCAGGTGATGATCGCGGAAATGCGGCCCGGCGGTCCGCCAGTGGTACTGCTTGTAGTTGAAGAACAACACCGTACAGTCGGCCATCGACCGCTGAAGTCGCTCGACCATAGGATGGCGGGGATGGTTGGTTTCCGTAATCGCATCCTCGGCGCGAGCGATATCGTCGGCGCCTGCGGGACGGTTGGGAGAATCTTTCATAGAACGTCGATTGCACGGCGGGGGCCGTCGTCTCCATTACTCTTTCGGGCGCTTGTCGGGATCCGCTTCCGGACTGGTGCTTAGCGGAACGAACCAAACCAGGAATAGAGCGAAAAGCGCGATTGGAATCAGCGTCCACGCCCCAACGCTTTTGTACCAACGCTCTTCCGCCGCCTCTTTCGTTTCGGGCTGCCGCGACTCGACCGCATCCGCCGCCGCGGGCGGGGAACTTTGCTGAGCGTAAAGAGAGTTCCCGTGCGGGCTTACGTCGCCCAATGTCGCGACCGTCAAGCAAAACACGCTCAGATATCTCATTTCGCGATATCGAGATGCAGTTTGCGGGCCACGCGATTCAGTCGGATTTCGAGACGACGACACTCAGCTTGCCGTTCGCTTCGAGCACGACGAAATCGACTTCGTTTAAGCTTCGACGACCTTGTTGCCGAGCGGCGGCGAGGATGTCGCTTTCGGTGACGCGCGCGCGCCGGATACGGTCGAGAAGAATTTTCCCACGCTCGACCACCACCAGAGGCGTTCCATCCAATATCTTCTCGCACCGAGTCGAATTTGCTCTCCACAGCGCCAAACCCACTTCGAGAGCGACAAAGGTACAGGCGACGATCGCCGCCGAAGTCAACGAATGGTCGTCGCTTCGAATTAGGGCGTTATTGACCGTCTCGCCCAGGACCAGTAGCAAAATGAGATCGAAAGGCGTCGCGTCGGCCAAGGTGCGACGCCCCGCGATCCGAACGAGAACGAGCAAAAAGAAGTAGACGAAAGCGGCGCGGAGTACCAGGCTCATACGTTAAGGCAACGCTAAAACCGTAAACATGCGTGTCTCCGCGCCCAACGTAAGATCGAACGAATAAACGCCGGACCGCTCCGGCGAAAATCGAATCTCGATATTTCGAGAGTTCGCACCGTATAGGGCCGTAACGACTTCCGGCGTCGCGTCCATAGCTTTCGGCGGCGGAAAAAACTCGATCTCGCCCAGATCGCGTTGGCCTCCGCGAGGCTGGATGCGAACTCGCGGAGCCTCTTTGGAGTCGCTTGCGGCGACACGAATCGCGCTTTTCGACGACGACCGGATCGGGGTTTCATATCGCACAAGATACCCGCCGAGAAACGCTTTTCGCTCCGCCAACGGGCCATCGCCGAAAACGCCGGCAAACGCCGCTACCGTCACTCCGGCGCAGACGATCCACCCTATGCGTTGAAAGCGCCACGAACGGAGTTGATGGGGTAGATCCTCGCGGATTTCAAGCGGTTCCATTTTTGCGGCGTCGCCATAGAGGGGCACGTCAAGGGCCATCGGCGCGGTTCAAACGCCGGGAACATAGATTGGCGCCGGGGATTGGTCGCCGGATTCGGCTACCGTAAAGATGGTTTACCTTTCATGCAAATTCAGATCAATAGCGATAAGTCGATTCCGGCCACCGCCATCCACGCCGCTTCTTTCCGAGGCGATATCGAGCGCCTGCTGGCTCGCCATGCTTCCGAGATCACCCGCGTCGAAGCTCATCTGAGCGACGTCAACGGTCCTCGCCGAGGGCAGTTGGACATGCGATGCGTTCTGGAGGTCCGGCTCAAGGGCAAGAATCCCATCTCGGCGGCGCATTCGGCCAAAAAGATCGACTCCGCCGTGCGCGGCGCGGCCCAGAAGATGCAGCGCCTGCTCGACACGACCTTCGGGAAGAAGGCGGCGGGGGCCAAGGTCGAGACCGTAAGTAAGCGGTCCGCCCCGGCCTCGAAGGCCAGCGTCGCTAAGGCGCATCGCATCGAAACGCTGTTGGCTCAATTGATCGACGAAGCGCCGCAGGTCGGCGCGCAGGTCAAGAAGGCCTCGCTCGCGATGGAGCGCGTTTTGAAGGCGATCGACCCCGCCGGGAAACCCGCCGCCCCAACCTCGACGAAGAAGTCCGCCGCCAAATCCACGAGTAAGTCCGCGAAACCTACCAAGACGAAAACGCCCATCTACCAGATGCGGCGAAAAGCGCCTCGTCGGGTCGGCTAAAGCGAGCCGACCGCTAGAACTGCGCCGCCTTCGCCACCGCGCGCGCCAGATCCACGCGCCCGGACCCCAGATTTCCATCCACCGGAGCCGCCTCGGCCAGCGCCGCCTTCGCCCATTCCCACGCCAAGTTGAACTTCACCTGAATCATCAGCGACACCCCGCCCGACACGATCGGCGCGGCGAACGACGTGCCCCAACCCACCGCGTATTTGCCGCCGGGGAACGTCGTCACGATCGCCTCGCCCGGCGCCGCCACCAGCGTGATGTTGTCGCCATGATTGGTGAACACGCTCTGCACGTCGGCGTCGTTCACGGAGCCGATCCCCGCCACGCGGTCGTACGCCGCCGGATACGCCATCGTCTCGAGCCCCTGATTGCCGGTCGAGGCGACGCACACCACTTGTCTCTCGGAGACGAAGTAGATCGCCGTTTCGAGCGCCGGAGAATCCGTGGCGAAGCTCAGGCTCATGTTGATCACCCGCGCGCCGTTAAGCTGCGCGTAGTAGATCGCGCGAATCACGTTGTACAGCGTCGCCTTACCGTCGGCCGTAAACGGCTTCAGCGGCATGATCCGCGCCGACGGCGCGATCAGGTGGACGATTCCCGCCACCATCGTCCCGTGCCCGAACCCCTTGGGCAGCGGCGTTTGCGCGACCTTGGTAGCCGACGTACTTTCGAGAATCGCCGTCGTATAGGGATTGATGTCGGCGGGCGATTCGAGAATCGCCGTCGTGTACGGACTGATGATCGACTTCGTGTTCGGGTCGAGGTCGTCCATCTCGTTCGGCATCCCCGCCTTGTTGCGGGTGAAGTCGTAGCCGTTTACCAGAAACCGCTTCAGCGCCGGATGCGCCGGGTCGATGCCCGTGTCGATCACCGCCACGATGCCCGTGCCCAGCGCCCAACTCGCGTGTACTTCTTTCACGCGAATCTTGGTCAACGCCGGTTGCGAAGCGTACGCCGCTAAAACGGAATCCCCGTAGTAGTTCACGTACGATTTCGTCGAAATCGCCGATTTCGCCGCCGTCTGCGTCTGGATCAGCTTCGCCGGGTTCGAGCTTAACTCCGAGAGCCCCACCGATTGGTTCGGCTCCAGGCTCAAACCCTCGTCGCCGCGGTCGTCGTCGTCCAGCGCCTTGCCGGCCGCGCCCGTCACTCGATAAACGTTTTGATTCGGAATGCGGTCGAGGACGCGCAACCCATACTTCGCCAGAATACCCGCGTACCGTTCCGGCGGAACCTGCAGAATGTACTCCTGCGCCACCAGGGTCGGAGCGGCCAACGCCACCACCGCCAAAATCGCTCGATACATAAACCCTCCGTTCTTTTACTCGTCCAACAGCCGGGGCAGCGGCACGCGAATCGAGCCCGCGCCTAAGGCGGGGCCGATACTTAAAGCCAATTCGGGGTGACCAACCCCATGTAACTCGAACTCGCCGAACCCATTGGCGACCGCCGAATCTACCACCTCGGCTCCCGCCGTCAATCGCACCCGCGCCGCCGCCGCGCCTTCGCCCTCGATTTGGCCCATCAGCCGCAGCTCTCCGGCCGCTAGCGGTTCGGCCGCGATGTCGATCTCGAGTCCGCCGCCGCTGAAGTGCATCATGCGCGACGTCCCCGGACCGCGGACGCCCACCGCCAGCGGTTCGGCGAAGCTATCGGAGATCAGCGCGGCCACCGTCTCGAACCAGCCCGGTTTCGCGGATACCGGCGCGATCGCCGCCGCCCGGGCCACCACCGCCTCGGGTACCTCCACCTCGTTCCGTCCCACGTCCCACAACAGGGCGTAGCGGGCGGACGCCGCGCGGCACTCCTCGCATCCGCGCGAAACGTGCTCTTCGATTTCGGCGCGCAACGCGGCGGAGGCCAGCCCGCGGGCGAAATCGATCCATTGCTCGGGTTTGAAGTGGGCGGTCATCGTCGTCGGCTCTCGACTATGAGGGTTCGTTCACCTTGCACTTGATGGCCGTACCGCAAAAAATTCATTCCATCACCATGTAGGGCGCCCAATAGTACGGATGCGCGTAACGGGCCCGCAGGTCGAGAACCGAGTCCCGCCAGGCGTCGGCCACCGCCTCCCCCGCCGTCAAGCGCCCGTAAAACGATTCCATGTACTCGCGCGCGCTCCGGTCGTCGATCTGCCACAATCCCACCTGCACCGCGCGCGCTCCGGCGAACAGCAGTCCGCGAGTCAGGCCCAGAAACTCCCCGCCCGCCGTCCCCGCGCCTAAACCGGTAAAGCACCCGCTGAGCGTCGCCAAGTCCGCGCTCAGCCGTAGATCGTAAAAATCGAATAGCGAAAAAGGACCGTCCCCCAGCGCGATCGACGAGAACATCGGATTGTCCTCGCGAAACAGCCCGTGCGTCGCGACGTGAATCCAGCGCTTGCCCACCGCCCGCCGCAGCAGTTCCTCCTTCGTAGCCGCCACGCCCGTCAGCAGCGAAGCGCCGGGCAGCATCCGCGCCACCGCCGCCGCCTCCTCGGCGATCTGCGGCGCGCGCTCGTCCGCGACGCCCACCACCAGCGCCCCGGCGGACTCGGCCGGCGCCCGCCTTACCAAGCTGTGCACCGTCGCGCTCAGGCTATAGACCATCGGCCCGCGCTCGATCAACGGCGTGCCCGTCGCGTCCGGAAGGGCGTGGAACGGCAGACCCGCCAAGCTCGGCGGAAGACAAACGATCGGCTTCGACGCGCGCAGCCAGCCTTCCACCGGCGCCGCCAGCGCTCGATACAACGATTCCAGGTGATGCGCCAGCGCCCCGCCGCCCGCCGCGCCCCGCCCGATCTGGAAGCGCACCCGCCGCGCCGCCGCCGAAATCGGCGCCACCGGCCCCAACGCTCGCCGATCGAGCCCTCCGCGCGTCAGCCGGAATACGTACAACTCCCCGCGCGCCACCGCGTAGTCGAAAATCGCCTCTTCCGTCCCCAGCGCGCGCTGCAGGTCCTCGACCACCACGTCCGGCGCGCCTTGCAGTTCGAGAAACGCCGGATCCACGCGGCGCAGCGTGTTCAGCGCCACGCCCAGCTTCTCCTCGATCTTCTGCACGCGGCGGTGTACCGCTTCCCGCCGCTCCGCCGATTCCGCCCGTTCCAGTTCCCGGCTGTGCCAGGCCAGTTCTTTTCGTAGCGCCTGAACTTCCTCGCCCGCCACGAATCCCGCCGCTCCCGCCGCGGGCGCGAAGTCGGAACGGAAGCTCAACCAATCGGCGAGCCCTCGCGACTTCGCCTCCTGCGCCATTTGGAACGCTTCTTCCACCCGGCCTTCGCCGATGGCCAGCGCCGTCAGCGCCTCGTACGCCTCCGCTTTGTCGCCGCAAAAAGCGACCTTCAATTGGTCGTGGGGCAGCCGGTGGCGCGTGTCGCGGATCGATAGATGCGCCGCCCGGTAGCGGTCGCGGGCGCGTTCCCCGTCGCCTTCGCGCTCCGCGATTCGCCCTTCGAGCAGCTTCACCTGGATATCGAGACTCCGGTTCGGAGCCTCGCGCAAATGCTCCGCCGCTCGCTCGCAGACCGCTTGCGCTTCGGGCGACCGGCGCCGGTACAGCGACGTGGCGAGCATCAGCGCCGCGAGCGCCGCCTTTCCGCGCAGCGGTCCCCTTCCCAACTCCACCTCGAGCCGCTCGATCTCGGCCTCGTCCGCTTCGCCCGCGTTCGCGCGTAACACCGCGCGATACAGGTCCGCCGCCGCCGCCCACGCCGGATTGCGCTCCCGCAGAAAGATCTCTCTCGCCGCCTCCAGCCCGCTCTCCGCTTCCTTCCGCCGCCCCAGCGCGCCCAGCGCCACCGCCCGGTTCATGGCGGCTTTGGCGGCCTCGTACCCCGTCCCCGCCTTGTCCAGACGCGCCGCCGCGCGCGCCGCGTACTCCGCCGCTTCCGAAAACAGATTCAGTTCGAGATACAGGTCCGACTGATCGAGTTCGGCGATCGCTTGGTAATAGGCGTTGCCGCGCTCCGCCGACGTGCGCCGCGCGTCCTGGTAGGCGGCGATGGCCCGGCTGTAATCGCCGCGTAGGTAATGCAGGTAGGCCACGTTGTCCAGCACTTCCGCCGTCAGGTGCTTCCAGCCCCGCGAATCGTAGAACGCCCGGGCCTTGTCGTAGGCCGCCATCGCGCGCGGAAAATCGAACACGGTCGTCGCGCAAACGGCGAGATTCCGCAGCGTGATCGCGGCGTTGTCCCGATCCCCGGCGGCGATTAGCCGGGCGAGCGCCGATTCGTACAGCGCCAGCGCCTCCTCGGCGCGGTCCCGCCGGTGCAGCACGTTCGCCAAATTCGAATCGAGCCGCGCCAGCCGCAGCTCGTCGCCCTCGCGCTCGAAAATCGCCCGCGCTTCCCGCGCCCACTCCTCGGCCTCGGCGTACCGCCCCAGATAGGCCAGCGTTTGCAGCGCGCCCGTCAGCGTCTTGCCGAGGTCGGCCCAGTCCTCGCGCTCTCGCGCGATCCGCGCCGCGCGGCCGTAGTCGCGCAGCGCCGGCCGGTAACGCCCGGAAAGGTAGTGGATATGCCCGATCGTCCGCCAAACTTCGGGTTCGGGATCGCGGCGGGCGATTCTCGCCGCCTGCCCCGCCAATTGCCGCGCGGCGGGCAAATCGCTTCGCAGCCGCTTCAGCGCCTCGGCGCACAACTCGTGCGGAGACGCGATGGCGGTCATAGGCCTCGCTCCTTCAGTGCGCGCTCCAACCGTTCGAGACACTTCGCCCGCGTGAATCCGATGGACCCGATCGCCAACCCCACGCTCTTCGCCACTTGATCGTACGGACGCGGCGGATCCTCGAAAAACAACATGCGGATCATCCGGCTGCACCGGCTCTCGAGACTATCCACCGCCTCGCGCACTAATTGGTCGCGTTCGCGCCGTTCCGCCGTTTGCGCGATATCTTCTTCGCTTTCGATCGCCGCCACCCGGCTCTCGTCCAGGTCCGCCGGTTCGCGCCCCATCGCTCGCCGCCGGTGGAAACACTTGTTCGCCGCCACGCGCGCCAGCCAACCCCGCAACGCGTCCACTTCGCGCAGTCGCGGTAGCTCGCGGTACAGGTCGATGCACACCGCCTGGAAAATGTCCGCCGCGTCGTCCGCCGAAAACCGGTAGCGCATCGGCACGGAATAGATCAGGCGTTTGTACTTCTGGATCAACGCCTCCCACGCGCCCGGTTCCTCGGCGAGACAAGCCGCCACTAACGCCCGATCCTCGGACGGCGGCGGCGAATCGAAGCTCAAGCGGGGTTGGGCTGCGGCGGCCAATGCAGCTCCTCCACGTTCCAGAGCGCCGGATGGCCGGCGAGCGACGGCCGCAAACCGCCCAAATCGCGCCGCGCGGCGAGCAGCGTGTGCGGGCTAACCAGGGGAATCCAAGGAACTTGTTCGTCGAGGATGACCTGCACCCGGTCGAACGCTCGCTTGCGCGCCGCTTGGTCCATCGACTTCGCCTGCGCGCGCATCAGTTGGTCGATTTCGGCTTCCCAAGGCGTCGCGGGCGACGTCTGCCTCGGATTCCACAGGTGCGATTGCCCGCTCGAAAGCAGCACGTTCATGTCGGCGACGGGGTCTAAGTCCCCGGAACGTAAGGACATAATCGCCATCTCGAAGTCGCGTTTGTTTACCACCCGATCCACCAGGCTGCGGAATTCGAGCGCCACCACCGTCACCGGAATCCCCGCGCTCGCGAGGTCGGCTTCGATCAGGGAGGCGGTCTGCATGTGCGCCGGATTGCCCGAATTAACGAGCAAAGTGACCCGTTTTGGTACCAATTTGGGTACCAAAACGGGCTCTTTTGCCTCGATTTTGCCCCCTAAATCGCGGTTTACCCACTCGCCCCGGCCCGGCGTGACATGGCTGACCAGAGGCGCGGCGAGCCCCCGGTACACCAGTTTGGCGATCGCCGCCCGGTCGATCGCTCTCGCCATCGCGCGCCGCACGGCCAGCGGCGGTGCGGCGTCCGGGCGTCCTAAGTTGAACAATAGAAACGAATAATCGAGACTCGCTCCGAGATCGTAAATCCGCAACCCGCGCCGTTCCGCGTAATTCGCGATCACGGCGTGATTCCCCGAACCGAACCCGGCGACCAAATCCGCCTCACCCGCAACAAAACGCGCCACTTGCGCGTCCTCGCCCGCCGACGGCAGCAGCTCCAGCGCGGGGATTTTGGGGAAGCCGGGGCGGAAGTAATGAGGATTGCGTTCGAGGCGCAGGACGACGCCGGGGCGATGCTCCGCGACGCGGTACGGCCCGGCCCCGGCGAGAGCGCTGGGCGGAGTCCCCAAACTCCATGATTCGGCGAGCTTTCCTTCGCGGAACGCCGCTTCGAGGCGATGGCGCGGCAGAATCGCGACGCCGTCGAGAATGCGCACGCCGAGGGCGAACGGTTCGGCGAGCAGAAACTCGATTTCGCGCTCCCCGAGCTTCGCGACCCGTAGCGGTTCGCCGCCGAAAACGAGCGAATCGCGCTGCGGAGAGCCCGATTTGGGGTCCAAATGTGCACTAAAAGTGAACAAAACGTCGTCTGGAGTGACCAAAACGCCGTCCGAAAAGCGTAATCCGGCGCGTAAAGTGGCTAGGATGCGCCGCCCGTCCTTCGAAACGGAGACCCGCTCGGCGAGATACGGTTCCGGCTGAAGCGTCGAACCATTGGTGCGAACCAAGCTTCCGTGGCAGAGCGACAGCGCCGTTCGGGTGGGATCGTCGAGAGCGGAAAGGGGTTGGAAGGAACGGAGGTCGGCCCGGACGGATACGCGCAGAACGCCCGACCGGGGATCGGCCAGCGCTTGGCGGGCGAATGGCATCCCCGCCCACAGGCCTAGCCATTCCCGCCGGAACATCGGACGGGAAAACGGACTCATCGCACCGCCTGGAACTTGGGTCCGGGCGTCCATCGCCCGGCCAAGCTAACACCAACCGAATGGTAACAAAGGAAAACTCCGGCGAAGACCAACGCGGGCAGTAGAATCCAGGGATGCCCGACGAGGGTATCGAGCCGCGCGGCGGCGGCGAGCAGGTTGCCCCAACTGGGGTGCGAGTCCGGGAAGCCCAAGCCGAGGAAGGTGAGCGTAGCTTCCGCCAGCACGTACTGCGGCGCGGCGAGCACGAAGTGGACTCCCAAAACGGGCAGCGCTTCCGGCAACAGATGACGGCGGAAGAGGTAGGCGTCGGTGGCGCCGAAACCGCGCGAGGCGAGCACGTAGTCGCGATCGCGAACTCCGGCGGCGACGCCGTAGGCGAGGCGGGCGGCGCGCGGCCAGCCGACGAGGCCCAGCAGGCCCATCACGGTCCAGAACAGGCGCTCCGGCGGAAGGTCGAGCGGAAGGGCGGCGCGCAGAGCGAGTAACGCGTAGGTCCAGGGCAGGGCCATCGATAAATCGGCCGCGCGGAGGACGAGGGCACCCGCCGGTCCGCGCGATAGGGCGGCGAGGGCGCCCAAGGCTCCGCCGACGGACACGGCGAGCGCCGCGGCCAGCGTTCCCGCGAGCAGCGACGTACGCGCCCCGGCGAGCAAGCGCGAGAGTTGGTCGCGCCCCAGGGCGTCGGTGCCGAGCGGGAAGGCCGGGCTGCCAGGCGGCAGCCAAGGGGAATCGCGAAACTGCATCGCCGGGGGATGCGGGACGAGCCAGGGAGCGAGAAAAGCGAGCGCGTAGACGGCGGCGAGTACGGCCAGCGCCAGGCGCGCCAAAGGGGTCACGTCGCGCTCCGGCGGCGCGGGTCGACCGCGAGTTGCAGCAGGTCGGCGGCGAGGTTGCCCGCGACGACGAACGCCCCGGAGAGCGTCACGGCACCGAGCACGACGGGGTAATCGCGGCCTAAGATCGCTTCGAGCAGAAGCGGACCGAGGCCCGGCCACCCGAGCACGGTTTCGACGATCAGGGACGCGCTCAACCCCGTCGCGAGGCCGAGACCGAGCAAGGCGATCAGCGGCGCGGCCCCGGCGGGAAGGATCCAGAGGGCGGCGACGCGCCATTCGCGAACTCCGGCGAGCCGCGCGGCGGTAACAAAGGGAAGCGCCGCCGCTTCGGTCAAGGCGCTCTGGGCGTGGCGGACCAGGGCGGGCAGCAACACCAGGGTCAGCGTGAGGCAACAGAGGGCGAAATCGCCGGAGACGCGGAACCATTGGGTTTCGACGGCCAGCCACAGCGCGCCGAGCGCGAGAAGCAGGTCCGGCGCGGCGACGAGGAAACCGACGGCGAGCGCTCCCGTCGCGCTCCAGGCGTCGCGGCGCAAGGCCCGGCGGGCGGCGAACGGTACGGCGAGGCTCCAGGCCAGGGCGAGCGAGGCCAAGGTGAGCGATAAGGTGCGGGCCGCGCGGGGCAGCAAGATTTCGGCGACAGGACGGCCGGTGACCGGGGAAACAGTCCAGTCCGCCGAAGCGCGCCGCCGGAGACGATCGATCGCGCCGGGCGAGACTCCGGGATCGATGGCGGCGTCGGTGAGATAGTCGCCGGGCACGGCGGCGAAGAGGAGAAAACACGCCGCCGTCAGCGTCGAGAGCAGAACGGCCCCGGCGGCGAGGCGGCGCAACGCGAGTTTTAGCAAACGGGCTCCAGGCAGGCGGCCAGCAACGCGGAACCGGCGGCGTGCGCGGGCGAGGAGAAAAACCGCGCGGCGGGCGCGTCTTCGACCAATCGCCCTTGGTCGAGCAGGAGGACACGTTCGGTGAGGCGGCGGGCCCAGTGCAGATCGTGGGTGGCGATCAGAAGCGCGAGGCCCGCGCGGCGTCGCGCGAGGAGAATGTCGGCGAGACGGCACTGGTGATGTTCGTCGAGCCCGGTGAACGGCTCGTCGAGGACGAGCAGGGAGAGCGGTTCGACGGCCAGCGCCCGGGAGAGGGCGACCAACTGACGCTCGCCGCCGGAGAGCGCCCAGATGGGCTTCGCGAGGTAGGCGTCCGGGAATCCGGCGCCGGCGGCGGCGACGCGCGCGCGATCCGGCGCGTCGCGAAACCCAGCGACGGCGAAGGGCTCGGCGAGCAGGCGTTCGACCGTCCAGCGGGGGTTGAGGGAGAGCGGAGAGTCCTGAAACACCATTTGCGCTACCCCCTCGATCGAGATCGAGCCCGAGTCCGGCGGCAAGAAACCGGCGAGGCAGCGGGCAAGCGTCGATTTGCCGGAGCCGGAGCGGCCGACGAGGGCTACCGCTTCGCCCGCCGCGAGCGCGAAACTTACGTCGCGCAGGGCGGGTCGCGCTCCGCCGGGATAAGTCTTTGAGAGAGACCGGACGGTTAGCATTCGGGGTCCAGATCGACGACGCGATCGGTGGAGTAGCGCAGCACGGCCGGGTCGTGACCGACGACGAGCAAGGCCATGCGCGCAGTTTGGCGGAGTTCGCGAAGAAAGTCGAGTACCAGGCGTTCCGTAACCGGATCGAGGGCGGTGGTGGGCTCATCGGCGATCAGCAGGCGCGGCCCGTGGACGACGGCCAGGGCGAGCGCGGCGCGCTGCCGTTCGCCGCCGCTTAACTGGTGCGGGTAGCGGTGGAGCGCGCCGGGCAGCAGGCGTTCGAGTGTCCCTGGATCGGGCGAACCGTGGGCGGCGAGACACTCGCGGAGTTGGCGGCCGAGCGTGAGGTAGGGGTTGAGCGCGAGCGCCGGTTCCTGGGCGACGAGCGCGATCTCCTTGCCGCGCAGGGCGCGCCAACGTTCGGGCGGAAGCGCGCGCAGGTCGAGACCGGAAAAGAGGAGCCCGCCTTCGAGAATCGCGCCCTCGGGACGCAGACCGAGAATCGCGCGGGCTAGCGTCGATTTGCCGGAACCGGTGGGCCCGCGCAACCCCACCGCCTCGCCGGGCGCGACGGTTAGGGAAACGGGCCGCAGTAATCGCGCATCCCCCAGCCGGATCGAGAACTCTTCGACTCGCAGCAGAGGGTCCGCGAATTTTTTTTCCAAACCCCTATTTCCGCACAGGCCACCGCACTCTATCGCAGTGCCGGTGAAGAGGGCGCAATACCGGGCCCCCGGAATCCGGCGATTTCCAGTAACGGAGGGTTTTCCAATGCGGACCAAGTCCATTTCCGCTGCCTTTGCCATGTCCATGGGGCTGATGGCCCAGGACCTTACGCCCGCGCAGTTTAAAGCGCGGTGCGAAACGAGCCCGAACAACACGTTCACCGTGTCGACGCCGACCAAGATCCTTGGGACCGCGCCGGCGGTGACCGTCGTGAATACGGGCTGCCGCGTGGTGTTCAACGCCACCGGCAAAATCGAAGCCGATCAATCGGCGTTCCAGTTCGCGGGGCCGCTGGTGTTCCAGGCGGGGCCGACCGTCGAGGTCAACCTCGTCAAGAGCCTGTGGACCGCGCCGAGCGTGCAGATTACGGAAGGCGCTTCGGCGTCGCTGATCCTCGTCGAATCGACCGTTAAGGCGACGGCGGGGAACATCACGATCGCGCTCGCGTCGGACGGTAAGATCGACGCGGCCGGCCCGTACGCCGGGCAGTTGAACGCGCTCGAAGCGGCGGGGAACGTGCGCGTCACGGGTGGGGCGCGCTCGGCTTTCTCGATCCAGTCTTCGAGCGTGCGGGCGGGCGGGGCGTTCAACCTCAGCTTTAGCGGCACGGAAGCGAACCTGCAGTTGACCGGCAGCTCGATCGTCGCCGAAGCCGGCGCGATTTCGGTGATCTCGACCGGCACCTTCGCGACGTTCGACCTGACCAACGCGACGCTCGACGCCTCGGCGGGCATTACGCTCGCGGCGCGCGGCGCGGAGGGCAAGGTCCTGGCGGCGAACCTCATCACGGATTCGGGCACCGGCGCGACGCTGATCGAGGCGGGCACGGGCGCTTCGGCCAAGGCTTCGGTGAAAGTCGCCGAGTCGAACATCACGTCGGGCGGCGCGGTGACGATTCTCGCGTCGCGGAACTCGAACGAGGGCGAGACGGTGGTGGAAGTCTCGACGATTTCGGCGGGCGGCGCGGTGCGCATCGAATCGGGCAACGGCGGCACGACGACGGCGGTGAACAACGGTCTGACCTCGCCGGTTTCGATCCGGGTGTTCACGCCCCCCAGCGGCTCCTGCCTGGCGGAGGGCAACACGGCGGTAGCGCCGGTTCTGCAGCTCTGCCCGTAACGAATTTGGGCGGTCCGGACGGGGCGCGCTAGATCGCCTCGTTCGGATTTTTTTCGGCGCCGTTCCCTCCGGGACGGCGCCTTTTTTGCGTTTTGGGGAGTGGAATTACACCCGGCTTGTCGCGGGCGTTTCGTCCCGTTTGCGCCGCTGCGGGCCGCGCTCCATTCGCGCGCCGTTCGCCTCCGCGCGGGCCATGAGGCTGAAGTAAGCCGTTACTTCCTCCTGACGGAAGCGCACGTGCGCGCGCATCGCCTCCACCGCCTCGGCGGCGGTGCCGCGCGCCAAGGCTCGCGCCAAGTCCCGGTGCCAGCGCGGCGGGAAGTTCCGGAACTCGGACGACAGCGTAAACAGCCAGTTGAACAACAAGACGCGGCTGCGCTCGATGGCCTGCATCAACACCGGCACTTTGGTAGCGCGAGCGACTTGAATGTGAAACTCGATGTGGATCCGCTCCACCTTGGCTTGCGCGGCGGGGGCTTGCGCGGCGGGGCGGGTTCTTCCGCTCGCCGCGAGCGCGTTGTACGCCGCGTCGAGCTTGGCCGCCGCCGCGATCAGTTTCCGCCGGTCGCGCTCGTCCGCTTGCTCGGCGAACAAGCGCGCCGAATGGGTTTCGAGCGCCTCGCGCAGCACGTAGTTACCGTGAATCTCCTCGGCGGTGGCGATGCGGACGCGCGTGCCCGCCCGCGGCCGGCTTTCGAGCAAGCCTTCGCTTTCGAGTTGCGCGATGGCGTCTCCGACCGGCACCGGGCTCATGCCCCATTCCTCGGCCAGACGCCGCCGCGACAAGGGCGTTCCGGGGCGCATCCGCCCTTCGAGAATGGCCGCGCGCAGCCGTTCGTAGGCCCGCCCGGCGAGATTCGCCGTTGGTCTCGCTCTCATAACCGGTACGACAGTTTCAGCATACTCGTTGACGGCGTCCGGGAATTGGCATACCATTGCCATAGTTCAAACTGTAGTACCAGTTTTAAAGGGGTGTTTCGCATGTTTCGCGCCATTTCGCTTCTCGCTTTCCTCGCGCTTCGTCCGCTTTCGGCGCAGACGATCACCGGTACGATTCTCGGCGCGGTGACGGACCCGTCGGGCAAGTCCGTGACGGGCGCGGCCGTCGAGATCACCGAGACGCAGACCAACCAAACCACGCGCGTGGCGACGGACGACGCGGGCTTCTACCAGGCGCCGTACCTGCGCTCCGGGTCCTATCGAGTGGCGGTCTCGGCGGCCGGTTTCAAGCGCGCGGTCCGCGACCGGCTTACGTTGCAGGTGGAGGACCGGCTGCGCATCGACGTGCGCCTGGAACTGGGCGACACGAGCGTCAGCATCGACATCACGGCCGAGGCCCCGCTGGTCGAGAGCGAGTCCGCGTCGCTGGGGCAGGTGGTGTCGAGCCGCAGCGTTCGGGAACTGCCGATCCGCGGGCGGAACGTTTTCGACTTAGTCGGCCTCTCCGCGGGCGTGCAGGTGAACCCGAGAGCGATCGGCAGCACGGCCTCGACCGGCGACGTCAGCGCGCCGCTGTTCGTGCTTTCGGACATCTCGATCAACGGCGGCCGCTTCCGCACGAACGACTATCTGGTGGACGGCGTCTCCATCATGCTGCCGGAGAACAATAACTTCGCCATCGCGCCCACGCCCGACGGCACCCAAGAGTTCAAGGTACTGACCAATAGCTTCGGTCCGCAATTCGGACGCAGCGGAGGCGGAGTGATCAACGTGGTGACCCGAGGCGGCTCGAACGAGTTTCACGGGTCGGCGTTCTGGTTCTTCCGGAACGACCGGCTTCGCGCGAACAACTTTTTCTCGAACGCCCGGAACCAGGCTCGCCCCGTGTTCCACTTCAATCAGTTCGGGGCCGCGGGCGGGGGCCGCCTGATCAAGGACCGTACCTTCTTCTTCGCCGACTACCAGGGTCATCGCGAGGACATCGCGGGCGGCGCGGGCATTCTGACCGTGCCCACCCCGGCGCAAGCGCAAGGCAATTTCGCGGGCCTGCGGAACGCGGCCGGCAATCCGGTGATCGTCTACGACCCGTTTTCGACGCGCGGCGGCGCGGGCGGCTTTACGCGCGACCCCGCCGCGGGCAACGTCGTTCCCGCCAGCCGACAGAGCCGCGTGGCGCGCCAACTGCTGGCGTTCCTGCCCGCGCCGAACCTGCCCGGCCAAGGTCCGGCGCTGGTTAACAACTACGCGTGGAATCCGAAGAGTTTCGTGAACAGCGATCAATGGTCGGCGCGCGTCGACCATCGCTTCTCGCCGAAGCATTCGCTGTTCGGGCGCGTGGCGCGGAACACGGGCGACACCGGACAAACCGGTCCCTTCGACAACATCGCCGACACCGTGGCCGGGACGACGCTGAACCGCGTGATCACCGGCGTGGCGAATTACACGGCGACGCTGTCGGCGTCGCGGATTCTGAACTTGCGAGCGGGGGGCGTTCGCCGCTTCGAGGGCCGGACGCCGCGTTCGGAGGGGAAGGTGGATCTCACGCAATTGGGCTTCGCTCCGTCGGTCGCCGCCGCCGTGCAAGAACAACTCTTCCCGACGATCGGAATCACCGGATATACGGGCCTCGGCGGCCCGGCGGGCGACCGGATTCGCCGGGGCAACGATATCTACACGCTGGTCGGCGAGCAAGTGGAGTATCACGGCCGTCACACCCTGACTTACGGCGGCGACGCGCGCATGTACAACCAGACGCCGTTTCAAGGGGGAATTCCGTCGGGAAGCTATAGCTTCGGCTTAGGGCAAACGCAAGGGCCGAATCCGCTGGCCGCGTCGCTGGTGGCGGGTAACGGCTTGGCCTCGCTGCTTTACGGCTTCGGCACCGGTTCCATCGATCGGGTTCCGGCGGGGGCGCTGCGGAACATGTATTACGCGCTGTTTTTGAACGACGACATTCGCTACGGCCGACTGACGATCAACGTGGGTTTGCGTTGGGAGTACGAACAGCCGCGGACGGAGCGGTACAACCGTCTCGGCACGTTCGACTTCGACCGCCCGTTTCCGATCCAGGTTCCCGGCCAACCCGGCCTGCGCGGCGTACTTCGATTCGCGGGGCGGGACGGCGAGCCGCGCGGACAGTTCAATTCCACCTACAAGAATTTCGGCCCTCGGATCGGGCTCGCCTATCGCGCCGCCGACAACTTAGTGATACGGGCGGGTTACGCGATTTTCTACGCTCCGCGTTTCGGCACCACCGGCGCGCAGAATTTCGGGATGCCGGGCGCTCAAGTGAATACCCCCTGGGTGTCGAGCGTAGACGGAGTGACTCCTCTCAATACGATCGACAATCCCTATCCCACCGGCCTTCTACAGGCTCCCGATACCGAGGTCTACCGGACGCAACTCGGGTTGGGGATTCTCGCGATGGACCGGGGCAATGTCTCCAACATCAACAACCAGCAATGGAACTTTACGGTTCAACGGCAGGTGAAGGGCGCGCTGTTGCTCGAAGCCGGTTACGCGGGCAATAAGGGCTCGCGCATTCCGGTCTCGATCGATTTCAATCAAATCGACCCGCGCTTTCAATCTCTCGGGGCGGGGCTGAATCAGCAGGTGACAAATCCCTTTTTCGGGATCGCGACCACCGGCATTCTGGCGCAGCCCACGGTGTCGCGAGCGCAACTGCTGCGCCCGTATCCGCAATACACGTCGGTGAGCACGAACTCTCCGGCGGTGGCGCAGAACATGGGGTCGTCCTCGTACCATTCGTTCGTCTTTCGCGCGGAGAAGCGCTTCGCCGGGGGGTACAACTTTCTCGCCACTTACACGGGCTCGAAGTTGATCGACAACGGCAGCGGGCGCATCTTCGGCGAGTCGGCTTTCGTTCCTCCGGTGCAGAACGCGTACAACCTCGCGGCGGAACGCAGCCTGTCGGAAGGCGACGTGTCGCAGCGACTGGTACTGAGCCACACGCTCGAATTGCCGTTCGGCCGCGGCAAGAAGTTCCTGACGAGCGCGCCCGCGGCGGTGAACTTACTCCTTGGAGGCTGGTCCGCGACGGGAGCGTTTACCTGGAACACGGGATTTCCCTTGGCGTTAACCTCGACCGGCAACAGCGGCGTAAGTAGCGCCGTGCTTCGGCCTAACTCGACCGGCCGGTCGGCGGAACTCTCCGGCTCTCCGCAATCGCGGTTGAACCGTTATTTCGATACGTCGCAGTTCACGGTGCCCGATCCGTTCACGTTCGGGAACGTGTCGCGAACGCTAGCCGACGTTCGCGGTCCCGCTCGCGTCAATTACGACGTGGCCGTCCAAAAGAATTTCGTCGTCCGCGAGCCGGTATCGATTCTGTTCCGCGCGGAGGCGTTTAACCTGACCAATACGCCGTACTTCTTCACTCCCGGCGAAGGACTCGGAACGCCGACGTTCGGCGTGATCAATTCGGCCACCGGGGAACGGCAAGTGCAGTTCTCGCTCAAGCTCTTGTTCTAATCGAAATAGTACCGGTTCAGGACTTATAGGTCTGGATGGCGCGCTCGCTCTAATCCGGCGAGAGCGAGCCGCGGCTTAAGAAGGAAATTCCAGGCGCACAAGGCGCAAGCGGCGACGAGGGCGACGATCCATCCGGTGGAGCGGGTGGGGAACACGATGCTCGCCACCGCGGCCGCGCCGTACAGGACGCGCTCCACGACGTTTAGCGGCCCGTTGAGGTAGCCCGCCAGCGCCACCGCCCACACCGCCGTGCCCGCCAGCAATCCGGCCATCGCGACGAGGACGGCGGGCCACGGACCTTGCCCCAACAACAGCGGATCGAAGGCGAAGGCGAACGCGATCAGAAACAGCACCAGGCTGAGACGGAAGGCGTACCAGCCGGTCTCCATCACTCCGGCTTTCGCGAGTCCGGCGGCGGCGAAGGACGCGAGCGCCACCGGCGGCGTAATCATCGAGAGCACGCAGTAATACATCACGAAGAAATGCGCGCTGAGCGGAGCGACGCCGAGCTTCACGAGCGTGGGCACGAACAAGATCGCGCCGACGATATAGGCCGCCACCGTCGGCAACCCCATCCCCATGACGACGCAGCCGACGACGGTGAGCAGCAGCGCGGAGTAAACGTTGGCCGCGCCGCCCTCGATGAGTTTCGCGGAGAAGCGCAGGGCGAGATTCGATTGCACGGCGATCGCCACCATGATTCCGATGGCGGCGATGGGAACCGCGACTTGCGCCGCCTGTCGCGCGACGTCCTCGACGACGTTCGCCCAGCCGCGCCAACTTACCCAACTCTCGCGCCGGAGGTAGGCGATGGCGAAGCAAGCGACGGTGGCGGCGACCACGGAAATCGTGGCCGAGCGTCCCGAAGCCAGCAAGCCTACGAGCAACACCGGCGGCAGCAGCAAATAGAGGCGCGGTCCGATGGGGGCCGAGGGTTGGGCTCGCTCCGCGTCGAGCGTGCCGACGCCGGTGCGGCGCGCGGTTAAATCGACGAGCGCGAACAACGCGAAGTAGAACGCGACGGCCGGAATGACGGCGGCCATCGCGATGCGGCCGTAGTCCAGTTGCAGCATCTCGGCCATGACGAACGCCGCGACGCCCATCACCGGCGGCATCAACTGTCCGCCCGTCGAGGCGAGCGCTTCGACCGCGGCCGATTGCACGGCGGTGTATCCCGCGCGGCGCATGAGCGGAATCGTGAACACGCCCACGGACACGACGTTGGCGACGGCGCTGCCGCTGATCGTCCCCATGAGGCTGCTCGAGACGACGGCCGCTTTGGCCGCACCGCCGCGCTGGCGTCCGCTGGTCTTCAATCCGATGTCGATAAACAAGCGCCCGCCGCCGATGGCCGAATACACGGAGCCGAACGCCAAGAAGTAGAAGACGAACTGCACGGAAGTTTCGGTGGTGACGCCGAGCACGCCGTTGGTGGTCATCGCCAGCATCTCGACGGAGTCCTCGAACGAGAAGCCGCTAAAGCGCGACCAGCCGGGAAACCAACGGCCCGCGAAGCCGTAGCCCAGAGTGAACAACAGCAGTCCGAGGAGCGACCATCCGACGCAGCGCCGCACGCCTTCGAGCAGGAGCAGCAGCAGCGCGGTCCCGGCGAGGAGATCGAGAGGAAGAATCGGATCGACGGCTTCGACGCGGTTCGCCAACCGGGTGGCGTTCAGAAGAAAGTAAGCGCCGAGGCAGGCGGAAGCGCCGATCGCGATCGAGCGGTACGCGCGCGAGCCGGGAACGACCAGAAACAAAACCAGCAGCGCGAACACCAGATGGACCGGACGCGCGATCATGGGCGGCTGCGGTTCGACGATCAGCGCGGCTTGGAACGCGCACCAGGCGAGGCCGAGCGCGAGCAAGACGAAGCTAGCGTTTTTGGGAGCCTGCGACTCCTCGACGGCGGCGTCTAGAGCCACTGGCGCTCCCGAAAGTAACGCTCCGCGCCGGGGTGCAAGGGAATGCCGGTGGCCTCGCGCCGGGCCGCCGAGTCGGGCCGGAAGTCCGCCCAAGCTTTATGAGCCTCGATCATCGTGTCGCGCCTCTCGCAGAGGGTGCTCGTTACCAGGTAGGCGAGATCGTCGGGGAAGTCGTCGCGAGCGATCAAGACAGTGCCGCAATCGACGGAGGGGAGCGGCTCTGCACGCCCCTTGAACCAGACGGGCATGAGGCCGGGGGTCAGGCCGCGGCGCGCCAGACCGGCGAGCAGATCCTCGTCGAAATCGAGAAACCGGATGCCGGCGGTGGTGGCGGCTTCGGTCAACGCCGGATGGCCTTTGATGGCGCTCTCGAAATAGAGATCGACGCGCCCGTCGGCGAGCATTTCGGGGATCTGATTCACGGCCACTTGCAGGACGCTTCCGCCCGCCGCGACGATCGCCTCGCGCGACAGTCCGTAGTGTTCGAGGATCATGTCGGCGACGACGGGCACGGTGCTGCCCGGCGGTTTCATGGCGATGCGGGGGGCGGGGCGCGCGCGCAGGATTTCGGCGAGCGTGCGGCGGCCCGTGCGGCGCAGGTAGTCCTCGCGCGCGACGGCGACGATCCAAACGGAATTGAGCCCGCCGGCCAAGGCGCGGATGCGGCGATGGCGCACTCCTTGGAAGGCGAGCGGCAATCCGTCCCAGGCCCACCGCGCCACCGTCGCCTGACACAGGGCGATCGAGGCTTTGCCGCGCTCCACCAACACGGGATTGCCGGTGCCGCCGCCGCGCGCGAAAATCTCCATCGAGTAACCGGGCAGCCGCGGTTCGAGCAACTGCGCGAGCGTCGCCGCGAAGACGTACCACGACGTGCCCGGCGGCATCGCGGCGATCACCATCGGGCGATGCGGAGGAAGCGTCGCGGCGGACCAAGCCGCCCATCCTGCGCCGCCCGCCGCCACGGGAAGAAAAATTCGCCGCCGCATAGTCGCTTCGCCGAAGGACATTCAACCCGCCGACGCGGCTCCGGAAATCCGCAAAATGCGGGAGAGGTCGGACGCCGCGCGGACCAACGGAGCGGCGGCGGTGGCCACGAAGTCGTCCAAGGGGCAGGCGATCGAGGGCGAGGCGACGCTGACCGCTCCGTAAGGATGGCCGTCGGCGTCGAGAACCGGGGCTCCCAGCACTCGCAGCCCGGGGACGGTGTCCTGATCGGAAATGGCGTAGCCCAACTCGCGCGCCTTGCGGCAGCGGCTCTCGATTTCGGCGATCGTCACCGGCGTCGAGGGCGTGAGTTTCACGCGTTCCCGCAGGCGCAACACTTCGAGGCGACGTTCCGGCGGCAGATGCGCGAGGATGGCGATTCCCGCCGCGGTGCAATACGCCGGGACGCGGGAGCCGATGCGGATGTTGACGCCGAGCCGCGTCCATCCGGCTTGCACGCGCTCGATGTACACGATTTCTGCGCCGTCGAGAACGCTGAGGCTCGCCGCTTCGCTGACCTCGCCGACGAGCGAACGGAGGATGGGGCGCGAGGAATCGTGCAAGTCCATCGCGGAGAGGGCGTTGAATCCGAGGTCCAGCACCTTCATCGCGAGGCGGTAGCGCTTGGCCCCTTCCGCTTGCCGCAGGTAGCCCAACATGACGAACGTCTTGACGACGCGGAACGCCGTGCCCGCGTCGAGTCCGGTTTTGGCGGCGATTTGCGTGAGCGTCAACTCCGGCTCGCGCGGTTCGAAGGATTCGAGCACGCGCAGGCCCTTGGCGAGCGACAGCACGGTGCTCTTCACGCTCACCGGAGCTTTGGGCGATCGTTTGGCGAGGAGGGAGCGAGCGGCCGGCATGGTATTTCGGAATCCGAAAATCGGAGACGGACTTCTGCACCGTATCATGCGGACCGGGTGCGAGGCAATGCCGGATTCTTGCCGGGGCGGAAGGGGGTCTGATAGTATTTTTCGCGGCTAGAGAGAAAATGTTTCGTAATCCGAAAATCGTTTTCGCCACTTTGTCGCCGTTCGTTTCGCTGGGAGTCGCGTGGGCCGCGCCCTCTCCGGTCGCGATCGATTTCGCGCGCGACATCGAGCCGCTGCTTGTCGCTCGCTGCCAGGGCTGCCACGGCGCGCGCACGCAGATGAAGGGTTTGCGTCTCGATAGCCGGGAAGCGGCGCTCTCCGTACTCGCGCCGGGCAAAAGCGCCGAGAGCCCGCTGATCCGGCTGGTTTCGGGCGCGGAGGAAAAAGGCGTCATGCCGCCGGTGGGGCCGCGACTCTCGGCCGCCGAAATCGAGCGGTTGCGGGCGTGGATCGACCAAGGCGCCGTCTGGCCGAAAACCGCCGGAGCCGCCGCCGAGCCGCCGCGCCACTGGTCCTTCCAGCCGATCCGTAATCCGCCGCCTCCGGCTACGAAGAACGGAGACTGGGCGCGGAACGACATCGACCGGTTCGTCCTGGCGCGGCTCGAAAGAGAGGGGATTGCGCCGTCGCCCGAGGCTTCGAAATCGACGCTGATGCGCCGCGTGGCGCTGGACCTCACCGGGTTGCCGCCCACGCCCGAGGAACTGGCGGAGTTTCTCGCCGACGATCGGCCCGACGCCTACGAACGGCTGGTGCGGCGTTTGCTGCGATCGCCGCATTTCGGCGAGCGTTGGGCGCGTCCTTGGCTCGACGCGGCGCGCTACGGCGACAGCGACGGTTACGAGAAAGACTACGTGCGCCCGCACGCCTGGCGCTGGCGGCACTGGGCGATCGACGCGATCAACTCCGACATGCCGTTCGACCGCTTCACGGTCGAGCAGATCGCGGGCGACCTCTTGCCCGGGGCGACGACCGATCAACGCGTCGCCACCGGCTTTCATCGCAACACGCTCACCAATCGCGAAGGGGGCGTGAACGTCGAGCAGTTCCGCGTCGAGCAGGCGATCGACCGCGCGTCCACCGTGGCGACGGTCTGGCTGGGGCTGACGTTCGCCTGCGCGCAATGCCACGACCACAAGTACGACCCGATCTCGCAGAAGAGTTTCTACGAGTTGTTCGCGTTCTTCAATTCGGCGGGCGAAGTGGATATCGAGGCTCCGCTGCCGGGAGAGATGGGTCCGTATCTGGCGGCGCTGCCGGAGTATCGCCGACGGCGCGCGGCGCTTCTGGTGGAATACAAGGTCGCCGAACATCAGCCCGCTTGGGAAGCTCGGATGAAAGAGGCGCGAGCGCATCCCGGCAAGTGGACCGATTGGGATCACGCCTTCGACGCGCTGTCGAAGTACCTCGACCACTCGCTCGAGATTCTCGACACGCCGCCCGATCGGCGCACGGCGAAAGAGACCGACGCGATGACCGATCACTTCGTGCAGAACTATCACCGCGTCCTTAGTAAGGAGCTTTGGAAGGAACTAAAGTTCGTCGAGCTGCGGAAGAAGCTGCGCGAACTGCGCGCCGGGTTCCCGGCGATCGCCGAAGCGCCTACGTTGGCCGAGAAAACGCCGCGGCCGACACATATTCTGATGCGCGGCGATTGGAAGAATCCGGGCGCGGAAGTGCGTCCCGCCGTGCCTTCGCTGTGGCCGACGCAACTCGTGCAAAGCGAGCCGCCGACGCGGCTGACGCTGGCGCAGTGGCTGGTGGCGCCGGAGAATCCGCTCACCGCGCGCGTGGCGGCGAATCGCGTTTGGCAGGAGCTGTTCGGACGCGGCCTGGTGCGGACGGCGGAAGACTTCGGGGCGCAGGGCGAAAGGCCGTCGCATCCCGAGTTGCTCGATTGGCTGGCGACGCGCTTCCGCGACTCGGGTTGGAGCCGCAAGACGCTGATCGAGACGATCGTTACGTCGGCCACGTACCGGCAGGCGTCGGTGTCGCGGCCCGAGGTCGAAGCTCGCGACCCGGACAACACGTTGCTCTCGCGGCAATCGCGCCTGCGTTTGCCGGCGGAACTGGTGCGGGATACCGCGCTGTTCTCGGGCGAACTGCTCGATCTAACGGTGGGCGGCCGCAGCGTGCGCCCGCCGCTGCCCAAAGGAGTGATCGATCTCGCGTACGGGATCGACGCCGGATGGCCCGAAAGCCAGGGGCGCGACCGCTACCGCCGCGGCCTCTACATCCATTTCCAGCGGACCGTGCCGTATCCGCAATTGATCCACTTCGACGCGCCGGATTCGACGGTGGCGGCGTGCCGGAGAGAGCGCTCGAATACGCCGCTGCAGGCGCTGAATCTGCTGAACGATCCGGTGTTCGTCGAGGCGGCGCAAGCGTTGGCCCGGCGCGTCGTTCGCGGGCGACTCGAGAAGAATGTGCGCATCGAGCGTCTCTTCGTCACCGCCCTGGGCCGCGCGCCGAGCCGCTCCGAAGCCGAGTTGGCGGAGCGCTACCTAGCCCGGCAAACGGAAATGTTCGCGAAAGACACGACGTCCGCCGAGGCGCTATGTCCGGCCGGCATTCCCGGCGTCTCGACCGTCGAGGCCGCGGCCTGGACCGCCCTCGCGAGCGCGATTCTCAATCTGGACGAGTTCATCACGAGAGAGTAGGCGCAACAATATGGCGACGCGTTTCGACGGACCATCTTCTCTCGACCGGCGGCTCGACCGGCGACGATTCTTCCGCTCGTTCGGCGGAATGCTCGGTAGCGCGGCGCTGGCCGATATGCTGGCGGCGGAATCCGTCGATCCGATGGCGGCGAAGAAGCCGCACTTTCCCGCCACGGCGAAGCGGGTGATTTTCTTCTTCCAGGAAGGCGGCCCCAGCCACCTCGATCTTTACGATCCCAAGCCCGCGCTGCGCAAATGGCACGGCCAGCCGCTGCCCGCCTCGATGACGAAGGACCTCAACTTCGTGTTCGTCAAACCCGACGCCAAGGTGCTAGGCAGCGAGCGCGTGTTCCGGAAACACGGCCAATCGGGGATCGAGTTCTCGGACTTCCTCCCGAACATCGGCGCGCAAGCCGACGACCTCTGTCTGATCCGCTCGATGCACACCGAGGCGTTCAATCATCATCCCGGCCAGGCGCTGCTGTTCACCGGTGCGACGCAGTTCGGACGGCCCACCGCCGGGGCTTGGGTGTCATATGGATTGGGAACGGAATCGCGCGACATGCCCGCGTTCGTCGTGCTGAGTTCGGGGAAAGGCACCAGCGGCGGATCGACGAACTGGAGTAGCGGATTTCTGCCGTCCACCTACGCGGGCACGGTGTTTCGCAATTCGGGCGACCCGATCCTGTACCTGCCGAACCCGCCCGGCGTCACCCCGGAAACGCAGCGCGCGAGGCTCGATCTGATCCGGCGATTGAACGAGGAGCGGCGGAACGACACCGGCGACGCGGCCATCGCCAGCCGCATACACTCGTACGAACTCGCGTTCCGGATGCAATCCGCCGCGCCGGAGTTTCTCGATTTCTCGAGGGAGTCGGCGAGTACGCTCGAAAGCTACGGCGTCGGTCGCGAGCCCACGCATCCTTACGCGGTGAACTGCCTCTTGGCGCGGCGCATGGTTGAGCGCGGCGTGCGCTTCGTGATGCTGGCTCACGCCAGTTGGGACGATCATCAAGAGTTGAACAAGAAGCTCAAGAAGAACTGCGCGATCACCGACCAACCCATCGCCGCGTTGATCCGCGATTTGAAGCAACGCGGGCTGCTCGATTCGACGCTCCTGATCTGGGCGGGCGAATTCGGGCGCACGCCGATGGGCCAACTGGAGCGCGTCGACGAAGACCCGGGGCGCGATCATCACCCCAATTGCTTTAGTGTGTGGGCGGCGGGCGGCGGCGTTAAGGGCGGACAAGCGATCGGAAAAACCGACGAGCTCGGCTTGCGGATCGCCGAGCGTCCGGTCCACGTGCACGACTTGCAGGCCACCATGCTGCACTGCCTGGGGATCGATCACACGCGACTGACCTACCGCCACATGGGGCGCGACTTCCGGCTCACGGACGTCGCCGGAACGGTGGTGCGGGAGATGCTCGCATGAAGCGTTTTCGATATCCATTTTCGATAGCCGAGGAGAGCCAAACATGAACCGTCGATATTTCTTGATGGGCGCGGCGGTCGCGCCCGCGTTCCGGATGAAGGCCGTCGCCGCCGGCGACCAGATCAACCTCGGCATTATCGGGGTAGGCGGGCGCGGGCGGCACTTGCTGCAGAGCTACGCCACGATTCCCGGCGTCAACGTGAAGACGCTGTGCGACGCCGACGCCGCTTCGCTCGAAAAGGCGCAAGCGATCGCGTCGAAGCTCAAGATCGCGAAACCGGCGGAGGTCGTCGACATGCGGCGCATCCTCGACGACAAGGGCATCGACGCGGTGGTGATCACTACGCCGGATCATTGGCACGCGCCCGCCGCGATTCTCGCCGCCGACGCGGGGAAGGACGTGTACGTCGAGAAACCGGCGTCGCACAACATTCGCGAAGGGCGGCTAATGATCGACGCGGCGCGCCGCAACGGAAAGCTGATGCAGGTGGGCACGCAGTCGCGCAGCCGCGAATCGACGATGCGCGCGATCGAACTGGTGAAGTCCGGCAAGATCGGCCGCGTGCTGATGGCCAAGGCTTGGAACATCCAGTTGCGCGACGACATCGGCCATAAGGAAGACGGCCCGGTACCGCCCGGCGTCGATTACGAGACGTGGCTCGGCCCGGCGCCGTGGATTCCGTTCAACGAGAACCGGTTCCACTACAAGTGGCACTGGCATTGGCATTTCGGCACGGGCGACGCGGGCAACGACGGCGCGCACCAGATCGACATCGCGCGCTGGGCGCTGGGCGAAAGCTACCCGGTGCGCGTCAGCGGCTCGGGCCGCAAGGTGTTCTTTAAGGACGATCAGCAGACGCCGGATACGATGCTCGCCACGTTCGATTACGAGAGCGGCAAGAGCCTGGTGTGGGAACAGCGCATCTGGAATCCCTACGGCATGAACGACATCGAAAACGGGGTCGCCGTGTACGGCACCGACGGTATGGTGCACATCGGTCAATACAACCGGCGCTGGGGATTCAAGGTGTTCGACAAGGACGGCAAGCTCGTCCAGCACGACGACGCGGGAGACTCCGACGCCCTACACCAGCGGCGATTCGCCGAGTGCATCCGCAGCCGCAAGCTGCCGCCCGCCGACATCATGGACGGCCATCTGTCGGCCATCCACTGCCACTTGGCGAACATCGTGGCGCGCACCGGCCGCAACGTCTCCTTCGATCAAGAGACCGAGACGATTCCCACCGATCCCGGAGCGAACGCGCAGGTGAAGCGCGTCTACCGCACGCACTGGGGCACGCCGAAGCCGCTGTAAAGCGGGCGATCGAACGATCGCGTTACGGAGCGGTTTTTACCGGCGAATCGGACGCCTCGGGCGGCGCCGGAGATTCGTCCACGATCTCGATCGCGTTGACGCAGGCGTAGTTGCGGACGGGCTCGAAATCGAAGACAAGGCGGCCTCGCGCGTCCGGGCGTACCCCCTGAAACGTCTTGACGAGGGCGCGGCGCGGCGCTCCGGCCGCTTTGAGCGGATCGAACGAAGCCAGCAGGGGGCGGTGATTTACGTAGACATCGAAGCGGCGCGCGCCCACGCCTTCGCCGCCGCTATTGCCGTCGCCGAACCACGCCTCGTGAAAGTGGAGCGTCACGCGATAGACGCCGTTCGCCGCCACCGGGATCGAGTAGGAGAAGTTCCCGAAACGCTCGCCGGTATAGATTTCCGGCAGTTCGGTTCCCTCGGCGGGACGATTGCGCTTCACCAGGGAGCCGTTCATCGCGTTGTTGTCGGGCAACCAAATCCGGCCATGCACGTCGCGCACGGACTGGCGTTGCGCCACCAGCCGTATCGGCCGGATCCGTCCCGGCGCGGTACGGCGGATTTCGATGGCGTTGACGAACGGGTTGTCGTGCCTTGCGTCGGAGAAGGCCAAATGCAGCTTGCCGTCTTCGGCGGGACGCAGATCCTTGAAGCAGCGGACGGCGGCCGTGCGGGGTCCGGGCGCGTCGGCCAGCACGTCGAACAATTCGAGCAGGGGCCGTCCGTTCGCCGCGACATGGAACAAACGCGTGGATTCCGCTCCGCCCGCCGCGTTGCCTTCGCCGAAAAGCATTTCGGCGAAGTAAAGCCTGACTTCGTAGGCACCCGGTTCGAGGGGGATGTCGTATTGGAACGTACCCTCGCGATGACCGGCGAATAAGTCCGGGTCAGCGGCGTAATTTACCGGAACGCGCGGGTGGGTTTTCGCCACGCCGCCCGAAAAATAGCGGTCGCCAAGCCACTGGCGGCCTTGGGTGTCGATGTAATCCTTTTCGCGGCCCGCGAGGATGAGCACCTCGTTGCGGGGCGAGGCGTCGATGGGGGGCGGTTCGAGCGCCACGGCCGCGGAACGGGGCGCGTTACGAACGTAAAGGCCGCTCGCGACCGCCGCGACGGCTACCACTCCCAAACTCAGCCAGACGGCGAACGAAACCGGATGAGGACGCGGAGGAGGATGGTCTGGGTCGCCTGGGGTTAGGGTGAGGGTCACGGGCGGCGCGACATCGCGGGGTATCGCGGCAGGCGCCGGGGAAACCTGAACCTCGGCGCGGGCGGCGAACGAAGGGACGTATTGCCCTTCCGGGATCGAAATCCGCACCGCCGCTTCCCGGCCTTTCGATTCGTAAAGCGACGTTAGCTTGCGCCGCAGCCGGTGCATCTCGACGCGGACGATCGAGTCCTTCTTGGGATCGAAATCGGGGGGCCGGCCCAGCGCCTCGGTGGCGATGGTGTATTCCTTAAGCTCTCCGCCGTGGCCGCCCCAGGATCGCTCGCAAAGGAAGGTAAGAAGCTTGCGAAGGTTGGGCGAACGGTCCAGAATTCCGGATTCCAGGACGACGGCCAACGCCGCCCGCTCGGATTCTACATCGTGGTAGCGATGATTCAAAACTGCCCAACCCCCAGGTTGGGCCCTAGTCTATCACCGGCCAAAGGAAATGTTAACCCCCGGATTTCCAGTTTGCTAACCCCTTTAACAATTTCGAAGAATCAAGGGTTTACCGGGATTTCGCGAGAACCTATAGAAAACTTTAATGACTAGAAACGGTGAAAGCCGACTTTCGCGGTCGATTTGCGGGAAATTTCCGTTAACGTTTTGGGTAACTCCTACGCAAAATGTTGAAAAATATAGAAAAAAGTGTCATTTCCAGGGTAACCCTCAGCGTCTTGTGAAGATTGTAAAACCGACTCTATACTGTCAAGCAAGTTTCGTTCGGGACTCTGCATATGTCGAAAATCGTTCGTCTCGCCCTCGTCGGCTCACTCGCGTTGAGCGCCATTCACGCCCAATCGATCTTCGCCACTCTTACCGGAGTGGTGTCGGACCCGGCGCAAGCCGTCATCCCCGGCGCGAAGATCACTTTAAAGAATGTTTCGTCGGGCGACGTGCGGATCACCGAAACCAACTCGGACGGCTATTTCACCCTGGCGTCGGTTCCCGTCGGCGTCTACGATCTGACGATCGAGGCGGCGGGCTTTCAACAATACGTCCAACCCCGGATGAGCTTCACCGGCGCGGAGAAGCGCAACGTGGACGCGGTGATGACGGTGGGCTCGACTTCCGAAAAAGTGGAAGTCACCGGCGATGTGGACTTAATCACTCCCGTGGACTCGGGCGAAAAGTCGGCTACCCTGACCGTGAAGCAATTGCAGGACTTTTCGGTCGTCGGCCGGAGCGCGGCGGAATTCATCAAGATTCTTCCCGGATTTGCGATTTCGGGAACCGGTACCGAGAATCGCCAAAACTTCACCGGCGAAACGATTGGGATCAATGGCAACGGCGAAGGCGGAAGTCAAAGCGCCTTTAACGGAGCGTACTCGGTCAACGGACAACCCGGAGCGTCGCTCGACATCACGGCCGACGGGGCGCACGTGTCCGACCCCGGCTGTAATTGCGCCACGCCTGTCAACCCCAACACCGACATGATCCAGGAATTCAAGGTCCTGACCTCGAACTTTTCCGCCGAGAACGCCAAAGGTCCGGCGGTCGTGTCCAGCATTTCCAAGGCGGGCGGACGCGAATTTCACGGTGGCGCGTATCTGTACGCCCGGCATCACTCGCTGAACTCGAACGGATGGGTCAATAATCGGCTGGGCCTGAAGCGTCCGGAAAACCGGTACATGTTCCCGGGTGGCAACATCGGCGGACCGGTGCTGATTCCCGGCACCAATTTCAACAAGAACCGGGACAAGCTCTTCTTCTTTACCGGTTACGAGCACTATTTTCAACGACTTGACACCGGCGTCCTGCGCGCGACGGTTCCCACCGACGGCATGCGCGGCGGCAATTTCAGCCCAGCGGAGTTGGCCAAGCTCGGCACGATCACTTCGACGGGCGCGACGCCGAGCCAATTGAACGACAACGGGCTGGGGCTTTTCCCCGGCGGAATCATTCCCGCTTCGCGGATGGACTCGACGGGCCGGGCGATGCTGAACCTCTATCCGCAGGCCAACGCCAACCCGAACGCCAACGGCGGGTATAACTACGTCGACCAGATCGTGTTCGACCAGAACTCGCTGCAATCGCTGTCGCGTGTCGATTATTCGATCAGCGATAACACAAAGCTATTTGTCCGCTATAACTTGCAGGCCGAGACCCAGAAATTTCCGGTGAGCTTGTGGTGGCGTCCGCAGGGTAGCAACGGCGTACCGTATCCGACCAATGTGCTCGGAAAAAACCGTTCGCACTCCTTGTCGACTTCCTTAACGCACGTTTTTAACCCCCAATTGACCGCGGAAGTGGTCTTTGGGTACACCTACATCACCTTTCCGAACGTTTTCGAGGACCCGGCTAAAGTGGATCGCACCAAGCTGGGCGGAACTTTCAAAGGCCTTTTCCGCAACGGGACCGCGCAAATCCCGTCGGCTTTGAGCTGGGGCGGTCAGGAACTCGCCAGTCTGTTTAACCCAGGCGGTTTCGAGGCGGGCGGCGCGCGCGGTTTGTTCGCCGACAAGTACCTCCCGTCGATCGGCACCAACGTGACCAAGGTTTGGTCCACGCACACGGTGAAGACCGGTATTTTCTACGAATACATCATCAACAACCAGCCGGCCAACGACTATACGAATGGTTTGGGTCTGTTCGCCAACTGGGGCGGCAATTCGACGGGCAATACCTACGCCGACTTGCTCACCGGGCGAGTAGCCGCGTACGAAGAAGCGAGCTTCAACCGGCTCAATAACATCGGCGTCCACATCTTCGAGGGGTTCGTGCAGGATAGCTGGAAGGTAAGCCGCCGCCTGACGCTCGACCTCGGGTTGCGACTGTCGCACTACGGCCGCTGGAACGACCGCGAGGGATTCGGCTTTACGGTGTTCGATCAATCGAAGTACAACCCGAACGCTCCACCCACGGAGTACTCGGGATTTCTTTGGAACGCCAGGGATTCAAGCGTACCGCTGTCCGGCTTCGCCACTCGGGCGATGTTCTTCGCTCCGCGCGTCGGCGGCGCTTACGATCTATTCGGATCGGGTAAGACGGTGCTGCGCGGCGGCTGGGGCCGATTCTATTTCCCGACTCCACAGTTCACTACCGGACTGGCCGTTTCGGCCGGCGTCCGGCGTAGGGTGGTGAGCAACACGACCTTCGCCGAAATCGACGCCACCCCGGCGGGCGCGGGCGACCGGCTGGGAGTTCAAGCGGTCGACCGGAATAGCAATTCCAACCCTTACACCGACAGCTATAGCGTCACGCTGTCGCAGCGGCTACCGTTCTCGAGCTTGCTCGAAGTCGCCTACGTCGGCAACCGCAGCCGCAACCTGCTGAATAACGGCGGTCCGGGCAGCGTTTCGAATCTCGTTCCGGCGGGTACGCTGCTGCGGCCGGGCGCGGTGACCGGCGATCCGCAATCGATCGATCAAAACACCTACGATTCGTTCCGCCCTCTACGCGGGTTCCAAGACTTTACGATCGCGACGTTCGGGTTGTATCAAAACTACAACTCGATGCAGGTCACTTGGGTACGGACGAAGGGGCGCTACAACCTCAACATGAACTATACGTGGGGCAAGTCCCTGGGAATCTCCGGCAGCGGCGATCTGTTCAACATCGCGAACAACTACGGCGTTCTGCCGGGCGACCGGCGGCACCTGTTTAACGCCGCGTATTCGATCGAACTCGGCAATTTCGTCAAGGGCAACAAGATCGCGGGCGGATTTATCAACGGTTGGCAGCTATCGGGCATTTCGCAAGTGCAGAGCGGCGTCAATCTGACGGGCAACACCGGATACAACTTCAACCTGAATCCGAACGGCGCCCGCTTGGCGAACGGTTTCGTAGTCGGAGCGCGCTCGGTGAGCGGCACGGACTCGATCGGACTGCGGCCGCAGCTTACCTGCAACCCCTCGGAAGTTTCGAAGGCGCAGCAGTTCGTGAACAGCGATTGCTTCGCCTTGCCGACGGCGGCGGGCGGAAACGGTCCCACCATGATGCAGCCGGTATACGGACCGGCGTTCATGAATCACGATCTCGGGCTGTTCAAGAACTTCCAGTTGTCGGAATCGAAGAAGCTGCAGTTCCGCTTCAACGCGTACAATTTTCTGAATCATCCGCTGTGGTCGTTCAACGGCGGATCGAGCAACCTGAACCTGATTTTCGATCCGGCGACGGGTAAGTTGTCCAATCCGAACTTCGGGGTCGCCACCGAAAAACAAGGACGCCGGATCGTGCAGTTGGCGATCAAGTTCTACTTCTAGCCGGTCGCGAACTGGATAAGGGGTGGCGCTTCGGCGGCCACCCTTTTTTCGTTTCATGATGATGGTGAGCATGATGCGCGGCATTCCGGTTCTCTGGCTTCTTTCGGCCGCCGCCCAGCCTCGCGACCCGGGCCTGGAAGCGGCTTTGCGCGCGCACCAAACGGGGCAGTGGGAAACCGCCGCGGGGGGCTATCGAGAGTTCCTTAAGAAAAACCCCACCGCTTACGAAATCCGGTCGAATCTGGGAGCGGTGCTGGTTCGTTTGGGTCGATACGAAGACGCGATCGTCGAGTACAAAGCCGCGCTGGCGAAGGCTCCGGCCAATCCGGGAATCGGGTTCAATCTCGGGCTGGCGTACTACAAAGCCGGAGCGATCCCCGACGCCGCGCGCGAATTCTCGACGGTACGGCTGATCGCGCCCGACAATCCGCAGTTGAATTTGATCCTCGCCGATTGCTGGCTTCAGATGGGCGAGAACGCGAAGGTCGTCGGGCTATTGACTCCGGCTCATGAGGCGCAGCCCGGGGAGCGTAGTGTGGCGTACGTGCTGGGCACGGCGATGCTCCGCGACGGGCAAGTGGAGCAAGGGCAGAAAGTCCTGAACGCGATCTTCGCCGAGGGCGATTCGGCCGAGGCGCGGTTGCTGCTGGGAACTTCGAAGCTCAATTCCGCCGACGTTCCCGGCGCGCTAGCCGAGCTTACGAGAGCGGTGGAATTGAACGGCGCGCTGCCGTCGGTCAATAGCTACCATGGCCTCGCGCTGCTGATGAGCGGCGACATCGCACAGGCGACGGAAGCGTTCCGCCGCGAGTTGAAGAACAACCCGAACGACTTCACGTCGAACTTGAATCTGGCGTCGCTGCTGAAGCAGGATCGAGAATACGCCGAGGCGAAGCGCCTGCTCGAACGCGCGCTGCGCGTGCGCCCCGGCGACACCGGCGTTCGTTATCAGTTGGCGACGATCGAGTTAGCCGAAGGGCGTACCGAGGCGGCGCGAACCATGCTCGAAAGCGTGATCGCCGAAGCGCCGGAGTTCGTCGAAGCGCACGTATCGCTCGCCACGGTCTACTATCGACTGAAGCGCAAGGAAGACGGCGACCGCGAGCGCGCGCTGGTCGAGAAGTTGAACGCCGAGATTCAAGCGAAGCAGCCCAAGGGCGAACCGATTCCAGCCAAAGGTTCGCAGCCGTGACCGCGATTCTGTTGCTGGCCGCCGCCATTCCGCCGCCTCCCATCGCCGCCAAGGCGGACGAGGCTCGCAAGGCGGGGCGGCTCGAAGAAGCGGCGAAGCTATACCGCCAGGGCGTTACGGCCCGGCCCGCATGGGCGGAAGGATGGTGGGCGCTGGGCACGATCCACTACGGTCTCGAACGCGCCGCGCCGTGCATCGCCGCGTTTCAGCGTTACCTGACTCTCGACGCGAAATCGGCCGCGGGGCTCGCGTTTCTGGGACTGTGCCAGTTGCAGGCGGGCGATTTGCAAAGCTCGCTACGGAGTCTCGAGAAAGCGTTCGACCGCGGACTCCCCACCGGCGACTCGTTGACGTCCGAGGCGATGTATCGCCTGGCGACGCTCCACACGCGGTCGTCGAATTTCGAGCGCGCCTTACAGATTTGCACCGCGATCCACCGCGAGAAGGAACGGCCGGAGGTGATCGCGCTGGCCGGAATCGCCGCGCTGCGGCGTCCGATTTTTCCTTCGGAGATGACCGCCGAGGATCGCGAGCCGGTCTTCAAAATGGGCCGCGCGATTCTGCTGGCGGCGGACCGTCACGCGGCGGCGGCGGGCGAACTGTTCGCCGAATTGGCGGCATCGCACCCGCGCACGCCGAACGTGAATTTCGCCTACGGCAGCTTCCTGCTCGCCACCGACCCCGATCGCGGCATCGAGGAGATTCGCAAAGAACTGGCGCTCGATCCCGATCATCTTCCCGCGCTGGTGACGCTGGCCGGCGAGTTGCTGAAGCGTGGGGACATCGACGGCGCGCGCGCTCCCGCCGAACACGCGGCGAAGATCGCGCCGGGCAATTTCCCCGCCCGCGCCATCTTTGGGCGAGCGCTGACGGAATCGGGCGAAGTGCCGCGCGGAATCTCCGAACTCGAAACCGCGCGCAAACTCGCGCCCGATTCGCCGCAAGTGCGCTTCTATCTGGCCGCCGCTTACGCCAAGGCCGGCCGCAAAGAGGAAGCCGCGCGGGAACGCGCCGAGTTCTTGCGCCTCAAGCAGCAAACGAAATCGATCGTCGCGCCGGAGGCGAAGTGATCGCCATGCTACTCTTAGCCGCCGCGCCCTGTTCCGCTTGCCACGTCCCCCAGGCGAAAGCGCACGAGCGGACGCATATGCGGCATACCTTGGCGACGCCCGCCGAGTCCGCGATTCTCCGCGCGGAACGGACCGGTAAACTCGGCAAGTATCGTTACTCGATCTTCGGCGACCGCTACCGCGTCACGGACGGCGAACAGTCGCTCGAATGGCCGATCCGCTGGGCGGTAGGGCAGGGCGAAGCGGGACAAACGTTCATCCTGGAGCGCGCGGGCGTGCTGTACGAAAGCCGCGTCAGCTACTACGCCGATTCGAACGATTTGGGGCCGACCATCGGCGCTCCGCCGGGCGAACCGGGTTCGCTCCTCGAAGCCGCCGGTCGCGAACTGACCGCGCGCGGCGTGTTCGAATGCTTTAGCTGTCACTCCGCGCCGTCCGACTCGCCTACGGGTGTCGCGCGAGGAACGCTCGCCTGGACCCGAACGTTGAAGGCGGGCGTGCAGTGCGAGAGTTGTCACGCGAACGCGCTTAAGCACGCGGCGCAAGTCGCGACGAAGCCGCCGAAACTCAAAGGGCTAGGCGCGGAGGAAATTTCCGACGTCTGCGGGCAGTGCCACCGCACCTGGGCGGATATCGCGGCGAACGGCCCGCGCGGAATCGGCAACGTGCGCTTTCAGCCGTACCGGATCGCCCGTTCGAAATGCTACGACGCGGCCGACGCGCGCATCGCCTGCACCGCTTGCCACGATCCGCACGACCGTCCTTCGCGAGAGGCGGCGCGCGCGGCGAGCGATCGCGCCTGCGCGTCCTGCCACACACAACCGGGAAAGACGCTTTGCAAAACCGGCGCGGCGAAGGACTGCGCTTCCTGTCACATGCCGAAATACGAAATTCCCGGATCCCACTTCAAGTTCGCCGATCACTGGATCCGCGTTGCGAGGAAAAACGATGTTTACCCCGACTAGCTTTTTACTACTGCTGACGGCCCAGGACCCAGCCGTCATTCGCGCCACGGCGGAAGAAGTGGTGCTCGACGTCGTGGTGCGCGACAAAAAGGGACGGCCGATCAAGGATCTGACGCTCGACGAATTGATCGTGACGGACAACGGCCAGAAGCAAACGGTGCGTGCGTTCCGGTTGGTGGAGGGCGGCGAGGCGATCGACAAGGGCGCGCGGACGCCGCTCGATCCGCTGCGGCAGACGCGATTGGTGACGCTGGTCTTCGAGCGGCTCTCGCCCGACGCCCGGCGGCTGGCGCGGCAGGCGGCGCTCGATTTGGTGAAGGGCGAACTCGGGCAGAACGTTTTCTACTCGGTCTTCACGATCGACTCGCAACTGTTCGCGCTCCAGAATTTCACCCGCGACCGCGAGGCGTTGCGCAAGGCGATCGAGCGCGCCACGGCGGGGCAGAATCAGCTCTTCGATTCCGAAATGTCGCGCATCAAGACCGAGCTCGACGCGACGCGTGCGCGGCTCGCCAACGCGGGCGAGGGCGCGGACCGCGGTCAAGAGGCGATCGACCGGAAGCTGGCCGAAGTCATGACGACTATGATGCGCTTCGATCAATCGTTCGCCCAGGGCGAATCGACGAGGCTCTCCATCTTCGCGCTGCTCGGCTTGGTGCGCGGGCAGTTCTCCATGCCCGGCCGCAAGACGATCGTTTACTTCTCGCAAGGAATGTGGATTCCGCCGCATCTCGACGAGCCGTTCCGCGCCATTATGTCGACGGCCAATCGCGGCAACGTCAGTCTCTACGCCGTCGATACGCGCGGCGTTCTGGTGAGCGGTCAAAATCAAGCGGCGGTGGAGCAGATGCGGCGAGCGGCGCAAGCGTCGGCGGACGACCTCTCGCGCGACGACGGTCGAGTGAGCGTCGAAGCCGTCATGGCGTCCGACATGGCGGAGCAAAGCTCGCGCAACAACGTGCAACTGCCGCTGCGCGATCTCGCCGAATCGACGGGCGGATTTCTGATCGCCGACACGAACGATTTGCGCGGCCCGCTACGCCAGGTGAACGAAGAAATCAACGCGTACTACGAGATCGCCTACACGCCGAGCATCGCCGTTTACGACGGCGCGTTCCGCAAAACCTCGGTAGACGTGGCGCGCAAGGATTTGGTGCTGCATAGCCGCCGCGGCTACTTCGCGCTGCCGCCCGACATCGGCGGACGCTCCGTGCTGCCGTACGAATTGCCGCTGCTCAAATCGCTCGACTCGCGCCCGCTGCCGCGCGACTTGGAGTTTCGCTCCGCCGCCGTGCGGTTCGAGCCTACGGCGGAAGCGGCGCGCACCGCGCTGGTGATCGAGTTGCCGTTCTCGGGCGTGCAATTCACCGAAGACGCCGCCAAGGCGAATTACAAGGCTCGCGTTTCGGTGCTCGCGATGCTGAAGGACTCGAAGGGCGAAGTGGTGCAGAAATTCTCGCGAGACCTGCCGCTGGCCGGACCGGTGGCGCAGGTTCCGCAAATCAAGATGGGGAATTTCGTTTACAAGGAACAGATGAATCTGACGCCGGGACGCTACACGCTGGAGACGGCGGCGGTCGATCACGAAGCGGGCAAGACGGCGGCGCGACGATCGGCGCTGGTGGTTCCGGCGCGGCGCGCGGGCGTGGCGGTCAGCGGCTTGACGCTGGTGCGAAATTATCAGGCCAACGCGCCGGGGCTCGATCCCAAGGATCCGTTCCAATACCAGGGCGGGCGCATTACGCCCGCGCTTTCCGGCACGATCGTCAACGTCCAGGGCGCGCAGCTTTCCACCTTCTTCGTCGTCTATCCCGATCCGGGTATCGCCGAGAAGCCGCAAGTCGTGATGGAGTACTCGCTCGACGGCAAGATCGTCGGGCGAGGCGAAGTGCCGTTGCCCGCGCCGGACGCGTCGGGCAAAATTCCGTACGTGATGTCCGCGCCCGCCGAAGGCATGCCGCCCGGCAATTACGAAGTGCGGGTGATCGTGAAGCAAGGCGCGACGCTGGCCGAAGATCGCACATTCGTTACCGTCGCCGCGCGCCCATGACTTTGGACCGCCGCAAGTTTCTCGCCGCGTTATCCGCGTCGACGTTGAGCCGCGCGGCGGACGCGCCCCTGTTCGAGGAGATTCCCGCCGCGCGCAGCGGCATTTCCTGGGTACACGACAACGCCATGTCGCCGGAACGTTTTCTGCCGGAAACGTTGCCGCCGGGTTGCGCGTTTCTCGATTACGACAACGACGGCTGGATGGACGTCTTTCTCGTCAACTCCGGTCCGTGCGATTTCTACGCGCCGAAAAAGCCGCCGCGTAACGCGCTCTACAAGAACAATCGCGACGGAACGTTTACCGACGTTTCCGACAAGGCGGGCGTGGCGATCGCGAAATCGTTTGGCATGGGCGTGGCGGTGGGCGATTACGACAACGACGGTTTTCCCGACATGCTCGTCACCGCGTACGGTCGGCCGGCGCTGTATCGCAACAACGGCGACGGAACGTTTTCCGATGTCACGGCGAAAGCCGGTCTCGACACGCCGGGCTGGACGACGAGCGCCGTCTGGTTCGATTACGACGGAGACGGCAAGCTCGACTTATTCCTTTGCAGCTTCGTGCGCTACGGTCCCGACGAGCGCTTCGCTTGCGGCGACAACAAGCTCGGGCGCAAGTATTACTGCATTCCGCGCGTGTTCAAGCCGACGGCGGGGCTGCTGTACCGCAACAACGGCGACGGCACGTTTACACTTGTTTCGCGCGGTACGGATATCGAAAAGGCGCTGGGTAAGGGACTCGGCGTCGTCGCCACCGACATCGACAACGACGGGCGGATGGATCTATTCGTCGCCAACGATACCGTGCAGAATTTCCTCTTCATGAACCGCGCGGGCGCGAAGTGGGAGGAGATCGCGCTGGCCGCCGAAGTCGGATTTAGCCAGAACGGACAGGCGCGATCGGGCATGGGTGTCGACGCGGCGGACATCAACGGCGACGGCTGGCAGGATCTGTTTGTCGCCAACGTCGATCAGGAAATGTTCTCGCTGTACGAGAACCTGAAGAACGAAACGTTCGGCGACGCGGCGCACAAGCACGGCGTCGCGCAATCGACGCGGTTGCTGTCGGGCTGGGGTTTGAAATTCTTCGACTACGACAACGACGGGGCGACGGACCTGATTCTCGCCAACGGCCACCCGGACGACATGATCGAGCAATACTCGCGGCAAGTGAAATATAAAGAGCCGCTCTTGCTGTTTCACAACGAGGGCGGCAAACTGCGCAACGTATCGGCCGGCGCCGGTCCGGCGTTTACGAAATCCTGGCCCGCGCGCGGATTGGCGGTGGGCGACTTTTTGAACGACGGCCGCTTGGGCGTTTTGGTCGCCAATTGCGGCGAAGCGCCGGTCCTGCTCAAGAACAATAGCTCGGGGAACCATTGGCTGGGATTGAAGCTTCAAGGGACGGTCGCGAATCGCGACGCGATCGGCGCGCGAATCTCCTGGGCGGCGGGCGGCGTCAAGCGGTCGCGCCTAAAGACTGCGGGCGGCAGTTATCTTTCTTCGCACGACCCGCGCGAGGTGCTGGGGTTGGGTTCGGCGACTAAGGTCGATTCGCTCGAAATCGCTTGGCCCGCGCCTTCGAAGCGCGTAGATCGATTCTCGAATCTCGACGCGGATCGCTATCTGCGGATCGTCGAGGGTCGCGGGATCGTTTAGCCGCGCGTCTACCGCGGCCAGCCGCCCGCAAGCGCCTTGTACAGCGATACGCTCTCGACCAGCGCTTGCGTGCGCGCGGCCGAGCGTTGATAGCGCGCGTCGAGCAGGCTGCGCTGCGCGTCGAGCACCGCGAGGAAGTCGCTCAATCCGGCCTTATTCAAGTCGTCCGACAAATCGAGCGACGTTTGCGCCGACTTTTCGGCGGCGGCCAGCGACGCCTCGCGCTCTTGCTGGCGGCGATAGTTGGCGAGCGCGTTGTTCGCCTCTTCGAGCGCGCCGAGAATTTCCGTTTCGTAGGCCGCGCGGTCGCGCGCCAGCCGGGCGTCCGTCGCGTCGATATTCGACCGGATGCGGCCGTAGTTGAAGAGGGGCAGTTGGAGTTGCGGGCCGATCGAAAAGAAGTTGCCTCCGCCTAACGAGAGTCCGGAGAAGGAGGTGCCTTGACGCCCCGCGAGGCCGCTGAGCGCCACTTTGGGATAGCGGTCCGTGCGGGCTTGCTTCAATCGCGCGGCGGCGGCTACGATTCGCGCCTCCGCGGCCCGTACGTCGGGACGGCGGCGGAGAAGTTCGGCGCTCACGGAGGAGGCCTCCGTCCGGGGCGGCGTCAACGGGGACTTTCCCGGTTGTACGGCGAAGCCGAAGTCTCCGGTCAAAACTGCGATCCGGTGCAGGCGGACGGAGCGATCGGCTTCGAGGCCCGGAATCGTCGCCTCGGTCGTCGCCGCGAGAACGGCCTGCCGCTCGACGTCGAGCTGCGACGCAAGCCCGGCGCGCGCGCGGTCTTCGGTAAGCCCCAGCAAATCTTTTTGCGCCGCCAGATTTTCGCGGACGATCGCCAGACGCTCTTCGACGCCGCGCAATTCGAGATAATTGCGCGCCGCCTCGGCGGTGACGGAGATGAGCGCGTCGCCGCGAGTTTCCTCTTCCGCGGCCAGATCGGCTCGCGCGGCGGCCAGCGCCGCCCGATTCGTCCCGAACAAATCGAGCTCCCAGCGCATGTCGAGTTGTCCTTGGATCAGGCCCGTCTCGAACGGCGAGACGAACGCGCCGGACTGTGCGTCGCCGGGGTTCTGCGGAATGCGCGCGATGCCTTGCGCAAAGCCGCCGCGCAGCCGCTGCACGCCGGTCGTGAAGTTGATCGACGGACCGAGCGCGCTACGCCGTTCGCCCGCGACGGCTCGCGCTTCGGCGATGCGCGCGGCGGCGGTCCGCAGGTCGAGGTTCGAGGCCGCGACTTTCTCGACGATCCGCGTCAGCTCGGGGTCGCCGTACGTTTGCCACCAGGCGGTCGGCGTGGCCTGCGGCGGCGCGGCGAGCAGCATTAGGAGCGCAGCCGTCACTTCGCGGTCCCGCCTTTCCATTCGATCGCGATGTCCATCTGCTGACCCAAATAAAGCCTCGCGTCTTTCGGCAAGACGTAGATCGCTTGCAGCACGCGCGTATCGACGCGCTCGGTGGCGTCGCCGGTCAGATTTTTCTTCGGGACGACGTAGGGCTCGACGCGCACGAACTCGAGCGGGTAACGCACGCTTGAATTGCCGCGAACGAAGCCCGTCGCCGCGCCGCCGGTCTTAAAGCGCCACGCGTCTTTTTCGTCGATGTCCGCTCGGACGTGTAGCCGCTCCGTCGCGCCCATTAAGATCAGCGGCTGCGCCAGCACGCCCGCCGGGGCGTACTCGCCCGCGCGGACCTTGCATTGCAGAATCGTGCCGGTCATCGGAGCCGCGATCGTCAATCGATTGAGGTCGGCCTGGATGCGCGCCACCTGGCTTTCCGCTTGCCGCAAATCGGCGCGCGCCACTTCGATGTCGGGCTTCCACGTTCCGGCCTCGAGCAGCTTGAGGCTGGCGCGCGACTGTTCGAGGCGCGCCTGCGCGCTTTCTACGGCGCGCTTGCGGCGCTGCAGGTCTTCTTCGCGGATCGCCCGTTTGTCGCGCACCGCTTCCATCAGTCGGAGCTGCGTGAGCGTGTCGTCGAGCAGCGCCTGCGCTTCGGCGACGCGAGCCTGGGCCGGCGGAATCTCCTCGGGCCGCGTACCCGCTTCGAGCTTGGCTAGCCGCGCTCGCGCTACTTCCGCGTTCGCCTGGCGCAGCGCCAGTTCGGCGCGCAGATCGCGGTCGTCGAGTTGGAACAACACGGCGCCTTTCGGCACGCGGTCGCCCGCCGCCACCGCGACGCGCGTCACCAGCCCCGGCACGGGCACGCTGACGGCGACGTTTTCGCTACTCGCCTCGATTAGACCCACCGCGCCGAGTTGGCTCTCGAACTGCGCCTGTGGCGGGGTCTTGACGGGCTCGGCGGCGGTGGCGACGGTGGAAAGCCGTTTGGTGCTGAACAAAGCGAACGCTAGGGCGATCGCGGCGAGAAGGGGGAGTCCGTAACGGATCATGAGTGCGAGTCTCCTTTCGAGATTTCGGCTTTAAGAGCCACGCGGGTCACCAAACCGTCGTTCATATAGGCGATCCGGTCGGCGAATTCGAAAATGCGGCTGTCGTGCGTAACCACCAGTACGCTGCGGTCCGGACGCACCGCGATGCGGCGCAGCAGCTCCATCACGCGATGTCCGGTGTCGGCGTCGAGCGCGGAGGTCGGCTCGTCGCAAACGATCAGTTTCGGTTCGTGGATCAACGCGCGGGCGAAGGCGACGCGCTGCTGCTGGCCGCCGGAAAGATGGTTTGGCGTGGCGGCGGCGCGTTGGCCCATGCCCAGTTCGTCGAGCAGCGCTCGCGCCTTGTCTTCCGACTTCTTGCGATCCCAACCGGCGGCGAGCAGCGGGACCGCCGCGTTTTGGGCCGCCGTCAGCGCGGGCAAGAGATTGAACTGCTGGAAGACGAATCCCAGGTTCTTGCGCCGGAACTCCACGGCCTTGCCGCCCTTCAGCTTCGTAGACGGAGTTCCCAACACTTCCAGAGATCCGCCGCTCGCGTTCAGCAAACCGGCGATCACGCTCAGCAGCGTAGTCTTGCCGCAACCCGAGGGTCCGACGAGAAACGTCATTTCGCCCAGCGGCACCGTCAGATCGACGCCGCGCAGCACCTTCACTTCTTCGTCGCCCGAGCCGAAGTTCTTCACAACGCCCCGGCACACGACTGCGTTTTGCCGGCCGTTATCCACGGAACACCACCGCCGGTTCGAGCACGACTACTTTGCGCACGCTGGCCGCGCTGGCGAGAAAGATGATGAAGAACACCGCCGCCGCCGTGCCCAGCATGATTTGCGGCAGCAAGCGGAAGCCGCGCAGGTCGAGGTTGTCTTTGGTCGCCTCGAAGAACCCGGCCGTCATCGCGATGCCCAGGCAGTAGCCGATCGTCCCGACGATGACGGCCTGCATCAGGATCATGCCGACGATCCGCCAATCGGTGACGCCGATCGCCTTCAGCGCGCCGAACTGCTTGAGGTTCTCGACGGTGAAGAGATAGAACGTCTGCCCCGCCACTACGCTGCCCACCAGGAACGCGATGAACACCGTGATGCCGAAGTTGATCGGGATGCCGGTGTTCTTGATGTAGTAGAAGATCGTCGTCCAGCCGAAATCGTTCGAGGACATGGCCTGCAGGCCGGTGCGCTCGGCGATCGCTTTCACCGCCTCCGCGTCGGAGACGCCGGGCGCGGCTTTCGCGAGGACGAACGACATTTGATTACGCTCCCGCCCCACAAGCTGGATGGCTTGCGAGTAGCGCGTGTAGAAGACGGGTAGGTTGACGAAGGGCGCGGACGAATCGACGATGGCCACGATCCGTAGCGTGCGGTCGTTCAAGTCGAGCGTGCGGCCGAGTTGCGGTTCTTCGTTGGGAAAGAAGAACTTGTAGCCCACCCGGTCGATGGCGATCGCTTCGGGCTCGGCGAGCGCCCGCGCGCTGCCGAGTGTCACCTTCTGCGGGAGGCCGACGAGGGTCGCGTCGTCGAGCCCCATCAAGATCACGCCGCGAAACTTGCCGTCCGGTCCCTTGGCGCGAGAGGTGCCTTTGAACAACGGCACGGCCCAATCGATTCCCGACACGCCGCGGATTCGGAACAGATCCTGATCGGTAAGCGCCTTGACCTCGTCGAGATATTGCGTTTTCGGGTCCATGATCCAGATCGAGGCGTCGCGAACGTCGTCGATTTGAGAGGCGGTTCGGTTCATCAACCCGCAGAAGATCGAAACTTGGTGCGACATCAGAAAGGTGGAGAACGCGATGGCGAAGATCAGGCCAAGGTACTTGGCGCGGTCTCCGGTGAGCATTTGCCAGGCGATAAAGTTCATGGCGCTCCTCTGAACTTGATTCTAGAGATAGAACGACGTTCAACAACGATGCAAGAAAAATTCACCGGGCCACCCCCGAGAGCAACACGTCCACCAATCGGTCCACTAGGCGCGACCGTTCGATCCAAGGAAACCCTTTGCTGCCAATCTGTAACGACACCAGCCCGTGAATCGACACCCAAAGCGTCTGCGCGACTTCTTCGGCGCTCGCCAATTCCTCCCGAAAGACGCCCGCGCGGATCGAGTCCCCGCAGATTTGCCGCAGGCAGGCGAACGTCTGCAGCCCGTCCTCGTGGAAGGCGGCGAGGATGGGGGCGTTTTCCTCTAAGTTCATGTCGGGTTTCATGAAAAGGAGGGCGTAGTGGTGCTCGTGATCGAGGCCGAACTCTATGTAAGCGCGCAACATACGCCGCAGGCGGTCGAGCGGCGGGGCTTGATCGTCGCGGATGGCGGCCAGTTTTTCGCGCATTTTAAGGAACGTTTCGCGCACTAAACGGGCCATAATGGACGGTTTTCCGTCGAAATAGTGGTACAAAACGCCCGGAGAACAGCCTACTTTGGCCGCAATGGCACGAATCGAGGTGGCCTGATAGCCGTCCCGGACGAACAATTGGCGCGCGGCGTCGAGAATGTCCGAGCGTAGGGACTCGCGGTATTCGGTGCGCCGGTTAACGAGAGTCATGTTGAACGCTGTTCAAATTTAGCATCGCGGCGGGAAATCCGCAATAGTTCCGCGACGCTCCAGGCTTGGGCGAAGCACCCTCGGGGCGTGTGAGGCGCGTCGCCGTCGGCGATCTCGGAGATTTGCCCGAGGCACGCCTCTTCGAGATGCGCGTGGAGCGGCGCGAGGAAGCGAGAGGCGTCCTCGCCGGGGTGGACGCGCTTCCAGGCGTCGATAAACGGGCCCAACAGCCACGGCCACACCGTGCCTTGGTGATAGGCGGAGTCGCGCTCCAGAACGCCGCCTTCGTACCGGCCGCGATAGTTCGGGTCGCCGGGCGCGAGCGTCCGCAACCCCATGGGCGTCAGCAACTCGCGCTCGACGACCGCCACTACTTTCGCCGCATGTTCGTCGTCGAGCATGGTGTACGGCAGGCTCACGGCGAAGATCTGGTTGGGCCGGATGGAAGAGTCTTTGGCGTCGCCGTCCACGACGTCGTAGAGGCAATCGAGCGCCGGGTTCCAGAACAATTCGAGAAACGAACGTTTGGCCCGCGGGGCGAGTTCGAGCGCGCGTTTCGCCGTGTCGGGATCGTCGAACCGGGCCGCGAAGTCCGCCGCGACGCAGAGCGCGTTGTACCAGAGCGCCTGAATTTCGACCGGCAGGCCGATCCGCGGAGTGACCACCCAATCGCCGACCTTGGCGTCCATCCAGGTGAGCTGTACGCCGGGCTCGCCGCAGCGGAGCAAGCCGTTATCGTCGGCGCGAATCCCGTAGCGCGTCCCCGCGACGTGCCATTCGAGCGCTTCGCGCAGCTTGTCGTAGAGCGTCTCGCGGACAAACGCCTCGTCGCCGGACGCCGCGAGGTAAGCGCGCGCGGCTTCGAAAAACCAGAGCGTGGCGTCGGCGGTGTTGTACTCGGGCTCTTCGCCCGCGTCGGGGAAGCGATTGGGAAGCATGCCGCGATCCATGGCGGCGGCGAACGCCTCGAGAACCGCACGCGCGTCGGCGAAGCGTCCGGTCGAGAGCGTCAGCCCCGGCAGGGCGATCATCGCGTCGCGACCCCAATCGGTGAACCAAGGGTAGCCGGCGACGACGGTCTTCTTGCCCGTGCGCTCGACGACGAAATGGTCGGCGGCGACGGCCAGCGGTCCGCCCTTCGCAAGAGCCGCGCGGCGCAGACGCTCGCCGTCGCGCAGACCGGAAGCGTCCTCGGCGCGGCGGCGCTCGGTGGACGCGATTACGGTGGCGGGCCGGTCGAGAGCGAACGTCAACCGGAAAGGATTGAAGAGATCTTCGGTTTCTTCGAAACCTCGCTCGCGCTCGACGGGAAACTCGAAGTGGTAATACCAGTCGCCGGCCGGACTCGCGTCGCGCGCGTTGTGCGCGAAATGCAACTCGGGCAGGGTGGCGTAAGGCTTCACCGAGACCACGCCTTCCTCGAAGCCGGCGCGACGGTCGAGCGCCTCGTTCCAGCGCGTAGTGGAGTGATAGTCGCGAAACGCGACCAGCGGACGCACTTCGAGAGTTACGCCGGGGCGCGGCACACGCAATTCGTACTCGACCACCAGCGCGTTCTCGCCGCGAACGAGGAACAAACGCTTCTCGATCTCGACGCCGCCCGCGCGGTACGCGAACACGGGCCACGGATCGAGCCGAAAATCGACGAGCGACTCGTCGCCGCGCGGGTGGATGGCGCCCACATAGAAGTTGGACGAGAGATCGAACCGCGCGCCGTCGACGATGAGTGTCTCTTCGAGTTTCGAAAGCAGCGAGTAGCGCTTCACCGGAGGTTCGAGAGCGGCGGTCAACAAGCCGTGATAGCGGCGGGTGTTGCGCCCGCACACGGTGGACGACGCAAAGCCGCCGAGACCATTGGATTCGAGCCACTCGCGAGAAAGGTCCACGATTATTCGCCGCTCTGTTGTAGCAGTTTCGCCACCAGGCCCGTCCAGCCGGTTTGGTGGTTCGCGCCCACACCGGATCCGTTGTCGCCGTGGAAGTACTCGTAGAACAGCACCAGATCGCGCCAGTTGGGATGCGAGGCGTACAAATCGACGCCGCCGTGCACGGGCCGTCGGCCGGTGTCGTCGCGCAAGAACGGTCGCGCCAACCGCCGCGAGATTTCGGCCGCCACCTCCCAGAGCGTCAACCACCGGTCCGACCCGGTGGGGAACTCCACTTTATATTCGTCGCCGAAGTAATGGTGGAACTTTTGCAGCGATTCGATCAGCAGGTAGTTCACGGGATACCAGACCGGGCCGCGCCAATTGGAGTTGCCGCCGAATAAATAGGTGGAAGACTCGCCGGGTTCGTAATCGACGCGATACTCGGCCCCGCCCGCGTGAAACACGTAGGGACGCTCGCGGTGCACGCGCGACAGAGCGCGGATGCCGTAGTCGGAAAGAAACTCCGCTTCGTCGAGCATGAAGCGCAGTACGCGCCGCAATTGCCGAGGGTCGGCGATCGAGAGCAAGCGGCGCTCGCCCACGCCGATGGTGCACATGGAGGCGACGTTGGCGCCGAGGTCGGGCCGATTGTCGACGAACCATTCGAGGCGGCGGCGGAACCCGTGGAGCTTGGCCATGACGTCGGGTTCGAGCGTCTGTACCGCGAACAACGGAATCAATCCGACCATCGAGCGGACGCGCAGCGGCAGATGATCGTCGCCCGGCAGATGCAGCACGTCGTAGTAGAACCCGTCCCGCTCGTCCCACATGCCGACGCCGTCGTTGCCGAGCCGGTTGATGGCGCTCGCGATGTACAGAAAGTGTTCCCAGAATTTGCTCGCGACATCCTCGTAGGCGGGATCCTCGTCCGCGAGCTCGAGCGCGATGGCCAGCAGGTTCAAGCTGTACATGCCCATCCAGCCGGTACCGTCGGCCTGCTCGATGTGGCCGCCGGTGGGCAGCGGCGCGCTGCGGTCGAAGACGCCGATGTTGTCGAGGCCGAGAAATCCGCCCTGAAATACGTTGCGGCCTTCGGTGTCCTTGCGGTTCACCCACCAGGTGAAATTCAGAAGCAGCTTGTGAAAGATGCGCTGCAGGAACTTGCGGTCGCCCACGCCGCGACGCTTCTTCTCGATCTTGTAGACGCGCAGAGCGGCCCAGGCGTGCACCGGCGGATTGACGTCGCCCAACGCCCACTCGTAGGCGGGCAACTGCCCGTTGGGGTGCATGTACCACTCGCGCACCATCAGCATGAGCTGATCTTTGGCGAACTCGGAATCGACCAGCGCGAGCGGCACGCAGTGGAAGGCGAGGTCCCAGGCGGCGTACCAGGGATACTCCCACTTGTCGGGCATCGAAATCACGTCCGCGTTGAACAGGTGGCCCCATTCGGAGTTGCGCCCTCGTTTGCGCGACGGGGGCGGCGCGGGACCGGCGGGGTCGCCGTCGAGCCAATCGCGAACGACGTAGTGGTAGAACTGCTTCGACCACAGCAAGCCGGCGAACGCCTGCCGCATGACGTTGCGCGCGTCGTCCGTCAGATCGGACTGAATCACCGTCGCGTAGAACTCGTCCGCTTCGCGAGTCCGTTCGGCGAAGACCGTTTCCGCGTCCCGGCCGGTCGGCCGATCCGAGAAGCGCAGGTAAATCGCGCGCGACTCGCCGGGCGCGAGCGTCATCCGGTAACGGGCCGCCGCCTTGGTGCCGGTACGATCCGGATTCACGGCGTGCGCCGCGCCGCGGACGACGTACTCGCCGATGCCGTCCTTGACGTAGGGCGACGGGTTCGCAACTCCGTACAGCCGCCGGACGTTCGTCTCGTTTTCGGTGAAGAGCAGCTCCGGCTCGCCCTCGCAGGCGAAGTATCGCGTGCCGTAGTCCGGCTCCGCAAGCTCGATTTCATTGGCCGACATCGCGCGCAGCGACGGCTTCTCGACGGCGCGTCCCCAGGACCAAGCGTTGCGGAACCAGACGGTGGGCAGTAGATCGATTCGCGCGGCGTCCGGTCCGCGATTGGCGGCCGTGACGCGGATGTAGAGATCTTCGGGGCCGTCCTTGGCGTACTCGACGACGACGTCGAAATAGCGTTCCTCGGCGAAAACGCCGGTGTCGATCAGTTCGAACTCGGGCGCCGATTTGCCGCGCCGCCGGTTCTCGTGGACCAGCCAGGCGTAGGGGAACTCGGCCTGCGGGTACTTGTACAGATACTTCATGTAGGAGTGCGTGGGCGTGGAATCGAGGTAGTAGTAACACTCCTTGACGTCCTCGCCGCGATTGCCCTCGTGGCCGGTGAGGCCGAATAGGCGCTCCTTGAGAATGGGGTCGCGCCCGTTCCACAGCGCGAGCGCGAAGCAGATTTTCTGGTGACGGTCCGAGACGCCAGCGATGCCGTCTTCGTTCCAGCGGTAGGCTTTCGAGCGGGCGTGATCGTGCGGCAGGAACTCCCAGGCGGCCCCGCTCGCGCTGTAATCCTCGCGCACCGTACCCCAGGCGCGCTCGCTCAGATACGGTCCCCAACGCTTCCAATGCGCGGAGCGGGCGCGCGACTCTTCAAGCCGTCGATGTTCGGCGGTCATGGTTCGATCCTGACAGAATCGAGTTTAGAGACGCGAGAGCGTGTCGGCGAGTTGCGGCGCCATGGCGAGCATCAAGCCGCGATTGCGCTCCGCGGACAGGTCGGAAACGACGTAAGCGAGATAGTCCCCGCTCTCGACGGCCGCGAGTTCGAAGCGGCGGGCGCGCGCTTCGTAGATCGGCGTGCCGGAGGCGGCGAGCGCCGGGGCGATTTTCTCCCGCACGAACGATTCGTCCGTACCGCGCCGCGCGACGATCACCGACAGCAGCTTCGAGTCGGTCTTGAGTTGGAAGTGCAGGAACTTGCGGCCGCCGCGCGTGCAGACGTGCGCCGAGTAGAGCCGGAACGGACGAGGCACGGCGGTTTCGACGATGGCGAGCACGGGGGCGTATCGCGGCGGCAGATCCTTTACGGCGATCCGCCGATCGGGAAGATTTTTGGGAACGTCGCCGTAGACGGAGCAGTGCAAATGATCGTCGAGGCCCGGCTTCATCGGCGCCGAGACCTTGGTCAACAGCGAAGAGGCGAACCATTCGCGCTGGCCTTCGGTGAACAGAAGGTACCCTTCGCGGTAAGCCGCGCCTACGGCGAATACGAGCGCGACCGCGGTGGCGCAAGCCCACGACAGCCAGCCCCAGCGGCGATCGCCTCGCCCGCTTTCGTCGAGCCGGGCGCGGACTTTCGCCGCCAACTCGGGCGGCGCCGGTTCGCTACGCACGGCTTGTTTTAGGCGTTCGGCCATTTCTCGATCGTTCATGCTTCCTTCGCGGTCCTTCCAATTCCATACGATGCGGCCGTCGCGGCCAACCGGTCGCGCAGCAATTTCCGGCCCCGGCTTAGCCGCGACATCACGGTGCCGATCGGGATTTCGAGGATGCCCGCCGCTTCTTTATAGGCGAACTCCTCGACGTCCACCAGCAGCACCACCGCGCGAAACTCCGGTGGAATTCCGTCGAGCGCGGCGAGAACGCCCGCGTCGGTCAGCCGGTCCGGCACCGGTTCCGCGGCGATCAGCTTGGCCTCGAGAAACTCTTCCGATTCCTTCAGCGGGGGGAAGCGGAACCAGCGCCGGCGGTGGTGATTGACGCAATGGAACAGGATTTTGAAGAGCCACGCGCGGCAATTGGTGCCGGACTCGAACCGGTGGAACGATTTCCAGGCTTGCAGGTAAACTTCCTGCACGACATCCTCGGCGCGGGCGCGATCGCCCAACACGCGCACGGCGGCGCGGAATAGATCGTTTAGATGCGGCATCGCCTCCGCCTCGAACGCCGCGCGCGCTCCTTCGGCCGCCCGGCCCGGCGAAGGCTTATCCATGCGGTGGGACGGCCCCCCAGCCCTTTCGCTTATCCAGTCGTCGAAGATTCCGGCCGGGGACATACGCCAAGAAGATGCGCTCGCGGGCGAACCCTATTCCGCCGCGGAACAAAAAAAGGCCGCACCGGGATTTACAGGGCATGAGAATGTGGACGGCGCTGCCGATCATAAGTTACGCTCTCGCCGCGCTCGGGCAACCCATAAGTTACACGGTACTCCCGGCGGCGGGCGTTCGTCCGTCGGCCCGGGTAGACGGCACTATCGCTTACGACGGCGGGAGCGGGTCGCTCTATCTTTTCGGCGGGCAAGACAACGCCGCGCGTAACGATCTGTGGACGTACCGGCCGCGCGAGGGGAGTTGGCGCGAGATTTCTCCGGCGGGCGCGAAGCCGGCTCCGCGGTGGGGGCACACGCTGGTTTTCGATTCCGGCCGGCGGCGCTTGATTCTCTTCGGCGGACAGGCTAGCGGATTCTTCGGCGACGTTTGGGCGTTCGATATCGCGGCGGGCGTCTGGACGGAACTCGCGCCCAACGATCGGGGCCCCAGCCGCCGGTACGGACACTCGGGCGTGTACGATCCGCGCGGCGACCGGTTGGTGATTTCGCACGGTTTCACCAATTCGGGACGGTTCGACGATACTTGGTCGTTCGATCTGGCTTCGAGTACCTGGCGCAACATCACGCCCGGCGGGGCGCGCCCGCTACGACGCTGCCTGCACCACGCGGCGATCGACGAGGGCCGGAACACGATGTACCTGTTCGGCGGCTGCGCCAGCGGCTTCGGACCTTGCCCGCTGAACGATCTCTGGGCGTTCGATTTGGCAGCCAATCGATGGACCGAAGTTACGGGCGCGGCGAAGCCTCCGGCGCGCGAACACTATGGACGAGCGTTCGATTCGGCGCGGGGGCGGCTGGTTCTCTATGGCGGTTCGGGCGCGGGGTTGCTGAACGATACGTGGGAGTTCGATCCGCGGACGGCGGTGTGGGCGGCGGCGAACGTTCGCGGCGACGCCCCCGGGGCGCGGTCGCGCCATGAATCGGCGTACGCGGCGGATCGGGGAGCGATCTTCTTCTTCGGCGGGCGCACGGCGTCCGGCTTGACCAACGAATTGTGGTCGCTGACCGCCGCCGGTCCACGCATCTCGGGCCTGGGGAACGCCTTTAGCGGCGCGAGCGGCGTGGTAGCGCCGGGTCAACTGGTTTCGATTTTCGGCTCCGGCCTTGGACCTTCGGAAGGCCGCGCCTTCGACTTCGACGCGGCGACCGGACTGCTTCCCACGAACGCGGCGGGCGTTTCGGTGTCGTGGAACGGCGTCGCGGCGCCGCTTTACTTCGCGCGCGCCGATCAGTTGAACGTGCAGGTTCCCTACGAACTGGCCGAATCGGCGACGGCGTCGTTAGCCGTCACCGTAGACGGAGCGGCGGGCGCGCCGGTGGAGGTCCGCGTCGCACCGGCCGGCGTGGGGCTGTTTCCGGGCGCGTGGAATCAGGACGGCTCGCGAAACTCCGCCGCGAGCGCGGCGCGCGCGGGGGAAATCGTAGTGCTGTTCGCCACCGGGCAGGGCGTTACGGTTCCCGCCAGCCGCACGGGCGCTCGTCCGGGGAACGGCTTTCCCGAACCCGTCGCGCCGGTGTCGGCGACGATCGGGGGAATGCCGGCCGAGATTCTCTTTCGCGGGCAAGCGCCCGGAACGGCGGGCGTCATGCAAATTAACGCTCGCATTCCGGGGGGCGTCGCGGCGGGAGACTCCGTTCCCGTGGCCCTCACGATCGGCGAATCGAGCGCGTCGGTCCCGATCGCGATTCGCTAATCGAGCTTCTTCAATTCGTCGAGGATCGCTTGGTTGGTGGGTCGAACCTTGTAATCCTTCTCGGTGAACTTCCATCGCACCACGCCCTTTTTGTCGATCACGTAGGTGGTGGGATGAGGCACGAAGCGACCGCGCGCGGCGGATTGTTCGTTCAGCAGGCCGTAGCGGTCGATCACGGCGTGGTCGGCGTCGGCGAGCAGCGTAATCGTAAATTCGCCCGTGATCTTCGATTTCACTTTCGGAACGATATCGCCGAGTTTTTCGATAGGGTCGGGAGCGACGGCGACGATCCGCGTATCGGCCTTCCGGTCGGCCGGGAGCAGCGAGTGCAACTCGACGAGTTGCGTGGCGCAGTAGGGTCACCAATAGCCGCGATAGAAGACGAGAACGACGTTTTCGCCCGCGAGCGAGTCGAGCGAGACGCGCGTCCCGTCGGCGGCGGGCAGTTCGAAGGCCGGGGGTTTCGCGCCGACGGCGACGCGATCGAGATCGGACGGCGATTGCGCGAAAAGCGCCGTCGCGGATAACGCAAGAATCGAGAAGCGCACAAATTCCTCCCTAATCTCGTTGTATCGCGCCGCCACGCGCGTCTATTCCGGAATAATTCGCGCCGGGCGCGTCATTTCGTCGGTCGAATGAACCGGCAACGGAGTCTGATCGAGACTAACCTCCGATGGTTGGAGCAGGCGCGCCAACTGGTCGAGCGTCTCGACGACCGGACCTATTCCGCTTCTCCGGCCGGCTTCGAGCCGCACCGCGCGGGCGGGCATATGCGGCACGTGCTCGAGTTTTACGATTGCTTTCTCGCCGGTCTTCCGTCGGGTTACATCGACTACGCGGCCCGGCGGCGCGACGCGCTTCTCGAAACTTCGCGCGATCGGGCGGCGGCGCGAATCGGCGGCATCGCGGATCGGCTGAGGTCGGACGATCTCGACGGCGAGGACCTGGGCGTCATGGTGCGGATCGAGGAGATTCACGATTCGCCGCCGGTGTCCGGCTCGTGGATGCCCTCGTCGTTGAGCCGCGAGTTGCAAACGCTCGCAAGCCACACCGTTCATCACTTCGCGTTGATCGCGATGACGCTGCGGGCGCACGGCGTCCAAGTGGACCCGGAGTTCGGGGTGGCGCCTTCGACGCTGGCGCACGCCCGGCGCGCGAATTCGCGATGACGCTCGGCCGCTTCGAGGAGCGCCGCCGGTTAGTCGGGTTTCTGCTCCGCAAGGTGCGTTGGGAGTTCTGGCCCACGTGGGCGATCTACGCGCCGTTGCTGCCTTACTTCGTTTACCTCGCGGTCCGTCACCGGTCTCTCGCCGCGTTCGCTTCGGCGAATCCCGGCATTCCAGGCGGCGGTCTACGCGGAGAGTCGAAAGCCGCTATTTTGGCGCATCTTTCCTCCGCGTGGGAGCACGCGCTGCGATTCGAGCCGCTGAACGGGGAAGCTGCGACGGGATGGGAGTTTCCGTTCGTCGTCAAGCCGGATCGAGGAGAGCGCGGTACCGCGGTGGCGGTAATCCGCTCGGAAGCGGAACTGCGCGAGTACCGCCTGCGCCAGCGGGGCCGGACGCTTGTCCAGGAGTATGTCGGCGGGCGCGAGTTCGGAATCTCCTATCTCCGCTACCCGGGCGAGGAGCGCGGGCGCATTTCGTCGATCGTCGAGAAAACGTTTCCCCTGCTGCGCGGCGACGGACGCTCCACGCTGGCGGAGCTGATTCTGCGCGATTCGCGCGCGGTGTGTCTGGCCCGGCGATATCTGGCGACGAACGCCGATCGCGCGCTCTGGATTCCGGCGGAGGGCGAGGCGGTGCGGTTGAGCGAGATCGGCTCGCACAGCGGCGGGGCGATTTTCCTGGACGCGCGCGCGTATTGGACGGAGGAACTGGAGCGGGCGGTCGACGCCGCGGCTAAGGCTCATCCCGGGTTCCATCTGGGACGATTCGACGTTCGGAGCGCTTCGATCGAAGACCTGCGCGCGGGGCGTTTTCGCATCTTGGAACTGAACGGCGTTACCGCCGAACCCGCGCATATTTACGATCCGGCGGTAAGTCTCGGGGAGGCCTACCGCGCGCTGGCCGCACAATGGCGCGCGGCGTGGGAGATCGGGATCGCGAACCGCGCGGACGGCGCTCCGGCGGTCAGCGTCCGGGAGATTCTGCGGCGCGCCGCAGGCGGCGCGAATCCGTAACCAGCACTCGAATCGAGCCGGCGACGAACAATTCGCCCTCGGCGACGACGCGATCGCCCGCCAGCGCCGCGATCGTCTTCGGCGGAACGCCCGAGAGAAAGACCGGCGAATCGCCTGGCGCGATCGCCGCCGGAACCCCGCCGCTAAGGCAACGCGCCGCGCACTGCCGATGGACGCGCCCTTCGCCGGGGTTCATGACGCCGAGAAAGCACTTCGTATCCACTAACTCGCCGGTCACCTCGATGGGTCCGCGATCTTCCCACGGCGCGGCGTTTCCCTGGCCGCGGTCGACCATCGAACCGGGCTCGATTTCGAGCATGGCGACTCCGCCGCGCTCGATGAGGGAACCGCGCAAGTCCACCCGGCGGCCGTGCCGGCCCCGGACGATTTCGTCCGCGCCGAACTTACCGGGCGCGACCAGCAAGTAACGCCGGCCGCCGGAATCGAGAGACAGCGCCGGACGTTCCTCGATCGTCCCCGAGTAAGCGCGAACGACGCCGAACTCGAACCTCGAATTCGCGAACGGCTTTTGGGAGAGCGCGAGAATCGCCGCGACCGCCGCGCCCACCGCGAAGATCGCCGTTACGATGCGCGTCATTCGATCCTCGCGGGCGGCACTGGAGTTCCCGGCGCGCAGGGGCGGGGGTCGAGATAGACGATCCCGTTCACGACCCGCGTCCGGTAGGTGGAAACTCTCTCGAGAAACGGCGGCGGCGACGCGCCGGACTCGGGCAAGTATTGGTAGCCGTGCCACGGACAGGCGATGCATCCATCGACAATCCGCCCCTCTCCCAGCGGCCCGCCTTGGTGCCGGCAGACGTTCGAGATCGCGGCGATCTTGCCGTCGTAACGGAACACGGCCACCCGCTCTCCGCCCGCGTCGACGATGCGCGCCCGCTTCTCGGGAATATCGAGCGCGCGTCCGGCGTCCACGAGTCCGTTGACGGCTTCGAGTTGCCTGGCGTCCGCTCGGCGCTCTCGAATCGCGGCGGCGACGTGCAGTGCGGTAAGCGCCGCCGCTCCGGTCCCGCAAACGGCGGCCGCCCAGCCCCACGCCGCCGAAAGCGCTCCGAAAGCCACATGCGCGACGAGCAGCGCATAGGCGAAATAGACGCCCATGTGCAGCGTCTTCCACAACGGCGCGCCGAGCGCGTTCAACCAGAAATCGTGACTGATGGAGGCCATGACGAACAACACGATCAGCGCCCCCAGTCCGAACAGTTCAAACCGCGCGTACGTCGTCAGCAGACCGACGAGGGGAGGAATGTCGCCCAGCGCATGGAACTGGAATGTCGAGAGGACGGCGTGCGTCAGCGCCAGGAAGAACATCGTCACGCCCAGGTGGCGGCGGTTGTAAAGCAGCGGTAGGAAAGTGGGGCTGAGCCGCGCCAGCGGCCCGATCGCCAAAACGATGTGCAGCAGAAAAAACGCCATCAGCGCCGTTCCGCGAACGATCAGCGTTTCCGCCGTGGCCGTGGGATGAAGGGCGGCCGTCAATCCGAGGAAAACCGCGAGAAATAGAACGACGCCCGCCGCGAGGGTCGCGTCGTAGCGGCGCTTCACCGGACTCCACGACACCGCCCGGTACTGGACGCTCATCGCGACGCGGCTCCCGCGATCAGCAGCAGGGGCAGCGCTATCGCCAAGACCGCCCAGATCCGCAAATGCCAACGGCGCTGCGCCCGAATCATCGCGCCCGCCTCCAGGCACCGATCAGAAGCGGCCAAAGGGAGACGACGCCCGGCAGGATCGCGATTCGGAAACCGACGCCCGCGCCTTTCGCGCGAGGGTCGAGCCGTTCGACCGCGCGCCCGAGAAACGCGACCGCGAAAACCGCGCCCGCCGCGAGATACGTCGCCGCCGCCCACAGAATCGCCTCGGCCATCATTCCGCTCCGTAAATAGGGATCGCCGCGCCCGTGACGTGCGACGCGCGTGGCGACGCCAGGTAGACGAGCAGCGCGGCCACCTGCCGCGGGTCCACCCACTTCGATGGATCGGCCTCGGGCATCGCCGCGCGATTGGCGGGCGTGTCCATCGTGCCGGGCAGCACGGCGTTCGCGGTCACCGAGCCTCGATTCTCGGCCGCGATCGAACGGACCAGCGAGACGAGCGCCGCTTTCGATAGTCCGTACGCGGCGGCGTTGGCGGCGGATCCTTCCGCGCTGCGGCTGCCGATCGCGAGGAATCGCCCGTCTCCCGAGGCGCGCAATCGCGGCAGAACGGCTTGCGCCAGAAAAAACGCCGAGCGCAGGTTCGCGTCGAGCATGCGGTCCAGTTCGCCCTCCGGCGCTTCGTCGATTTTCGCGCCTCCGGCGAAAGCCCCGACCAAATGCACGGCGATATCGATTCGCGGAGGCACATCCACCAGCTTTTCCGCCGACGCCCGGTCCGTCAGGGCGGCGGCAACGGCCACGAAATTCGGGTGCGGAAAGTCCTCGCCGCGAATCTTCGGCGACGCGCCGTAGACCGCCGCGCCCGCTTCGAGAAACGCCCGCGCGACAAAACCGCCCAAACCGCCGTTCGCGCCGGTAACCAGCGCCGTTTTTCCGGATAGTTCCATGTCCGTAGTTTCTCGCCGCTCCCAGCCTTTATCGCGGCGGCGCGGGGGATTATTCCGGGAATAACGACCGGATCGAGGACGATCTACGGTCATGCTCCGAATGCACGCGTTCGTATTGCTGGCGGCCCCCGCGTTCGCGGCCGCCGTCGATCCCGTCAACAAGTCGCGGGACAACGTCGCTTTGAAAGGCCACGATCCGGTGGCGTACTTCACGGAATCGAAACCCGTAAAAGGCGTGCCGGAGTTTACGCACACCTGGAACGGCGCGACGTGGCGCTTCGCATCAGTCGCCAATCGCGATTCGTTCGCCAAGGATCCGGCGAAGTACGCGCCGCAGTTCGGCGGTTACTGCGCGTGGGCGGTCAGCAAGAACTACACCGCCGACGTCGATCCGGAGGCTTGGAAGATCGTCGACGGCAAGCTGTATCTGAACTATTCGAAATCCGTACAGCGGATGTGGGAAAAGGAGCTGTACGACCGCATCCAGTCGGCGGAGAAGAATTGGCCCGGTTTACATAAATGAGAACTCTGTTCGTATCGCTTTTCGCGCTCGCCGCGGCGGCTCAAGAAACGCCGCGTCACGAAATCGGATTGACGCTGGGATCGCTGCGCGGCGCTTCGCGCGAGGGGCTCGAACTCGGCTCCGGGATGGCGCTGCAAGCGAATTACGGTTTGCGACTGTGGTCGAACTCGAGGGCGGCGGTGTACGGCGAATTTCACTTTCTCGCCAACCCGCAGCGCGTCGTGACTTCGGCGAGCGGCGTCGCCACGCGCGATGTCGCGACCATCTATGCCACTCCCGGCGTGCGCGTGAAGTTCGCGCCCGAGGCTCGCGTTTCCCCGTACTTCGTCGTGGGCGGCGGCTACGCGCTGTACGAACAAAGCCTGCTCACCATCGACGGCCGGCCGAATCCCGCGTCGCGTCTGACGCACAAGGGAGCGGTTATGTTCGGCGGCGGCGTGGACGCGAAGCTGTGGCGATTTATCGGGGTACGCGGCGAGATTCGCGATTTCTACGGGGGCAATCCCTCGTACAACCTGCCGCAATCGGGCGGCCAGCACAACGTGGTCGTGGGCGGCGGATTCGTGCTGCGATTTCGGTAACGCGCTACTCGAAAACCGCGTTTACCGCGCTCGAAGCGCCTTGACGGTTGGTTAACGTCACGCTCACCGCGCCGATTTGCTTCCTCGCGTTCGGGACGTTGAAGGGAATGGTGACGGTGAACCGGCTGCCGAACTGGAACGAGGCGGCGCTTTGAAACCAAGTATTGAACAGCGTGGCGAGGGGAATGATCAACTCGGAAGTCGCGAGGCTGCCGCCGGGCGCCGCCGTGAAGCGGAACGTCCCCTCCGAAATTTCGCGAGTGGGCGAGTAGCCGGTGATCTGCACGTCGAAGCCGGTGGGCGTTTCGACGAGCAGCGCTCGCGTGACCACCGGCGGTGTGCGATCGACGCGGATCGCCCTGACAGGCGCGGGATTCGGGGTGATATCGGAAGTCCCCGATTTCAGAGTCATGCGGATCGAGACGGTACCGGCAACGGTGCCCGTCGCCAAACCGACGTCGGAGGCTTCGCCGAACTGGGCTTGCGTCGCTCCGGCGGCGATCGTGAAGTCCACGCGGCGTCCCCCGGTCGCGAACTGCACCGCCGGCTCGTCCCCGCCCGTTTCGGGCGTGAAGGTCAGCGTCAGCGTACCTTGCACGGCGGCGGGATACGGCGACGGGAGGTTGACGGTGAGCGGGATCGTTTGCGCCGGGGCGACGACATCCGGCAGATTGCCGACCGCAATATCCACCACCGTGGGTAAGACGAGCAAATCGAAAATCTGGAGCGCGGACTGCTGGCGGCTATCGGCGAGTTGCACGTTGAACCGGAACGATCCGGCGGCGGCGGGCCGTCCCGAAATCTCGCCGGTGGAGGCGTTGAGGGAAAGGCCGGGCGGCAAGGGGCCCGCCACCGACCAACTATAGGGCGCGGTGCCGCCGGAACCCAGCAGGATCAGCGAGTACGGCGCGTTCGCGAGAACGTTCGGCAGCGGGCTCGTCGTCGTAATCGCGAGCGGAATCACGGATCGAAGATTCAAACTGCGGGTGACGGTGCGGTTGGCGCTATCGGTAACCGTCACCGACAACGCGACGTTCGCGGGCAGCGTCGCCGTTCCGCTTACGCGTCCGGTGGCGGCGTCGAGCGTTAAGCCTTCGGGCAGCGCCCCCGCCGTCAAGGACCAGGTGTAGGGTGGCGAACCGCCGGTGGCGGCTAGCAGTTGCGAGTAGGCCGCGCCCACGACCGCATCGGGCAGCGAAGAAGTCGAGATCGCGAGCGTGAAGGGGCCGATGGTGAACGTGGCGGCCGTCGACGCCGCGCCGCCCGGATTTTGGACGGTAACGCTCGCCGTGCCCTGGGAAGCGACGAGGCTTGCGGGCACCGGCGCGCTTAACTGTGTGGCGCTTACAAAGGCCGTGGGCAGGACGGTTCCATTCCACAACACGAAGCTGCCGGGAAGGAAGTTGCTTCCGGTTACGGTCAGGTTGAACCCAAGCGCGCCCGCGCCGACGGTGCCCGGCGTAATGCCGGCGATCGCCGGACCGTTCACGTTGAAGCGAATCGTGTTCGAAGCGCCGGAGCCCGGGTTCTGGGCGACCACGTTGACGGGACCCGCCGACACGATCAGCGATTGATCGACCAACGCGGCCAACTGCGTCGCGTTGACGAAAATCGTGGGCAGCGCCGCGCCGCCCCATTGCACCGTCGCGCCGGGGACGAAGCCCGAACCGGCGACGGTCAACTGGAACGATCCCGCGCCCGCGATCCCGGAAGCGGGAGCGAGGCTGGCGACCACGGGCGCGCTGGGAGTATTCACCGAAAACGTCAGCGGCATCGACGCGGACCCGCCCGGACTCTGCACGACGATCGTCACCACGCCCGCGTTCGCTACCAGCGGCGCGGGCACTTGCGCGGACAACTGGCTCGCGCCGAGGAAACTGGTGGCGAGCGAGGTTCCATTCCAAACGACGGTCGCGCCGGGGACGAAGTTGTTTCCGGCGACGGTGAGCGTGAACGCTCCGGAACCCGCCACCGCCGAAGACGGACTCAGGCCGGTAAGCGCGGGTCCGGTGACGGTGAAGGTAATGGGGTTCGAAAGAATGCCGCCCGCCGCCAGCACGGAGACGTTCGCCGTTCCGGCCGTCGCCACCAACGCCGCCGCGACCTGCGCCGAGAGCTGCGTGGCGCTTACGAACGTGGTGGGCAATTGCGCTCCGTTCCAGAGCACCGCGTCGCCCGCGCGGAAGTTGCTTCCCGCGACGATGAGGGTGAAGGCCGCAGATCCCGAAGCGGTAGATGCGGGCGCGAGACCCGCCACCGCCGGGGCCGATCCGATGGAAAACGGCTGCGGATTCGAAGCCGCTCCGCCGGGGTTCTGCACCGTGACATTCACCGCTCCGGGAGCGGCGATCAAGCTGGAAGGTACGGGCGCGGTCAGCTGAGTCGGCGAAAGGAATGTGGTGCTCAGAGCCGAACCGCCCCAGAAGATTTGCGCACCGGGCAGGAAGTTCGCGCCGCCGACGGTGAGCGTAAAGCTTGGAGCGCCCGCGAGCGCGGAGGCGGGGCTAAGCAGCACTAGCGAAGGTCCGCCGACCGTGAACGTGAGCGCGTTCGAAAGCCCGACCGAGTTGCGGACGGCGACGCTAAACGCGCCGGGCGCGGCCAGCAAACCGGCGGGCACGGTGGCCGACGCGGACGTCGCGCTCGCCACCACGGTGGGAAGGTCGGCCCCCTGCCAGACGATCGTCGAGCCGGATTGGAAGTTCGTCCCGGTCGCCGTTAACGTAAACGCCGACGATCCGGCGGGCGCGCTCGAAGAGCTAATCGACGCGAGAATCGGAACCGCGCCCGTGACGTCGAAGGTGACGGAATTCGAAACCGTACCGCCGGGGTTTTGCACGGTAATGAAGGCGCGCAGCGGCGACGCCGTGAGCGCGGCGGGGACCAGCGCCGTCAGTTCGGTGGCGGAAACGAATCCGGTGGTGAGCGCTTGAGGGCCGCTACCGGAATTCCACTGGACCACCGAGCCGTTGACATAATTGGTGCCGCGCACGGTAATCGAAAACGTTCCTAGGCCCGCCTGCCGTGCGTCGGGCGCGACACCGGCCGTCGCCGTAATGGTGGGCGTCGTTCCGGCGGCGGTGAGAATTCGGAAAACGGCCGCGTTCGAAGTCGCCCCGCCCGGATTGACCACCGCGACGAACGCCACGCCCGCCGACGCGATCAGCCCCTGCGGCACGAGGACGAGCATTTCCGTCGCCGAAACAAAACCGCCCGTTAACGTTTGGATGCCCGTACCCGTATTCCACTGGATCGTGGCTCCGCGCTGAAAACCCGTTCCGAGGATCCGCATATCGAACGCGGGTCCGCCGGAGGTGGCGGTGGCGGGCGTGAGACCGGTGTCGGCGGCGATCGTCGGCGGGCTGCCCACCACGGACTCCGTGCGGAACGTCACGGCGTTCGAACTCGCGCCGCCGGGATTCAGGACCGTGATGAACGCCTCGCCGGGCGTGGCGATCAGCGTGTTCGGCACGATGGCGGTTAGCTGCGTGGCGCTCTGAAAACCGGTGGCGAGCGATTGCACGCCCGCGCCCGCGTTCCACTGCACCACCGATCCGGCCGCGAAGCCGGTACCCGTGACACGGAGCGAAAACGTCGATCCGCCCGCCACGGCGCTCACGGGATCGAGGCCGCCCGCGGTGATTGTCGGCGGAGTTTGCCCGGCCGGCGGATCGATGGTGAAGGTGGTGCTGTTCGACGTCAGGCCGCCCGGATTCTGGACCGTGATCAGAGCCGCCCCCGCATTGTTCACCAGCGCGGCGGGGACCAGCGCGGTGAGCCGCGTGGGGTTGACGAAGCCGGTCGCCAAGTCCTGCGGTCCCGAGCCCGCGTTCCAGCGGACGATCGCTCCATTGGCGAAATCGGAACCGTTGATGTCGATCTGCGTCGCGCCGGACCCCGCGGTAACCGAGGTGGTCGAAAGCGACGTAATCACCGGTACGGTTCCGGAAACGCTCGAAATGGCGAAACTCACCGAGTTGGACGCCGCGCCGCCGGGATTCACGACCGTCACGAGCGCCGCGCCCGGAACGGCGATCAGCGCGGCCGGTACCAGCGCCGTTAGCTGCGTCGCCGAGTTCACTCCGGTGGTGAGCGGTTGCGGCCCGCCGCCCGCGTTCCAGGTAACGATCGAGCCGGTCTGGAAATTCGTTCCGGCGACGGCCAACTCGAAGCCCGCGCTTCCGGCGGTGATCGTCGTCGGCGTCAGCCCACCGGTATTGATCGTCGGGGTGACGCTGGGAGTAATCGCGAAACTCAGCGAGTTCGAGACTACGCCGCCTGGATTGACCGCCGAGATCAGCGCGGTACCGGTGGAGGTCACCAGGCTTGCCGGAACGATCGCCGTGACTTGCGTGGGCGAAACGAAGCCCGTGGCGAGCGGTGTCGGCGTCCCACCGGCGTCCCAGCGTAGAAACGTGCCGACGACGAAACCGGAGCCGTTGGCTTCGAACGTGAAGCTCGAACTCGCTACCGGGATCGAAGTGCGGGAGAGCGTCGATAACGACGGGCCGGTCAATCCGGCGACGGAGAACGGCAGCGAGTTCGAGACTTGGCCGGTGGGCGAGACCACCGAGACGAACGCCGTCCCGGCGGCGACGACCGCCTCGGGTGGAACGACGGCGGTCAGGCGGCCGGAATCGATAAAGCCGGTGGTGAGCGTGAGCGGCGCCAAGGTTCCAAACGTCCAGCGCACGGTGGAGCCGCTCGCGAAGTTCGACCCGTTGATCGTTAGGTTGAACGCGGGCGCGCCTACGGCGACGGAAGTGGGCGCGATGGAGGAAATGTTCGGCGCGGCGGCCGCGTTGATCGAGAAGGTCTGCGCGTTCGACAGCAGCCCGCCGGGATTCGACACGCGAATGTCCGCCGTTCCGGCCGCGGCGAGCAATATCGAGGGCACGACGGCGGACAAACTGGTGGGCGAGGAAAACGTTGTGGCCAAGGCGGTGGTGGCCGACGAGGCGATCCATTGCACGACCGCACCATTGACGAAATTCGTTCCGGCGACGTTGATCGTCGTCGTTGGGGCTCCCACCGTGGCGCTGCCGGGCGACACGCCGCCGGGATTGATGGTGGGTACCGCCCCGACGGAGAGAGGAAAGTCGCTCGACCTTCCACCGGTGGCGTTGGTGACGCTCAGCACGGCTACGCCGCTTGCGGCGAGCAGGCTCGCCGGTACGAGGGCGGTGAGTTGGGAAGAGTTCGTGTAGCCGGTGGAGAGCGTGGTGGTGCTTCCGGCGGCGGTCCAGGTAACGGTGCTGGTGGGCAGGAAATCGGAGCCGGTAACGGTCACCGCCGTCGTCGGCGAACCGGCGGGGATCGTCGAAGGCGAGATGGCCGCGATTGACGGCCCCGAAACGGTGAACAGAATCGTGGCCGATTGGACCGTCGCGAACGAGGTACAGCCGGAGTTCGTAGCGGCGTTGATCCGAAAAAACATCGGGACGGTTCGCGCGACGGTGAGCGAAGTCCCCGGGATGGTCACGGCCAAGGCGCTGGTGGCGGCGTCCACGGCGAATAGGGTCGTGAGCGGTTCGCCGTCGAAAAAGAACGTCAGCGAGTTTTGGAGGCAGAAGTGGGGAACGGTGGTGATGTAGCCCGCGGAGATTCCAAACGACGTATTCCGCGCGTTCACCGAGGGCGGGGTGGCGTACGAGAAAAAGACGCTCTGCGCGGAAAGAGAACTAGTGAAGAGGAGCGTCGCCCAAAACCATCGTCCGGCCCGCATCGATCCCTACCGCGGCGTTCCGACCGTGGGAATGCCGGGGCTGATCGTCGCCGGTTGGGTGCGCAGCGTCCGGTAGGCGAAGAAGCCCCCAACGCCCGCCGCGGCGGCCACCGCCACCCATACCCACACCTTCTTGTTCACCGCCGGTTTGGCGAGGCGCGGAGAACTCGCCGAGGGCACGAACGTCGATTGCGAGGACTGCGCCGAACTCACGTTGGTCTGCGTGACGATGGCCGAAGCCGTTTGCGAAAACAACGAAGCGGACACGTTGACGCGCATCAGGCCGACGCCGTTATTGAACGAAACGCGGCGCGACGCGGCGAGTCCCTTGTCGTCGGTAAAGACGGTCAGCGCTCGGCTGCCGTCGGGGAAGAGTCCGCTGGGACCTTCCGCCGGAAGCGTGAACGTCACCGCGACGCCCGAAAGCGGATTCTTGTTTTCGTCTTCCACCAGCACCGTGATTCCGCGGTTCATGCCGGAGCGCAGGTTGTTGATGGCGCCTTCGCCTTCGATCGCGACAATACGAAACGGAGGCCGGCTATCGAGTTGTTGAGCGCCCGCGGGCGAGGCCAAAACAAAGGCCAAAAACGCGGCGAAAATCGAACGAACGGTGGCTGGAACGGCGGTGCGGAAGCTCATAGGACCCAGCGTGCCCCTGAAGGCTACCACAGCGGCGGGGGCGGTTCAAGATCGCCGCCCGATCCGTGCGCTGGGGTACAATTTGGTTCCGTGCCGCGCGCCACCGCCCTATGTCTGTTGGCTTCTCTATGCGTTCCGGCGGCTTGCGGAGTGCGGCGCGCCGTCGGGTTGGCGAAAGCTCCGGCCCTTTCTCTGCAAGTGAACGTCACCGCGAGGGCCAACGGAAACGCGCCCGTCGCCGTCGATTTGGTGTCCACCACCGACAAGAAGATCCTGGCGGAATTATCGAAACTTTCGTCCAAGGATTGGTTCGACCGGCGTCGTCAATTTCAGCGCGATTTTCCCGAAAAGGTTTCTATCGCCTCGTGGGAATGGGTGCCCGGCCAGCAAGTGGAACCGATCGCCATCTCCCTGGCGCCGAAATCGCGAGGCGCTTTCGTCTTCGCCCAGTACCGGACGCCGGGCGATCATCGCGCGATGCTGGATATCGCCGGCCCGGCGCTGGTCACGCTCGGGGAAGACGACTTTACGGTGCAAGCCTTGCGATAAGCTCGGGTGAATTTCGATGGAATGGCGACCAGACGGCTTAGGGGCGAACGAGATTCCGGACGCGGTGCAATGGCACGAGGGCATGCTGCTAACGCCGCAGCATTTCCAGGTCGCCGACGCGCGGCTTGAGGCGCTGGCTCAGTACGGCGGCCTTTTGGCGTCGCCGTACGCGTGGGGTTTGCGGCGGCTGAAGCTCGATTCGCGGCTGCTGCCCTCGGGGACCTTTCGCGTGCTCGAACTCGAAGCCGTCCTGCCGGACGGCACGGTGGCCTCGCGATCGCCGGGCGAGCCCGAGGAATTGTCGGCCGATCTTTCGGCGCTGGCCGACCGGGCGCGCCAAGGCCCGGTTGCGGTGTATTTGGCTCTGCCCGCGCGCACGGAGACCGGCGTCAAAGGGACGCTGGCGCGCTATCGAGGAGCGCCGGGCGAAGGCGTCGCCGACGAGAACACGGGCGACGCCGGATTTCCGATGCCGCGCAAGCGGTTGGCGCTCGAACTGCTGGCGGGAGACGCACCCCCGGCGAAGTACGTGAGCTTTCCGTTAGCGCATCTGAAGTTCGAGAACGAATCGTTCGCGCTGGGCGATTACGTTCCGCCATGCGTCGCGGTGGGGCGCGGGTCGGATTTGGCCGAGATCGCCGGGCACGTCGTGAAGCGGCTGCGCGCGAAAGCGATCTACGTCGCCGAGCAAATGCGCGCGCCGGGAGCGGCGATGGCGGCCGGTCTCGAAGCCGAGAATCGCGCCCGTTTGCAGGCGATCGCCTCCGGCCTGCCGCTTCTCGAAGCGCTGCTCCAAAGCGGCTTGGCGCATCCCTTCGCGCTGTATACGGCGCTGTGCCAGACGGCGGGATCGCTGGCCGCGATCGGAACTTCGTTGCTGCCGCCGGTGTTCGCCGGATACGACCACCGCGACGCCCGCCGGTCCTTCGAGGAAGTCGCCGCGTTTTGCTTGCGGGCGCTCGACGAAGGCGTACCGGAGAACTACCGGGCGCACGTGTTCGATTACCGCGACGGCGTTTTTTCGCTTCCTATCGACGGAGAGTGGTTGGGGCGGAAACTCGTGCTCGGGATGCGCGCGGCCACGGGTGTCGCCGAAAAGGATCTGCAGAACTGGGGCGAGAACTGCCTGATCGGCTCGTCGAGCGTCTCCGCCTCGTTGCGCGACCGCCGCATTTTGGGCGCGGCTCGCCGCTTCGTCGAATCGGACGAAGACCTCGTTCCCAGCCGCGGCGTGCTGCTGTTCGCGCTGCGCCCCGATCCCGAATTCGTCCGCGCCGGAGAACCGCTGGAGATTCTGAACATCGGCGAAAAGGCCGCCGCCGCGCAGCCCCTGCAAATCGCACTGTACGTGAGAAGCCGGAGTTCATGAATCTCCCCCGCTACCACAACTCGTATCTACTGAACCAGTTCCGGGAGTTCTACCGCCAGTTGGCCCAACTGAAAAAGCTGGTGGAGGTAGGGGGAGGCGTCGCGGAGGCGGGCGCCTTCGACCGGCCCGCGCCGGTCGACCCGGCGGCCGGCGTGTTTAATCAACTGCTCGCCGTTCTCGAATCGCAGGCCATCGAGGCGGGGCGCGCGGGCGGCGCTTTCGGCTACGAGGTGTATCGCGAGGCGCAGTACGTCATGGCCGTGCTGGCCGACGAGATTTTTCTGCATCTCAACTGGGAAGGGCGGCGTTCGTGGCAACTGCTCGAATCGCGGTTGTTTCAGTCGCACTTCGCCGGAGAGGCGGTTTTCCAACGCATCGACGCCTTGTTGAAGCGGCGCGATCCGTTTTACGTCGATCTGGCCTCGGTGTACTTCATGGCGTTGTCGTTGGGATTCGAGGGGAAGTTCCGGGGCACGACCGAACGGTCCGCGCTCGAGGAATACCGCCGCCGCCTCTACAACATGATTTACCGGCGCAATCCGGAAGTCTTCGTGTCGGAGGCGCCGTTGTTCCCGCAGGCCTACCATCACACCATCGCGGGCGGTAAGGGTTACAAGCTGCCCGATCCGCGAAGCTGGCTCGCCTTGGCGGCGGCGGTGGTGGTGGTGTGGCTGGGCGTCTCCCATCTGTTGTGGTCGGGATTGAACGACCAAGTGTCCTGCCTGATTTGCCGCGCCCTGGGCGGCAACTGCGTGTGCGACGTGCGCCCGGTGAAGCAATGACTCCCGAGACGCTAGCGGGAATCGCCGCCAACTGGCCGCAGATTCTGGGCGCGCTGCTGCTGCTCGCCGGACTGGTGATCTTGATCGTTTGGCTGGGCGTGCGGGAGTCGCGTCCCGCGAGCGTCGTCGTCGGCGCCGAATCGAAAGAGCCGCCGCCCGCCGAAAAGCCGCGCTCCCGGTGGGCGGGCTGGATGTCGAGACCGAAGGAATCCGCGGGCCTGCGGCAGTCGTTCTCGACCGCCACGAAGTTTCTCCGCGCCAGCGTCGCCGGGCGCGACTACCGGTACGACATTCCCTGGTTCGTGCTGGTGGGCGGCAAGGGCTCCGGCAAAACCACGCTGCTCGAAAGCGTCGGCAGCGGCGTCAACTACGGCGAGCACGGCCCTCCGGGCGAAGGCGTCGAATGGCGGTTCTTCGATCAAGGCATCGTGCTGGGGATCGAAACGCGCCTGTTCGCCGACGATTTATCGCCGGACGGCGGCGCGAGCGGTTGGCGGCAGGTGCTGCGGCAACTCGAAAAACACCGGCCCCGCCGTCCCGCCGACGGCATCGTCCTCACCATTCCCGCCACGACCTTAGCGGGCCCGGAGAAGCTCGACGAGGCGCGGTTGTCCGCCGCGGCGGCAGTCGCCGGGGACCGATTGTCGGAGGCGCAGCGCGCGCTCGGAATCAGCTTTCCCGTGTATCTGATCGTGACGCGGCTCGACGAGGTGGCGGGCTTCCGTAGCTTCTTCCGCGAGTTGCCCTCCGCGCGGCGCGATTCGATGTTCGGCTGGTCGAGCCCCTACCAAATCGAGAGCGCGTTCGCGCCGACTTGGGTGGACGAGGCCTTTAACGCGGTCTCCGAAGACTTGCAGCGGTTGCAAAGCGAGATTTTCGTCGAGCGGGGGCAGGTAGCGAACCCCGACGAAGTGTTCCTGTTCCCGGAAGAGTTCAACGGGTTGCGCGAGCCGCTGCGGCAATATCTGGCGCGGCTCTTCCGCGACACGGTGTATCGCGAGCCGTTCCGGTTTCGCGGCGTCTATTTCACGGGAGATCTCGAAGGCTCCGCGGGCTCCGTTTCTCCCGCCGCGGCCCCGCCGCCTCCCACGCCCGAGGACGAGGAGGACGCCTACTTCCTGTCGACGTACCGGCCGGCGCCCGCCGTCGCGCCGGAGCCCGCCGCCCCCGCTCGCCGATCCGAACCGCAACGCACGCCCGTTTTCCTCGCCGATCTTTTCGAACGCAAAATTTTCCCCGAAAGCGGAATCGCGCGTCCGCTCGGCGCCGTTTTCTTTTCCCGCAATCGAACGGTGATCGTCATCCAGGTCTGCTCGGTGTTGCTGGCGGCGGGATTGGCGTGGGGAACGTGGTCGGCGTACCGGCGGCTCGAAGAGGAACGCGACCGCGCGGTGATCCCGATGCTCACCCAGGTGCTCGCGCTGCCCGAGGCCAAGGAAGAGAACCGCCACTTGATCCTCGACTTCATGGAAGAGGCGGGTTCGGCGAACTTCCGTTCGCCGATGCTGCCTACTTCGCTGTTGAGTTCGAGCGACGCGAAAATCGCCGACGTAATGACTTCGGCTCTCGACCGATACGTGATGACCAACCTCGCCACCGGGCTCCGCAAGCAGACGATTCGCACCTTGCGCGTCCCGGCGGAAGCGCCCGCCGATCCGGTCGCCAACGCCGATCGGCCCTTAACCATCGAGGGCAATCCGGCTTACCTGCGCCTTTTTCGGTTCGTCAACGATCTGCGCGCGCTCGACCGCAACGCGAGGACTTACGAGCAGCTTCGGCAGCCGGGGGCGACGGGCAACGTCGAGCATATTCGCGATCTGGTCCAGTTCCTCTACGGGTCCTCGCTCGGAGAGTTCTCGCTCAACGGGCACTTCGCCCGGGCGCTCGACCGCGCCGTCGGGCCGCCGTTTCAAGTCAACGTCCAGGACCGGGAGCAGTCCACCGAGATCGCGCGCGTTTCGATCGCGTCGCTGTTCGGGGAATGGTACGACTCGAACGTCCTGCTGACGGACGCGGCGAGGCTGCGGCAACTGATCGCCAAAATCGACCAACAGCGCGGCATCCGCGTGGACGACCTGGGAGAACTGCAGGGCGCCTTCAAGCAACTCGAAAGCCACTTGAATACGCCGGGTTTGCGAGCCGCGACCGCGCCGAAATTCGAGTTGCCGGTCTCGCTGCGCGCGCTGGTCGTCGACGCGATCGAGAAGGAAAACAATCCGTTCCTGGGGCGGGAATTGCTGGGGTATCTCGGGCAGTTGGGCGAAGGCAAGGCGCTGCAACTGCGGGCGGCGCTCGCGGCGGAATCGACGCCGTTGACCGGTCCGCTGCTCGAAGTCGGAGATACCGTGACTCTTTCGTCTTCGGCGGGAGTCTTCAAACTCGGCCTCGAAAATCTGATCAACCTGCGGTTCATGAGTTCCGGGCAAGGGCGCGCCATTCGCACGACGATTCCCGCGGGGACGCGCTTGTTATGGCGACGCGAGCCGCTGGTGGAAGCGCTGCGCCTCTACGACGTCTACACGAGGTTCACGGAGGAGGGTTTGAGCGACGCGACGCCGCGCCTCCGGTCGTCGTTCTCGCGAGTGGCGCTCGACCGGCTGAGCGCGAATCTGCAGGACCTCGTCTATCAGGCCCAGGACCTACAACCCCGCCGCGTCGTGCAAGAGGCGAACGCCGACGATCTGCAACTGGAGATTCAGGCCTTCCGCGACTCCTCGGACGCGATCAATCAACTCGCCGGACGCTTTCGCGACGCGGGGCTGATCGATTCCCAGAACCGCTTGATCGCCATCGTCCGGTTGCAGGCGCAGCAAACGCTGCGCGCGCTCGACGAGCGTTTGGCGGGAGAGGATCCGTACGCGTCGCGCGACCGCTCGTTCGGCTGGTGGGACGGGTCCGCGCCGGTGTCTCTGCCGGCGTTCGAGGTGCGCAATCCCGGCGAACTCGTCGAGTATCTGGCGGCGCAGCGCGACCGCATCAAGCTCCTCGCCCAGCAAGCGGAGCCATTCGTGCGCTTCCTCGACGCTTGGGTGCCGCAGCGGACGGAAGCCGAAGCGCGCGCCGCGAGCCGGTGGCAAACGATCCTCTCCGATTTCCGGCAATACGACGGTAAGCGCCCGGGAGCGTCGCTCGCGCTGCTCGAGAAGTTCGTGGTCGAAGATATGGACAAGGTACGCCCGGAAGGCGGTTGCGCGAGCGGCGAAACGACCGAGTCGCGCGAGAGCCGCGCCGACTACTTCGTGCAAATACGGAACGAACTGCGCAAGGGGCTCGCCGAACGCTGCGAGATTCTGGCCGCCGACGCGGTTTATCGCGCCTACGCCAACATCGCCGGGCTGTTTAATCGCACGCTGGCCGGATTGTTCCCTTTCGCGCCGGTTTCCGCCGAGAGGACCCAACTCGAAGCCGCGCCGGAGGCTCTCGCCGAGTTCTATCGTGTGTTCGACCGCGACGCGAAAGCCGCGCGCGCGACGTTGCAGGGCAACCGCCGGTTGAGCGGGTCGAGCGCCGGAGCGCTCGAATTTCTCGACCGCATGGAGCAGTTGCGGCCGCTGGTGGTTTCCGGCGCGCCCGACGCGGAGAAGGAGCCGCCGCTCTCGCTCGACTTCACGCCGCGCTTCCGCGTCAACCGCGAAGCCGAGCAAGGCGCGAATCAGATCATCGAATGGACGCTGCAAGTAGGCGGGCAGATCTTTCGTCTGGGCGAGCCCGATCATCCGGGCCGCTGGCGTCCGGGCGGTCCGGTCCGGTTGTATTTGCGCTGGGCGAAGGATTCGTTATCCCTGCCGCTGGCCGACCCGCGCCAGCCCGACCTGCGGCTGCGCGACCGCGCGGTGTTTTTCGAGGAGACCGGGCGATGGTCGCTGCTCGCCTTTCTCAAGCGGCACGAAGCGCCCGCGTCGGAGGTCGTGCGTCCGGGCGAAACCAAACCGTATGTACTAAAGTTCCGCGTCCGTACCGGCCCCGATCCGCGTTGGGCGCAGCCGCAGGGCGGCGATCCCGCGGAGGCGGCGGTGTTTCTGCAAATCGGCGTCGCGCCGCCCGGCGGCAAGAACGCGATCCTGCTGCCCACTTTTCCCACGGTGGCCCCGACGCTCGACCGTCCGGCGCGATGACGACCATGGAAGCGCTTGTATGAGCCCATTTCCCTATCCGCTCGAAAAACTGTTGCGGCCCGTCTCCGCCGAATCGCCCGCCGGGGACTTTCTCCGGTACGAAGGTACCTACGACCGGATTCGCGAGGCCGCGCGCTCCGACGATCCTACGCTCACCCAAGGCGTTTGGAAAACCGCGCTTAAGAAAGCCGAGTGGCGCGAAGTGGAGCGCTTGTGCCTCGAAGCGATCGAGACCCGCACGAAGGATCTGCAGATCGCCGCTTGGCTGACGGAAGCCTGGGTGAACCTCTACCAGTTCGCCGGCCTTCGCGAAGGTTTGCGTCTCATGACCTCGCTGACCGACAAGTTTTGGGAGACCGCCTATCCGCCCCTGGAGGACGGGGATTTCGAGTATCGGTTCAGCCCGTTCGTTTGGCTTAACGAAAAGTTGACGACGTCGCTGAGGCTTTTGCCGCTCGCCGCTCCCGTGGGCGAGGAGGGGGCGGTTCCGCATTCCTGGGCGGACCGGGAAACCGCCCACCGTCCGCAGAGCGCGAACCGGGATAAGAACGCCGCGGCCGCGACGCGCGAATCCATCCAGCGCGGCGAAACGTTGACGCCGGACGCTTATTTCGAACGCTTGGCCGAGGATGTCCGGTCGGCTCAACGGGCTTGCCGCGATCTGAACGCGACGCTCGACGCGCGGGGGCGCGCGGCGGCGCCGAGTCTTTCGCAACTCAACAATCTTCTCGAGGAAATTGGGGTATACCTCCGGACGCTTTTGGTCGAAAGAGGAGTGGGCGGGGTCGAAAAGCAATCCGACCGGCCTTCCGTCGCCGCGCCGCCCGAGGATGCGCCCGCCGGGGATGCTATGCTAACGCCGCCGGAGATGACCGAGCCCGCCCGAATTCCCGGAACCATCCGCACGCGCGAGGACGCGTACCGGCAATTGGCCGAAGCCGCCGATTTTCTCGCCCGAATCGAGCCGCATAGTCCCACCCCGTACTTGGTGCGCCGGGCGGTGGCCTGGGGCGGTAAAAAATTCGAAGACCTAATCCCCGAATTAGTCCAGAACAATCAGGAGATCGAGGAAATTTTCCAACTTTTGCGCATTGAAAGAGATTCGCGCGAATGAGTATTTTTCCGTCTTGCGGCAACGCCCGACGCATAGTAGTATTTCGATACCCGTCCCGTTAGGAGACCCTTCGCATGCCAGAAAGTACCCAACATAAGCTCAGCCGCGTGCGCCCGCCGCGCGTGCAAATCACTTACGACGTCCAGATCGGCAACGCCATCCAGAAGAAGGAGTTACCGTTTGTCGTGGGCGTCATGGCCGACCTTTCGGGGAAGCCCGTTAACCCGCTTCCCCGGCTGAAGGACCGGAAATTCGTCGAAATCGACCGCGATAATTTCGACGAAGTCATGGCCTCGATTTCGCCTCGCGCCGCCATCCGGGTGGACAACAAAGTGTCGAAGGAAGGGGGCTTCGTCAACGCGGAATTGAATTTCAAGAGCATGACGGATTTCGAGCCGCTCGCCATCGTCGAGCAAGTGCCGCCGCTCAAAAAATTGTTCGACGCCCGCACGCGCCTGAACGATCTGCTGGCGAAGCTCGACGGAAACGATCAACTGGATTCGCTGCTGCAGGAAGTGGTCGGCAATACCGACGCGCTGAAGGAACTGAAGACCTCGACGGAGACCGCCAATGCCTGAAGAACTTCCCCAAACCCCGCAAACGGAAACCGTCGTCGCCGTTAACGGCGCGCCGAAGTCGATGCTCGACCGGATTTTGCTCGATGGCAAATTGGCCCGGGACGAGCAGCAGAAGGCGCTCGCCAAGGATCTCGTCGGAGAGTTCGTCGGCCAAGTGCTCGACGAAGGCATGCAGGTGGGCGCGGACACCGTCGCGTCGATCAAAACGCGAATCGCGCAGATCGACGCATTGATCGGCGCGCAGTTGAACGCCATCCTTCACCATCCCGATGTGCAATCGCTCGAGGCGGCCTGGCGCGGCCTGCACTATTTGGTGTCGAACACCGAAACCGGCGCGTCGATGAAGATCCGCCTGCTCAACGTCAAAAAACAGGAGTTGGCTACCGACCTCGAACGCGCCACCGAGTTCGACCAAAGCACGCTGTTCAAAAAGATTTACGAGGAAGAGTACGGCACCTACGGCGGCAATCCGTACAGTCTACTGATCGGCGACTACGAGTGGGGCCGGAGCCAGCAGGACATTGCGACCCTCGAAAAGATTTCGAACGTCGCGGCGGCGGCGCACGCCCCGTTCGTTTCGGCGGCGAGCGCCAAGCTGTTCGACTGGGACAGCTTTACGGAGATGATGGGCCCGCGCGATCTTTCGAAGGGCTTCGAAGCTTCGGAACTCACCAAATGGCAGAGCTTCCGGGCGAGCGAGGATTCCCGCTACGTGGCTCTGGTACTGCCGCACATTCTCATGCGGCCCACCTACGGTCCCGATAAACCGGTGGACGGTCTCGATTTCGTCGAGGACGTGGACGGCAAGGATCACTCGAAGTATCTGTGGGGCAACGCGGCCTACGCGCTTGGCGCCCGGATCACGGACGCTTTCGCCAAGCACCGTTGGACGGCGGCGATTCGCGGTGTCGAAGGCGGCGGGTTGGTCGAGGGTCTGCCCACGCACACGTTCCGCACCGACGACGGCGACAAAGCGATGAAGTGCCCCACCGAGATCGCCATCACCGATCGGCGGGAGAAGGAATTGAACGATCTGGGCTTTATCGCTCTCTGCCACTGTAAGGGGAAGGATTACGCGGCCTTCTTCGGCGGGCAGACCACCAACAAGCCCAAGCTCTACAACACCAACGACGCCAACGCGAACGCGCGGATTTCGGCGATGCTGCCCTATATCCTGGCGTCCTCGCGCTTCGCGCATTACCTCAAGGTGATCATGCGCGACAAGATCGGCAGTTTCGCCAGCCGGGACAACGTCCAGACGTTCCTGAATACGTGGATCTCGGATTACATCCTGCTCGACGACACGGCGCCGCAGGCGGTGAAGGCCAACTTCCCGCTGCGCGACGGCCGAGTCGAGGTGACGGAGGTGGCGGGCAAGCCGGGAGCCTACAAGGCGGTGGTCTATCTGAAGCCGCACTTCCAGCTCGAAGAACTCACGGTCTCGTTGCGATTGGTGGCCGATCTCCCGGCCGCCGCCGCATAGGACGCCTTCGTCGATAAACGCACAAGGAGAATCGCATGAATATCTATCTCGACCTAGGCAAAGACATCCCGGGCGAATGCACGATCGAAGGCTTTAAGGATCAGATCGTCCTCGAGTCGTTCAGCTTTGGCGTCAGCAACAACGGCTCGACCGACCCCTCGAACGGAACCCGCACGCTCGGAAAAGGCAGCATCTCCGGCGTCAACGTCGGAAAGCAGTTCGATCTGGCTTCCGCGAAGATGATGCAATATTGTATGACCTCGACGGTCATCCCGAAGGCCGTCATCACGGTCGGGCAGGAAGTGAACAAGGCGTTCGAGAAGCTTTTGGAAGTGGTTCTCGAAAACTGCTACGTCCAGTTCAACTCGACCAGCGTGACGGGCGGCGAAGGATCTCGTCCGCACGACGGTTTCGCGCTCGATTTCTCCAAGATCACGGTCACTTACAAACCGCAGGTGGTCAAGGGCGAAAAGAAGGGCCAGAACCAGTTCATCTGGGATTTGGCCACCAACGTCGACAAGTAACGGCGATCCATGGAGCCCCGGACGATTCGCGGCGCGCGGAATTGTCTTTTCGACCGAATCGCGAGTTCCGAATCGCCGGGGCGGATCCTTGATCGCGCTTCTCTGGAGCGCTCTGCGGTGGCGTCCGTAGCGGCGCTGCTCAATACCCGTTGTCACACCCATAAGCTCGGCGAAGAACCGCCGGGCGGCCCGGACGATTACGGGATTCCCGATTTTTCGAGCGTGAGCGCGGCGAGCGAGTCGTCGCGCGCGCTTCTGGCGGCGGTGATCGCCAAGAAAATCGCCCGCTTCGAGCCGCGGCTCGTCAACGCCTCCGTGACGCTTGATCGCGACCCCGTAAATCCCGGCCGGTTGCGCGGCGCGGTCCGCGCCCATCTCGCCGATTTCCCGATGTCCGAGCCGGTGACGTTCGAGTTAGCGGGATCGGCCCAGGGAGTGACCCTCGCGTGACGAACGAGAGCGGATCGGGCGGCCTGCTTCGCTACTACCTGGACGAAATGGCGTATTTGCGGCGCATGGGCGGTGCGTTCGCGCGCCGCTACCCGAAGGTCGCCGAGCGCCTGCAACTGTCGGGCGAGCAAAGCGCGGACCCGCAGGTGGAGCGGACGATCGAGTCGTTCGCGCTGCTCACGGCCCGGCTGGAACACCAACTCGACGCCGAGTTTCCGGAAATCACGACCGCCCTGCTCGGCGTTCTCCATCCGCAACTGGTGGACCCCGTTCCGCCGATGGCGATCGCCCGCTTCGATCCCGATCCGGCGCAAGGGAAGATCACGGCGGGGTTCCGGGTACCGCGTGGCGCGAGGCTATTCGCCCGGGCGGATTCGGGGCTCACCTGCCGGTTCCGCACATGCTACCCGGTTACCGTGTGGCCGTTGTCCGTGGCGGAAGCGGCGATCGAGTCTCCGAACCGGTACGATTTTCTCGACCGGGAGACGCGCGTCGCGAGCCTGCTGCGCCTCCGGCTATCGGTGGCCGGGGCCGACGCCTCGGAACTGGAACTCGACCGGTTGCGCGTCCACTTGTCCACCGAACCGGCCACGGCGGCGGAGATTTACGAAAGTTTGTTCGCGCACCTGCTGGGCGTCGTCGTCCTGCCGTCCGGGGGCGATTCTCGATGGTTGCCGCCCGACGCCGTCGCACCGGTGGGATTCTCGGGCGACGAAGACGTCCTGCCGCGCCCGCCGCACGCTCATCCCGCCTACGGCCTTTTGCAGGAGTATTTTCTCTTCCCCGAGAAATTTCATTTCTTCGACGTTTCCGGTTTGCGGGGCCGAATCGCGGGTAGCGCGTTCGATTTGCTCTTTCTGTTGGACCGCCTCCCCAAGGAGCGGGCCCGCGTGGACCGCTCGGCGTTTACGCTCGGGGCGAGCCCCATCGTCAATCTGTTTCCGCGAACCACCGAGCCGATCCGGATCGACCGGCGGCGGCATGAGTACCGGCTGGTGCCGGACCAGCGGCGGGAGCGGACCACGGAAATTCATTCGATCCTTTCGGTGACGTCCACCGCCAATCCCGCCGGTCCTTCCGAAGCGGTGGAGCCGTTTTACGGATTTCGGCACCGCGCGGGCAACGCCGCTCCGCGCCACTTTTGGCACGCCCGACGGCGTCCGGCGGAACGCGAGGATTGGCCCGGCACCGAAACGCTGCTGTCGTTCGTCGATCTCGATTTCGATCCCAGCCTGCCGCCGATGGAGACGGTTTACGCGCACACGCTTTGTACCAACCGGGCGCTGGCGGCGGAGTTGCCCGCCGGGGCGCGTCTCGAAATCGAGGAGTCGGCGCCGCTTAGGATCTCGACGCTCGGCGCTCCCACGGCCGCCGTGTATCCGCCGCTGGGCGGGGCGTCGCTGTGGCGGCTGATCTCGAATCTCTCGCTGAACTCGCTTTCTTTGGGCGGCGAGGACGGCGTCGAGGCGCTACGGTCGATCCTGCGGCTCTACAGCTTCTCCGAGCGTCCGTCGACCTTCCAGCAGATGCAGGGCTTGCGCGCGATGGAGTGCCGCCCCGTGACGCGCCGGGTCGGCCCCGATTCCTGGCGCGGATTTTGCCGGGGGACGGCCGTTGAGTTGACGCTCGACGAATCGCAGTTTGTCGGCGCGAACCCCCTTTTGCTGGGGATGGTCGTCGAGCGGTTCTTGCCGCTCTACGCGTCGATCAATTCGTTCACGGAACTGACGCTGCGCAGCGCGCAGCGGGAGGGCGTCTGGAAGTCCTGGCCGCCCCGCGCGGGAGAGGAGCCGCTGATTTAGTCATGATTTTCGGCGATATTCCTTCGTCCGCGGAGTGGCTCCGCGCCAGCAAATCTTTTTGGGGAGGCGACCGCCGTCTCAAGCCCAAACTCGCCAAGATCGACGATTTGGTGGAGCGCTATCACCGTGTGATGTTCCAGGGCAAGGTGAACATCCTCTTCGAGTTGCGGAACGCCATCGCCGATTGGGCCGCCGACAAAATCGACCGCGACACCCGCAGCGGGCGGTGGGCCGCGATGCGGGCGCTCGAAGCCGTGGTGCTGCGCAAGTTGGCGGCGATGGTCGGTTGGGAAGGCCGGAAGTATACCGGCGCGGTCTGTATCGGCTACCGGCTCGGCATCGGGGCGTATCCGTCGAGCAATCCTTTCAATCGCGCCCACGCCGAGCAACTCGACGTGCAGCGGCGGGTCGAGGGCATGACCGCCGCCATTAAGAAGGCCTACAGCGAGTACTACCAACAGGCGCTCGCCGACGGGCGCGACGCCGACGCCGACCGGGCGAATCTCAAGATCTTCATGGCTCCGGAGTTCTATTTCCGGCCGCGAACCGGCGCCTACGACGGCATGTGGCCGATTCCCGAGATTTTCCAGCGGATGAAAACCGAGACGCGGAAGGAGAAATATCGCGACTGGCTCTTCGTGTTCGGAAGCGCGGTGACCGGTTCGAGATACGAGGTGGCCACCGTCGATCAAGGCCTGATCCTCGACAACTACGCGCTGATTCAGGAAGGGGGCCCGGACGCCGGCGACGACCGCTATGTGCAGAAGGAATTCACTTCGCACATCGATTTCCTCAATCCCACCGGCCTGGGTTATGCCGCCTTCTACGCCGCCAACCAACCGACCACCAGCGTTCGCGGCGTCAACGAGCCTTTGAATTTTCCCACCGGGTCGCGCGCCGCCCGCGCCGCTCCGCTAGCCGTCCCGGTGCCCGCGCAGCGCGTGTCGGAATTGGCGGGGGGCGCGATTTTCACCTTTCACGGGATTCGCTTCGGGCTCGAAGTCTGCCGCGATCACTACATGAAACGCTTGGCCACCAGCCGCGAGGCGGGCAGCATCCAGATTCAACTCGTGCCCGCAGGCGGCATGGATATCGACGACAGCGCCATGGCCAGTATGGTCGGGGGCATCGTCTTCAACGTGGACAGCTCGGGCGCGGGGGAAGTGAATCTCAAGATTCGCCGGGCGGGGCCGTTTCCGCCGCTCGAGAACGACGTCCGGCAAACCGCGCTCCCCGGCAATACGCATGTGCCGCCCGGCCGCTTGCACATCTACGACCCGATTCCGATTCCTTACCCCAACGTACGCAACGACGTCGCCCAACGGCTCCGTGTCGACGCCGCGCGCCTTTAGACCGTAATGAAACACATTTTCGTCGATCCGCCGCAGCCGTCCGATTTCTACCGCGATACCGAAATGGGGGCCTTCCGTTGGGCTCACAAGATGAACGACAAGCACCCTCTGCGCCAGATTCACGACGCGCTGATCGCGTATTGGAATTTGCCGAAGATGCACGTGGCGCGCCGGCACGAGTTGCTGCTCGACGTCGCCGACAAGTGCAACCGGTACGCCGGATCCAAGCCGACGGCGAAGCAAACCTCGCCCAAAATTAAGGCGGTCAAACAATGCGCGTTGAATAGCGTGCTGCGCGTCATGCTGGAGCGGGAGCGGGCCGAGAACCTCGCCAAGGAAATGAAGCGCGCCCCCGAGCCGAACGCCGTTCGCGTCGGCAATCCCCAAAGCCACAGCGTGAAAAACGAGTACGAGCGATTAAACAAACCCGGCGTTCCGGGCGTCAAAGGGGACGTTCTCGTCGATCAGGCCGACTTCTACTTCGATATCAAGCCCGTCGGGGACCCGAACGTCGATTACTACACGATGAAGAAGGTCCTGTCGCACATGAAGAAGTCGGGCAAGCATACCGACGACATCGAGCTGCTGTACATGGACGAGACGACGCGGGGCAAGTACGCGCTTTCGTTCGACAAGCAGGGATACGTACGGTACGTCCACGGCGGCCTATTGCAGACGCGCGGCGGCGTCGACGAGATCATCTACGCCTTCGGCAAGGACCGGGTGATGCATGCGGGTTCGGTGGAGGAAATTCGGTCGTCCACCGGACTGGCCGCGGTTCATCACTCGTCGTTCTACGCCGGGGGCGACGTTTTGTGCGCGGGTACGATCGGAGTGGATTTGACCGGCCATCTGCAATACGTTTCGAACGGCAGCGGACATTACGGACCGCCACCGCCCGCTCTTTACAACTGCCTGGATGTCGTCGCGGCCGATCTGGGCCGGTGGGTGGAGCAAGCCTACGCGCTGGTCTTCGATTTCCGCAATTACTACGGAACGCACAACTATCGCAGCGACCGGCGCGCCAGCCTCTTCATGATCCCCATGGGCGAGTTCCTGCGCATGCGCACCCTGGTCCCCAACGTCGGCGACTTCGCCGTGATTCAAGCGAAGGACCAAAACAAGTACACCTACGACATCCCGCTGCGGGCCTGGAATCGCGGCGCGCGCCTGTTTATGAGCTGATGGCGACCTCCTACGGCTGGCGAGGCGACGCTTCGTTACGCGAGTGGCTCTTCGCCGAGCCTTGGGCGTTCGAGTTCTATCAGGCCGTGCGGCTGCTTGACGCCATGCGTCCTAGCGATGACGCGATGCGCCCCGGCGGCAGTTCCATCGCCTTTCGTTCCGCCGTGTCGCTCGCCTTTCCCGCCTCCGAAGTGCAGGCGATCGAGCCGGGCGAGCCGCCTCGGGTGACGGTGAACTTTATGGGGTTGGCGGGACTGCTCGGTCCGCTGCCTCATCCCGATACGGAACTGGTTCTCGAACGCCTCTGGTATCGCGACGAAGCGCTACGCGACTTCTTCGACATCTTCAACCACCGCCTGATCGAATTGAAGAATCGCATTCGCCGCGCGCATCACGTGTCGCTGACCGCGCGCGCTCCGTACGAGGGCCGGGCGGCGGACTATCTGTTCTCGCTCGTCGGGCTCGGCCACGCTTCCTTGCGCAACCGGCTTCCGGTTCCGGATCGGGCGCTGCTGCGCTATTCCGGACTGCTCGCCGCGCATCCGCGGTCCGCTTGCGGGCTGGAACGCCTGCTGGCCGATTTTTTCGGGACTCGCGCGCGCGTCCGACAGTTCGAGGGGCGCTGGCGCGCCGTCGACGAAGATCAACGCACCGTACTGGGACGCGCCGGGCGCAACCAAACGTTGGGGCGAACCGCCATGGCGGGCAGGCGCTACTGGGACCAAGCGGGCCGCTTCCACGTCGAACTCGGCCCCCTGAAGCGCGCTCTCTTCGACGATTTGCTGCCCACGGGCGGCGGCTACGCCAAACTCGTCGGCCTCGCGCGTTTCTACGCCGGGCCGGAATTCGAAATGGGATTTACGTTGGTTCTCGAAGCGGCGCATCTCCCGGCCGCGAAACTCGGGTCCTCCCGTCTGGGTTGGACCTCCTGGATTCCGGCCAAGACCCCGGCGGATTCGCCCGTGCGCCTGTCGACGCGCTACGCTGAAAATCCCGAGGAGCTACCCCGCGACCTCCATGCAGCCGCTCGCCCACGGCAATAGCCCGCTGATTCTTTCGACGCCTCTCGGCGCGGATCGACTGATCGTCGACCGGCTGGAAGGCGAGGAGTCGATTTCCGGGTTGTTCGAATACCGGCTCGACTTGCGATCGAGCGATCCGGAGATCGATTTCGCCTCGCTGATCGGGCAACCGGTCTCCGTCAAAATCGCCGTCGCGGGCGCGGACGCCGCCTATATCCATGGCATCGTCGGCCGCTTCGAACAGGGCCTGGGACCGGCCAGCCACGCCGTCTACCGCGCGGTGCTGCATCCGTGGCTATGGCTGCTGACCCTGAATTCCGATTGCCGGATCTTTCAGAATCTGACGGTGCCCGAAATCGTCAAGCAAGTTTTCGGCGACCTCGGGTTCGCCGATTTTCGCGACGCATTGACGGGGAACTACCCGCCGCGCGAATACTGCGTCCAATACCGGGAGACGGCCTACGCGTTCGTCGCGCGCCTCATGGAGGAAGAGGGAATTTTCTTTTTCTTCGAGCACACCGGCTCCGCGCACACGCTGGTGTTGGCCGACGACGCGGGCGCGTGGCTCGATTGTCCCGGACTCGACCAAGCCGAGGTGCGGGCGTCCACCGGCGCCGAACGGCCCGACAACGCGATCTTCGCCTGCACGGTCGAACGCCAGGTGACGGTGGGGCAGTATCAGTCGGACGACTACAATTTCGAGACTCCGGCGGTCGATCTGATGGCCAAGGCCAGCGCGGCCGATCCGGCCCGCTCCATTTACGATTACCCGGCCGGATACACCGCTAAGGATCTGGTCGAGGCGAGCGCGAATCGCGCCTTGACCGGATACGAGGCGCTCGGCGAAACCTTGCGCGGCGAAAGCACGATCCGCGGATTTCACGCCGGGACGAAGTTCGCGCTTACGAAACATCCGCGCGCTTCGGCGAACGCGGAGTACGTCTTGCGGCGAATGACGACGCGCGCCGATCAACAGCGGTTCGAGAACTCGTTCGAAGCGTTCCCCGCTTCGGTAGACTATCGGCCCGTGCCCCGGCGCGCGAAGCCCACCATTGCCGGTACGCAGACGGCGGAGGTGGTCGGCAAAGAGGGCGAAGAGATTTGGACCGACAAGTACGGCCGCGTGAAGGTGAAGTTCCACTGGGACCAAACTCCGGAGAAAGACGAGAACGCTTCCTGCTGGATTCGCGTGTCGCAAGGCTGGGCGGGCAAGCAATGGGGATCGTTTTTCCTGCCGCGGATCGGCCAGGAAGTGGTGGTGAGTTTTCTCGACGGCGATCCCGACCGGCCGCTGGTCACCGGGTGCGTGTACAACGCCGAACAGACCTTGCCGTATCCCCTTCCGGCGGAGCAAACCAAGAGCTACGTGAAATCGAATAGCTCGAAGGGCGGCGGCGGGTTTAACGAAATCCGGTTCGAGGACAAGAAGGGCGTCGAGGAGATTTTCATTCAGGCGCAGAAGGATCTAACCACCAAGGTGATCGGCAACGAGATGCACACCGTGGACGGCTTGACGCGCATCGTTCGAGTTAACAAGGGAAACGAGATTCACGCCGTCAAGGGCACGCGCTCGGTGACGGTCAATGGCAACGAAGAGCATCACAATACGGCCAACTACAACCAGGACGTGCAGCACGGAAGCTACACGCTCGAAGTACAGGGCGGCGACATCACGATCACGGCCACGGGCGGTATCACGCTGAAGGCCGATCAGGCGATTAAGATCGAGGCGGGGACGACGCTTGAATTGAAGTCCGGCACTTCGCTGACGGCGAAAGCGGGCACTTCGTTGACCAGCGAGGCCGGGACGTCGCTGACGAACAAGGCCGGAACGACACTCGAAAACAATGCCGGAATTTCGCTGACGAGCAAGGCGAGCGCGTCGCAAACCGTCGACGGCGGCGGCATGCTGACGCTCAAGGGCGGATTGGTGAAAATCAACTGATGGCCGCCGCGACGCACGAACGGTTCGACGAACAGAACCGGCCGCTGGAGCGCGCCGCGGTCGCCGAAGGAGTCTTGCAGGGCGAAGTTCTGTTGTACGAGGGCGGGCGGGTGGCGGCGCGGTTGCAGTACGTGGGGGGCAAGCGCGAGGGCGAGGCGATTTTCTACTACCCCAACGGCGTTCCGCTGCATCGCGCGCAGTACCGAAACGATCTGCTCGACGGCGAATCGCTGTTCTACGATCCCGAAGGCCGCCTGGTTCGCAAGGCGCGCCACGCGATGGGCGAGCTCGACGGAAAGTGCGTTTACTATTACCCTTCGGGGCGGCCCCGGCAACTCGAACAGTACAAGAACGATCTGCTCGAAGGGGAACTGGTGCGCGTCTCCGAGGACGGTAAGGTAGAGGGACGGGAATGCTATCGGGCGGGACGCCGAATCGAGTGTCCGCCCGAATCGAGGAAGGGCTGAGGAGAGGCGGATGGCGATCGCGACCTGCATGGGCGGCATGCTGCAATGCAGCTTCGGTGTGGCTCCGAGTTCGTTGGTGGTGCTACCGGTCTCGCGCGTATTGACGCAAACTCCGGCGGCGAATATCATGGACCACGCTCCGCTGGTGAACGTCATGCCTTTCGGAATGTGTTCTTCTATCGCCAATCCAACCGTCGCGGCGGCGACGGCGGCGGCGCTGGGGGTCCTCACGCCGATGCCTTGCGTTCCGTTGACGCCCGCGCCGTGGGTTACCGGCAGTCCGACGGTGATGGTGGGGGGAATGCCCGCGCTCAATAACTCGAGCAAGCTGATGTGCGCCTGGGGCGGTGTCATTCAGATCGCGTTTCCGGGGCAAGCGACGGTGATGGTGGCATGAGATACACGTTGGCGCTGACTCGCGGCACGTTGCTGCTGCTGGCGGCGGGAGGCCTGACGGTCGGCCTATTGTTCTTTTTCGCGGGAGTGACCGTGGGGTTGGCGTTGTGGCGGCCCACCCAAGCCGACATCCAACTGGCGCGCGCCTATCGCGAGCGAAGCGCCCCAACGCCTGGCGTTCGGCCGATCGCGCCCGTCGCGACGCCGGTTATCGCGACCGCGCCGCCGGTCGTCGCGGCTGCGGACCCAACCGTCGCGGTCATACCACCTCCACCCGTCGTCGACGATCTGAAGCCCTCGCCCGCCGGAGACTCGGTGGTGATTCCGGCGGTGGAGCCCGCGCCGGTCGTGGGCGCGGCGCAGGCATCCGCTCCCTCTCCTGCGACCTCTCCCGCGGCGGTCGCCGCCGAATTCGCGGTCCAAGTGGGGGCGTTTCTCGATCCGAAGAACGCCGCCGAAATGCAGAAGGATCTGCAGGAGCGGAGAATCTCTACGATCATCTTTCGGGGATACGACAGCAGCAAGCGGGTGTGGCACGCCGTGCGGCTCGCGCAACCGTTCGGAGATTTGGCGAGCGCCTCGCGCGCCGCCGCCGACTTTACCGGGAAGGAACAGATCCAGGCTCTGGTTCGCCGGGCCAAGACGCTCTGATCCGCCGTGGAAGTCTCCTTAAAGTTCCTGGTCGCCAAACTGAATCCGGTTTGCCGCGCGGCGATGGAAGCCGCCGCCGCGAGTTGCTTTAGTCGTTCGAACTACGAGGTCGAGATCGAGCATCTGCTGCTCCCGTTGCTCGACCGCCCGGCTTCGGACGTTGTCCGGGCTACGCAGTTTTTTGGGGTCGACCTAAGCCGGCTCACGCGCGATTTGACCCAGGTGCTCGACCGCTTGAAGACCGGCAACTCCCGCAGTCCGGCGCTGTCGCCTCGAATCTCGAAACTGCTCACCGACGCCTGGACGGTGGCCTCGCTCGAATACTCGGCGGGCGAGATTCGTTCGGGATTTCTGTTGATGGCGATGCTCGGTTCGGGCGACCTAGGACGCCTGGTGCAGGAGAGTTCGGCCGAGTTGCTGAAGTTCAACCTCGCGTCCCTGAAACAGAACTGGCCGGCGAACGTCGCGGGATCGGAAGAGGGCGGCGGAACGAGTTCCTCCGCGCCGGTCACGCCGGGCGGTAGCGTGCCGTCCGCGCAAACGCCGGGGCTCGATCAGTACACCATCGATCTCACCGCGGCCGCGCGGGCGGGCAAGATCGACCCCATCCTCGGGCGCGACACCGAGATTCGGCAGATCGTCGATATTCTCACGCGGCGGCGGCAGAACAATCCGATTCTGACGGGCGAGGCGGGCGTCGGCAAGACGGCGATCGTCGAGGGCCTCGCGCTGCGCATCGTCGCCGGAGACGTTCCGCCCGCGCTGCGCGACGTGACGCTACGCTCCCTCGACTTGGGTTTGCTGCAAGCGGGCGCGGGCGTGCGGGGTGAGTTCGAGAACCGGCTGAAATCGGTGATTCAGGAAGTGGCGTCTTCGGCGCGCCCCATCATTCTGTTCATCGACGAGGCGCACGTCCTGATCGGCGCGGGCGGTCCGGCCGGGCAGGGCGACGCCGCCAACCTTCTCAAACCCGCGCTCGCCCGCGGCGAACTGCGGACCATCGCCGCCACCACGCAAGCCGAGTACAAACGCTACTTCGAGAAAGACGCCGCGCTGACGCGCCGCTTTCAGGTGGTCAAGGTGGACGAACCGAGCGAAGAACAGGCGATCCATATGATGCGCGCCATCGTGCCGGTGCTCGAAAAGCACCACGGCGTACATCTGCTCGACGAAGCGGTGGAAGCCGCCGTCCGTCTCTCGCACCGATATGTCACGAGTCGCCAACTGCCCGACAAAGCGGTGAACATTCTCGATACCGCGTCGGCGAGAGTGGCCATCGCGCGCGCCGCCACACCGCCGATTCTCGAAGATTGCCAGCGGGAGATCGCGATGACCGAGGCCGAGATTCGCGTGCTGGAGCGCGAGGCCGTCACCGGGTCCGATCACGGCGAACGCTTGACGAACCTCCGCGAGTCTCTCGCGAACGCGGAAACGCGGCTCGCCGACTTGGAGGATCGCTATCGGGAAGAGCGGCGGCTGGTCGATGCGGTGCTCGAATTGCGGCGGCAAGCGGAGCGGCTCGGCGCCGATTCGCCCGAACTCGCGGACGTTCGCGCGGAGCTAGATCGGACCAACGCTCAACTGTCGGCGCTGCAAGGCTCGCAACCCATGATGCAGGTTTGCGTGGACCGGCAGACGGTGGCCGAGGTGATTTCCACCTGGACCGGCGTGCCCGTCGGGCGCATGTTGAAGGACGAAATTCGCACCGTACTGAATCTGCACCATCAGCTCGCCGAACGCGTCGTAGGGCAGGACCACGCGCTCGAAATGATCTCGAAGCGCATTTACGCGACACGCGCGGGGCTCGACGATCCGTCGCGGCCGACCGGCGTCTTTCTGCTCGCCGGGCCGAGCGGCGTCGGCAAAACCGAAACGGCCCTCGCGCTGGCCGACATCCTGTACGGCGGCGAGCGCAACGCGGTCGTGATCAACATGTCGGAGTATCAGGAAGCGCACACCGTGTCGTCCCTGCGCGGGTCGCCGCCCGGATACGTGGGTTACGGCGAGGGCGGCATTCTCACCGAGGCCGTGCGCCGCCGGCCTTATACCGTCGTGCTGCTCGACGAGATGGAAAAGGCGCACGCCGACGTGATGGAGATTTTTTACCAGGTCTTCGACAAGGGCCGGATGGAGGACGCCGAGGGCCGCGAGATCGATTTCCGCAACACGATCGTGCTGATGACCTCGAACGTCGGCGGCGAATTGTTGCAGCGCCTTTGCGCGGACCCGCGCCGCCTGCCCGCCCCGGAGGAGGTCGTGACGGCCATCGGTCCGGCTTTGCGGCAGGCGTTCAAACCCGCGCTGCTGGGGCGCGTGGTCGTGGTGCCGTACTATCCGATTCTCGACGGCACGCTGAAGCGCATCGTCGAACTCAAGCTCGACCGCGTGCGGCAGCGGTTGCTGCAAACCCACCGGATCGCGCTGACCTACTCGGAGGATTTGGTCGAGGAGGTGGCGCGCCGGTGCACCGAAGCCGACAGCGGCGCGCGCAACGTGGACAACGTTTTGACCAATTCGCTGATCCCCGAAATCTCGCGCCAACTGCTTTCCCGGCTAGGCGAACGCGAGCCGGTCTCGGCGATCCACGTCGCGATGACCGCCTCCGGCGGCTTGCGCTACGAGTTGACCTGACGACGCGTCAGTTCAATTTCTCGTGGCAATAGGAGCAGTCGTTCGAGGCTTTGGTTTGCCGGTGGCAGTTCATGCAGTCCGCCATCGCGATTCCTTTTTCTTTCGAGATAACGGTCCGCTCGGCCACGGGTCCGTGGCATGTCTCGCAGGTGGCCCCCGCCGCCAAGTGCGACTTGTGGCTCCAGTAGACGAACGTCGGCAGCTTGTAGACGCGTACCCACGGCACGGGATTCGCCTCTTCGTGAAACTTCGCCAGCTTGCGGATTTCGGGACTCTCCGCCTTGACAGCGGTGTGGCAGCCCATGCAGGTTCGTTCGGCGGGAAATGTCATCGCTTCGCCGGGCGGCGGATTGACGTGGCAACTCTTGCAGGCGAGCTTTAACTCGCCCGCGTGTTGTTTGTGGCTGAACGGGATCGGCTGCACCGGCGCGTCGGCCGCGAGCAGCGCGATCCAACTAAGGCAGAGCATAGGCGATCAGTTCGTCCGACACCGCTTGTTCGTAGTCGTTTCCGCCGCCCGCCGCGACGACGACAAATTGCTTCCTCGATTTCGGCCCCCGGTAGGTCATGGGCGTCGCGAAGGCGCTGGCCGGAAGCTCCGTTTCCCAGAGCTGGACGCCGCTCGCGGAATCGAAAGCCCGAAAGCGCCGGTCGTTGGTGGCGCCGATGAAGACCAGTCCTCCGGCGGTGACGATACTTCCGCCGATGCTGGGCGATCCGGTCTCCGGCGCGCCGAGCGGCACGCGCCAGCGGAACGTTCCTTCGATCATGTCGATCGCCGTCAGATGCCCCCAAGGCGGCTTCTGGCAGGGGATCAAATCCTTATCCCAGAATCGCGAGTCGCGCGTGCCCACGCCGCGCGTTCGGGCGATCGAGGTGCCCGGTCGCGAGGTCAAATACTGGATCATGCCGACGTCCATGCTGTTTACGTAGAGCGTTTTCGTGCGCGGATCGAAACTCGCGCCGCCCCAGTTCGCGCCGCCGTTGGTTCCGGGGAACACGATCGTCGTCTTGGGCTCGATGGGCGTGTAGGGCCCGCCGGTGGCGGCGTCCTTCGCGATGCCCTCGCAAAACGCCGAGCCCGCGCGAAGTTCGTCCATCCGGAAACTGTTGCGGGCGAACGGCGGTGGCTTCGCCGGGAAAGGCTGCGTCGGCGAGGTTCGCTCGCCGGGAATCGCGCTCGCCGGCACGGCGCGGTCTTCGATAGGGAAGTACGGCTTGCCGGTTACGCGGTCGAAGACGAACAGCAAGCCGGTCTTCGCCACTTGCGCGACATACGGCCGTCCGCCGATCTCGATCAAGTTGGGTTGCGCGGGTAGGTCGTAGTCCCACAAATCGTGCCGAATGGTTTGGAAATGCCAAACCCGCTTGCCGGTCGCGGCGTCGAGCGCGACCAAGCTGTTGCCGAACAAGTTGTCGCCCTTACGGTCGCCGCCGTAGCGATCCGTCGCGGGCGAAGTGAGCGGGACAAATACGAAGCCGCGTTTCTCGTCCACGCTCAGTGGCGCCCAGGCGTTGACGCCGCCGCGGTCGGTAGTGCTGCCCGGTTCCCAGGTGTCGTGGCCGAACTCGCCCGGGCGGGGCACGACGTGGAAGCGCCAGACGAGCTTTCCCGTCGCGACATCGAAAGCCCGGATATCGCCGCTGGGTCCCTGGGGCTCGCCGTCGCTCGCCAAGCTCCCGATGATCGCCAGATTCCGATAGATCGCGGGCGGACTGGTGAGTCCGTAGGCGCGATCCGGGAAGCGGTCCGCCACGCCGTCGCGCAAGTTGGCGGACCACACCGGACGTCCCGTTTCGGCGTCGATCGAGAACAGCCGCCCGTCCAGCGTGCCGTATAACAGCCGCTTCGAGCGCCCATCGGACCACCACGCGGCCCCCCGGTTGATGAGCAGGCTGTACGTGCGTTTAAGATCGAGTTTCGGATCGAACGCCCAAATCTCGCGCCCGGTTTCCGCGTCGAGCGCGACGAGCCGGTTGAACGGAGTGGTCAGATACAGCCGTCCGCCGATCGCCAGCGGAGTGCCTTCGAACGCCGTCCGGCTCATCGAACTCCCGTCGCTCTTCTCGCCGGTCCGATACGTCCAGGCGACTTTCAGCTTCGCGACGTTCGACCGATCGACCTGACGCAAGGGGCTGTATTTCGAGCCCCCCGCGTCGCCGCCGTAATACGGCCACTCCTGTCCGAAAACGCCGAGCGCGAACGCCGCGGCGGCTAGCGATTTCAGAACGTCAACCTCGCATTCAGTTGGATGACACGGGCGCCGCGCGTACCGGTGAATTTGCCGAAGTTCGCGCTACGGATGTTCGCGTCGAGTCCGCTGAAGTTGGTGTGGTTGAACGCGTTCAACGCGTCGCCGCGCAACTGGAAGCGGAAGCGCTCCGTAAAGTTGAAGTTCTTGGCAAAGCCGATATCGACGTTGTAAAACCCGGGCAGGCGGAGCGCGTTGCGGCCTAGCGTGCCGGGCCGTTCCGACGCGCCACTAGCGGGGATTTGCCGAACTTCCTGGAACGCGGCGCGATTGAGGTAGATCAAGTCGCTTTCGGGATTGTCGCGGTACACCTGACCGCCGATGTAATCGACGCGCTGCCCGGGAATCGACGAGGGGTTGCCGATGTGGAAGGCGTTACCCGTGCCCGCCGTGATAATCCCGCTCAGTTGCCATCCGGCGAACGCCAACCGCCGGAACGCCGATCCGCCGCTCGCCCACTTGGCGAACGGGAGTTCGTAGAGCACGTCGGTGGCGAAACGCTGCCCGACGTCGGTCGGTCCGGGACCGCGCTCGGGCCGAAGGTTGTTGTTATCTTGCGGACGCTGGTTGTTGAGCACCAGATCGCCGTCGCTGAACGTCAATTGCTTCGACCACGTGTAGTGGACGTTGAAGAGAAAGTTATTGGCCATCCGCTTGCGCAACGAAGTCTGCCACGATTCGTAACGGCTCCGTTCGCTGCCGTCGTAGAAGCGGATTTGCCCCAGCGTCGGCACGGGGCGGACGCCGGTGACGCGGTCCACCTGATTCACGTCGCGCACCATGTTGAGTTTCAGCCCGCGAGTGCCGATGTAGCCCGTTTCGAGAACCAGCGTGTCGGTCAACTGCCGCTGGACGCCCAACTGAAACTGCAATGAGTAGGCGTTGGGGAAGTTCTCGGAAATCGCGGCCGAAGGCGACAGCGGCGCGCCTTTCACCAGAGGCAGCACGTTGGCGTTGGTCACCGGATAGCGCAATTGAGGAAACTGCAACGCCTCCGCGCGCGAAAAAATCCGCCGGAACGGTTCGTCCGCCGCGTTCTGCACGAGGTCGATCGGCGTGAACAGATTGCGCGGCTGAACGAACATCCCGAAGCCGCCGCGAACGACGGTCTTGCCCGATTGATCCGCCGTGTAGGCGAAGCCCACCCGAGGCGCGAAATTGTTTCGGTCCGCTTTGTAGATGCTGTCGCGCGGCAGCAGGGCGCCCACGCCCTGATTGCTGAGATTAAACAGACGCGCGTCGCGCTCTTCGGGAACGGTGACGTAGTCGTAGCGCACGCCGAGATTGAGCGTCAAGCGGCGGTTTACACGGAAGTCGTCCTGGATAAAGCCGCCGAACGAAGTCTGCTTCATCAGGAACGGCAGCACGCCGAAGGTCACCTGGATGCGGCTGGGAATGTTGGCCAGAAAGTCCGCTTCGTTCGCGTACTGAATGTCCGGCGACTCGACGTTCTCGCGCCGCGCGTAGCGCTTCAGGAAGATGCCGCCGAATTTCAGATTATGGCGGCCGATGGTCTTCGCCGTTACGTTTTCCCAACTGAACGTTTCGCCCGAACGGGTGAGCGTCTCGCCGCCGGTGCCGAATCCGAGATTGCCGCTAATGCCCGCGAGCCCCAGCGTGTAGATGCCGTCGATGCGCGATACCGTGTTGTGGTTACCGCCGAAGCGCGTCTCGTTCGACCAGTTGGAGCGCGTGTAAACCATGTTGAGCGTGCCGGATTCCGCGGTCCCGCTGAATACTTGCGAATTGGGAGTCGCGATGCGCGGATTCTCCACTTGCGGCCGCCCGCGGGTGTAGCGGGCGCTCATCGTCAGGTTGTCGTTAATGCGATAGTCCACGCGAGTGACGCCGTGATTGTCGGTGCCCGCGTTCGAGGCGTTCACCACGAAAAACGCGGTGATCGCGCCCGCCGGAGCGCTGGCCGGCAGCGGGAACAGATCGAAGAACGGCCGGTAGGCGGGTACGGCGGCAATGGCGCGCGCCCGGAACTCGGCGGTAGGCACTTGGCCGCTCACCGTCAGCGCGCGGCGCTGGCGATAGCCCTCGTAGACGCCGAAGAAGAACAGTTTGTCCTTGATAATCGGGCCGCCAAACGATCCGCCGAACTGGTTGTAAACCAGCGGACCCTTGATCGCGGCGAACTGCGGGCGCGCGGCGAAATCTTCCACTTGATTGTTCAGAAACAGGCTGCCGTGAAACTGGTTGGTGCCGCCCTTGGTGATGATATTGATGCCGCCCGAGAGCGTGTTGGCGAGCTCCGCCGACGGGATACCTTTGGTGACGTCGAGTTCGGCGATCGCTTCAAGACTCACGGTGCGGATCGGGTTGAAGTTCTGCGCCATGCCGAGCGATGGAACTTCCGGATCGCCCTCGGCGTCCGTACCGTCCACCGTAAGCCGGAACCCCGCGCCCGGCAGTCCGTTCATCGAGACGCCGGTACCTTGACCGGTGATGCCCGTGCCCAAACCGATGATGTTGGTCCAGTCGCGGCGCGCTAGCGGCAGTTCGCGAACCTGCACTTCGGTTTTTCCTTCGCGCTGTTCGGCGGAAACGGTGTTGATGAGCGGCGTCGAGGCGGTGACTTCCACCACTTCCGCGACGTTCCCCAGTTCCAGCCGATACTCCGCGCCGACGCGCTGGCCGCCGCTTAACGCCACTCCGGATTGCTTCTGGCTCTTAAAGCCCTTGGCTTCTAGCGAGATCGTGTACGCTCCGGCCGGCAGAAAGGCGATGGTGAACTCGCCTTGTTCGTCGGAGACGCCGGAGGCGCGGGCGTTGGTACCTTCGTTGACGAGCGTGATCTTCGCCTCGGGGATCGCCGCGCCCGACGGATCGGTGATGCGTCCGTAGAGCGTGGCCGTCGTGACCTGGGCGAGGGACGGGACCGCGGCGCACAGGGCCGCGAGAGCGAGACGGGGAATGAACTTCATGCGAGTTGCCTTTCGATTTGCCTGACAAAGTTGTGAGAGAGCCGGGCGACCGTTTCGCCGTCCGGTTGAAAGTCGAATAGCTCCACCGATAACCAGCCCGTGTAGCGCGCTTTCTTCGCCGCCGCGAGAAACGCCGCGAAATCGTATTTCCCGCTGCCGGGGTAGCGGCCGTCCATTTCGTTCAGATGGATGTGTCGCAGATGGCGCAGATGCTTCGCAATCAAGCTGGGATGAGGCTCCGTTTCCGCGGTCAGATGATGCGTGTCGAGCATCGTGCGCAGAGCGGGGCTGCCGATCCGCTCGATCGTCGCCACCGCCTGCGCCACCGTGTTGACGTTGTCCGTAAAGCCGGGGCCGAGCGGTTCGAGCACCAGGGTCACCCCTCGCGCCGCCGCGATCGGGGCCATGCGTGCCAGACCTTCTTCAAGGAGTCCGATCCCGCCGCCCAAGCGCTGCTTCGCCGATCCGAGCACCATTAGCGAGTCGGGTCCCATGTCGGCGCACAGGTCGATGAGGCGCGCGAAGTAGTCCCAGCTTCTCCGCCGAACGGCGGAATCGGGCGCGGTGAGATGAAGGCCCGGCGGCGTCTTCAGGAACGAATGCAATCCGACGTGAGTCAGTCCCGCGTCTTCGATTTGCCGCCGCAGCGTCGCGCGTCGTTCGCGCGGCAGAGCGGCGGGGTCGGCGTCCAAATTCGAGGGATCGGTTTCAAGACCGGCGTAACCCGTCCGCTTCGCGGCGGCGCAAATCTCCGCGAACTTCATTCCGGGAAACGTCTCGCTGCAGATGGCGAGCCGGAAGGCGTCGCCCGAAGCGGCGCGCAGGGCGGCGGGTAACAGGAAAACTTCGCGGCGCGCGATGGTCATAGGGCGAACAGCTCCCGCGCGTTGCCCGAATAGATGGCGCGCTTGTGCGCCGCGGGTAGGTTCAAGCTCTCGATGCCACCGACGACCACGTTCGGATCGACCCACGGATGATCGGTCGAGAAAAGCATCTTCGAAACGCCCGAGAAATCGATGCCGTAACGGATCGCGAGCGGAATCGGCGAAACCGTGTCGAGCCAGACTTGCTTCAGATATTCGCTCGGCGCGCGGCGGATGTTTTCGGCGCCGCGCTTCAGCACCATCGTTTGGTGATCGATTCGTCCGATCAAGTACGGCAGCGCGCCGCCCACGTGCGGACACACCAGCTTCAACCGCGGATGTTGCTCGATCACGCCCGCGAGAATCAAGCGGCACAGCGCGATCGTCGTGTCGAACATCAATCCCAATCCCGCCGCCATGTTGTATCCCTTGGTGGCCTCGAACGTCGTAGGCACGGCCGGATGCAGAAACACGGGCAAGCCGCGCTTCTCCGCCTCGACGAACAACGGCCGGAATTGGGGTTCGTCGGGGAATCGCCCGTCGAGATTCGAATAGAGCAGAATGCCCTTCATCCCGAGCTTGCCGGTGGCGCGGTCGAATTCTCTCTCGATAGCCGCCGCCGAGTTGAAGGGCAGCGTCGCCATGCCGAAAAATCGTTTCGGATAGCGAGTAACGACATCGGCGACGAAGTCGTTCAGCATAACGGCCATCGCCGGGGCGTCCGCGCCGAACAATTCCGGGCCGGGATCGTTGATCGATAGCGCGGCCATGGCGATTCCCGCGCGGTCCATGTCGGCGAGCTTCGCCTCGACGTTCGTATGCGTGGGCATCAGTTTGCGATGCCAATCGCCGACCACCAAGTAACGGTCGCCGTCTTTGCGATAGACGTTCGGCGGGCGGTCCCGTTTTTCGAGCAGTCGCAAGAACTCCTCGGAGAAGAGGTGGCTTTGGCAGTCGATTTTGCCTTCGCCCGGCGCGGGCGCTTGGGCCGCCATCGCGCCCGCTACGAAATCTCGTCGTGTCGCCGTCACGCGGTCCTCCTCATCCGGCTTTCTCCCGGTACACTTCGATCACCGCGCTGTTATCGTCGCCGCCCAGACCGAGTTCGACGGCGTCGCGGAGCAGCCCTTCGTGCGCCTGAGTGAGCGGCAGGTAAGCCCCGTTCGACGCCGCGCCGTCGAGCATCAATCGAACGTCTTTCCAATGCTGCGCTAGCCGCGCCTCGGGCTCGAAATCGCCCTCGATCATCTTGCGACCCTTGGCGTCCATCGCGCGAGAGTAAGCCGGACCGGCTTTCAAGATCTCGAACGCGCGTTCCGGGTCGAGGCCGCTATGCCGCGCGAATTCCAGGGTCTCGGCCAGCACCGCGCGGTGCAGGCCGATCGCCATATTGAGCACGAGCTTCATGCGCGTGCCCGTGCCCGGCGGCCCGGTATGGAAAACGCGCGCGCCGAACGTTTCGAGAATCGGTAACGCGCGGGGAAACGCGTCGTCGGCCGATCCGCAAATGACGATCGCCTCCCCCGCGGCGATTTGCCGCGAGGAGCCGCCCAGCGTGGCGTCGAGATAGGAAACGCCGCGCGCCGCGAGAGCTTCGGCGATCGCCTGCACTTGGTCCGGATCCCCGGTGGTGGTGTCGATGATCGCGTCGCCGGGCCGCAGGCTGCCGTTTAAAGCGTCGATCGTTTGCCGGACTTCGGCCGCGCTCGGCAAGCTTAGGACCAAGCGTCGGCACTCCCGCGCTACGACCTCCGCCGATTCTCCGGCGAGAGCGCCCACGCTTTGCGCCCTCGACATCGCGGGCGGCGAGGGGTCGTAGACGACCACCGGGTAGCGGGCTTCCAGCAGGCGAACGGCTAGGGCGCCGCCTACCAGTCCGGCCCCGAGCAGCCCCACCGGTCCTTGCGTCTTATTTTCGGATTGCGAAAAACCCATCGCCAAAGCTGCGTGCAAACCTAACACGCCGCCGCGACGGGCGTCAACGCTCGGTTAAGAGGCTTGATTAGGGGGTTCGATTTATTGGGCGCGGTTATTGCCCGAACGTGTCGCAGGCCGACAATCGTCCGCTTTCGAAGCCGCGCTTAAACCATTCGACGCGTTGCGCCGAGGAGCCGTGCGTGAACGTTTCGGGGTTCGGGTTGCGCCCCGCCGACCGTTGGATGCGGTCGTCGCCAATGGCCGCCGCGGCGCGCAGGCCCTCTTCGAGATCGTCGGGATCGAGCTTGTCGCGCTTGGCGGCGGAGTTCCCCCAGATTCCGGCGAAGCAGTCCGCCTGCAACTCGAGCCGCACCGAGAGCGCTTTCGCCGCGCCGGGATTCGCCCGTTGCCGCTGCCGCATCTGCCCTTCGATTCCGAGAAGATTCTGCAAGTGGTGGCCCGCTTCGTGTGCCAGCACGTACGCTTGCGCGAAATCGCCCGGTGCGCCGAACCGTTGGTCGAGTTCGTCGTAGAAGCTCAGATCGATATACATCTTGCCGTCGCCCGGGCAGTAGAACGGCCCGGAGGCCGCGTCCGCCGGACCGCACGCCGATTGCACCGCGTCGCGGAACAGTACGAGTTTCGCGCGCTCGTACCGCGCGCCTTGCTGCCGCGGCAACAACTCGGTCCAGGTGTCCTGAATGTCGCGCACGGCGAAGTTTACGAACTCGGCGGTGCGATCCTCGCGAGCCAACGCTTCCGGATCGCGCGGCGCGGAGGCTGGCATCGGCTCTCCGCCGCCGCCTCCGCCTCCCAGAAACGGAGAGATCAAATCGACCTTAAAAACGAAACTCAGAATTCCCAATAGAACCAAGCCGCCGAGGCCGACCCGCATACCGCCTCCGCCGCCGCTTAGCCTGGGACCGCCTTCGCCGCGGCGATCTTCGATGTCGCCGCTTGACCCTCCCGGTGTCCAGCGCATAAGAGGTTCCTCCGAGCCAATCGTACTAGAGCGAGGCGGTACCGGAGTCCGGTTGCCCGTGCTCTGCCGGGCCCGCAACATGGCCACATGAAGCGATTCGGACTAACTCTATTTTTTGCGGGGACCGCCGTGGTGCGCGCGGCCACGCTAACCGACGTACCTTTGTCTTCGCTCACCATTACCGATAGCGTGATGACGGCGAAATACCGGCTGGCGCACACCAACTTCGATCAGTCGATCGACGAAGGTTCGGGCACCACCACGATTTCGGGCAACAACACGTTCATTTCGGCGAACCTCGGCGGCGTCACCGGGGGCGCGACGCCCTTACGCAACGCTTTGTACGACTTCGAGATTCGCCACATCGCCGGCGAAGGCTTCATCTTCTCGATGACGCGCAGCGGCGCGGCCACCTCGTCGATCCTGAGTTGGGGAACGTTCACGACGCCCATCGGCGGCACTTCCGTGACGGCCATGGCCACCGGCGCGACGCCCGGCGATCCGTTCAACATCTTCCACATCACCGCGCGCGCCGAACGCGGCGCCAGCTACGCCAGCGAATACATCGAGTTCATCAATCTGACGTTCCATTCCCCCCTGACCGAAGTTGGTTTCACGAACTCGCAAAAGGCCGTCCAGGGCGCGCCGGTCGATCGGTGGCTCTACTCCTCCACCGACCTTTCGACCATCGACTGGAAAGTCACCGGCCAACTACGCGGCGATCGCGACGCGGGCGCGGGCGGTCTTGAAACCGTGAAGTTCGAGTTCACGGCCAAGGCCGGTTCGCTGGTTGTACCCGAGCCGTCCACCTACGCCCTGATTGGGTCCGCGCTGATCGGGCTTGGAGCGCTCGCCCGCCGCCGGAAGTAAGCGTTTCGCCCCATCGTTCCCTTCCACGGTCCCCCTCCTCGCTTCATCCCTCGACTATGATCGGGGGATGAAGCTTTTCGCCGCTTTCACGCTCACATTTCTCGCCGCCATGGCTCAGGATCAAATGTCGAAGGACGCCAAGATGCTGTTCGGCATTACGGCGACCAATCTGGCCAAGTCGGCGGAGAAAGTTTCGGAGGAGATCTTCGCGTTCAAGCCGTCGCCCGACGTGCGCACGTTCGGCGAGATTCTCGCCCACGTAGCGGACGCTCAGTACATGTTCTGCTCGGCGGCGAAGGCGGAGAAGAGCCCTATGGCGGGCACTTCGATCGAGAAGACCAAGAAGACGAAAGCCGAGATCACGGCGGCGCTGAAGGAAGCGACGACCTATTGTCAGGCGGCCTACGATTCGCTCGACGATAAAGCGGCGGCTGAGATGGTGAAGTTCGGACGCGGCGAGCGGACGCGCATGGGCGTGCTGATGTTCAACTTCATGCACAACTACGAGCACTACGGCAATCTGGTGACCTATATGCGGATCAAGGGCATCGTGCCGCCGAGTTCCGAGGGACGCTAGTAGCCCTTCACGACGCCGCCGCGGCGACCGTCGGCCCAACCCTGCTTCCAGGAGTCCTTCTCTTCGACGAGAACCGCGCTCACGTCTCCCTGCGAGCGCATGGCCGGATTGATTTTGTGCCCCATCGCGCGCAGCTTTTCGGCGACGTCGAACACCAGCGCTCCGGGCTCGGCGGCGATGCCCGTCGCGCCGCCGTCGAAATGGACGCGCGGATACTCGACCGCGTCGCGCAGGGACATCTGGAAGTCGACTAGATTCGTCACGATCTGCATCAACGTGCTGGGGATGGTTTGCGCGCCCGGCGTACCGAACGCCGCCCACGGCGATCCGTTTTTGCGCAGCAGGATCGTCGGCGTCATGGTCGAAGCGGCGCGCGTGTTCGGCTTCAGCCCGCCCACCTGGAATAGGCCCATATGGTTGTTCATTAGGACGCCGGTGCCTTTGGCGATCGCTTGACTCCCGAAGAATCCGCTGAGCGTGTACGTGTTCGTAACGACGTTGCCCAAGCCGTCGGCCACCGTGAAATGGGTGGTGTCGGGCGATTCGTTCGCCGAAGGCGCGGCGACCGGAGGGGCGGGGAGCGGCGACGCCTCGTCCAAACGGATGGTCGACGCGAGTTCCCGAGCGTATTCGAGCGACATCATCTTTTCGTATTCGAGCTTGCCGGTGAGCCACGCTTGGCGCGACGCGAACCCGCGCCGCATTGATTCGAGTTGCAGGTGCCGGGCGGCGGACGAGCCTTCCATGCCAAGCTTCATCTCGAAGCGGTCGAGGATGTTGAGCATCACCGCCAGCGCCGGCCCGCCGGACGAACTCGGCGGGGTGATCAGCACGGGGTACCCGCGATACTGGGTGCGCAACGGCGCGGTCTCTCGCGCTTCGTAGTTCTTCAGATCCTCGGCGGCGATTAATCCTCCGTTCGCGGCCATGTCGGCGACGATCCGGCGCGCCGTCTCGCCCGTGTAAAACTCGCGCCAGCCACCTTTCTGCATGCGAGCCAGGGTCGCGGCGAGATCGGGTTGCACGACGAGTTCGCCCTGCTTCAACGGCCGGTCCGCGCCGTGCAAAAACACTTTCGCCGTCTCGGGGAAACTCTTCATCACGGGCACTTCGAGCTTCAGGATCAACTCCAGCCGCTGCGAGGCGGGGAAGCCGTTTTTGGCCAAGCGGCGCGCGGGTTCTAGACACTCCGCCCATTTGAGTTTGCCGAACTTCGCGTGCGCGAATCCCATACCCGCGGGCGTTCCGGGCACGGTGATCGATTTGTAGCCGATGTTCGCCTCTTGCGGCGTCTTGTGTACGCCCCGCTTGAGAGACGCCGGGGATTGGCTTCCGTAGTCGAACACCACCGCTTTGCCATCGGCGGTGTGGACCATCATGTAACCCGCGCCGCCGATGTTGCCCGCCTCCGGATGCACGACGGCCAGCACGAACGCGATGGCGACGGCGGCGTCGATCGCATTGCCGCCCTTTTTCATGATGTCGAGCGCGGCGTCCGTGGCGAAACCGTTCACGCTCGCCACCATGACCTTAGGAGCGCGCTCGGCCTGCGCGATCATCGGGCGCGCGCCCGCCAAGCGAAGGCCGCTGGCGGCTTGCTCCTGCGCGGACAACACCGCGGCGAACGTCAACGGCAGGACGAGGCGAGTCATCTTTTTACAATAGAGAAACAATGACCGCCACCGCCGAACGTCTCGCCTCCCCGGAAGCCATCGCCAAGTACGAGGTCGTGATCGGCCTCGAAGTTCACGTTCAGTTGGCGACGGCGACGAAGATTTTCTGCAGTTGCCCCACGAGCTTCGGCGCGGCGCCAAATACCAATGTCTGCCCCGTGTGTCTAGGCTTGCCCGGCGCGCTGCCCGTGATGAACCGGCGCGCGGTGGAATTGGGCGCGCAGGCCGCCATGTCCCTGCACTGTACCGTGAATGCGTTTTCGCGGATGGCGCGTAAGAACTACTTTTATCCGGATCTGCCCAAGGGCTACCAGATTTCGCAGTTCGATCAGCCGCTCGCCGAGCGTGGATGGCTCGAAGTAACGGTGCAACCCGAGGGCGAGGCCGCGTACAAGAAGCGGGTCGGCATCACCCGCTTGCACCTCGAAGACGACGCGGGGAAGAGCCAGCACGACGGCTTCAAGGACTCGGATCGCTACACCTACGTCGATCTGAATCGCAGCGGAACGCCGCTCGCCGAGATCGTCAGCGAGCCCGATATGCGTACCTCGGACGAGGCGGTGGCGTACCTCACCGAGTTGAAGCAGGCGATGCAATACATCAACGCCTCCACTTGCGACATGGAGAAAGGCCACCTGCGCGCGGACGCGAACGTCAGCGTGCGACTGAAGGGTTCGGACAAGCTCGGCACGCGAGCGGAAGTCAAGAATCTGAATTCGTTTCGATTTCTGAAACAGGCGATCGAGTACGAGGTGGCGCGGCAGGTGGCGATCGTCGAGGCGGGCGGCAAAATTCACCAGGAGACACGCCTGTTCGACACCGCGATCGGCGAGACGGTGGGCATGCGCAGCAAGGAGCAGGCGCACGACTATCGCTACTTTCCGGAACCCGACCTAGTGCCGGTGCGCGTCGGCGAAACGTGGCAAGCGGAACTCCGCGGCGCGCTGCCCGAGCTTCCCTTCGACCGCCGCGAGCGATTCGTTTCGGCGTACGGTTTGCGCGAGTACGACGCCCAGGTCTTGACGCTGACTCGCGATCTTTCGGACTACTACGAGCGGGCCGCGAAGTCGAGCGAAGATCCAAAATCGACGGCCAACTGGGTGATGGGCGATCTGATGGGCGCGCTCAAGGCCGAAGGTAAGGAGATCGCCGATTCGCCCGTGCCGCCGGAGCATTTGGGCGAACTCGCGACGCTCATCAAGCGGGGCGAGCTTTCGGGCAAGCTGGCGAAGGAGATCTTCCCGAAGATGTTCGCGGAGAGACTATCGCCCTCGGCGATCATGGAGCGCGACGGGCTGAAGCAAATCTCCGACACCGGCGCGATCGAGAAGATCGTCGACGAGGCGATCGCGGCCAACCCCAAGCAGGTGGAGCAGTACAAGAGCGGCAAAACCGCGGTTATCGGGTTCTTGGTCGGGCAGGTCATGAAGGCGTCGAAGGGGCAAGCGAACCCCGCCGCCGTAAACGAAATACTGGCGAAGAGGCTCGGGCTGTAAGGCTGTCCGCTCGCTCACGCGCGACCCGCTCGCATCACGCGCTTGCGTCCCCAGACGAACGCCCGATAGCCGAGCAGTATCGCCAGTACGCCCGCGTAAATCACCGGATCGACGACGAACGATTTCCCTTGCCAGTAGAAGTGCACGACGCCCGCGACCGCGACCACGTAAGCCAGCCGGTGCAGAAGCTGCCAGCGCTTCGCTCCCATCCACCGAATGGCGCGATTGAAGGAGGTCGCCGCTAGCGGAACCATGAGCCCCCAACTCAGCAGGCCCGCGATGAAAAAGCGGCGCAGGAGAAAGTCGCCCTTAATCTCGTTCCAATCCCAAAGCTTATCGAGCGCCAGATAATGCAGAAAATGCAACGATCCGTAGCCGAACGCCATCAAGCCCAGCATCCGCCGGTATGTAATTAGATCGTTAAGCGCGGGGACGAGGCGGCGCAGCGGCGAAATCGCGAGCGAGGCGATAAGAAAGCGCAGGGTCCAGTCGCCGGTGAAGCGCGCGACCGTTTCGAGTCGATTAAATCCCAGTTGATCGTTCCACCAGCGCCACGCGAGCCAGGCGAGCGGCGCAAAGCACAGAACGAACACCAGCGGCTTCAGGCGGCGGATCATCGGAGGCGACGGTCTCCCTCCTTCAATTCGACGCCAGTCAGTTGCCGGTCGAGCGCAGCGCGCGCCAGCGCGACGATCCTTCGACTCGCCTCCTCGTAATCGAGCCCACCGTCGCGGATGTTCGAGATGCAATTGCGCTCCGCGTCGGTGCGGCCGACGCGCGGGGCGTAGGTGAGATACGCCCCAAGACTGTCCGCGGCCGAAAGACCGGGACGCTCGCCGATCAACACGATCGCTAGCCGCGCACGCAATCGCTCCCCGATTTCGTCGCCGATCGCGACCCGGCCCAGTTCGGCCAGCACGACGGGGCCGAGAGCGAGTTCGGCGCGCAAGCGGGTCACCATCGCGGGCGCGTGCCGCATCGCCGCGAGCGGCGAAAGGCCGTCGGCCACGACGAGCGCGATCTCGACGGGAACTTCGGGCAGAATCGCGCGATCCGCCAGTCGTCGTCCGAGGTCGGGCCGCAGCAGATACTCGTCGCGGTCACCGCAACGACTACGGACGAAATTGACCGGCGGGGCGATCGCGGGCCAACTCACCGAAGCGTTCACCGCGTCGCGAGCCGCGGCGTGCGCGGCGCGCAACGCGAGCCAATCTCGCGAGATCATCGACGCGCCCGTGCGATCGAGCGCGATACGCGCGTCCGTCAGCCGGCGAAGTTCGGTTAGGAGATCATTCGCCATTCGCGCTCCGGCTCCTCCGCGAGCCACCGTTCGAATTCGGGCGCGGGCTTCAAACCCAACACGCGCCGAATGTATAACGCGTCGTGATACGAGGTCGATTGATAGCTCAGCATCGTGTCGTCGCCGCCCGGCACTCCCATAACGTAGTTGCAACCGGCGACGGCCAGCAGCGTCAGTAGCGAATCGAGATCGTCGAAATCGGCGTCGGCGTGATTGGTGAAGCAGACGTCGCAGCCCATCGGCAACCCGAGCAACTTGCCGCAAAAATGATCTTCGAGACCGGCGCGAGCGATCTGCTTACCGTTCGCCAGATACTCGGGACCGATGAATCCGACTACCGTATTCACGAGCAAAGGGCGATACCGCCGCGCCACCGCGTAAGCCCGCGCTTCGAGCGTCTGTTGATCCACGCCATGGTGACCGTCGGCGGACAGTGCGCTGCCTTGCCCCGTCTCGAAATACGCGATGTTTTCTCCCCGCCCCAATTCGCGCACCTCGGCGAACGCCTCGTCGAGCATCGACAGCGTAATCCCGAAGGACCGGTTGGTTATTTCCGAGCCGCCCACGGATTGGAAGAGCAGATCGATGGGCGCGCCCTCGCGCTTCGCGGCGATTTGCGTGGTGACGTGCGCGAGCGCGCAGATTTGGGTGGGAATCGCGTAGCGCTCGCGAAACTCGTCGAGCAGGCGAAGAATCGCGCCGACGCTTCGAACGTCGTCGGCCACGGGATTGACGCCGATCACCGCGTCGCCCGCGCCGAGCAGTAGTCCATCGATCGTACTCGCCAGAATGCCGCGCGGATCGTCGGTGGGATGGTTCGGTTGAATGCGCGTCGAGAAGCGTCCGGGCAACCCGATGGTTGAACGGAAGCGCGTCACCACGCGGCGTTTCGAAGCGGCCAGAATCAGGTCCTGCGCGCGCATAATCTTCGAAACGGCGGCGACCATCTCGGGCGTCACTCCCGGCGCCAGCGCTTCGAGCGCCGGGCCGTCCGCCGCGTCCGAAAGCAGCCAATCCCGAAACCCGCCGACGGTCAAATGCCGCACGGGCGCGAATGCCTCGGCGTCGTGCGAATCGAAGATCAGTCGCGTCACGCCGTCGTCTTCGTAAGGGATCACCGCTTCGTTCAAGAAATCGGAAAGGGGCGTATCCGCGAGGGTCATCTGCGCCACGACTCGTTCGCGCTCGCTCGCGGCGGCGATCCCCGCAAGCTCGTCGCCCGACCGCAACGGGCTGGCCTTCGCCAGAAGTTCCTTTAGCGGCGGGCGCACGGAATCAGGGTAACGCTTCGGTACACTCGGAGGCATGCAATTCGCCCGCTCGGTTTTGCTTACCGTTTCCGCTCTCATTCCCGCGTCCGCCGCGTTAACCGTCGAGCAACGCTTGCACGATTTCCAGCAGCTCGCCGCGGCCTACAACAAGAACTACGTGCCCGCCAACTGGAAAATCGAGGCGGTGGGCGTCAATCTCTTCGACCTTCGCCCCTGGAACGAGCGGGCGCGGGCGGCGAAAAACGATCTCGAATACCTCGACGTTTGCGTGAAGTACGTCGCCTCCTTGCAGGACGGGCATTCGTCGTTCCGCATGGGTTCGGCCTTTCAGATTTATCTGTTGATCTTCGTCGATCTCTACGACGGAAAGTTTCTGATCGAGAGCGTCGACCGGCGCCTTTATCCGGAGGCGCGGTTCCCGTTCGGCATCGGCGACGAGCTGGTGTCGATCGACGGTCGGACCGCGATGGACGTCGCGCGGGAAGTCAATCTGAACGCGAACTACGCCAACGCCCGGGCGAACCTGCGCTTGGCGGCGAACTACCTGCTGTTCCGGCCGCAGTCCGTGTTTCCGCTCGCCCCGCTGGCGGCGGAGACGGTGACCATCGAAGTGCGTCGCGCGGAGACGGGCGCGGTCGAGAGCTATACGATCCCATGGACCCGGGTCAACGACGCCGTGCTCGAAATTCCGGCGTTGCCGAATCTGTCGGTATCGTCCAACGGACCGGAGACTCCGGACGTGCCCGAGGCGAGGATCGAATCGGCGGTCGTCCAGATCGAGCGACGGCAGGTCCGCGACGGCGATCTCGAACGCGCCGCGTTTATCGGGCAAGGCGCGCGGACCCCCTACTACGCCTTGCCAACCGGCTTTACGCGGCGGCGAGGTACCGGCGCCGACGTCACATTTAGCGGCGTCTATCAGTCGAACGGATCGCGTATCGGCTTGATTCGCATTCCATCGTGGAGCCAAGGCACGGCGGCGGCGAAAAACGCTCTCTTCCGCGAGATCGAAGGCGAAGTCGCGTTTATGCAGACCAACACCGACGGGCTCGTCGTGGACGTGACGCGGAACGACGGCGGCACTTGTTCGGGCGATACCTTGTCGCGCTTTATGCGCGAGAGGATTAAGGTCTACCAAACGCTGTATCTACCCACCAGCGGCCTGATCCGGTCCTACGAAAGTCTGCTGCGCTCCGCGACGCTGTTCTCCGAACCCTGGGTCGTCGAGACGTACCGCTTTATGTTGACCGCGATCCAGGACGCGGCGAAAGGGACCCGCAGCCTCACCGGCCCGCTACCGGTGTGCGAATCGTTCGAACTCACGAGCGGCGCGGTGTTCGCCCGCGTCGACGAGTATCCTCCCTATCGTGATTCGACGGGGCAGTTGGCGGGCTACTCGAAACCGATGATCGTCCTCGCCGACGATTTGAGCTTTTCGCAAGCCGAACATTTTCCGGCCATGTTCCAGGACGCCAAGCGCGGTCCGGTGGTCGGCGTGCGCACCGCCGGACTGGGAGGCTCCGTGGTCGGCTCTACCGGCCCGGTTTACGGAGAGGGTACGATTCGCTATACCAACGGCCTCACCGTCCGCAACTCTACCGTCAGCGCGCCTGGGCTGCCTTCCGCGCCTTACATTGAAAACTTCGGCGTCATTCCCGATATCCCGCTCGACTCGATGACGCGCGAAAATCTTTTGAACGGCTTCCGACCGTTCGTCGAAGGATTCACGGCGATCATGGTCGATCAAATTCGCCGCGCCACGCCGACCAACCCGGAAACGGGCACTCCCAACTGATGGTTCTATCCGATCAAGACATTCGCCGCTACCTGGCCGAAGGCCGGATCAAGGTCTCGCCCGAACTTCCGCCGGAGCAGTTCGGAAGCTGCTCGGTCGATTTCCGGCTAGGCGAAGAGTTCTCGATTTTCGAGCACTCGAAGCATCCTTACATCGACCTGCGCGACAAGGTCGAAATCCAGAAGCTCATGCGCACGATCGTCGTTCCCGGCGGCGAGCCATTCATCCTGCAGCCGCGCGAATTCGCGCTGGCCATCACGCACGAGACGCTGGAGCTTTCCGACGACGTCTTGGGGCGATTGGAAGGGCGTTCGTCGTTAGGCCGCATCGGAATCATCGTGCACGGTACGGCGGGGCTGTTCGATCCCGGATGGTCGGGCAAGGCGACGCTCGAACTGTCGAACCTGGGCATTATGCCCGTGGCCCTTTATCCGGGCATGCGGATTTGTTCGATGACCTTCGAGCAGCTTTCCTCGCCCTCGACGATGCCCTATCGGAAGAAGCCCGGGAACAAGTACGCGGGGCAAACGTCGCCGCTTGCGTCGAAGCTTTCGGGCGAATTGAAGAGCTAGTTCCGCAAGCCGGAACTGCCGAAGCCACCGGCCCCGCGCGCGGAGTCGGCCAACTCGCGCTCTTCCCACTCGATGGCTTCGTATTTCGCGACGATCATCTGCGCGATACGGTCGCCAGGCTTGATCTCGAACGGAGCGTTCCCTAGATTGATCAGGATCACTTTTAGTTCGCCGCGATAGCCGGGGTCGATGGTGCCGGGCGAGTTCGGCATCGAGATGGCGTGCTTCAGCGCCAGTCCGCTGCGCGGTCGCACCTGCGCTTCGTAACCCGAGGGCAGTTCGATCGAGAGTCCCGTGGGCACCGCTTGCGGAACGCGCGGTTCGAGCGTCACCGCCGCCACGCTGCACAGATCGAGCCCCGCGTCCTCCCCCGGCCCGTGCGCGTACCTTGGCAAAATCGCGTCCGGATGGAGGCGTTTGATTCCGATCCGCATGAACCGCGAGAATAGCATGGTGATCGCGCTTCTTCTGCTGGCACAATCGATCTCGGTCGGCGGCGACGTCCCGAATCCTCTCAAGCTCGACGCGGCGGCGCTCCAGGCTATGCCGCGCGCGTCGCTCGCGGTCAAGGAAGGCGAGCGGGAACGAAAGTACGAAGGCGTCTGGCTGCACGAGGTTCTGAGAGCGGCGGGCGCGCCCGTGGGCGAGGGCGCTCGCGGAACCGCGATGGCCGCCTACATCCGCACCGAGGCTTCCGACGGTTACCAGGCCGTGTTCTCGATGGCCGAAGTCAATCCCTTGCTCCAGGACTCGCCGATTCTGCTCGCCGACCGCGTGGACGGCGCACCGCTCGACGCGAAGCACGGACCGTTCCGACTAGTCGTTCCGCGCGACAAGCGCCCCGCGCGTTGGATTCGGATGCTCCAGAAAATCGAGGTCCATCAGGTTTGGAAATAGCCCCCCGCGTGATCGCGCTCGCGCCGATGCCGCCCGAGCAACTCGCTTACGCGCTCGCCCGTTATTCGCGATCCGCGGATTCGATCGCCGAGTCGATCGAGTGGGTGCGCACGCACGACTCCGCGAAGTTTCTCGAGAGCTTCTATTTCCAGTACGGCCACGCCTCCATCGCCGACTTGGGGCATTTGGCGGTGTGCTGGGAAGGCGTCAGCGAACTGGCGGCGACGGAGATCGAAGACGAACCGCTATGGGACGGTCAAGCGAAGTCGTCGCGCTACCAGGATTTCGGAAAGCTCGGCTTCGTGACTCCGTCCGAGTTCGACGAAGCGCAAGCCCCGGTGTATCGAGAAGCGGGGGAGGCTTTGCTGGCGGCGTACCGTGAGGTGCATACACAGTCGGCGGCGGCGCTCGAGGAGAAATTGCCGCGCCTGGAGTCGATGAAGCCGGACGCTTACCGGCGCGCCATCGCCGCCCGGGCGTTCGATGTCGCCCGCTACTTATTGTTCTGGGGAGTGCCGACGAACGCCGGTCAAGTCACCAGCATCCGCACGCTGGAGCGCCAAATCCGGCGGCTGAAGGCTTCCGAGTACGCCGAGGTGCGTTCGCTCGCCGATCGAGCCATCGAAGCCTGCCGCGTATCCGACGCCGCGCCGACCCTGGCGAAATACGTCGGTGTGGACGAACACCTCGCCCAAGCGCGCCGCGATCTCGCGCAGTGGGCCGTGCAGAATCTGCCCGCGCCGGCGGGCCTCGCGGTGGAAGCTATCGACCTGCTGCGGCCCCTCGACACTCCCGCCGACATCGTCGCGACGTTGCTCTACCCGGTGACGGACCGGCCGTTTCGCGAACTTTACGAACTGGCGCGAAGCTGGTCCGCCGCGCGCCGCGCCGAGGTCGTCGATACCGCCTGCCGGTCTCGCACTCGTCACGACGAACTGCTACGCGAGTTTCGCGGCGGGCTATACGCGTTCGACACGATCATGGACGTCGGCGCCTATCGCGACATGCACCGGCACCGGCGGTGCCAGCAGTTTCGGCAAGCGTACTCCGGGACGCTCGGCTGGGAGACTCCGGCGCTTGCGGCGGATTCGACCGCTTATCGCGAGGCGATGGAGCGCGCGTTCTCCGCGATGCGCTCGCTCCCCGCGCCCGGCGCGCATTACTTGCTACCGTTCGGCGCTCGCGGGCGGTTCCTGTTCAAGATGGATTTCGCCGAAGCGGAATATATTTCACGACTGCGCTCGGGCGTCAAGGGGCACTTCAGCTATCGCAAGGTCGCTTGGGGCATGAAGCTCGCGATGGAAAAGCTCGAACCGGAACTCGGTCGCCTTATCGAGGCCACGCCGCCCGAAATCGAAGATCCGCTTACGCGGTAGCTTTGGCTTGCGCCTTGAGCTTCGCGGTCAGCGTGGTGCGGTTCAGCCCCAGCAGTTCCGCCGCCTGCGACTTATTGCCGCTGGTGCGCGCCAGCGCTTTTTCGAGCAAGCCCAGTTCGATCGACTGGATGGTGCCCTCGAAATCGAGGCCGTGTTCGGGGATGGCGATCTCGACGGCGGAGCTTGCGGGTTTCGCGTCCGCCCGGATCGTCGGGAAATCGCCGGTGCACAGTTCCGTGCGGTCGCCGCTCAGCGCCACCGCCATCTCGACGGCGTTTTCGAGTTGCCGGACGTTGCCCGGCCAATCGAACGCGGCGAGATGCGCCATGGCTCGCGGAGTCGCGGTGCGCCGGTCGAGGCGCTCCTGCGCGCAGATTTTTTCGAGAAAGCGCTCCACCAGAAGCGGAATGTCGCCGGGACGCTCCCGCAGCGGGGGCATTTCGAGCGGCACGACGTTCAGGCGATAGTAGAGGTCTTCGCGAAACTCCTGCGCGGCGACGAGGCGCGGTAAATCGGCGTTGGTGGCGGCGATCACCCGCACGTCCGCGCGCACGCTTTCCGAACTCCCCAGCCGTTCGAAAGTCCGCTCCTGCAAAACGCGCAGCAGCTTCGCCTGCAAGTTCGGCGGCATGTCGCCGACTTCGTCGAGGAAGAGCGTTCCGCCTTGCGCCGTCTCGAACCGGCCCGCGCGCTGGGAGATCGCGCCGGTAAACGCGCCCCGGACGTGGCCGAACAGCTCGGCTTCAAGCAGATTTTCGGGCAGCGCCGTGCAGTTGATCGCGACGAACGCGCGGTCGCGCCGGGGACCGGCGAAGTGGATCGCCCGCGCCGCCACTTCTTTGCCGGTTCCGGTCTCGCCCGTGATCAGGACGTTCGAACGGCGATGGGCTACCAATTCCACCAGCCGCGCCACGCGCCGCATGACCGGGCTTTCGCCGACAAGGATGTGCCGCCAATCCATTCACGCCATCCATCGGGCGACCGGCGAAAATCCGCCACCGGGAATTCGCCTTAGACGGCGGTTAAGGCAGCAGCTTCGCGGCTAGGGTGATCGCCGGACCCGCCAGCGCACGCGACACCGGGCAGTTCTTCTTCGCGGCGGAGGCCAATTCCTGAAACTTCGCGTCGTCGATTCCCGGAATCTTAGCCGTCGTTTCCAGCTCGATTTTCGGAATGACAAACCCGATTTCGTCCTTCGCCAGGTGAACTTTCGCCACCGTCGAAATGTTCTCGGCGACGAATCCCGCGCCGGTCAACTGCGCCGACAGCGCCATCGTGAAACAGCCCGCGTGCGCGGCGGCGATCAACTCCTCCGGATTGGTTCCCGGATCGTTGCCCGCGCGCATCTTGAAGTTGTAGGGGCCTTCCCAAACGCCGCTGCCGAACTTGATTCGCCCGCCACCTTCGGTGACCGAGCCTTGCCAGTGCGCTTCCGACTTGCGAACGATATCCATGCGGCCAGCTTAGCGCGGCAGCAACAGCGCCGCCGTCGCGATCAGCGCCAGCACCACTACCGACGCCCCGAACACCTTCTCGGGAATGTGCCGGATCGCCGCCCGGCCCGCCACCGATCCCAGGATCGTCACCGGAACCAGCGCCGCGCCCATCGCGAGCGACCGCGCGCTGAACAGTCCTTGCCACCAGTACACCGGAATTTTCGACAAGTTCACGAAGAAGAAAAACCAGGCGCCGGTCGCCACGAATTGCTCCCGCGCCAACTTGCGGCTCAGCAGATAGATATTCATCACCGGACCCGCCGCGTTCGCCACCATCGTCGCGAATCCCGCCGCCGTTCCGTATAGTCCCGAATGCCAGTGTCCGCCTTCGCGCGCCAAGTTAATCCCTCGCAGGCGCAGCAGGAACAATCCGATGCAGACCAGCAGGATGCCTCCCACCAGCGGTCGAATCACCGTCTCGGGAAAGCTCAACATCAGCGCGCCGCCCACCATCCCCGCCGCCACCCAGGGCAGCAGCGAGAACAGAGCGTTCGCCTCCGCTTTCCGCCGGTAGACGATCACGGCGTACAAGTCCGCCGTTAGCAGCACCGGCAGCAGCCATCCCGCCGATAGACGGGCGTCGCCCACCGCGATGACGAACAGCGGCACGGCCAGAATCCCCAAGCCCGGCATTCCGGTTTTGGCGACGCCGATATTGAACGCGCAGAAGCAGGCCAGCGCCCAGCGCCAGGCGGGCAGGTCGGGAAGCGGGAAAGACAACCTCTAGGTTACAATCGCCCCAGAGGAGGAATTTCGATGGGTCCGCTGGGCTGGCAAGAGACGGTGTTCATCTTTGTCCTTGCCTTGTTGTTGTTCGGACCGAAGAAGCTGCCCGAGCTCGGCAAGACAATCGGCAAAGCGCTCACCGAATTCCGCCGCGCGTCGAACGAACTGAAATCTACGTTCGACCGCGAAATGGCCAATCTGGAGAAGGAAACCGGGGTCAAGGAAGTGGTTCAGGAGTACAACACCGAGATCAACAAAGCGGTGTACGACGGCTCCAGCTACGACTATAACTATTACGATTCCGGCTACGACGGTTATCAGCCGTCCGAATCGGCGAACTCCAGCACATCCACCGAGGGCGCATCCGCAACTCAGGGCGCCGACTCCGACACCGCGCAGGCGAAGGTCGAGACCGCGACGGCGATCGCGGCTCCGGAAGGGACGGTCCCCGTGACCGCCCCCGAGGGAGAACCTCAGCCGCAGGCCGCGCGAGGGTAGTTTCTAAACCAAACAGGCATGGCAGGCGAGCAAGACCCCAAGGGGGGCGCTAGCGGTAGCGCGTCCACCGAAAGCGAAGCGGCGGTTAGCTACAAGCAGACCGTCGACGACCCGTATGGCTACGGTTACGATCCGTACGCCTCCGCGGAGTCGCCCATCGCGGAATCGCCTGCCGCGCCCGTCGCCGTCGCTCCCGCCCCCGCACCGCCTACGCCGCCGCCTCCACCGGCCGCTTCCGACGACGACGAAGAAGAGGACGACGACGATGGGATGTTGCGGATGTCGTTCCTCGGACATCTCGAGGAACTGCGCAGCCGCCTCATCAAGATTGTGGTCGGATTGGGCATCGGGTTCGCCGGATCGCTGATCTTCGCTCAGCAGCTTTGGAACGCCGTCCGCCAGCCCGCTTCGGACGCCCTGCGGAAGCTGGGTTTCGAGCCGGAACTCGCTCAACTCACGCCGATGGACGGCTTTCTTACCATTTACGTCAAGTTGCCGCTGCTGGCCGCCGTGTTTCTCGCTTCGCCGTGGGTGCTGTGGCAGATTTGGGCGTTCATCGCCCCCGGTCTTTACAAAAAAGAGCGGAAATGGGCGGGCCCGTTCGTCATCGTCTCGGCGGGATTGTTTATCGCCGGCGGTTGTTTCGCCTACTTCGTCGCGTTTCGCTTCGGATTGCAGTTCTTACTTGGGGTGGGCAAGGATATCGGCGTTAAGCCGGTGGTCTCGATCGTCGAGTATTTCGACCTTTTCGTCAACGTCACGCTCGGCATCGGACTGCTGTTCGAAATGCCGGTGCTGATTTTCTTCCTTACCCTGCTTCGGATCACCACGCCCGGGTTCCTGATCCGCAACGCCCGGTACGCGATTCTCGTGATTACGGTGCTCGCCGCCGTCGTCACACCGACGCCCGACGTGGTAAACCTAACGCTGTTCGCCGTACCGATGATTCTGCTGTTCTTCGTCGGGGTGTTCGGCGGCTGGATTCTCACCTTGCATCGCGAAGGCCGGGGCAAGCTAGCCACGACGTACACGATCGGGGCTCTTACGCTGGTCGCCCTGCTGACGGCCGTCGGTGTCCTGGTGTTTGGGTTCGGCTACCGCTTCGCAAGCCAGTGGCCGTTCCTAACGAAATAGTGGTTCGGCGGGCGTATTTTTACGCTTATACTTATGGCTCTGGCGATAAGCGGTACAGGGCGGGGATTTTTTCTTGGACCTCTATAAAACCATTCGAGACCTCCTCGAAGAGCGTAAGCGTCTCGATTCGTTAATCCATCGCCTGGAATCCATGCAACGCGCCGAGATGGAAATGGCGCGCAAGGAACCGCCTAAGCGCCGCGGCCGAAAACAAATGTCCGAATCCGAACGCCGCGAAGTTTCCGAACGTATGCGGCGCTATTGGGCGGATCGGCGCAAGGAAGCGCAAACCGAAACCCGAGCGCCCGAACCGGTGGAGCGTACCGGCACCTGAGTCGGAAGGCTACACTAGTAGCTTCCCGCATGGCACAAATCTTCCCGAACTACATCAACGGCGAGTGGGTCTCCGGCCCGACGTTCGAGAATCGTAATCCGGCGCGTACCGGCGAAGTGGTGGGCGAGTTCGTCAAAGGGACCGCCGCCGATATCGACCGCGCGGCGGAGGCGGCGGAGGCGGCCTTTCCGGCGTGGGCCGGATTGAGCGGGCCCGCCCGGGGAGCCTTTCTCTACAAGGCCGCCGACCGGATCGAGAAGAACTGGGATTCGATCGCCGCCGACATGACCCGCGAAGAAGGCAAGACCCTGCCCGAGGCGAAAGGCGAAGTGGGTCGGACGATCAACATTCTGCGCTACTTCGCGGGCGAAGGTTCGCGTATGCCGGGCGGCGTGGTGCCGAGCGAGCGTCCGCGGGTCCACATGTGGGCGTTCCGCAAGCCGCTGGGCGTCGTGGGCTTGATTACGCCGTGGAACTTTCCGTCCGCGATTCCCGCGTGGAAGCTCGCGCCCGCGCTCATCTGCGGCAACACGGTGATCATGAAGCCCGCGAGCGTATCGCCGCTCTCGGCGTGGCGGATCGTCGAGGCGTTTCACGAAGTGGGGTTGCCGAAAGGCGTCTTTAACTTTGTGTGCGGCTCCGGCGGTACGCTCGGTTCGGCGATCGTAAACGCCAAACCGTTGAAAGCCGTCTCGTTCACCGGTTCTTGCGAAATCGGCAATTGGCTGCACGCCGAAGCGTCGAAGCGGCGGCTGCGCATCCAGCTCGAAATGGGCGGCAAGAATCCGACCATCGTGCTCGCCGACGCGGACTTCAACTCCGCCGTGGCGAACGTCGTCAACGCGGCGTTCTTCTCGACCGGCCAGAAGTGCACGGCCACCAGCCGCGTGATCGTCGAGGAAGCGATCTACGACAAGTACCTCGCGGCGCTGGTCGAGGCGACGAAGAAACTGAAAGTCGGCGACGGCATGCAGCCGGGCATCGAGATCGGCCCGGCGATCGACGAAGGGCAATTGAAGACGAACCTCGACTACATCGAGATCGGCCGCAAGGAATGCGGCGAGCCGTTGTGCGGCGGCAAGCGATTGACCGGTCCGGGATACGACGAAGGCTACTTCGTCGAGCCGACGATTTTCGCCGGTGTCACCGAGAACATGCGGATCGCGCAGGAGGAGATTTTCGGACCCGTGCTCGCCGTGATGAAGGCCAAGGACTTCGCCGACGCCATGCGGATCGCGAACAACATTCCCTTCGGCCTCTCGTCGTCGATCCAAACGACCAACGTCTCCCGCGTGTTCGATTTCGTCTACGGCGCGGAGGCGGGTTTGCTCACGGTCAACCTGCCGAGCGCGGGCGTCGAGTATCAGCTTCCCTTCGGCGGCACGAAAGACTCGAGCTTCGGCCCCAAGGAGCAGGGTCCGGCGGCAATGGAGTTCTACTCCGACTACAAGACCGTCTATCTGAAGTATTAGAATCGGACCGCGAATGAAACTTGGACAAGTATTGCTCGACGGCGCGCCCGTGGCCGCCATTTTCGAAGGCGTACGCGCGTACCCGCTGGGCTGGACCATGGTCGAACTCCTCGACCGGGCCGAGGCGGCGGGGCTAACGCTTGCGGAGGCGGCGAAGCAAACTCCGCGTGGCACCCCCGTGGCTTCGACGCCCACGATCCCGATCGCCCCTCGCGAAGTCTGGGCTTGCGGCTGCACGTACGAAATGTCGGCCAGCTTCCGCGACGCCGAGCATGGCACGCGCGAGGGCTTCTACCGCTACGTCTTCCAAACGGAGCACCGCCCGGAAGTGTTCTTTAAGGGCACGGCGCGCGTGTGCGTCGGTCCCGAGGAGCCCATCGGCATTCGCTCCGACTCGAAGTTCACCGCGCCCGAGCCGGAACTCGCCGTGGTGCTGGATTCGAAAGGCCGCGTGCACGGGTTCACTGTGGCGAACGACGTGTCCGCTTGGGACATCGAGCGCGAGAATCCGCTCTACCTGCCGCAGTCGAAGACGTACGCGGCATGCTGCGCGCTCGGCCCGGTGATCGTCACGGCGGACGAGATCGGCGATCCGTACTCGCTGGAAATGACCTGCACGATTCAGCGGGGCGACAAGACGATCTTTAACGGATCGACCTCGACGGGAAAACTCGGACGCAAAATCGAGACGCTGGTGGAATACTTGACGCGCTCGAACCCCGTGCCCTGCGGCACGGTGCTGCTTACCGGCACGGGCATCATCGTCAAGGAAGACGCCGCGCTCGCCCCCGGCGACATCTGCGCGATCGACGTGTCGAAGATCGGCGTATTGTCGAACGTCGCGGCGGTAGTTTAGGGCAGGTCGGTCCGGACCCTTTATTTCCTCGTACCTACGATAAAGTACGGTTCGTCCGATATATTAGAGGAGAAACTGTGGAAAACGTACTTGAGGTCGCTAAGTATCTAATCTCCAAATTTCCTCCCGCCCAAATAACCTCTCTTAAGCTGCAGAAGCTCCTTTATTACTCCCAGGCTTGGAATCTCGCCATTCAGGGAAAGCCGCTGTTTGACGAGCCGATCGAGGCGTGGGTACATGGACCGGTCGTTCGGCGCGTTTTCAATGAGTACAAAGAGTATCGATGGCGTCCGCTGCCGTACCCGGAAACTCTTCCAAAGCTTTCTGGGGTGAGCCAACGTCATCTGGATGAAATTGTTCGGCTGTACGGACAGTATTCGGCCGTGCAGCTTGAACACTTGACCCACGCCGATAAACCGTGGTTGGATGCGCGAAAGGGGTTGCGCCCCGATCAGAGTTCGTCGTCAGAAATATCGTGCGATGGAATGTTGAAATTCTATCGCGCGCAATTGAATGGCGCGTAAGAAAAAACGCATACCCCCAGTTCCAGCGGTTCGCGTTGATCAAAGAAGCACGACCTTTTCGCTTCGATATCTCGACCCAACCAACGAAAAGTTTAAGCTCGACGATTGCTGTGATTCCTTCTTCCGCCACTTATTGCGGAAAATGAAAGATTACGGCAATCTATCGATTGACGAGTTCCGCGATGAGAACATCGATCCTCACAGGCATCGGATAACTTTCGAAAATTCAACGGAGAAGGATGGTTTTCCGTTTACCGAAGACGATGTGGGGTCGGATGAAGCTTGGCAATTTCCACTAGCGGAGGGCAGTCCTGGTTCGAAAGAAGCCGCGTGGCGTGTACACGGCTTTATTCGCGACAGCGTCTTCTATATAGTGTGGCTGGATCACAGTCATCGTCTTTTTCTTGACGGTGGATATGAGAAGCGAGCCACGAAGAAAGCAGTGCGTTTATGATTCTGATTGAAGTGATGGTCGAACCCTCATCCCACCATCATCCACTCGACGAAGCGGCGCGCGTAACGGTCGAGCGTCGCCAGGTCGCCGCCGCCGGCAAGCGGGGAACACATCTCGTAAGACACCGTGCCCGTAAAGCCGCCTTCGTCCAAACCGGTGAAGAACGCCCGGTAATTGATCGTCCCCTCGCCCATCGGAACGGCAACCGTATAGGGAGGCGCCGGTTCGTAGTTCACCAGCGCGGGTTGGTATCGATGCCGCGGGCGGAGTTGGTAGTCGGCCACCGTCGTGTGGATCGTATGTGGCGCGAGCGCCCGCGCGCATTCCCGCAAATCCTCGCCGTGCAGCGCCGGAGCCCAGGCATCGAACATCGCCTTCGCGTTCGGATGCCCCACCGCCGCGAGTAAGTCGAGCAGACTGCGCCAGCCGACCGCGTGATCGTGGTGATTCTGGATTCCGAGCGCCACGCCGTGCGCTTCGGCCCGCTCCGCCGCTTCCCGCAGCGTATCGGCGATCAGCCGCCACTGCGCCGCCCAGTTGCCGGAAGGATGCTCGTAACCGGTGAACACGCGCACGGAGGTCGCGCCTAAATCCGCCGCCAAGCGCGCGAGTTCTTCCAGATAGACGACGTTCAGTTCGCGATGCGGAATTTCGCCGTGCTCCAGATCGCCGGTGAGATTGCAGTATCCGGCCAGCACCACCGGCTTTCCGTCGAGCTTGCGCCTCAACCGCTCGCGTTCCGCCGGACCGTAGTCGAGCGGCGAAACGTGCGGGCGCTTGGCCATCAACATCACGCCGTCGAAGCCGAGATCGGCCGCTCGATCCACCACCGCCTCCACGCCAAGCGCGGCCTGCCCCCACAGCCCGGCGTAACTCACCGAATGCAACAGCAGCGGATGCGTCACGCTCGCACGATTCCCGAAATGTCGAGCAAGTACATCTGCCGCCCGCCGTCGTGCGCGGAATCGATGCAGACCTTGGTCCCGTCCGGCGACGTCCTCGGGTGCGTATCGGCGCGCCATTCGCCGGTGTAGGCGGGCGGAGCGTGAAAGCTCCCCAGCGGTACGCGCTTGCCCGTCGCGACTTCGTACAGATAAACGTTCTGGTTGCGGCTCTTATCGGGGTAGGTGTCGTTCAAGATCCACTTGTTCCCCGGCAGGTACGTCACGTGGCCGTTCACGACCATTACGTCCTTGCCGATGACGTCCACCTTGTCCGTGCGGTCTTCGTAGAGATAGAATTTGTCGCCGTGCGAGGGGTGCCACGCCCAGGCGATCACCGTCTTCGGATCGCGCCAGACGAAGTGCGAAGTCTTGCCGTGCGGGTCGAGCACGTGCAGCCCCGACCCGTCCGCATTCGCCGTAAACATGCGGGTCGAGAATCCCGCTCCTTCCTTGTCGCCGCGCCAGCGATGCAGGAAGATGAACCGCTTGCCGTCCGGCGACACCAGCAAGTGGTTGAACCAATGCTTCGCGTTCGCCGAATAACCCGGCGGATACGGAATCGCGGCGGCTTGCGCGATCGACACGATTAACTTCCGCTTGCCGGTCTTCATATCGACCCGCCAGATTCCGACGTCTTCGGGGATGCGCACGTCGCGGTTCGGATCGACGATGCCCGCGTAGCCGTAGCCCGGGCGAACGTCGTTCAGGCGGCGGAAATCGCAGGCGATGCCCCAGGACCCATCGGGGGCGAGCGCGTACACCGGCGCGGGGATCGTGCGCCGCTTACCGGTCTTGACGTTCGCGACTTGGCAGACGAAATCGCCGTCGCCGCGATCGTTCCACATCACCTCGTCCTTCGAGCCGGGCAGCCATTGCAGCATGCACCCTTGCTGCCAGTTCCAGGCGCGCGTCGTTCCCAGTTCGCGCCAGCGGTCGCCGTCTTGCGTATCGACGACGCCCACGCGAATGGTGTCGTCGGCGCGCGGCGAGCGTCCTTCGAAATCGACCTCGTTCGACAATACGTACCGGCCGGTGGGGTCGAACTGGAGTTTGTCGTAATAGCCGAACCAGTGGAATTTCGGTCCGCGAGTGATAGCGCGGACGGCAACGCCGTTGGCGCGAAGAAGCGGCAACGCCGCACTGGAAAGAAAGGTACGCCGGAGCACGTACCTAGAGTAAGCGGAAGTTGACCTCGATGGTAGCGGCCACGGCGACGGGGGCACCGTCTTTCAGGCCGGGCTTGAAGCGCCACTTGTTCACCGCTTCGATGGCCTTCTCGTCGAGACCCAGGCCGATGGCGCGGACTACGCGCACGTTTTGCGGAACGCCCTTGGCGTCCACCACCACATACAACACGACCGTACCTTGGTGCTTCGCTTTGCGGGCTTCTTCCGAATACTCGGGCTCGACTTTGTAGGTCAGCGTGGGCGCGGAAACGCCGCCGCCGATCCGGTAGACGCCGCCGCCGAATCCGCCGCCTTCGCCCGGACCGAGACCGCCGCCTTTACCCGATCCGACGCCGCCGCCGGAGCCCGTACCGATCCCGGAACCCGAACCAGGACCGTTCGACGGGGGCCCCAGTTTCGCCAGCGGGTCGCCCAAATTCGGCAGGGCGACGTTCGGCACCGGAGTGTCGGGCTGGATAATCAATGTCGGCTCCATGACGAGCCTCGGCGCCGGATTGTTCACTACCGCCATGGGAGGCGTGAATTGCTTGTTCGCCAAACGAGGAAGTTTGCCCTTGTTGGGAGGCGTCAGCGAACGGTCGCCACCACCGCCGCCCCCGCCCGCCGGCTTCGCGGCTTTGGGCATGTACGGAGCGAGATCCGGGGCGATCAGCGCCGTGGTGTCGCGAACTTTCTTCTGGACGACCGGATTCGTGCCGACCACCAGCATCAGCGCGATCACGCCGCCGTGGATCAGCATCGAAGTCAATCCGGCGCGCTTCTCGTTACCGCCGGAATAACCCCAAATATCCTTCACGGGGACGGGCTTCGAAGTCAGGACCAGTTCTTGCTGCTTCGGAGGGTTGATCGTTTCCTTGAAACGACGAAAGAAAGACTTCAGGAACGGTTCGTCGATGCCGCCGCCCAACGCGCCCGCGAGCCGGTTTTCCGCTACCCCCGGCTGATACAAGGGCGTTTCGGTAACGTGTGTCCGTTCTTGCTGATCGACCATAGTCCTACCCGCGCTCAAACGAAATGACGCTCGGCGGAAGCTCTTCGGTTTCCTAAAAATGGAAAATCGTCGAACTCAAGCCTTACCCTAACGCTATCACAGCCTTCGGCGGTTGGCGGATTCGGGTATCCGCCACTGATACTCGTACCCCGCTTCGAGGGCCTCCGGAAATTTGTAGAAGCGCAACACCGCCGGACCGGCGGGAGCGGCGAACAGAAGTTCGACGGTCGATTCCGGCGGCACGTAAGCGGTTTGGGTCTTTCCGGCGGCCTCGATCTCGACGCTCGCGGCGTTTTCGAGCGTATTTTCCACCGCCACCGTCAACCGGTCTCCCTCGCGATGGGCGATGGCGTAGACCCTGGGGCTCGTTTCGATTTCGGGCGTCGCCGCGCCCTCGATTTCGAGGTCGTTCCGCCCCGCGCGCAGGTAAGGCGTTAGTGCGGTGGAGTCCATCGCTCGGTCGGCGGCGCGCGCCGGCGGCGAGATCCCGTTCACCCGCACCGGGCCGCGATAGAGCAATCGCGTCCAGCGGTCCGCCGGAGGAGCGTCGAACGCCGCCCGGCCTTCCCGCCATTGAAGACGGACGCGATGGAGGCCTTCGGCGTTCATCGCAGGTGCGGGTGATGCCGCGCGCAGATCGTCCAAATCCTGTCCACGACGTCGGTCAATTCGTGCCCGGAATCGAATAGTTCGAGGCGCGCGTTGGGGTGACGGGTGGCAAACTCGACCGACGCGCGATAGGGGACCACCGGATCGGCGACGCCGTGAAAAATCAACGCGGGCTGCGAAAACGACGGTTCGTTCGGATAGCGCAGTGCGTCCTCGATCAGTCCGTAGGACACGCGCGCCGGGCGGCCCTCGGCGTAATGGTGTACTTCGAGATAGCCGTCGCGCTTCCAACCTTCGAGATCCGGTCCCCACAGCTTCGCGAAGTGGAACGCCGGAGCCATCAGGACGCACGACGCCGTTTCGGGATGGAGCGACGCGTAGAGCGCGGCGAGATAGCCGCCCATGCTCGATCCGAGTAGCGACACCGGCTCGCCTCCCGCCGCGCGCTCGACCGCGGCGAGTTGTCCGGTGACGGTGAGATTCTCGAAATCCCCAGCCGCTAGATCGGGAATTTCGAGATCGATCCCGCGCTCGGCGAACCGGCGGCGGAAGTACTGCGCTTTTTTCGAAGCGGGGCCCGAGGCGAAGCCGTGAAGGTAGACGAACTTCATCTCTTGACCGGCGGGGGACCGTCGGGCGGGTCTTCGTCTACCGGCGTGAACTTGATCTCGCTGTCGCTCGAAAATCGCTTGAAGCCGCCGTACGCGAAGTGGTTCTCGGCGATAAGCAGCGTTCCGCGGGTGCGCCGGTGCAGCGCGGCGACGGGCAGCAAAGTGCCCGAGGGCGACGGCATGTATTCGACGCGCGCCAGGTCGAGCAGCGGCGTGGGATCCTCCGCCTTTTCCTCGGCGGGGGTGGCGGCGGCGAGTTCGATCTTCAGCGGTACGCCGTCTTTCTTGCGTAGCCAAATGCGCCCCTTCAGCGCCGAACGCAGCGCCTCCCGCCTCTCGAAAATCGTGAACGCTTCCCCGCCCGCGATCTGATCGAATTCGAAGACGGTTGCCGCGTCTACTCCGAGGCGCTCCTCGCCAAGTCGCTTCCAACGATACTTCGACAGGCTACTCGCGCGGAACAGCAATAGCGTCAGGGTGAAATCCGTCGCCGAACCTTCGAGGCCGTGCCGTTCGAGATCTTCGAGCAGCCGCCGCTTCACCACATCGTCGTCGGAGCGGATTCCCATCGCGAGCTTCGTGCGCGCCTTGCCCCGCGCGGCGATCGTACGCCCGTCCACCGATTCGACTTGCCGCGCTTCGTGCCATTGACCGCCGATCGAGGCGTAGCCGAACTCGGACTTGATCTCGCGCTCGCGATACTCCGGCTTGGGAATCTCGAGCGCCGCTTGGCCGATGCGCGGCCGGAATCGCGCGGGCTTTAGCGCTCGCTGCCTCAGCGTCTCTTCGCCGACGACCTTACTAGCCGCCTGCGCGAACGCTTCGGCCTCCTCGGCCAAGCGCTCGAGCCCCGCCGGAATTTGCGCGGCGAGCAAGAGCGCTACGGCAATCATGTCTCCATCTTATCGGCGCACAACGGACCGAGCTTTCGGCGCTCGGCCTGTGCGCCGGTTATCGGCGCGATAATGGTCCATGCCGATTCGCTTCGCCGTCCTTTTCGTTCCCACCCTGCTGGCCGCCCAGGGACTCGAGTACGTCAAGGCCAACTACACGAAGTACGAGCATTCCATCCCTATGCGCGACGGGGTGAAGCTGTTCACCTCGATTTACGTCCCGAAAGAGCCGCCCCCAAGTAACAAAGAAAAGACCGACAAGGAGAATTACCCGATCTTTCTGACGCGCACGCCGTATTCGGTGGCGCCCTACGGCATCGACAAGTACAAAACCGACCTGGGACCGGACCCGAAATTCGCCCGCGACGGCTACATCTTCGTCTACCAGGACGTGCGCGGGAAATGGATGTCCGAGGGCGAATTCGTCAACATGACGCCGCACAAGGCGGCGAAGGCGTCCGCGAAGGATATCGACGAATCCACCGACACCTACGACACCGTCGACTGGCTCATCAAGAACATCGCGAACAACAATGGGCGCGTGGGCACGTACGGGATTTCGTATCCCGGCTTCTACACCGCCGCCGGAATGATCGACGCGCACCCCGCGCACGTGGCCGCGTCGCCGCAAGCGCCGATCGTCGATTGGTTCACGGGCGACGACTTCCATCGCAACGGCGTCCTCTGGCTGCCGCACGCGTTCAACTTTCTCGCGAGTTTCGGCGTTCCGCGGCCGGAGCCGACCAACGAGGGCCGCGGCAAGCGGTTCGATCACAAAACGCCCGACGGCTACGAGTTTTTTCTCTCGAAGATGGGGCCGCTCGCGAACGCGAACGAGCGCTTCTTGAAAAACGAGGTCCAGTTCTGGACCGACATGATGAAGCACGAAACCTACGACGAGTTCTGGCAGTCGCGCAATCTGCGTCCGCACTTGAAATCGATCAAACCGGCGGTGCTCACGGTGGGCGGTTGGTACGACGCGGAGAACATTTACGGCGCGTTGCAGGTCTACGGCAACGTCGAGAAACAGGGGTTCGAAAAACAGAACCTGCTGGCGTTCGGGCCTTGGGTGCACGGCGGCTGGGCGCGTTCCGACGGCGACCGGCTCGGCGACATTCGCTTCGCCGCGAAGACCGCCGAGTACTACCGCGACAAGATTCAGTACCCGTTCTTCACCCATCACCTGAAACAGAAGGGCGAGGGCAAGCTCTCGAAGGCCGTGATGTTCGAGACCGGGACCAATCAATGGCGCGACTTCGACGCCTGGCCGCCGAAAGCCGTCGAGAAGAAGGCGCTTTATTTCCATCCGAAGGGCAAGTTGTCTTGGGAAGCTCCCACCGACGGCGCGGGAGAGAACTACGACGAGTACTTGAGCGACCCTTCGAAGCCCGTGCCCTACATGCCCACCGCCTACACCGGCATGTTGCGCGAATACATGACCGCCGACCAGCGGTTCGCCGCCTCGCGTCCGGACGTCCTGGTGTATGTCACCGATTTGCTCGACGGCGATGTGACGTTAGCCGGACCGCTGGAGAACGAGTTGACCGTTTCCACGTCGAGCACCGATTCCGATTGGGTGGTGAAGCTGATCGACGTCTTCCCGGACGACTATCCCGACAACCCGGAGGACGCTCCGCCGCCCGCGCCCGCTCCCGGCGCGACCGCTCCACCCGCGCCCACGAAGCGCAATCCCGCCACGTATGTGCGCATGGGCGGCTATCAGCAACTGGTACGCGGAGAAATGTTCCGGGGCAAGTTTCGGAATTCGTTCTCGAAGCCGGAAGCGTTCGTTCCGAATCGCGCGACGCCGCTGAAGTACGTCATGAACGACGTCTTCCACACCTTCCGGCGCGGGCACCGCATCATGATTCAGGTGCAGTCGAGTTGGTTCCCGCTCGCCGACCGCAATCCGCAGAAGTTCATGAACATCCGGGAAGCCAAGGAATCGGATTTTGTCAAGGCGACCCAGCGGCTCCACCGTTCGCGCGCCGCCGTCTCGCGCGTGGTCGTCGGCGTGTTGAAGTAGCTACTCGGGGAGCCAGTCCGAAAGTAACTGCTCTTCGGTGTAGAGAACGCCTTCGGGGATGGCGTGATCGGGGAGCCCCGTTTGCCGAAGGGCGCGCAGGCGGGAAACCTCGAATATGTCGGTCATCATCTTCCCGAGCTTGGGACGCAGGCTCGGGTTTTGGCGAAGATGACGCGCCACTTCCCGCCGTTGTTCGGCGACGCTCAGGCGCCAACTGCGTGTCCGCCAACCCGGCTGGAATTGCCACTTCATTAGATGAAGAGTGAGCGCCACGAAATCGCGCTCGTAAAGCTCCGCAACCGCACCCCTACGCTTACGCTACCACCACCTCGGCGGGCAGGAAAATCAAGCCGCCGGTCGAACGATCGTAGTCCGCCACCACCTTTTCGCCGTCGCGGATGACGCCCGCCAAGAGGCGCTTCGCCACCGCCGTCTCGATCTCTTTCTGGATCGCCCGTTTCAAGGGCCGCGCCCCATACGTCGGATCGTTGCCTACGCGCACCAGATGCTGCCGGGCTGCGTCGGTCAGTTCGAGTTCGATCTTCCGCTCGGCCAAGCGCTTGCGCACGCCCGCCAGTTGAATCTCGACGATTCGCTTCAAATGCTCCTCGGTGAGCGCGTGGAACACGATCGTTTCGTCCACGCGATTCAAGAACTCCGGCCGGAAGAATTTGCGCATCTCCTCCATCACCGCGAGCTTCATCATTTCGAACTGTCCCCCCGAGTATTCTCCCCGGTAGTCCAGAATGCGCGCGCTACCCAGGTTCGAGGTCATGACGACGATCGTGTTCTTGAAATCGACGACACGGCCCTGCCCGTCCGTCAACCGGCCGTCGTCCAAAATCTGCAGGAGAACGTTGTAGACGTCCGGGTGCGCCTTCTCGATCTCGTCGAACAGAATCACCGAATAGGGCCGCCGCCGGATGACCTCCGTCAACTGCCCGCCCTCGTCGTAACCGACGTAGCCGGGAGGCGCGCCGATCAGACGCGAAACGGCGTGCTTTTCCTGATACTCGGTCATGTCGATGCGGACCATCGCCCGCTCGTCGTCGAACAGATACTCGGCCAGCGCGCGCGCCAGTTCCGTTTTGCCGACTCCGGTCGGCCCCAGAAAGATAAAGCTGCCGATCGGCCGGGCGGGATCCTTCAACCCCGCGCGGGCGCGCATGACCGCTTCCGCCACGGCGCTCACCGCCTCGTCCTGACCGATCACGCGCATATGCAGTTCCGCTTCGAGCGACAGCAGCTTCCGCAGTTCGCCTTCGAGCAGCTTCGCCACCGGAACGCCCGTCCACCGCGCCACCACCTGCGCGATGTCCTCCTCGGTGACCTCTTCCTTCAGCATGCGCTTCGGTTGCTCGGATTTCTCCTCGGCGGCGATCGCCCGTTCAAGCTCGATCAACGTGCCGTACTTCAGTTCGGCCGCGCGATTCAGGTCGTACTCGCGCTCCGCGCGCTCGATATCGAGCTTGGTTTGCTCCAACCGCTCGCGCAACCCGCGTAGCTTGTCGACGCCCGATTTCTCGGCTTGCCACTGGGCCTTTAGCGTGTTCGCCTCGCCCTTCAGTTCGCCGAGTTCCGCTTCGAGCTTCGCCAAACGGTCCCGCGAGGCTTCGTCGGTCTCTTTTTTGAGCGCCGCTTGCTCGATTTCCAGTTGCATCACGCGCCGCGAAATCTCGTCGAGCGCGGCGGGCATCGAATCGATCTCGGTGCGCAGCTTCGCCGCCGCTTCGTCCACCAGGTCGATGGCCTTGTCGGGCAGAAAGCGGTCGGAAATATAGCGGTTCGAAAGCGCCGCCGCCGCTACCAACGCCGCGTCCTTGATCCGCACCCCGTGGTGGACTTCGTAGCGCTCCTTCAACCCGCGCAGGATCGAGATCGTGTCCTCGACGGAGGGCTGATCGACCAGGACGGTCTGGAAGCGGCGCTCCAGTGCGGCGTCTTTTTCGATGTACTTCCGGTATTCGTCGAGCGTCGTCGCGCCGATGCAATGCAGTTCCCCGCGCGCGAGCATCGGTTTCAGTAGATTTCCCGCGTCCATCGAGCCCTCGGTCTTGCCCGCGCCGACCACTAAGTGCAACTCGTCGATAAACAGGACGATCTCGCCGTTCGATTCCTGGACTTCCTTGAGCACGGCCTTCAGACGCTCCTCGAACTCGCCGCGGTACTTCGCGCCGGCGATCAGCGCGCCCATGTCGAGCGACACCACGCGGCGGTTTTTCAGGCCCTCCGGCACGTCGCCGCGCACGATGCGCTGGGCGAGCCCCTCGACGATCGCCGTCTTGCCGACGCCCGGCTCGCCGATTAGCACCGGGTTGTTTTTGGTGCGCCGCGAAAGTACCTGGACGACGCGCCGGATCTCCTCGTCGCGCCCGATCACCGGGTCGAGCTTGCCCGCCGAAGCCGCGCCGGTTAAGTCGCGCCCGTACCGATCAAGCGCCTCGTAGGTTCCTTCCGGGTTCTGGGTGGTCACGCGTTGCGAACCTCTTACCCGCCCGACGGTAACGGCGAGTTTTTCCGGCGTCAATCCCGCCTCTCGCAAGAACCGGCCGGACGCCCCCGGATCTTTCGCGGCGGCCAGCAAGACGTGCTCCACCGAAACGAAGTCGTCCTTGAGCCGCTTGGCCTCCTCTTCGGCGTCGGCGAAGGTTTTGGTGAATCGCGTGGTCACGTAGATTTGGTCGGGCGAACCGGCGGGGCCGGAAACCTTAGGTAGCTTCTCGATTTCGGTCTCGATTTTGCGGGCCAGCGGGGCGGGATCCGCCTGCGCACGCCGAAGAATCGTGCTCGCCAGTCCGTTCGGCTGCTCGAGCAGGGCGAGGAGGAGGTGTTCGAGATCGACCTGCTGCTGCGAGCGCTTGATGGCCTGAGACTGAGCGGCGCGAATGGCTTCCTGGAGCTTTTCGGTGAAGCGATTGAAGTCCATACGACAATAATAGAAGCATAAAATCTTAGTGTCAATGACTCATCTAAGTGTTTCTTAACGTTTATCCAATCCGCACTAAACCGTCATCGTCTTGTGACTCAACCGTTTGACACTAATGAGCGGCCTATTCGCCCCAGGAGAACCCATGTCCGAGCTCTTTAGTTCCCAAATCGCGGAACAGTCCGAGTACCAACCCGCCGACCGCGAAACCTTTGCGCCTTCCTTCGAAGAAGTTTTTCAGGAACGGCGGCAGCTTCTCAAAGGTCTCGCGATCGCGCCGCTGTTCACCGTCGGATTCGGCGCCGCCGAAGGCGTGGCGCAAGCCGCCGACGAGCCGAAGGCGGAAGCCTTCTTCAACAGCGGAATCGAATTCGACCCGATTCGTCCGGTCCGGGCCGGTTCCCAGGACTACGTCGACGTGCCCGCGAATTACAACGTGTCGCTGATCATCCGCTGGGGCGATCCGGTGGTGCCCGGCGCGCCCGAGTTCGACGTGAACAACCAGACGGCCGCGAAACAGGCGGTCCAGTTCGGTTACAACTGCGATTACGTCGGCTTTTTCCCCGGCACCGACTGGAAGTCGCTGAATTCGAGCTTCGGCATGCTCGCCGTCAACCACGAGTACGTCAACGAAGAGTTGATGTTCCGGAACTATAATCCGGCCAATGTGACCAAGGAAATGGTCGATATCGAGATCAACGCGCACGGCATGTCGATGATCGAAGTGCAGCGGATGCCCGACGCCTGGGTGTACAACGGCCAGTCGCCGCGCAACCGCCGCTTGACCGGCTTCACGCCGATGGACATTACCGGTCCCGCCGCGGGCGACGATTGGATGAAGACCTCGGCCGACACGACCGGCCGCCGGGTGCTCGGCACGCTTAACAACTGCGCGGGCGGCAAGACCCCGTGGGGCACGGTGCTGACGGCGGAGGAAAACTTCAATCAGTACTTCGGAAACCGCAACGCCACGACGGGCGCCGTCCGCGCCGCTCACGACCGCATGGGTACCCCCGCCGGGGCCTCCTCCCTGCGCTGGGAGAGCTTCTACGACCGGTTCGACCAAGGCAAAGAGCCGAACGAGGCGTTCCGGTTCGGCTGGATCGTCGAGATCGACCCCTACGATCCGCAGTCGGTACCGAAGAAGCGCACGGCGCTCGGCCGCGCGAAGAACGAGTGCGCCACCTGCATCCTTACCCGCGATAACCGGGTCGCCGTTTACAAGGGCGACGACCAACAGTTCGAGTACGTGTTCAAGTTCGTGACGGCGGGCCGCGTCGACACGAATAACCGCGCGGCGAACATGAACCTGCTCGACGAGGGCACGCTGTACGTCGCCCGGTTCGACGCCAACGGCACCGGCGCGTGGCTGCCCCTGACTTTCGGGCAGGGTCCGCTGACGGCGGCGAACGGCTGGCGTAACCAGGCCGACGTGCTCATCCGCGCGCGGCAGGCGGGCGACGCCTTGGGCGCGACGAAGATGGACCGTCCCGAGGACGTGGAAGCGAATCCGGTGACCAACAAAGTTTATGTGTTGTGCACCAACAACACCAATCGCGGCGTGGGCTCGAACGCGGGTCCCGACGCCGCCAATCCCCGTCCGTCGAACCGTTGGGGGCACATCGTCGAGATCACCGAAGCGGGCGGCGACAACGGCGCGCTGACGTTCCGGTGGGACATGTTCATGGTGTGCGGCGATCCGACCATCGCCTCGCAGAACACCTTTTTCGCCGGATTCGACAAAACGCGCGTTAGCCCGATCGGCGCGCCCGATCAGGTGGTGTTCGATACCCGCGGCAACATGTGGATCGGCACCGACGGCCAGCAAGGACCGGTAGGGATCAACGACGCGGTTTACGCTTGCCCCACGGAAGGGCCGGAACGCGGCTTCCTCCGTATGTTCATGGCCTGCCCGGACGGCGCGGAGGCTTGCGGTCCGGAATTTACTCCCGACGACACGACGATGTTCGGCGCCATGCAGCACCCGGGCGACGGCGGCGTGTTCGGCGGTCAGATGCGCGGCCTGTGGCCCGACGGCAAGGATACTCCGCGGCCCTCGATCATCGCCATCACCAAGGCGCCGCGCACCGGCGCGACTTGGATTGGCAGTAAGTGATCGGAAGCAAGTAGAATCCCCGGAGAGAGGATGGGCGGACGCTTTGGCGTCCGCCCTTTTTCTTTTCTATCGCCTAGCGAGCAAGTCGCGGATTTCGCCTAGCAGCGACTCCGTCGGCGTCGGCCCGGCCGGTGGAGCGGGCGGCGGCGGCATCAGCCGGTTCGCTTGCTTGACGATCAGGAAAATCACGAACGCCACAATCAGAAAGTTGATCGTCGCGGTAATGAAGTTGCCGTAGGCGAACGTCGCGGCGCCCGCGTCCTTGGCCGCCTTTAGCGTCGCGTAGCTGTTGCCGTCCAGCGCGACGAACAGATTCGCAAAATCGATTTTGCCCGTCGCGAGGCTCACCACCGGCATAATCAGGTCCTCGGTGGCCGACGTTACGATCTTGCCGAACGCGCCTCCGATAATCACGCCCACCGCCAGATCGAGGACGTTGCCCCGCTGGATAAACGCCTTAAACTCGCTAATCATGGACATTTCTGTCGCTCCTCCTCCGGGGCTTGATTATGCCACGCGCCGGGGTGCGTGAAAAAATGTCCTTCATGCGCATCGGGATCGACTCGGGCGGCACCTTCACGGACTTCGTCGTGGAGCGCGGCGGGAGGATCGAAGTCTTTAAGCTGCGCTCGAACCCAACCGACCCGGCGAGCGTGGTGCTGGCCGGAATCGAGCGCGCGGTGGACGGCACGCTCAATCCGGAAGTGATTCACGGAACCACCGTCGCCACCAACGCGTTGCTCGAGCGCAAGGGCGCCCGCACGGCGTTCGTGACCGACGAAGGCTTCGAAGACTTGCCGGCCATCGGGCGGCAAAATCGCCGCCAGTTGTACGGCCTGACACCCCGACAGCCGGAGTGTCTCGTGCCCCCGGAGTTGCGGTTCGGCGCGGGCGACGCGGACAAACTTCGTCGGGCTCTCCGGCGGGCGAAGGTCGAGAGCGTCGCGATCTGCCTGCTTAACGCCTACCGCGACCCTTCGCCGGAGCGGGCGTTGGCAACCGTCCTGAGCGATTTTCCGCTCTCGATCTCTTCCGAAGTTTGCCCCGAGTTCCGCGAGTACGAGCGCGCCTCGACGACCATCGTCGACGCCTATGTCTCCCCGTTAATGGACCGTTACTTGCGCCGTCTGGCGGAGGGATGCCCCTACCCGCTGTCGATCATGCAGTCGAACGGGGGCGTTCTGTCGGCCGAAGAGGCGCGCGCGGCCGCCGTACGCACGATCCTCTCGGGGCCGGCGGGGGGAGTGGTCGGCGCGATCGAACTGGCCCGGCGTGGCGGCTTCAAGAAAGCCGTCGCGTTCGACATGGGCGGCACCTCGACGGACGTCAGCCTCTCCGACGGTACGGCGGAAGAGACGGTGGAAGCGGCGGTCGACGGGATGCCGGTGCGCGTGCCCATGCTCGATATCCATACCGTCGGTTCGGGCGGAGGCTCCCTCGCGCGGATCGACGAAGGCGGGCTGCTGCGCGTGGGACCGGAAAGCGCCGGAGCTTGGCCCGGTCCGGCTTGTTACGGAGAGGGAACCCGGCCCACGGTGACGGACGCGCACGTGGCGCTAGGGCGTATAACGGCTTTGCTAGGCGGCGAAATGCCCCTCGACCGCGCCCGGAGCCTAGCGGCGCTGCGCACGCTCGGAATGGAGCCCCGGACTGCGGCGCGCGGCGTACTTCGCGTCGCCAACGCCAACATGCTGCGAGCCATCCGCGCGGTTAGCGTCGAGCGCGGGCGCGATCCTCGCGAGTACGCGCTCCTGGCCTTCGGCGGGTGCGGCGGGCTACACGCTTGCGAACTGGCGGAGGAGCTCGGCATCCGAACGGTACTAGCGCCGGAGCATGCGGGCGTGCTGTCGGCGCTTGGAATGCTGCTGGCCGGGTATCGTCGAGATTTCTCGCAAGGGGTGCTGGGGCGCGAGGACTACGAGGCGGTGTTTCGGGAACTCGAGAGCCGAGCCGACGCGGGTGCGAGAATCGAGCGTTTCGCCGACATCCGCTATCGCGGGCAGAGTTACGAATTGACCGTGCCCTGGAAGAACGGAGAACGGAAAACCGCCGAATCGGCCTTCGTCGCCAGGCACAAGCGGCGCTACGGATACGTGGTGCGCGGACCCAAAGAGATCGTGGCGCTGCGCGTCCGCGCGATACGGCCCGTACCGCGCGTCCGACTCATAGGAGCGACGCCGATCTCGGGACGCGGCCCCGAACTGATTCCCGGGTATGGCTCCACCGTGTGGATTCCGAAAGGGTGGCGTTACCGTACCGACGGGGCGGGGACGGTCGTAATTTCGCGCTAGGCGGCGGCCCCGCTTTTCGAAGCCCCCACCGATTGCACCTTATTCTTCGATCCCGGTGGACGGCCCCGCTTGCGAGCCTCGGTCAGCCAGCGCGGCGGCCGACCCCGCCGCTTGCCGCGCCCTTCGGCCAGCCGTTCCAATGTCAAAATCGCTTCTTCGATTTGAGCCCGCTCACGGCGCAGGTCTTCGATGATTTTCGTTACGTCCATGCGATTCCTCGGCGAATTATCGCGCCCATTCCGACCGCTTTTCGCCCTCCGCCGCGGTTCCGGCCGGAAAGCCCCGTAGTTCCGAAAGCGGAACGAAAGGGAAGACGATTCGGTTGCATGGCCAGTGTACCCTTGATTTTTAGGCTAATTCAAGTTGTTTGTTCCGAATTCGGAACAGATTTTGGCTAGTTCTCGTTAGTCTAGTACTAGGACGCTCGACGGTCCACACGCCGCGCCCAATAGAAATAAAAGGGAGTTCCCAGCGCAATCAGCGTTAATCCCATCAGAGATTCCCGGGGGGAATCGCGTAACGTGAAGAAAATCAAGGTCGCCGCGACGCCCGCGAAAAGTACCGGAACCGCCGGATACCCCAGCGTCCGGTAAGGCCGCGCCATATCCGGCCGTTTGGCCCGCAAAACCGGTACGGCGGCGGCCGTCATTCCATAAAGAATCCAGCTCGCGAAAATGACGTAAGTAAACAATTCGTCGTAGCGGCCGCTCAACACCAGCACACAGGACCAAGCCGAAAGCCAGAGAATCGATTTTCCGGGCGTCCGGCGCTCGGGATGCACTTCGGCGAAGGCGCGGAAGAACATCCCGTCCCGCGCCATCGCGTAAGGCACGCGGGCGCCCGACAGCATGGAGCCGTTCAGCGCCGCGAAAATCGACACCATCGCCGCCACGCTGACCGCTTGCGCCGCGCCGGGTCCGAAAATTCGGCGCATCATTTCCGACGCCACCCGGTCGCTCGCCGCCACTTCGGAAGCCGAAAGCACGTAGAAATACGCGGCGTTCGAGGCCAGATAAATCGCCATCACCACCGCCGTGCCCAAAATCAGCGCGCGAGGCAGATTGCGGGTGGGATCCTTGATTTCGCTCGAAACCATGCTGACGTTGTTCCAGCCGTCGAACGCCCACAAGATCGCCACCAGCGCGGCGAAGAAGCCCGCGACACCCCCCGGCGCCGGAATCGCGGTCGAGAAATTCTCGACGCGACCCGTGCCGGAAAACAAGCCGACCAGCACGATCGCGCCGATCAGTCCCACTTTTGCGATCGTCGCGCCGATCTGCAGCCCGCCGCTCTCCCGGACGCCCAAGTAATTTACGGCCGCCAAAAACGCGATCACGCCGATCGCCGCCAGTTGGCCGTAGCGAATCTCGAGCGCGCCGAACGGTAGCGGGACCGTCGTCAGCACCCCGTCGAGCGCGGGAATCAGGTTCGCCAGATAGTAGAAAAACCCGGTGGCGAGCGTCGCCAGCGACCCGCTTTTCGCCACCCAAAATTGGGTCCAGCCGTAGACGAAGCCGAAAAAAGGACCGTACGCTTCGCGCAGGTACACGTATTCGCCGCCCGCTTCGGGCATGGCGGCGGCGAGCTCTGCGTAGGTCAGCGCGCCCGCCAGCGAGAGCAAGCCGCCGAAAATCCAGACGGCGAACACCATCTCCGGCGTCCCCACCTTTAAGATCGCGGTCTTCGGCACCAGAAAAATGCCGCTGCCGATCACGGTGCCGACGACGATCGCGACGGCGGCGTTCAGTCCTAATTCACGGCGAAGTTCGGCCATCGCGCGCCTCCCGGGGGAAAAGTGGGGACAACAAAATACCCACGGCGAACGTGGCCGTCGTGCCGATCAGAACGTGCCACGTCCAGGCGATCGGCGTGAAGAACCGGACGTAAATCATGGTGGCGAGACCGGCCAGCATTCCAAGCATCGCGGCGGCCTCGCCCGCGCGCCGGGTGAGCAAGCCGAGCAGGAAGACGCCCAGCAAGGATCCGTAGACGATGGACGCGATGCCCAACGCGGCTTCGAGCACGCTTTTGACGCCGGTCGACGCCCAGCCGATCAGGAACAGCGCGACGCTCCAGCCGACGGTCGCCCAGCGAGCCAATCGCAGGTACTCCGATTCGCTCCGGCCGGCGCGCGACAGGGGCCGCACGAAATCCATGATCGTGGTCGAGGCCAGCGAATTCAGCGCGGCGCTCAGGTTCGACATGGCCGCCGCGAGAATCGCGGCCATAATCAATCCCGCGACGCCCACCGGTAACTTCGACCAGATAAACGCGGGGTAAATTTGATCCTTCACCGGAGGCGGAGCCATCGACGACGTTCCGTAGTAGACCCAAAGCGCCACGCCGATGAGCAGGAACAGCGTGAATTGAAAGACGATCACCGCCCAACTGGCGAACAGCGCCTTGCGGCTTTCTGCGAGGTCTTTGGCGGCCAGCAGCCTTTGGACCATCAATTGCTCCGTTCCATGACTGGCGGTGGTAAGAAAGCAGCCGCCGATGACGCCCGCCCAGAAGTTGTAGGGCGCGGTCCAGGAGAATTGAAAGTCGAAGACGCGAAACTTATTCGCCGCCTCGCCCGCGCGCACCACTTCGGACCACCCGCCCGGAATCTGCTGCAGGATGACGAAGAAGCTGAGGATCGCGCCCGCGATGTAGAGGAACATCTGGACCACGTCGGTCCAGATCACGGCGGTCATGCCGCCTTCGAAGGTGTAGAACAGCGTCAAGCAAACGATCAGAAGGATCGACGCCAGTTCGCCCGCGCCGCCGGACCAGCCGAAGACGATCTGGATGACGATCGAGATGGCGAACACGCGCACGCCCTCGGCCAGCGCGCGCAGAACGAGGAAACATCCGGCGGTGAGTTTGCGGATGTTGGGACCGAAGCGGCGCTGCATCAGTTCGTAGGCGGTAAACAGTTCGCCGCGAAAATATTGGGGCAGAAAAAGAACGCTAATAACGATGCGGGCCAGCAGGTATCCGAAAACGACCTGCAAGAATCCGAGGTCGCCCGAGAAAGCGAGCGCGGGAGTGCCGATGACGGTGAGCGTCGAGGTTTCGGCGGAGACGATCGAGAATCCGATCGCCCACCACGGCGCGTTTCTTCCTCCTAGGAAGTAGTCTTTGAGCGTCTTTTGGGAATCGCGAAAGCGCGCGCCGAACCAGGTAATGCCGATCAGGTAAACCAGAATGACCGACAGATCGATCCAGCGCATGGAAAGTTGGCGAACGACAGTGGGGATTGTAACATCGGCGGGAACATCCCGGCCCCGGAAGGCATCTTTAGTTTTGTCGAGAGAGTCCGGCTTGCGGGATGGCGTCCTTTCAATGTATTCTGCGTCTTTGCCACCCGGCACGCCCGGGCCGTCCGGTATTTTTCGGCGGGCAATCTCCCGGCCCAGTCGGCCGCGCGTACAATAGCAACTGCCAATTGAGGAGGCAAGAAGTGCGAAATCGACGGAATCTGTGGACGAGCCTGCTGGCGACGGCGGCATTGGCGGCGGCGCTCGCCGCTCCCGGCGCATATGGACAAGCGGCCCCCGCGCAACCCCAATGGGTGGATCAGGGCGAGTACGAACTGGTGGCCAACGGGATTCAGAAGGAAGCGAATCCGCAGAAGAAGATTCAACTTCTCCAGCAGTGGAAAGAGAAGTATCCGAATAGCGCCTTCAAGCTGCAACGCCTTCAGGCGATGTTGCAGACCTACCAGCAACTCGCGCAAGCGCCCAAGATGAAGGAAGTCGCGACGGAGATGACCACCGAGGATCCGAGCGGCGTCGTCGGCTTGGTGGGCTACCAAACGCTGAACTTGCTCGTCGAATCGATGGCCGACAAGTCCGAGGCCGCGCTGGCCGACGGCGAGAAGGCCGCCAACGGCTTGCTCGCGATTCTCGACAAGGTGCAAAAGCCGGCGCCGATTCCGGACGACGCCTGGGCGAAGGAGAAGCAGAACAACACGGTCCTGGCGCACAAGACGCTGGGCTGGATCGCGTCGGCGCGGAAAGACTACGTCGCGGCGGAAGGTGCGTACACCAAAGCGCTGCAGGTGAATCCGAAGAACGGACAGATTTCTGCGGCGCTCGGCACGGCGATTCTGCTTCAGAAGAAGCCGGAGAAGCAGGCGGCGGGTCTCTATCACTTCGCGCGCGCGGCGATGCTCGAAGGGGAGGGCGCGCTGCCCGATCAGCCTCGCGGGCAGACTAAGGCGTACGTCGAGAAGACCTACATTAACTTCCATGGCAGCCGCGACGGCCTCGACGAGATCCTGACCCGGGCCAAGACCGAAGCGTTTCCGCCGGACGGGTTCGAAATCGAAAGCAAGCTCGCCATCCAGATGAAGAACCGCGAAAAGCTGAAGGCCGAGAATCCGATGCTCGGCCGGTTCCTGGAATTGAGGGACGCACTCACCGGCGCGGAGGGCGAAACCTATTTCGGCACCTTAAATGGAACGAACGCGGGTGGAACGCTGAAGGGCAAACTCATCTTGGCGACGCCCGAAACGAAGCCCAAGGAGTTGACGCTGTCGGTCGCCGACGGAATCATTCCGGACGTCACGCTCAAGTTCGACGAGCCGCTGCCGGGCAAGGCCGATCCGGGCATCGAAATCGAGTTCGAGGGAACCGTGATCGCCTATACGAAAGAACCGTTCATGCTGGTGTTCGACGTCGATCCGGCGAAGATGACCGGTTGGCCCGTGGCCGCGAAACCGGCGGGGAAGAAGTCCGCGCCCGCCTCTAAGAAGGGCGGCGCGAAGAAGAAGTAGCTTGGACCTTCACGGGAGCGGCGGGGCTACCGGTGGCGATGACACTGTAAAGCAGCCGCTCCCAAGTGCCAACCTGGCGATCCTCGGCGGGCGCCGCCGCCTGGAAAAAGTGGATAAACCGGGCGGCCGGCTTCGGCAAGCTCGACGCCCAGCACCTTTCTCGCGGAACGGTTAGCGTGGCCGCTACGGCCAGACCGGCTACGACTAGGTAGCTTCGGATTTTCGCGCTCTTCGTCATGCTTGAGAGACGCTCCACCTAGCCGACTGGTTAGGGGATCCCCGTTGAGATTCGTAAATTTTGGGGCCGCCTACATTTTGTAGCGGCCGAAATGCTCGTCGTCCAGCGCTTCGAGCCAGCGTTTCAACTCTTCGTTGTTGACCCGGTCGCCCATCTGCGCGGTCAGCTTCGAGGTGGCCAACACCTGATCGTCCACGTAAATCGGGCAATCGTGGCGCAACGCCAGCGCGAGCGCGTCCGAGGGGCGCGAATCCACCGAGATCAATTGGCCGTTTTTGCGTAGCCAGATCAGCGCGTAGAAGGTCTCGTCCTTCAGTTCGTTCACCACGACCTTCTCGATGGACGTGTCGAGCCCGGTCAGCAGCGTCTTGATGAGATCGTGCGTCATCGGCCGCGCCGTCGAAACCTTTTCGATTTCGAGCGCGATGGCGTTCGCCTCGAACGGGCCGACCCAGATCGGCAAGATGGTGTCGCCCGCCAGATCCCGCAGAATGACGATCGGCATTTGGGTCACCGGGTCCATCATCAAAGTGCGGATCTTCATTTCGACTTCCATGGTTGTCTCCGTTCCAATTACACCACTACGCCGGGCATCGACTTCTCTACGCTAACTCGCCGACCAACGCCACCGGCCCCGCGCGCATCACGGTCACGGGAACGTAACGGCCCACCAAATCGGGGCGCGGCGACGAAAAGTTCACCGGCTTGTGTTGCGTTGTCTTGCCCCCCCACTGCCCGGTGGCCTTGTTAAAGCCCTCGACATGCACCTCTTCCACGCGCCCGACGTAATCGGCGTTGCGGCGAATTTGAATCGCGCGCTGCCTCTCCTGCACGATGGCGAGGCGGCGGGTCTTCTCGGCTTCCTCGACGTGGCCGGCGAGTTTCAGCGCGGGCGTATTGGGGCGCTCGGAGTACTTGAACCCGAACACGCCGTCGTAGCCCACCCGGTCGAGTAAATCGAGCGTCGCTTCGAAATCGGCCTCCGTTTCGCCGGGGAAGCCGACGATGATGTCGGTGGTAATGGCGATGTCGCGCCGTGCGCTCTTCATCCAAGCGATACGTTCTTCGTACCGCTCGCGCGTGTACTGCCGCCTCATCGCGTCGAGCACGCGCGTCGAACCGGACTGCACCGGCAGGTGCACGTGATTGCACAAGGTGGGGTTCTCGTCGATCGCGTCGATAATGTCCTTGACGAAATCGCGCGGGTGCGACGTGGTGAAGCGCACGCGCCGCAATCCGTCCACTTCGCCCACGCGCCGCAGCAGGCCCGCGAAGTCGAGTCCCGAAACCGGGCACCGGTAGCTGTTGACGTTCTGCCCGAGCAGTTGAATCTCGGTGTAGCCCGATTCGGCCAGCGCGCGCGCTTCGGCGATCGCGCTCTCGGCCGTGCGGCTGCGTTCCGGCCCGCGCGTAAACGGCACGACGCAATACGCGCAGCTTTTGTCGCAGCCTTCGATGATCGTCAGATACGCGCGATGCGGATTGTCGCGACGGGTGAGGGGCGTCTCGAACGTATCCTCGGTGTCGAGACTCAGCCCGGTGACGCGGCGTCCGCCCGCCTCGAGCTGGACCAGCAGTTCGGGCAGCTTCGAATAGCTCGCCGATCCGGCGACCAGCGAGACGTGCGGGGCGCGCTCGAATATCCGCTCGCCTTCCTGCTGCGCCACGCAACCCAGCACTCCGAACGTTTTCGTCTTCGCGTGTTTTTTGAACTCGGAGAGGCGATGGAACACCTTCTGCTCCGCCTTGTCGCGAATGGAGCACGTGTTGTACAGCACCAGCTCGGCGTCGTCGACCGTCTCCACTTGCTCGTAGCCGCGCTCCACCAGCGTCCCGACGACTTTCTCCGAGTCGTGGGCGTTCATCTGACAGCCGAACGTTTCGATGTAAAACTTGCGCAAAGTGACTCCCGGCCAGGCGATCGCTATTGGTGGGCGAAATACATCAGCCAGCTCAGGCCGAACATCGCGGCCATGAAGCAGCCGAAGCAATAGAGGCCGTACCGCCAACGCTCGTTGTCCGTGTTCTTGGTGACGACGCCGAGCACGACGCTCGTGAGCAGCGCGAACAACAGCGCGGCCTCGAAGTGCGAAAGGGCGAGCTTGGGCATGTCAGTCCTTCTTCCCGGTGGCGATCTCGTAGGCGTCCACCATGGCCATGACGTTCAGCAATCCCGCGCCCACCAGAAACTTGGTGCCGTAGTCGTAGACGTGCCCGGCGCGATCCACTTCGGCGTACCCGAGCATGGTGGCCAGCAGGTAGAGAACGCCGCTGGCAACGTTGCCGAGAAAGCCGCCGCAATAGATCAGGGTCGTGAGCAGGTCGCCGCGCTGCGGTTCGAACATCGCGCCGCGCATGGTGAGCCCTAGTAGGAACATGACGACGACCGAGAGAGCCAGCAGTCCGCCGCGTAACCGGCGGCCCAAGAGAAAATGACCGCCGCCCGGGAGGAACCATCCCAGGGCCACGGCGGGAAGCCAGGAGCGCATGCTTTCAGTTTAGCGGTTGCCGGGCGGCCGGCTCGCGAGTTCGACCATCGTCCGGATAATCGCCGCCTTCTTCGCCGGGTCGAGCGTCAGGTAGCGATGCCTGCCTTCGGGCGAGGGGCGGAGCGTCGTGCGGCCGTCGTCCGCCACGACGATCGTGCCCGGCGCGGACAACCCGAAGTCTCCGGCGTTCGGGCGCACGGCGTACAGCACCGAGGTCGGATCCCAAGTCGGCCGGTCGTACGGCATTTTGAGATACGCGCGGTAGGAATCGGCGATCGGATGGTGACGGGCGTAGGCGTAATCGCGCTCGATACTCGACGCGGGGTAGGGCAGCGCGAGCCCGATTTCGAACCCCGAAGCGACGATGGGCGTAGGCCACTCGGTGAAAATTTTCTTGGCCGACGGAATGTCGATGCGGACGTTGTACTCGGGCTTGCCGTCGGGGAACCAGCCCGCCATGATCGACAGCAGCTTTACTTTTTTCGCCACCAGGTCGCGCCCCCCCGGACGGTCGAGCAAACGCACGAGATTGGTCGAGAATCCCACCTGGATCACCGTTACGCTTCCGTCCGCGGCCGCGTTCAGGGTACGCCACAGCACGTCTTGCGCGTCCTCGACGTCGGCTCGCGAATGGATGCGGCGCGGATAGACGAGCTTCGCGACGGGAACGGAAATCATCGGGTTGTTCTCGCGCGTCTTTCCGTTCGAAACCAGCCCGATCGGGATCGACGGTCTCCCGTAGAAATGGTTAACGAGATCGACGAACTGCGCCGCGCGCAAGTTGTCCTTGGTGATGGTGACGGCGAGAATCTTCGCTTCGCCCCGCGATTCGAGCGCGTGCAGCATGGCGAGCGCGATCGCGTCGTCCACGTCGTTGCCCATATCGGTGTCGAAGATTACCGGCACGGGCTGGGCGAAGGCGGTCGCGGTTAGGAAGAGAGCGGCAAGGCGGCGCATGGGGCGTAAAGTCCTCGGGAGCGGATGTATTCGTAAACGGCGAGAGGCAACTCGGAAGGGCGTTCGCCGCGAGCGAGCGCCGCGCGAATGGCGCTCGAGGAGTCGGTAAAGGCGAGCGTTTCCAGGCGATGGACGACCGCCCCGGGCGGCACGTCGTAATCGTGGCCGGGGCGCGAGGCGACGATGAATTCCGTCATCGCGACCACGTCGCGCCACCGGTACCAGCTTTCGATTTCGGAAAACGCGTCGGCGCCGATGAGGAACAGCCGCGGCTCGGAGAAGTGCAGCAGCGTTTCGTAGGTATAGCTTCGTCGGCCTCCGGCTTCCACCTCCGAGACGTGCGGCGTCGCGAGGCGCAGCATCGCCACCCGGTCGGCGAACGGCGTGTCGAGCGTCTTGTGCGGCGGATTCCCGGACGGCACGAAGACGACGCGGTCGAGCCCGAAGCGTTCCCGCGCGGCCTCGGCGATGGCGATGTGGCCGGAATGCACGGGGTCGAAAGCGCCCCCGAACAGGGCGTAGCGGGCGTGCATTTACTTGGTGGCGCGGATGCGGATATTGCGGAATTGGGCCATCATGGGCGGACCGCGATGCAGTTGCAGCGCGATTACGCCGGATTTCGGCGTTTCGCCGTGCAGTTCCGAAGTGACCAGACCGTTAAGCGTAATCTTGATATCGCCGCCCGCGCACTCGATGCGCAGATCGTTCCAATCGTCGGCCTTGACGACGGTTTCGCCCTTGCCCTTCCAGCCGTTGACGATCACGCCGCGCGTGCCCTTCTCGTCGTAAATGGAGCCCCACCAGTTGCCCTGCGCCGCGTCGGCTTGCAAGCCCTTCACCACGAAATCCGGCGACGCTTCGCTGCGGAATTGCACGCCCGAATTGTGGTTGCGCAGCTTGATTTCGAGGCGCAGGTCGAAGTCCTCGAACTTGTCCTTCGAAACAAGAAACGTATTGGCTTTCAATTCCACGCCCTCGGTGGAGCCCACGATGACGCCGTCCTTCACGCTCCACAAGCGCGGGTCGCCGTCCCAGCCGGTTAAGTCTTTGCCGTTGAACAGCGGTTTGAATCCGGGTTCGGCGGCGCAGAGCGGTAAGAACAGCAGGAACGCGAGGCGATTCATTTGCCCGATTGTATCGCTCGCGCGGCGGCGCTGGCGAGTTCGTCGCAGCGGTTGTTATCGGGATGTTCGGCGTGGCCCTTGGTCCACTTCCAGACGGTCTTGTGGCGCGCGTTCTGCTCGTCGAGCGCTTGCCACAGTTCCTGATTTTTGACCGGCTTCTTGTCGGCGGTCTTCCAGCCGCGCGCTTTCCAGCCGTGAATCCAGGTGGTGATGCCGTTGCGCATGTACTCGGAGTCGGTGGTGATCTCGACTTCGCACGCTTCCTTGAGCGCCTTGAGACCTTCCACCGCCGCGCGCAATTCCATGCGGTTGTTCGTGGTGTCGGGCTCGCCGCCCGACGCTTCGCGCTTGTGCTCGCCGAAGCGTAGGATGTACGCCCAACCCCCCGGTCCGGGATTGCCCAGGCACGCGCCGTCGGTGATGAGCTGGACTTTCTTCAAGCGGCGACCGGCTGAGCGGAACTAAGCCGCAACCTCGACGTACTCGACCGCGGTGTGAGGTTCCGGTATGGCTTCCCCTACTTCGCGCATGGCTTGGAAGTGCGCCGCGAGAGCATCTTGCAAGTTCCGGCGGGTTTCTTCTTCGGTATCGCCGACGGCGACGCATCCATCGACATCCGGCGAATAAGCCGAATAGCCGGTAGCGGTTCTCTCGATAATCGCCGGAAAGCGTCGCAACGTCAAATCGAGGCCCCCTCTGGAAGGATAGCGCGACTATGCGGCGACCGGCTGAGCGAGCGTCTCTTCGAAGAATCGGTCCACTTGATCGAGGATAGCCTCGGGAGCCGTTTGTGTATAGATCGCCGAGCGCAGCTTCGCTCCGCCCCGCACCCCGTGCGAGAAATACGTCGCGAACTGCTTCATCTTCCCCACTGCGTCTATCGCCTTCTCTTCGCCATGCCGGCCGCACAGCATTTCGAAGTACTTGCGCATGAGCGCGTAGCGCATCTCCGCGGTAGGTTCGAAATACCGCCCGGTTTCGACATACTCGGCGATCTGCCGGAAAATCCAGGGGTTCGCCGACGCCTGACGGCCGATCATCACCGCGTCGCACTTCGTCTCGGCGACCATCCGCACGGCGTCCTCGGGCGAATTCACGTCGCCGTTGCCGATCACGGAAATGCGCGAGTGCGCCTTCAGCGCGGCGATGCGCGTCCAATCGGCGAAGCCGGAGTAGCCCTGCTCGCGGGTACGCGGGTGCAGCGCGATGGCCGCGAGTCCGCAATTTTCGGCGATCTTGCCCATCTCGAGAAACACGAGTTCCTTGTCGTTCCAACCCGCGCGGAACTTGCACGTCAGCGGAATCCGGATCGCGGCCCGCACGGCGGTGAGAATCCGTTCCACCAGCGGGAGATCGCGCAGGCAGCCGGAACCGCCGTTGCACCGCACCACCTTCTTCACCGGACAGCCGAAATTGATATCGACGATGTCGAACCCGAGGTCCTCGCAAACGCGCGCCGCCTCGGCCATCACCGCCGGATCGCTGCCGAAAAGCTGCGCCGAAATCGGGCGCTCCTCGGGCTCGAACGCCAAGTATCGCTTCGCTTTCGCCTTGGTTTTCGCCGCCGGAGTCTTCGCCGACGCCACCACGCCGTGCGAACTGGTGAATTCGGTCATCATCAATCCGCAGCCCCCCTGGGCGCGGATTAGGCGGCGGAAAACCGTATCGGTCACCCCGGCCATAGGAGCCAGCACCGTCGCGGGCGCGACGGTCACCGGACCGATGGCGAACTGGCGTGGGAATTGCATCGAACGAACGAGGTAACCCTCCCATTATCGCCCGGCGGAGCTTTTCGCCGAAACTTGTGAGCGTTGCGCCGCGTTCTATTGAAATTAGGAGACCAAGATGAAAATCTGGATCGCCTTTCTCGGCGGAGCCGCCGCTTCGGCCGCCCTCGTTCTGCTACTCGGCCGCCAGCCGGAGCGCGTCGCCGCGCCCGCGCCTCCGCCGCCCGTGGCGCAGCCCATTCCCGACGCCCAACCCGCTCCCATCGCCGAGCCCGCGCCGGAGCCGGTCTCGGCGCCCGCCGAGTTGCCACCGGCAAAGCCGACCGTCGCGAGACGCGCGCCGGCGCCCACCCCGGTCCGTAAGCCTGCGCCCACTGCGCCGGCCCCGGTAGCGGAAGCGCCCGCCGTGGTCGCGAAGACGGAGCCGGCCGCTCCGTTGGTGGAAGCCGCGCCGCCCCCAGCCGTGCCAGAACCCGCGCCGCAAGCGGAACCGAAAACGCAAATCCTCCGGCCCGACGCGATGGAGATCAAGCGCGCCGCCGAAGAGCGAAAGCCCCAGTCCGTAACGATTCCCGCCGGTACCGTCTTGAACGTTCGCCTCAACCAACGCCTCTCGAGCGAAGATCACGGCGAGGGCGACACGTTCTCCGCCGTCCTCGATTCGCCGCTCGTCGTCAACGGACTCGTGATCGCCGAAAAAGGGTCGCGGGCCGACGGGCGCGTCCTCGAATCGTCGAAAGGCGGGCGCGTGAAGGGGACGGCAAAGCTCGCCATTCAACTCACGCAGGTCTACACGTCCGATAAGCAGCGCGTCGCCATCCTGACCGACGCCTTCGTGCGCGACGCGGACACCTCCCGCGGACGCGACGCCACCCGGACGGCTACCGCCGCCGGAATCGGTGCGGCTCTCGGCGCGATCTTCGGCGGAGGCCGAGGAGCGGCCATCGGCGCGGCTTCCGGCGGCGCGGCGGGCGCGGGCACGATCTTGTTAACGCGCGGCAAACCGGCCGAGATCGCGGTGGAAACGCGAATCCCGTTCCGGCTGCGCGAAGCGCTCGAGATTACCGAGAAGCTCGATTAAAATTTTCCCGAATAAAGCTTCGGCGTGAACGAAATCGTGCCGCCCGAGTTCTTGAACGACAGCGGAATCATGACCGAGGCCCCGGGCGCGAGCGGCGCGTCCGACACCTTCACGTACGGGTTGCCGCGATAGTCGTTTATCTTGTTGAACAGACTCTGCGTCGCGGGCAGATTCTCGAGCACCAAGAATTGCGACGCCGGGATCGGCGACGCTCCGGTATTGGTGATCGTCGCCGTCGTCCCGAACGTCTGGTTCGCCGGGTTGTACCGGAATCCCGTGTAGCGGATCGAGAAGCCCGCCTGCGACACCGGCGCGTCGAACAGGAAGTACGCCACCGGATGATCGTGGTCCGAGTAACGCTCGATGCGCGCCGCGTCGCTCTTGAAGCTCGACGGCCACTCCGCGTTGACGTGCGCCACTTCGTAGCCCGACCACAGCGGATCGAGCCCAGAACTAATCAGCGCGTGATCGAGCACCTGCCGCGAACCCCGGAACATGTACGTGTAGCGTAGCGGCGCGAGCAGCGTATTCGTCAGATTGTTCAGCGTGTAGCTCCACCGGTCGATCGAGGGATTGGCGACCAGCGTCGCCGCCGTCGGCGTCCCGGCGATCGTCGCCATCACGTCGGTCAGCGCGTCGTTCACCTCGAACGCGTTCCAGTCGCCCAGCGCGATCAGATTCTCGCCCGCGAGCCCGGCGATGAAATCGGCCACCGCTTCCCCGCCCAAGCGGCGCTTCTCGCGAACCCGAGTGCCCTCGGGCTCCGGATCGTCGACGCCGATCAGCGACCGCAGGTGATTCGCGAGCACCGTCACGTCGCGCGTACCGCACGTCCCGCCGTTCACCGTGAACCGCGCCAGCAGCGGCGGACGATCCAGCAGATCGCTGCCCTCGAAAATCAGCTCCTCGCCGAGAATATCCTCCGATCCCACCTGAGTCACTCGCGACGACTTGAACAAAATCCCGTTATGGATAATGTCGTTCGGCGACGTAATCAGCCGCGCCTGATAATTCGGATTCGCCGCTCCGGCGCGCGTGTTGATCGTCGCCGCCAGCGCTTGCAGTAGCGCCAGATCCGAAGATTCCTGCACCGCGATGATGTCCGGCAGGCTCAGTTTCAGGATCACGCCGTCGGCGATCTTGTTCAGCAGCGTCGCGGTATTCGTGTAGCGTTCGAGATTCATCGAGGCGACGGTAAACTCGCACGCGCCGGGCGCGCGGATCGCCTTCGACACTTCGGAAACGGCGGGCGCCAGCGTCCCCGGAACCTGCCCCGCTTCGGGCAGCAGGCGATAGCCGCGGCTCGCGTAGGTAAACAGTCCCGTCAGCCCCGGCAGGAGCTTGTTGTTGCCCACCTGTAGCGTCGGCACGCCCGCCAGGCCGTTGGTATCGACGCTGATCGTTTCCGGATTCATGTCGAACCGCGGCGCGGTGGCGGGCACGGCGGCCGGAATGTTCGTATCGCGATCGACGCCCGGCTCGCGGAACGGCAAGCCCGAGTACGTCTGCAACACCACGTAGAACGAACCGTCCGACGCCGTCGCTCCGGTCGAGCGCGTGGGCGGAATCGAAACCCGCATGCCTTCGTATTTCTCGAGCAGGGTCAGCCGCGCCACCGGGTCGAACGCCTGCGCCGGGTCGAACGCCGAAGCCGGAATCGGCGTCGGGTCGGGCACCGGAGCCGTCCCCAAATCGAGAAAGCTCGTCGGCGTCGAAAGCTCCGTCAGCGTGGCCGCGGTGCCGTCTTCCGAAAACTCGACGACCGTCCCCGTCGTCTGCACCAAGCGGCCCACCGCCGAAGGCTTCGCGCCGCCCGAACCGGTAAACACGAAAATGCCGTCCGACGTGTCGGGGTTGCCGTCCGAACTCGCCGTCGGCGTCTGGATAAAGTAGCCGTTCGACACGATCCCCGTCACGACGCCCTGCGTAGTTACCGTGCCCGTCAGCGTGGACCGCGCCGTCGTGCCTTGAATCGTGTAGATCGGCACGGTCGCAACGTCGTCGTTCTGGATCGTCCCGATCGCCGTCGCGCTCGCCGGAGTCGCGCCCGAGATCGCGGTCAGGTTCAACTGGAACGTCTCGTCGCCTTCCACCATCGTGTCGCCGTTGACGAACACCGTGATCGTCGTCGAATTCGTCCCGGCCGTAATCGTCCGGCTGCCGGACACGCCCGTGTAATCGACGCCTTCGGTGGCGGTGACGCCCGCCGTCGCGAAATTGAAGGTCACGTCGGCGGTAGGCGTCGGTGCGACCGTCACCACGAAATCGAACGCCGTCGTCCCCGCGTTGCCTTCGAGCTTCGACACGTTCGGCACGCTCAGCGTCGGCGTCACCGGACCCGTCGTCCCGCGCGGCGTGATCGAAAAATCGTCCACCGCTAGCCCGTCGTCCGCGCCGTTCACGTTATAGTCGCGCCAGCGGACCATAAACGTCGCGTTCGGCGCGAGATTCAGCCCGGAAACGCTACCCGAAACGTTCGCGAACACCGTGTTGCCGTCCTTCGCGCCCACGGTCGCGCCCACGTCGTTCGACGCCTGGATCGCGTTGAAGTCGAGCGCCGTCACCGCCGTCCACGTGCCCGCGCCGTCGAGGGTGACGGCGTCCGTCGAGTATTCGAAGATGATCCTGTCGCGCGGGTCGGTCGTCGTACGCGTGATCGAGCCCAGCCGCCACTGCTCCCCGCGATAGCTGATGTCGAGCGAGGTGATCGTCCCGCCGGTCTTGTTCGCGAACCGCGCCCCGATCACCGGGATCAGCGAACCCGATTGCAGCCCGCCGAAAGCCCGTTCCGTCGAGCCGGACGCGCCGTAGCTGTACGTATCGCCCGTGTTCGAACCGCCCGTGTCGCCCCCATACTGCTCGTTGTCGCGCGCGCCGCCACCGGTTTCCGTTAACCCCCAACCGGTGGGCAGCGCCGTGTTGGTCGTCCCGCTGTTGGCCAACGTATTGAAATCTTGGGTGTAGGCGACATCCAGCGCGTTCAGGTCCGCCGGAGTACCGATCGCGGTGACGTAGCTGGGCGTCCAGGCGAAAACCAAAACCAGGATCAGGAAAACGGTCGAAACGAGGCGAATAGGCATACCGAAGGCGAGTATAACCGCCGCTGGTACGATCCTGCGTTACATTTCCGTCAATTTACCGGTTCGTCGATTGACACCGCGCCGCGCGCAACTTACCTTGGTGATTCGACCGGAGGAGACCGTGAAAAAACTAATACTACTTGCCGCTTTGGTTACGTCTCAGGCGTCCGCCGCCCTGCTGACGATTCAAATGAACACCGCCGCCCTGGCGGCCTTCGCCACGCCCTTAACGCTCGACTTCCAGTTCATCGACGGCGAACTGATCGGCAACAACAACAACATGGTCACGATCTCGGATTTCAACCTGGGGGGCGGAATCCTGGCGGGTACGCCGACGCTCTTCGGCGGCGCGGCGGGCGACTTGACGACGACGGTCACGTTCAACGACACCGTTCCGGTGAGCGGCTTCCAGCAGGCCTTCATCCCCGGTGCGTCTCTCTGGTTCAAGCTCACCCTGACCGACAACCCCGAGCCGACCTTCCCCGACTCGTTCAGCTTCGCCATCCTCGACAACACGGGAACGCCCATCCCGACCGCGTCGTTCTTCGACGTGTTCGTGCAGATCGACATCCCCGCGCTCGTTCCCGGCAACTCGCAGTCGTTCGGCGACCCCACCATCGGCCTCCCCGGCCCGGTCATCACGGCCATCCCCGAGCCGTCTACGTGGCTGCTCGCTCTGCCATTGGCGGCGCTGCTACGCCGTCGGCGGGTTTGACACCGCGCATTTCGTTCAAACGGCGCTGATTTTTGGATTTTCCCAACTGGTCCTAAAACCTAAATCGCGGTAAACCTCAAAAGGTCCACAACATGAGACGTCGAACGTTCTGCAAACGTCTGGTATTCGCCGGTTCTGCCTCTTGCTTTTTGGGCGACTAACTTCGGTGGTGACCACGCACCGGCCGGGTTTTGCCAGGGCGTATGCGACGAGGAACGGATCTCGACCGGTCTGTCCAAGCTCGTCCTCCGTTAAGTTAGGCGCATAGCCTTCGCTCACCACTCTCTGGATGAGCGAGACGTTAACGGCTTCGTCGAGAGTCAACCGATTTTTGTTGTCTCTGAGCCAACTCTTTAGCGGATCGTCGTCCTTGTGCCCCGCAAGGATCTCGTCGACGATCTCGATGGGCATCTTGATTCGTCCGATTTTCGCGTGGTGTGTGACCCAACTCCAGTATTCCGGGACACGATCGACCGGATAATAGGTATTACTTGCCGTGATCAGTACATTCGCGTCGAAGAGATAAATCACGTCGGCTAACGCTTCTCTCCCGCCTTAAGTAGCGGAGCGACGCTTCCGGGCTTTACGCCAAGTACGAGACCCGCCTTGGTGTAAGTGATTGTCCCGTCGTCGAGCGATCGGCGTACTAAGCCGAGAAGGGCCTGGCCAATCCGGTGACGACGGACTACATAATAGTTTGGCCCGCCTTCCAGTTCCTTATTTTTCTCCGACTCTTGTCGCTTTTGCTCCCTCCACTGATCGTCAAAACGCTTAGTCAGAGAATTCCACAAATCATGGTCTATAATTCGTTTCCGAAAAAGCTTGTACGCGATCATCGACCGGCTAATATTGCGTTGTCGAGCGAACGTGGAGATCGTCGCATCGGCTTTGGCCGAGTCCGTATTTCGAAGTTCGGTAAGTTGCGCCAACTCCGCTTCAGGCAAAAGAATTTCACTGGCCACGTCGTTACAGAATCGCTCGATCGTGTTCTGGCTTTCGTTTGTCCCACTTACGCCGGTAACGCCCAACCATAGATGCACAAGTTCGTGGAATGCGGTGAAAGACCACGCGGCGCGCGCATCCGAGTCGTTAATGACGATTAGCGGAGCCAGATGGTCCGCAAGCGCAAAACCGCGAAATACTTCTATGGAAATATTGGTGTGATAACTCCCGAGATTTCCCAGGAGCAGCAAAAAGACACCGGCTTCCTCGATACAATCGCGAAGATATGCGAACGCTTCGTTGGGGTCCTTCCGTGCGCGAAACTCATCTAGCGAAAAATGTACATGGCGGGAAATGGTTCTTGCCAGATCGTCCGCCGACTCGTCCGCATTCGCTGAGCCGATGAACGGGAGCGGCTCCGCTTCGGTGTCTTCGAGGATTGACCGGATGATCCCTTGCCGCACCTTAATGTCGCGAACGAGTGCGTCAAGCTGAGCGTTGTCCCTTTCGCGATCCGGGAGGGTACGAAAATCGGAGCCTCTGTCGCCTTTCTTTGGGGGTTCCGCTAGGTAGAAGGCGAGCAACGGACGCCGGTACGCCTTCGCCATTTTCTCCAACAGCGGACGCGTAGGCGCTGCGGCGCCGCTCTCCAGTGCCAGTACGCGTTGAGCGGGATTCAGCCCCTTCGCGGCATTCAGGGCCAGTGCTTTCGCCGCGTCGTCGGGCGATAATCCAGCGGTCTCTCTCGCCCACCGCAAGACTGCTGGCTGCACTCCTTCCATTTGAGCTCCTTGATTTTATTACACTGCACTTCTCCCTCTTGCCGAGGAGATGTTCCGAAAGAGCCGGCACGCTACACTCGTCAAAAGTGACCCAACCTTTTCGCCTCGACAACCGCGTCGCCCTCATCACCGGCGGCGCTAGCGGTATCGGAGAACAGACCGCCCGCGTGTTCGCCCAAGCCGGCGCGCAAGTGATCGTCCTCGACCTGAACCTCGACCGCGGCCAAGCCCTCGCCGCCGAACTCGGCAACGGCGCCAGCGCCGTCCAATGCGACATCACCGACGAGCCGCAAGTCGCCGCCGTCTTCGCCGCCATTCCCAAGCTCGACGTCCTCGTCAACAACGCGGGCATCGGACTGGTCGGCGGCGTTACCGAAACCGAACTCGCCGATTTCGAACGTGTCTTCCGCGTCAACGTCACCGGCGCGTTTTTGGTCACCAAGCACGCCGTGCCGCACTTGATCGCCTCCCACGGCGCGATGGTCAACATCGGGTCCGTCGCGGGACTTATCGGGGTTAAGAAGCGATTCGCCTACTGCGCCACTAAGGGGGCCGTCGTCGCCATGACCCGCCAACTCGCCGTCGATTACCCCACCGAGTTCCGCGTGAATTGCGTTTGCCCCGGAACGGTCGATACGCCTTTTGTCGAAGGTTATCTGGAGAAGTACCACAAACACGAAAAAGAGGCCGTCCGGGCGCAATTAAACCAGCGCCAGCCCATCGGGCGGCTAGGTAAACCGGAAGAAATCGCCTATATGGCGCTTTATTTGGCGAGCGGCGAAGCCGGTTTCGTCAACGGCAGCGTCCTAAGTATCGATGGTGGATGGACCGCCGCGTAGTACCTTGACACCAAGAGTTACTTGACGTAGGGTTTCCACAACGTTGAAACTGGAAGGGTTGGCTTAAGCGATCATGCAAAAATTCCTCCCGCTGTTGCTAGTCGCCGCGAGCGCCGCCGGATGGGCGGCCCCTGTTAAAAAGAAGCCGGTCGCTAAATCCGCGGCTCCGACTTCGAAAAAGACCGCCGCTCGCGCCACGCCTGTCAAGGCGACCAAATCGACCGCGAAGAAAAAGACGCCGACGAAAACGGCCTATGTGCCGCCCTCCAAGCGCCGCTACCGCAGCTACCGCCAGAACTGGGGAGAGCCGACCTTCGCCGATTCCACCGTCGGCGACCGCATCGAAGGCGAAGACTTGGTCGTGCGCCGCGCCGCCGTCGAGGCGCTTGGCCCTTACAACGGCAGCGTCATGGTTACCGATCCCGTTACCGGGCGGATTCTGACCATCGTCAATCAGAAATTGGCGCTCAAGGGCGCCTTCACCCCTTGCTCCACCATTAAGCTGGTCACGGCGATCGCCGGACTGGTGGAGGACGTTTTCACTCCCGCGACGGCCATGCGTTGCGAGGGCCGCCAGTATATGGACCTTTCGACGGCGATGGCCCGGTCGAGCAACGTGTATTTCTCGAATTTAGGCAAGAAACTCGGGTTTGAGCGCGTCGCCTACTATTCGCGGCTATTCGGGTTGGGCGAAAAGGCGGCGATCGGCATCGACGAAGAGACCGCCGGAGTTTTCCCCGACGAAGAACCGCAGGCGGGCGTCGGCGCCATCGCCTATACCGGCCTCGGCGTGCATATGAGCCCGCTGCAACTGACGGCGTTGCTGTCGATGATCGCGAACAACGGCGCGTTGCCGTGGCTCCAGTACCCCCGCACTCGCGAAGAAGTCGAGGGGTTGACTCCCCAGGTGAAACGTCAATTCGACCTGACCAAGGTGGTCGATCAGATTCTCCCCGGCATGCAGGGCGCGGTGGACTATGGTTCCGCCACGCGCGCACGGCGCTTCTTCGAGGCCACCGACCCGATCTGGGGCAAGACCGGAACCTGTACGCACGCCGACCAGCGTACGCACTTGGGCTGGTTCGGGTCGTACAACGAGATCGCGGGCCGCAAGCTGGTCGTCGTCGTGCTTCTGACTGGCGGCCGGCCGGTAAACGGTCCGGTGGCGTCGGGCATTGCAGGCAGCGTTTATCGCATTCTTTCGGGGCAGAATTTCTACGCGACGGACCGGGCCACCGGCTCCGGGCAGATCATTCTTCCGCCGTCGTTTGCGACGCAAAACTGAAGATCGCGCTCTTCAGTTCCTTCAGGCCTTGCCCGGTGACGGCGGAAATCTCGTAAAACGGCGCGTTGCCCGCCGCTTCCTTTAGCCGCGCCACGCGCTCCGGATCCTGGGCGGCGTCGAGCTTGGTCGCCACCACAATCTGCGGCTTCCGGGCCAAATCTTCGCTGAACGCGGCCAGTTCCTGGTTGACGATCGCGAAATCTTCTTCCGGTTCGCGCCCGCTGGCGTCGGAGACGTCCACCAGATGCACTAGCACTCGGGTTCGCTCGACGTGGCGCAGGAACTGGTGACCCAGCCCATGACCTTCGCTCGCCCCTTCGATCAGTCCGGGGATGTCGGCGATCACCAGCGTTCGCGGATCGGTGGGATCTTCGAACGACATCACGCCCAGGTTCGGTTCGAGGGTTGTAAAGGGATAATCGGCGATCTTCGGCCGCGCCGCGGACAGGCGGGAAATCAGGGTCGATTTTCCGGCGTTTGGAAAGCCCACAAGTCCTACGTCGGCAAGGAGTTTTAGCTCCAGACGCAAAATCAGCGCGTCGCCCGGGCGGCCCGGCTCGTGCTCGGTAGGGGCTTGGTGGGTCGGCGTGGCGAAATGCTGGTTGCCGCGCCCGCCGCGTCCGCCCTTCGCGATCAGAAATCGCTCGCCCTTCGCCGTGAAGTCGTGAATCAACTCGCCGGTTTCGGCGTTGTAGATGGCGGTCCCCACCGGAACGGGCAAGGTCACGCTCGATCCGTCGCGCCCCGAGCGGTTCGACCCCTCGCCGTGGCGGCCGCGTTCGGCTTTGTGCTCCGGGTTGAAGCGGAAATGGAGCAGGGTGTTGTAATGCGGACTCGATTCCAGAAAAACGTCGCCGCCCCGGCCGCCGTCGCCGCCCGAGGGTCCGCCGCGCGGAACGAATTTTTCGCGCCGGAACGCGAGACACCCGTTACCGCCATCGCCGGCTTTGACGGTGATCTTGACTTCGTCGATAAACATACTAGAGGAGTGGGGCGGCCAATAAAAAGGGGCCGCGATGGCGGCCCCGAGTTGTTCGACTCTAACGGAAAAAACGGAAAATCGAGTGCTAGGCTTCCGTGAGCGCCATTACGCTGGCGAACCGGCCCATCCGGCCCCGGTCGCGAAACTGAACGACGCCGGGAATCTTCGCGAACAGGGTATCGTCCTTGCCGATGCCGACGTTTTCGCCGGGCTTGATCCGGGAGCCGCGCTGGCGCACGATAATCGAACCGCCGGTAACCGTTTCGCCGGCGAACGCCTTGACGCCCAATCGCTGGGAGTTCGAATCGCGCCCGTTTCTGGAACTGCCTACGCCTTTTTTACTTGCCATGAGCTTCTACCTAAACGGCGATCGCGCCGATCTTGACGGCGGTAAAGTTCTGCCGGTGACCGATGGTGCGCTTGTATTGCTTCTTGCGCTTGAACTTGAAAACAATGGTCTTATCGCCGCGACCGTGACTTTCGATGGTACCCGTCACCTTCGCCGCCCGGGCTTGGTCGCCTACCGTCAAGCCTTCGCTGGTTTCCACCGCCAGCACGCGACCCAATTCCACCGCGCTTCCCACTTCGCCGGGAAGCGTTTCCACTCGCACCACGTCGCCTTCGCGAACGCGATACTGTTTTCCGCCCGTTTCGACCACTGCGTACATAGTTATTCTCTGTCGTCGCACACGTCGGAAGCGCGCGCCTTTGATGAGAATACCATGAATGCCGGGCGCGACGCTACAATACTCGGCATGCGTAAGAGCCTATTCGCCGCCGCCGCCCTCGCCGGAGCCGCCGCCGTTTTCCTCGTCGATCATAGTCCCGCCGTGGCGCAGACCGGGGATCCGCTGCTCGACGGTTTCTCGAAAGTCGCCATCGCGTCGGTGTCGGACGCCGTCGATCAGGTCACCGGGCAGCGCGGCTTTTTGTCGCACTCGATGCGCCCGCGCATTGTAGGGAAAGGAGTTCCGGAACGATTCGTGGGGCGCGCCCGCACCTCGTTGCTGCGCCAGGCAAGTCCCGATCAGGCGTCGCCCGCGCTCTCGGCGAAACATTCGGTCGAGATGATCGACAACGCCGCGCCGGGCGAAGTGGGCGTGATTGTCGTCGAGGGGACGCTCGACGTGGCGGGCGCGGGCGGGCTGATGGCGACGGCGGCTAAGTCTAGGCAAATGGGCGGGTTAGTGATCGACGGGGCGATCCGCGACGTCGCCGAAATTCGCGGTCTGGGCTTACCGGTCTTCGCGCGAAGCGTGATCCCGTCGAGTTCGGTGGGCCGCTGGGCGAGCGTCTTGAATCAGCAACCCGTTGAATGCGCGGGAGTTACGATCCGACCCGGCGACCTGATCGTGGCCGGCGAGGACGGCGTGGTCCGGGTACCCGCCGACCGCGCCGAAGACGTGCTGAAGAGGGCTCGGGAGATCGACGAACGGGAGACCAAGATGGTCCCGTTCATCAAAAAAGAGCGATCCCTGTCCAAAGTGGTGGCGATTTTCAATCGAATTTGACGTTTTTAGGTACCATTTGGGACGTTTTTGCACCCTAAAGTGCGCGGTTTGGACTGCCGATGAGCGTGCAAATGAGCGAAAGGCGCGAACATCCCCGTCTCCTATGTGCCGATCTGGTCCCGGTCGAATGGAAAGACCGGTCGGGCCGGGCGCGCCGGACGATGGCCAACCTCGAAGATATTTCGATGGCGGGCGCCTGCCTGCAGGTCGAGACCGAGATTCCGGTCGGGTCGGCGGTTAAATTCACGGTTGCGAAGGGCGTGCTGAGCGGCGTGGTCCGCTACGCGACGTACCGCGAGATCGGCTATTTCCTGGGCGTTCAATTCGATCCGGGCGTCAAATGGACGCCCCGCACGTTCCGGCCGATGCACCTGCTCGACCCGCGCTCGCTCATGGAGCGGGCCGTCGAACGCGCGGGCGACCGCGTTGGTAGCCGGGTGAACTAAACCGGACGCTCCTGTCCTCTAATCCGTCGCCGTAACGCTTTCTCCATCGACCCCAAAAAAGGGGAAGCGTATGTTTGCAACGGCTCTCGCGGCGGATACACTATTTGGGCAACCGCCCATGCCTCCAATTCCAGGAGAAGTAACCCAAATTCTGGGACGCCTCTCCTCGGGCGACCGCTCGGCCGAGTCGGACCTATTCCCCCTGATTTTCAGCGAGTTGCATCGGCTGGCCGCGGCCCGGTTGCGCGGCGAGCGGAACAACCACACGCTGCAAGCCACCGCGCTGGTGAACGAGGCCTATGTCCGGCTCTGCGGATCGGGCGCGATCCGGTACACGGACCGGGCGCACTTTCTGCGTCTCGCGGCGCGGCTGATGCGCCGGATTCTCGTCGACTACGCCCGGCATCGGAACGCCCAAAAGCGCCCGAATCCGGCGGCGCAAGTGCCGCTGGACGGGGCGATCGCGATTTCCGAGCAAGGCGCGGGCACGGCGGTTCAAGTGGACGAACTGCTCGAAAGTCTGGCGGCGGTGGACGCTCGGGCGGCGCAAGTGGTGGAGATGCGCTTTTTCGGCGGGCTTTCCGAGGAGGAAATCGCGGCCGCTCTGGAAGTCAACGTGCGCACGGTGCGGCGCGACTGGGCGATGGCGCGGGCGTGGCTGCACCGGGCGCTGCGGGGCGACTAGCCGATGGATAAACGCAGCCGCCCCGATCTGGGACCGGAAGACTGGACGCGGATCTCCGAGCTTTTCGAAAGTCTGCTCGACTCCCCGAATCCCGAGGCGGACTTGGCCGCCGTCGCCGATCCGGAGCTCCGCGAGGCGGCGTCCGAGCTGTGGCGCCACCATCGAAACGCCCAGGGCGAATCGTTTCTCGGCCAACCGCTGGAATTCGACGCGATTCCGGCTTTCGAGCCGGGCCGGATTTTGCTGGGACGTTTCGAAATCCGGCGGCTGTTGGGCGCGGGCGGTATGGGCGAGGTGTACCTGGCGTTCGACCGCGTGCTGCGCGAGGAAACGGCGATCAAGACCATTCCCCGGCTGCTTTCCTCGTCGCCCGACGTCCGGGAGCGGTTCGTGGCGGAGGTGCAGAACGCGCGGCGCGTGACGCATCGCAACGTTTGCCGGATTTACGAACTATTCGAGGAAGGGCCCGTCACTTTCTTTTCGATGGAAAAGATCGACGGCGCACCGCTGACGGAGCGCAGTTGGACGGCCGAGGAGCGCCGCCGCATTCTCTACGAAGCCGCCCAGGGTCTGGACGCCGCGCACCGTAACGGCGTGATCCACGGCGACTTCAAACCGTCGAACGTCATGGTGGAGGAGACCGGGCGGACGGTGGTGATGGATTTCGGATTGGCGCGCGCGTTAAACCGCGCGGGGGACGCTCCGGCGAGCCGAAGCGCTCGCGCGGGAACCGCCGAGTACATGGCGCCGGAGTTGCTGGCGGGCGGCGAACCGTCGCTGGCGGGCGATCTCTACGCGTTTGGAAAGGTGGCGGCGTGGCTGCTGCCGGAGGAGCGCTTCTGGCGGCCGTTTTTGCGGGACGACCCGGCGCAAAGGCCGCCTTCGTTGGAGCCGGCGTTACGAGCGCTCGCCCCCGGAACGAATCGCCGCTACTGGATCGCGGGCTCGATCGCCGCCGCCGGCACGGCGGGGTACGCGATTTCGCGTTGGGGATCCGCCGGACCGAAGCTGGCCGGATTGCGGCGCGTGCTACTGAACGGATTTCGAAGCGCGGAAGCTCTGCGGCCCGCCGCGTTTCTGACCCGGGCGCTGATGGTTTCGGGCTTGCGGCAATCGCCCCGGATCGGCACGGTGGCGGACGAGGACTTACTACCGTCGCTGCGGCGGTTTCGGCCCGCGGCGGCGCTACCGGCCGAGGGTGGAATTTTGGACCAACTGCTCGACCAGCATCGGGCGTCGCATTGGGTAGAGGCGCAGTTGCGGAGTTCGGGGTCGCGGTACTCGCTGGAGTTGGGCGTGCGGGAGCGGGCGGGCCGGACGCTCGCGGCCGGTTATTCGTTCGAGGATTATCCCTCGGTAGCGGCGTTGGCGGAAAGGGCGTCGAGCTGGTTACGGTCCGAGGCGGGGGAGTCGCGGGCGTCGTTGGCGGCGGCCCCGGCGGGCGCGGTGTCGTTTACGTCGAGCGTGCCGGAGGCGCTGTCGCTCTATTACCAAGCGATGGCGCATTACGCGGTGGGTGAGATGGACTTAGCGACTCCCTTGCTCGAAGAGGCGATCCGGCTGGATCCGAAGTTCGCGCAGGCTTATAACATTCTGGGGATGTGCTTTAACGTGGCGCGCCGCTTCGAGGAGGCGTTCGCCGTGGCGGGCAAGGCGATGAAACTAGCCGCCGGGCTGCCGCCGCGAGAACGCTCTTGGATCGAGACCAACTACTACATGCTGGCCGACGATCCGGTAGGCATGATCGACGCGGGGCGGCGCAGCGTCGCCTACTTTCCCGACGAGCCCCGTTTCCGCCGCATCCTGGCGCACCTTCTGTGTCGGGCGGGCGACGCGCGGGCGGCGGTGGAGCACAATCGCAAGGCCGTCGAATTGTCGCCCTCGAGCGAGCTTCTGTGGGGGGAATTGATCTACAACCTGGGCGAGGCCGGTCAGTTCGCCGAGGCGCTGGAAGCCTATCGGGAGGCCAAGGGGAAAGGCCTACGGTTTTACTACATTGACCGGGCGGCCGCGATGGCGTATGAAGGATTGGGCGACTACGAGGCCGCGATTCGCCTGCTCGAGGGCGCTCCGGGTTCGACGACGCGCGCGATTCAAGGCGCGCGCCTGCTGGCCGGGGAATTAGAGAGCGCGGTCGCCGAATTGCGGCAGGCGCTGGGATCGGCGAGAAGCGGCAATCCCGATCCGGAACATTTAATCCGCGAATCGCTCTGCGGGCTCTACTTCGCGACGGATCGCCTGGATTTGGCGGCGGAGCAAGCGAACGCCATGACGGGTCTTCCCGCGTTGCCGACGTTCAGCCGGCAGCATCAGGGAACGGCGTTTTGGGCCGCGCGGCTGGGGTTGGATTCGGTACTGACTTCGACGGGCTACCGGTTGAGCGCCATCGATCGGGGTTGGCCGACCCTGCATAGCCGGGCGGCGCTGGACTATTGGCGCGGTTTGCGGGCCGCGCGCGACGGCGACACCAACCAAGCGGAAGCGCTGCTCAACGCGGCGGTGGGAGGGGAGGCGTCGCCGTGGGCGATGGTCGATCTGCCCGCGATTACCGCGCGTAACGGCCGGTTCGAGGCGGCCGAGCGGCATTGGGGGCGCCTGGACGAGCGCCGGGGCAGCGTTCTGAAGTTTTGCTTTACAGGCTTGCTGGTGCTGGCTTGGTCGGAGCGGGCCCAGGCCGCACACGCGGCGGGCAATAGAACGACGGCGCGAGAGAGCGCGAAGAGAGTGATGGACCACTGGGCCCGCAAAAATTCGCAAATTAGCATTGTCCGGTCCGCCCGGCAAATTTACGCTTCCAATTAGTGAAAGGAAACCCTCCCATGTTAGATTTTTGGTGCACTCTCGGCGCGATGGCAATCGACCCTTCGGTGGTCGACGCGATCGACTTAAACGCGCATCCCGCATTTACGCGCGTCCCCACCGATCTCTACGAGAACGGCGTGAAGGTGATTAATTACGAAGACGCGGGCCACATCGGCGTAAAGGTGGAGACCCACCGGGACGCGCTGCAGGCGAAGATGACCGCCGCGCCGCTGAACCTCCGGGCGACCGTATCGCTGTATACGGCGGCCAAGCTGGTTCAGTTGAAGACGGTGGATCTGGTGCTGATGCGCTCGGCGATCAAGCAGGCTCACGCGGCGTATTTGGACGCCAAGGCGGCTAGCGGGCTCGGCAATCCCTCGCAGGCGCTGGTCGTCGCGCTGGGGGCGGTGTTTCTCGACGCCTTGGCCGACGACATGGTAGCCGCGCCGGCGACGGAGCAGCGTTTCGCCGACGATTTCTTCCTCGACAAGGACGAGAACTCGCCGGAACGGAAAGCGATTCGCGCTTTCGCCAACGATACGCGCGTCGATACGGCGCGTGCCGATCTGCGCAGCGCGTCGGATTGGCGTTGGGGATGCGACGAGGTGTATCGCTTCTACGAGGATTTCAAGCGTGCGACGCTGTAGCGTTTGCTTCTTGGCTCTTGGGGCTCCTCTGTTCGGTCAACTGCCCACGTTTCGAGAACGGGCCTTGGTTCAAGGCGAGAAGCTTCTTATGGTCTCCGGTCGGTACCAAGCGATCCAGGCGGCCTATGACGCGCTCGATCCCGAACGAAGCCTGCTGGTGCGCGATGGCGAACTGAGCGCGGACCGATGGTGGACGTTGCGCAAGGATCTCGAACTCGGCGAGATCCTTAAACTGGCGGGCCGGCCGGCGGGCTTGAGCCATCAGGCTCCCCAGCTTTGGCTGCGATCGGCGCGGGAGGCGATCCCGACGCTATCCGCCCAGCCCAAATTTCACGTCCTCGCGCTGGTGAACCGGCTCGATTTAGGGGAATGGGACGCGCGCGCCCAGCGGATGATCGACGCCGAGATTCGGGTGGTCTATGGGCTTAAGGGCGCACACCAAGACGACATACCGCCGATGACACTGATCGTCGAGTTCGTCTTTCCGGCGTTGAAATGGACCGAGTACCGTAACCTGGCGGTGCAATGGGCGTATCTTTCGAGTTGTTCTCCGGTGCAATTCGACACGTGCCTCACCAAGACCGCTATGGCGCAGTTCCAGGGAAACTTCGCTTACACCCGCGTCAGGGTCAACCAGGACTTCGACGATCACGATGGGCGATGGAACATGGCGCAATGGGTTTTCAAGCCGTCCGGTTTCAGCCGCGCTCCCCTGGACGATCAAATGGAGAAGGATTGCGCGGTTTCGTCCCACTGCGTCGAGTTTCGGCGGGAATGGGACGGGCTCGCCGGACATTCCGCGGCTACCCGGTGGCCTTTGCCGCCCGCTCTTCTCGCGCTCAGTCGCGTTTACTCGCCGTTGTTTAGCCCGGGTGGCTTGCCGCCGACGGTCGGTATGACGGCGTTGGACAAGCGATGCGGGGACGCGCGCGTTCGCAATATCTTGGCGCTGCAGCAATGTACGTTCTGTCACGCCGGAGAGACCAATACGGAATTCATGCACGTGAGGAATCGTAAATGGGGCGAATCGCGGGCCGAGCTTTCGAAGTTCGTGGCTGGCGCGGGGACGGTTCCACAAGCGAGAGTCCCCCTGGGGAGTATCGGGAGCCAAGCTTACATGGCGAAGGTACTGGTGGGCGGTTGCGGTAGTACGCCGATAACTCGCACCTTCTACGACTTAGCGCGACGCCGACTGTTTCTTTCGGCGGTCCTCGCCGATGCGGGTCCCCAGCCGTCCAAGGGTACCTTGCTACGCGAGTACGCCCCGAACTTTACTCACTGATCCCCTATTTTGCGGGTAGCTCGCCCACCCTTGTAAGACGAACCGCGCCCAGGCGCGGTATCTCACAACAAGGAAGGCAGTATGAGCTACAAAACTGGAGTTCGGATGGCGGTTTTGCCGCTGTTCGCGCTCGGTCTGTTCGCGGAGGATACGCAGTGCAACGGTCTGCTGACGGGGTCTCACGACAACGTGATCGTCCCGTCGGGAGCGGTGTGCAGTCTGCGGGGCGCTAGCCTCAACGGCAGCGTCTATGTGCAGCGCAACGGCGCCATCACGATCTCGGGCCGGACGTTTATCAACGGCAACGTGATCAGCGAAGACGGCGGCAAATACGTTCGGATCAACGGTTCGAACGTCCGGGTCGGCGGAAACGTGCAGGTGAAGTACAACTACGAAACCAGCTCGATTCAGCCCGGCACGACGATCCAGGGCAGCCTGCAGTATGTCGAGAATCCGGGGATGCTCGTCGTCACCGGCGTATTCATCGGCAGCGACTTGCAACTGTTCAAGAACACCGGCGGGGCGTCGTTGAACAACAACACGATCCGTCAGAACATGCAGTGCAAGGAAAACGTTCCCGCGCCTACCGGTAGCGGCAACGTGGCGGGCAACAAAGAAGACCAGTGCTCGGGACTGTAGTTCCGGCTTAGGTTCGACAAGTGGGAGGGGCGTCCGCCGCGGCGGGCGTCCTTCCCTCAACCAATGCCCGTTTAGCTCACGCCGGCGTAGGCGAGTTCGTAAAGCTGGTCGGCCATGGCGCGGATGCGCGCGGTCCAGTGGAGTTCGACCAGCCAGTAGTCGGGAATGCCTTCTTCGCCGTAGTGCGCACCGGCGAGTTGTCCGCAGACGGCGGCGGTGGTGTCGGTGTCGTCGCCGAGATTCGCCGCGCGGCGCACGCAGTCGGCGAAATCGTCGCCTTGATCGAAGGCCCAAAGCGCGGCTTCGAGCGATTCGACGACGTACCCGCTGCCCTTGATTTCCGACGGACGCTTGCGGCGAAACGAACCGGCGGCCACCTCGGCGATTTTGGGATCGAGGGAAGCGAAAGGCCACGGACGCGGCGAAAGCAGATCGTCCTTCGATTCGCCCGCGTAGGCGCGGACGAGGAGCCACGCGAAGTAGCGGCAGGCATCGAGACACTTCCGCGCGCCGTGCGTGGTGCGCGCGCTGAGGCAGGCGTTTTCGACCGCCTCCGCCACGTCGGGCGCGAAGAACATCGCCACGGGCGCGAGGCGCATCAGGCACCCGTTGCCGGACGATTCCGGCGTATCGGGTCCGGAGAAAGGCTCGCCGGTACGCTCGAACTCCTCGATCGACTGCTGGGTGGTGCCGCCGATGTCGAAGCACTTGCCGGAACTCGAGAGATAGCCGTCGCGATACCAGCGCGTGTAACGCTCCATTTGGTCGCGGGCGTCGAAACCCTCGACCGAGATCAGGCTATCGGCGAGGCAAAGCGCCATGGCCGTGTCGTCGGTCCATTGACCGGCTTCCACGCGAAAGACGCCGCCCGGTCGGAAATCGACGACGGGATCGAAATGCCCCGGTTGCATGAACTCGATCGGGGCCCCGAGCGCGTCGCCGCACGCCAAGCCGAGCAAGCTTCCCCGAAACCGCGAACGTGGATCGATAACCCGTTGATCGATAACCATAGGTGGCCCGCACCCCACGGGCCGCTTCTTCTTTTATACGAACTTGTAGGTTCCAGGCACCGGCAGCGGCGGAACCTCCGCTTTCCCGTCGTAACTCCAACTCCCCTCTTTCGGCATGAGATCGAGCTTCGAATTCATGATCATGTCCCAAGTGACTTCGACACCGGAATAAGCGCTCTCGCGGGCCATGATGCAGGTCATCGTGCTCTCGGCGACGGCCATCGCGTGATTGATGTAGGGACCGTCGCCGCGGATGGAATTCACCATTGCGGTGTGTTCGGCGACATACGGATTTTCGCCTTTCGTTCCCATGTCGCGCGCGTTCGACTTACCTTTCGAGCCGACGACTAACTCGCTAATGTTGGTGTACAGCTTGTCGAAACGCGGGAATTGGCGGCAATAACTCGAGAGGCGGACCCCGTTCGCGTACTCGAAATCGGCGGAAATATGGTCGTAAATATTGCCGTAAAGCTCCTCTTTGGGACGCCACACCGCGCCGCCAGTGGCCGCGACCTTCACCGGATGAGTTCCCATCACCCAGTTGGCCACGTCGATGTTATGCAAGTGCTGCTCCACGATCTGATCGCCGCAAATCCAGACGAAGCTGTACCAGTTGCGGTGCTGCCACGTCATATCGCTCCACTTGGGATCGCGCGCTTTCTGCTGGATCACGGGCGTCCCAACCCAATAAGCGTAAAGCGCGCGAATATCGCCGATCTCGCCGTTCTTAATTTTGTCGACGGTCTCGACATATTCGCGCTGGTGGCGGCGTTGCGCGCCGGACATGACGGTGAGTTTCTTTTGCTCGGACAGCTTTGCCGCTTCCATGAAGCGGCGCACGCCTACGGGGTCGGTGCCGAACGGCTTCTCGCAAAAGACATGTTTTCCCGCCGCTACGGCCGCTTCGAAATGCAGGGGCCGCCAGCCGGGCGGCGTGCACAGCATGACGATATCGACGCCCGAGGCGACGACTTTTTTGTAAGCGTCGAAGCCGGTGAAGCGCTTGTCGGGATCGACCTTCAGACGGTCCTGGATGCGGGGATGGCGTTGGGCGTCGCGCAACCAGGCGAGGTTCTGCTCGAGCTTGTCCTCGAACAGGTCGCCCATAGCGGCGAGTTCGACGTTCTCGCTACCGGTCAGGAGATCGACGACGGCTTGGCGACCGCGGCCGCCCGCGCCGACGAGTCCGGCGGTGAGTTTCGCTTTGCCTTGCCCGCGCACCAATTCGGGCCGAATGATCTGAAACGCCGCCGCGCCCAGCGCCGCCCTCCGAGTCAAGTCGCTCATGGTGCCAGAATCATACATGAACGTCATGCTCGCCGCCGCGCTGTGGTTACTGGCTCAAGTTCCGGGGCCGCAGGTACTGACGTTCTCCTCGCCGGTGGACGATACGGATCAACCGTACGCGCTGTACGTGCCGAAATCGTACGACGCGTCGAAGAAGTGGCCGCTGGTGATGTCGCTGCACGGGGCGACGTCGAATCATCGGCTGAATTTGCGGCGGGTGTTCGGTAAGGGCAATCGAGCGGGGGAAAGCGATAGCGAGGCGACGCGATATTGGCCGGCGTTCCCGGACATCGGCATGATCGTGGTCGCGCCGCTGGCGCGCGGGACGCTGGGGTATCAAGGGATCCCGGAGGACGACGTTTATCGAGTGCTCGACGAGGTGAAGAAGCGGTTGTCGATCGACGAGGATCGGGTGTATCTGACGGGATTGTCGATGGGCGGCGGCGGCAGCCTCTGGCTGTCTCTTACCCGCCCGGATGTTTGGGCCGCAGTCGCCGCCGTGTGTCCGGCGGCTCCGTTCGGGGCGGAGTCGCTGGCGGCGAACGGGCTGAACGTGCCGTTCAAGATTTTCCAGGGCGATCAAGACCCGCTGGTGCCGGTGGCGGGCGCGCGTCGGTGGGCCGAGACGTTCTTGAAACTCGGCGTGCGCGGCGAGTATGTCGAGTATCCGGGCGTGCGCCACAACGCGTGGGATAAGGCTTACGCCGATGGAGCGATTTTCGAGTGGTTCGCGCCGCTGAAGCGCAACGCGAGTCCGGCGCGCGTGCGGTACGTCACGTCGACGCCGCGCTACCGGTCGGCGTATTGGGTGGAGATCGACTCGTTTACGCCGGGCGAAATGGCGTCCGTCGAAGCGGTCCGAGGCCCGAGCGGAGTCGAGGTGAAGACGAATCTGCTGGATGGGTTTACGCTGAGACTCAAGCCGGGCAGAGTGACGGTGGATGGGCAGACGATCGTCGCGAAGGGTAGGTCGTTTACAAGAGGAAACGGGCGATGGCGCGAGGGGAAGGCGGCCGCGCCGGAGAAATGGAAGGGGCCGATCTGGGAGGCGATGGCGAAGCGGCATGTCTACGTTTACGGGACGGCGGACGATCCGGCGCCGGAAGAGTTGGCGCGAAGGCGCGCGGAAGCGGAGAAGCTGGCGGCGTGGTCGATCGTTCCCCGCGAGCCGCTGCTGCTGACCTTGCGCGCCGTGTCCGATCGAGAGGCGGGCGAGGCGAATCTCGCCGATACGAATTTGGTGCTGCTGGGCGACGCGTCAACGAATTCGCTGATCGCGCGCTATCGCACCGATTTGCCGCTGACGCTGAAGGCGGGCGCGGCGGACTACACGCTGGTGACGATCGCGAAGACGCGGGATCGGGACATCGTGGTCGTCACGGGGAAGCCAATGCCGCTGCAGCCGCAACCGTTCGCGCCGCACCGGCTGGCGAACGATTACGTCCTGCTGCGTTCGGGCGAGACGCTCGGGAGCGGATTCTTTACGCGCGATTGGAAGCCGCGCGAATCGCTACCGGACGTGGTGGAGGCGCATTGACGACGGAAGAGTTTCGCGCGCACGGTCACGAAATGGTGGAGTGGATCGCGCGCTATCTGGAGACGGTGCGCGAGCGCCGCGTGCTGCCGGAGGTCGCGCCGGGCGAGGTGTTCGACGCGCTGCCCGCGCACGGTCCGGAAGCGCCGGAGCCGTTCGCGCGGATTATGGCGGACTTCGAATCGACGATCCTGCCGGGCTCGACGCTGTGGAATCACCCGCGATTCTTCAGTTACTTCTCGGTGTCCTCGACGCCGGAATCGATGCTGGCGGAATTGCTCTCGGCGGCGATCAATCAGAACGGGATCTTGTGGAAGTCCGGCCCGGCGCTGACGGAGCTGGAGCAAGCCACGCTTGGTTGGCTGCGCGAGTGGCTGGGTTTGCCGGAGCGGTTCTTCGGCGTCATCTACGACACGGCGTCGATTTCGACGATGCACGCGTTGATCGCGGCGCGGCAGGCCGTCGCCGCCGAAACGCGGGAGAGCGGAGCGCCGGCGAATCTGACGGTCTATACGTCGGAGCAGGCGCACTCGTCGGTGGAGAAGGGCGCGCTGGCGCTGGGGTTCGGATCGGCGAATGTGCGCAAAATCGCGAGCGACGGCGAGTTTCGCATGGATGTCGCGGCGCTCGAGCGGGCGATCGAGGAGGACCGGCGCGACGGCAAGCGGCCGTGCGCCATCGTGCCGTCGATCGGGGCGACGCCGACGGCGGCTATCGATCCCGTTTTAAACATTCTTTCCCTGGCGCGTGCGTGCGGGGCGTGGCTGCACGTGGACGCGGCGTACGCGGGTCCGGCGGCGCTGCTCGAAGAATGCCGCTGGATGTTCGAGGGCTGGGAGCAAGCCGATTCCGTCGTGATGAATCCGCAGAAGTGGATGCTGGTGAACGTCGATTGCAGCGTGCTGTATCTGGCGCGGCGCGAGGCGTTGAGCGGCGCGATTTCGCTGACGCCCGAGTATCTGCGCACGCAGTCCGATCCGCGGCTGGTCAACTACATGGATTACTCGGTGGCGCTGGGGCGGCGGTTCCGCGCGCTGAAATTGTGGTTCGTCATGCGGAGCTACGGGCGCGAGGGAATCGCGAACATGCTGCGCGAGCATAACGCGATGGCGCAATGGCTCGAGGCGCAAGTGCGCGCGGACGCCCGGTTCGAGATGGTGGCGCCGGTGCATCTGTCGCTGGTATGTTTCCGGCTGCGCGGAACGAACGAAGTGAACCAAGCGCTGATGGACGCGATCAACGCGTCGGGGTTCGCCTTCCTTTCGCACACGGTGCAAAACGGAAAGTTCGTTTTACGTTTCGCGATCGGCAACTACATGACTACCCGGGAGGACGTCGCCGAAACGTGGCAACGGATTCAAGCGCTAGCCGGGTAACGCTGTGCGGGGTGGAACTCGCGAACCCCGTGATCGTCGCGTCGGGGACTTACGGGTACGGCGTCGAGTTCGAGTCCGTCGCCGATCTTCGCGCGTTGGGCGCGATCGTGACGAAAGGTTTGTCGCGCGAGCCGATGAAGGGCAATCCGCCGCCCCGCCTGTGGGAGACCGACGCGGGGATGATGAACTCCGTCGGCCTGCAAAACGTGGGCGTGCGGGCGTTCGTCGAGGAGAAGCTGCCCGCGCTCGCGAAGTTCGGCGTGCCCGTCGTCGCCAATATTTTCGGGTACGCGATCGAGGATTACGCCGAAGTGGCGCGCGTGTTGAACGACGCTCCGGGGATCGCGATGTACGAGATCAACGCGTCGTGCCCGAACACGAAACACGGCGGCATGGTGTTCTCGGCGGACCCGGGGGAGTTGGCGGCGCTGGTGGAGGCGGTGAAGCGAGTGGCGGCGCGGCCGATCCTGGTGAAGCTGTCGCCAAACGTGACGTCGATCCCCGTCGTCGCGCGCGCGGCGGAACAGGCGGGCGCGGACGCGCTGTCGTTGGTGAACACGTTTGTCGCGCTCGCGATCGATCTGGAGACGCGGCGGCCGAGACTCGGCGGGGGAACCGGCGGACTCTCGGGTCCCGCGATCAAGCCCATCGCGCTACGCATGGTGAGCGAGGCGTATCGCGCCGTGAAGATCCCGGTGGTCGGTTTGGGCGGGATCGCGAGCGGCACGGACGCGGCGGAGTTTCTAGTGGCGGGGGCGACGGCGGTCGAGGTGGGCACGGCGAGCTTTTGGGATCCCGAAGCGCCGCAACGGGTCGCGAAAGAACTCGACGGCTGGTTGCGCGCGAACCGCACGACGGCGCGCGAGACCACCGGTACACTGAAGTTCTCATGAGACAGACGGTCACGACGCCCGACGCACCTAAAGCCATCGGTCCGTACTCGCAGGCGGTGGTTTACAACGGACTGGTTTTCGCGAGCGGGCAGATTCCGCTCGACCCCAAGACCAACGCGCCGGTCGAAGGCGACGTGAAGGCGCAGACGCGGCGCGTGCTCGAAAACCTGAAAGGCGTTCTCGACGCGGCGGGATCGTCGCTCGACCGGGTGCTGAAGACGACGATTTATCTGAAGGACATGAATTCGTTCGCCGAGGTGAACGAAGTGTACGGCGAGTTCTTCACGTCGAACTGGCCCGCGCGCGCGACGGTGGAAGTGGCGCGGCTGCCGAAAGACGTGCTGGTCGAGATCGACTGTATCGCGGGGGTTTAGGCGCTAGGCGAACAGCGGCGACACGTCCGAATAGATACGGACGGAAACGACGAGGCCGTCCTCGCCGCGATCCGTTAAGGCGACGGCGCGAACGGAAACCGTCTTTCCATCGTTACGGACGTAGTGGTTGAGGGCTTCGAGCATGAAGTTTGAATCGGTTCCGTAGACGTTCAGTAGATCGTGTTCCAGCGACGCGAAATCCCGCCAGGACTGGCGAAGCATGCCGACGATCGCGTCGCGCGACGCCACCGGCGGATAGTTGTTGAACTGCATCGCGCAGTGGGGCGAGAGCCGCGCGGCGTACGCGTCGAGGTCGCGGCGGTCGATGGCGTCGAGATAATCCAGGTACCAGCGAAACGCCTCCGACGAAAGCTGATTGACGCGCAAGTTGGCGGTGATCACGTCACTTATTCTCCTTCAAGAACTTCGCGATTTCATGGCCGATACGCGCCGCTTCGCTCTTGAACGCGGCGTGTCCTTCCTTCGCATCGAGTTCGATTACGGGCCATCCGGCGGCCTTCGCGAAATCGATGGCGGTGGCGGGCGAGAGCGCCTGATCTTTGAGGGCGACCACCGACAGCAGCGGAGTTCGGATCGCCTCCCGCGCGCGGTCGAGCGATCCGCCGAATTTGCGCCCGATATCGTGCCGTTGGATCGCCTCGAACTGGCGGAGCGGATTGAACGGCTCGCGGTACTTTTGCCCTTGATCCGCAGCCATGCCCAGGATGTCGAGAATCTTCGAAAAGCGGTCCTTCTTCGGCGCAGGGGCCGGGGCCGCCTCCGGCGGGTCGCCGTCGCGGCGGTTCAGCGGAATCTGGGCGATCCACAATTTGACGTCTTCGGGCCCCATGCGCGGCGTGGCGACGATGGCGACGGCGCGTCGGGCGAAATTCGGGTAGCGCACCAGCCACTCGTAGACTTGCATGCCGCCCATCGAGATTCCCGCGATCGCTTCGAGGCGCTCGATCTTTAGCTCGTCGAGCAACCGGCGGTGCGACTCGACCATGTCGCCAATGGTGATGTTGGGGAACGCACGGCCCTTGGCGGGCGGGTAGTTGGACGGCGAAGTGGAGAAGCCGTTGCCGAGCGCGTCGGCGGCGACGATGAAGTGCGACGAGGGATCGAGGATGCGGCCCTCGCCGACGTAATCCGCCAGATCTTCCGAAGTGCCGTTGAAGAAGGACGGGAACAGAATCGCGTTGTCGCGCGCTTCGTTGAGGTTGCCCCAGGTGCGATAGGCGACGACGCAATCTTTGAGGGCGATCCCGCTTTCGAGGCGAAAGTCGCCGATACGCGCGGTTTGTAGGGGCGGAGTCTGCGCGAGCGACGCCGATGCGGCGAGCAGCGCGGCGGCGATTCGCATGGGAGCTATTCGGGCTGGTGCGCCGAGTATTGATCCTGCGGCGGGTTGAGCTTGATCTCGATGATGCGCTCTTCCTCGTCCACGTCGTAGGTCTGCCCGTAAGTTTGGTAGCCCTTGGCGATCACCTGGATGCGAATCTTGCCCTGCGGAATCGTGGGGATTTTCGCCACGCCGTCCTGGTTGGTGCGCACTTCCCAATTCGTGATGATCTTCTTGCCAAGCTTCACCGCCGACCGGCCCTCGACGAACCGCACGACCACCGCCGCGCGTTCGATGGGCCGCCCGCCAAGCGTCTTCACGTCCACGCGCAGCCGCGTCATCGGCGCGTCGGCGAGCAGGGGGATCGTCAGAAACAGCGCAAGCAGGTACCGCATGACTCGATTATCGCAAGTCGCAGGAATCGGAAGCGCCCCAACGGTGTCGGTTGGCGGCGATCCACTTGTAGACGCGGTCGCCGATGGGGTTAAAGATCGGCAGCAGAGCCAGCGCGGGGAGGATGGCGATCCAGACCAGTGGTAGCCGCGCGGCGATGGCCTTCACCGCGCGCCAGTACATCAAGCGCTCGCCGCCCGGGCGCTCGACGACGATGGAGCCTTGCGCGCTCGTGTTGGGTACCCACCGCGTGAGACGCAGCCAATCGAGCGCCTCGCCGATGCGCTTCGAGCGCCGGCAGAAGTTGCATCGGGCGTCGTAGAGAACGGTCAGGCTCATGCGATGTCCGGGAGCAGAAACTTTCTCTCGCTCACCGCCTCCGCCGCGAGATAGCCGCTACGCACCGCGCCCTCCATGGTCGCGGGCCAGCCGTTGGCCGTCCAGTCGCCCGCGCGAAAAACGTTCGAATGCTCCGTGCGCGCGTTGGGGCGGCGGGCTTCCATCGCCGGGGTCGCGGAGAACGTCGCTCTGGCTTCTTTCACCACGTGCGCTTTTACGATGCTCGCCTCGCGGGCGCGCGGCAGAAACTCGCGCAGTTCGCGTAGGGCGAGATCGATCACGTCCTGGCGCGGGGTTTCGAGCAGGCTTCGCGACGCGCTGACGACGATCTGCAGGTAGCGCCCGCGATCCTTGTTGAAGAACCACTGAATCGTGCGGTCGAGCAGCGTGCCGTGCGGCAGCTCGGTCACCGCGCGGTCGAACCAGAGATGGATACCGGTGATCGGCGAGAACTCGACATCGGTGGGCGGCAGGGCGTCGACATAGGCGTCGGCGGTGCGGCGTTCGCCATTGACGATCGCGCCTTCGGGCGATAGCTTTTCGACTTTCGCGCGCGTGTGGATGCGCACGTTAGGGCGCGACAGCCAAACGTCGGGCGAGTACAAATCGCCGAGCGGGACGTTGGGAATTCCCATCTCGTAGGAATCGCGCGCGGCGAGGAAGCCGAGCCAGAAGACTTGGAACCCATGGACGGCGGCCATGCGGTCGAGCTCTTCGTTGATCGCGCTCACTAGAACTTGCCGCCAGAAACGCTCGATCACACGTGGCGGCTGGTTCTTCTCGCGCAGCCAATCGAGCATGGTGATTTGCGCGAGATCGCGGCGGGACGTGCGCTCGGTACGAATGGCGAGCAGCGCGCGTCCCAGCGCGAGCTTCTCGCCGAACGTCAGCCAAGACGCGCGGAGGAAGGCCTCCGTAAAGTGAAGCGGCGCGGGCAACGATCCGGCGCGCAGGATCGAGAAGCGGCCGCCGGGCTCGATGAAGTAGAAGTCGCGATGCCAAGCGATGCGGTCGCGCACACCGAGTCGCTCGTAGAAGTCGAGCAAGTTGACGCAGCACTTGAGCAGGATGTGCTGGCAATTATCGATGGTTTCGTTGGCGATCTCGTACGACGTGGCGCGTCCGCCGAGAAAGGGCCGCGCTTCGAAGAGATCGACTTCGTAGCCCGCGTCGCCGAGCGCCGCCGCGCAAGCGAGTCCGGCGAGTCCGCCGCCGGCGATCGCTACCGAGGGCACGCGGCCTCCGGGCGGACGCTAGGCGGGAACGCCGACCGGCATACGTCCGCGCTTGCCGCCGCCGCCGTCGCCGAGCAGCGAGATCGCGATGGCGAAGACAAGCGTAATGAGCGCGAGGTCGAGAATTTCCATGTCCGGTGATTTAGTATGCGCATCGCTTCGCGGTTCGAACAACCACAATCCGGGCCAGTACGGCCTAGGACGATAGAGCTAAGGCTCGCGCGGCGGACAAACGGCGGACGGCGTTTTCCACCAACCGCATGCCGCAGTCGCCGTCGAGCGTAAGGATCGATTCGGGATGAAACTGCACCGCCTCGATCGGCAGTTCGCGATGCCGCACGCCCATGATGACGCCGTCGTCCGATTCGGCGGTTACTTCGAGTTCGGCGGGCAGCGTCTCGCGAATCGCGTATAGCGAATGGTAGCGGCCCACGCGAAATTCGGGCGGCAGTCCCTCGAACACTCCTTTACCGGAATGTTTTACGACGGAGGGCTTGCCGTGCATCGGGTAATCGAGCACGCCGAGCGTTCCCCCGAACGCCTCGACGACGCCTTGCAAGCCGAGACACACGCCGAACAGCGGAATGCCGCGCTCCGCCGCCGCGCGCACCAAAGCCGGCACGCCGAAGTCCGCAGGACGGCCCGGGCCCGGCGAGACGAGAATCAGTTCGGGCTCGATCTCGTCGAGCAGCGACAGCGGAAATCCGGCGCGATACGTCGTCACTTCCGCGCCGGTTTGCCGCGCGTAGTTCGCCAGCGTGTGGATGAAGCAATCGTCGTTATCGGCGAGCAGCATCTTCACGGGCCGCCGCTCGCGCGGTTCGGGCGCGGGTTTCGCGGCTTCGCCCGCGCCCAGCACCCGGAAGAAGCCCGTGGCCTTCATGCGCGTTTCGTTCTCTTCCGCGGCCGGAACGGAGTCGTAAAGCAGCGTCGCGCCCACCGGATACTTCGCCACGCCGTCGCGCAGGTGTACGGTGCGGATCAGGATACCGGTATTGATGTCGCCGTTCATCGAGATCAACCCGATCGCGCCGCCGTACCAGCCGCGCGCGTCTTTTTCGTAATTCTCGATGGCCTGCGCGGCCCACTTTTTGGGAGCGCCGATCACCGTGACGGCCCACATGTGGGAAAGAAACGCGTCGAGTGAATCGAAACGGTCGTCGAGCATACCGTCCACGTGATCGACCGTGTGAAAGACGCCCGCGTAGCTCTCGATCAAGCGGCGCCCGAGCACGCGCACGGTACCGGGACGGCAGACGCGCGACTTGTCGTTGCGGTCCACGTCGGTGCACATGGTTAGCTCGGACTCTTCCTTGAACGAGTTGAGCAACTCCTTGATCGCGTCCGCGTCCTTTAACGGATCGCCGGTGCGGCGCGCGGTGCCCGAGATGGGGCACGTCTCGACGCGGTCGCCCTCGACGCGCACGAACATTTCGGGCGACGCGCCGATCAACTGCTCGTCGCCCAACTGGACGAAAAATTCGTAAGGGCTGGGGCTCGCGTTCTGGATACGTTCGAAGAGTTCGCTCGCGCGGCCGCGATACCCGGCGCGGAAGGTTTGGCGCAGCACGACCTCGTAATAGTCGCCGCGCTTCATCCCCTCGCGCACGCGATCGACGTTGGCCATGTACTCCTCGGGCCGGTGGTCGCTAATGATCGGCGACGGCTTGCCGTTCGGCTTGGCGCATTTGGGCGACGTGCGCGGCTTGCCCTTCGTAGTGACGGCGTCCCGGGCGAAGTCGTATTGGTAGCGCTCGATTTGCTCCTTGCGCCGGTCCATGACGTAGATCTCGTCGCAGAGGTAGAGATGGAGCAATCGCCGCCCCGCGCGGGGGAGCTTCAGCTCGATGGGATCGAACTGGAAGAGCAGGTCGTACCCGAAAGCTCCGGCTAGGAACAGACGCGAATCTTCGGGATGTTTGAACTCGTCGATGAGGGCGCGAAGAATCGAGAACGCCGAGGGCTGGCGGCTGCGTTCCTCTTCGGAGAACAGCGCGGGCAGAGGCTTCAATTCGCCGCGCAGCGAACCGGCGCTTCTTTCGAACGACGCCCAATGAGGATGGGGCGCGAGCACGGGTTCGAGCAGTTCGACGAGCGCTTCGCCGCGCGCATTCAGCGCCCGAAACTCGAGCGAGCGGCTTTCGCCCAGGATTTCGAGGGGCGGCGCGACGCTCGCGAAATCCCAGCGAGAGTAGCGACCGGGGTACTCGTAGCCGGAGGAAAGATAGACGCCGCGATGCGAATCGAGCTTGCGGAGCAGGCTCGAAAGTCCGCGCGAAAACGGCACGCGCGAGACGCGGCGCTCGACCTGGATGCCGCTCCGGGAGGAGTACTGGAGGAGGTTCAAGGCTTAAGTATCTCAAGCGAGGACGTAGAGGGGCGCGAAATCGGGCAGCCTCGCTTGGCGTCCCGCCATCCAGCGGAGGCGATAAATCTGGCGCGGGTCCGTGACGCCGCCGGAAATTTTGTGCGGCAGCACTTCGCCGAAGAAATGCACCAGCTTGTCGTCGAACGCGTCCATATCGACTTCGACGGCGACCCAGTTCGTACCCGCGGGTGGCGCGTCGTTTTCGTGGAGCGAGAAATGCAGGTTGGCGACGGCGAAGTCGGTCTGCTTAAACGTTCGCGTGGCGCCCGCGTGATCGCCGACGGGGCTGGGGGCGAACGGCCCGCGTTCGATTCGAAGAACAAACTCGCGCTCTACCCACATCCAGAAACGGTCCGGCCGGACGCGGGACCAATCGAGCCGCGCGACATACGGCAGCAGGCCGGTTTGCCGCGTGGCGGCGAGCGAATTGAGAATCGTGGCGAGGGCGGGGCGCGAGCCGTCGACGGCTCGGTCGTAGGCGTCGCGGTCGTGGAAGAAGCTTTGCAGATCGCCGGGCAGACGCAACCATTGCGCGTCGCGAAAGTTGGGTTGCGCGCCCTTGCGGATCAACATGAGATCGGCGCTCGCCCAAGTGTTGGCGCGCAGCGCGACCGGCGCGATGCCCGCCTGTTCGCAGCCGTCCGCGTGGACGATGACTCGCAGCGTATCGGAGCCGTCGTCGCGGAGGGCGATCGAGAAAGGAACCGACGGCCCGGGGCGGAAATCGCGAAAGCGCTCGCGGTCGCGCGCGTCGCGCAGGGTGATTAACAGTTGTTTCGAGGCGACGAACGGCTTTCGCTCGCCATCGAGCGCGCTCACCATCAACTGGGCGGAGGCGGGCATGGAGCTTATCATAAACCCGTGCCGACGCTGGCGATGGAAGAACTCGCGACGCCGATCGGGACCGTTGTGGTGGTGTCCCGCCCGAGCGGATTGGTAGCCGTCGATTTCGAGGATTTCCTGCCGCGCATGCGAAAACTCCTTGCCCGGTACGCGGGCGGCGACGAGTTATCTCCGGCGGCGCGGACGGACTTCGGACGACGAATCGGCGATTACTTCGTGGGCAATCTTGGCGCAGTCGATTCGCTACCGGTGGCGGCGTCCGGCACGGAGTTTCAGCGGGCTGTGTGGCGAACGCTTCGCGCGATTCCCGCGGGAACGACTTGGACATACGCCCAACTTGCCGCGCGAACCGGCCGCCCCAAGGCGATTCGGGCCGCGGGCTTGGCGAATTCGCTCAATCCGGTAGCTATCGTACAGCCCTGCCATCGCGTGATCGGCGCCAACGGTTCGCTCACCGGCTATGCGGGCGGTCTCGACCGCAAGGCGTGGCTGCTTCGACACGAAGGCGCGCGCGTCGCATAATAGCGGCATGCTTCGCCGGGAATTCGCCGCCATGCCCACCGCCGCCCTCGCTCAGTCGCCCGCGCGCCCTAAGGCATCCGTGATGCTGTGGACGCTTAAGGGAACGTTCGAGCAAAAGCTCGAAATCGCCGCCGGGGCGGGGTGCGAATCGGTGGAACTGGTCGGCGAACACCTCGCGTGGTCCGAGGCGGACGCCAAGCGCTACGTCGCGCTCGCGAGGTCGATGAAGCTCGGCATGGACACGATTTCCGCGATGCCCAACTGGGGCCGCGAGCCCGTGTCGATGGTCGATTCCGCGCAGCGCGAAACGATGCTAAAGGAAGTCGCGCGGCAGATCGAATGGGCGAAGCGGCTGGAGATTCCCCAGCTTCTGTTGATGTCCGGAAACGCCATCGCCGGGCGGACGTTCGACGAGCAATTCGCCTCGATGCTCGAAGGTTGTAAGCGCGCGGGCGACTTGGCGGCGAAGGCGAACGTCACGACGATTATCGAGCCCTTGAACAACAAGGTCGATCACAAGGGCTTCTTTATGGCGAGTTGCGTGGACGGGCTGCGCCTGGCGAAAGAGTGCGGCAACCCGCACGTCCGCCTGTTGTTCGACATCTATCACGAGCAGGTGCAACTGGGGAACGTGACGCGAACGATCGAGGCGGCGGCGCCCTTCACGACGGTGTTCCATGTCGCCGACAATCCAGGCCGTCACGAGCCCGGTACCGGCGAAATGAATTACGCCAACATCTACGCGGCCATCAAGAAGACCGGCTACTCGAACTACGTGACGATGGAATACTTGCCCACCGGCGACCAGCGGGCCAGCCTCGAAAAGTGCGTGCGCGAGATGCGCGCCGTGTTGTAGCTAGAACACGAGCCGCAAGCCGATCTGGAATTCGCGCGGCTGCGTGGGCGAATCGGCGTTGGTGACGCGGCCGAAGTTGACGTCGCGCGGGTTCCACACCGGCGCGTTGAAATGCCAGCGGTTCAGCGAATTGATCGCCTCGCCGCGCATCTGCAGCTTAACGCGCTCGGAGAAGGAAAAGTTCTTGATCACCGAGAAGTCGAGAATGCTGATCGGCATGTTGCGGATATTCGACGCGCGGGACGGCAGCGTGCGAATGTTCTGCCCGAGGTTGATGCGGGTGTCGTTGCGTTGGCGGTTGTAGTCGAGTTGGCCGCCGGTCTGCATCGTCGCGTCCTGGAAGTAGAATCCCAGGAACCGCAGGTCGGTCTGGAACACGTTGTCGTTGACGTTGGTGGTGCCGAGCGCGCCGATGTTCTGGCTGCGGATCGTCTGAATCACCTTGTCCAAATCGCCCTGGAAGTAGATGTTGCCGATGTTGATCGGCAATCCGGCTTGGTACTGGTAGATGCCTTGAATCTGGAAGCCGCCGAGGAAGAACTCGGTCATGCGGCCCCAATTCGAACCGAACGGACGGCCCTTACCGAACGGCAGTTCGTAGATACCCGAAATGGCCAGCTTGTGCGGCGAGTCCGCGTCGGCCAAACGGTTCTCGTAGAAATCGTCGGTCGGATTCAAACGAGTGGTTTGCTCCAGATACTTCGAGTAGGCGTAGGTTCCTAAAATCGTGTAACCCTTCGAGAACCGCTTCTCGACGCGCATCTGTCCGGCGTGGTAAGTGCTCACGCCGTCGTAGCGCTCGATATTAAAGTTCCCGAAATGCGGATAGGGGCGGAGCAATTGGTTGCGCGCGATGGTGGTGGCCGTGAAGAGGTTCGTCCCCTCGAATCCGGCGACGCCGCGGAACGGATTCGACACCGGCGAGTCGAGCAGGTTGATCAGCGTCTGGTCGCGCGTTGGGCTAGTGGATTGATACTGCCGGAAGATCGGATTCGCCTCGACTCCCGTAATTAGGTCGTTGGCTTGGTTACCGATGTAGGCCACCTCGACCAGCCATCGCCCCGGGAGTTCGCGCTGCAAGCTCGCTTCCCAACGCTGCACCATGCCGTTCTTGCGTTGCGACGGAACGATGGTCCCCAAACCCTGTCCCAGCAGGCTGGTTAGGCCGCGATTGGTCTCGGCGATGTAGCCGTTGGGGAAGGGGTTGGCGAGGCTCGCCGTGAAGGTCAAGCCGAAATCGGGCGAAGGCACCAGCGGCGTATTGCGGTTGAAGCCGTTCTGGTTGAGCCCGTCGAGAATGAACGGCACCATAAACATGCCCCATCCGCCGCGGACCACGGTCTTCGAATCGACTTGGTAGGCGAAGCCGACGCGCGGCTGGAAGTTATTCCGGTCCGCCCGGAAGCTGGTTCGATTGTCCTGGTCGGCGAAGAGCAGCCCGCCGCGTAGACGGAAATCCGCCACGGGAACTTCGGGGATGGGGTTTAGCGCGTAGTTGGCGCGCGCCGCCGCCTCCGCGGGGTTGGTGACGTTGGTGTCGAAGTCGCGGATCAGGCGGTTGTAGCGCTCGGTCGAGCCGAGGTCGAGTTCGTAGCGCAGGCCGAAATTCAGCGTCAAACGCGAGCTGACCTTCCAGTCGTCCTGGACGAAGAAACTTTGATAGGGCGCCGTGGCCGAGCGCGAGGCGAGCAGGGGGAAGTTGCCGCCCGTCGGCCGGCCGAGCAGGAGCGCGGCCAAGCCCTGGCCTTGCAGTTGCTCGACGGGTAGCGACGGATTCTGATCGTTCACCCGCGTGAAATCGTTGTTGAACGTGTAGGACCCGGCCTGGAAGGTCTGGTCGAGCCGGTTCTCCTGGTAGACGCGGAAATCGTAGCCGATCCGCAAATTGTGACGACCGACGATCTTGGTGAGGGTCGGTTGAAACGCCCACGTGGGCACGGCGATGTTGAAGCCGGTCGGCTCGACGGGCGACGAGTAATTGCTGATGTTGATCTGCGGCAGGGTATTCGCGGTGAACAGCGCCAGCGCCTGTTGCGAGAAGCCCATCTGCCGCACGTCGTAGTCGAGCGAAGAGAGCGAAAACCGGTCCTGGATAAAGCGGGCCAAGCTGCCGCGGACGTTCAGAATCGTGGTCGAGGAGGGAACGTACACGTAGTCGAACGAGCCGCCATGGTTGCCGCGATGGCCGATGCGCCCGTTGACGCGGACGCCGTTTACCGTCCCGGCGGAGTTCTCGTCCTGCTCGGTGCGATAGCTCTCCATATACCGCCCGAAGATCCGGTGGCGCTCGTTGAAGTTGTGGTCGCCGCGCACGATGAAGACGCGGTACTTGTTGTCGCCCGGGCCGTTGCCGACGAAGTTATTCGTCGAGGAATTCAGGTTCGTGTTGGGCTGCGGCAGGAACGACAGGTAATTGCGGGCGATCGGGCTGATGCGATCCGGGCAAATCACGTTAATGCGCCCGTTGCATTGGATCGGATCGCGCACCACGCGCGCGCCCTCCCGCCGCGCCGTCGCCGGATCGTAGATCAACAGCGGCGTCGCGCGGTTGGCGAGCGAGGAAAAATCGCCGTTGCGGAAATCCTGCGTCGGGACGGTGAGGGTTTCGAGGTTGGGGGTAATCGGCCGGATGTTCTCGTAGCTGACGAAGAAAAAGGTCTTGTCCTTGCCGTTGTAAAGCTTGGGAATCGTCACCGGGCCGCCGAAGGTGGCGCCGTAGCGGTTGTACCGCCGAGCCTGCCGCGGCTGGCCTTGCCGATTCAGGAAGAACGAATTAGCCGAGAGAATGTCGTTGCGCACGAATTCGTACGCCGTGCCGTGAAACTCGTTGGTGCCGCTGCGGACCGCGACGTCGACGCTCGCGCCCGCCGTGCGTCCCTGCTGGGCGTCGAAACTCGCGGTGACGACCTTAAATTCCTCGACGGCGTCGGTGGGCGGCTGCATGCCCACGCGCGCCGAGCCGTTGCCCGCCCGATCGGCCGTATTCGGCGAGCCGTCGAGCGTAAACTCGTTGCCGCCCGGCGTGCCGTTGGTTTCGAAGTTCGAGGGGCCGCTCGAGGACAGCGCCGAGTTAGACGTGAACCCGCCCGTCACCACGATGCCCGGCGCGAGTTGCACCAGCGTCAGCGGGTTGCCTTCCGACAGCGGCAGTTCGGCGATCCGGCGGCGGTCGATCACTTGGCCGGAACTCGCCGTCGAGACCTCGAGCAGCGGCGCTTCGCCCGAAACGTTCACCGTCTCCTGCACGCCGCCCACTTCGAGCGTCAGGTCGAGCGACAGCCGGTCCTGCGTGCGCAGTGCGATGCCGTCGCGCACCAGACGCTTGAACCCGGACGATTCGACGGTGACGGCGTAGGTGCCGGGCAAGAGATAGGGAACCGAGAAAAGGCCGCTATCGCCCGAGGTGGTCTCGGCGGTGGCGTTGGTGCCGGTGTTGCGGGTGGTCACCTTGGCGCCTACGACGGCGGCGCCGGTGGAATCGGTAATACGGCCGGCGATCGATCCGCGCGTGTCCTGCGCGAATAGGGAAAAGGAGAGAGCCGCAAGCGCGGCGACGAAAAATCGGAACATGGACTACCTCGGTAACTTCGGAGTTGGCGTTAGTCTATCAATCTTTCTTTAGGAATTGTTTCTTCATGATCGGAAACGCTTCCAGCCGATCGCCGCCGCGAGTCCCGTTCCGATCAAGACGTACGTGGACGGCTCGGGAACGCCCGAGGGGGGAAGCGGGGGCAGACAGCCGCCGACGGTCGTGCAAGTGGCGGTGAATTTGTCGGTCCCCGTGGTGTTAAAGCCAAGCTTGACTTCGGAGAGACCGGTATAAACGCTCGCGCCCTTCAGTTCGATCAGAAAGTTGGCCTCTTCCGCGATGAACGGGTTGTGCGGAGCGTTTCCGGCGATCGAGCCCTTCGACGAAGAGTACGTCCCTTTCGACCCCGCGGGGCCGATAATCCCGTGGTCGGGACCGCTACCCGCGTTCCAGGACAACAGAATCGTGTTGCCCGTGCGCGCGTAAATCCAATCGGTCGAGGTTAGGGCGGAATCGGTGTAGGACCCACCCTTGGCGATGGTTCGCAGGATCGCGGAGGAGGAAAAGGCATCGTCCGAGAAAGTCCCGCCCGAGAGAGTGAACTCGATCGACGTCAGCACCGATTTCACCGATGTCGGATTGGCGGCGAAGTTCTCGGCGTTAATCGATATCCGGTTTGCCGTCAACCCGATCGCGACGGCGGCGTTCACCGGCTCCCCGCTCAACGTACTGTCGACCTGAAACGTGAGGATCGAGGCCGGGAGGGTGGCGGCGAAGGCGAGTACGAGGAAGACCAAGCGCATTTCCCGCTTATCGGCCGGAAATCGTGTGAACGCAATTTGACAAAGCCGTGTCCGCCGGGTATTCTTAGAGGGTTTGGGAGTTGCACTGCTCCCGCGCTACCGTCGCGCTTAGTGAGTTTCCGGCGCGGCCCGGCCGGGTGCCCGCCCCGCTGCTTTCCCGGTTCCGCCGGAGAGAGTAAGGGCGAGTCCAAGTCACTGCCCGTTCTAGTCCGGTCAGCGGTTCGTCTGCTGTCGATCCTAACTTGAAGAGTATTTCCTGGCGAAAGGCCGTGGAGTGCGCCCCGCCTCCGAAGGTCCGCCTCGACTTTTTGTAGCTGAGATGAGGGTATTTCGTGCCGACGTTTAATCAACTCGTGCGCAAAGGCCGCAAGCCGACCGTTTTCAAGACGGCCAGCCCGGCCCTGCAATCGTGCCCGCAGCGCCGCGGGGTGTGCACTCGCGTGTATACGACCACGCCCAAGAAGCCGAATTCGGCGCTCCGCAAGGTAGCGCGCGTCCGGCTGGTGAACGGGATCGAAGTCACGACCTATATTCCCGGCGTCGGTCACAACCTGCAAGAGCACTCGATCGTGCTGATCCGCGGAGGGCGCGTGAAGGATCTTCCCGGCGTCCGCTATCACGTGGTGCGCGGCACGCTCGATACGGCGGGCGTCGCCAATCGCAAGCAGTCGCGGTCGAAGTACGGCGCCAAGCGTCCCAAAGGCGGCGCGGCGGCCGCTCCGGCGAAGGGGAAGAAGTAATGCGGGGGAAGAAGTAAGTTATGTCGCGACGCAGGCAAGCCGAAGTTCGTGAAATCGCCCCCGATCCGGTGTTCGGATCGACGCTGGCCGAGAAGTTCGTCAACTCGATGATGTGGGACGGCAAAAAGACCACGGCGCAGAAGCTGTTCTATACCGCCATGGACACCCTGCGGGACCGTTCGGGCGACGATCCGGTGAAGCTGTTCAAGAAGGCGGTGGAGAATTGCCGTCCGCTGCTCGAGGTGAAGACGCGCCGTGTCGGCGGCGCCAACTATCAGGTGCCGGTCGAAGTTCCTCAGAACCGCCGGACCAGCCTCGCCATCCGCTGGATTTTGACCAACGCCCGCTCGCGCCCCGAAAAGGGCATGGCGGATAAGCTGGCCAACGAATTAAACGACGCCGCGAATATGCGCGGCGGCGCGATCAAGAAGAAGGACGACGTCCACCGTATGGCCGAAGCCAATAAGGCTTTCGCGCACTATCGCTGGTAAGGAAGAGCCTCGACTCGAAGACGACTATGCCTCGCACGGTTCCACTTCAGAAAATGCGGAACATCGGCATCATGGCCCACATCGATGCCGGCAAGACCACCACGACCGAACGCATCCTTTATTACACCGGCCGTACTCACAAGATCGGCGAAGTGCACGAGGGGACGGCGACGATGGACTGGATGGCGCAGGAGCAGGAGCGCGGCATCACGATTACCTCCGCCGCCACGACCTGCCAGTGGCGCGATATCAATATCAACATTATCGATACGCCGGGTCACGTCGATTTCACCGCCGAAGTGGAGCGCAGTTTGCGCGTGCTCGACGGCGCGGTGGCCGTGTTCGACGCCGTGGCGGGCGTGCAGCCGCAATCGGAAACGGTGTGGCGGCAGGCGGACAAGTATTCCGTTCCGCGAATCTGCTTTATCAATAAGATGGACCGCGTCGGGGCGGATTTCTACCACTCCGTGCAAACCATCGTCGACCGGTTGGGCGCGCGTCCGGTGCCGATCCAGATTCCGGTGGGCGCGGAAGATCAGTTTAAGGGCGTCGTCGATCTGGTGTCGATGACCGCCCGTTTGTGGCGCGACGAAACGCTTGGCGCCAAGTACGACGACGTCGAGATCCCGGCGGAATTGGCCGAGAAAGCCGCCGAGTACCGGGCTTTGTTGGTCGAAGCCGTGGCCGAGACCGACGACGCGTTGTTCGAGAAGTTCGTGAACGGCGAAGCGGTGACCGAGGACGAGTTGCGCGCGGGAATTCGCAAGGCGACCATCGCGCAGAAGATTTTCCCGGTGATCTGCGGTTCCTCGTTTAAGAACAAGGGCGTGCAGAACATGCTCGACGCGGTGTGCGACTATTTGCCGTCGCCGATCGAGGTTCCGGCCATTCAGGGTACTTCGCCCGACGACAGTTCCGTGACGATGGAGCGCAAAGCGGACGACGGCGAGCCGTTTTCGGCGCTGGTGTTCAAGATCATGACCGACCCGTTCGTCGGTCAATTGGCCTTTATCCGGGTCTACTCGGGCAAGTTGAACGCGGGCGAGAGCATTTACAACGTCGCCAAGGGCCGCCGGGAGCGCGTGGGGCGTCTCGTCAAGATGCACGCCAACAAGCGCGAGGACATTCAGGAGATTCTCGCCGGGGATATCTGCGCGGCGGTGGGCCTCAAGAACGTCATTACGGGCGACACCATCTGCGACGAGAAGTCTCCGGTGGTGCTCGAATCGATCGACTTCCCGGAGCCGGTGATTCAGCTCGCGATCGAGCCGAAGACGAAAGCCGACCAGGAAAAGCTGGGCATGGCGATCGCGAAACTGGCTCAGGAAGATCCCACGTTGCGCGTTTCGACCGATCAGGAGACCGGCCAGACGATCATCGCCGGTATGGGCGAACTGCACCTGGAAATCATCGTCGACCGGATGAAGCGCGAGTTCAACGTCGAGGCCAACGTCGGCAAGCCGCAGGTGGCGTACCGCGAGACCATCCGCAACGCCGCCGAGGCCGAGTACACGCACAAGAAGCAGACGGGCGGCAGCGGCCAGTACGCGAAGGTGAAGCTGAAGGTCGAACCCAAAGAGGGCGAGTTCGAGTTCGTCAACGACGTGTTCGGCGGCTCGATTCCGAAGGAATTTATTCCGGCGATCGAAAAGGGCGTGGCCGAGACGCTCGAGTCGGGCGTTATGGCGGGCTATCCGATGTCGGGCGTCAAGGTGACGGTCTACGACGGCAGCTATCACGAAGTGGACTCGTCGGAAATGGCGTTTAAGATTTGCGCGTCGATCTGCGCGAAGGAAGCGTTCCGCAAGGCCAAGCCGGTACTGCTCGAACCCGTGATGCGGGTCGAGGTGGTGGTGCCGGACGATTACCAGGGCGCGGTGAACGGCGATCTGATTTCGCGCCGGGGCCGGCTCGAAGGGACCGAAATGCGCGGCAACACGACGCTCATTAAGTCGATGGTGCCGCTGAGCGAAATGTTCGGGTACGCGACCGATATCCGGTCGCGCACGCAGGGCCGGGGCAGCTTTACGATGCACTTCGGCCAGTACGAGGAAGTGCCGCGCGGAATCGCGGACGAGATCGTGTCGAAAGTTCAAGGAGCCGCCCGGTAGGACGGCTAGAGATTAGGGCCGCCCGGTAGGGCGAGCGTAGAGGGAGACCACGACCATGGCGAAGGAAAAGTTCGACCGTTCGAAGCCGCACGTAAACGTGGGGACGATCGGGCACATCGATCACGGGAAGACGACGCTGACGGCGGCGATCACGAAGACTTTGGCGAAGCACAATCCGAAGGTGCAGTTCCGGAGCTTCGATTCGATCGACAACGCGCCGGAGGAGAAGGCGCGGGGGATCACGATCGCGGCGTCGCACGTGGAATACGAGACGGCGAACCGGCACTACGCGCACGTCGATTGCCCGGGGCACGCCGACTACATCAAGAACATGATCACGGGCGCGGCGCAGATGGACGGGGCGATCCTGGTGGTGGCCGCCACCGACGGTCCGATGCCGCAAACGCGGGAGCACATTCTGCTGGCCCGGCAGGTGGGCGTGCCCTACATCGTGGTGGCGCTGAACAAAGTGGACATGGTCGAGGACGCGGAGTTGCTCGAACTGGTCGAGCTCGAGGTGCGGGAACTGCTCAAGAGCTACCAATTCCCGGGCGACGATCTGCCG